>Ga0228536_1000099_pt1 | contig 219542 bp, 177 predicted proteins | sample SJ1Smetagenome_FD_168611 | JGI IMG/M metagenome (GOLD analysis project Ga0228536, IMG submission 168611) | Enriched culture of PCE-dechlorinating microbial communities from Ithaca, New York, USA - SJ1.S | ecosystem: Engineered > Modeled > Simulated communities (microbial... > Unclassified...
CGCTTTTTGAGGGTATGGTTTTCGTATGTGGATACGAAAACGCGAAATGGCGGCTGCTTGCGGAGGCCATGCCGAAGACGGGAATGAGGAGAGGGGGCGTTCTTACGGTGAACGAGGACGAACGGCGCGACACAGTGGGAGATGGTGGAAACGGAGCAGGGATTCGTGGACGTTTTTCCGGGTGGAAATCTTTCCCGCGGCGGGAGGAAAAGAGACGCGCAGGGGTGGCGCAAGGTTTACGGAAAATGGATAAGCGGCGATGTTGCCGTTCCAAACTGCCGGTGGGGTATAAAACACCTCCGCTTGCTGTCGCTTCTCCAAGCTGATGTCGATCTGCACTGCATGGGAAGGTTTCCGTTCTCATGGATGTTTTTGTGAGAGCAGGTGTCCAGGATCAGATACGGGCTGATGGTTTGCTGCCTTACAGCGGGGCTTTCCTAGAGGAAAGCCCCGCTGTTTAATAATTATGAATTATGGCTTGACGTTCAGCATTGCTTCCGGAAAATGGGGGGCAAGTAAAAAAAGGCCTCTGTTCAAGTGTTTTTCCATGGCCTTGCGTGCTTTTTCCGGTTCTCTCTTCAGGATGGCGTGGATGATTTCTTCCTGGTCTTTGATCAGGGCGATTTGGTCCACCGGAGAAATTCCTTCGAACTTGGCCCGTTGTGCTTCGATCTCGGCGTGAATCGACGAGAGGAGACGGATGACGAAGCTGTTTTTGGACAGGCGGACGATTGCTTCATGAAAGGCGAAATGGACCCTGTCTTGGCATTCCAGGTTGTTTTCCAGGCACTTGTGGCTTTCCCCGAGAATGCCTTTCAGTTCCTCAAGTTCTTCATCGGAGGCCCTTTTGGCGGCCCAAAAGGCACTCTGGGATTCCAGAAGAATCCGGATTTCGGTTATTTCCAGGAGCGTAACGTCCTCATAGCCTTTCTCGATGAACTCCGAGTAAAGGATCCGTCGGATCGCATCGGTGGCCAGGAAAGCTCCTTGCCCCGGTTTGGATTCCAGGACACCCATTTTATTCAGAGTTTTCACTGCTTCACGGATGCTGTTTCGGCTCACGGAAAAGGCATTCGCAAGTTCCTGCTCGCTTGGAATCCGGGAACCCGGCTGCCAGACCCCTTTCTTGATTTCTTTGATGATGCTGTCCAGGATGGTCTGTGACAAGGTAGTCCGGGACAAGGGCTCGATCACGCAAATCCCCTCCTAAATTTTTCACGAGTATATTTTAACACCTTTCCAAAGGGCTGTCTCCCGGCTGGTTTCCCATTGTTCTGGCCTTTTGTCGCCGAGTTGACAGGCTGAAGTCATAGTAGTATATTTATCCTAATGTAGGATATTTCAACTTATCGGCAGAGAGAGGAGTGGTGGAAGCATATGAAATTGACTGTATTGGGAGCAGGAAACGGAGGACAGGCCTTGGCGGGTGACCTCGCACTGCGGGGCGAAAGCGTTGTGCTGTACGAGCATCCTGATTTTGCGGATAAGGTTCATGCCATAAAGAAACTGGAATCCTGCATCGAATTGGGTGGAAAGATCTCGGGAAAGGGGCGTCTCCTCTCGATCACGACAGATATTGGAGAGGCTGTTGCGCACGGAAACATTCTTTTCTTCGTCATGCCCAGCTTCGCCCAGGACCTTGTCCTGGACTTGGCGTTGCCTTTTCTGCGTCCCGGTCAGACTCTTGTCTTTGTACCCGGCAACTTCGGAGCATTGGTGGCCAGGAAGAAGCTACGTTCTCTCGGCTTGGAAGAAGAACTCCTGCTCGCTGAGACGGATACATTGCCCTATGCTACCCGCCAAACTGAACCCGGTAAGATTGCTGTCTGGGGGGTGAAGGAATATCTTTGGATCAGTGCACTACCTTCAAGTCGTACCCCAAAGATCCTATCCCTACTGGAGTCGGTTTTCCCCATTCGCATGTCACCCATGGAGAACGTTTTGGCCGTTTCTTTTGCGAACACGAACATGATTCTGCATTGTCCAACGATGATCATGAACGCCGGGCGCATTGAGTCCGACGAGAAAGGCTTTCAGTTTTATACGCAGGGAATGACTCCATCCGTTTGCCGGGCAATGGAGGCCATGGATCGGGAACGTCTCGAAGTGGCGGCCCGGTTCGGGCTTTCCCTGATCAGTGAATTCGAGGATGCCTGTACGAACTACAAGAGCCATAGAACCTACGAGTCCTTGTATGACGTCCTGCACAACAGTCCGGTTTACGGCGGGCACGGAGTGGATTCTCCTAAAAGTATGACATATCGCTACCTCAGCGAGGATGTCCCTTTCCTGTTGGTGCCCGTTTCCGAGTTCGGCTCCGTGGCGAATGTTCCCACGCCCGTAATCGATTCCATCATCACGCTTGCAGAAACGGTAAACGGGGTTCTCTACCGCAAAACGGGGCGTACGCTTGAAAAGATGGGGTTGGGAGGAATGTCTTTGGGAAACGTGGTCAACGTGGTCCGATAATTCGCTTCATTTGATGAAATGAAACCCCGGGAATAGAGCGGAAGAATACATACGCGGAAAGGGGAGAGTGCGTTATGAAGCTACGCGTACCGAATACCGCAGCACTCCTGATGTTGATCATCCTTCTTGCGACATTTATGACCTATTTCGTTCCGGCAGGAGTCTACGATCGGGTCAAGGACGAAGCGACCGGTAGAACGCTCGTTGTAGCGGAAAGCTACCATCGTGTTGACCAGACTCCGATCGGTTTTTGGGATTTCTTGGCCTCAGTCTTCAAGGGAATAAGGAAGGCTGCCGATATTATCGCGTTTATCTTTGTCGTCGGAGGTGCCTTTGAGGTTGTGTCGAGAAGTGGGGCCATACACGCGGCTCTGGGAAGGCTGATCAGGAGGGTCAGTGGGAAAGAGGAGATCTTCATTCCTCTCTGTATGATCGCCTTTGCTCTTGGTGGAGCAACCTTCGGCATGGCTGAGGAAACTCTTCCCTTTGTGGCCATCATTCTGATCGCGGCGAAGTCGCTGGGCTATGACGCTATCGTCGGTGTTTCTCTTGTGACACTGGGTGTCTATGCCGGATACTCTGCCGGTCCGATCAATCCGTTCTCAATCGGCATCGCTCACAGCATTGCACAATTGCCGATCTTTTCCGGAATCGTACTCAGGACTGTCCTTTGCACGGGGGGTGTGCTGATCGCAATTCACCACACGATGAAATACGCGAAAACCGTACGCCTTGATCCGACGAAGAGCCTCCTTTGGGGGATGGAAACCGATAAAAACATCAAAACTGATTGTGATCTGCATATCGAATTCACGAGAACACGAAAAATCATTCTTGCTCTTCTTGTTTTCACATTGGCCTATCTTATTTACGCAGTTCTTAATTTAGGTTGGTATTTCGAGGAAATCAGTGCCCTGTTCATGTTCATGGGGCTTGTTGTCGGTATGATCTATTACAAAGGGAATCTTGACAAGTATGCCGAAGCCTTCATGGACGGAGCGCAGTCTCTCACGATTGCTGCTCTGCTGGTGGGGCTCTCCAGGGCCGTTCTGGTCGTCATGGAGGACGGCTCCATCATGGATACCATCGTCTATACCCTGGCAATTCCCCTTGGTCATCTTCACTCGATCGTGGCAGCATGGGGCATGTTTATCGCCCAGGGTATCATCAATTTTTTCATTCCGTCATCCAGTGGCCAGGCCGTAGTTGTCATGCCCATTTTCTCGCCGCTTTCGGACGTGATAGGGCTTTCCAGGCAGATTGCCTGTCAGGCGTATCAATCTGGTGACGGCTACTGGAACATGATCACTCCCACCCATTCTGTCCTGATGGCATCTCTTGGGATTGCGGGTGTCTCCTTCGGTACATGGTTCAAGTTTGCTTGGCCCCTCGTTTTGAAATGGTGTATTTGGACCATGGCTATTCTTGCGGTGGGCGTCTATACCGGATGGTAAGTGAGGAATCGAATTTCAGGGAGGGATTAGGTTGAGTGTGTTGTTGCTTACAAAAAAGGACGTCGAGGAACTCCTTACGATGAAAGATGTAGTGGAGGCTTGTGAAAAGACCTTCGCCGACTGGGGGGAAGGCAAGGTTGTCTGCCCTTCGAAGGTGACTCTGGAACTGGGCGAGGATGCCGAATGGCCTCCGTTCAGAAATGGCTTGAACGCCATGCCAGCGTATATCAATTGGCAGAAAAGTGCTGGCATCAAGTGCGTCGGGGGTTCTTTGAACAACCCGGGCCAGGGGCTTCCTTACATTATTGCCCTCATTTCCTTGTTCGATCCGGAAACAGGAATTTTTCGAGCGATTATGGACGGGGAAAAGATCACGAACTATCGCACCGGGGGACAGGCTGCGGTTGCAGCCAAGTACTTGGTCGACGGGAAAAAAATCACTCTCGGGGTCATTGGTACGGGTGCTCAAGGAAGGACGCAACTCCTGGCCTTCAGGGAAGTTTTCGACTTGAACGAGGCTGTGGCTTACGATATCGATCTCGAGGCTTCGAAAAAATACGCAATTGAGATGACCGAAAAAGCCCGCTGCTCTATCACGGTCGCTGCAAGCATGGAGGATGTGTTCAAAAAAGCGGACGTAATCGTTTCAGTGACTCATGGGCGGAACAAATTCATCAAGAAAGCCTGGGTGCGTCCTGGGCAGACGATTTTTCCGATGGGCTCCTTCACGGAATGTGAGGATGAACTCCTTACGAGTGCGGATAAGGTTGTTGTCGATCATATCGAGCAGACTTTTCACAGAGGTGCTCTCAAGAGCGTTGTGGAGCAGAGGAAGTTCACGCTGAAGAATCTGCACGGGACGATAGGAGAAGTCGTTTCGGGCAGAAAGAAAGGACGAGAGAACCCCGAGGAGGTTATTGTCTGTGTTCCTATAGGAACCGGGGCCATGGATGTAACCTGTGCCACCGTTGTCTATGAGCGAGCTAGGCGATCGGGTCGGGGCGTACCGTTCAGTTTCAACGAACTCTAGGTCCCGAAACTGGTGAATGAGGCGAGGGACGTCGAGCGACAAGATGAATCAACGTCTCCGGCGTCTTTTCGTTTTTATGATGCACTCCAAAAGGAGAACGTTTGGATGGTCAGGAATTTCACTTTTCGAGAACAATTGAGTACGATGGCGAAAGAACGCCTTGAATCTTCGAAGATCGGAACGATGATCCGCATGGTAAGCGAAAAAGGGGCGATCTCCTTCGCGGCGGGTGAGCCGTCCGAGGAGCTTTTCCCGATAGCGGAACTGAAAGAGGCCTTCGCGGGTGTTTTCGACGACCCTTCCCTGCTCTGTTATTACAAGGACGATTACGGATATGTTCCTTTGCGGGAGTGGATCGCGGAACGTATGAAAGAGGACGGCATCGCACCGCAATGGGTCAAGGATCAAAATGTTCTGCTGACCAACGGCGGAGGAGAGGGAATTGAGCTTGTAGCGGAAGCCTTGATCGATCCGGGCAGCGTGGTCCTCGTGGAAAGCCCAACTTTCACGGAAAGCCTTCTGACATTCAAAAAGCAAGGAGCGCACTGCATGGGCGTTCCCTCGGACGAACACGGCATCATTCCGGAGGCTCTGTCGATACTCCTGAAATCGAGAAGGGTGCGTTTCCTTTATACCATTCCTAACTATCAGAACCCAAGCGGACGAACGTCTCCGCTAGAGCGCCGAATTGAGATTCTTGATTTGGCTAAAAAACACGATATACCAATCTTCGAGGACGACCCCTATCATTATTTTTCCTACGAAAACTTCCCCCCGGCCAGCTACCTTTTCCTTGCAGGCGAAGACATGCGGGTGATTCATTGCAGCAGCTTTTCGAAAACACTGGCTCCTGGACTACGGTCAGGTTGGATTGTCGTGCCACCAGCCCTCCGGGCAGAAATGAATGCTTTACGAGTAAGCGCGGGCCTGGGACGTCCCGCCATTCTCCAACGGGGTCTTTATCTCCTGCTGAAAGAAATGGATTTCCCCTTGAGAATCAAAACCCTCCGGGAAACCTATAGAGAAAGACGGGATGGAATGGTAACTGCCTTGAGAAAACACCTTGCTGGCACTGGAGTTGTGACCAATATTCCTGAAGGTGGCTTCTTTATCTGGGGCAGAGCGGATCATATTAAAGACATGACCAGCTTTGCCAAATACGCAGTGGAGGAAAAGGGGGTCGGCATCATTCCCGGTAGCGCCTTTTATTCACAGCAAGAAATGGATTCGAGCACCTTCCGGCTTTCCTTTGCGAAAGTTTCACCCCAACTGGCGGAAGAAGGAGCCCGGAGGTTGGCAAGTGCTTTCCGAGAATATCGGGAGTTCTCTTTTTGAATGAGCAGGGTTATCAAGCTTGAAAGTGTCAAGGGGCACCCATATGATCTTACCCACCTTTGATGGACACTCGGACAAGCGAGTACAATACCAGCCAGAGGTGGCCTATGAAAAACGAGACGAAGCAGGAAAAGCGAACCCGGACCAAATATCCTGAGGAGTACAAGAAAGAGGCGCTGAAGCTCGTGGAACGGGTGGGCGTCCCGACGGCAGCAAGGCAGCTGGGCGTGTCGGAAGCGCTTTTGTACTCCTGGCGCAGCAAGACGCGGCTTCATGAGGAAAAAGGCGAAGCCGAAGCCCGCCTTCTGGCGGAGAACGCCCGCCTGGAGCTACAGTTGGCCGAGGAGCTCGAAATCCTAAGGAAGTTCTGAACAAGCTTCTCGAAAAATGTTCACAGCGGGAGGAAAAGGGGAAATACCCCGTAAAGACCACGTTTCCCGCACTCATGACAGCGGAGAGGAGTGATTTTCTCCGTTTTTCGACCCTTTTTTAACCCAGGTAGCGATTTTTAGAGACACTACCCCCCTGTGGACAGGAGAAAACCTCTCACCATGGTGAGGTTGCACAGGGCGAAGAGCACGTACACGACACCGGTATTTTGGCGAGCCCTTTGTAGTGAATCCAAAGACGCATTTGACGATGTGGAAGACATGTGTCAAGGGACACCCAGATTCCCGCACTAAGGGGACACTCTTCGTTCGAGTTCGTTTACATCCATGCAGAATGCCCAGATTCCCGCACTAAGGGGACACTCACTTTCCCGCAGGTGTACGCATCCCATCGTGACTGAGCAGCACTATACATCCTGAACCTGTCCGGATTCCCCGGTTTCGTCATCCCTCCTTCGCTACAGGACGGGTGCGGCGCTCCATCTCCCAGAGCCGGTAACTGCTCCCATCCACGTGAACCACATGACAGTGATGGAGCAGCCGATCCAGGATCGCCGTGGCCAGCACCCCCGTCCAGGTCTTTCCTGAACCTAGGTGCCATAAACGTTTACACGATTTCGCCGTGCCTGTGGTCTCATGTGCGGGAATCTGGATGTCCCCTTAGGTGCATCTTATGGGTGTCTGTGACAACATGTTCGACTCGCGAACGGACTTTTGAAAGAAGACGGTTTTTCTCTTTTTCTTCTTCGGTGAGCTTTTTGTGCTTCGTGCCCCTCTTGTGGGTGTTATCCACAGGCAGGGGAGCTTTCTTTCGAATCTCTTCGGTTTTGCCCATGTAAGCCGAATCTTCCCGGACTTCCTTTTCTTCTCCGTGCAAGAGTTCACCGATGCGAGTGGAGTCGTGCACGTTCGCCCCGTGGTGACGAGGCTGTGGACCTGTTTGCTTTCCTTGTCCACACCGATATGGACTTTCATGCCGAAGTAGTACTGGTTGTCCTTCTTCGTGGAATGCATCTCCGGGTCGTGTTTCTTCTCTCAGGTTTTTGCCTGCGAAGGAGCATGGATGATCGTGGCAGGCGCGTCGGTCCCCTCGGGGAGCTTCAAGCCCCGGGAGGCGAGATGAAGATTCACCGCCTCGAAGAGACTCTTTCGAGCTTGTGGATTTTCAGAGGATGGCGGAACTTGCGGATGGCGGTCTCGTCCGGAACAGGTTCGTTGCCGAGATCGGCTTCATCGCACCTCAGCTCCCTGGAAAGAATGCCGTACCGTAGGAACGCGGTGGCTTTGGAATTCATTTTACTTCTTTAAGGGAAAAACAGCGACATCGGCGCGGAGTTTTTCAGAAATTCATGAAAATAGCGAGGATTTTTGATGAAGAAATCGATGTAGGCGTACCCGAGGCGAGCGATTGCCTCCGGGCTGGATTCCCGCCCGCGGACGGAGGCCCGCAGTTTTTCGAGAAACTGTTCCGTCACATGGTCTCGCATGGCGCGGAGCAGTTCGTCCACATCCCGAAAATGGCCGTAGGGAGCCGCATGGCTGACATGGCACATCGCGGCCACCTTGCGCAGCGAAAATCCTTTCAGGCCGTCCCTGTTGATCAGCTCGATGCCCGCCTCTATGAGCTGATTCCGCAGGTTGCCGTGATGGTAGGTTTTTCCCTCCATGTCGCTTTTGCCTCCTCGTGTATCTTGACACCGACAAGATTGTAGAAGGTGATCTTGTCGGTGTCAAGATGGAGTTGCTTTTTCGCTTTTTGAGGGTATGGTTTTCGTATGTGGATACGAAAACGCGAAATGGCGGCTGCTTGCGGAGGCCATGCCGAAGACGGGAATGAGGAGAGGGGGCGTTCTTACGGTGAACGAGGACGAACGGCGTGACACACCGAACACATTTCTGCAGAACGCGGATGGGCACGTTTTCAATGAAGCCTGTGTCGGGAGGTCACACAGATGAGTACATCTCTTCAGTCCGAGCGCCTGGAGCTCGTTTCCATGGATGCGGCTGTTCTTCAGGCGTTGCTTGACGGAAATCTTCACCATGCTGCTCACATCGGCGGTTTTCTGATCCCGGAGGATATTCTCCTGAAGCGCAGCGCCCTTGTCAGGCGGATCGAGCAGCTTCGCGACGATCCGAACCTCTTGCCCTGGCTGCTGCGCGCAGTGGTCGTGCGGGAGTCGCAGACCATGTGCGGACGTATCGGCTTTCACTCCCGGCCGGGCCCCCCGGATCTTGCCTCGGTGGCGCCGGACGGGGTCGAGCTTGGGTACGAGATCGATCCCCGTTTCCGGAGGCGTGGCTTTGCAAAAGAGGCGGCTCTGGCACTCATGAAATGGGCCTTTACGCAGCATGGTCAGAAGTGTTTCGTTCTCTCGATATCCCCCTCCAACGAGCCGTCGTTGGCGATGGCGCATTCAATGGGTTTCGTGGAGTGTGGATCACAGCTTGACGAGGAAGACGGGCTGGAACTGTATTTCGTCAGGCGGCTGGACCAGTGGCCCGACGAGTGGTCCCGGGTGCTGGGCGCCTGACCGGTTTTCTGACGCCGGCCTTGTGGGGGTATGGACGGCTCATGTATCGACACGAGTCATGAAACGTGCCGGGAAGGTTCCGTGCGGCGAGGTTGTGAGCGTGCCCTGTGTTCGATTTCGTCCGCACGGGAGGGTGTTCAGGGTGATTTCGATTGACTGCGGCGATATTCATGCGTAAAATGCATGCGCTCTGTCCAGTCTTTGAATCATAAAAAAAGAAAAAAAGGGAGTGCACGGTCGTGACCTTCGATGAAGTGAACACTTATATCACCAATCTCTATGCCGCCAGAACCGACTTGACACAGTGGCAGTATGCCCGGGAGACGGAACTCAAAGAGTTCATTCCCACTGTGGATGACGATGTGGCGAGGTTTCTCGGGGTTATGCTGCATTTGCTGCGTGCGAAATGTGTTCTTGAAATCGGCACGAGCATCGGCTATTCGACAGTCTCGATGGCGCAGGCGGTCAAGGCCTACCAGGGCCGGATCGTGACGGTCGAATACGATGAACAGGTGGCCCGACAGGCCCGTCTCAACTTTGAACGGATCGGCGTATCGGACTGCATCGAGCTTCTGCAGGGAGATGCCCGGGAGATCCTTCCCCAACTGTCCGGGGAGTTCGACCTTGTTTTTCTCGATGTGGACAAGAGACTCTATGCTCCGTTGCTCGCCGACTGCCTGCGGCTTCTGCGCCCCGGAGGTGTTCTCATCGCGGAGGACACACTGTTTCCCGTGATCGAGCTGGAATCCAAATGGCATCATCTGATTGCGCCCATAGAGGAATTCAACAGGGCAGTGGTCGCTCTCAGGGATGTGGAAAGCACTGTCCTCCCGATAGGTGACGGGGTGACTCTGGCGGTGAAGAAGTAGCCCTGTCGTTGCGCTGAAAGCGCGACCGACGCACGCGCTTTTCCTCAGCGGTGCATGCGCCAAAAAGGAACGTGCGGGCCGCCTTCATGCTGCGACGACCCGCACGGCTCTTGACGTTGGATTACATTCCCCGCTTACGCCGGTTGTTCTCCTTGGCGAATCGTCGTGCGTTTTTGATGCCGCCCACTTCCGCGAACATGGTGGCGATCTTCTCCGCCTCGATCTGCCGTGAATTCAGTCCTTCGTATCGGGCTTCCTTCTTCAGTTTCTGGTAATTCGAGAACCGTTTCGCAGAGAGCAGGCCGTCGCTGATTGCCTGCTGTACCGCGCAGTGTGGTTCCCCGGTGTGCGTGCAGTCGTGGAATTTGCACTGCGCCGCGAGGGCGTCGATGTCGGCGAAGGCTTTCGCGAAATCGGCGCTTTCGATGCCGAGTTCTCTCATTCCCGGCGTGTCGATGACGGCCCCGCCGTCCGGAAGGATGTAAAGATCCCGCCTGGTCGTGGCGTGCCGGCCTCTGTCGTCGTTCCGTAATCCTCGTGTTTTCAGAGCATCGTGGCCGAGGAGCCTGTTGATCAGGGTGGATTTGCCCACGCCGGACGAGCCGAGAAGGGCGACGGTCCGGCCTCTGCCCAGATACTTCCTGATGGAGGTGTAGCCGTCCTCGGTCAGGCTCGACGTGACGAGCACGTCAACCCCGCATGCCACCGCGTCGAGTTCCTCCAGCTTTTGGGGAAGGTCGTCGCACAGATCGGCCTTGGTGAGCACGATGACCGGCACGGCCCCGCTGTCCCAGGCCACGCCGAGATACCGCTCCATCCGCCGGAGGTTGTAATCGTTGTTCAGCGACATGCAGCAAAAGACCGTGTCGATGTTCGCGGCGACGACCTGCTCGCCCTTTGCCGTCCCCGCAGCCCTTCGGATGAAGGCGCTTTTCCTCGTCAGGACGTGGCGGATGATCGCGTTGCCGCCGCTATTCTCGTTCCGGTCCAGCATGACGAAATCGCCCACCGCCGGATAGTCCGAAAGAGTTTCGGCGTCGAAGCGGACCTTTCCGGAAATCTCCGCCGCCACGTCGCCGTTCTCCGTCATTGCCTTGTAGAGATCCTTGTATTGCGAGATGACGCGCCCGACATGCAAATCCGGATACAGCGCGGCCTCGGCGAGAAACCTCCGGTCGAGACCGATGTTTTCCAATTCTTTTTTCATTGTCATGACCTCCAAAAGTTTTTGAGAATCCCTTTTGGGAGGCGTATACACTAGATCGTTTTGTATGCACCTCCCCGAGGTGCCACACTCTCCATTGCACATTTCTTCGACATGAAACAACAACTCCTTATTGGGTCAGATTGTCGTGCCGCCTGATGATAGCACGAAAACGGTGGATGGTCCGTTCGTTTCTTTGATGCTCTCTGTATTCCTACGCTCCTTGGTGGTATCATTAAAATGATCGCTTCAAAGGGTTGATAGGTAAGCGGCATTGTGTTTCATTGAAAGATGTATCGCTTGACTTGTAGCTGTAGAGGGCATTTTATGTGAATCGATATCAAATGCCAAAAAAATGGAATTCTTTATTGTGTTGACGATAAATAATTATTTTATCTTTTAAAGATTATCCATCAAGGATTGTTTAAGTATAAAACAAGACCCCCCTTGGTAGTTTTGCGATCCACCTGCTCCATGCTAGATCGACGCTTGCATGGGGACTATTGATAACAGGGAGAGATTGAAAATGTTTGCCGATGCACGGAGCAAGAAGCTTGTCATTGTTTCGCACTGTATTTTAAACCAAAACTCTATTTCTGACGCTACGGCTGATTTTCCGAGTCAATATAAACAAATTACAGATCTTCTCATTGATAATAATATCGGAATTATTCAACTTCGATGTCCTGAGTTGACTTGTCTGGGCTTGAACAGGCAAGATGATTTGGGCGGAACTCGGGAGTTGTTGCAAGAAAACTCGCGAATACGAGTATTGCTCGAGAAAAGAGAAAGCAAAGAAAAAATAAACACAGAAGTTGCTATGCTAAAAAATGAGATAAAAGAATATTTGAAATATGGGTTCAATATAATGGGTATAATCGGAGTAGATAGATCTCCGAGTTGTGGAATAGAAACAACCAGTAAGGATAATCAAGAAACGAGTGGATATGGAGTTTTCATGGGAGCGATCAAAGAAATGCTGGATAAAGAAGGATTAAACATTCTGATGGTAGGGACCAGGACCGGTCGAGTTGAAGAATCGATAAAACTTGTTAAGGAAATGATAGATCGTGAGAAGATTTAAGGAAAATCTGAAAAACTCCGTCTCGCATCGCTGCTTGAAGCGATAAGAAGGATCACGGCGCCATTGTGGTACGATGTTCCTGTCCAGAAGCCGATCCGGGAAGGACAGGAAGTGCTCTTTTGGCATGAAGGTTCATTCAGGCGTGTCTTGTCGAGGAGGAACGGCGATGAGCGAAAAAGATGCCATCGATAAAATGCAAAATGGTCCCAATACATTGACGTCACTCGTCAGGGACTTTGAAAACCTTGGATTGCACAAAGGAATGACCGTCCTCGTGCATTCCTCGTTGCGCTCCCTTGGATGGGTCTGTGGAGGTGCGCCGGCCGTCGTTCTCGCGTTGGAGACGGTCCTCACGGATACAGGAACACTGGTCATGCCGACACATTCGGGAGATCTCTCCGATCCGGCAAAGTGGGAAAACCCTCCGGTGCCGTGTTCATGGTGGGACACCATCAGGGAGGAAATGCCCGTATTTGAGGAGAACCTGACGCCCACTCGTGGAATGGGAAAAATACCGGAAACATTTCGCAAGCAACAATCGGTTGTGAGAAGCAACCATCCCCAGGTTTCATTTGCGGCTTGGGGAAAGCATAAGTATTGTGTTGTTCAGGATGCAAAATACGATTTCTCACTCAGCGAAAGCAGTCCTTTGGGAAGAGTCTACGATCTCGATGGTTTTGTGCTTCTCGTTGGAGTGGACTATTCGAGCAATACCTCGCTGCATTTGGCGGAATACAAGGCGAAGTACACAACGAAAAAGCCAGTGCGAAACGGCTTTCCGGTCGTTGAGCATGGTCGAAGGATATGGAAGGAATACGAGGATATCGAGTGCCGGACGGACGATTTTGAAGAAATCGGGAGATGCTACGAGCGCGAGTGCGACGTGCGGACGGGAAACGTCGGGAATGCCCTGTGCAAGCTCATGAGACAGCGAAGTCTCGTGGATTTTGCCGTGAAGTGGATGGAAGGTAATCGATAGAGACACATTCCGGAGTATCACACTGCCCTGTCGTGTTTTGTACCCGGTGCGCTTGCGGCGCAGACCGCGCTGCAGATGGATGCGGCTGGGCTGGTTTTGGGCAGTGGGACAATACGTTGCGGGGGGAAAAAATGAGCAATATAATGAAGCCGATCTTTATTGGGCATGGCTCACCGATGAATGCGATTTCAGCGAATGCGTACACAGATTTTCTCAAGGAATATGCCCGTTCGATTCCCTTGCCGGAGGCCGTTGTCGTGATATCTGCCCATTGGCAGGCATATGGAACATATATTACAGGAAACGAGAATCCCGAACAAATATACGACTTTTACGGATTCCCCGAAGAATTGTACCAGGTGAAATATTCCCCTCCCGGATCCGGCGCTATTGCACAATATATCAAGGATGGCAATTTGGGAATCGATATCGAGTATTCCAGGGGAATCGATCACGCTGCCTGGGCTGTATTGAAACACATGTATCCCGCGCGAAACATTCCCCAGCTGGAGCTGAGTTTGGATATAAACAAAACGCCGGAGCAGCATTTTGAGCTTGGTCGCAGGCTGTACGAGTATTGCGACAGAAACATACTTTTCGTTGGTAGTGGGAATATGGTTCATAACCTGCATGACATTAAATTCGAAGAGAATCCTATCCCTTTTCAATGGGTCGTTGAATCGGATAATTGGCTAAAAAATCAACTGGAAAACAAAAATACAGTGAGCATGGTTAACTATGAAAAATATTTTCCCGGTTACAAAAAGGCCATGCCGACGAATGAACATTATCTGCCCCTGCTGTACATATTGGGAATGTTGCGCGAGGGGGGAAAGATAAAAACCATTTACGAAGAGATTCAAAACGGCAGCATCTCGATGAGATCAATAGAAGCCGATTAGATCAGTAGAAGCCGATTAGAAGTCAAGGATGCTTTCTGGAGGCGCATGCATCAGGCTGTTTCACCTGCGCCTCTCCAAACGGGACAATCTCCGCTGCGCGATTCCTCGATGAATGGCGGCTACTCCTTACATTCATCGTCACCGCCATGCCGTTTTCCATTCCCCTCTTTTGATTTTTCCCACAAAAGCGTACAATAGAGCCCGAGAAAAGAGCCGGGGGCATCCCCGGCTTTTGTGTGCCGCAACCTCGGCAAGAAGGAGAAATGCACGAACCATGTCAACCTGCTTCGAAACCCCCACCAAGGAAACAACTCTCCGGAAGGAGATCGAGCGCCGCCGGACCTTTGCCATCATCAGCCATCCCGACGCGGGAAAGACGACCCTTACGGAAAAACTGCTGCTTTTCGGAGGCGCCATCACGATGGCGGGAGCGGTGAAGGCCCGCAAGGCGGGACGTCACGCCGTCAGCGACTGGATGCAGATCGAGCAGGAGCGCGGCATCTCCGTGACCAGCTCGGTGATGAAGTTCGAGTACCGCGGGTACGAGATCAACCTGCTCGACACCCCGGGGCACGAGGATTTTTCCGAGGACACCTACCGGGTGCTGACCGCCGTGGACAGCGTCGTCATGGTGATCGACAGCGTGAAGGGCGTGGAAAGCCAGACGCGCAAGCTCATGGAGGTGTGCCGGATGCGCAACACCCCCATCATCACCTTCGTCAACAAGCTTGACCGCGAGGGCATGGCCCCCCTGGACATCCTGGGGGATATCGAGGAGAAGCTCCAGCTCGAGTGCGCGCCTCTCTCGTGGCCTATCGGCCGGGGAAAGCTCTTCAAGGGCACCTACAACCTCTATGGCAGGGAGCTGAATCTCTTCACGCCCGGAAGCGACCGTGTGGAGAAGGCGCGGGTCATCCGGGACGTGAATGATCCGGCTCTCGACGAGGCGCTGGGACGCCAGGCCGATGAACTGCGCGAGGATCTCGCTTTGCTGGAGGGGGCAGCGAACCCCTTCGAGATGGAGCATTACCTGAAGGCGAACCAGACGCCGGTCTTCTTCGGCAGCGCCATCAACAACTTCGGCGTGAAGGAACTGCTCGACACCTTCGTGGAGATCGCGCCGTCCCCCCTGCCGCGGCCCGCCGTCACGCGCACCGTCGCTCCGGACGAGGAGGCATTCTCGGGTTTCGTCTTCAAGATCCAGGCCAACATGGATCCCTCGCACAGAGACCGTCTGGCCTTTCTGCGGGTGTGCTCGGGGCGCTTCCAGCGGGGGATGCGCATGCGCCATCACCGTCTCGGCAAGGACGTGACCGTGGCGAACCCGGTCATCTTCATGGCGCAGGAGCGGGAGCTGGCGGAGGAAGCGTGGCCCGGCGACATCATCGGCATCCACAACCACGGCACCATCAAGATCGGCGACACCTTCACCGAAAAAGAACCCCTCAAGTTCACGGGTATTCCGAGCTTTGCGCCGGAGCACTTCCGAAGGGTGCGCCTCCAGTCGCCGCTGAAGGCGAAGCAGCTCCAGAAGGGGCTGCAGCAGCTTACCGAAGAAGGGGCGGTGCAGCTTTTTCGCCCTCTGGAGCGGAACGACTACATCCTCGGGGCCGTGGGAGCGTTGCAGTTCGACGTGACCATGGCGCGCCTGAAGGCGGAGTACGGCGTGGAGGCGGGCTACGAGCCGGTGAACTACATGACCGCCCGGTGGGTGACCTGCGACGACAGGAAGATTCTGGAAGAGTTCGAAAAGGCCAATCGGAATGATCTGGCCATGGACGGAGAGGGGAATCTGGCTTTTCTGGCCGAGGGCAACTGGCAACTGCGCCTCGTGGCGGAGAAGTGGCCTCGGATCGTCTTTCACACCACGCGGGAACTGCGCTGATCCTGCCTCGGCCGGATTCGGGCCGGATCGTGCGGCGTCACGAAGCTGAAAACTAAAGAACGAGCAGCGTCTTGACGAGTGCTCTGATTGCTTTCAGTGTTTCCGGGGTTGTTCTTCCGGCCGGTCTGGCTGATCGGTTTTTCCAGTCGATGGTCTTGAGTTGGTCGCAGAGAGCAACCCCCGTTACGCTTCCCGACATCGTGTCCAGGAGTACCTCGAAGGGGTAGCCTTTCGCCTGTTTCGTTACCGGAACGACCGCGCAGAGGTTCAGTATGCGGTCCGCGCTTTTCGGCGTCAGAACGACCGCCGAACGCTCTCCCACCTGTTCATGGTTGATGTGAAATTCACGAACACCACATCTTCGGCATCCGGAACCCATGAATTTGCCCCCATGTCCGTCATTCGCCGCGCCTCACCAGATTTCGTTGCCCACAGGGAAGCCCCAATCGTACAGATTCGTGCCGGTTTTCGTCGGTCACCCGAGCAAGCAACTCTTCAAGCGTGGGGTGTTCGGGGTGTTTCTTCACGCGAAACTCCTCAGTGGTGGCCAGCAGCTCGACCTGGGAACCCTCTCCGAGTTTCGCCTGTTTTGCCAGAGTCTGCGGAATTCTGATGGCCAGGCTGTTCCCCCACTTTACGACACGTACCTCAATCCTAGTTTTTCAGCGTCCTGCCCGTCATCTTCACGCCATTTCCCTCCTTCGACACAAAGACGCCCTTGTTCCGCTCATACTCTTGCGTGCATATGCCATGCCACGTACATACAAGGGGTACGCGTGACATGCGGAAAGAGTCTTGAGGGCATTCAAGAAGAAGTGTTTTTAGAGTACAATGAAGAAAAATGTGGCTTTTTTACGTGTTGACAGCAAGTACTGCTTTGGTTAAATTAATTAAAAGAGGTGATAAGCATGACTTTCTCAAAAAAATTAAATGAAATAATCATAAACTTTGGAGCCGATCCATGTAGCGTTGCGGTGGCGGAGCAATTTCTTGGAACGCTAGAGAAAATTAGTTCCCAGAACGTACTGTCTAAAACAAATTTGAGCGAAGTACGGAACATGTTGTGTTGCACCGCACATCATCGCTTGGAAGAACCTGATTTGTTGCCGGAGCGATGAAGCCATGGTAAACGGCAAACCAATGGCCGACCGGCAAACAGATGACCCCGAGAGGCAGAAAATTATTCGTCTTGTCGATTATCTGACTCAGCTGACACGTCTTCGCTCAAAACTGATTCGAGATGTTGCCGAATACGAGCGGTCGGGAAAGGTTCTTTGGATAGCGGATATCCCCCGGGAGCGTGGTTGCTTTGCCCGTGCATGGGGGAACGATGAGGAACATGATCCGGATGAATGGTTGGAAGTGCAAAGCCGTCGGGAACCGGAACTTCCCGCTGTCCCCGCTCAATGCAGGCAATGGGTGGATCAGGTGGCACTTCGGAATAAGGATAAGGTACCCGCGCTTCTGACGAAGGCCACGAGGCAGATTCCAAATCCGGAGTGGAGCGCGGAGTCGGATCAACCGGAAACCATCACGGTTGTCGAGCATCTTGAGGAACACCCGGAAGTGCGGCAGGCATGGGATCGTTATATTGAAGATAAATGGTTGCCGTGGACTGGGGAACATCATGCGTGGGAGGATGTCCACAAGGCTTATTCGGAGCTTTTTTGTATCTATCAGGAGCAACTTCGTCTCGGCGAGGAATACGAACTCGTATTGGGACTGGGTTTGCTGACCTGGGAGACTCCGTCCGGACAGAGGGTGCGTCGTCATCTGATCGTCGCCGATGCCATGTTGGAATTCGAGGCGCGTTTGGGCAGATTCACTGTTCGTCCGCATGCCGAAGGCTCCAAACTGCGGCCCGAGATCGATATGTTGGACATTGAGGAACGGCCTGCCCGCGTGGAGGAAACGGCAAAGGCTTCATTGGTTGCGGCCGAGGACGATCCCTGGGAAAGGGGATGTGTTGAGCGCGTTCTTCAGGCTCTGGTTCATTCGATTGATGCACAGGGGGATTATGTCGATTCTTTGAGGATAAAAACCAGCGGCAGCTCGACAAAACCTGTTGTCGAGTATGCTCCCGCCCTGATCCTGCGAAAGCGCTCTACCAGGGGACTCACCGAGACCTTGAAGCAGATCAGGGAGCAGCTGGAAAACGGCGGGGACATTCCGGGTGAATTCGCGGATCTGGCGGAAATCCGCCCACAGAGTGACCACGTTTCCTATGATGGATCTGAAGAAATGAAAGTGTCCTTCGATGGGGAGATTTTTTTCCCGAAATCATCGAATGACGAACAACGCCGTATCGTCGATAAAATGCGGGGAGCGAGCGGTGTTCTTGTCCAAGGACCTCCGGGTACCGGCAAGTCACATACGATTGCCAACCTGATTTGCCACCTGCTCGCGACGGGACAGCGGACACTGATCACGGCGAAGACACCGCGTGCTCTTCAAGTCCTCGAAGGACTTGTTCCGGAGGAATTGCGCCCGCTCTGCATCAATCTGCTCGGCAGCGGTTTGGACGAACGCCGTTCGCTCGAATCCAGTGTCGGCGGCATCCTTCGCAAAAATGAGGACTGGGAGGAGAAACAGGCGGAATGCGAACGCACGGAACTCGAGAAACGTCTCGGGAAACTGCGGGAGAAAAAAGCGAAGGTTGAAAGACAGCTTCGCGACATCCGCGAATCCGAGACGCACACGCAGTCTCTCGCAGGAGGAGCCTATCGGGGAACGGCCGCCAGAATTGCCGAAGATGTCAATCGAGATAGATCTGCCTATGGATGGTTTACGGATTCCGTTTCTCCGGATCAATCCTGCTGTATCACCGCGGATGACCTGTGTGACATTCTCACGACTTTACGCTGGCTTACGCCGGAAAGACGCAGGGAATCGAGTTTTGTCTGGCCGGACACACCGCTTTCCCCGGAACAGTTCGCTGAACTCGTGACGGAAGAAAGGTCCGCGGCTGCAGAAGAGGAGAATGCAGGGGACGGGGTCGAGGAGAAGATTGCAGATTCGTTGAAGAAGAACGACGCGTCGACAGTTCAGATGGTTCACGACACGCTGGCCAACTTTCGGGACATGCGAAGAAAATTGAAGGTATCACCACATTCTTGGGTGAACGAAGCCGTTTGCGATGTGTTGAACAACAATGCATCTCTCTGGCACGAACTGCTCCGAGTCACGCGAGACGTTGTCGCGTCGGTCGGGGACGTTGTTGCGATCGCGGACGACGTCAAGGTCGAGTTCCCGGATACCGTTGATCTCAAAATGCTCTACGAAGACGCGATCAGGCTAAAGGAGCATATTGCCTCCGGTGAAAAATTGGGATGGTGGCTGTTTAGGCCCAAAACGGTAAAAGATCGACGTTATGTCATCGAATCGGTGAAACTCAACGGGCGGCCTTGTTCTCTGGTCGAGCATTTTTCTGTCCTTGTCGATGCACTGCATGTCCGCATCGAATGTGGGAGGGCATGGAGGTTCTGGGAAGGACGGCTTGAGAAGGTTCAAGGGCCGTATGTCCTGCAACTGAAAGCGCTCGAAACGATGCGAAATGAGCTGGAGAACGTTTTATCCCTCGATGGACTCATAGAGGACTGTCGTGAAGCGATAGGGCAGTGTACGGAAATGGGCGAACCTCTCTGGGCCGATGAAAGTCAGACCGAACGTGTTCTTGCTTCATGTCGGCTTGCGTTGGCTCGTATCCGCAAACGACATGTTTCGGAGAAAATCCGGAGTACCGATGTTCAGGTTGCTCGCGTCGCAGCCATGAGTAATCCTCATCCGGTTACAGGCGATCTGTTGCAAGCGATTCGCCGCCGCGATGTGGACGGATTTGCCCAAAGTGCGAACAGAATTAGTGATCTGGAGCAGTTGCGCCGACGCCTGGAGGATGTGGATGGTCGCCTTGCGGTCTTACGTCAATCGCTCCCTCATTTTGTCGATTCTCTGGAGCGGTTCTGCAACGAGCCTTGTTGGGAGGAAAGGATTCGGAGAATCGATGATGCCTGGCGTTGGGCGCAGGTGAAGTACTGGGTGGAGGATTACATCAGGAGTGAGGATGCTCCGTCGCTTGCCAGACATGCCAGACAAATTGAGGACGAGATAAACGATACGATCGCGAGACTTGCAGCGCTTCATGCCTGGTCATTCTGCTTTTCGCGCCTCGAGAAAAACCATCGCAGCCACATGGAGGCTTGGCAGCAGTCCATGCGACGACTGGGAAAGGGCACGGGAAAACACGCTTCGCGGCACAGACGGGAAGCCCAGGAGCATCTCAACCAGTGTCGGGAGGCTGTTCCCGCATGGGTTATGCCGCTGCACAGGGTGTGGGATACAGTATCTCCCATGCCGGGAATGTTCGATGTGGTCATCGTCGACGAGGCGTCGCAATGTGGTGTGGAGGGGCTTCCACTCTTCTATCTGGGCAAGAGGGTGCTGATCGTGGGTGATGATAAGCAGATCAGCCCGGATGCCGTCGGATTGCCCCGCGATGCGGTACATCGCCTGATGGAAGAATTTCTTCGCGATTTTCACTTCAAGTCGTCCTTCGATGTGGAGAGCAGCCTCTTCGATCATGGAAAACTTCGATACGGCACCAGACGCATCACTCTACGGGAGCACTTCCGCTGCATGCCGGAGATCATTCGTTTCAGCAATGATCTTTGTTACTCTGATACGCCGTTGATCCCGTTGAGACAGTATGGTCCGAATCGACTGCCTCCCCTTGAGCATGTCTTTGTAAGAGAGGGTTATCGCGAAGGTTCGGGCAATCGTGCGTGCAATCGTCCGGAAGCAGAGGCCGTTGTCAAGAGAATAGCTGCCATGTGTGAGGACAACAGATATGACGGCAAGACGATGGGCGTGGTCGTTCTTCAGGGAGAGGCACAAGCGGAATTGATCGAAAGTCGGCTGCTTGAGTGCCTTGGTGCAGAGGAGATGGAACGGCGTCGTTTGGTCTGCGGCAATCCCTACAGCTTCCAGGGCGACGAACGGGATGTCATGTTGCTTTCTCTCGTCGCTGCCGGGAATGAAAGAATCGGCCCTCTCACGAAGGCCACCGACGAGCGCCGTTTCAACGTCGGAGCCAGCCGTGCCAGGGATCAGATGATCCTCTTTCATTCCGTAACGTGTGAAGATCTCAGTGCTTCCTGTCTTCGGAGGCGACTGCTTGACTTCTTCGAGAACATGAGACCGCAGCAGATTGCGGGAATCGAGAGGAACGAACTGGAACGAAGAGCGGCTCAGGACAATCGGAGAGTTGTGTCCCCTCCCGCTCCGTTCGAGAGCTGGTTTGAGGTTGATGTTGCTCTGGAATTACTTCGAAAGGGTTTTGTCGTGCTTGCACAGCACGAAATTGCGGGTAAGCGCATAGACCTTGTGGTTGAAGGTGGGCGGGCGCGGTTAGCGATCGAATGTGACGGCGATCATTGGCACGGAGCTGAACGTTATGAGGCTGATATGCAGCGACAGAGACAGCTGGAGCGATGTGGGTGGGAGTTTTTCCGCGTGAGAGAGTCGGCTTTCTACGCCAACAAGAAAGATGCTCTTGCGGGGCTTTGGCACGTGCTGGAAGAGCGGGGCATTCTTCCGGATTCCATGATACAGACGCTGGAATGTGGAGATGGAGAAGAGTTTGTAGTGACGAAACCGAATGGAATACGGATAGCCTAGAACAATCGGGTTTGGAGACGTCTCGCTCGGGTCCCGCATCGCGGAAGGCTTAAACAAGGAGAAAACATGAGATATCACCATTCGGGAATACCGACAACCGTTCCCCAGCCGGGGGAAGTCTACCTCGAGTCGTATGACATTCACTGCACCGACCACAGGTCTAATCCATTCGGGCTTCAATGGATGCGGTATGGAGAGCGGTGCACGTTGCCTGCGGTCGTCAGGGAAAAAGTTCACCTCGCGTTCGAGGTGGACGATCTCGAAAAGGCGCTTGAAGGGAAAAAAATCATCATTCACCCCAACTCTCCGAGCGAAGGGGTTGTCGTGGCGTTTATTCTGGAAAATGGGGTTCCGATAGAGTTTCTCGAGTTCACCGAAAGTTCCGCGGCAGTTCGCCGCGGCGGGTCCGGCGGCGACGCCTGAGCGGAGGCGGCAGAGCCCGATGCCCGTGCTCGGTTTGAGTCACATCACCTTTGTGGTCCGCGATCTCGAACGGACGAGCCGCCTGTGGACCGAAGGGCTCGGTGCGGTCCGGATCTACGACGGCTCGCCGCGAAACTTCTCCCTCTCCCGGGAACAGTTCTTTTCCCTCGCGGGAATATGGGTTGCCGTGATGGAGGGCGAGCCTGCATCACGTTCCTACAGGCACGTGGCGTTTCGGGTTGCCGATGAAGAACTCGATGTGTTGGAAGTCCGCCTCAGGGCGCTCGGCGTGGAAATGATGCCTCCCCGGGCACGTGTACACGGGGAGGGGCGCTCCCTGTATTTCTACGACTACGATGACAACTTGTTCGAGCTGCACGCGGGCAGCCTGGAGGAGCGGCTCAAAGCCTACGCCCGCCAAACGGGGATGGAATAGAGGCTGTCTTGCTCTCGTCACCATCACGGGAGGGCCCTCCGAAGGGGGGGCTGTCTCGTGTCTTCGTGCAGGGGGGCGCTTCCGGTGTTTTTCTTCCGTACTCTCTACCTGTTTTTGAGGTCCGCGATCTCCTTCATGGCCTTGGGGATGTCGATTCCCTGGGGGCAGAGGGGAACGCATTTCCCGCAGGCGATGCAGCTTTCCGCCCGTTCCCGTTTGTTCAAGGCGCGGTAGTAGGTATTGCTGAGCACGATCTCCGCAAGACCCGGGTTCGACGAGCGGACTTTGCGGTAGTGGTTGTACAGCGAAAACACCCTCGGGATGTCCACTCCGGTGGGACAGTCCATACAGTAGCGGCAGCCGGTGCAGGGGATGGTTCCGGAGGAGCGGTAGCTCGTCGCGACATCGGCGAGAAGGGCTCGCTCCGTCTCCGACAGGGGGCGGAAATGCGTCATCGTCCTCAGATTGTCCTCCACCTGCCCGAGGGTGCTCATGCCGCTCAGAACCGTCAGCACTCCCGGAAGGGAGGCGGCGTAGCGCAGCGCCCACGATGCCTGGCTCACCTCCGGGTCGGTCTGCTTCAGCGTATTTGCCGCCGCCTCCGGGAGGTCCGCGAGCGCGCCGCCCCGGAGGGGTTCCATCACCACTACGGGAATTCCCCGCTCGGCGAGGAGGGTGTACTGGCCTTTCGCGTCGAGGTCCTCCCAGTCCAGGTAATTCACCTGCAACTGACCGAAATCCCACTCCCATTCGTTGACGATCCTCGCGACATGAGCGGTGGTGTCGTGTACGGAGAACCCCAGATAACGGATGTAGCCCGCCTCTTTTTTCTTCCGCAGGAACTCGTAGACGTCGTATTCGAGGACGGCGTCGTAGGTTTTTCCTCCGATGTTGTGGAGCAGGTAGAAATCGAAGTGCTCCACGTGGCATTTTCGCAGCTGTTCGGTGAAAATCCGCTCCAGATCCTCCTTTGACGAAAGCACCCACGGGGGCATTTTCGTGGCCAGGTGATAGCTGTCCCGGGGATGTCCGGACAACACCTCTCCGGCGAAGGATTCGCTCGCCCCCTCATGGTACACCCAGGCGGTGTCGAAGTAGTTCACGCCTGCGGCGATGGCCGTGTCGACCATCCGGCGTCCCGTTTCGAGATCGATGTCCTTTTTGTCCGACGATCTGGTGGGCAGGCGCATCAGTCCGAAGCCGAGCAGCGAGATGACTCCGTCGATATCCTTGAACGATCTCGTTTCCATGGTGATGTTCGACCTCCTTTTTTGCAGCTCCTGCAGCGGAGCACAGAGACGGGCAAAAGTAGTGCGGAAAGGAAAACCATGTCCGGGTATCACTATACCGCATCGGAGGGTGCGGGGCCAGGGAGGGACACCGACGGGCGGGAGGTTTCCGATGTCCTTGCGAGGGAGCACGAAAGCGTTGCACAAGGGTCATGATTCCGTAACGGGGAGAGGGTACGCTTGCGGGGAACGGCAACTTCATCCTACGGGAGGTCGATGGAATCGTGATGTACGGGTTGTTCAAGGCATGGCGACGTTTCCGGCGCGGTGTCGCTGTGTCGGTGTCTCCGGCGGTGTTTCTGGGAAGTGCGCTCCTCGTCTTTGTTCTCGCCGCTGCGGGGTGGTGCGGCGAGCTGGTCCTCTCGCCGTTTTCCGGAACGTCCGGAAAGGGGTTCGACGAGGTGTACGTGGTGGACGGCGACACGCTCTCTCCTGCGGAGAGGGTGACGGGGCCGATCCCGGAGGTGCTCGCCTCCTTCCGTGGCGAGGGGGAAAGACTGGATCTCACGGTGTTTCACTTCAATGACCTGCACCACCACATCACCGTTCCGCACAAGACGCGGGGAAATACGCACTTTCTCGCGCAGATGGTGCACCAGGTACGCGAGGCCAGGGCGGCGAAGGGTGCCGACGAGGCGGTGCTCTTTCTCTCCGCCGGCGACGACCACACGGGAACACCCTTCGACGAACTGCTGGGGGGCAACGGGGCGGGGTTCAGGGTCGATCCTGTCTATCGGGCCTACAGTGCGGCGGACCTGGATGCCACGGTGATCGGAAATCACGACCTGGACAAGGGAACGGAGATCCTCGCCAAAGGCATCGCCCAGGACGCCCGTTTTCCTGTTCTGTCGGCGAATCTCCACGGCTCGTCCGTTCTTCGGCCCGGGCAGATCCACCGCGCTCTTCTCGGCGTGGTGCGGGGATATCGGGTGGGAATCGTCGGGCTTACCACCACGAACTCTCCGAAACAACCCGAGGATCCGGGCTTTTTCGTCTCTCCTCCCGTCGAAGCGCTGCAGTATCTTCTGCCCGCCCTGGAGCCCCTCTGTGATGTGGTGATCCTCCTGACCCACGTGGGATACGAGGACGACCCCGCCATCTACGGCGACGAGAGCGACCGTTTTCTTGCCCGCAAGGCTCGGGAACTCACGTCCAAACCGGTGCTGGTGGTGGGGGCGCACAGCCACTCCGTGCTGAACGAAAAGGGGCTGGAGGTGCGCGAGGGAGACGTGCCCATTCTGCAGGGCGGCCAGCGAGGACAGTTTCTCGGCAGGAGCCGTCTCGATCTGGTGCGTTCGGGTGATGCGATGCACCTTGCAAACGTGGAAGCGTTTCTCGTTCCTCTGAAAAAGCGCGACGACCGCGTCGCTGCGGACAACCCCGACTACGGCAGGTTCGAGCACGACGGAGACTACGACGAGGCGTTCGAGAAGAGCACCGTGGATCCCCTTTTCGCGCTGCTTTCGGAGAAGATGAACGAGCCCCTCGGCGCGGTGACCGCGGACGGCCTCGATGCGGACAGAACTTTCGTGGAGCGCTATACCGGAGAATGCGCCCTGGCCAATTTCATGAACGAGGCCATCGTGCGGCGTGCGGTCACGTTCTCGGAAAAGCCCGTGGACTTGGCGCTGATCAACGCCTCGGGCGTCATCGCCGGCGTGGACAAGGGGTCCCTCGCCTACAGTGACTGGTATGCGGTGATGCCCTTCGCGGACACGCTCCAGGTGGGGGAGATGACGGGAGCCCAGATTCGGGACATGGTGGTCAACAATGCCAAGCGCATCATCCGACCCGACGAGGCGGCGGGCATGGACCTGAAGAACACCTACGTGGGAAGAGGCTTTCTCCATTTCTCCGGAGCGCTCCGCTACACGATCCGCCTGGGGCGGGATGCGGGGGAGACCGTTGCTGAGAACATCACGCTCCACGGCAAGCCCATCGAGGAGCAGCTCGACCGGGTGTTCACGGTGGTGTTCAACAGCTATATCGGAAACGGCGGCGGAGACAGTTGCTGGAACGGAAAGAAAATTCCCGACATCGCCGCCGAGGTGATGGGATTCGACATCGGTTCCCTGCCCAAGATCGACACGGGGCTGATCTACCGCAACGAGATCATCGCCGACATTCGCACCCAGGGCGGTATCGACGCAGCGAAAGGCGCCGCTTTGGACGGCAGGGTCACGCTGGTTCCGTAACCGTGCGGTGATTGCGGCAACATCGGTGACGCGCACGCGCCTCGGGTTTCCGCGACAAAACGCCTACGCGGTTCTCTCTGAAAAATCATCGGAAGCCCACGGGGAAAGCCGCTGCAGCGGCTTTCCCCGTTTCGCATTGCCGCCTGTACGCGCTGCCCACAGCGGGACGACAAGGGGAAAATACCCTGCTTCAAGGGCACAATGGCGACATCGGCGCGGAGTTTTTCGGAAATTCCTCAATTTTTGCGAAAGAGATGTGAAACTTTCCTCTCCGAAGGGCGGTTCCTCTCTTGACAGATCACCCTCCGTTCGGTAGGCTGAAAAACAAAAATACGGGACAATGTGTCCCATTTTTGAAAAAGGAGGCCGAAGGAGATGCACGAGGAGGAGAAGGAACAGCGGCAAAGTGCCGTGGGAAAGATCGTCGCCATCATGGAACTTCTCTGCCTCTCCGGAAGAACCTTCAGCCTGCGAGAAATCGAGAGCCGAGCGGGAATTCCCCGGAGCACGCTCCACCGGCTGCTTCTCTCTCTGGAAAAGGCGGGATGGGTCACCCGGGATGCCTCGTCGGAGCGCTTCCGTCCGGGGGTGCACTTCTTTCTTCTGCATCGGGGTGACCTGTTCCATGGTGAGCTGATCCGGATCGCCGGGCCGGAGATGGAGCGACTTGTCCGCGAGACGGGCAAGACTGCGGTGATGAGCGTGCTGGAAGGAATGACTGGGCTCTGCATTCACCACGTGGAGCCGAAGGGAACCGCGGTGAAATACGTGGCGCACAGGGGCATGGGCGTTCCGGTTCACGTGGGAGCCACGGGCAAGGTGCTGCTCGCCTTCTGCCGCGAAGACCTCCGGGAGCGCATTTTCGCCGCGGGCCTCCCCGAGGGTGTGGACGGGGACGTGCTGCGGCGGCAGCTTGCGGAGATCCGAAGGCGGGGTTATGCCTACAGCAGGGAAGAGTGGATGGAGCACGCCGGGGACATCAGTGTGCCTCTTGTCGATGGCAGGGGGGAATTCGTGGCGCAGCTCGGGCTCGCCGGGCTGGTGACCAGTTTCGAAGGGCAGGAGGAAGCGCTTGTCGCAAAGCTCAAGGACGTAGCGGCCCGGGTGAGCGGGGCGTTGCAGTCCGTTTTTTCGGGGTGAAGCGAGGCGAGGAGGCCGAAGCCACCTGGGGCGGGCGCGTGTGTGCTTCCGTGCATGTGGATGTCTCCGGAACGCCCCTTCGGAATCCGTTGCGACTGTCGGAGAGGCTACCGAAAAAAGAGAAACATGCTGTCGCGGAACAGAAAAAGACGGGGCGGCGGTCGTGTTTTTGAAGAGATGCCCCGATTCCGTACCGAAGGAGGTTTTCAGGATGCATGAGGTAAACGGACTGAACGAGCGGGCCATGACCATCAGACTCGACGCGGTGCTTCCCGAGCATCCGGAGTTCGTTTCCGGAATCCGGCGGGCGCCGGATCGGGGATGGACCCTGAGCCGGAAAGAGACGGAGCTTGCCCTTCGGAATGCCCTCCGTTACGTTCCGGAGGAGTTGCACGAGACGCTGGTCCCGGAATTTCTGGAGGAACTTCGCACCAGAGGACGCATCTACGCCTACCGCTATCGTCCGGCCGAGCGGATTTTCGGCAGGCACGTCGACGAGTACGAGGGGAAATGCCTGGCGGGCAAGGCGTTCCAGGTCATGATCGACAACAACCTGGACTTCGAGGTCGCCCTCTATCCCTATGAGCTGGTTACCTACGGCGAGACGGGGCAGGTCTGCCAGAACTGGCTCCAGTACCGTCTCATCAAAAAATATCTGGAACAGCTCACCGAGGACACGACCCTCGTCCTGGAGAGCGGACATCCCCTCGGTCTCTTCAAGTCCCACCCCGAGGCGCCCCGGGTGATTCTCACCAACGGACTCTTCGTGGGCCTCTTCGACAGCCAGGCCGAATGGCACCGGGCCATGCAGCTCGGCGTGAGCAACTACGGCCAGATGACCGCCGGAGGGTGGATGTACATCGGTCCTCAGGGAATCGTGCACGGAACCTACAACACGCTTCTCAACGCCGCACGGCAGCGGCTCGGCGTCGGTCCCAAGGAGAACCTCGCGGGGATTCTCTTCGTCTCCTCCGGCCTGGGGGGCATGAGCGGCGCCCAGCCCAAGGCCATCGAGATCGCCGGAGGCGTGGGTATCGTGGCCGAGGTGGACGCCTCGCGCATCGAGACCCGCCACAGCCAGGGGTGGGTCAGCCGGGTTGCCGAAAGCTGCGAAGAGGCCTTCGCTCTGGCCGACGAAGCTCTGACGAAACGCGTGCCTCTTTCCATCGCCTATCACGGCAACATCGTGGATCTTCTCCAGTACGCCGTGGACCATGCCGTGACGATTCCCCTTCTTTCCGACCAGACCTCCTGCCATGCTCCCTACGACGGCGGATATTGTCCCGTGGGGCTTACCTTCGAGGAGCGCACCGACATGCTTCACCGCGACCCGCAGGAGTTCCGCCGTCGGGTGGATAAAACGCTCCGCCGGCATTACGAACTCATCAAGGTGCTCACCGGTCGGGGAACCTACTTCTTCGACTACGGCAATTCCTTCATGCGGGCCGTCTTCGACGCGGGAGTGAAGGAGATCTGCCGGAACGGCGAGAACACCTATGAGGGATTTGTCTGGCCCTCCTACGTGGAGGACATCATGGGGCCGGTTCTCTTCGACTACGGCTATGGCCCCTTCCGCTGGGTCTGCCTGAGCGGCAACCCCGAGGACCTTCGCAGAACCGATCGGGCCGCCATGGAGTGCATCGATCCGGACCGGCGCGCCCAGGACTACGACAACTGGGTATGGATCCGCGATGCCGAGAAGAACCGCCTTGTTGTGGGAACTCAGGCCCGCATTCTCTACCAGGACGCGGAGGGGCGGACGAAGATCGCCCTGAAGTTCAACGAGATGGTCCGCAACGGGGAGATCGGTCCCGTCATGCTGGGGAGAGATCATCACGATGTCTCCGGCACCGACTCTCCCTACCGCGAGACCTCCAGCGTCAAGGACGGCAGCAACATCTGCGCCGACATGGCCGTGCAGTGTTTCGCCGGCAACGCCGCAAGGGGTATGACGCTCTGCGCGCTCCACAACGGCGGCGGCGTAGGCATCGGAAAGGCCATCAACGGAGGCTTCGGCATGCTCCTCGACGGCTCGGAACGGGCCGACCGGATCCTGCGTTCCGCCATGATGTGGGACGTGCTGGGTGGCGTCGCCCGCAGGGCCTGGGCCCGCTGCGAGCACGCGGAAGAGGTGGGGCGCGAGGTGAACGCCAAGTACGAGGGAAGCTACCACATCACCCTCCCCTACCGCGTGGCGGATGAGCTTGTGGCCCGCGCCATGGAAGGCATCGAGAAAAGGTAGCGGCGTGCCGGAGAACCCGGTGTGCCGGAAGAAGTCCGCAGCAGTCACGAGAACGCCGGAGTCCGTTCTTTCGGGCTCCGGCGTTCTCTGTCGATCCGGAAAGGGTTTGCTCTCCCGGAAGGATGCCGCGTCATCTTTGCTCCGATTGTCCGCCCCGCTGTTTTGCCTGTTTTGTTTCTCCCCCGCATTGTATGTACGGTTTTCGGAAATGGGTTTCCTCTATGGCAGAACGTCGATGATTCCCGAGACCATGCCCATCCAGCAACTGAACTTATAGCGCCCCGGCTTTTCCGGGGTAAACTCCGCCACCGCCGTGCCTCCCCGGACGAGGGGGAGCGTTCCGTTGAAGAGCCCCCTGGCCATGACGGCGTTGGTGCAGCCGCTGAATCCACCGTCCGTGATCTCCCAGCGCACGGGGACGCCCGCCTTCACCTGGAAGACGTTCGGCGTGTAGCTTCGGGCTCCGGCGGCCATGATGATGCGCTGTACCGCCTGAATCGCCTGGGGAGGTGGCGTCTCGGAGCGGAGTGGCGCACCCGTCGGTGCGAGCCCTCCGGTGACGGGACTTCCGCCCGGCGCCGCATCGGCGGTGCAGCATGAGCTGCCCTGAGAGGCTGCGCCGGGTTCCGCGACGGAACAGCAGGCGCCGCCGAACCCCGCATCGCTCGGAAAGCGTCCGCTCGGGGGAGAGGGCGCAGGAGCTTCGGGTTCCACGGTGCAGCAGGTACTTCCCGTGATCCCCGCGTCGTTCGGGAAGCGCGATGCGGGAGTTGCCTGGGATGTCGCCGGAGCCTCCGGAGAGAGGGCCACGGCGGAGGCCTGTTCCGGTGCGGTGCGGAAGAAGGGCAGATCGCTTAGGGAGGGCATGCCCAGGACATTGAGCTGGGCGTTCACATTGTAGAGCGCCGCCATGAGGACGAGCGCTCCCGCGATGCGCCCCGCGAGTCGGGAGAAGCGCGGATGCGTCAGAAAGCGTGTTCCGGCGATGCCGATGGCCAGCAGGGAGGGCGCCGTTCCGAGGGCGAAGGCGAGCATGACCAGGGCTCCCCGGAGCGGGTCGCCCGACAAAAGCGCCACGCCCTGGACGGTGATGGAGAAGCCGCAGGGAAGGAGCACCGTGGAGGCGCCGAGGAGAAAGGGTGTCCGGGTGCCCTTTTTCTCTCGGGATGTCCCCCCTCCCGGAAAGGGGACGCGGAGCCGTTCCGCGCCGGGAACGCCGAGCATCTGGAGCCCCAGAGCCGCCATGACGAAGGAGACGGCGAAGACCAGAAGCGCTGCGGCGGGAGCGGAGATCCGGAAGGCACTTCCCAGCGATCCGAGAAGTGCCCCCGCCGCGCCGTAGGCGACGAGGCGACCGAAGTTGAAGGACAGACACGATTTTCCGCTTCCGTCGGTCCCCCAGGAGCGGGAGAAGGAGAGCACCAGCCCTCCCACGAGAGCGGCGCAGCTCGAGATGCCCGCGAGCAGGCCGAAGAGGACGAAGGCGGGAAGCGCCGACGACGTGTCCACGAGGACGAGATGAAGGATGCCGCTGTGCTCCAGAAAAAGAAAGAACGCAGCCGCGAGGAGGACCGTCCCTCCGGCGAGGGCGAACTCCCGGAGGCGCCCCCCCGCGTCGTCGAAGGGCGTTTCGGCGAAGAGGTACCCTTGGTCGGCGAAGAGTTCTCCGAGTTTCTCCGGGGAGAGGACGTGCCGTGTCCCCGTTTCCGAAGGGGCCTGCGGCGACGCCCCGCCGCTTTCGCGGGTTCCGGAAGCCGTCGCGTGCTCCGGCTTCGCGAAGGTGATCGTCACCGTTCCCTCCGCCAGAGAGGCGCGCACGTGCCGCACACCGGGCAGTTCGCCGATCCGTTCCGCCACGAGGGCTTCGCAGGCGGGGCAGTGCATCCCCCGAACGAAGAGACGCACCGGGGTCTCCGGCTCGTTCTCCCGCAGTGCAGGCGCTGGAGTTTCCGACTCCGCTGCGGGGCCCGGGGTTCCTTGGGCCCTTACCGAGCCCTTCTGCGGAGGCGTCGCCTTTCCCGGCCTTTCCGGCCCTGCTCGTTTTTCATCTTTTCCTGCCATGATCGTCTCCATCCCTCTTCAAACGCAGGCCCCTCTTTCTGCCCCAAGGAAGCCCTGCGGTCTCTCCCGAACAGCCTTACCCATCGGATTCCGCCATCACGGAAAAAATCCTCGGCGGTCATGAGGCGCTCTTTCTCCGTGCCTTGCTCACATGTCACATGCATTCCCTGTCTGACGCGTCTTGTCTCTACGTTCCCCGCCGGGAAGGGAAACGCGTTTTTTCAGCGCCGTGCCGTCCTCTTTCCTGCTCGCGGTCCGGAATCAGAACCGGAGTTTGCGAAGGCGCAGGGAGTTGGTCACCACGTTGATGGAACTCAGTGCCATGGCCGCCTCGGCGACGAGGGGATGGAGAAGTCCCACGAAGGCCAGGGGGATGGCCACCACGTTGTAGAAGAACGCCCAGAAGAGGTTCTGCCGGATCTTCCGGAACATGGCGTCGGCGATGAGGAAGGCTTCCACGAGAGATTCCAGGTTGCCCCGAACGAGCACCACGTCCCCGGCCTCCCGGGCGATGTCCGTTCCCGTGCCCATGGCGAGCCCGACGTTCGCCTTCTTGAGGGCCGGGGCGTCGTTGATGCCGTCTCCTACCATGGCCACGGTGTGTCCCGCGGCCTGGAAGCGTTCCACCACGCTCATCTTGTCCTGGGGGAGGACTTCCGCCACGATCTCGTCCATGCCGAGCATGGCGCCGATGCGTTCCGCGGAGCGCCGCACGTCTCCGGTGACGAGCACCACTTTCTTGCCCATGTGCCGAAGACGCTCCACCGAGGCGACGCTCTCGGGCTTGATCTCGTCGGCGAGAAGGAAGAGGCCGAGCACGCGTTCCTCGTCCCAGAGCACCACCGGTGTGGCGGCGGCGGCGGTGCCCTCTTCGAGTGCCCTGGCGAGTTCCTCGGAAAGAACGTCCTTTCCGGAGGACGCGTCGGAGTTCGTCTCGGAGAGCCACGCGAGATTCCCCGCGTAGACCGTCCTCCCGTCCACCACGCCGCTCACGCCCCGTCCGGGCGTCACCTTAAAGCGCTCCACCGGCTCGGCGGTCATGCCCGCCGTTGCGGCGTGCTCCACGATGGCCCGGCTCAGGGGATGCTCCGAGGGCGTCTCCAGTGCCAGGGCGAGACGGAGGAGATCCGCCTCGGTCATTCCCGCGGCAGGAGCAATGCGCTCGACCTTGGGGCGCCCGAGGGTCACCGTTCCGGTCTTGTCGAGGAGCACCACGTCCACGGCCTTCATGGTTTGCACGGCCTCGCCGTTCCGGAAGAGAACGCCCCGTTTGGCGGACATGCCCGTGCCCACCATGAGCGCCGTGGGTGTGGCGAGCCCGAGTGCGCAGGGGCAGGCGATAACCAGCGTGGCGATGGCCGCCGAGAGAGCCCTGGAGAAGACGGGCATGTCCGGCGAAATCCAGGGAAGAAGTCGGGAGGCCGCGGCGATGAAAGGCGCGAACACGTCGGGGAGGAAGAAGAGCAGCGCGAAGGAAAGGGCCGACAGAACGGTGACGACGGGCACAAACACCGAGGTGATGCGGTCCGCGAAGGCCTGAATGGGCACCTTTGTCCCCTGGGCTTCCTGGACGAGGGAGATGATCTGGGAGAGGAAGGACTCCGCGCCGGTACGGGTGACCCGGATGCGCAAGAAGCCGTCGAGATTGATGGTGGCCCCCGTGACGGCCTCTCCGGCCTTGCGGACCACCGGCAGCGGCTCACCGGAGATCATGGACTCGTCGATGCTGCTCGTCCCCTCCACGATCTCGCCGTCCTGGGGGATTTTCTCCCCGGGGCGGACGCGCATCACGTCGCCGGGGACGAGTTCTTCCACGTCCACCTCAACCACGGCGCCGTTTCGCTCCACCGTGGCGCGTTTAGCGCCCATTTCAAGCAGTTTGGCGATCTCCTTCGTCGCTCGGGTGCGCGCTCCCGTCTCCAGGTAACGCCCGGTGAGGTGGAAGGCCATGATCATGCCACCCACCATGGCGTAGCTCACCACGGGCAGCCCGGCGATTTTCAGGAGTCCCGACGCGAAGGAAGCCAGCGTGCCGAGGGTGATGAGGGTGTCCATGCTCGTCTGCAGGCGAAGGATCTGCTTGAACGCCCGGGAGATGGTGTCCCACCCCGCCCAGAAGATGATGGCGCCGCTCAGGAGCTGCTCCAGCAGGAGATGCTGGGTGAGGTCCGGCGGAATCTTGATCCCCATCTCGTGGAGGATCATGAGGATCGCCGAGGGAATGCCCAGACTCCAGGCAAAGACCATGCGGCGTTTCGCCTCGGAGAGTTCCTTGCCCGCCAGATCCTCCGCCTCGGTGGATTTCGCCAGGGGTTTCAGCGCAAAGCCGACCTTTCCCGCCGCCTCTTCGAGCGATCCGGCGGAGATTTCTTCCGGGTCGGCCTCCACGAAGGCCCGCTTCTGGGGAAAGTTCACCGATGCGGTGCGGACCCCCGTCACCTTGGCCAGCTCCCGCTCCAGTGTGCGTGCGCAGGCGGCGCAGTGCATCCCCTCCACGGAAAAGCTAAGGCGCCGTGCGCCTCCGGAGAGGGGATTCTCCTTCACCAGTGCGGTAAAACCGAGTTTTTCCACCGCTCCGACGAGCAGGGCCGGATCGAGGCCCGCATCGGCCTCGACGACGGCGAGATGCAGGGGAAAGTTCACCGATGCCTCCCGCACACCGTCGAGTTTCCGCAAGGCTCTTTCCGCTGAAGCGGCGCAGGCGGTGCAGTGCATGCCCCCCACGTCGAGGGTGATCTTCTTCGTCGTCTCCGTCACGGAAATTCCTCCTTGGTTACGGCTTTTGCAGCGTTGTCGCGAAGAGAGATGGACTAATTCTACCAGAATAGTAGGAAATATATTTCATAGAGTCTATCAGAGAGATCAGATACCCTACATCGGTAGTTTTCGGTATCGTAAAGACTCACGGAGCATGCTCTCCGGAGGATTCCCATGGAAGGAAAGAAGAGGCGCTCTTTGGTATACTCTTTTGCAAGGCAGAGAGAAAGCAAGAAAACTGCTTTCCGTGTGAAAATGAAAACTTTTCGATACCGGATTTCGAATTGCTCCTCAACGCACGCGAGGTGCACCATCCCGGTTGATCGAAGTTTTCTCTCGGGGAAAAACATTCCGATTCACGGAAAGCGCGAGAGGAGGTCACCATGTTCGACCTTTCGCTCTACCGGTTCGATGGAGCCAGTGTGGCCTATTTTCTGGCGGCGTTGGTCATGTTTGTCGTCGCCGCCATCATGGCTCGGAGATGGAACGTGCCGGGGGCACCCGCGCTGGTGTGCCTGGAGCTCGCTGCTGCGGCGTGGGCGTTGCCCGACGTGTTCGAGCTCGCGGCCACCACGGTGCCCCTGAAGGTGTTCTGGTCCGTGGTCGCCTATCCTGGAATCGCCGCGGCTCCGGTCTGTTTTTATCTGGCGGCCAGAACGTTCGGCTATCACCGACGACGTCTTTCGGCGAAGCATGTGATCGCCGTGTCCCTCTTTCCCGCCGCGACGGTGCTCGTGGCGGCCACGAACTTCTTTCACAACCTTCTCTGGTCCTGGGTTGTCATCGATGTGTCGACGAACATCGCCACCTATGGAAGGGGGCCGTGGTTTTCCCTTTTCGTGGTCTATTCCTACGGACTGGTCTTTCTCGGGATTGTTCGCTTCGTCTCGGTCCTCCGGGCTCTCCCCGCCGCCTACCGGGGGCAGCTCGTCACGATTCTCGCGGGGAGCCTGTTCGCTCTTCTCGGAAGCGTGTTCTATCTCTTCCGTTTCTCCCAGCGGGATTGGACACCTCTGGGTATGGCCCTGGCGGGGCTGTGTCTCTTTCTCGGCATGACCCGGTATCGCATGCTCGATCTCCTTCCCATCGCCCGGAACCTTCTGGTGGAGACCATGGACGACGGGGTGTTGGTGACGGACACGCACGGAAGAATCATCGACATGAATCCCGCCATGAAGGAGCTGCTCGGAGTGCGGGAACGACGCGCCGTTCTCATGGGAACTTCCGCCAGGGAATTGCTCGCGGAATGGGAGGAGATTTTCCCGCTGCTCGACGGCAGCGAACCGCTTCGCCTCGAGATTGCGTGTGTCGGGGCCGACGGAAACACGCGCTACCTGGACGTGCGCCGTCGCCCTCTTCCGGGAAGAAACGGCGAGGTGCCGGGGATACTCTTTCTCCTGGGAGACGTAACGAAACGGCATGTCGCGGAGGAACGGCTTCGGGAGATGGCCTGTCGGGATTCTCTCACGGGGGCGTACACCATGCGGTATATGGAAGAACTTCTCCAGAAGGGAATCGAGCGTCACCTCCGCGAAGGGTTCGTTTTTTCCGTGGCCTTTCTCGATCTGGACCATTTCAAGCGGATCAACGACACCTACGGACATCCCGCCGGTGACGCGGTGCTTCGGGGGCTCGTGGAGCTGTTCGAGGTGCATCTGGGGCCGGAGGACGTGGTGGGGCGTTTCGGGGGTGAAGAGTTCATTCTGCTTTTTCCCGGGAGAGGACTTCGGGCTTCCGTATGTCGCACGTTGCGTCTGCTGGCCCGTACGCGCCACATTCCTTTTCCGTGGGGAAACGAATCCCTCAGAGTGTCCTTCAGCGCCGGAGTCGCCTCCGTCGAGGAAGAGAGCCTTCGCGGTGCGCTCTCGAAAGATCTCCTGATTGCCCTGGCGGACCGCCGCCTCTACGAGGCGAAGCGGCGGGGGCGCTGCTGCGTTGTGGCGGGGTGATGCTCCCGGAGGCTCTCTTCAGGAGAAAATGAGGTGAGCGTTCCCTCCCGGAGCAGAAACCCCTCGGGGGCGACAGCGGCGAGGAATTCCTCGTCGTGGGAGGCCACGAGCAGTGCCGCGGAGTTTCTGGAAAGCTCCTCCACGAGCACGCCCCAGGCCCTTTCATCCAGACCCCCGGTGGGTTCGTCCAGGAGGAGGACCTTCGGCTCCATGGAGAGGAGCGCCGCCAGGGCGCCGAGGCGTTTCTCACCCCCCGAAAGCGTATAGGGAGGGCGGGAGGCGAGATGCGTCAGGCCGAGCCGCTCCAGAACGTCGAGGGATCGCCTGTGGGCTTCTTCCCTGGGAACGCCGAGGTTGAGCGGGCCGAAGGCCACGTCCTCCAGAAGGGACGGGCAGAAGAGCATGTCGTCCGGATCCTGGAAGAGCAGTCCCACGGAGGCGCGGAGACGGGCGAGGTCCTGTCTGTCCGTCACGGGCGCTCCATCGAAGAGGATCTCCCCTTCCGCCGGGCGGAGCAGTCCAACCAGGAGATGCAGGAGCGTGGTCTTGCCCGCGCCGTTGCTGCCCCTGAGAGAACGTCGTTCTCCTTTCCGCAGGGCGAGGGAGATGTTCCGGAATATCTCCCTCTGGCGAGGATAGGCGAAGGAGAGCGTGCGTGCCTCAAGGAGCGGCGGCCCTGAGGAGACGGAGCCTGTACGAGAAGCGGTCATTGCGCCAGGAGAAGGATGCACAAAAGCGGTGCGGCCACCGCTCCGGCGGTCCAGAGGCGCTTGCCCCGGGGAAGCGGTTCCTCGATGGCCGGCAGCGTTCCCGTAAAACCACGAAGGCGCATGGCCGCCGCGACACGCTCCGCCCGGTCCAGGCTTCGCCCCAGAATGCTCCCCACCAGGTATCCCCATCCGCGAAGGCTCTCCCGCGACAGGCCAGCGGCAAAGCCGCGAAGGCGCATGGCCTTGAGGACACGCTCCGCCTCGTCCCGGAAGACGAAGGCGTAACGGTGGGTGAAGTGGAAGAGCAGGAGCAGCTTGGGGGGCACGCCGAAACGGCCCAGGGTGCGGAACAGCTCTTCCGGCGGCAGCGTTCCCAGCAGGGCGAGAAAGGCCAGGAGCGCCCCCGTCGCCTTGAGCGTCACCGCAAGGGCGAGAGTGGTTCCTTCCCGGAGGGAGGGCGCACTGAAGGGAAGCGTCACCCAGAGGAGGAGAAGCATTCCCCACAGGGGCAGGAGACGCCGCGCCGCACGGCCCGGAGAGACTCCGGAGAGGAGGAGGAGCGCGCCTCCGTAGGCCAGAAGGAGTGCCTGGGCGGAAAGGGACGTAGCCAGAGTGGTGGCGCAGGCGAAACACACCGCAAGAAGCACCCGGGAGGCGGGGGGCAGCTTTTCCAGAAGCGGCACGTTTCCGGTGCCGCCCGTTTCGCCTCCCCGCTCCGGGGCAAGGGAGGCGCAGCAGGCCTCTTCGGTATCGGCCCATCCGAAGGTCGGCAAGGAGCGGAAGTCGTCCGGATCGCGCCGTGCGCGCCCGGCGGCTCCTTCCGCTTCCCTCCGTTCCGGGTGTGGCCGTTCTGCGGGAGAAATGCGTTCGTTCATCTCTTTCCGCTCCCGCCTTTGCGGGAAAGCGCCCAGAGCGCGGCTCCGGTGATGCCGATGATGTACCCTATTCCGCCGAGGACCTCCGGTATGCGTGGTCCGGCGAGTTCCCGGCGAAGGACGAGAAGCTCCTCCTGGAGAGCCGCGAGTTTTCCCTCCAGAAGCGCCACGCGCCGCAGGGCGGCGTTTTCGTCGAGAGCCTTCTCCAGAGTCGCGGTGAAAAACGTTTCCAGTGCTTCCGGGGACGGAAGCACGCCGGAGGGAGCCTCGGACGGCGTGAGCTGCTGGGTTTGCTCCGCCAGGACGGTGCCGGAGGCTGTTCCCGCAGTCGGGGCGACGTTCACCGGGGGAGAGCCGGCATCGGGCATGTCGAGGCGGAATGTTCCCTTGTGGCCGCCGCCGCCGTTCACGGAGACGAGGAGTGTCTTCGCCGGGAGTCCCTCGGGAAGAACGAGGGCGAAGCGGCCTCCCTCGTCGGTGGTTCCCGAGACGGTTTCCCGCCCCTCGTCGTCGGTGACGGACACGGGGCATTGCTTTACCGGGGCGCCGTCGTTGAAATAGGCCTCGCCCGAGAGGGTTCCGCCCTCCATGTAGGCGAAGACGAGGAGACGATGGGCCTCGCCCGCATGGGGCGCGAGGGTGATGCCGAGCAGGGCAAGGCCGAGGACAAGGAGCACGGTCCCAAGCGACATGTCGGTGTGGAAATGCCGTCGTGCCGCGGAACGATTTTTTCGGGATATTTTCAGGAGCGCGGGGAACGTGTTGCTGGATGAGTTCCTGTTCATGACGAAAAGGCCTCCCCCTGGTGATTGTTCTTCATGGATCTACCGCGACAGATCGGGAAAGCGTCGAAGCAACAGGGTGCACGCACACCCCCCCACGGCGGCCTCCACCGCCGCGAGGGGGAGATGCGCCACCAGAAGCAGTCGGGCGCCGGCACCGAAGGCTTCGCCGCTCGCGGCAAGTGCTGCGGCGGCGAGAAGCGCCGCGCCGAGAAGTCCTCCGCCTCCGGCGATGCAGCCCGCGACGAAGGCGGGGGTTCCCCGGCGGAGGAGAAACCGTGCTGCCATTCCCGCGGCGAAGCCCGAACAGGCCATGACCGCCGTGTTCACCCCCAGCACGAGCAGGCCGCCGAACTGGAAGAGCACAGCCTGCAGGAAGAGTGAGACGAGAAAGGCCGGGAAGACCGCGCTCCCCAGCAGGAGCCCCGCCACGCCGTTCAGGACCAGATGCAGGCTCGATGCGCCGAGGCGCACGTGAATGAGCGACGCCGCGAAGAGGGCGGCGGACACGACCCCCGCCCGGGGGATGGTGTCCGCGTCGAGATGTCGCAGCCCCACCGCAGTGCCCAGGGCAGCCACGGCGCCTCCCGTGACGAGCACGGGCAAAGAGAGCACTCCTTCCGCGATGTGCATGAATGAGATCCTTTCCCTGCCTTCGAAGATCCCTGCAGAGGCAGGCTTCTTTTTTGTGCGTCCGGTCTACGGGCGGTTTTCGGTCCGCACCCAGAGCACGGCGCCGAGCTCGATAGGTGCGTCGGTGCCGTCGGGGGCCTTTTTCGTCTCCGGGGCTTCCGCGAGGGCGGCGAACCCCCACCAGCCTCCCCAGGGCATGGTGTAGGAGAAGATCCCCCGATCGTCGGTCTTCACCACCTGGGTGACAAAGGGATCCGCTGGGGCCTTCACGGCGCCGTTGTCGTTGAGGAACTCCACTTCGACCTCCGCTCCCGCGAGCGGTTTTCCCTCCACGAGAACCTGTCCGGTGAAGGAATTGCCCGCCCAGAGGCCGTAGGGGCGGGTGAGGGGTACGATCTCCGCCCGGAGCCCCGCCGGTTCATCCCATCCTTCCTCCATGCCGAAGGCGTTCACCACGGTCTTCGTGAGGTGCACGATGTATTTCCCCTCCGCAGGCTCCCAGTAGGGCTCGGGTTCCACGAAGAAAATGTGGTCCCCGGGGCGCGTGACGTCGAAGGCGCCCTTCCAGGAAAGAAGCCCACCGGCGTGCTCCACCTTCGTGAGCGTGCTCAAAAGATCCGTGGTCTCTCCCCGGGCGACGACGCCGAAGCGCAGCGGCGATGCCATGTTCATGAGCTGTCCTTCGAAGGGGTGGGTGAAACGAAGGTCCAGGGTGATCGTCCGTGGCTCTCCCTGGGCGACGATGTTTCTGTCCGGAAGGATCACCTGAAAATGGGCGGAGGCGCCGCCGGCCCAAAGGAGAGAGAGGAGAAACGTCAGAACGAAGAGGGAACACAAGCTCTCTTTTTGAAAGGGGCGAGTGAAACGTGTCGTCCTGCGGGACGACGGGACGACGTGGAATCGGATACAATGCGTTTCGACCATGATATTCAGCCTCCTCGGGCACACTTCGGAAATCATGCGAAGGAGGTGCCACCAATTTGAAAAATAGTGTCATCCTTGATCCTCCCTTTGTCAAGCGAAACGTGGCTGTTGCGGGTGGAATGTGCGGAGGTGCGCGTTCTCCGGCAAACAGAACGAGCCCCGGAGAAATGTCCGGGGCTCGGGGCATTGCCGTGCGTTTTTCGCAAGTATTCGGAGCGTGTTTTCCGGAAAAGGAGGGTTCCGCGCTACTGTTTCACCCGTTCCGAGAGAGGGTGCTTTGGGGATGGAGGAAGTGCTCCGGCGAGATCCCCGGAATCCGTTTCTCCGGTGGTGAAGCGCTCCAGAAGACTCCGAAGCGTTGTCGCTCCCTCGGAAAGCGTCTCGGATTCTTCCGCCACACGGCTTGCCGCATGGGTCGTCTCGTCCGTGGCGGTGCGAATGCCCTCCATGAGGCGCACTGTTTCCGCCGTGGCCTTGGTGATCTGGTCCACACTCTGGGCCATCTCCGAACTTGCCGCGGCCTGTTGTTGCGCGGCGGCGGCGATGTTCTGCATGACGTCGTCGAGACGGGCAACCTCCGTGAGTGCCGTCGCAAGGCGTTTCCGTGCTTCTTCGGAGTCCGAGACCGCCTGAATTGTCAGCGTTTCCACATCCTTCGACGAGCGAAGTGCTCCGTCGGTCTGTTGCGTCAGGGATGAAACCAGCGTTTCCACTTCCCTCGCTGCGGTGGCCGACTCTTCTGCCAGTTTACGGACTTCCTCCGCCACCACGGAGAAACCCCGTCCCGCCTCGCCCGCCCGTGCGGCTTCGATGGCGGCATTGAGCGCGAGCAGGTTCGTCTGGTCCGCGATGTTGCGGATCGTGGCGATGAAGCTCGTGATGGACTCCACGGAACGCCCGACGGTCTCGACGACCGTCGCGGTCTCACGGGATTTTTCCCCGGCGCTTCGGACCTTTCGCACTGTTTCCTCCACCTGGTGAGCCGCCTCGTCGCTCATGCGGGTCGCCGCCGCCGAGGCCTCGGCTCCCTCGGTGGCGCTGGAGGCGGTGGTGGAGGCGCTGGAGGCAACCTCCTCCACTCCGGCATTCGTTTCCTCCAGCGCGGCGGCGTTCGCCTCCGAAAGGGTGTTCGCCTTTCCGAGGGATTTCTTCACCTCTTCCATGGATGCCACGGATTGTTGCGAGAAGGCCGAAAGCGATTCCGCGGCGGTGGCGAAACGACGGGCTTCCCTCTGCACGTCCATGACCATGTCCCTCTGGCGGGAGATCATGGTCGCCAGGGCGTCCGCCATGGAACCCAGCTCATCCCGGCTGGAGACGCCGAAGTCCTTCCTGCCGAAGGAGAGATCCCCCTCCCCCGCTTGTTTCGCCAGATCCGCAACCCGGCGGAGGGGGTTCACGATACGTCCCGAGAGAATCGTGAACACGCCGATGGCTCCGGCGAGGACGGCCGCCCCTATGAGGAGTACCATGCGGAGCACGGAATTCCTGGTGTCGATGAGTGTCTCCAGTGCTTCTCCCGCGAAGAGGATGCCCAGAGGTTTTTCGTCGGGTCCGAGGAGAGGTTTATACGCGGTGATGTAGGGGGCGCCGAGGATTTCGGCTCTTCCGGCGTAGGCTCTGCCTTCTTCGAGGACGATCCTGGCGATGGAGGGATCGAGTTTTGTCCCGACAAGGCGCGTGCCGTCCCTCTCGATGGTGGTGGTGAGGCGTTCGTCGCCGATGAAGATTGTCATCTCCGTGCCGTAGAGTTTCTTTCCCTCGTCCACGAGAGAAGAATTTTCGAGGGAGATGCCCGCACTCACCACGCCCACGAGCCGTCCTTCCCCGTCCAGAAGAGGAACGCCGCACCGGGCGGAGAGGCGGACCACCGTGCCGGATTCCACAGCGGCGTAGGTGCGCCCTTTCAGGGCCTCCCGGACGTTGCTCTGGCCGAGGACACTGTCCCCCTTCTGTTTCGGGCTGTGTGTCCTGGCCACCACGATGCCCTCGGCATTCGTGACGGTCACGAAATCGAGCCCCTGTTCCTTCGCCAGTGGCGTCAACCTTTCCAGCACGATTCGCGTGTCTCCCTCCCGGACGGCGTCGACCACGTTCCCGAAGCGTGCCAGATTCCGGGCGAGCAGTTCCGTTCTGTCCCGCTGCCGGAAGAGGAGTTGCTCCAGTCCGTTCAGGGCGAGCTCCGCGTCCCCTCTGGCCTCTTCCTCCATGGTGGCGGAGAAGATGTAGACTGCGGTACCCGTGGTGGCGAGCACGGCGAACAGAACCACCAGAACGGTGGTCCCCAGGAGTTTCTGTCGTAATGAGATGCCCCGGATTTCTCTTCCTGTCGTTTCGGCGGATGTTTGCGGTGGATTCTTCCGGGGCGAATGTCCTTTTTCCGAGGCGGACGAACGAGCGGTTTTCTGTGGATGTCGCGAAAGTGATGACATGACTCTTCCCCCTCTCTCTTCGACTCTTTCCGGGCCGGTCTTTCCCGGCTCGGTTTCTCCCGGAAATGTACGGGTTTCCACTCTCAGTGTAGAAGAAGAACTACAATCGTTCAAGCGTATGTCTTTTTGTTTTGTTAGAAAACAAAGATGGTCATGAAGCAGTACGACAGAACCATGCAGAAACGTTTCCTGTCGCAGTCGCGGCGCTCGGGGTGGAAACTTCGATTGTGCGGGAAACGAAGCGTGGTCGCTTCACTTTCTTAGACCGTTGTAATGATTGTCAAAAGCGAGGGAACGTTCCATAATGGAGCCGGGGAGCTCCATCGAAGAATCGTGGGCGACGGATCATTTTGTCCTGCAGGGGAAGGAAGTCGGGAGATGCTCTTCTCAATGAGACGCTTCGATGACACGAGGGCGCGCCTGATTTTCTCCGTGACCGCGCTGATGGTCGCCCTGGCGGCCTTGTTCGTGTTTCTGTACGTCGCTCAGTTGAAAAACCTGGAGCAGCAGCGTCGGAACGAGATCCGGCGCATTGTCCAGGTGGCCTCCCGTTCCATCGCGCCGATCCTTGCCCGGTACAACCAGGGCATGTTGCCGAAGGAGGAGGCGCTTCGTCAGGTGACGGACCTTATCCGACGCATGACCTATGACGATGTGTTCGGTCCCAATTACGTCTTCATGAGTGACTACGACGGTACCATGCTCGTGCAGCCCTACGAACGCGCCAAGGAGGGCACGAACCAGGCGGAACTCCGGGATTCCCGGGGCGTGTTCATCATCCGGGCCCTCGTCGAGAGAGCGAGGGCTGGCGGCGGCTACGTCTCCTACGAATATCCGCCGCCGAATTCCGAGGAACCGCAGCGGAAAATTTCCTATGTGGCGGGGATTCCGGAACTTTCCTGCTACATCGGCACGGGTATGTACGTGACCGATCTGGAGAAGGATTTTCGTCTTTTCATGGGAAAAGTTCTCCTTCTTTCCCTTGTCCTTCTCGGCGGAGGACTCATTCTGGCGGCGCGTTTGCTGAAGCCACTCTTCTCGAGCTATGCCGCTCTCACCGCCGCCATCGACGAGCTCAGGAACCATCCCGAAAAGGTGCCGGATCTTCCCGTGGCGCAGTATCGCCCCGGTTCCGAGGCGGAACGCCTGCTCGCGGGTTTCCTTTCCCTGTATGAGGACATGCGGAGCGCGACGCGCCGTCTCCAGGAGCGGGAGGAACAGCTTCAGGTCTTTTTCGAAGAGGCCGTGGACGGAATTGTTCGGGCGGATGAGCACTTGGGCGTCCTTGAGGCGAACGCCCAGATTCTGGCATGGACGGGCTTTTCTCTGGAGGAGATGCTCGGACGTCCTGTGGAAAGGCTTTTCCCCCTGGAGGAACTGCGCCGGAAACCGTTGCAAAGGGAAGAGCTGCAACGAGGCGCCACCGTGACGAACGAACGGAAGTTCCTTCGCCGGGATGGAACGTCCTTCTGGGTGGAAATGCGGACGAAGCGCCTTCCCGACGGCACAATGCAGAGCATCATCAGAGACATCTCGGATCGGCGCAACGCGGAGGAGCGGCTCCAGCAGCATCGTGCGCTCATGGAGGCGCTGGTGCGCAATCTTCCCGTCGAATTCTGGGTCCATGACATGGAGGGACGGATCATCCTCCAGAACGATCTTTCTCTTGCCAAGCGGGGGAACCTTTTCGGCAGGAGAGACGAGGAGGCGAATTGCGATCGGGGTTCCGGGGAGCTCTGGGGGGAAAAACTCCGCCAGGCGAGGGCCGGGGCCGTGGTGGACTTCGAAGTGCAGGCGAAGGACCCCAGAAACGAAACGATCCGGCATTATCGCAACATCCTCGCGCCGATCAGACAGGAAGGCAACGTCACGAGCGTCATGGGTTTCATGCTCGACATCACCGAAGAACGGCTTCGGGACGAACAGATCCACCGCATGGCCTACTACGACGCCTTGACGGATCTGCCGAACCGGCGCCTTCTGCTGGAACGTCTCGACGAGGTGCTCCGACGCGCTCGGAACGGAGAAACCAGAGGTGCCCTGCTTTTCCTCGACGTGGACGACTTCCGTATCGTGAACGATTCCCTGGGACATGCCAGTGGAGATCTGGTTCTCCAGGATGCGGCAAGGCGTTTTCTCGCGGTTTCCACGGAAAAGGACCTGGTGACCCGCGTGGGGGGCGACGAGTTCCTGGTGCTCCGCGAAGGAGAGGATTCCCGGGAGGAGATCGAGTCCTACGCACGGCGCCTGCTCGGAACCTTTGCCGATCCCTTCGCCGACGAGGGAACATTGCACTTTTATTCTCTCACCGCCGGGGTGGTGTTCTTTCCGGATGACGGGACGGACCCGGGGGAACTGCTCAAGAAGGCCGACATGGCCCTGCACAAGGCCAAGGCGGAATGCCGCGGGGACCTGGTCTTCTACGAGGAGAACCTCAACCAGGACCTGCTCCGGAGGGTCGATCTGGAGCGTCGTCTCCGCGATGCGGTCTCGCAGGAGCTGCTCTCGCTGCACTACCAGCCTCTTTTCTCCGCCGTCTCCAGGCGCGTGGTCGGGTTCGAGGCGCTGCTCCGCTGGAACGACCCGGAACTCGGATGGATCTCTCCCGGCGAGTTCGTTCCGGTGGCGGAGAGTTCCGGACTCATCTTTCCCCTCGGTGAGTTCGCCCTGCGTCGGGCCTGCCGTTTCGCCAGGGAACTGCTCGACGGAGGCGAGGTGCACCACATGGCGGTAAACCTCTCCACGCGGCAGATTCAGCAGGAGGGATTCGCCTGGGAGGTGCTTCGCATCCTGGAGGAGACGGAGCTGCCTCCAGAGGCGCTCGAGGTGGAGATCACCGAGACGGCCTTGCTCACGTCCTATGAGACGAGCCTGGAGAATCTCAGGGTGCTCAAGTCCCACGGCGTGCGGGTTGCTCTGGATGATTTCGGAACGGGCTACTCCTCGCTCACCTATCTCCGGACGCTTCCCCTGGATACGCTGAAGATCGACCGCTCCTTCATCCAAAACCTGCACGAACGGAAGGAGAACGAACTCATCGTCTGGGCCATCATCCAGCTCGCCCGCGAGCTGGGCCTGCAGATCATCGCCGAGGGAGTGGAAACGGAGGAGCAGGTGCGCTTCACCACCACCTCCTGCGATGTGATCCAGGGATTCTGGTTCAGTCGCCCCCTCCCGGAGGGCGACATCCGTCCCTTCCTGAATGCTCTCCGGAAAGGCTGAGGCTTTTCCGCCCGAAGGAAGTCACGTTCCGAGGATTTTTTCGAAAGAAACCCCATCGCCGAACCGGCTTTTTTTAGGAGCCGGTTCGGTGTATTCATCTTGACGCATATAACTGAATATGAATATACTGGCGTCGCCGAAGCGATGTCTCGGAAGGAGGTGTGGAACAACGTGGAGACGGCACGGCTTTTGAAAGTCCTCGGAGACGAAACCCGGCTTCGCATGTTGCATCTCCTCCGCGAAGGAGAACTCTGCGTGTGCGATCTCATGGCACTGTTGGGCCTGTCGCAACCCAACGCGTCCCGGCATCTCAACCGTCTTCGGGAGGCCGGTCTCGTCTCCTGCGAGCGGCGGGCCCAGTGGATGCACTACCGGTTGCACCTGGAGGCATTTGCCCGCTCCCCCTTCCTTGCGGCACTCCTGGAGGAGTTGCCGAAGGAGCGTCTTCTCCGGGAGGACGGGAAGCGCCTCCAGGTCTTCAGGCGTACGAAGTTCTGCAATGGAGCGGATGAAGGAGCAAAGGGCGGGGAGGACCCCGAAACGGAGAGAAAAAAGGCGCCGGAAAGAAGCGCACGGACAGAACGGAGGAACGACCTGTGAGCGAGACGAGAAATGCCACGATACGCATCACCTCCGACTATTGGCTGGAGCAGATCCTGGAGAATCCGACCAAGAGCTTTTTCATCCAGTGGCGGAACATCATCATGGGATGCTGCTCCGTCTACAAGGGTGCGGCGGCCTATCTGGGGTTTCCCGAGAGCGGGGAGGGGTACGAGGAGTACGCCATCGAGGGGGACGGCGGGATGACCTGCCGCATCCACAAGGATGTGTTGGAGAATTGGAGAAAGATGGGGCCCATGCCGGAGGGAGACTACCTTTTCACCGTGCAGACCGTGGGACGCTTCCGGCTCGCCTTCTCAAAATCACCCTTCGAGAGTCTGTCCGAGACCGCCTGACCGTTCCCGCCGGGAACGCGCCGATGCATCCGCCGGAGAGTGCTCTTTCGTTCCACCGTGTCCCCAGCCTGCGAGCGAACCGGGGACACGGCGCATTTTGAGGGGTGCCTCGAACTGATTCTTCAGACCTGGCAGGAGGCTTGACAAGCTCGTTCTTTAGTGGCAACATTGCCACAAAGAGGGGGTCGTGCGGATGGACCGGCAACGGAAGAAGGCCGACATCTTCAAGGGACTCTCCCATCCGGTTCGTTTGGCCATCGTGGAGTTGCTCTCGGGGGGAGAGCGGTGCGTTTGCGACATCGCTGGTGCCTTTTCCTGCGATCGGACCACCATCAGCAAGCATCTGTCCATTCTTCGCATGCTGGACATCATTGAGGATCGCAGGGAGGGACTCAACGTCTTCTATCGCATGCGCATGCATTGTTTGACGGCGATTCTTTCCTGCGTGGATGTGTTGGCGGACGGAAACGGATCGGAGGGGGCGGGATGCCCCCTGTTGGAGAGAAGAAATGCCTCCTCTGTGTTCGGGGAGACGCGTGGAGAAACCGCTTGTGAAGGTGTTCCGCGGAAATTCTGCGGAAGCAAGAGCGGACAGACGACGAGGGAGGGTTTGCGCTCATGAAGATCCAGATTCTCGGTATCGGTTGCCCCAAGTGCAAGAAGCTCGCAGAGGCCGCCTCGGAGGCGGCGACGCAGTTGGGGTTGAATTTTGAGATTGAAAAAGTGACGGAGATCGACAAGATCATGGACTTCGGCGTCATGGCCACGCCGGGGCTCGCCGTGGACGGCAAGGTTCTTGCCGCAGGCAAGGTTCTTTCCGTCGAGGAGGCCAAGGCACTCCTTTCGAAGATGGCCTAGCGGGACCGGGGACAGGTCAGGTCCGTGCTCGATTGACTCCCTGTTTCGGGAGCGTTTTTGGTGCTTTTGTTTGAAGGGACCAAGAAAAGAAGAGCTCCCCGACGCACGTCGGGGGCTTTTTTCGGAACTTTATGTGCGATTTTCGCCACATACACGAAGAAGAGTTCCTGTTCGAGGTGACGACCGATGAGTGATCGACAGAAATTCCTTTGGATTCTAGGATTCTTCCTGGTGTTCTATTATCTCCCCGCCGAGAGCGGACGCATCGCCGGTTCCGTGGTCGAATCTCTTGCCATGATGCACGAGTATGCCCGGGAGCATGTCCTTCTCTGTTTGGTTCCGGCGTTCTTCATCGCCGGGGCCATCTCGGTCTTCGTGAGTCAGCAGGCGGTGATGAAGTACCTGGGAGCGGAGGCGAAAAAAGTCGTCGCCTATTCGGTGGCCGCCGTGTCGGGAACGATCCTCGCGGTCTGTTCCTGTACGGTGCTCCCGCTCTTTGCGGGGATCTACAAGCGCGGCGCGGGACTTGGTCCCGCCGTGGCCTTTCTCTACTCCGGTCCGGCCATCAATGCCCTGGCGATCATCCTCACCGCCCGAGTGCTGGGGGCGGAACTCGGCATCGCCCGAGCCGTGGGGGCCGTCCTCTTCAGCGTGGTGGTGGGAGTGCTCATGGCTTTCTTCTTCCGCAACACCGAAGAGAGCCGCCAGAAGGGGTTCGCCCAGCTTCCCGAGGAAGAAGGGCGCCCGCTCTGGAAGACGAGCCTCCACATGGCTGGAATGGTGACGTTCCTCGTCTTCGCCAACTGGGCCGCGCCGAAGGTGCCGGAGAGCTTCTGGGCTTCCGTGTACGCCGTCAAGTGGCACGTGGCGGGTGCGGCTCTTGCCTTCACCGTTCTCGCCAGTGCCTTCTGGTTCAAGGCGGAGGAGCGGCAGGAGTGGTTCTCCTCCACCTGGGGCTATGCACTCCAGGTCATGCCCCTGCTCTTCGGCGGCGTGCTCGTGGCGGGGTTCCTCCTCGGGCGCCCGGGGCATGAGGCGCTCATTCCGAGCGCCTGGGTGAGCGCTCTCGTCGGGGGCAACAGCCTCTTCGCAAACTTCTTCGCCGCCCTCTCCGGGGCGTTCATGTACTTCGCCACGCTCACGGAAGTGCCCATCCTCCAGGGACTTCTCGGCGCAGGTATGGGCAAGGGGCCCGCTCTGGCGCTGCTCCTTGCCGGACCGGCCCTCTCGCTGCCGAACATGCTCGTCATCCGGAGCGTCATCGGTACCAAGATGACCGCCGCCTACGTGAGCATCGTGGTGGTGCTCTCCACGATCGCCGGATGGTTTTTCGGCGTTTTGTCCGCCTGAGTTCCAGCTGTTCGGTCCTCGTGGTGTCCATGCAGCGCATAACCTATCCTGTGCAGGCAAGCAACAGCGAGCCCCGCTCCGGGCGGTGGAAAGGGGCTCGCTGTTGGCGATTGCGCCGGGAGGAGCCTTCGGCGTCGCGTCAGAACGTGCCCGTTTCGACGAAACGGAGACGCAGGCGGCCCGTTCCCTCGACGAAAAAGAGGTGTTCCTCTTCGGGAGATGCGGCGAAGGTGGCGAGGACCTTTTGGGAGATCCAGCAGATCGTCTTCTCGGCGCCTTCCACGGCGAAAGGTTCGTATCCCTCGATGTTCTCCGGTTTTCCGAAAAGGCCCACCGGGCCTTTGAAAGCCATTCATCACCCGGAGATGAACGTCTTCCACTCGAGACGGAAATCACCTCCGTGACGCCGGACGGTTTCGAGCCAATACTCGGAGGTGATGCGGAGACATTTCATGGACGACCACCTGCCTTTCATTTCCGGAAGCACCGGTCGTTTCTTTGAGCGCTCCAGAGACGGATTTTTGTTCTTCCCTTCCGGGGAGAGTGTCGTTCGGCCTCGGAGTGTCAAAAAAACGGAAGTGCGTCGGAGGTTCTCGGCAAAAATACCGAGAGAGTGCGTGCTTTTTATGTGCTAAGATTACCACATAGTCCCGCTTGTTGCCTAGGAAGGACGGCTCCGGAGGCGTGAAACACGCCGGGGTCGTTTCTGCCGGAGACAGGGTGGACTGCGGCGGAAAAAACGGACTTCCGAGAAACGCAAACCCAAGAAACCTCTGCAATAGGGCCACGTTGGCTTTGCGAAGGCCTCGCAGAGCGTGACGCGAGCAGAGGTTGGTGTAGCGTTATGCAGAGGTTGCCACGGATGTTACCGCGATACGTATGGAGGGATTCGACGTTCATGAACACGACGGTGCGGCGGTGGATCACGGGAGTTTTGGTGTTTTTTCTCGCGGCAAGCCTGGCTTGGTGGGGGCTCGGAGGATCGCGGCGGTCCGGGACGACGGAAGCGGGAAAGACGGAGACGGTGAAGGAGTCCGGGAGGGGTGCGGAAGGAACGACCGTCATGGTCTATTACTTCCATGGTGCGGCCCGGTGCGTTTCGTGCACACTCCTCGAGGAGTACGCCAAAGAGGCGGTGGAGCAGGCTTTTCCCCAGGAGCTTGCCGCGGGCAAGATGCATTTTCTTTCAGTGGACGTCATGGAGGCACAGAACCGGCATTTTCTGGATGATTTCGCCCTCACCACCCAGTCGGTGATCCTTACCGAACAGAGGGGCGATGAAATTCTTCGCTGGAAGAATCTAGACCGTATCTGGAATCTCCTGAACGACAAACCGTCCTATGTGACCTACGTGCAGGAATCATGTCGCGCTTTTCTGGAGGGGCAGGATGGATAGCGCGCTTTTTGTTGCGTTGGGAGGCGCCTTCTGGCTGGGAATCCTTCTCTCCCTCAGTCCCTGTCCTCTGGCGAGCAATCTTGCCATGGTGGCCTTTCTTGCCCGTCGGGTGAGCGATCCCTTTGCGGCCTTGCGGGGAGGAATTCTTTACGGCATCGGCAGAGGTGTGGCCTACGTGTTTCTCGCGGCCCTTCCCGCCTGGGGGCTTGCGTCGCTGCCGCGAATTTCTGCCTTTCTCCAGGGGGAGATGGGCAAACTGCTCGGCCCTCTGTTCATCCTCACCGGCATGGTTCTTCTGGAACTCCTCGCCTTCCCCTCCATCGGCAAGGGAATAGGAATGGGGGTTCAGGAGCGCCTCTCCCGGCTGGGGGATCTGGGGACCTTCCTTCTGGGGGCGCTTTTGGCGCTCTCCTTCTGCCCCGTGTCGGCGGCCCTCTTCTTCGGCAATCTGCTTCCCCTGGTGGTGAAGACGGGCTCGTTCCTCGCCCTTCCCGCAGCGTTCGGACTGGGCTCGGCCTTGCCCGCCGTGGGTGCCGCCTTTCTCGTGGCCTATGGCCTGAAGGGCGCCGGAAAAGCCTTCGGACGGATTCAGGCCGTTGAAAAGGTTCTTCGGATTTCCACGGGAACCGTTCTTGTACTGCTCGGGCTGTTTCTGTCCCTGCGGGATATTTTCGGCGTGACGCTTCTTCGGTGGTGAGCAAAGAAGGGTGCCCGGTGTGCCCGGGGTACGAAGAAAAAGAGATGCAGCGCAAGGAAAGAAAACACATCGGAATGAAATCGAGACGACGAGGAGGAAGAGTACATGGATTGGGAAAAAGCGTCGCAGCACACCGTGGTGTGCGCCGCGACGGGAACGACCAAGCGTGATGTGGTGCGCGCCATCGCCCAGGGCGCCGAGACGGTGGCGGATATCGTCGCCGCGACGGGGGCCTGTGGAGACTGTTGCGCGGAAAATCTTCAGGGCATCCTGGACGTGTATCTGACGGCCCTTCGGGCCATGCGAAGCGGCTGCGGCTGCGGCTGCAGTTGCGGCGGTAACTGCTGAAAACGTAGCGGTGCGCCGCTTTTTGGAGAAAGCGAACAAGACACGAAGGGGGCGCTTCCAAAGCGCCCCCTTCGTCTTGGCGTACTCTTGTTTCCGGACGGTGAGTGCTGTCAGGGTTGTAAGAACCGTCGCTGGAGGCCGCCGAGCACCATGAAAGCCTTTTTGCACAGCGTGACGTACACAACTCGGTGGTGCAATGAGGAGCCGCCGGCGTCTGTCCGAAGCGTCAGCGTGCCTCTTTCTTCGCCGCCGTGAAATCAGCGGTGATTTTTTGTATCAGTTCCGGATTTTCCAGGATGTCACAGCATGTTCCGGCGAGGATCTTCGCCGCAGAGAGTGTCGCAGCGTGAGCTTCATCGCTTTTTCCGGCGCGGAGAAACTCCTCTGAGTGAGACGGCGTTCCTTCGGGAACGAAAGCGACGCGAATGACCGCTCCGGGAAGCACGGAGGTGACGTTGCCAAAGTCGGTGGAACCGGTCTTTTCCCGGGGAGGGCGCCGCGTCGGAGCATCGACGAGTTCGGCGTTGTGCATCAGAAGCTCGTTGAGTGCGAGAACCGGGATTTTGCTGTCAAGCCGTTTCATTCTCTGGACGGTGACGATGGTCCCGCTCATGAGGGCCGCTCCTCTGGCGATGTCGTCGAAGCGTTCCAGAATTGCGTCGAGACGGGCGGAGCTGTACGACCGAAAGATGAATTCCCCCTGCGCTCGCTCAGGAACCACATTGGCAGGTCCGCCCGCGTCGAGGATCGTGTAGTGCATCCGCGTGTCCTCCCGAACGTGTTCCCGAAAAAATTCCACCCCCTGAAAACAGAGAAGAAGCCCGTCGAGAGCGCTGCGCCCCTCCTCCGGCTTCAATGCAGCGTGTGCGCTCTTTCCGTGGAACGTCACCGTGAGAGTGGCCAGAGCAAGACTTTTCACGTCTGTCTGTGTGGCGGGACCGCCGTGGGTCATCAGTGCAAAATCGATATCCCGAAAACAGCCGTTTTCAAGCATGTGTATCTTTCCGCCCCCCCCTTCTTCACCGGGGGTTCCGTACACGACCAGGCGAAAGGGCAGTTCGCCGTCGCTCATCACCGCTTTGATGCTTTCGGCGGCGCCGACGATGGCCGGACCCTGAATGTGATGGGCGCACCCGTGTCCCATTCCGGGCAATGCGTCGTACTCGCAGAGCAATCCGATGGATGGACCGCCGGATCCGTTTTCATACACGGCGCGAAAAGCCGTGGGAAGGGAGCCGACACCTTTTTCGACGGCGAAACCGTTTTTTTCGAGAGAGCTTGTGAGCAGCTCGACGGCTTTATGCTCCTCGAAGGCCGTCTCGGGATTGTCGAAGAGAGAGTCGGCCATGGTGGTCAGAGTTGCCCTTTTCTCATCCAGGAGCGCGAAAAGACGTTTTTTTCTCTGCACGAAAAACAACTCCATTCTCTTGCTTTTTGAAAAATATTTTACGTTGTGGTGTTGTCCTGTGTCGTGTCTGAAACACGACCTCTGAAGAGCGAGGTGTGCCGGAAACAGGATTGATACCTTGCAAAAGTGAGAATCCAAACGACTGTGACGGTGAAAAGCCTCGGCGTGTCCTTGTCGTTGTGTCTCCGTCGGTGGTGATCATGCCGGCCCAAGGTTGATGATCTGGGCGATCAGGGAGAGTATGGAGCCGAGGAGAACCCAGATGAGAAAGAGTCGCCACATGAAACGCATCCACCTGTCGTAGGGGATGTTCGTTGCACCGAGAATGCCCATGAGCGCCGTCGAGGTCGGCAGAATGTAGTTGCAGAAGCCGTCACCGAAGTTGAACGTCAGAATCGCCGTTTGTCTGGTGATGCCCACCATGTCGGCGATCGGAGCGAAGATGGGCATGATGACCGCCGCCTGGCCGCTGCCGGAAGTGATGAAGATATTCACCACGAGGTTTGCGATGTACATGCTTATGGCCTGAAGGAATGTGGGAACCACCAGCAGGGCGCGCCCAAGGCCGTTGACGACCGTGTCGAGAACGAGTCCGGCGGAGAGCACCCCGGAGACGGCGCGTGCCAGGCCGATGATGAGTGCGGCGGCGACCATGCGTTTCGCTCCGGCGACGAAACACGAAGCGATCCTGCTGGGGGAGAATCCAGCGCATATTCCGGCGATGATCCCCAACCAGATGAAGGCGGCGCTGCTTTCATTGAGCCCCCAACTGAGCTTGACTCCGCCGTACACGATGACTCCGAGAGCTGCCACGAGGCTCGCCAGCACGAGGCTTTTTCGGAGTGTCACATCACCGAAGGAATCGAGATCATTGTCCGAAACCGAGGTGTCGGCCACGTCGAGATCGTACATGGGACTCAGTTCGGGATGGAGCCGGATCTTTTTCGCATACCGGATCAGGTAGAGGTTTGTGACGAGAAGGAACACGAAGAAACAGATCCAACGATACCCGATTCCCGAATAGAGCGGAAGACCGACGATTTCCTGAGCGACGATGGTGGTGCTCGGATTCAGGGTCCCCGTGGAAAACCCCACGGCTCCGCCGAGGAGAATGACTGCCGCACCGACGATGGAATCAAAACCCATCGCTCTCGCGATGAGGACCGTGACGGGTGCGAAGCCGATGAAGGTGTTCACGCCCTGGGTGGTTGAAATGAGTGCAAAGAGCAGTGTCAGGATCGGAATGAAGATGCTTTCTTTGGAGGCGTATCTTTTCGCCACCTTGGCGACGCAGGATTGGAGGGCGCCGCTGCTGACGACCACGTCGAAGGCACCGCCCGTGAAGAGCAGCAGAAAAAACAGGCTGGCGCTCTTTGCGAAACCGTCCACGATGAAGTCGGGTATGCTGAAAATGCTCACAGGCTTGCTCGGAATCGTGCGGAAGCTTGCGGGATCGATGACTTTGATTCCCGCCGCATTGGTGACTCTGTCGAATTCCCCTGCCGGAATGACCCACGTGAGGAATACCGCGAAAAGAATGAACAGGATGATGATGACCAGCGTATGCGGAACTTTGAACTTTTTTGCTGCCGCTGCTTCCGTACCTGACATGAACGACTCCTCCTCGATGGAATGTGCTGTTGTCCCTACGGGCTGTTCTGCGGACGCCGTAAGGATACGGGGTGCATAAAATGCTGTAAAATACTAAAAAACGATGGAACGCATAGGATAAACCTATGGCTCGGGGAGAATGTCATGAACCTGAAGGAGCAGATATATATCCTCACCGTTGCGGAGTGTAAAAGCATCACCAGGGCGGCTGAAAAGCTTCATGTTTCACAACCGGCTCTCAGTTCGTTTGTGCGTAGTGTGGAAGAAGCGCTCGGGGTGAAATTGTTCGAGAGGTCCTCGAAGGGATTGATGCCTACCTACGCAGGAGAACTTTATCTCCGTGCGGCGAGAAGAATGTTTTTTCTCAAGTCGGAGTTCGACGAAAACCTTTCCGGCCTGAAGAACGACCGTCGTGGGCGCTTGCGCATCGGTATGCAGATGCGTAGGTCGCCCTACATCATTCCTGAGTTTTATAAGGAATTTGGCGAAAGATATCCCGAGGTGGAGATTTCTTTCGCCGAGGGTGTGATGGAAAAGCTGGAAAAAATGCTCCACGAGGATGAACTGGATTTGGTGTTGTGCGACAGAATCCGGGAACTGCCTGGTTTCACGTGCATCAAAATCACGGAGGAGTTTCTTCTGTTGGCGGTCTCCCCGAACCACGCTCTTGCAGGCGGTGGAAAATGGCTTCCCGTGTACGGCCGGAACTGGATCGATCTGCAGCGGTTCGGTGACGAGACGTTCATCTTGCAAGGTCCGTGGCAAAGTCAACGGATATTCAGCGATTGGCTGCTGCGCAGCATGAAGATCACGCCGTCTCGGATCATCGAGATTCAAAATATCGAGACCTCCACCCGGATGTCGGCGCTCGGCATCGGCGTCTCTTTTGTCAAGGACACCTACGCGAGACATTTTTCCTTTGCGCCGGAACCCCGTTATTTTCTGGTGGGAGAAACTCCCTTCACGATAGAGTTCGTTGCGATCCACAAGGAAGAAAAGTACATGCCGAGTTTTGTGGGAGATGCCATTGACATCATTCGAAAAGGAATGTGATATGTAATGGAGAAGTCCTCTCGGGGGCTGACCCGCAGCACGAAGGGGGCGCTTGCAAGCGCCCCCTTCGTGCTGCGGAGAGAGGAAGGAGAAGAGGTGTCGGGTCTCTTCTCCAGAGATGTGTCGCGACCCGGCCTTTTCCGGGTCGGTTACTCGGCGCTTCCCCCCAGATAGGCCCGCCCAAGGGCGTCGGCTCCCAGAATGGCCTGGAGAACCAGGTCGGCATCTACCTTGAATGGCGTGTTGTGGATGGTTTCTCCGGGGGCGCAGGCCGCTTCCGCCACGGGGCGAAGTTTTGCGGCAGTGACCTCCTTCACGCCGAGTTGACCCAGGGTGATGGGAAGTCCCACGTCGCAGCAGAAATCAAGGACTTCCTGGAGCTGTTCCCGGTCCGCGTCCTCAAGGACGAGCTGCGTCAGGGTTCCGAAGGCGACTTTTTCGCCGTGGTAGTAGTGGTGGGTTTCCTCGAGAACGGTGAGACCGTTGTGGATGGCGTGGGACGCGGCAAGTCCGCCGCTCTCGAAGCCGAGTCCGGAAAGAAGGGTGTTGGCCTCCACGATGCGCTCCAGAGCGGGCGTGACCGCCTGGGCATCGCAGGCGATCTTCGCCTCCAGACCGTACTCGATGAGAAGGTCGTAGCAGAGCCGGGCGAGCTTCATCGCCGCCTCGGTGGCGGCTCCGCCGGGCATGTTGCCCGCCTTGGTGACGTAGCAGCTCTTCGCCTCGAACCAGGTGGCGAGAGCGTCACCCATGCCGGAAACGAGGAGGCGTGCCGGGGCGTGGGCAACCACGTCCGTGTCCATGACGACGAGGTTGGGGTTCTGGGGCAGAACGAGATAGCTCTCGAAGACCCCCTCGGGGGTGTAGATCACCGAGAGAGCGCTGCAGGGGGCGTCCGTGGCGGCGATGGTGGGAATGATGGCCACGGGGAGATGCAGCTCGTAGGCCACGGCCTTGGCCGTGTCAAGTGTCTTGCCTCCGCCGGTACCGATGATGACGTCCGCCTTCTGTTCTTTGGCGATGCCCTTCATGCGCTCGATTTCCTGGCGGGAGCACTCGCCGCCGAAGGCTTCCTCGATGAAGTCGATGCCGTTGGCCTTGAGGCTCGCCTCAAGATCCGCCTTCACGGCGCCCATGCCTCTTTTACCACCCAGAACGAGGGCTTTTTTGCCGAGAAGTTTCACGTGCTCTCCGGCGCTCTTCACGGCGCCCGACCCCTGAACATATCTGCCCGGTGCGATCATGATCTTCATTTTGCTGGACATGCTTTCACACTCCTTCTGTTCCGTACCCGGTGATTCCTCCAAGGTTTCCGTCCGTTCGGATTTCCTTCCCGGAACGGAAAGCCACAGTCACCCCCGCGCTCGATGCTCCTGATCGTTGCACCAAAGAGGCAGTCTGCCTCCGTTTCTCTCCTGTTTCCTACACGACGAAGGGCGGCAGGTCCTTGTGGGGCTTGGCGATGACCACCACGTCCACAAGAAGTCCCTTTTCGGCGGCGACCCGCTCCGCGGCCTTTGCGGAGGTGCGCACCTCCGAGACGTCTCCGGTGAAGCTGAAGAACGCCTTGGCACCCATACCGCGTCCCAGGCGGATCTCCAGGAGTTTCACCTGGGCGGCCTTCGCCGCGGCGTCGGCAGCCTCGACCGCCACGGGGGCACTCATGGTCTCCACGACTCCCAGGGAGGCGATCTCCTTCACCTCCGTGGCGCTCGACAGCGCGGGAAAAATGTCCGGATGGGCGTTGGGCAGGAGCATGCTGTCACTCACCGCTTCGCCTCCCGCTTCGAGCCCGCGGGCCAGGGCGGTCTTGACGGCGCCCACCTGGCCTCCCACGACGATGAGATACTTGCCCGGGCAGATGCTGCACGCCGAATAGAGGGAGATGTCACCTCCCTTGAGCATGGCATCCGCAGTGGCCACGCCCCGGGCCACGCTGAGCAGTTCTACGATGGCAACGGCTTTTTCCATGGTCTCTTCCGTCCTTTCCCGAGAAGCTTGTCAGGGTGTCTTGCGCTTCGCCCTTCCTGAGCCGCGTTGCTGTGCTGTGAAGGGAATGCCGCTCGTGCCGGGGTCAGCGCTCAGGCTGAATCGTCACGGCCTCGGGCGACACCGCAAGGACCGTTCCGGAAAGCGAGGCGTGGATGGTCGCGCCGAGGGCTCCCTCGGGGGGTGCACCGAGGAGGTGGCCCTCCTGGACCGTCTCTCCGGGGGCGACGCAGGGTACGGCGGGAACGCCCGTGTGCTGCTTGGTGGGGATGGCAAGGGATGTGTTCCCCACGGAAAGATCCCCCATGTAGGGGGTTTCCCTGTCGTAGGGGGCCAGTCCCAGGCGCTGTACCAGCCGCTTGCTGGGAACGAGTCGGAATGCCCGCTGGGGATGGGGCGTGATGTCCCGTTTCGGAAAGTCCGGTTTGACGCCCTGAGCCCGGAGGCTTCCCTTGAGAACCTGATTGACCCGCCGGGGGGAAAGCCCCATGGGGCAGGCTACGAGACCGCTGCAGAGGTTGCATTCCGAGCAGAGGAACGCCTGTTTCACGATCTCCGGAAGCGCCTGGGACGCAAAGGCGATGGCCCGCATGATCCGATGGGGTTCCAGGCCGTGCCCGACGAGGTTCCGGGAGCAGGTGACGGTGCACTGAACGCAGCTGCAGCAGGCCACCTTCGCCTGTTTGAGCATCTGCTCCACGGGCATTGTCTCGTAATGGACGAGGGCGGAGGTGCGGGGTACCACGAGCAGGCCCTTGGTGGTCTTCGTGGCGTTGAAATTCGTGTCGAAGCGGTACTTCCCCGTCATGGGGCCGCCCTCGATGAAGACGGGGTCCTTCACGGTGGAGCCTCCCGCGGCGTCGAGAAGAAGCGATGCGGGAGCGCCGATCGGTACCCGCCACACGCCGGGACGCGGCACGGCCCCGCCCACGGTGACGAAGGTATGGGTCACGGGAAGGCCGTCCATGGCTCCGGCGATGTTGTAGAGTGTCTCCGGATTGTTCACCACCACGCCCACCTGGAGGGGAAGTCCCGCCTCGGGGACGTGCCGCCCCAGGATCTCGTGGATCAGGATAACCTCGTCTCCCGCCGGGTAGGAGTTGCCTACTTCGACGACCTCGGCACCGCAGGCCCGAAGGGCCGCGATCTGGGGAGCGTACTTCTTCTTCAGGCCGAAGACGAGCCGTGCTCCTCCGAGGGCCGCCGCAACGGCAAGCCCCGCCGCGACGAGGCGGGGTGCCTCTTCACACATGAGATGCTGGTCCACCGTGAGCAGCGGTTCGCATTCGGCGCCGTTGATGAGGTAGGTGTCGATGCCCTTCGCCTTGAGTTTCACGTGGGTGGGAAAACCGGCGCCACCGGCGCCGACGACCCCCGCCTCGTAGACCTGCTGCACGAGCCGCTCCGATTCCATGATGAATGTCGCCTCCTAGATGATGCGGAATGCTCCGGCGAGGACACAACGCCGGGTTCGGCAGAAGGAGAGCGGCGTCGTGGGACCCTGGCCGGTGGTGGTGGCGATGGTGAACGCCGTGGGGCAGTCCCCGCCGACGCCGATGGAGGCGAAGGAGGGAGCGTTTTTCGTGAAGATGGTGGTTTCCATGGCCCGGGCCATGCGGCTCATGTGGGTGATGTTGGTGCTGTGGATTGCCGCGGAGTGACGGAATCCGTGCTCCGCCCGGAGGGAGGCGCAGAGGGCTTCGTCGAAGTCCGCCACCCGAACCAGGGGGAGAATCGGCATGAGCAGTTCCTCCTGCACGAAGGGGTGGTCCTCGGTGGTCTCCACGAGGACGACGCGCACGTTCGCGCCCACCTTGATGCCCAGTTTCTCGAGATAGTAGGGGGCCGATTTGCCCACCATGGAACGGTTCACGGAGTGGTCCGGATTGAGAACGAGTTCCTGGAGCCGCTTCACGAGGTCCGGTTCCTTGAGTTCGAAGGCACCCTGGTCGAGCATGTGTTTTTTGAGTTCGTCCGCGACGCAGTTCACCACAAAGAGTTCCTTCTCGGCGATGCAGGGGAGGTTGTTGTCGAAGGAGCACCCGAGGATGACGTCCAGCGCAGCCTTGCGGATGTCCGCCGTCTCGTCCACCACCACGGGAGGGTTCCCCGGGCCGGCGCCGATGGCTGGCTTGCCCGACGAAAGGGCGGCCTTCACCACGCCGGGACCACCCGTGGCGGCGATGAGGCGCACGGTCCGGTGCGTCATGAGGGCTTTGAGGTTCTCCATGCTGGGCTGGGTGAGCGTGACCACCAGCCCCTCCGGGGCTCCTCGTTTCGCCAGGGAGCGTGCTACGAGCTCCACCGCCCGGAGCGAACATTTCACCGCTCCGGGGTGGGGGGCGAAAACCACGCCGTTGCCGCCGGCGATCATGCAGATGGTGTTGTTGTACACCGACGCCACGGGGTTCGTGGAGGGCGCGATGGAGGCGATGACCCCGAAGGGGGAGAGTTCCTCCAGCACGAGCCCATGGTCGCCGGAGATGGCCCGGGTGGTGAAGTATTCCGGTCCCGGGGTCTTTTCCACGGCGAGACGTTTCTTGAGAATTTTGTCGTCCAGGCGTCCCATGCCGGTTTCTTCCAGTGCCAGACGGGAGACTTCCTCAATGGAGTCCTCCTGGAGAAGGTCCTCCCGAAGACCGTTCACGATACGGATGCGTTGCTCAAGGGAGAAATCCCACTGCCAGCTCTTCTGGGCCTTCTCACAGGTTGTCACGGCGGAATCGACGCTGTCGAAGCCGAACTGCGAGGTGCCTGCGCCGTTCGCTTCTTCTGTTCCGAGACGGGCGAGGACCTGGCGAATCACTTCCTGCATGAGTTGTTCCTTGTCTTCCACGGAAATCACCTCCGGGTCTTCCCCGTTGTCATTCGTTCTCATTCCAGGCGGCAAGAGCCGCCTCGGCGATGGCAATGTCCTGTTCGACCGATCCCCCGGAGACGCCCACGCCGCCGCAGACCTCGTCCCCCCGGCGGAGTGGGATTCCCCCACCGAAGGCAACGATGTCCGGATCACCCGTGAGGCCGTAGAGCATCGCACCGGGTTGCACGAGAGAGGTTAACTGGGCGGTGGTCATGCGGAGCCGTGCCGCCGTGCGGGCTTTTTTCGGAGCCAGGATGAGGCTGATGGGAAGCGCGCCGTCCATGCGGAGAAAGGCCACGGGGTCTCCTGCGCCGTCGCAGACGGCGAGGACCATGGGGACTCCCATCTGTTCCGCCGCGAGTTCCATGACGGCGAGGAGCCGCTTGGCATTCTCTCGGGAGAGAGAGCTGCGGGAGCCGTTTTCCCGGGAGACCGTTTTCAGCACGTTTTTCGTGATGCGTTCCACCATTGCCTCCCTGTCCGCCGCCACGGCAAGAACGAAGAGCATGTCCGAGAGCCGATTGAGATAACGCATGGCTTCGGGGGCAAGAATGCCCTCTCTGGAAAGAGGAAGGGCATCCCGCTCCGCCCGCCTGGAGAGAGCGCGTGCCAGATGCAGGGCACCACCCACGGCAGTGTCCCCGGGAAAGAGAAATTCGTCGGGAACGGGATAGGCCGCGAGAAGGCGCTCGATCCACGATTCCAGCCCCGCCGCGTCGGGAACGGTCGCGTCCTTTTTGCCCCGCGCCACGTAGGCCATGAGGCCGGAAATTTCGCGCTGGAGGCGTTCCAGATCTTCTTTGAGGGACAGCGGTGCCAGCCCTCTCGCGAGGCCGAGGGCGGAAGTCGTCTCGTCCAGGGCGCCGTTCAGGCGGATTCTCGGATCGTCCTTGGGAACGGGAGTTCCGTCCCAGAGGCGGGTCGTGCCGCCGTCTCCGGTTCGTGTCGTGACCCGGCCCATGTCAGAGCACCTCTCGATGGTCCACGTCCACCGTGTCCACGATGCCCACGACGGCCATGTCGATGGGGGACGCGGGGTCTCCCGAGGCGGTTCGGGCGGAGCTGCCCGTGCAGAGGAGCACCGTATCTCCCGTTCCGGATCCTGCGAGATCGACGGCGACGGAAAAACCGCCCTCGTCCTTGCCGGGGCGGTATCCTTCTCTTCCGGGCATGAGAAGCTGTACCACGAGGAGCTTGTGCCCCACGAGGCGGTCGTCCTTGCGGGTTGCAACGACGGAGCCGACAATCTTCCCGAGTTTCATTTCACCAACCCCCCGCTCTGCAAAGCCTGGAGACAGGTGCGGATGTCCGCCACCGCTCCGATGAAAGCCACTGTGTTGATGTGCTGCGGACAGTTTCCCCAGACTTCCCGCGCCGTCACCGGGGCCGCTTTCGTGCCCAGATCGACGGCGGCAAATATTTCCGCCACTCCTCCCTGAACCAGGAGGACGGCACCCCAGGGGGAAGAGCCGTTCCGCAGCAGTTCTTTGCCCTCTTCCTCCCGAAAGCCCATGCGGCGCAGCAGCATTTTTTTCGTTGTCTCGGAAGGGGAGAGGATGAGCTGGTATGTCATGACCATGGGATTATGCCTCCTCCCTGTGCACTGCGATACGAAGGGCCGCCAGGCGATCCGCCGCTTCCGCGGTGAGTCGTGCTCCCGGAGGAAGTGTCAGGAAGGTTTTGCCTTCCACATGTCCAGCGAGTTCTTTCCAGGTGATCCAGAAGGGACCGTCCTTTCGCTGCCGGAGAAGGTCATCCGGGCCGGCGGAGGGTCTCGTTCCCGCCATCACCGCTGTTGCTGCCGTTTGTGAAACCACATTTACCGGTGCTCCACAGAATTCGTCCGGAGAAGCGGCTTGGGCCTCCCGTCCGACCAGGATCATTCCGAAGGATTCCAGTTCGTCGAAGGCGTTGCGGAGCCGCGTTCCCAGGGCGCCCTTCCAGGAGTGCCACGAGGCGAGGTGGTTCGTGTCGGCCACGACGGAAATCCCCCGGGCGAGGCACCCCGCAACAAGGCGGGCCTCGGGCGACGCGGGAATGCCCGTGACCAGTTCCTGAAGCAGGCTCGGCCGGCACCTTGGAATGGCGAGGAGCGTGAGCGTCTTCGCCTCTTCCTCCGGAGTGTCGAGCATCGCCAGGGGAGTGCAGGGGCGGACCGACTCTCTGGGAAGGCATTTCGTGCCCAGATAGTGGATCCAGACGATCTCTTCCTCGGGCATCCGGGTGGACGGAAGTGTCTCGTTCCACCAGAGAAGTCCCACCCGAGGACGAAGGAGTCGTTGCAGCACCAACTCGACGAGGGTGTCCACGTCAACAGCCATGCTGTTCCCTCCAGAGGTTTCTGGCGATCCCCGCGGGGGTCACCAGCAGTGGATGCGGTGCCAGTGTCACGGGCTGCTCGATGATGCGCTCCATGATGGCCTCCGCGCCGGGAAAGGCCGCGCCTCCTCCCACGAGAAGAACGGGTACCTTTCCGTAGAAGCCGCTCACATCGAGATGATGGCGCACGATGGTGGCCATTTTTTCGAGGACGGGCTTGAGCATGGGCACGAGGCGGATCTGCTCGGCCTTGTTCCGTTTGAGCGTCTCCGCGGCGTCAAAGTCGAGTCCCAGTGCGCCCGACAGGACCAGCGTCATGTGCGTGCCCCCCGTGGGCTCGTCTGCGGTGTAGATCACTTTGCCCCCCCGAAGGACCGAGATGCCCGTGGTGCCGCCGCCGATGTCGACGATGGCCCCCTCGGAAGTCCCCAAAGCGGCAGCCGCAGCGGTGGGCTCCTCGTAAAGCCCCTTGCAGTCGAAGCCGAGGGATTCCACGATGTTGGCGCAGACCTTCGCGGTCCGCTCCGAGATGCCCGGAGGATAGGCCGCGGCACCGATGCCGGTGACGGCCCTGCCAAGTCGGTGCTGAAGGCGTTCGAGGCAGGAGCGCATGCCCGTCATGGCCGCCATGTAATCCACCACCACGCCGTCGCGGATGGACGAACGGGAGGATTCGAGGACCGCCGAGACCGGCTGTCCTTCCTCGTTGAGGGCCACAAGGACCAGGTTCGTCGTGCCCAGATCGAAGCCGAGGTACAGTTTTTTCCAGGATGTCAGGGGTTCTTCCCGGAACAGTGCCTCGTCGAGGGGGGTCAGCAGGTGTTCCACAAACTGTTCGTCGTAGGGGAGCGGTACAGTCTCCGGGCAGGCTCCAAACACCGCCTCCGCGATCTGTGCGCTCCCTGTTGCGGCGGAAGGATTCTTGTTTCCTCCGGAACGGTCGCAAAAAATGAGACCCTTTCCTTCCGGTTCCGGAGCGGGGGCGATGCGCCTGCCGTCTCCGAAAGAGGGGAGAATCCGCTCGAGATCCTCGCCGGGGCGGGCGATGACGGAAGAAGAGATGAAGCCGCCGGCGGATCGGTTCACAGACATAGCCGCACCAGATCCCCCGTCTTGAGGCCGCAGGCGTTGGCCTCGTCCACGTCCACGTGAAATTCGCTCAGGAAGCTCTCGTGCACCCGAACCCATACCTTGCGGAACACGATGCCCCGTTCGCCTCCTACCTCCACGTCCGTTTCGTCGCCGTCCTTCAGGCCCAATGCCTGCGCTTCCGGCAGGGAAAGATGGACATGTCTCCAGGCGAGACCGATGCCCGAGTCGAGAACAACACTTCCCTTTGGGCCGACGAGAAGGACCGAAGGGCACGCGGCCTTGCTCCCGCTCTTGGCGAGAGGCGGGTCGATGCGGAGTTTTCTGGCGTCCGAGAGGGAGAGTTCGAATTGACTGCTCTTCCTCTCGGGGCCGAGGATGCGCACGTTTTCGAGAACGCCTCCCCAGGTGACCACGTGAAGCGTCTCCTTGCAGGCGTACTGTCCGGGTTGGCGGAGGTCCCGCAGGATGGTGAGCCGGTATCCCTTTCCGAAAAGAATCTCCACGTGCTCCGGCGAGAGGTGGACATGGCGATTGCTCACGCCCGCCACGACATACCCCGGACAGGAGGACGTCGTCTCAAGGGACGTTGCCGGATTCCCGTCAAGGGCTTCGATGACCTTCCGGGTCACGCGTTCGACGAGGGATCGTTCCAGCTCCATGATGGCGTCCTAATCCTTGCAGATTTCGATCTGTTCGGTCTGCGTTCCCTCGGGGGAGGGGAGAATTCCCTCGATCTCCCCGTGGGGACGGGCGATCACGTGGGTGGAGACCACTTCGCCGACGCGGGATGCCGCGGCGGTTCCGGCGTCCACGGCGGCCTTCACGGCGCCCACGTCACCGCGGACCATGACGGTGACCAGTCCGCCACCGGTGAGCCGCTGTCCCACGAGGGTCACGTTGGCCGCCTTGACCATGGCGTCCGCTGCCTCCACGGAGCCCACCAGTCCGCGTGTTTCGATCATTCCGAGCGCTTCCTGGGTCATTTTCGCGCCTCCTTAGGTGTTTACCGCATTGTCGCCTCTTCCGACGCACTTCGGAGAGGCCGATAGATGTCCCTGTCTTCATTGCTGCGTGTTGCCTGCGGAAAGGAATGCCCCGAAGGGAAGAATTCCTATCGGTTGCGCTTGCCCTCCCGTTGTTTCTTGCTCCGCCGCGCTGTCTCCCGAGTGCTCTCGGACTGGACGGGTTTTACCGGTGCCTCGGAAATCTCAACCGTGTCTTCCCCACGAGGAGGAGCGGAAGAGTCCGGTTCCTCGCGCACGTCGTCCTGTCCATCCCCATCCGCGCCTTCCTCCGGCGTCTCCGAAGGGGCGGAAGGTTGCTGTTCCGGCTCCACGACCGACGTCCGTTCCGGAAGTCCTTTCCCGTCTCCCTGTGGAGCCGGAACGGCCTCTTCTGTCTCTGCGACGGAGGGCCGTTCTTCGGACGGAGACGGGGGAACGAAAGGGCTTTTTTTTTCTTCTTTCTCCGGCGCGGTGGAGAACGTCTCCCGGGGGGCGTGTGCCGCAACCCACTCGGAGGCGCCCTGGGTTTCCCTGTTGAAGGTGAGCACGGGACCGACGGCGGGGGCGGGACGAGGGATCACGTCCACGGACCAGACCTTGCTCACCTTTTCCGACACGGCCTTCGCCGCGGCGAGAGCGGCTTTCACGGCGCCCACGTCGCCGGCGATCTTCACCGTCACATAGCCGTATCCCTTGGAGATCTCGCGCCCCACAAGGCTCACGTTCGCCGCCTTGAGAGCTGCGTCGGCAGCCGCAACCGCGGCGGCGAGACCGACGACCTCAATGAAGCCGAGGGCTGTTCGTACGTGCAGTTCACTCATGCCTGCTCACTCCTCCTCTCCTGCCTCCTGCGGACGAAGACCTCTAGGGAGCCTTGCCCAGGGTCTCGAGCACCAGTGCGACCAAGCGCCGGACCATCTCGTCCTCGGAGGGATCGGATGTTTCCTGTTGTCCGGCATCGTCGCCGGCAGCATTCCGGCGGAGGAGGTCCTGTGGAAAAGGATTGCCTTGGGGCGGTTTTTTCCGTTCGATTGCCGCTGTCGTTTTTCGGGTCTCTGTCTCCGCAGAATGTGGAAGGATCTCTTCCTTTCGTTCGTCCGGAAGAGGCTGCCCTTTCGCGAGGCAGGCCGCCGCGCCTCCCAGCCAGCGGAGTGTTTTTTTCAGGGCTGTTTTCTCCGAGGATCCGAAGGCGCCCGGACCCTGCCGGAGAATGTACGGTCCTTGCGTGTGTTTCACCAGCGTGATTGTGCATGCGTCGGAGGTGATGCCCACCCCGACTTCGAGGCGGGAGCGGAGAGCGGCTTGTCTGGAAATCTCCTCCGCCGCTCCTTCCATGGTATCCCACACGAGAGGAACTCCTTCCTCTTCGCTGCCCGCTCCGACCGTGACGGCAATGCCGGGGTCGAGTGAAGGAGAGAAGAGAAGCATTACCGCAGGGCGTTCACTAGGGCTTTCGCCGATGTGTCCGCACCAGGATGCCATGGTCCTATGCCCCCGTCGCGGAGAGCACGAGCCCCGTGGCCACGGCGTTTCTCGGGCCTTCCTTGCCGCGGATGTTGCCCTTTCCCGCCACGACGCCCCACCGGGAGAGCCGTTCGGTGATCATGGTGGGGACCTCGAAGTCCACGGCGGAGCCGCCGACGAGAACCACGTAGTCGATGAGTCGCACGTTGTGGGCGGGCGCCACCTGTTCGAGGGCGCGCACCGCGTTGGTGACGAAAACTTCCTGCTTCGCCTTGCGGCGGATGTTGCGGACCTGTTCGAGCGTGACGTTCAGACGGATGGGCTGGAGCATGTCGTTTTCGTGGATGAGTGCCACCCGGCCGAACACCTCGGGATCCAGTGGTTTGTCGAAGAAGCGCACCGTTCCGTCCTCCTGGCGGATGTGAAAGACGCTCTCCACCTTGCAGAGGGGATAGCGCTTGATGGATTCCGCCAGGTCGAAGTCGTCGATACCCAGTTCACTCATGATGATGGTGTTCACCATGTTCCCGGCTCCGGCGAGGTGGATGAGTTCCACCGTCCCGTCCTGGCGCATGAAGGAGGCGTCGCTGCTTCCCGCGCCGAGATCGAGGATTGCCACGGGGCATTTTGTCCCCGGCGTGGTGAGGGCACCCCGGATGGCCATATCGGCCTCGACGCCGCCGATCTCCACGGTGACGCCGAGATCCGCCTCGACGGCCTTGGCGAGTTTCTGCATGGGCAGTTCCTCGGTCTTCACCATCACCGCCAGGGCTACGCCGGACTCCAGGGAAAATTCTCCCGCCACGCCTCCCACGACCTTCTGGGGGACGAGGGTGTCCACGGCGAGAAGATCCCGGATGTAGATGTCGCTCAGGGCGATGTCCGTGAGATTGGACATGGTCTTGCGGACCCGCTCCATCATGCCTCCCACGTTTGTCCCGGGCTGGCCGAAGATGTTTTCCACGGGCTGACAGGCCTTCACCATGTCCATAATGGTCTCGGCGCCTTCCTCGACGTTGACGATGCGTTTCCCCGAGGGGCCGAGAATGTAGAGTTCCCCCGCGGGAATACGGCGCTCTTTCACTTCTCCGAGAGGAGTCCTGATCACCACGGCGGAGCGGTTCCCCACGAGGGCGCGAGCCACGGGAACGATCTGGCGCGTCTCCTCCGGGGAGAGGTCGAAAATCGTGGCGATGTCGTAGGGGTTGGCGAGCAGTTCCACCACCCGTCCCGGAGGAGCCACCTCGACGCAGCAGCGCATGCCCAGAGGCACGCGGTCCACCGAACTCACCTCGTCCACGATGGGAACGGGACGGGGAAGCCGGTTGGCGATGAGAACACCGTCGTCGGCCTGGCAGATGATGGCGGCCACGTTGACGCCGCGGTTCATGGCGTCTGCCACTCCTGCGGCGGCGTGTTCGTAATCCACCGAAGCGGGGATGACGGGGACCACCGCGTCACCGGAACGAACCTCCTTGAGGCGTTCAAAAGTGGTGGTGACCCCCACGCCCACGCCGATGCCGCCCGGCGTGGAGGGGTTGTGGCCGATCATGGTGGATTCGGTGATGATTGTCTCCGTCACTGTCTCCATGGCCACGTCCCCGATGACGGGCGCGGCCTTGTTGAGACGGATCCGGTCGACCTTGCGAAAATCGTCCCGTGCGAATCCCGCACGCTCCAGCGCGAGACCGAGGGCTCGCCGCAATCCGGCCACGTTCTGCAGCGTTCCCTTGATGCCCGAAGTGGGCGCCAGGGCGGAGGAAAGGAAGGAGACGTCCCTTCCTTCCACCCTGGCGAGGGCGACTTCCGTTGTGGCGTTTCCGATGTCGATACCGGCGATGAGTGGCACGGAAGCGAGCCCTTTCCCCGTTGTCAGTCGGAAGAGGGCAGGTCGCCCCGGAGGAGCTTGCGGCGGGCGTAGACTTCCGCGGATTCGCGGACGAAGGCGGCGCAGACCTTGGCGCCGAACTTGGTCTCCAGTTCCTCCGCGATGCCCTCGAGTTCTTCCTTCGTGGAGCGGTGCGGCCGGAGAAGGTTGTAGATCTCCAGGATTCGCTCGTCGGGAACCTTGGTCAGCTCCGCGGCGCGGCGCAGGTTCTGGGCGATCTGGCGTCTTCCCGCGGATTCGGCGATCTGAGCCTGCATTTCCAGTGCTTCGGGAGTGATACGGAAATCCTCGAAGGTGGCCTTTCCGTTCTCCACGGCCTCAAGGGTAAGCTCGTTGAAAGGCGTTCCCTTGGGGCTCTTCAGGATTTCGGGCCGCTTGGAAGCAAGGGGATAGTCGGCGGCGGTGAGCTTGCCGCCCTTCGGGGCCGGCGCAGCCTTGCCGTTCATGTTCTGCAGTACCTGGCGGACGACCTCCGCCACGAGCTGTTCGTTCATCTGAGCCATATCGCCACCTCCTACCCTTCGAACGTGACCGAGATCTCCATGGGGGCCTTGTTTCGGTCGATGAAGCGGGCCTCCTTGTTGTGCAGAAGCGCCGCGAGCCCCTGATAGCGCGGGCGCGCCATGGGATCGTTCTTCGTCGGCACCGGCGTGGGCTGTTCACCCTTGGCGTACTTGGCCGCATTCTTGCCGATGGCTCGGAAGGTGAGCGGATCGAGAAGCGGCGACTGCGGGAAGAGTTCCAGATTCGAAAGCGGGTTCAGATCTTTCTGATGGATGATCGACGTTCCTCTGGAGAGGACGCCGATGCCGATGCCCGAGCCGGAGAGCTTCGCCGCCTGATGCGCCATGAAGGCCACGTCGGCGGTGTGGTAGACGCGGATGACCCGCACCCGAAGCCCCTCTTCCTCGATGCCCGCGAAGATCTGGCGGAGGACTTCCGCGTGCGGCACGTCGACGATGGTCTTCGTGAACGTCGTTCCGAAAGCGGGCGTCACGGCCACGACGACTTCTCTCGGGTCGGTTCCCCGGGCTGCCTTGCCCTTCTCGGTGCACACGATTCCGGAAACTTCGGCCTCGGGAGCGGAGGACGGAGCAGGGGCGCCGTTCATGACCTCGGCGAGCACTTCAGCGATGACCTTCTGGATCAGTTCCTGGCTGAGCTGCATGGATGAGTTCCCCCCTTCTCCCTAGATGTCCTCGGGATTGACGGCCCAAGGAATGGCCTTGATCTCGTTCCAGCGTTCCTCGGACATCTGGTATCCCGTGCCGGGGCCCTGGTAGGTGTTCGGATCGTTCACGGCGCTGTAGACGGTGCCGTCCGAGGCGATCCATGCGGAAGTCTGGAGATAGTCGCCGGAGACGCGCTGCTTCATCATCATGACGAGAGCGGCGGCGATGTCCCGGAAACCTCTCTTGGCAAGGGCCTTGGCGACGTCGATGCCGGTGACCCCTTCCTTCATGAGGCGTTCGGCGGCCTTGAGGTCCTCGGGAACGTTGCGGGTTCCCACGTCCTTGCTGCCGTTGGCGTAGGTGGCGAGCTCGACTTCCTCGTCGGTGATGGGGGGGAAGCCGAATTCCTCGAAGATGGCCTGCATGGCCCGGGCGGCCTTGTTGCGGGCGGCGATGACCTCATCCTCCGAGACGGGCTTCAGGCCGCCGTCCACGCGGAAGTCGCGCTGCAGGGCGAGGTAGTCGTCCACGTCCTCGATGTCCCAGTTGGAGCCTGCGAACATGTTGTCGTAGTTCGGCGTCGCGGAGTAACCGGAGAAGATGAGGTCCGTGCCCGGGAAGAACTGGGGAATGGTACGGGCCACGCGGCGCAGGTCGGAGTGGGAGAAGGTCTGGTCGTTGCCGGAGGCTACTTCCAGGTCGAGCGCCATGGTGATGAGGTTTTCCGCGGCGATGGCCCGGATGCCCGAGGGAACCGCACCGGGAACGCCGATGCAGGAGATGGAGCCGTTCTGGAGTCCCTGGACGCCGGCGCCCTTGGTGACCATGACGCACCGCGCTTCGAGATAGAGCATGCTCCGCCCTTCGGCGGCGCCCATCTGCACTTCGCTTCCCGTACCGCTGGTGAAACGCATCTTCAGGCCGCGGCTCGCGTAGGCGGAGGCGAGGAAGGACTTGGACCAGGGTGTGTCGTCTCCGTCCACGAAGACGCTCTCCGTTCCGTAGACCGACACGGTTTCCGCATAGGCCGTGAGACCCCTCATACCGATCTGGAGCTCGAAGGCCTCTTCCAGAGCGTCCTGAGAAAGGGTTCCGGGACGTCCCACCTGGCCTCCGATGAGGAGTGCCAGTGCGTTGAAGGGCGCGTAACGAACCACGCCGACGGTGGTCTCGATCTCGACGAAGCCCCGGAGAGCGGCTTCCGCGGCGTCCGCGGCGAGAAGCACGGGATGGTCCTTCGCGCTCGTCACGTGAGCCTGGTTGGCGGGAGTCTGACGGCAGCGCATCTTCTGCATGGCCATCATGATCTCCACGATGTTCATCTCCGCCATGACACCCGCGAGTTTCGCCGGGGTCAGGGCGCCGAAGAGCCGGCGCACCTCGTCGCGCGGTACGTTGATGTCCACGAGCATTCTGGCCAGTTCGAGGCAGCTCTTGGACATGGCCTCCTCGGCTACGGACGTGTCGATGGAGTAGTCCGCGACGAACTGTTCGATCATGTCGAAGTTCGCCCGGGTTCTGCCGTCCATCTCGACGACCTTGCCGTTCTGGACCTTGATGGACGGCTTGGGATCGTTGGGGCTCCCCATTGCGATGAGTCCCACGTCGACCCATTCGCCGATGAATCCGTCCTTGTGGACGGCACGATTCTCGAGTACTTCAAAGCGTTTGCTTCTTTTCTGCTGAGCCACCCGCGTCACCCCCTCGTTGAATTCATCCTCAGCCTAGATGTACGGAACGGTGAGGGACTTGGGCTTGGTTCCGAGGGAGTGGAGAAGCTTGACTCCCACTTCGCGGGCGGAGATGATGGACTGTCGCACCGCACCGGAATCACCCGTGACCATGATGAACGCTTCGTTCGTGAGACTCGTGCCTTTGCTGGGGGAGCAGTAGGCGAAGGGGTCGATCTCGGCTGCCTTCAGGGCGGTGTCGGAGATGACCACGCCGATGCCGGCGGGAGCGCCGAGGATGAGCCCGAAGGCCTTGCCCAGGGGGGCGCCCAGGGCCTTGTTGAGGCAGTAGCTCGCCCGGGCGGTGTACTGCAGTTCCAGGTAGCCCACGTCGTTGGCCCACACGTCGCCGAAATAGGTGTCCAGGTTGCCCAGGGTCACTTCGACGGCGCGGCGGGCGTCTGAGACGTCCTCGGCGCCGAAGACGATGAGGCAGCCGTGGCCGCAGCCGCCCTCGGTGTCACGGGGCAGTTCCACGGAGACGATCTCCGTGTTGGTGGCCTTCACGGCCTCGTCGGCGGCCATGAGCTGGGGGCCTGCGCCGACGCGGTCGGAGATGATCCCGATGGAGCGATACTTCTTGTCGATGCCCATCTTTTCGTGGAGACGGGGCTCCACGTTGGCGATGACGAGCCCGAGGGTGTGCCCCATGCCGGTTCCGATGAACTCGGTGACCGCAGCGGGCACGCAGACAGCGTCGTTCGCAGGCGCCTCCTTGGGGATCTCGGGGGCGAGGCGCTTCATGACTTCGTCCATGACCTTCTTCATGACGTCCTGTTCTGCCATTGTCTACACCTCCTCGGGCTACCCGATTTTGGGCAGGATCTTTTCCGTGTCCGCATGCGGCCTGGGGATGACGTGAATGGAAACGATCTCACCCACGCGCTTGGCCGCTGCCGCGCCCGCATCCACTGCGGCTTTGACGGCGCCCACATCGCCCCGGACCATAACGGTCACGTAGCCCGATCCGATCTTCTCGTAGCCGATGAGGTGCACATTGGCGGCCTTCACCATGGCGTCGGCGGCCTCGATGGCTCCCACAAGTCCTCTTGTCTCAATCAATCCCAGCGCTTCTCCGTTCATGCACGGAACACCTCCCTAGACATGCGTTCAATGGAAGACTTCAGGCGATCCATTCCCTCTCCGGTCACTGGCGAGCAGTCGACCACCTCCCTCGCTCCCGCGCTTCGCAGGCGTTCCTTCGCTCTCTCCCGTTCCTCGGGAGTGCTCACGTCCACTTTCGTCACCACTCCCAGGACCGGCGCCCGGAACGCCTGGGCCATCCTGGAAGGAAACCGCACATTTCCCGTCGGATCCGACACAAAAAGCACCAGCGCCGCCTTGGGGGCATTCATCAGAAGCACGGAATAATAGCGCGGATTCTCGAGCATCTCCCCGGGCGTATCAATGGACCGGGACGTGTAGGAGACCATCTCGGTCTTGCCGCCGTGCTTCTGCTCCATCAGGCCGAGGGCGGCCAGGAGTGTCGTCTTTCCCGCACCGCTGGGACCGACGACCATGATGCGCCTCGGTTCTCCGCGCTTTTCTCCCTGGGACACGGCGCACGAAAAAAGCCGTTATGTTCTGGTGATCGGTGCGGGGACGAATCCCAGCACCGACTCCAGCGTCATAACGGCTCCCTTGAGAGCGGTCTCCACCGCAGTCACTTCTCCGGTGAACATAAGACATCCGGTGAAACGATCCACGAACTCCACATGAATGTTGGCGGCTTTTGTGGCGGCATCGCCGGCGATGATGGCGCCCTCTCCCGGCGTAATGGTCATGATGCCCACCGCACCGGGCTGATCCACGCCGAGGCGCTCGCAGAAATCCCGTCTCGGATTCCGGATGATGTGGGCCAGCGTGATCTGTTTTCCGGGCACGTACTCCTGGACGATGCGCTGCTTCGTCTCCGTCACGGACATGTCCCCCTCACCCTTCGCGCTCTCCACCGCTGAAGACCACGAGTCGCTCCGGAGCCCCCTCCGGATACTGGTGCCTTTCTTTTCTATCCAATCGGGGGGGAAGACGCATCCACCTCATGGGCGGTCTTTTTGAGCGGATTGCCGATGCGAAAAGACGAAGCAAAAGTGAAAAGAGTGAATAAAGGTTGGCGGGTTTCGTTTTTTTGCTCCGAGGGGCGAGGGCGTGGGGCGTGTCTGCGGGTGTGGGAACAACGCATTTCGAGGCGTGTCGTCATGGTGTTCGGAAACCGGAAAAACGGAAACGGCAAAGATGGAGCGCATGCCGTCGTTTCGCTCCGAAAGGGGGAAGTATCTTCGTTTTTTTGCGGTACGTCCTGTTCGTGGGGTTTCTGCGCCATCTGCCGGGGAGGCGGTCTTCCTCGGCGGTGTGTGGAGTCGCCTCAGCCGTTGCGCACGGAGACGATGTTCGGAATTTCCCTCGTCACATGGAGGCCGATCTCGTAATCCACATCGAAGATCTGGTAGGAAGGGGCGGAAAGCCAATGCCGGAGGCGGTCGTAGAGAAGGTCCGCCTCCTCGGGTGTCCCCTCGAAGATCACCATGTCGGGATGGCGTTTGAGGAGCCACTCCTTGTTCACTCTCCGTAGAAAGTCATAGAACCAGAAGGTGTTGAGGAGAGGAATCTGGACGACCCCCTCGTTGATCCACCCCACGATGCGGGCAACGACGCTGCCGTCTTTGAGCACCTTGTCGAGGCGTTCCACGTTCTGTACGTCCACCATGATGGAGCCGCGTTTGATCCAGGCCATGCCGTCTCCCTCCCGACCGTATGTCGGCGACCATGATACCACGCTTTTTTTCGAGTCGGACGCACTCTGTTCGCAATGCATTTTCGGAAAAATGACGAGATGGGCCGCGAAGGTGATCTCGCGTCCCGAGATCCGGATTCGCCTCCGGAAGTTCCGATGCGGCGGCTTCCGTCGTGTTTGTCCCTGTTGCGGAGGTGTTTGCAACGCAGGTGCGTTGTGGTGTCGAAGGGATTTTGAAGGGGTGAAGAAGAAGCGGAGATGCTTTAATTGTATGCATTGATCTTGACAGAACAGTTCTTCATCGTCTATTCTTGATATCTGAAGAAGCGATGCTTTGTACGCGTCGTAATCGCCATGTGCCATATTTTAGATTTTTGTTTCATTTCTTCCGGAGCTGTTCTTAAAAAACAGCACAACATCGTTGCCTCCAGGCCGTCCGTCTCGTTCCGGTATCGTCGGTTTTTTTGCGGACATATCCGGCCCGATCGCCTTCGCGAGAGGAAAAAGACCCCCGTTTTTCAGAAAAATACGAGCCGTTCCCCATCCGGGCAGTTTCCGCCTCCGGAGACGTGTCGCGTCTCCCCGGAGGACGGTATTCGCACCAGGAAAAGGAGTGTGACGTGCGTGAAGAAGACAGTTCTGTGGCTTCTCCTTGCGGTGGTTTCGGCCGTCGCTCCCGTCGCTTCCGCCGCTGCGGCGGAACCGGTTGTTTTCGTCGATTTCAGCTGGGACAGTGTGCAGGTGCACAACCGCATCGCTGGTTTCATCCTGGAGCATGGATTCGGCTACGCGCCGGAATACGTCTTTGCCGAGTCCATGCCGGGGCTGATGGCCATCGAACGCGGAGATGCCCATCTCTCCATGGAAGGATGGGTGGACAACGTGGTGGAATGGTGGGAAAAGGCTCAAGCCAGAAAGGCCGTGGCGGATCTGGGGTCCACTTTCCCGGATGCTCCTCAGGGGTGGTACGTACCCACGTACATGATCAAGGGCGACGCGGCCCGGGGCATCGCCCCCGTCGCGCCGGACCTGAAGTCCGTGGCAGACTTGCCCAAGTACTGGGAACTCTTCAAGGATCCGGAGAATCCGAAGAAGGGGCGCTTCTACAATGGCCCCACGGGATGGATGGTGCACACCATCAACAACGTGAAGCTCAGGACCTACGGTCTGGAGGAGACCTTCGATTCCTTCGCGCCCGGCTCCGAGACGGCCCTTTCCACGGCCATCAAAACCGCCTATGACCGGGGGCGCCCCATCCTGGCCTACTACTGGGAGCCCACGTGGGTTCTCGGCAAGTACGACATGACACTTCTGGAGGAACCTCCCTACGACGAATCCCGCTGGGGAGAAGGAAAGGACTACGGCTGTGCCTTCCCCCAGGCGAAAGTGCTCATCCTCATGAACGCTAAATTCGCCGAGGCCAATCCCGAGGTGCGGCGCTTTCTGGAAGCCTACGAGACCACTCTGGAGCAGAACAACAAGGTGCTGGCCTTCATGTTCGAGTCCGGTGCCACGGTGGAGCGGGCGGCGGAGTGGTTTCTGAAGGAGTACGAAGCGGCCTGGACGGCGTGGCTCGCCCCGGAGGTTGCGGGGAAGGTGCGTGCCGCTCTGGAGGCGCTTCCCTAGTGGCCTTCCATTACGCGCTCTCCGCCGACCTCGGCCCGGAACGAAGAGAGGCGGCGCATGCGCCGCCTCTCTCTTCCGCCATCGAGGTTCGGGGGCTCTGGAAGGTCTATTCCAGGCAGAAGGGCGACGCGCTGTCTCCGGGGATTGTGGAGAATCCCGAGGCGCTGGAGGTTCTGGAGAAGGACCGACGGGCCGTGGTGGCCGTTCGGGACGTGGCGTTCTCCGTGGAGCCGGGGGAGACCTTCATCGTCATGGGGCTCTCCGGCAGTGGAAAATCCACCCTCATCCGCTGTCTCATGCGCCTGGTGGAGCCCACGGCGGGAAACATCGCCGTGAACGGGCGGAACGTGACGGCCATGACGCCCCAGGAGTTGGTGCGTTTCCGCAGGACGGAGGTGGCCATGGTCTTTCAGCACTACGGTCTCCTGCCGCACCGGACGGTTCTGGAAAACGCCTCCTTCGGCCTGAAGCTCCGGGGAGAGGAGGCAGCGGCCCGAACGGGCAAGGCGAAGGAGATCCTCTCCCGGGTCGGGCTCGAAGGATGGGGAAGATCCTACCCCGCCTCCCTGTCGGGAGGCATGCGCCAGCGCGTGGGCATCGCCAGGGCTCTTGTCATGGATTCTCCCATTCTTTTCATGGACGAACCCTTCAGCGGTCTGGATCCCCTCATCCGCAGAGAGCTTCAGGACGAGCTGATCCGCCTCCAGCGGACGCTCCGGAAGACCATTTTCTTCGTCACCCACGACCTCTCCGAGGCGCTGCGCCTGGGGGACCGCATGGCGGTCATGCGCAAGGGGAGCATCGTCCAGGTCGGTTCCCCCGACGACATCATCGCAGACCCAGCCGACGACTACGTGGCCCGCTTCGTTCAGGACGAACGGGAGCAGGTTGCCCGGGCGGAGCGCCGCATGGCGGAACGCCGCGCCGGATAGGAGGTGCCCGTGTTTCCGAAAACTCTCGAATATCACGTTGCACCTGTGGTGAACTCCTTCATCGACTGGCTTGTGGTGGAGCACGCGGTCTTCTTCGACGCCGTGTCGATGGGCATCCTTTCCCTGCTGCTCAAGGTGAATCGTTTTCTCATCTGGCTTCCCTGGTGGTCGGTACTCCTCGCCGTGGCGCTGATGGGTGTCTATGCCACCCGGCGTCCTCTCGCGGGAATCTTCCTCGGCCTTCTTCTTTTCCCCATCGGTATGTTCGGCCTCTGGCCGATGGCCATGGAGACCCTCTCGGTGGTCATCACGGCGGTGTTCCTCGCCCTGATCCTGGGGGTTCCCGTGGGGGTGCTCATGGCGGAGCGCCGGGGAGCCTCGCTCGTCCTCCGGCCTCTTCTGGATGCCATGCAGACCATGCCCAGTTTCGTCTACCTCATCCCCGCCATGATGCTCTTCGGCCTCGGCAAGGTTCCGGCGGTGCTCGCCACGCTCATCTACGCTCTTCCGCCGGTGATCCGCCTCACCGAACTCGGGCTTCGTCAGGTTCCCCAGGCGGTGGAAGAGGCCGCCCTCGCCTACGGGGCCACCCGGTGGCAGCTTCTCCGGGAGGTGCGCATTCCCCTGGCCATGCCTTCCATTCTCGCCGGCGTGAACCAGACCACCATGATGGCTCTCGCCATGGTCGTGGTGGCTTCCATGATCGGCGCCCGCGGTCTCGGGCAGGAGGTGCTCCTCGCCATCAACCGCATCGACGTGGGGCGCGGTTTCGAGGCGGGATCCAGCGTGGTGCTCCTCGCCATCGTCATCGACCGCATCACCCAGAACCTCGCCAGGCGCTGGGAGCCGCCGACGCGCTAGCCGAAAGGAGGGCCGACCATGGAACGAAACGAAGAGGGGCATGGGGTGCACGAGCCCGTGCCCGCTCCGCTGCGGAAGGAACACGTGGAAGCTCCGGAGGGGACCTTTGCCTTTCAGGAAAACCTGCCCCGTCTTCCCGTTCCGGACCTGGGCGACACGTGCCGCCGCTATCTCGAATGGGTACGCCCTCTTCTGGACGACCGGGCCTTCGCCGCCACCACGGAGGCGACGGAGGCGTTCGCGGGGGCGACGGGTCCGGGCCGCGAGCTGCAGCGCCGCCTCGTGGAGAGGGCGTCCCGACCGGATGTCCCCAACTGGCTGGAACCCTTCTGGGAGGACATGTATCTTTCCTTTCGGGACTCCCTGGTGATTCACTCCTCGGTGTTCTACGCCCTGGAGGAACGGGAGAAGGAGTGGTCTTCCCGGGCGGCCTCCCTCGTCCTCGGTGCGCTCGCCTTTCGGAGAAAGATCCTTGAGGAATCGCTTCCTCCGGATATGGAGCGGGGAGAGCCGCTCTGCATGGCCCAGTTCCGGCGGGTCTTCGGGACCACCCGTGTTCCCTGTGCTTCAAGGGACGTGCTCCGTTTCGCCGCCGACGGGAACGGGAAAACGGCGGAGCACGTGGTGGTGCTCCGCCGGGGGCGTCTTTTTCGGGTGGATCTCCCGGACGCTTCGTTGCGCTCTTGTTGTGGTTCGGACGAACTGGCGGCGACCTTCCGGGACATCGACGAACGGTGTCGTTCCATTCCGGCGACCTTCCCCGTCGGAGTTCTCACCGCTCTTCCCCGGGAACGATGGGCCGCCTTGCGGCGGCGTCTCGCGGCTATTCCGGGCAACGAGGAGCTCCTCGAAAGCATCGAGACGGCTCTCTTCGCGGTCTGCTGCGACGAGGCGGTGCCGGAAGACTTTTCCGGCCTCGGCGCGGCCCTCCTCGCCGGGGAGACGGTGAACCGCTGGTACGACAAGTCCGTGCAGTTCGTGGTCTTTCCAGACGGTGGCGCGGGGATCGTCATGGAGCATGCCGGAACGGACGGATCCGTCATGGTCCGTCTCGCGGCACATCTCGCGACGGAGGCCCCCCGCCGGAAAGGTGCTTCCGGCGGCATCCGTCCCGCATTGCGGGAACTCCGCTTCGCCTTCGACGAGGAGCTTCTCGGAGAAGTCCATCGTGCTCTTCATGTCGTGGAGGAACATTCCCGAAGCGTGTGTGTCCGGGCCTGGTCCTTCGATGCCTTCGGCAAGGAGCGGATCAAGCGGGCGGGCGTGAGTTCCGATGCTTTCGTGCAGCTGGCGCTCCAGCTTGCCCAGCGGCGGCTTTTCGGCGTCTGTCGCACCACCTATCAGGCAGTGATGACCCGTCGCTTTCTCCATGGCCGTACCGAGGCCATGCGCCCCGTAACGTCCGCGTCGGTTGCCTTTGTCGACGCCGCGGCGGTACGAAACGCCCGGATCACCGCAAAGAGCCAGGCGGGAACATGTGCCCTCCTCCTGAGAAAGGCCGCCGTGTGTCACGTGGAGCGGGTGAGGCTCTGCAAGGCCGGGTTCGGCGTGGACCGCCATCTCTGGGGCCTGCTTCAGGTTGCCGCCGCCGAATCCCTGGAACGCCCCGCCTTTTACGACGACCTCGGGTGGCGTACCCTGAGCCGTAACACCTTCTCCACCAGCACCACTGCGGCAGACGGGCTCCGTCTCGCCGGATTCGGACCCGTCGTGGAGGACGGCTACGGTTTCCGCTATCTTTCTTATGCCGACCGCTTTCACCTTTTCCTCTCGGGGTGGCGACACGACCCAATCGCCCTCGCGTCGCTCCAGGAAGCTCTTCACGAGGCACTGGAGGATCTGCTCGGCTTTCTCGAAGCAGAGAGCCGTCCCGGCGCGTGATCGTGCCGGGACGGCTCCTTCTGCCGCCGTTATCAATTCTTTTACTACCCTGTCCTGAATCGCCGCTTTTTCGCTTTCTTCAGGCTTAAAAACATCGCGCCTCATCATCCGTAGAGAATGACAACAGATGACATTTCTCCTGTCCCGTTTTAGGGAAGCCCTGATTAAAGGGTTTCTCTCTCTCGCACGCGCGATTTTGATCGCATCGCGTTTTTTCGAGGTCGGCGTGGCGTTTTTCAGAGGTTCCTTAGGGATGATGCTGCCCCTGTTTTGTCACAGATCCGCAAATTTCCGTTGCACTCCTCGGCAGGAGTCACTATACTTGCGTGGCTCTCGCGACACGACAAAGGAGACGATTGCCCCGGCGGCACGTCTCTTTTTCAGGTGGCGGCGCGTTTTCCTGTCGCGGCGTGCGAGGAAAGATCCGAGAGCGGAAGGCATTCCGCGGAGGTGGGGAAATGGGACGGGGAAGTCGGAAGAGTGGGCTTGCGGCGCTGTTGATGGTGTTTCTTTTCGGGTTGACGGCGAAGTCGTGGGCTGCCTGAGGAGTCGTTGACCCGCGCGTTGCGTGGGAAATCTTCGAAAGCAAGCAGTACGCCGAGGCGGCGAGCCTCTTCTCCCGGGCTGGATGCAGCCCGGAGGAGAAGGTCAAGTATTCGTATTATGCGGGAATGTCGTATCTTCTCGGAGGCAACTACGAGATGGGCAAACGGCTGCTCGTCAATCTTGTGGAGTTGCCTGCGGCGTCGGAGGAGATCGAGGAAGGGCTCGGCGTCTCCTACAGCACGGCCTCCTTCGCGGCGATTCTGGAGCACGGTTCGAAAAAAGGTGACGTGCTGTACGTGAAGCACGCCGTGAACGCCTTGGGAAAATCTTTCAAGACGCTCACTGTCGCATGGGTGGATGACGCGGGGCGTAAGGATCCGGAGACCCCCCTCCTTCGGGCCTACGTGAAACGGGATGCCCAGGCGAGCGCCGAGGCCTACGCGCTCTTCTGTCTCGCCCGGGCCTATGCGGCGGCGAACGAGAAGGACAAGGCGAAGGACCTTCTCGAAAGACGTCTTCCCCTGATCCAGGGAACGTTCTGGGAGGACGGAAAGACCGGGGACCTGCACCAGGCCGCGGAGGAGCTTCTCAAGTCCCTCTCCTGAACCGCCTCTCGTTCCCGGTTTTTTCAGGTGCCCGTTCGGGGCGTCGTGAAAGGGGCTCCGGCCTCCCTTTTGCGGCGCTCTTTTCGTAACGTGTTCCAGGCATACAGAAGGAACGCCTCATGATATGCTGTGTGCGCAGAGTGCCCCTTTCCCGTGGAAGTTGTGGTGCCGGACCGTTTCCACCGTGTCCGTTTCGGTATGTCGCCCGAGCGCTCTGTCCGGAGGAACAGAAACGAGAAGGAAGGTGAATGGAGTCATGTCCTGGGAATCCGATCCCGATGCACCTACGACGTGCGAGGCGGGGTCCTCGTCGCGGTCCGTGACCTTCATCCATTGTGCCGATCTTCACCTGGGCAGTCCGGGAAATGGTCCGGCGATCTCCGAAAGGAGCCGGGAGCGGAATGCGGCGGAGCGGCTGGCGGAACGTCTTCGGAACGCTCCTTCCGAGGCGCTTGCGAATCTGGTGACACTCGCGCTGGAGCGTCGGGTTGACTTCGTGCTCTTCGCCGGCGACGTGTTCGACAGCGAGGACCGGACCCTCGCGTCGCAGCTTGATTTCCGCGAGCAGCTGCGGCGACTCGCTGCGGGAGGTATCGCCTCCTATCTGGTGCACGGCAACCACGATCCGCTTTCCGGGTGGGAGGCGCGGCTGGACCTGCCCCCTTCGGTGCACCGTTTCGGCCCGAAGGTCACGAGTCTTCCCGTTCTCCGCGAGGGACGCGTCGTGGCCAGGGTCTACGGCTTCAGCTATCCCCGGAGGGACGTGACGCGCAACGTGGTGGAGGAGTTCCGCGCATCCGCCCAGGAGCCGGAGATCGCCGGCGAGGACGTTTTCCGCATAGGCCTCCTGCACGCCAACGTGGGAGGGCGGGCCGGGCACGAGAACTACGCTCCCTGCTCTCTCGACGACCTCTGTGTCGCCGGCATGGACTACTGGGCTCTCGGACACGTGCACGAACGGGAAATCCTCCGTGAAAGAGAGCCTTTCGTGGCCTATCCGGGGACGTTTCAAAGCCGCAGGCGCGGCGAGACCGGCCCCAGGGGATGTTTCGCGGTGACCCTGACCCCGGGTTCCCGCCACGTGCAGTGCGAGTTCGTCCCCGTGGACGCGGTGCGTCGGTACCGGCACACGCTCGATCTCTCTTCCATGGAGACGGAGGAACGGCTTCTCGGTGCCCTTTCGGAACTGAAGGAGTCAGTTCGTGCGGACGCGGAGGGACGGACGGCGCTCCTCCAGGTTCGCTTCGAGGGGCGGACCTCTCTGCACGGAGCGCTTCTCCGCAAGAATCTCGGCGAGGAATTTGCGGCGCATTGCAACGCCGGCGAGGCGGAGCGGGACGATTGCGTCTGGCTTCTTCCTCCGGAGGATCGCACCGCTCCCTCCGTAGCGGTAGAGGAGTTGCGCGGGGGCGATCATTTCGTGGGGGACGTGCTGCGCTCTCTGGAAAACATGCGTGCCTGCCCGGATGTCTCCCTGCTCACGCGTCTCCTTTCCGAGGACCCGGAATCCCGGGGATGGGAGCGACGGGAAATCCGGAACATCCTCGCCTCTCTTTCTTCCGGGGAAATCCGGGAGATCTTCGGCGCTTCCGAGGCGATGCTTCTGGACGGATTGCTTCGGGAGGAGGCCTGATCATGCGCTTCACCCGCTTCTTCGTCTCCGATTTCGGCATTCTCCACGAGCAGGGGGTGGATCCCCTCGAAGGAGATCTCGTTCTTTTCGTGGGAGAAAACGAGAGCGGAAAGACGACACTGCTGCATTTCTTCCGCTACGCTCTCTTCGGCGTTCCCGACCGAAGGGCCTCGCGCAATCTCTACGAACCGGTCCACGGACGGATCCGCCAGGGACGGCTCGCCTTTTCCACCCGGGACGGCAGCGACTACCTCCTCGAAATGCACGACCGAAAGGTGCTTCTCAACGGTGACGCCGGGGGAAACGTGTCCGTTCTCCTGGGACATTTGAACCAGGGATGCTACGAGAGCATCTTCGCCATGGGCCTCTCCGATCTCCAGGGAACGCGGATCCTTCGGGAGGAGACGGTGCAGGGGAGGCTCTTCGCCGCCGGAGCAGGGCTGGGCGTGGCCAGCCTTCCCGATCTCATGGAGCGTCTTGCCGAGAAACAGCGGGAGTTCTATCGCTTCGGCCGCGGCAAAGGGACCGGCGGCAGGGTGAACGAGCTGCTCGAATCCCTCAGGGAGGTGGAGGAGGAGCTTCACGGGCTGGCGGAGCAGGAGGGGCGTTTCTGGGACCTTCGGGACGAGGAGGAACGCCTGCGGCAGCAGGTGGCGAGGGAGACCGGGGAGGCCGGAGACGCCCGGAAGCGGCTTGCCAGAATTCTTCTTCTGGAGAAGGTCCGGCGTCCCTGGACGGAGCGGAAGCTGGCCCTGGAGAAACTGGCGCAGATCCGGAGCGGGAGATCCTTTCCGGAGCGGGGGGTCGAACGGTACGACGTTCTTGTTCAGGAAGCGGACGCCCTGCAGGCTTCCTGCCGGGAGGGCCGTGAGCGGGTCTCCCGGCTCGAGGAGCGGGAGACGCTGCTGCAGAACCGATACCCCTGGGTTCTTCTGGAGCACCGGGAGGCAGTGGAGGCGCTCCGGGGCGAGCGCGGGCGCTTTCAGGAACTCCTCGCCTCGGAGACGCGTCTGGAGGTGGAGATCCGTAAGGACGAAAAGCGCCACGCGGAGCATCTGGCGGAGCTCGGGGACGGATGGAACGATGCACGCCTTTTCCGGGTGGACCTCTCCCTTCCCGCCATCCAGGAAGCGCAGCGTTTCGACGCGACCCTCCGGGATGCACGGGAACGGCGACGCCTTGCGGAACAGAATTTTCGGGCATCCCGGGAGAACGTGGAGGAGGCCGAGGCGGTGCTCGCGGGAAAACGGGAGCGTCTCGCCGAAGTGCCCCTTCCGGAGGATCTCGACGAGGAGCTGCTCGGAGAGCGCAAGGAGGCTCTTTCGCGGCTCCGGGTCTTCTGCAGCAGGCGGGACCGGATCGCCGAAGCGGTGCGTCTCGCCCGGGAAAACCGGGACCGCCTCCGGGTGGAGCTGGCGAATCTCGAACAGGACACGCCGGGACGGTACGCCCTCTTTTCCCTCTGGGCTCCCGTGTCGGTTCTCGTGGGGGCCTTCGGTCTGGCGTTCCTCTGGTTCCTCAAGCGCGACCCCATGGTGATCGTCCTCGCCGTGGTGGGGTTCGTCCTGGCGCCGCTCTTCTATGCTCTGGCGAAACGCCAGGGCGGCGCCGACGAGGAACTGCAGCGCAAGTGGAAAACCCAGACGGAACGCAAGCGCGCGGAGGTGGCGGAGGCGGAGGCCCACGCGACGGAACAGGAGGCGCTCGCCGAGGGAATCCGGGAGCAGATCTGCGCCGTTGCCGATGGAAGCGGGCTTCCTTCGCCGGATGATGCGGAACGCCTCGAAGCGTTGGTCCTGCTCGTTGAGGAGGAGGAGGCCCTCCTCGCGAACTACGGTGCCGCCAAGGCGGCCCTGGAGGATGCCCAGGGCGCCTATGAACGGGCGCTGGAGCGCATGCGCAAGGCCGACGAAGAAGTTCACGCGGCGGGCAAACTTCTCGAGGACGGGGAATGGCGCTGGCGGGAATGGTTGCGTGAACGGGGTTTCGAGCCCCGCCTCGAACCGGGGGGGTTTCCCGAGTTCGTCGCCAAGGCCGACGCCTGCCGGGGGGAGACGACGCGCATCACCGAGGCGAAGACGACCCTGACGGCGGTTCGGGGGGACCTGGAGACCCTCCGGAATCGACTTGCCGCATGTCTCCGCGCCTGTGGGCTTTCCGTGCCCGAAAAACCGGACGTGTCCTCTCTGGATCTCCTTGTACGCACCTCCGACGAGGTTCGGGAGGCCGCGAGAGAACTCGACGCGCTTCGGGAGCGCCTGGCGGAGGAACGTGCGGCTCTTTGCGTCTGCGAAGAACGCCTCGAAGGAAAGCGGAGCGAACAGGTCCGCCTCTTCGCCCTCGCAGGTGCGACCGACGAGGAGTCGTTCCGCGCCTGCGCCGCCGAGACGGTGCGCCGCCTGGAGCTGGAACGGCTGGTGGAAGAGCACGAGAAGGTGCTGGTCTCCCTGGGCGGCTCCCTCGACGCCCTTGCCTCTCTGGAGGACGAGATGGCGGCACTTCCCCTGGATCTGGAGCAGGAGCGGGATCTTCTGGAGCGCCGGGTGGCCGCGCTGGAGGAATCCTGTGCGGGGGCGCACCGTCGTGCGGGGGAGGTCGCCGCGGAATTGCAGCGCATGGCCCATGACGAGAACAGTTCCCGACTCCGCCAAGCGCGACAGGCTCTCGTCGCATCCCTCCGGGAGGCGGTCAAGGAGTGGCTTTCCGTCGTGTTGTGTCGCCGCAGCCTCGACGAAGCCCGGGGCATTCACGAGCGGGAACGTCAGCCCGGTGTCATCCGCGATGCGGACCGGTTCCTGAGGACGCTCACGGGGGACCGGTACGCCCTGCGTCTCAGGGATACCTCCGCGGGAGGCGCTGTGGAGCTGGAGGAATGCGCCACGGGGGCGCGCCGGGGAGAGGATGCCTGGAGTTCCGGTCTCGCGGACCAGACCTACCTGGCCCTTCGCCTGGGCATGGCCCGTCAGTTCGGTCTCCGGGCGGAGCCCCTTCCGCTGATCCTGGACGATCTCCTCGTGCGTTTCGACGAGGAGCGCCGCCTGGGGGCCGCGAAGGTGCTCCTGGAGATCGCCCGGGAGCATCAGGTTCTCCTCTTCTCCTGTCACAACGCCACCCGTGAGATCTTTGCGACCCTTTTGGCCGAAAGAGCGAACCGTTGCGAAGGAAGCCTTCCTGAAGGCGAGAGGATGCTTCGGGAAACGCCCCTTCGTGTGAGCTGTTTCACCCTCTCCCGGGGGGAGATCCGCGAAACGCCCCTTCCGTGTCCGGAATGGACGCCCTGTCCTTCCGAGGGGGGGCGGGCATGACGGCGCCGGGCATCGTCATCGCCGCTCCGGAGAGCGGTGTAGGCAAGACGACCTTCGCGGCGGGGCTCTGCCGCGCTCTGACACGGCGCGGAGTGCGGGTTCAGCCCTTCAAGGCCGGACCCGATTTCATCGATCCCTCCTACCATACCCTGGCCGCGGGGCGGGAGTGCCGGAACCTCGACGGCTTTCTCACGTCTCCGTCGACGCTTCCCTTTCTCTACGCCAGGGGGTGCGCCGGTGCGGACATTGCCGTCGTCGAGGGCGTCATGGGGTTGTACGACGGCATAGGCTCCGAAGGACGCAATTCCACGGCTTCTCTCGCGAGAGCGCTGTCCCTGCCGGTGGTGCTCCTCCTCGATGCCACGAAAGGCGCGACGAGCCTCGCCGCGACGGCCCTGGGTTTCGCCACGCTCTCCACTGCGGAGGACGGACATCGCGTTCCACCTCCTTCCGTCGTCGGCGTGATTCTCTGCGGCCTGCGCGAAGGCGAGCTGAAAACCCTGATCTCCGAGGCAGTGGAACACTTCGCGGGACTTCCCGTACTCGGTTCGATCCGCCACGTTCCGGAGGCGCATTTTCCCTCGCGGCATCTCGGGCTGATTCCCGCAGCGGAGCGAAGCGAACTCTCTCTGCAACTGGAGCGCCTTGCCGATGCCATCGACGAGGGCATTTCCCTGGAGCGCCTTACGGCGCTGGCGAAGGCCCCTTCCATTCCGGCGGGCGCCGCCTTTCCCTCCGAGGTCGCCCGCGTTCTCGAGGCGGCACCGCGTCAAGGTGCGCGCATCGCCGTCGCACGGGATAAGGTCTTCACGTTCTATTACAGGGACGGGCTGGAGCTGCTGGAGGAGCTTGGGGCGGAACTCCTGGAGACGAGCCCCGCCGCCGATGCGGCGCTTCCCGAGGAGATCGACGGGCTGTATCTCGGAGGCGGCTATCCCGAGGAATTTCTCGGGGAGCTCGCCGGAAACGAAAGCTACCTCGCGGACCTCCGTCGCCGGAGAGTTCTGGGGCTTCCCGTCTACGCGGAATGCGGCGGCATGATGTATCTCGCCCGGGAGATCACGGGACGAAACGGCGAGCGGGCCGAGCTCGCGGGACTTCTCGATCTCTCCGTGACCATGACGGGACGACTGCGTCGTTTCGGCTATGTGGAGGCCCGTCTGGAGACGGAGACACTGCTGGCCTCCCGGGGCGAGGTGCTCCGGGGGCACGAATTCCACTATTCCGAGGGCGCCGGCGAGACACCGACGGCCTATCTGGTCCGCAGGGCGTCCCGTCCGGAGGTCTGCTGGAACGAGGGGTACGTGCGGCCGAACCTGCTCGCCTCCTACGTACACCTGCATTTCTGGGGCTGCCCCGGGGCGGCGGCCCGTTTCGTCGACACCTGCCGGAACTGGAGGAATGCCCATGTTCGTTAAGTCGCTTTGTGTGGCGATAACGCTGGATCTCTTTCTGGGAGATCCGAGGACGGAATGGCATCCCGTGCGCCTCCTCGGGCGCGGGGCGGAACATCTGGAACCGCTCTGCCGCAGGCTGCCCTTGCCGGCGCGCCTTCAGGGAGTGATCTTTCTCCTCCTCGTCCTCGCGGGAGTTCTTTTTCCCCTCGGTGTCGCCGCCGCCGCGGCACGCATGTTCCCGGCGGGGTGGCTTCTGGAGGGGGGCATGCTCTACTTCGCCCTGGGGGGTACCTGTCTTGCCCGGGAGGTGCGCGGTGTGGCGCAGCGTCTCGCCGAGGGCGATCTCGCGGGGGCGCGAAAGGCTCTTTCGCTCCTCGTGAGCCGCGATACGGAACCTCTGGACGAACGGAAGGTCGTCTCCGGGGCGCTTGAAACCCTCTCGGAGAACTTCGGCGACGCCCTCTGTGCCCCTCTTCTCTACGGAGCTCTCGGAGGACCTCTCGGCGCCTGGCTCCACAGGACCGCCAACACCCTGGACGCCATGGTGGGGTACAAGACCCCCGCCTACAGGGAGTTCGGATGGGCCGCGGCCCGCTTCGACGACCTGTTGAACCTGCTTCCCGCCCGCTGCGCGGCCCTGCTCGTCGCTGCCGTGAGTCCCGGCGTGGGCGGTTCGTTCTCCCGGACGCTCCGCACGGCCCGGGCGTTTGCGCCGCTTCTCTCCAGTCCCAACAGCGGCTGGCCCATGGCGGCCTTCGCGGGGGCGCTGGGAGTTTCTCTCGGTGGTCCCACCCCCTACTTCGGGCAATGGGTGGACAAACCCTTTCTCGGAGAGGGGCCTCCCCCGAACCGGACGGATCTTGAGCGGGGATTCGCCCTCTACTGGAATGCCTACGCCTGTGCCGCTCTGTCGGCGCTCTTTCTCGCGGTGCTTCTGGGATGACCGGAACGCATTCCCCCTGGGTCGCCTCGGGCCACGTGCACGGCGGGCGGATCCACGCGCACGACGATCCTTACGGATGGCTCGATTTCTCCGCCAACATCAACCCCTACGGCCCTCCCGCCTTCGCCCTCCGGGCCGCCAGAAAGGCCCTCGGGCACGTGCAGGTCTATCCGGACCAGGAGTCGCGGCACCTCCGGCGGACGCTCGCCTCCTGGAGCGGACATGGCCCCGGCGAGGAGGGCGTCGCCGTCGGCAACGGCGCGAGTGACCTGCTGCTTCCGCTCGTCCTCGCCTTCCGCCCGAAGCGGCTGCTGCTCCCCCTTCCCACCTTCGGGGAATATGCCGCGGCGGCATCGCTGGCGGGCGTTCCCGTTGCAGGCCATCCGCTGGTCCCGGAGGACGAATTCGCCTATCGCGCCGACGAACTGGCGGAGCGGGTTCGCCCCGGGGACCTGGTGGTGCTCTGCCAGCCCAACAATCCCACGGGACGGGGCTGGAGCGAAGAGGAGACGGAGCGCGTTCTCAAGGCCTGCACTACCCGGGGGGCCCGGCTTCTCCTGGACGAGTGTTTTCTTCATCTCTCCTGGCCTCCTCTTGCCACTCCGGCGGCGTCCCGGAGCGGCGCCTGGCCGGAGGAGGTGCTGCTCCTGCGGGCCTTCACGAAGGATTTCGCCGTACCGGGCCTGCGGGTGGGCTATCTTCTCGGCGAGCGGTGCGCGGTCGCGGCGGTGCGGGCCTTTCAGCAGTCCTGGCCCGTCAACGCCGTGGGTGAGGCCTTTGCTCTTGCCTGCATGGAAGAGGGGAACGCCTGGCTCGCCCGCACGCGAAAACGGATTGCCTCGGAGCGCACGTTTCTTTGCGCGGAGCTTGCCGGGCGTGGGTTTTCGGTGTTTCCCGGCGCGGCGAATTTCCTCCTGGCCCGCCTTCCCCGGAACGACGCGGGGCAGGCCGTACTTCCGGGGAGCGAGGTGCAGCGTCGCCTGCTTCCCTTCCGCATTCTTCTGCGTACCTGCACGAGCTTCCAGGGGCTCGGAGACGACTACGTGCGGCTCGCCGTGCGGCGCCGCGAGGAGAACCGACGTCTTTGCGCGGCGCTCGACGAGGTTTTTGAAGGGGTGTGCCGCCGGGGATAACGTCATTTCCCCGTCAAGGATTTCTTGCCGCACTTCCGTCATCAGGGCCTTCATGGCGCCCGTTTCGTTCCCGAAAAGGGCTTTTCATTCCAGTGAAAGGACTGCTATGCTTCTTTCCGGTCATGGTGTATCGCCTCCCAAGGGCTCGGGTTGTTTGTGCGCTGCAGACACCCTACATCATGACCTTCTTTCTTTGAATTCCCTTCCGCAATCACTTTTCGCACACTCTTGAGAGCATAATAAATCCCGGCGGGTGTTGACGGAGAGGAAATGCGGGGCGTGGGGCGTCGTCAAAGCCTCGGCCTTTGCACGAGAAAACCCTTCATTCCTCGCAAAAGCTGGAATTTTTCAAACATGAGGCTGAGGCTCTGCGGGAAAGCGAAAATCCTTTTTGAAACGGCCGGTCGGAAGTGGAGCCGAATGTTCCGCAGCAAAGCGTATCCGGCTCTTTTCGCGAAGGGCGCGCACCCCGCCTCAATGCTCACGACACCGCTACTGTGGGGTATCCGTCGCCTCCAGGGGAAAACGGGCGATGTCGATCTTCACCACCACTTTTCGCACCCGGGGCGAACCGGGATGTCGCAGCGGGCAGTGGAGGTCCCGTGGAAAGAAGACCGCATAATGGCCTGGTGACAGGTGGAGCCACGAGGGGTTTTCCGGAGGCTCGAAGTAGAGACAATCCTCCTCGGCAAGGGCGTTCCTGCGGAAAGGATTCCCTTCGTCAATGGCCCAGCCGATGCTCTCCTCGCCTTCGAGAACGCATTGCACGTCCACGTACCGCCGGTGTGCTTCCCACTCTCCCTCCGAAACGGGACCGGTCTCTCCCTCGGCGAGGATGGCGTAGAGTCCCTCCTCCAGTTCGATGCGTCCCGGCTGCAGGCCGGAAAAATCCGTTGTCGCCAGAAAAGCGAGCGCCCGGACGACAGGTCCGGGCAGAATGGCTTCGTCCATCCTTCGAAAACGCAGACTTCCACAGAGCATCAAAAGGCCTCCTTCGGGTCGTTCAGGTGTCTTCATTTTCGGGGTGTTTCCGTGTTCTCCTCCCAGAAGCGCCAGAGATTCCGTCCGTCGTTCTTCGCTCGGTACATGGCCATGTCCGCCCGCTTCATCAGGGTCCGGACATCTCTCCCGTCCAGGGGGTAGAGGCTGACGCCGAGGCTGGCGCTCACCTCCAGAACTTTGTCGCCGAGTGAATACGGGCGGGCGATGGCTCCGCGGATTCGTTCGGCGACCTGCTCCGCGTCCTTTCTGCCGTGCAGTTCGGGGAGGATGAGGGTGAATTCGTCTCCGCCCATGCGGGCCACCGTATCGACCTCGCGGACTTCCTTCTTGAGACGTTTCGACACAGCTTTGAGGAGCAGGTCCCCTACATCGTGCCCGAGGGTGTCGTTGATCTCCTTGAAGTCGTCCAGATCGAGGAAGATGACGGCGACGACGGTCTTGTTCCGGCGCGCCTGCGCCATGGCGAGAAGAAGATGGTCGTTGAAGAGTGTTCTGTTGGGAAGCCCGGTGAGGGGATCGTGGGTGCCCGCATGACGGAGGTCCTCCTCCACCTGGACCTGTTCGGTGATGTCCCTGTGGGTTCCCACGATGCGCAGAGGTTTTCCCTCCGCGTTTCGTGACATCACTTTTCCTCTCGCGAGGATCCACTTGTAACTTCCATTCTTGCAGCGCAGCCGATGTCTGGCTTCGTAGAAAGGTGTCTCCCCACGGATATGTCGTTGTGCTTCCTTGACGGCATGTTCCCGGTCCTCGGAATGCGCTCGATCGTACCATTCGGAGAAGCGCTCCCGGACCTCTCCCGGACCGTAGCCCAACATCTCGAGCCAGCGGGGAGAGAAGTACACGTCATCCGTGAGAAGATTCCAGTCCCACACGCCCAGATCGGAACCTTCCAGGGCGAACTGCCAGCGTTCTTCGCTTCGCCGCAACGCCTCCTCGGCCTTTGCCCGCTCCGTGATCTGGGTTCCGAGGAGGGCGTTCGCGTTCTGGAGGGAGGCGTTGAGAAAGGCCATCTGCCGCCGATGGACTCCCGCCTCCGCGATCAGGTTCGCCAGGATGCGAAAATGCCGCAACGCCGCGTCGGCCCGTTCTCTGGAGATGACAGGGACGGTCCGGAGAGCTTCCTCATAGGCCGCCTCGTCGAGATGGTTCGCCCGCGCTCTGTCGAGAAACGCTGTCTTGTCGGGAGGCACGAGAAAAAACTGTCCGATGACGACGTAGCCGAGGAGTTCTCCCTCGACACGGATCGGAACGGCGCCGTCCATGAGACCATTCTCGCAACGGTGGAGATATTCCTCGGCGCCGTTCTCGATGGCCCTGCCGATTTCTTCCCAGCTCGCCACGCAGTATTTCCGATATTCCGGATGTTTCCGGTGGAAATGATGACAGAGCGTCTGGCCTCCCGCCGAGGCCAGAGAAGAACCGTCCTTCCCGCAAAAAGCACAGGGAATTCCCGAGGCGGTGTAAAAATGCCGGAGCATTTCCGAGCAGAGCGGGACATTCACCACGTCCGAAAAAGAGTAGTCCACGGCGAAGACTCCTTTCGAGGCGCTTTGGTGTTGCTGTCCGGTGTCACACGGTCTTTTCCGCAGTTCCCGCCACGGCGGCGGGAAAATACCGGTCTGTCCAAGGCTCTTGTTTGCGGGAACACTCAGACCTTTCCTCCGTGGGTGAACACCTCAAAGAACGGGTCGTTCTTTCACGGAAGAAACGTCCTTCCGGTGCGGGCCGGGGAGTTCCGCTCGATCTAGAGTCTTCGGGCCAGGTTGAGTGCCTCGTAGGTGATGATCAGGTCCGCTCCCGCCCGGCGGCATGCCCGGTGCGCTTCGAGAAGTGCCGCGCCCTCGTCGAGAAGCCCTCCGGCGATGGCGCTCCGGAGCATCATGTACTCGCCGCTCACCAGGTAGCACGCCAGGGGGAGAAGCGTCTTTTCCCGAAGGCGGGCCAGGATGTCGAGGCAGGTGAGAGCCGGTTTGACCATGAGCAGATCCGCCCCCTCGTCCTCGTCGAGAAGCGCTTCGCGAAGCGCTTCCCGGGCGTTGCCGGGAGGCATCTGGTAGCTTTTGCGGTCACCGGATTTTGGGGCGCTTTCCGCCGCGTCCCGGAAGGGACCGTAGAAGGCGGAACTCATCTTCGCCGCGTAGCTCATGATGGCCGTTCCGGAGAACCCCGCCTCGTCCAGGGCGGCCCGAATCCTCCCCACCCGTCCGTCCATCATGTCCGAGGGGGCCACCATGTGCGCCCCCGCACGGGCGTGGCTCACCGCGGCCCGGGCGAGCTGCTCCAGGGAGGAGTCGTTGTCCACCTCGCCCTCGGGAGTGAGGTGGCCGCAATGACCGTGGTCCGTGTACTGGCAGAGACAGACGTCGGTGATGCAGTACGCCTGGGGAAAACGCTCCCGCAAGAACGAGCAGGCCCTCTGGGTGGGTTGGTCCGCGTCGGCGGCGCTGGTGCCGAGAGCGTCCTTGTAGGTTGGAAGGCCGAAGAGGATGAAGGCCTTGACGCCTGCGTCGAGAGCGGGTTGTACGATGCGGGAAAGACGGTCGACGCTCCAGTGGTTCACGTTCTCCATGGACGGGATCGGTTCCTCCACGCCCTCGCCGGGAACGACGAAGAGGGGGAGCACCAAATGGCGGGGTTCCAGAACGGTTTCTGCGAGCATGTCCCGAAGTGCCGGGTGGGAACGGAGCCGCCGCATCCGGAGAGCGGGAAAACCTGCGGTCATGAACAGGACCTCCTTCGGAGAAAGCCATGGAAAGGGACGAACCTCTCTTGAAATCCGATGTCCTATGGTATCTCTCGGAATACCTGTGAGCAAGAGGCGGGGCTGAAATCTCACTGAAAAATACGAAGGAGGGACAAAAAAAGGAAGGGTGTGATGCCGGAGCGGGGACGAAAAACGGGGTGCGCGCCCGTGTTCGCACACCCCGGCGGAATCCCGAGGGAGCCGGTTTCGCTCCCGTTGTGTCCGGGCGGAAAAAACCGAAACGGCGAGAGTCCTTCTTCAGAAAGTGACCAGTGTCCGCAGCCGGACCAGGCTGTCGTCGTCGGTCATTGCGCCTCCCTGTCCCCAGTCGACCTTGTCGTAGGTGAGTTCGAAGCTGATTGCCGGTGAGAGCCGGTATTCCACGCCGAAGGTGACATTCGTGGTGTCGTCCACGCCGTCGCGGGCGAAGTCCGCTGTAAAGTAGCGTTGGAAGGTTCCCCAGGTGTCGTTCCACTTCTGGGAAGCCCGGACATAGAGGATGGTCGTCTCGTCGTAGTCCCGGTTGGCGAGCACTCTGGTCCCGTAGGTGTCGTCCATCAGGGAACTCATGCCCACGTAGTCGTAGGCGTGGGCGTTCATCTCGAATCCACGGCCGATCTTCCCGTATTCGACCCACAGGCCCGTGAATCCGAGGGCTTCCTGTTTCACGTCCAGGATGGCCTTCCACGCGTCGGGAGCGTCCTCGCCCGTGGCTTGCCGGGCATCCGTGTTCGCGTCGTGCTTTTCCGTGTAGTAGGCGCCCTTGAAGGCGATGTTCGGGGTGACGTTGACCGTGAAGTCCGCGTACAGCACGTGCCAGTTGCTGTCGTCGAGGTTGTCGTAGGTGGTGGCGAGACCACTGAGGGCGAAGCGGAAGGTCTCGTTGAGGTTGAAGTCGAAACGGGCGCCGTAGATGAAGCTGTCGTCCACGCCGTCCTCGGTGTCGTCGCGGTTCACCGTCAGGATCATGTCCGCCATGCCGAGGGCCTTTTTCGCGTAGAAGCCCTTGGTCGTGAGATCGCCGATCCACGCGTCGTCGTTGTAGGCATCGTAGAGGCCGGCGTCATCCTCCCAGTCGAATTCGAAGAGGCCGGCGGTGAGTTCCACGTCCCAGGGAAGAACCGTTTCGACGTAGTAAAGTTCCCAGGCGAGGCGGTCGGTGTTGTTCTCGTCACGCCCGATACGGGTGATGAAGCTCGTGTTTTCGTCGATCTGCTTCTTCAGAAAGAGACGATAGCGGTCCAGATCGAACTCGTTCTTGCCCTCCACATAGGTGCTGCCGCCCGTGCCCTGGTAGTTCTTTCCGAACTTTGCGTCGAAGCGGAGTTCTCCGTAGATCTTCCAGCCGCCGATGTTTTCCTCCAGAAGGGCGACGCGCCGGTCGATCCGGTCGACCTGTACACCCAGCGCGTTCAGCTCGTCCTTGAACTCCACGACGAGCTTCTTCAACATCTCCACATCCTGTTTGCTCGCCTTGTTCATGTCCACCACGGCGAGTCCGCGGGCGACGAGGGTGGCCATTTCGTAGCGGGTCATGGGCTGATTGCCCTTGTAGGTGCCGTCGGGATAGCCGTTGACGATGCCGGAGGCGGCGAGCTGTCCGATGGCATCGTAGGCCCAGTGGTTCATGGGAACGTCCATGAAGGGATTCGCCGCAAACGCCGGCGCGGCGAACGCCATGAGTGCTGCCGCCGCCAAAAGTGCCAGGATCTTTCTCATGTGGGAAATGACCTCTTTTCTCTCCAGGTGTGTAGAACCGGCGTTCCTCACGTCGTCGGGCATTCCTGCTGTGACCTTTTTTCTTCAGGTGCGCAGAATCCGCAGTGCGGTGGTACCGCTTTATGCGAAGACAGATCCGTCGTCCCCGGACATCCGTTTTTCGGGGGCTGAATGAGGAGATGCCCCGGAGAAGCCCCCGGAGAATCTCCTCATTGCTTCAGGACGTACCCTCTCCCGGGCGATGCCCGTGTCTCAATGCCGAGCGCGGTACCGGAAGTCCGGTGCCGCGGCCTCTATGCTACTCGTCGATGCGGAAGGCCAGGGTTGCGATGAGCACAACCTCGTCGCAGGCGGCCTTGTTTTCGTGCTCTGAGGTCTGATCGACTTTGGCGAACCAGTAGCCGGCCTTCAGGGGAATGATGTCGATCATGCCGTTCAGGTCGGTCCTGCCCTGAAAGGCTTTGTAATCCTTGTCCGAGAAACCGGCGAAGGTGGCTTCAAGCTTCACGGTTTTCGCCGGTTTTCCGTCCACGAGCACCTGCACGGGAAATTTTCCGCCGGGCTTCACCGTCGAGGGGTGCACCTGGGGAACGATCTCGATCCGCTGTCCCGTGGGTTTGGAGATGAAGTCGCTCGCCTGCCCCCCCGCGACGTCGAGGATTGCCTTGGCGGTCATGGTGACTTCCTCGCAGTAGGTGGCGTCAGGCCGTTCGGTCCGGTTTTTCTGTGCCCAGCCGTCAGGCCCCTTGGACCAGAACGTGGGGTGGTAAAAGCCGAGAACCAGGTAGCTTCCTTTTTTTAGATCCGCTTTGCCCTCGTAGGCGTAGTTCGTTCCCCCCGGGGTCAGTTTCACCGTTCCCTCCGGTGTTGCCAGCTGCAGCACGTCGAAGAGGTGCGTTCGGTCCTCTGGAATGGGTTCCGGTTTGGGAAAATCGTGACCATAACCAATTTCGGCCTTGACGAGGCCGTCCTTCGGCTCAAATGCGTTCACCCAGAAATCGTGGGCGAAGGCGCCGGAGGCGGCCAGTGCGAGGGAAAACACCAGAGAGACCACTGCGAGACGAAATGCACCGTGTTTCTGTACCGAACAAGACATGCCAATTCCTCCTTATACGAGTAACGAGTGATATTGAGCGCAGAGCACGCTCAAAGTTCGATGACTCTAACTCCTCTTTCCCCAACTGTCAATCCCAGTGCCGCACCGAGAAGCGACCTCTCTTTCTCATGCGACATTTTCTCTTTTGAGACAAGATGGTATCTTGTAGAAGTGTTTTTCCGATGGTGCGTCTGGTTCATGGTGTTGTGTCGCAAAGGATGAATCTCTTCAAGGGCTCGGGGCGGGTTCATCCGGGCAGTCACGTGTTCGGAGGAGGGAAGGGAGCATGCGGAAGAACATTGTGCCGCTGTTCGCGGGAATGTTGGTGCTGTCCTTGTCTTTCGTCTCGGGAGCGCTCGGTGCCGTGAGCGACGCGACGTTTCTGGAGCTGTGCGGAACTGGCACGCCCGAGGAGGTGCGGGCCGCCCTCGCGGAGGGTGCGGACGTGAACCTCCTCGACGAGAACGACAGCACGCCCCTGATGACGGCGGCGGAGAGAAATCCGAATCCGGAGGTCGTCACCGTTCTTGCCGGAGCGGGCGCGGACATTCATGCCCGAACCGAGCAGGGCATGACGGCTCTCCTCCTCGCCGCCGGACAAAACCCGAATCCCGAGGTGGTCATGGCCCTTCTCCGGTCCGGAGCGGACGTGAAGGCTCGTGATGCGGAGGGTTTTTCCGCCCTGATGGTGGCGGCGGGGCAAAACCCCAATCCTGCAGTTTCCACCGCCCTCGTCGAAGCGGGAGCGGAGGTGAATATCCGGAACGTCCTCGGTGTCACCCCGCTCATGCTCGCCGCCGGATACGGCGCCGATGCAGGAATCGTCTCGTCCCTCATCCGGGCCGGAGCGGACGTGAACGCCCGGGACGAGAGCGGCGAGACGGCGCTGATGTTCGCCTCCGGAGAGAATGCCGATTCCGAGGTCGTCGTCGCTCTTCTGGGAGCGGGGGCGAACGTCCATGCGAGAAATCACGAAGGCTGGACCCCTTTGATGAAGGCCGCGGCGTTCAACCGCAATCCCCGGGTTGTCGCCGTTCTCCTGGAGGCCGGAGCGGAGATCGAAGCACGAAGCGAAGAGGACGAGACGGCGTTGATGAAGGCCGCGACGCACACGCGCAATCCCGAAATTCTTCTGACCCTCATCAACGCCGGCGCGGAGGTGAATGCCCGGACCCGGACCGGCTGGACGGCTCTCTTCTACGCCGCGCGATTCACGTCGCATCCCGAGGTGGTGGTCGCACTTCTGCAGGCGGGGGCGGATGCGGCCCTCGTGGACAATCGGGGCGAGCGGGCCGTCGATGTCGCCCGGCGCAACAAGAGGCTGAAGAATACGGAGGCCTTGCAGAAACTCGAGAACGGGAGTCAGTGAGCCGGTTCGGGGTCGGAGGAGCTTTCGTCGGAGTGCACTTCCCAAGGTCGTCTCGTGCCGGAAGTGTGGACCGAACCGGTATCGGCGGGAACGGACGCTCGAAAAATCGAAACGGCCGGTACCGCCGGAGAAAGGACATCAGTCGGTCTCGCAGTGGGGAGAACGCCCCCGGAAAAACGACGTTCTGAGCCGTTTTTCCGGGGGTGTCGGCATCTGTGCCGGACTTCGGCGTGAGGAACGGGTGTCATGATCCCCTGGAACGGGCATGACGTGCTTCGCGCGTACTGCCGACTGTATTCCCGGTCCGGATGCGATCGCTCGGTTGTCGTGGCGAATTCAGGATCCGATGACGTTCCGAATCCTGGGTGGCGTTTCAAGCCGATGCGCCCGGATTCGCTTTTTCTTCAAGGCTCTTGAAGAACCGCTCCGCGATTCCGTTATGCACCTGCTGAGGCGAAGAGAAGTCCCGATCAGCCCTGCGAAATATCCGGCTGAAATCGGCGCTGATCACATCTTCTTCGCGAGCTCCCGGAAAATGCGTTCCGCCGCGATGAGGGTCTCGTCGATGATCGCCTCGTCGTGGGCGATGGAGACGAAGAGCGCCTCGAAGGCGGAGGGGGCGAAGAGGTGCCCCTCCTCGACCATGGCGGCGAAGAATGCAGGGTACAGGTCTCCCCGGGTGCGCTTCACCTCGTCGAGGGTGGCAGGAACCGCGGAGGCGAAGAACATCCCCAGCACGGAGCCGAGTCGCGTCACCACAAGGGGGAAGTGCGCCGCCTTCGCTGCGTCCGAGAGCCCTGCGGCAAAGCGGGACGCCCTTGCTTCAAGCACTCGGTACGTCTCGGGGCGTTCGAGCACCGAGAGGGTGGCGATGCCCGCCGCCATGGCGAGGGGATTGCCCGCGAGGGTCCCCGCCTGGTAGACCGGGCCGACCGGGGCGAGTTTTTCCATGATCTCCCGGCGTCCGCCGAAGGCCCCCACGGGCAGCCCGCCGCCGATGATCTTGCCGAGGCAGGTCAGGTCGGGAACGAGAGAGAGGCGTTGCTGTACGCCCCCCTCGGGAACGCGGAATCCCGTGATCACCTCGTCGAAGACAAGTAGGCTTCCGGACTTGGCCGTGATCTCCCGCAGGGATTCGAGGAACCCCTCCCGGGGCGGCACGAGGCCCATATTGCCCGCCCAGGGTTCCACGATGACCGCGGCGATGTCCTTTGCGTGCTCGGCAAAGCAGCGTTTCACCGCGTCAATGTCGTTGTAGGGAAGGACCATCGTGCAGGACGCCACGTCCTCGGGAATGCCCGGACTGTCCGGGCAGCCCAGGGTGAGGGCGCCGCTTCCGGCGGCGACGAGAAAGGCGTCGGCGTGGCCGTGGTAGCAGCCGGAGAACTTCACCGCAAGCTTTCGTCCCGTGAACCCCCGGGTGACCCGGAGGGCCGTCATGGTCGCCTCCGTACCGGAGTTGACGAAGCGGATCAGTTCCATGGAGGGAAAGCGTGCCCGCACCTTCAGGGCAAGCTCGATCTCCAGCGGCGAGGGAGCGCCGAAGGAGGGCGAATCCGCGGCGGCCCGCACCACCGCCGCCACGACTTCCGGGTGGGCGTGGCCGAGGATGAGGGGGCCCCAGCTGCACACATAGTCGGTGTAGACGTTGCCCTCCACGTCCTCCAGCATCGCCCCCGCCCCCCGCAGGAAGAAGCGTGGTGTTCCTCCCACGGATTTCCAGGCCCGGACGGGACTGTTCACGCCTCCCACCAGCACCTGCCGTGCAGCGGTGAAGCACTCCGCATTCGTCTTCCGTTTCCGTTCCATTCCGGATTCCCCCTTCGACGGATCGTTTTACTTTTTTGACGTTGGATTGTCAATGCAAACACAGCAGAGGCGGGGCCGGCTCCCGATAGCTTTCCGCCGCAGCGCGGCGTCCCTTCCTCGTCGGCGTTTTCTTTCGATTGCTGGAGTTCTTTTCCTGCGCTCAGATCCCCCGGGCGATCAGCTCTTCCAGGCGCGTCATATCCAGATGGGTTGCCACGAAATCCGCCCAGGCGTCGTAGCTTCTGTCCCGGAGTTCTCGCCCCGAGGGCGCTGTTTCTCCGGTTCCGCCGAGAGGGGCGAGTCCTTTGCGCCGCCGCAGCCAGTTGACGAAAGCCCGCCGGAAGAGCGGATCGTCCGCCAGACCGTGGAGGTAGCAGCCGAAGACCGTGCCCTCAGGCCGCGCCGCCCCGTCTGCCTCCAGGATCTCGCTGCCTCCCCGGGCGATGAGGGTGAGCAGGGGCGTGCCATCGCCGAAAGACGTCGCCGCAACGGGGATCGTGCGTCCCATGTGGATCTCGTAGCCCGAGATCTCCCGGTCTCGAAGAGCTTCCCACGGTCCCGGGGCCCAATCGTTCACCACCGCCCGGGCGGGGGCGGCGATCTTGGTTCCCTCGAAGAGGGTACGCACCGGCAGCAGGCCGAGCCCCTCCATGCTTTCCGATCCCGATTCCTCCACGCCCCCCGGGTCGTCGATGCGCTCTCCCAGCATCTGGTAGCCCCCACAGATGCCCCAGATGGGAATGCCCCGGTCGGCGGCATCCCGGAGAGCCGCGGCGAGGCCGCGCTGCCGAAGCCAGCGGAGGTCCGCCATGGTGGCTTTCGTCCCCGGCAGAACAATGCAGTCCGCACCGTCCGTATCCCCCGGTGCGTCGGCGAAGACCACCCGGCAGCCGTCGTGCTCCAGGGCGTCGAAGTCGGTGAAGTTGGCGATGCGGGGAAGCTTGATCACCACAATGCGCAGGGGGCCGTCGCCGAAGGAGCGCAGTCCCAGGGAATCCTCCGCGGGGAGGCGGAGATGGGTCGCGTAGGGAAGCACTCCCAGAACGGGGCGCCCCGTGCGCGCTTCGAGAAAACGGCACCCCTCGTCGAAGAGGCTCGGATCTCCCCGGAACTTGTTGACCGCAAAGGCTTTGATCAGCGCGGCGTCCTTCTCGGGGAGCACCGCGAGGGTGCCCACCAGCGAGGCGAGCACGCCCCCCCGTTCGATGTCTCCCACGAGGAGGACCGGCGCCTCCGCCTCCCGGGCGGTCCGGAGGTTCGTGAAGTCCGCGGCGTAGATGTTCATCTCCGCGGGGCTTCCCGCACCCTCCAGGAGCAGCAGGTCGTACTCCTCCCGGAGGGCCGCCAAGGCATCGCGGGCGGTCTCCCAGGCGGTGGCCGCGTAGCCTTTTCCGTTCCTGCCGTGATAGTCCCGGGCGGAAAGCGTGGCGGCGGGGCGTCCCAAAAGCACCACCTGGCTCGTGCTGTCTCCCTGGGGTTTGAGGAGCACCGGATTGAAGCGCACGTCCGGCTCCAGGCCGCAGGCCTCGGCCTGGAGGGCCTGGGCGACGCCCATTTCGCCTCCTCCCGGGGCGGTGTAGGCGTTGAGGGCCATGTTCTGGGCCTTGAAGGGCGCGACCCGTATGCCCTTTCGGAAGAAGTGGCGGCAGAGCGCGGTGACCAGAAGGCTCTTCCCCGCGTCGCTGGTGGTGCCGCAGACCATGAGTCCCTTTGTCAGCGCGGTGCTCACGAAAGATTTCCCTTCAGCGTACGGCGCGGTGTGGTGTCGTTTCGTTCCGTCTTTCGGCGAGGGCCTTTTCTTTCCGGTGTTTCCTCGTCGCTTCTTCCGACATCCTCCGCGGCCTGTTCGAGGCGCAGGTCCGAAAGAAGGGCGTTCAGACGGCGCAGCACTCGCTCCAGCCCCGGGAGGTCCGGTGATTCGAGCACCGCCACGTCACGTCCTCCTTCCCGCTGGCTTTCCAATAGCTCCCGGATTCGCCGCGCGCACGTTTCTCCCCAGGCGACGGGAACGGCCCCGGGAGGAAGACCGCCGAAGCGGTCCCACCATGCCTCGGCGAGGGCGGCGCTGCCGAAGACCACCGCGTGGAGCGGTGCCTGGCGCCACAGCTCCCGGTAGAGTTCCTCCCCCGGAAGAGGGCGGGGAACCATGCGGTAGGCGGCAAGCTCGAGAGGAACGCCTCCCGCTTGCCGGACGGCCTCCTCGGGAAGCGACGAGGCCCGTTCATTTCGGACGAAGGCCACCCGCTCGCCGGGGCGGATCAGGGAGCGCAGGAGTCGGGCCAGTCCTTCCGACGTGGGTTCCTCCGCCGTGGTGTCCGGTGGAAGGCCCTCCAGGGCGAGAGCCTTCGCAGTGCCCTCGCCGATGGCGGCGAGGCGGCCCCGAAGGCGGCGCAGGTCCGGAGCGCAGCGTTTGAGCTGCGTCGCGCCCCGGGGGCTCGTGCAGACGATCCAGTCCGCCTGGGCGAGAAGGTCTGCCGCGCCTCGGAGAGGGCGTTCCTCCAGTTCGAGGAGGGGAATGCTGTAGGCGTCGGCGCCGAGCTGTTCCAGGCGCCGTGCGGTGTTCCAGGATTCGGGAGCGGGACGGCACACCGCCACCTGGAGGCCCGAGAGGGGGCCGCGGAGAGGATGGAGAGCCATGCCGGCGGTGCCCCCCAGGACGAGTACGCTCGGGCTTCGCAACCCGTTCTGCCGGGATGCCTCGATCAGTTCCCCGAAGGTTCCCGAGCGGAGCGTCGCCCTTCCCCAGCCTCCCCAGGTCACGCACGCTCCGGGCGTGACCTGCGTCACGCCGCCTGCTTCGAGAAACGGCGCCGCCTCGGCGAAGGAGGAGGCGCTCATGTAGAGACAGAGCGTTCCCGGAACGGCGCCGAGTTCCCGGAGGAAGTCCCGGCGCGGGTCTCCGGAATTTTTCCCATCGTCCGGCGTCGTCTCGGTGCCGCCGTCGCCGAGGCGTCCCGTGGCGAGCGTCACCGCGCCGGAAAGGCCCCGGTGGGTCGGCGGAAGTCCCGCCGCGGCGCAGCCGCCGAGAGCGGCGGTGATGCCCGGAACCGCGTCCCAGGAAAGTCCCGCTTCTTCCAGGGCAAGGGCCTCCTCGCCACCCCGTCCGAAGACGAAGGGATCACCTCCCTTGAGGCGCACCACCGAGGCGAGGCGTTTCCCCAGCTCCACCAGAAGGGCGTTGATCTCCTTCTGCGGAAGGGTGTGGTCGCTCTCGCGCTTGCCCGCGGGGTGGTACTCGCATTCCCTGGGGCAGAGCTGGAGCAGGTCCGGATGGATCAGGCGGTCGTAGACGACCGCCTCGGCGGTGCGGAGCAGTTCAGCTCCGCGGAGCGTGAGCCACGAGGGGGTGCCGCACCCTGCACCGACGAGATGGACGGTCATGGTCTTCTCTCCTTTCCCGGATGGTTCTCCCTGCCCGGAGGTCTCACGGGACATCCGCGGAAGGGGTCCGTTTTGCCGCCGCAACGAGGCGGCGGGCCAGGGGGTTTTCGGCCATGTTTTTCCAGAGACGTTTTCCCGCCTCTTCGGCTTCGGCGAGAGAGGCCACCTCAGTTTCCAGTTCCGCCGTTTCCCGGGCTTTTCCGCCTCCGTCGAGCAGTTCCGCCCGCAGATGCAGCACACCGCTTTCCCAGAGGCCGTGCACGCCCAGGGGGAGCACGCAGCCGCAGGCGAATTCCATGAGAAAAGCCCGTTCAGCCGTCACCGCCAGCCGGGTGGGGAGGTGGTCCAGATCCCGAAGGAGCTGTTCCAGGGGCGTTCCCGCGCAGGTCTCCACGGCGACGGCTCCCTGTCCCGGAGCGGCAAGGAACGGAAGGGGAGCGCTTCCCCGGCGCAGCAGCTCTCGGTCGGGCTCGGAAAGCATGCTGCCTCCCCTTCCGTCCGGGCTGTTGTCGAGGCGGGAAAGCCCCGCCTCGGCGAGGATCGTCGCCGCTACCTGTCTCTCCCGGAGCTTGCGCAGACGGGTTTCCACGTTGCCCCGAAAAGGGACGACCTCCAGATCCGGGCGGAGGAAAAGGAGCTGTGCCCGACGGCGCAGACTCGACGTGCCCACTTTCGCTCCAGGCGGCAGCGCTTCGAAGGGCAGTCCGTCGAGGGTGAGCAGGAGATCCCGGGCGGATTCCCGGGGAAGCACTCCGGCGAGGACGAGTCTCGTTCCCCGGCGTTCGTCCCCGCCGAGCTTCGAGGGCACGTCCTTGAGGCTGTGCACCGCGCCGTCTCCCTCCCCCGCGAGGAGGGCCTCCTCCAGCGCCTTCACGAAGGCGCCGAAGCCACCGAAGGCGGAGAGAGGCGTCTTCTGGTCCCGGTCGCCGTGGGAGGTCACGGTGCGCACCTCCGTGCAGGCGCCCCGGGTGGCGAGGGCTGCCGCGGCCAGTTCCGCCTGGCGCAGGGCGAGGGGGCTTCCCCGGGAGAGGAGCACCAGCGGCTGTGCGTCGCTTCCGGAGTGACATCCCGGATTTCCGGAATGCTCGGAACGGGGTGTCGCGAAAATGCCCTTTTCGCCCAGGGAGGCGGCTCCGCTTCCTTTCGAACCGTCGGAATGCGTCGTCTCTTCCGCCGGGCTGTCTCCGTCGGGTGTTTCACTCTCGGAGCGGGACATTCCTTCCTTTCGGGTCTCCTCCGTATCAAGGCAGGCGAGGAGGTGTCGTTTGAGCCGCACTGCCTCGCAGGGGTCGTCGCCTCCCGTGCCGATTCCGATGAAGCAGGGGCCGTGCCGGAATTGGGCCACCAGTGCCCAGTCTCCCTCGTCGGCGCAGGCGGCGCAGTTCACGAGACACCCCGCCTTCCGTGCCCAGGCGAGGGCCTGTTCGAGCGAAGTGCTCGCCCCATCCGCCTTCGTTCCGAGGGGAAGGGCCAGGAGAACGAGCCGGACGGCGGCGAAGTCCTCGGGGAGAACCGTGCGGCGAAGCCACCGGATCCGTCCTGTCGTGGCGAGTTCCCGCAGTTCCGGTGTCGCCTCGGGGGAGACGAGGATGACCTCGCACCCTGCGCCGAGGAGCGTGGCGATCTTCCGGGTACCCACACTGCCGCCTCCCACCACGAGAACGCGCTGTCTCCGCGTGTTCACCGACGCGAGGAGCGAGAAGGAACGCCCCGTCACGAGCGCCGCTCCGTTTCCGCCAAGAGGCGCCAGACCCTGTTCGTGTGGGATGTCCGGTTCGACAGAAGGGGGTGGAGCACTCCCTTCACGACGCTCCAGGCCATCGCCTCCAGGACCTCCGGATCGGCGCCGGTCTTCTTCGCCGTCCGTTCCACCCGGTCCCGCACCACCTGCTTCGCCCGCGCCAGGGCCAGGCGCCGGTAGGTGTCGCCGTAGATGCCCGAGAGTTCCTCCCAGAGCGCCCGAGCGGTGGCGTCCGCCTCCTGCTCCAGGCGGCGGAGTCCCTTGCGGTGGGTTTCCAGCAGGCGTCCGGCGTACTCCCGGAGATCGTCCACGGTGATGCGCACCGCCCCGCTTTGCGGAGCGGACTGGGGAATGCCCCCGAGGTCGAGAACCCAGGGAAGAGGACGGGGTTCTTCCCTGCGGCACTCCTCCGGGTTCTGCCTCTTGCCGTCGCCGAACGTTTCCGTTTCGCTTTCCCTCCAGATCGGTTCCGGCGCGTCGGTGCAGAGGAAAAGACCGTCCACGCCTTCCGTCGCCTCGCGCCAGTTCTCCCAGGGAAGCAGCGGAAGGCCGAGCCGCTCCGCCACCTCCTCGCCTCGGCGGAGCGTGCGGTTGACGAGACGGACCTCGACCCGGCATGCCCGGAGAAGCCGCGCCGTCTCCTCTCCCATGGCGCCGGTGCCCACCACGAGGGCGCGCACCCGGGGCCAGCGGGGATGTTCCTTAAAGCGCTGCAGCATAAGGTAGGGAATGGATGGCGCCCTTCCGGGGGACCAGCAGGAGCGCAAGGTCCCCGCCAGGTGGAGCGCCCGCTGGAAAAGGCGGTGGAGCATGCGGCCGCAGCGCCGCTTGTCGTTCCCCTCGTAGCACTCCCGGAACTGGGCCACGATGTGCTCCTCCCCGACGGCGAGACTCTCCAGCCCCAGGAGAAGACGAAGAAGATGCCGCACCGCTTCCTCGTCCTCCAGATGCCGCGCGCCGGGGACGAGCAGTTCCCGGGGCGGTTGCCCCCCCGAGGGGAGCACCAGGTACATTTCCGCCCGGTTGCAGGTGCGCAGGCGAAAGCACTCCCGGACGGCGGAATCGTCGATTTCCGGTATTCCGCCCGTTCCGTCGTCCGGGGCTTCGTCCGCGATGGCAGCGCGGATGTCTCCATTACGGGCCTCTTCCTCCGGATCGTCGCCACAGGGAAAGGAAAGATGCCGCAACTGTGGAAGAACGGATTCGTCGCCGTTCATGCGGCTCCAGGTGCTCCATGCGGCGGCCCGCTCCTCGGCGGAGGCGTCGCGGTAATCCAGGACCAGACAGTGGAGAGAACTCATTGTGCCTCACCTCGCCAGAAGAACAGGAATCGCCGCTCCCATAAGGGAGAGGAGCATGAGCGGAACCTGTGTTCCCGTGTGCCACACCAGGAGGGAACGCACCAGATCCCGCGGAAAGAGCCCGAGCCAGTAGCCCACGTTCTGTCGGGCCGTCCGGGAGAAGGAGCCCAGGACGTTTCCCACCAGGAGGGCCAGCACTGCTTCCGCCGTCGTGAGTGTCTTCGTGGCGAGGCTTGCCTTGGCGGCGGCAAGGGCCACGTTGTTCTGAGCCAGGCTGCCCGCCACAACGGTCCATCCCGCCGGAGGCAGAAGGGGGAGCAGGTGTACGTGTTCCAGAAGAAACGCGTCCAGATAGGGCACGAGCACGAAGGCCAGTGCATAGAAACTCCACGCCCAGGGAAGTGTCCGTCCCAGAAGACGCAACAGCATCCGTCGACGTTCCCCGGCGCTGACGAAGCGGCTCTTCCTTTCGTTCAGGAGAGCGGATTCTTCCATCTCCGGGGTGCCCTCGCCGTGCACCATCTCCGCGTGGCAAGCCCCCGAGGGTTTTTTCCCCCGCCGGAGCAGCAGCAGCACGAGGACGAAACGGGCGGCGCTCCGGAGAAGAAGCACCGCGGAATAAATGGCTCCAGCTACTCCCGCGAGGCCCACCGCCACGGCGAAACTCGTCACCCAACGCCGCAGATAGCCCGGAAAAGCCAGAAGCAGCGTGCCGAGCACGGTGTCCCTCCGGGCGAGTCGCCCATCCCGGAACGCCGCCGCGATCATGGCCGCTCCGGCGCGGGAGGAGCCGAGGCTCACCGCCAGCGCCGCTCCAAGGTCCGGAGAAAGGCCCCAGCGGGCAAGGCGGGGAAGCATCCTCCTGAAGAGACGATCCGCCACCTGAAAATGCAGGATCGCCTCACCGAGGGCCAATCCCAGGGCGACGTTCGCCGTGAGAAGCAGCTCTCCCCGCAGCAGGGCTCCCCAGTCCACGGAAAGGGATGTCACACGGAAGCACGCTCCCTCCAGAGCAGCACCAGGGAGAGATATTCCGAGCAGGGGGAGATGGCTTCCTCCCCCTGGAGAATGCGTTCTTCCGGAAGACCTCCCCGCTCGATGCGCACCATGTGTTTCCATGGCCCCGCGGCGGAGACCGTCCGTGCGAGGTTCTCTCCCAGGGCCGAGGGTTTGTAGAGTGCCGCCGTGTCGGCGGCTTCCAGAATGCGCCGCACCTCGTCGGCCCCTGCGGTGCAGGGGACCACCGCGAGCCGCTCCTCCGCGAGGGCCAGGAAGGACGAGAGGGCGCAGGCCGCGAAGGAGTGGGCGGAGATGCCGGGGACCAGCCGAAGTTCCAGCTCCGGCGCGAGGGGGCGCCAGGCCTCGAAGAGCCAGGCCACCGTGGCGTAGAGGGCCGCGTCGCCGAGGACGGGGAGTGCCGCGGCGCGCGCGCCCTCCCAGCGGGGGCGAAGTGTCCGGAGCTGATCCTCCAGAAGGCGCCGTCGCTCCTCCTCGTCCCGGACCATGGGGAAGACCAAAGGCACCAGCTCGGGAAGGGGCGTGCTCCGCTGTGCCCAGGCGGCGGTGACAATGTCTCCGGCGACGCTCGCCCGTCCCTGCCGCGAGACGGGAACGAGGACAAGATCCGCCTCTTCGAGAAGCCGCAATGCCTTGAGCGTCACCAGTTCCGGATCTCCCGGACCGACGCCGATGCCGTACAGAATCATGAGATCGCTCCTCTTCGGTCGAAATGAGGTGTCGAAAAAACTTCCGCAAGGACCTTGCCGGCGGAAATCTCCAGGACCCCGCGGCGATGTTCCCGTTTCCTCCGCCCCCGCTTCTTCATGCGGGAGAATGCGGACAGCGTCTTTTTTCGAGAGTGCTCCCGGGTTTTTTCGCCTCCCACGACGTCAGTACCGCCTCGAGTTCCTCCAGGGAGGACACGGAGGGAACGTGCCCCGTTGTCGTGGAGGGGCGGTTCAAGAGCACCAGGGGCAAGCCGAGGTTGCGGCAGGCCTCGATTTTGTTGCGCAAGCCCCCCTCCTCGCCGGAATCCTTGGAGAGCATGCACGCCGCTCCGGCCTCGAGGAGAAGCGCCTCGTTGAGATGCACGCTTCCCGCTCCCCAGAGGGCGACGATCTCCTTCGGCTCCAGACCGGCTCTGCGGGCCGCGCAAAGGCTTTCCTCCGTGGGAAGCACCCGGGCGACCACGCGCCGGTTCTCCTTCCGAAGGAGCGGAACGATGCGGGGAAGCAACTTCACCCCTACCGCGAGGAAGAGGCATTCCCCGGGGCGCGTCACTCCCCAGAGAAGGGCGCATCCCTCCTCGGGCGAGTCCGCCCGGAGGAGAAAACGGGGCGGAAAGAGTCCCCTCTCCTCGCTCTCCTCCGCAGAGCACATTGTCCGCTCGAAGACGACGAAGGGGAGTTCCTGTGTGGCCGCTGCTGCGGCGAGTTCCTCCGTGGCCGCCGTCGCGAAGGGGTGCGAGCAGTCCACGATGCCTTCCACGTTCTCTTCTCCCCCGTGCGGCTTCTTCCGGGAGAGCAGTTCCATCCATTCGGTCCGGTCTCGGGCGCCCAGAAGTGCCTCTGCGCCGGGGGGAATCGTCTCGAGTCCCCAGGTGCGCGTCACCGAGACGGTCACGGCATGTCCCAGTGCGAGAAGGTGTTCCGCCACGCGGCGCGCCGCGGAGGTTCCGCCGAGAACGAGGAGCCTCACGGGGCAGCGCCTTCTTCGGGTGGCGATCCCTGTCGTGACCGTACTGCCGCTTCGTCCTCCGGAACGCTTTCCGTGCTCTCGTTCCGCCCTTTCTCGCTCCGGTATCCCCGGCGGTCCAGAAGGCGCGTTCCATCCCAGAGGACGTTCCGCCCGGGGAGCACCACCAGGGTCCGCATGTCCACCTCCGCCGGGGAAAGCGCCTCCAGAGGAATCGCGCGGAAAGACTCCTCGGGCCTGCCCACGTCCCGCACGAGCAGGACCGGACCCTCCAGAGAGGCGAAGATCTCCCGCACCGCAGCGAGCTTGGTCTCCAGGTCACGCCGCACGGGATTGTAAAGCGCCACCGTGAGGCCTCCCATGGCGGCGCCGCGCAGTGCCTGAAGCACCTCCTCCCAGGGCTGGAGATAATCCGAGAGGGAGATGCAGGTGAGACCGTTCGTGTAGGGCGCTCCGAGGAGCGCCCCTGCGGTCTGCATGGCCGAGATGCCAGGAATGACCCGGACGGGCACGGAAGTCTCCGTCGCCAGGGAGTGAGCCAGTCCCGCCATGCCGAAGAGCACCGGATCGCCTCCGGAGAGAAGCGCCACGGCGTATCCCTGTTCCGCCAGGTTCAGGGCGAGGCGGACCCGTTCCTCCTCCTCCCCCATGGAGAAGCGTTTCACCCATTTGTTTCGTCGCCACGCCCCGGGAATCTGGTCGATGTAGAGGGCGTAGCCCACGAGAACTTCCGCGCCTTCGATGGCCGCCCGTGCCTCGGCGGTGAGGAAGCGCACATCTCCCGGCCCGGTTCCCACCACGTCCACCCGACCCCGGAAGTGGAGGGGGCGCAGGGACAGCGCCACTGTCACACCCCGGGAACTCGTCCGCGGTGCGAGAAGAGGCCCCGCCGTGGCGGCGCAGGGTTCGGCAACGCCGGGGAGATCCAGATGGCGTTCCGCCGCAGAGGGGGTAAAAGGGCCGGGAAGTGCCAGCAGTTCCTTTCGGGAGCAGATCCGAAGGGGGACGCCGAGCAGGTTTGCCGCTTCCACAAGGCCAGGCTCGAACTCCTTTTCCGGAATGGTACGGCATTCCGCGAGGGCCGAAAGAGTGTATCCCCCTTCCCGGAAGGACGCCCGGAGGGCCTCCACCACATCCTCCGCGGCGACGCCCTTTCGGCAGCCCACCCCCGCGACGATGCAGGGAGGGACCAGGCGCACCGTACCCGGAGGAAGAGGTGCGTTCCGGAAGGAGACCAGCACCTCCGGGCGCTGGGGGCCGTCTTCGGGTGCGGCCTCTCCGTCCTTTTCTGCCGCGGGTTCGACCCGATAGCAGGGTGGAAAGGGAAGCCGGAGAAACTCCGGGTCCACCCGGAGCGGAAGGGTGCCCTCGTCGAGGAGTGCTCCGTTCACCGCAGGGAGATGCTCCTTGCCCTCCAGGACGAAGCCCCATCTCCGGCAGAGCAGGTCCGGCGCGGTGAGCCCCGCCCGGTCGCTGGAGCAGGTGGCCGCGAGCGTGGCATCCAGGGCCTTTGCGCAGGAGCGGGCCAGGTCGAATCCGCCGCCCAGATGTCCCCCCGTGAGAGGAACTACCATGCGCCCGTCCTCGGAGACGCAGACGAGAGGTGGGTCCGAGGCCTTGTCCCGCAGGAGTGGTCCGGCGGCGCGCAGATAGATGGCGGCGGCGCCGATCCCGATGATGCCAGAAAGGGCCGTCCTCGGCCGCTCCCAGAGGGAGATCAGAAGCGTCTTCAGTTCCCCCGGGGCGGGAGAGAGGACATCGCCGCCCAGGGCGGAGGCGAGACGTCGGGCCGTTTCCTCTCCCCGGGAGGAGAGAATCAGGATGGCGGGAGGTGTGCTCATGACAGCGGGGATCTTTCCGCGTTCCGGAAGCCGTGGGAGAAGCTTCCGTCGTAGAGGAGACTCTTCGCCTCTCCGGGGGCGAGGCAGCTCCCGATCACGAGGAGCGCGTGATTCGCGATGCCCGCCTCGTCCATGCGGCGGGCCAGCTCGTCGAGGCGGGTCCGGAGAATTCTCTCGTCCGGCCAGGTGGCGCGGTAGACGCAGGCGCTGGGCGTGTCCGGTGCGTAACCGCCCCGAAGAAGCGCATTGGCGACCTGATCCGCCTGTCCGGCGCTGAGGAAGATCACCAGGGTGCTTTGCGATGCGGCGAGCCGCTCCAGAGATTCCGAGGCCGGAACGGGCGTGCGCCCCGCCGCTCGGGTGCAGATCACCGTCTGGGTGCCCCCGGGCACGGTGTATTCCACGCCGAGGCGTGCCGCCGCGGCCTGAAGGCTCGACACGCCTGGAACGATGGTCACGCCCACGCCTCGGGCCTCCAGCTCCCGGATCTGCTCCGCCGTCGCTCCGTAAAGGCTGGGATCTCCGGTGTGGAGGCGCACCACGCGCCGCCCCTCCAGCGCGGCCCTGCTCATGAGTTCCACCTGTTCCTCCAGATCGAGGGGGGCCGAATCCACCCTCTCGCAGGAAGGGTTGCAGAAAGCCAGCAGCGCGGGAGCCACGAGACTTCCCGCGTAGACCACGAGGTCCGCCGTTTCGAGGAGGCGCTTTCCCCTCAGCGTGAGCAGTTCCGGATCTCCGGGACCAGCGCCGACGATGGTCACCTCCGCCTGAAACGGCATTGCGTGTTCCCCGTCCGAGTGTTCTCGGTTCATGCCTGTTCCGCCTCCTTGTCTCCCCAGACGAGGAAGACCGGGTTTTGCCCCGTCAGCATCCACGATCCCGCCAGGGGTTTGCCGCATCCTGCGGTGAGCTGCCAGAAATTCGGCGAGCCACCCAGATTTTCCAGTGTGCGCAGCGCTATCAGGGCGGCGTCGAGGAGGATGAACGTCGCCGCCAGACGTCCTCCGGGGCGGAGCAGCTTCCAGCAGGCGGCGAGCACCTCCGGAAGAGCGTCGCCGTGGCCGCCCACGAAGACCGCGTCCGCGCACCGAAGACCCCTCAGTGCCTCCGGTGCGTTCCCCTGAAGGAGGCACACCCTGCCCCGGGGTGTCCGCCCAGCACGTTCTCCGTCGTTTCCTGTGTCGCGGCGGAACGGGTCCTGCGTCGCACATCCTGCGGAACCGGTCACAGGTGTCGTTGCAGAGACGGCGTCTTCCCTCGGAGAAGCAGTGGTTGCTCCGTGTCGCGCCCTCATTTCCACGTCGATGCCCGCCCGAAGGCAGTTGCGCGCCGCGAGAGCGAGCGCCTCTTGCTTCGGTTCCACCGAGAACACCATTCCCTCCGGTCCCGCGGCACGGGAAAGCTCCACCGTCATGCCTCCCGTTCCCGTCCCGATTTCGAGAACCCGGCACCCCCGGAGAGGGTGAAGCAGGCCGAGAAGAGCGGCGCGGACGGGGGCTTTTGTGAGGGGAATCCCCTCGTCCCGGGCAAACCAGGAATCGGAGAGGACGCCTGTGGGGATGAGATTTTCTCCAGCCCCGGCGTCGTCTTCCGGAAGGTAGTCTTTCCGCGGGCAATCCCTGCGGGGTGGTTCGCTCTCGGGGGGGTCGAGCCAGAGAAGAGGCAGGCGTCCCCGAGGCTCCATGGTTGCCAGCTCCGAGAGCGTTCCCTCCGTGATGGATTCCTCCGGCAGGCCCAGATCCCAGGCGAGCGCGCCTTTGCGCTCCGGGCCGAGGAGGTCTGCCAGCTCCCGGAGCTGTGCCGGAACCCGCTCCCATCCGCCCAAAAGGACCACCGCCTCGCCTTGGAGGGCGGCGAGCGCTCCTCCGGTGGTCCTCGTCCCCGGGGATGTCTCCGCGGAGAGGCGTTCTCCCGTTGATGGGTGGATCTCCTCCGGATTTTCGAGCGTCCGTCCGTGCAGGGAGAGGGTGGGGACGTTCACCCAGGAGCGGCCGCGTCGTGCCGCCAGAAGCTGCATGCTGGAGATGCCCGGGACGAGTCGGATCTTTTCAGGGCCGAACCGGCGCACCAGGGAGGAGGCGAGGCTGTAGAACCCCGTGTCGCCGCTCACCAGAACGCCCACGGGGCCTTTTTCGAGAAGTTCCGCCACACGCTGCAAAGTTGCCTCGGTTCCCCGGGGCAACTCCTCCAGGTGTTGCGGCGCCACGGAAGGACCTGCCGCAACGAGGGCGAGAAAACGGGCGTCTCCGAGAAGAAACGGCACGGACGCCGCCGTTTGCAGTGCCGCCCGGGTCACCTGTTCGGCGCCGCCGGGTCCCATGCCGATGCAGAAGATGTTGTTCATGGCCCTCTCCACGCTTTCCTCAACGTGCGAAATGTCCCGTACTCCGCTTTGTGGACTGAATGCCTCTCTTCCGTCGTCGTTTCTCCGACGCCGCAGAAGAAGACGAAAAAAGGAGGGCGAGATCTCCGCGCCCTCCTCCGCAGGTTTTCCAATGAAACCGGCCGAGGCAGCCTGCCGCCCGCGCGGACGCTCCCCTTCCAGAACAGATCGGTCTCCTGGCTTCCGTTCGTCCTACTTCCGCCCCTTCCCAGAGCTTGACTCCAGTGGGATGTGCGCGGTTTCGTCCCGGCTACAGTGGCGAGGGCCGCACCGGCGTGCTACCGGTTTCCCGTCACCTGTTCTGGCGAACTATGGGCACGCCCGCCGACGCCAAAAGAAGCGTCCGCGGGCGTGCATCTCGAAGTCCTGTCAATTATACCTCCGATCCTTTCGGGGAAACCTTCGGAGGAGTTTCGTTTTTTTGCGCGTTCCCCGCGTCTTCGAGAAGACACGACCAGGCGGTGCGTTTAGCCTCGAAGGAGCGGCCCGCGTGGGCGGGGCTGGTGGAGGGGAGTCGCAGCCCGGGGAGTGTCCGCAGCGGCTCGGGAAGCAGAGTCCGCACATGGCGGCGGAAGGCGCTTTCCGCAGTGCCTCCGTTGAAATAGACGACGCGGATCTGCGGATGGGCCGCGAAAAAGATGCCGAAGTCGTTGGGAATGATGGAGGCGGGCACGATGTCCGCATCACGGCTTCCCGGCCGTTCGCAGCAGGCGAGGACGTCCCAGAGGGCAATGTGGGCCCGACGGAGTGCCTCGCAGCGCTCGGCGTAGGGCGCGCCGGGATCGAAGCCGAGCAGAGCCCCGAGAATCGGCCAGAAGGCGTTGCGCGGATGGCCGTAATACTCGCCCTTCGCCAGGGATGTCTCGCTGGGCATGCTGCCCAGGACAAGACGGGTCGCGTCGCTCCGGGCGATGGGAGGAAAGCCCCGAAGAAGCGTCATTTCAGAAAAGCACCGTGAACCCCGTGATCCGCTCGCCGATGGTACCAGACGGATGCAGGTCCGGAAGTTCCGCGCCGGGGGTGAGGGTGGTGATCACCGTTTTGCCGATGACATGTCGGCCTTCTCTGCCGTCCTTCAGGGTCCGCACGCCCCAGGTGGTGTGGAGGACCACCGGTTCACCTCTCCAGGAGGCGATGTAGAGCATGATGTGTCCCCGAAGTGCCACCAGCGTCCGGAAAGGGAGTCCCTCCGCGAGGAGGCGCGCCTTCTTTTCCGCCACGGGAAGCCCCTCCAGAGGAAACCACGTGCCGCTCTTCGCCTGGGCCGCGGAGTTGCGGGGAAGCCAGACGCCGAAGGGGGCCAGCAGGTCCCTTGTCGTGGCGGAACAGTCCCTGTTCTGAAGCAGCCCTCCCCAACCGTAGGGTTCCCCCATGACCTCTCCGGCGAGGCGCGCCGCGTTCCATCCTGTGAAGGGAAGGGGCCAGGGCGCCGCCGCTCCTTCGGGAAGCACACCCCGATGGAGGGCGGCCATTCCGTTTTCGTTCCGCACAGGAATGTTCACGAAGCGGAAGGCACCGAGCAATGGATCCCCCGCGACGGGAAGCAGTGTCCCCAGGGGGGCGGTGAAACGGAACGTTCCGGGCTCGTCGCCGGGCTGAAACAGTGCCACGGGGACGGTGTTGCGGCATACCACGAGCCAGGGGCCGCGCTGCCAGCGTTCCATGAAAGCCGAGTCCACGAAAGCGAGATGTCGCACATCCACCCATCCAGCGGCGTAGGCGGTCTCGCAGAAGAACCAGGCGCCGTCGGCGGAGGCATGGGAGATGAAGAGCGCCTCGCCGGGCTTCACCGCCGAATTCTGGAGGTAGTCGAAGGGATAGCCCTCGCCGGCCATGTCGGAATCGAGAAAAAAGGGCTTGTCCGTGGGAAAGAGTCGGAGCGATGTTTCCTGGAGCGCCACGGCGGGACGGTTCAGGCTTCCGAAGGCCTCCTCCCGGACATTTGTCCGTATGGCGGCCACCCAGTTTGGAGAGCGGAGGCGCAGGTTTTCGCCGAATCCCTCGCGATTGCCGTAGGCCTTGAAGGGCCAGAGGAGATCTTCCACCGTGTGGGCCGGTGCGGTGCGTTTCCACGGCGCGAAGTGCTTTTCGAGGAACGCCTGCGCCTTCTCTTTCTGGACCTCCTCGTCCACGAGGCACGTCGCGGGGTCTCCGGAGAGATAGAGGAGCGGTTCCTGGGGCAGGCGGTTCAGATCGAGGATCTCCGGAAATTCCCTGGCCGACGCCGCATCCGTTCCGAAGCACAGGAGGGCGAGGACGCAGAGAACGAGGAGGTACAGGGCGGTTCCCCGCGCCGTGCCGGAGCCGCCGGAGACGTCCGGAGTGCGCGCGCCGGATATGTCGCCTCGTGAGTCTTGAACTCGTGCACGCCGAACATGGCGGGCGCCGGAATCTCGAAAGGTACCGGAAAGAGCGGTGGACCGGATCCTCGTCATGGCCGGGTCATCCTTTCGTCTCTTCTTCGGTGTTCTCGCCCGTATCCGTTGCGCATGGACTTCTCGCATCGTCTCCGGGGTCCGTCGTTTTTTTCGCTGCCGTTTCGCCGGCGCATGGAACTCTTCCGGGCGGTCCCTCCGGAGGGGTTTCGGAGGGTGCGTCCTGTCCCAAAGCCGTGAGAAGGCGCTTCACCTCACCGGAGGTGTGCACGATCCGGTCCGGCAGGATGAAAAGCACCACGCCGACACAGCGCAGGCTTTTGCAGGAGCGCTGCAGCACCGCCACGATCCGCCTGCCCGCCCGGTCGAGCGTCTCCGCCGCCCAGGGTTTTTCCAAAAGGGCGTTCACCGCCTCGTCGGCGGTGTTCGCCTCGAGGATCGCCGCCACCTCATCCCGGGACGCCCCGGCAAGGACGGCACAGGAGGCCAGCGTCTCCAGACGCCCGTCGCTGTAGCGGCTCGACGTGTGGAGCGATCCTCCCGCCACCTTGAGGAGTTTCCCCACCTGTCCCACCAGCAGCAAATGGTCGATGCGCCCGCCCTTTTCCTCCTCGCCCATGCGGGAGAGTTTCTCCAGGGAATAGCCCAGGAAGTTGCTCGTCTTCACCAGGGCGCTCGCGGGGACCCCCAGTTTGCGGGCCGTTGTCTCTCCGTAGTTCCCGGGGACCAGGCAGCAGGCGGTGCGCCCCGATGCGGCGAGCACGTCCAGCTCGGTGAAGATGGTCGCCACGAGGGCCTCCTCGCTCATGGGCACCACGATGCCCCGGGTGCCGAGAATGGAGATGCCCCCCTCCACACCGAGGCGCGGATTGTAGGTGCGGGTCGCCACGGTGCGTCCCTCGGGAACGGAGACGGTCACCACCGCGCCGCGTCCTGGTCCGAGTTCGGCGGCGAGGTTCTGCACCAGCATCGCCCGCGGTCCCGGATTGATGGCCGGTTCCCCTACCGGCACGGGAAGACCTTTCTTCGTCACGACGCCCACGCCCTCGCCGCCGCGGATCTCGATGCGCTCTTCATCGAGAAGCCGCACCGAGGCGACGATGGCGAGCCCGGAGGTGACGTCCGGGTCATCGCCGCCGTCCTTGATCACCCAGGCTTCGGCGCCTTCGCCGTCCCCCTTTTCCAGGGAGTGCACTCCCGCCACGGGAAGAGGAAGACGGCGTCCCTCCGGCAGCTCCACCGTCACGGTACGACAGGGCCTGCCGAGGAGCCAGCGCACGGCGGCAAGAGCCGCCGCCGTGGCCGCCGTGCCGGTGGTGAATCCGTAGCGGAGATTTTTCCCCTGTCTCTCCTCCATGTCCCTGCTCCGGACGTTTCGCTCTTCAGGACGCCGGAGCGTCGTCCAGCTGGAGCAGGGCGTTGAGTGCCGCCGCGCAGAGATTGGAGCCGCCCCTGGGGCCGAGGAGGGTCAGACAGGGCAGCCCCGAGGCCAGAAGGGCCTCCTTGCTGTCCGCAGCTCCCACGAATCCTACGGGCATGCCGATCACCGCGTCCACCGGTGCGCCCTCCCGGGCGTGTTCGAGCAGGCGGAAGAGCGCCGTGGGGGCGTTGCCGAAGGCGAAGAGGCGTACCCCCTGGGCCACTGCCATGTCCACCGCCGCCATGGCCCGGGTGATACCTTTGGCGGCGGCCTTTTCGGCGACGCTCTCGTCGTGTACCGAGGCGAAGGGGTCAAGTCCGCAGGCGGCGGCGATTTTCCTCGAGATGCCCGCAGCGAGCATGGAGACGTCGCAGAAGAGCCGTCCTCCCCGGTGCAGACGCGCCGCGAGATCCGGCACGGTCGTTCCTCCCACGGTCACAAGGGAGGCGAGAGAAAAATCCGCCCCCGCGTGGACCACGCGGATCACCACCGGAAGCAGTGCTTTCGGAACGGCGTAGCTCGCCAAAACCGTGCGGATCATGGCAAAACTGGCGTCTTCGATTGCCTGGGGTTTCTGTTCGTAGGAAAAAGTCATGGGCTGCCTCCTCGGAGAAAGGTAATGTCCCGTGTCCACGCTCGTTTGCAGGGATGACGTTCATTATACCCGAACGCTCTCCGAAGGGTTCCGAAGGAGAGGAGGAGCTGTGCTAGAATGCTGCTTGGAAGAGGTAAAGAAATGGGCGGATCCGTGGGAACTCCCGGGCGGGTCGGAAATGCGAGAGACGCGGAGAGGGGAGAGACGTCGTGCCGGAGATGGAGGAGATGTCCGGAGCGAGGTGGACAGTGTTCCGCTTTGTGCCGGTCATGGTGCTTTGTGCGGTCTGCGGTGCAGTGCTCGGCATCTTTCGGGCCGATGCCTGCGCACTGCCGGGGCTTGCGGGAATGCTCGCGGGGGGCATCGCCGGATACGGCGCAGGGCGTCTGGGGCGGGGCGATCCGCTCCGGTTCTGGGCCTTCGGACAGCGTCTGTGGCTTGTCTTCGCGGGAGCCCTGATCTACGGATGGGTGCAGCTTCTCGTAGCCGGAGCGGTGCACGCCACTCCGGCGGATTCTCCCTTCTACTGGATCTCCGAGGTCGCGGACGGCCTTCTGCGGGAGCCCTTTTTCTCCATGGGACAGACCGGGGGTGTCGTGCTTCGGGCCTACAGCGGAACACTCACGGGAGGCTGGTGGATCTTCTTCAACCTCCTCGACGCGGTGCTTTTCGCCTTTCTTTTCCTTGTCTCCACGGGCGTCGGACTCTTCCCTGACGAAAAGAGCGGCGCGGAAAAGGAAGTCCTTTCCGGAGAAAATGACGACGCAGGGGAGGGGGAGCGCGAAAACGGCAGCGGCGGTAACGATGAACATGAAGGAGAGAGCACGTTCGAGGTGGCACGTCCCCGCTCCGTTCGAGCGGAACCGTGCGGACTTGTCCCGGAAGCCCCGTCCAGGCTCGCCCTGCTCGGCTTCGTGGTGGTGTTGCTCCTGCTCTTCGGGGGGAGCGCCCTCGCCCGGTATGTGCTTGACGAGCGCTTCGACCCGGCTACGTACCATCCGGAGAGCCTGCGGGAACTGCAGCGCCTCGCCGAAGGAAGGTGGCGCTTCGATGCTCCCGACGGGGTGCTTCTCCGCACGGAAAAGGATCTGGACCTGTTCGTCCAGGTGTCGGGATACGGCTCCCTGACGGCGGTCACCAAGGGAGACACCCCTTTCCGGCTCAGCCTGGACAAGTGGGGGCGAAGGTTTACGGGGCTGCTCTACCCTCTCCGGCCCGGGACGGAGCGCGTCTCCTCCATGCCCCTCTCGGCCCGGCTCCACATCGCTTCCGACGGCAGCGAACTCCACCTGGCGGTGACCCTCTTCACGGTTCGGGGGCGTCTCGATCCCGTGCTTCGGGCGGTCCGGATGGATTCTTCAATGAAAGGTCCTTAGAGGGGCGAAGAAACCGATGCAACCATGCCGTTGCTTGCTCGGGACAGCGGGCCGATGCTGTAATCGCAGGCCATTCGCCTGTTCACATGCGCGGCGAGGCAGAGACGGCGCCGGGTACGGATTTGTCCCGGCTACTCTTTCAGCGCTTTTCCGGATTGTCTCCGGAAGAGATGATCCGGATGTTTGCGTCGAGCCCCTCCTTGAATTTTCCCAGATGATATCCATCAATGAAGAGGTGGTTCACCTGGATGTTGTAGGGGAGAAGTATCCTGTTCTCTCTTTCGTAGTATTTACCCCAGGTGATTCGGGGGACGGCGTCATCTCTGTTGAGATGTATCGTATGGTCGATTCCGGTGAACGAAATTCCGGGAATTGAGGAAAAAAAGACGAAATCATCCCTTCCGCTCAGTTTTTCGAGCGGAAAAAATTCTTGCTGCGCTCGTGCCTGCCTGGACGCCGCGGCATTGAAATCGAAAATGTCGTCACTATAATCCAGAACGACGAACTTGAAGAGATCGGAGCCGTCGTCCAGGTATGCGAATGAAGGATGAATTATGTCGTGCAAAACAACCTTGTCTTCGCGGACTCTGTATCTAAAATTCTCCAGCTCGTTTATTGATTTTATTGATAAATAAAGTAGGGCGTTTGTAAATGATAGAGAGTTTCTTTTTGCAAAAAATTTATAATCGGTAATATCGAGATCGAAACATATGTTGTAGATCGGATAATCCATCCTTCGAAAAAAAAGGAAGTGCTCTTTTCGGTTCCACGTGTCCAGGTCAATTTCCCGCATTGCCGTCCCCCCTGTTTCCCTGGAGTTTGCGTATACGAAAGGCGATCCCAGCTTACTCACGGTATGTACAGTGCCTCGGAACGAGTATATGATGCACAATTCATTTATGCAATCAAGCACCAGGAAAACTGATCTTACCCACCTTCGCATGCGTCGTCACAGCTCCATCGGATACCTGAGCCCCGAATCCTTCGAGGCGAAATTTGCCGCTTAGCTCGCTGTCCACGATTGGTGGGCAAGATCAAACATCCTCCTGGTGGAAGGCATGCCACGGTTTTGCATGGTGTCGAGGAGACCGGGCGTGTCTGGTGTGTCCGAGAGAAATGCTCCGCATGGGGAGCGCATGTTTTTTTGCTTTGTTCCACGTTGAACGAAAAAAGCAACCCTCTCAGGGTTTTTCGTAGAGGACCAGCACGGTATGGCCGAGATCCGTCGAGGTGCGTTTTCGGAATCCCACACCGGATGCCATTGCATCCAGCTCTTCTTCGGCTATGCGGATTTCCGGAGGAGGGCCGAAGCTGCTCGGCTCCTTCTTGCATTCCACGACGGCCGCACGCCCCCGGGGGCGCAGCACCCGGTACATTTCTCCGAAAAGAAACTGCCGGACAGCATTGCTTCCGATGCTGTGCAGGACGGTGCAGAGAAAACAGAGGTTCGCCGTTTCGTCCTGAAAGGGCAGGGGATCGGCCAGGTCCGCGACGAGGGCGTGCAGGTTTGTCATGTGCTCCCGTGCGGCCCGGCCGTTGATCTCCGCGACGACGTCCGGCCATCGGTCCAGGGCGAAAACCTTTCCGGTCGTACCCACGCGCTCCGCGGCGATGCGGGAGAAATCTCCGGTGCCGCAGCCGAGATCGAGAAAGAGTTCTCCCTCCTGAAGATCCAGCGCACTGAAGATTGTGTGTGGGTCGTGGACATGAAGGCTGCTGACCCGATGGCGACGCGGCGCGTTTTCCGAATGGCAGTGCGGTGTGTTTGCCATGTCTCCTCCTCGTTCCTCGTCACGCGATGCTGCGACTGTCACAGGTAGTGTACGAAGGACTCGACCTTCGTGCGGTCGTTCTCGTTGACGTTGCCGTCGAAGGTCAGATCGAGGAACGGTTTCGACGGCATGGTTTTCGCAAACCCTTCGTGGAGGGAGTTCAGGAGAATAGCGGTGTTCTCGTAGGTCGAGGAGACGGCAAGAACTCCCTGAACACCCACCGGTACCTGAAGCGCCTTGGCATTCCGGTATCTTCCGAAGGCGCCGGAATAGAGTCCCACGGTCTTGTCCGCGAGACGGGCGAGATCTTCCAGGTTTTCGGCGAAGGGGCTGACGGCGGAGAGAGCCGCGGAAACGCGGCACATGGCGCTTTCGAATCGCTGGAGAAGTTCCCGGCGGGTCGCCCTTGTCTTTTCGGGAATCACGTTGAGAGTATCGAACCAGAAGAGCCAGAGGCACTCGCTCAGAGGTGCGTAGGCGACCCTGTGTCCGTGGTCGGTTTCGAGACGCTTCAGGATGCCGTCGTTCAGAAAGTCTCCGTAGAGGATGAACGGTTCCCCCAGGGCGAGAAGCTGTTTGGAGGGCCCTCTTTCCCTCCATCGTTCGGAAATGTCCGTCGCCACACGTGTCAGCGCGGAGATGTCAAGACAGTCTTCGTCGAGCAGTGCGAGAACACGGTCGAGGACGTCCCTCCGGAGCGAGCGGGGGGCGCTGAGCACGACATCACCGGCGAGAATCGCGTGGAAAAGCCGTTCGGCCTTTTCCGGTGCCATGTCGGGCAGGTCCTCCAGGAAGGGAGCGACGAGAGGCACGTGGTGGTAGCCTCCCTCGTCCAGACAGGTCCGGAGAAGCCGGCTGAACTGTCCGTCCACTTCAGCTCCCTCGTTCTGGGGAATGCAGAAGGCGATCTGTCGTTTCGTCGTGTCTTCCTCCAGTTTCCGGAAGACGGCGCCCAGAAGTCCCGTGAGGGAGAGTGGTTCGTTGGTAAGGGTGCAGGCCCGTCCCCGGCCGAGGGCCCTTTGGTCCGGCTCGGGAAGTTCCTCCGCGTTGATGCCTTCCCGACGGAGCAATGCGGCCAGAATGGAGGAATAGGGGAACAGAAAGGGAACGGCGATGGCATGTTCTTTGCCGAGAGTGTGAAAATCGGGCAGGGTGTTCACCGTTTCATCACGAGAGGGGCGGATGTTGTCTTCGTTTCCATCGCGTTGCGCCCTTTTTCGCTCCGCTCCTTCGAGACTGTTGAGGAACGCCTCGATGCGGGTGGTTACGCCCACCGGAGAAGAGTGTTCGTCCACCTCGATGTTGAGATAGGGTTTGTCCCCCATGATTTCCCGAAAGTAGTGGGCCAGGACGGAATCGGGGCCGCAGCAGTGGTGCGTGAGAAGAATGGCGTAGGTTCCCGGGCGGTCCCGAATGAGGGCGGCCGGTTCCAGAATGTGCTGTCCGAAGGGCCAGTACATGTTGGGGTGCTCTTTCGAACAGTCGTTCTCGGGCAGGTCGAAGAAGGTGAGCACCTTGTACCCTTTGTTCGCGAGAGTGTCGGGGATGCCCATGTTCAGCACGGGATCGGCGATGCCGTAGATCTTGGAGATGACGACGAAGACCTTTTCGGACGGGCCGATTTTGGCAAGTTCCTCCTCGCCGCGCCGCCGCAGCCGTTTCTCGAAGGCGAGAACGGCCTGCATCCCCTTCTGCAGCGCCCTCCCCGTCTCTTCCTCCGTTTTGCCGAGGTGGCTTCCAAGGGCGCCGAAACTCTGCCGCATGAACCGTTCCCCCATATTGAAGGCGATGGTGGGGGAAAGCAGAGTTATGCCCTTTTCGGAAAGCTTCATGGTGGCGTTGATCAGTTTGAAGGCAAGTTGCATGTAGGCGCACCCGTAGTTTTGACGTGTCTGCGAACCGGGATGCGTCACCGTGTGAAGGTCCGGAAAGAAAATGTACTCCACCTTTCTGTTCACGAGTTCCGCCACATGGCCCGTCACCAGCTTGATGGGATAGCACAGCTCGCCCTGGGCGTACTCCTGTCCCAGTCGGATAGTGGTCTCGTTCGTGGGATCCGAGAGCAGCACGTTGAAGCCTAATTCCCTGAAAAAGGTGCTGAACAGGGGGTACATACCGTAAGTGAACAGGGCTCGCGGAATGCCCACGGTCTTTTTCTCCGGGTCCATACGTCCGTCGTACCCCTCGAAAATCAGGGCCGCAATATCTCTGTTGAACCGGTTTGTCGCGGCGATTTTTCCATCACAGGTGTTTTCCGCGGGGGACATTGCGATATCGGCGTCTTGTCGTTCGAAGACGTCGAAACCCTTGAACCGCGACGGCCCGGCCTCCTTCGCCTCCCGGGCCAGCATGGCCGCTCCATAGGCTCCGGTGACGCTGAAGAACGGAGGGACGCAGATGTCCTTGCCGGTAAGAACTCTGAAGGCATTCACGATGCCCTGGTTGTAGGCGATTCCTCCCTGAAGGAAGATGCGGTCCCCGATCTTCTTCCGACCCACGACGCGATTCAGGTAGTTTTTGACGATGGAGTAACAGAGTCCGGAGGCGATGTCCTTCAGGGTTGCACCCTGAGCAAGATGCGAGGCGATGCTCGTCTCGATGAAAACGGTGCAGCGCTCTCCAAGATCGAGCGGTGCCTCGCTTTCCAGGGCAAGCTCGCCGAAGGTCTCGATGGGAATGTCGAATTTCTTGGACTGTTCCTCGATGAACGAGCCCGTACCGGCCGCGCAGATCTTGTTCATCTGGAAATCCACCACCACGCCCTGTTTCAGGCTGATGTACTTGGAATCCTGTCCGCCGATCTCGAAGACCGTGTCCACCGTCTCGTCGAGAAAGGACGCGGCCTTTGCCTGAGCGGTGATCTCATCCTTGACGACGTCGGCGCCGATCAGGTTGCCGATCAGCGTTCTTCCGGATCCGGTGACGCCCACGCTGTTGATCCGGACCGTCTTTCTCAGGTGTGCGCTCATTTCCAGAAAGCCCTTGTGCAGCGCTCCAACGGGGCTTCCGAGAGTTCTCAGGTAGTTGTAGGCGATGATGCCGTTCTCCTCGTTCACGAGGACGATGTTGGTGCTTGTGGATCCCACGTCGACGCCGAGAGAGCACTCGACGAGGATGGGGCCGATCGCCGAGATGACACAGTTGTGCTTGTCCTTCCCGTCGTCTGCGCCGTGTCCCTGCAATGTCGGCAGTTTCCGGATCTTCGGTTCGGTTTCGATGGGGTTCAGCAGGGCGGTCATGAGAGCTTCCGGATCGAAGCGGAGCTTTTCCCGGCCGGCGATTGCCGCGGCGCCGATCGCCCCGGCGTTGCCTGATTCGGGAGAGACGAAGAGTTCCTCTTCCCCGAGCTGGAGCACCTCTCGGAGAGGAGCGAGAATTCCGGTGTTGAACGCGACGCCCCCCGCGAAGAAGATCGGTTTCAGGATCGGAAGCTGCCGGATCACGGCGCTGCGGTAGTTTTTCACAAGTGCATGGGCGAGGCCGAGCAGAATGTCCTCCACAGGGACGCCTTCCTGCTGGTGGTGGGTGATGTCTGTTTTCGCGAAAACACTGCACCGCCCGGCGATGCGGGGAATGCTCTTCGCCCTGGATGCGTAGGTCGCGTACTCCTCAAGGCGTAGATTCAGGCGGGAGATCTGTTCCTCCAGGAACGCTCCCGTTCCGGCGGCGCAGTTCGAATTCAGGGAAACCTGAAGGTTCGCCGGGTTTTCCTCGTAGCAGCCGGTGATGTATTTCGATCCCTCGCCCCCGATCTCGATGATGGATCTGCAGCCCTTGTGCAGTATCGAGACGCCTTCGACGAGGGCGGAGACTTCATTGCAATGATTTATCCGTCCCTTTGCGACAAGGGTTTTCGCGCCGCTTCCCGTGGCGGCGCCGAAAAGGATGTCCCTTGGAGAAAACCGGAGGCTCAGGCGCTCGAGGATTGCGGAGAGCGCGGCGTTGCTCTTTCCCTTGTGCAGCAGATACTCATGGTAGAGAAGATGAGTTCCTTCCAGAAGGGAGACCTTCACGGAAGAAAAGCCGATGTCTATGCCAAGGCTGTACACGATATACCTCCCCTGAGGCGGCCGAACGGCGCCCTTTTTATGTGCTTGCGCACGCATATAGAAACCGCTGAACTCCCGATTGACCTCGAATGCGTTGACGACGCACGAGCGCGCTTCGAATTACAAGGTGTCCAAGAAGCCTCCGTCCATTTTCTGAAGCAGCCGGGACAGAAGACGCAGTTCTTCCGGAGTGACGCCGGCGGTGGCTTTTCTTTCAATGTCCTCCTTGATGGTCAGCACGGTTTCCCTGCTCTCTCTTCCGCGTTCCGTCAGAAAGACCAGGTTTGCTCTTCCGTCCTCCGGATTCTTGGCTTTGGTGACAAAACCGAGGGATTCCAGTCTTTTCAGGGAGCGCCCCACGGAAGTGCGATCGACGGCGTGCTTCGATACGAGATATTCCTGACTTCGGCCGTCCTCCTCGAAAAGCAGCAGGAGCAGGCGCATTTCCGCATGACTCATGCCGTATCGAGTCATCTCGCGGTCCCCGAGGCGGTGCATTTTTCTGATGATGTTCCGGAGCGAGAGAAAAAGCGTGTCGTCGTTGAGAAACATGCGTTTCCTCCTTTGCGAACGTGTGATTCGGTCCCATGGGTGGATAATTATTGCGTGCGCACGCATATATAATAGAAGCCAGAAAGACTCCTGTCAATCCGGTGGTGTGATTTCCCTCTCCGTGTCGTTTTCGGAGTGCTTGTCAGAGGACTTGACGAATATGTATAGTTGCTATACAGTTCTCTCCATGGAAAAACCGTGTAGAAACAGAGGAAAAATCAGCTATATGTTGCTCGGAGTGGTGTGCAATCTTCTGGAGGTCTTGAAGAAAACACACCATTTTGGCATGGATGAGGACCTTTTCGAGGCGGAGATACACATGATCAAGGATATCAAGGACAACGAGGGAATTCATGTTACCGGTCTCGCGGAAAAGCTGAACGTGACAAAGGGCGCGGTCTCCCAGATTCTCAAGAAACTCGAGAAAAAGGGCATGATCGTCAAGGAAAGGGATGCTTCCAATCAATCCCGGCTTCTCTTGACTCTTACGCCCAGAGGAGAAGAAGCGTATGAACTCCATGCAAGACTCCATCGAGAATTTGACGATGTCATCGACAGCATTCTCCAAGACGCGAGTGTGGAGAATAGAGAGTTTCTGAAGAATTTTTTGGTGTCCTTGAACATAAAAATCGAAGAGTTTCTTTAGGAGTTCGAGCGGGAGATGTCGCTTCGAAGGCTTTGTGGCGACTGTGTGTATAGCAGCTATATACATAATTCGGTTGTGCACCGCAGCTGAAGAGGATGAGTAATTTATTTTTGGGTCGTTTTAGTTAAAAAGGAGAGTGTGATGAGAGGAAAAGGAACGGAGTTCAAGGGACTTTTGGGAGGGCGTCATTACGTACGGTTCGCTGAGTTTTTTGGAATGAAGAAGGATTTTTACCGTAAGAGCTTGGGAAACATAATGCTTGCCGCAGGCATGAAAGCGGTGGATCTCGGGTGTGGGCCCGGTGCGCTGAGCTTTGCTCTGGCGGAGCGGGCCCACTCCACGGCGTCAATCGTGGGTGTGGATATTTCTGATGATCAGTTGAGCTATGCGCGGGAGCAAGCCTCTTCGTTCCAGTGCACGTTGGAGTTCCTGAAATGTTCGATGGACGAACTGCCCTTTCCAAACGAACACTGCGACCTGATCATGACGTCCATGGCGCTGCACGAGACACCTCCGGAGGTACGCCGTGGGGCGATCTCCGAAGCGGCGCGGGTTCTGAGGGACGGCGGACTCTTCCTGCTTGTGGACTGGAGCCGTCCCAAGTGGGGTTTGTGGGGCGCGGTCTGGTTTCCCTTCTGCTGTTGGGGCGAACGAAACAAAGACAATTGGAACAATGTGTATCCCGAATTGTGTCGCGAGCGGGGACTCTTCCTCAAGGAAGACGCGTACGTGAACTCCATTGCCCGTCGACAGGTTTTTCGAAAGCGGATGTATTGACAGTGTTCTTGACGGGCCTGCTGGCCGTCCGTCTGAACAGGGAGTTGGGAATAACAGCGGCGAAGGAGGCTGTCTGAATGAAAAGTTTTTTCGTGGAAATGCAGGCGGCGCTGTTCAATCGGCGTGCCCGGAAGAATGCGCCGCAGGTGCTTGAGAGCCTCGGTATCAAAAGAGGCGATGTTGTCGGGGATATCGGTTCGGGAGGCGGGTACTATACGATCGAGTTCGCCGAAAGGGTGGGACCGACCGGCCGGGTTTTTGCCGTGGATACCAACGAAAAGTTTCTGGAGTCCGTAAGCCGTAGGGTTCGCGGGAAGGGGATCGGGAATGTGGTGACCGTTCCCGGAGACGAGAGTGGAAAGACCCTGCCCGTGGAGAACTGTGATCTGCTTTTCCTTCGGAATGTGTTCCATCACATCTCCGACCCTGTCCCTTTCTTCCGGAACATGAAAAGCAGCCTCAAGAGGGGAGGAAGGGTGGCGATCCTGGAATGGAGGCCTCGTGGGGGACGCAGTCTCATCGGCCTTTCCGGGCACTGTACGGAGGAGTCCCGCATATGCGAAGTGATGACGGAAGCGGGCTTTTCACGGTTGAAGCGCTTCTCCTTCCTTCCTGCTCAGTCATTCAACCTGTTTCTGTCCTGACGGTGTCGTTTTTGTGTGAAGAGAGCGCGTGTGTTCCTGTCTGGTTTTTTATCGAAGGTGTATAGGGACTAAACTTTTGTGCTGCCCCGCACTTTCTCGTCAGCCTGGGACAGCAAAGGATTTGCGCTGAAAGAGGCGATTTTTGTGAAAAAGAGAGTGGCGCTTGTCCTGTTTCTCTGTGTTGCACTTCTGGGAGCCGGTGTGTTTGCAACGATCCGTTACGGGAAATCCGCTTCCGGAGAAGAGAGTGCCGAGGAGCGAATGCGAAAATTGTTCGCCGAACCGCGCCCGGTGTTGCTCGAGGAAGTACGTTCCGTCGGTGGAGGAGGCGATCGGAGCTATCCGGGAGTTGCCCGAGCCTCCCGGGAGGCTTTTCTCTCTTTTCGCGTAGGCGGTCCTCTGGTGAAGGTTGATGCGCAACCCGGTGACCTGGTGAAGAAGGGACATGTGCTCATGAGGATCGACCCGAGAGATTTCGAGAGTGACATTCGTGCGCTGGAATCCAGGCTTGCCGGAGCCCAGGCCCTTCTTGAGAAAGCGAAGCTCGACCATCTCCGGGCGAAGTCGCTTTTGGCAGAAAATGTCATTTCCAAGGCGGCATTCGACGCGACCCTTGCAGATCATGATACGGCAAAGGCATCGGTGAAGAATCTCCAAACCCAGATTCAGACAGCCAGGCATCGCCTTGCCGACACCAAGCTCGAAGCCCCCTTCGACGGGATCGTCTCCGGAAGGCGCGTGGACAATCACGAGATGGTCGCCGCCGGACAGGTTGTCATGGCCATTCTGGATCTCTCGAATCTTGAAATTCGAGTGAGTGTGCCTGAGAGCGAAATCGCCCACCGATCCCTGAAGGCGGGGCAGGAAGCGTATGTGGTGTTTTCGCCCCTTCCTGGAAAGCGTTTCCCCGCGCACCTGAAGGAGTGGGATGCCACCCCAGATCCGGCAACGCGGACCTATGCGGTGACCTTTGCCCTGCCGGCGCCCGAGGAAGGGCAGGTTCTCCCCGGCATGACGGGAGACGTGTGCTGGGGAAGGGCGATTCCCAATGCGGCGGATGGAATTTCCCTCCCCGTGGAAGCGCTGGTTCCCGACGGCGATGGCGGCTCCGCAGTGTGGATCTACGACGCGGAGACCTCAACTCCAGTGAAAAGGAGAGTCCGAACGGGTTCGTTCGTGGAACAAGGCAGGGTCTCCATCCTCGAAGGTCTTGTACCGGGTGAAAAGGTTGTTGCTGCCGGGGCCGTCTTCGTCAGTGAGGAAATGAAGATCAAGCCGATGCGGCATCGCTGAGTCGGAGTCCGCGATCCGGAACGTTCGGAGGGAAAGAGGGTCTTGTCGATGAATCCCGCTGTTTTTGCCGTGAGGAAGCGGACGATCATGTTCGTCCTGATGACGGTTTTCGTTGCGGCCGGTCTTTTTGCGTACCAGAAGCTGGGAAGATTGGAATATCCGAATTTCACCATCAAGACCGCTCTGGTGAAAACTCCCTATCCGGGTGCAGGCCCCGAGGAAGTGGAGGAAAAGGTCACGGATCGGGTCGAGGAGGCAATTCAATCCATGGGGCAGGTGCGAAGAACGTATTCCACGTCCCCGGAAGGTCTCTCCATTGTTTACGTGGAAATAAAGGAGCAATTCAAGACGAGGGACCTTCCTCAGATTTGGGATGAATTGCGGCGCAAGATCGGAGACCTGCAGGGACGGCTACCCTCCGGAGCGGGACCCTCCGTGGTGAACGACGATTTCGGGGATGTTTACGGCCTGTTTTTCGCGCTTACCGGTGAAGGGTTCACCTATGCGCAACTCAAGGACTACGCGGAATTTCTGAAAAACGAGTTTCTGCTCTGTGAGGGTGTGGCCAAGGTCAGCTTTTGGGGAACACAGCAGGAAGTGCTCTATGTTGAGTTCAAGAGAGCGCGCCTCGCCGAACTGGGAATTTCGCCCGAGCGTGTCCGCCTGACGCTGGAGTCTCAGAATTTAGTGCAGCAGAGCGGCAAGGTGGATGTGGGCGAGAAATATGTCCGCGTGGCTCCCACGGGAGATTTCGTCAGCGAGGAAGTGCTCGCGGACCTTCGCCTCGGCGGCAGGGACGGACTGGTTCGGCTGGGTGATGTGGCCACCATCTCCAGGGGATACGAGGAGCCGCCCAGGAACATGTTGCGGTTCAACGGAAAGTCCGCCATCGGTCTCGGCATTTCCGTCGTCGCCGGGGGGAATGTGGTCTCCGTGGGAAGGATTGTAAAGGAGAGACTCGTCGCATTGGAGCCCACCCTTCCCCTCGGCATGGAGTTGACGCCGATCTATTATCAGAGCGACATCGTGACGGAGTCGGTCAATCAGTTCGTGGTGAACCTCATCGAATCCGTCGGGGTCGTCATCGGGCTTCTGATGCTCTTCATGGGAATCCAGAGCGGCGTGCTCATCGGTGTTCTCCTGGTGCTCACGATTCTGGCGACGTTCGTCGGCATGTATCTTCTGGACATCGAGCTCCAGAAAGTCTCCCTGGGCGCGCTCGTTCTGGCGTTGGGGATGCTGGTGGACAACGCCATTGTCGTTGCGGACGGAATTCTGGTTCGTTTGGAAAAGGGCGAGGAGCGGGAAAAGGCGGCCTGTGAGGTGGTACGGGAGACACAATGGCCGCTGCTTGGCGCGACGGTGGTGGCGATCCTGGCCTTCGGCGCGATCGGGTTTGCGCCGGGAAGAGTGAGCGAGTTCTGCCGATCCTTGTTTCAGGTCATGGCTCTCTCGCTTATGCTGAGTTGGATTCTTGCGGTGACGGTGATGCCCCTGCTCTGCGTGAAATACCTTTCCGTTCCCAAGAACATGGACGAAGCGGATCCTTACGCCAAGCCCATGTTCCGCGTCTATCGTCGCACGGTGCATCTCTGCCTGTCCCATCGGATCGTGACGATGACGGCGGTTTCCCTGCTCCTGGTCCTGGCGATTGTCGGATTCGGAAAGATTCCCCTGAGTTTCTTTCCGCATACTACCCAGCCGTTTTTTTACGTGAATTTTCGGAGACCCCAGGGAACCCATCTGAAACACACATCCCGCGATATGGCAAAACTCGAGTGCTTCGTGGGCGCTCTCGAGGGCGTTCGGAACGTCGCCGCCTTCGTAGGAGAGGGTGCACTCCGTTTCATCCTCTCCTACGGATACGAGAACGCCAACTCGAGTTATGGCCAGCTTCTTGTCGAGGTAGAGGACTATCGGAAGATCGGGGATCTACTTTTCCGGATCGAGGCGTACATGCGGGAGACGTTTCCCGATGCGGAAGCACACTGCATGCGTATCATGTCGGGTCCGTTCAAGGAATACACGCTGGAGGTGCGGTTTCGGGGACCTGATGTGAAGGAACTCAAGGCATTGGCCACGCGGACGGAGGCGATCATGAAGGCGCATCCGAACGTCAGGGACGTGAGGACCGACTGGCGGCAGTCCCTCCTTGTTCCGCGCCCGGTCTTTGCCGAGGACCGGGCGCGACGTACCGGGAGCACGCGCCAGGATCTCGCCGGTTCTCTCCAGTGGAATTTCGGCGGGCGCAGGATGGGAACCTTCCGGGAGGGAACGGAATTGATTCCCATCATTTCCCGCCCCGTGGAGGAAGAGCGCAAGGGAGTGGAGAACATGGAAAACGTCCAGGTCTGGAGCAGTCTCGCCGGGGTGCATGTTCCGCTCCAGCAGGTGATTTCCTCCATCGATCTCATGTGGGAGGATCCTTTGATCCAGCGAAGGAACCGGCAGAAAACCATCACTGTCCAGGCAAATCCTCTCGTCGGACTGGCCGAACCTCTTCGTCGCCGGATACGGGAGGCGATCGAGGCTGTTCCCCTTCCCCTGGGCTATACCATGGAATGGGGTGGAGAGTACGCGGAATCCAAAGAAGCCCGGGACCCGCTGAAGAAATCCTTCCCGCTCTGCCTAGGGTCCATGTTCGTGATCCTCGTCTGTCTTTTCGATTCGATCCGGCGTTCGTGCATCATTTTTCTGCTGCTGCCCCTGATCGTCATGGGAGTGACCGCCGGTCTCCTGCTGACGGGACAGCCCTTCGGATTTATGGCCATTCTGGGGTTTCTGGGACTTTCGGGGATGCTCATCAAGAACGCCATCGTGCTCATCGATCAGATAGAATTGGATCTCGCCGAGGGGAAACCCCCGTATAAAGCGCTCCTCGATGCTTCCGTGAGCCGCATGCGTCCCGTCATCATGGCGGCCGGAACGACCATTCTCGGCATGGCCCCGCTCGTGACGGATCCCCTCTACGCGGCCATGGCGGTCACCATCATGGGAGGGCTCTTCGGAGGCACCTTTCTGACCCTCATCGTCGTTCCCGTTCTGTACGGAATCTTTTTCAGAATCCGGGCGGACGGAAGATATCTCTGACTCCGCCTGCTGGACGGAAGTACTCGGGCAGGGTGTTCCGGCGGGAGCCGCCCGTCATTATTTCCCCTGTGAGGAATCACGCCGTTGTTCAGGGACTTTACAAGACGAAAGCGGAGGATGAAAATAGGGCTGCTGTGGTCTCGGTATGCTTTTCCGAAACCGCTCGCCCTGTTTGTTTTTTCCCGGGGTGGGGGATGATTCGCCAGGGCAGTGAGGTTTTTCGTCCCGCGTTTACAACCAATGCTCGATCTTCCGGAATGACACGGGTGGTTGCGGTTCCGTGTCGGGATTTGCTCTTTCCGACACTTTGGAGGCAGGAAAAGACATTCCGGAAGGTGGTGCTCGCGATGCCTTGGTTCTCCGCGCTGAGTGCGGTGGAAAATCCGGTTGTCGTCCGGAGCATCCGCAACGGCCTCGTCATGGCGATTCCGATCGTGCTGATCGGCTCCTTTGCCCTTGTCCTCCAATCCCTGCCCTTGCCCGCCTATCAGGCTTTTCTCGAGCATTTCGCCTCGGGGATGCTGCGGGATATTCTGTCTCTTGTCTTCGGCGCGACCTCCGGTATCCTGTCGGTGTACATGGCGGTCTTCATCGGCATGAGTCATGCCCGTCTTCAGAGAGGCGTGGAAATGCACTCCTTCGGCTTTCCCGCGGTCGCTCTCGCCTGTTTTGCCATTCTCGCCGGCTCCCCCCAGAGAGGGATTGCCGTGGACGTGCTCGGTGTCAAGGGGATGTTCACCGCGATTTTCGCGGCGAGCGTTTCCTCCTCCCTGATGACCTACTGGAGCAAAAGGAAATGGGCGCTGTTCCGTCTCTATTCCGGTGGCGCCGACGTGGAGTTCAACAGCGCCGTCGCGGTGGTCATCCCCGCGGTTCTCACCGTGGCCATGTTCGGCGGGTTCAGCTATGTTTTCACGGAAGTGTTCCATTTCGCCAACTTCAACGATTTTTTCGTGAACATGACGAGCAGGGTTTTCTCCGTCACGGCGAGACCCTTTCTGATCGGCCTGCTCTTTGTCCTTCTCTCCGGCCTCATGTGGTTTTTCGGCATCCACGGGAGCAATGTCCTGGAGGGCGTTGCCCAGAGATTCCTCGAACCTGGCGCGGCAATCAACGCGGCACTTGCGACGAACGGACAGCCTCCCTCGGAGATTGTCTCCAAGACCTTCATCGACGTGTTCGTTTTGATGGGGGGATGTGGCAGCACCCTGTGTCTCCTTGCCGCGCTGCTCCTGTTCGGCCGGGACCGGGGAAACAGGACTCTTTCACGGATCGCCGTGGTTCCCATGTTGTTCAACATCAACGAGCTGATGGTCTTTGGCTTTCCCATCGTCTACAATGTCTACCTCTTCCTTCCGTTCATCCTCACCCCTCTTCTGGTGTTTCTCATCTCCTACGGGGCCATGGCTCTCGGGGTCGTTCCCCTTCCGATCCGGGAGGTCGGCTGGACGACTCCCATTCTGATCGGGGGCTATCTTGCCACGGATTCACCCATGGGGAGCGTGCTCCAGCTGGTGAACCTCGCGCTGGGAATTCTCGTCTACAAACCGTTTATCCGCTTCTGCGAGACGGGGAAAACGAAGAATGCCGATGCGGACATGAAAAACCTGGTGGGAGTGCTCAAAAAGAGCGAGGAAACACGTGTGCCCGTCGATTTGATACACATCGAGGGACACCTCGGGCTTTTCGCAAAATTGCTTGCCACCGACCTGAAACATGCGATGAAACACGGAGCACTCATGCTCCATTATCAGCCCCAGTACGACAACAGAGGGGAGTGTGTCGGCTCGGAGGCGCTCCTGCGCTGGAACCACGAGACATTCGGCATGGTGTACCCTCCCCTGATCATTCACCTTGCGGAGGAGACGGGGACCCTCTACGAACTGGAGCGGTACGTTCTCGGAATGGCCGCAAGAAATGCGGGCGTCCTTCGCGGAGTATGCGGACGACAACTCAAGACCTGCGTCAACATAACGGCGACCACCTTCTGCGAGGAGACCTTCGAGCAGTTTCTCCGGGAGCTTTTCGAAAAAGAAGAGATTAAGCCGGGAGACCTGTGGCTGGAGCTGACGGAACAGAAGGCGTTCGTCTTCGACCACGCCACGGAACAGAAAAGTCGACGTATCCGCGCCATGGGTTTTCCCCTGGTCATCGACGATTTCTCCATGGGGCATACCTCGCTGAAATATCTCCAGCGCAACGAATTCGACATGGTGAAACTCGACGGATCCCTTGTCCGGGAGATCAACGGGAATTCCCGGTGCAACGATATCGTCGGTTCCATCGTCTCTCTTTCCGGGGCACTGAATTTCATCGTGATGGGAGAATGCGTGGAAACGAAGGAAGAGCAGCTCTCGCTGGAGCAGCTCGGCTGCGTGCACTATCAGGGGTATTTGTACAGCCCCGCGGTTCCCTTCGAGGAGTTTCTTGAACTGCTGCGGGTCTCGAGGATCTCCGGATGAAGCGGTCTCTCCGGAAAAGCTGAATTCGGAGGTGGGTGCGGCACGACAGGGAGCCCCTGCGGAACCTGAGCGGGGCTCCCGCATATGCTCACATGCCGATGGCGGCGGATCCTCCCACGATGAAGGCGATGCCCGCCCACTGCACGGCCCGGGTGGGCTCCCGCAGGACGAAGAAGGAAAAGAGGGCCGTCAGAAACGGGCTCGTGGCGGTGATGGGTGTCACCAGCGACACCGGCGCCGTCCGCAGCGAGAGCGTGAAGAGCACGCCTCCCAGAGAAAGCCCCACAACCCCTGCCAGAACGACGCTGAGACGCCGCAGGGCAAGGGTTTTCCCCGCGGAAACCGCGTTGTCCCCCCTGCTGGTTTCGTCGCGCCGGGAGAGGAAGGTTTTTGCCTCCCGGCGTCCCTTCGCGGAGGAGAGCCAGATACCCCAGGTGAGCGGGACGAGCGTCAGGGCCCGGAGGAAGTTGAAGGTCGCGGGGTCCATGCCGGCGGAAGAGATGAGCCACTTGGAGATGGGGATGCCGATGCCCCAGCAGAGAGCGGCCAGGATGGAGAGCAGAAATCCCTTTGTGGCGGCCTGCGGTTGTTCTCTGTCGTGTCCTTCCATGCGCAGAAAGACGAGGCCGAGGACGATACACACCGTTCCCGCCAGGACATGAAGCGTGATGTGCTCGCCGAGCCACAGCCAGGAAACGGCAGTCACCACAAGGGGATAGGCGCTGGAGATGGCCACGGCGCGGCTCACGCCGATGCTCTTGATGGCGGCGAAATAGGCCACATCGCCGAGGATGTTGCCGAGAAGGACATTGCAGAACACGACACCCAGGAGAAAGGGCGAGGTGGGGAAGGTTGCGGACGTGCCCAGGAGCGTCAGGAGGACCACGATGGATCCGCCGAGAAAGCCGAGAGAGCGCACGGCGTTGATTTCCTGGTAGGAGAAGCTCTTCATGCCTTCCCGGAGGAGGAGCGGCGACGAGGCCCAGCAGATGGCCGTACCGGCGCAGAGGAGAAGACCCGCGAGTGTCATGGATGTTCAAACCTTCTTTCGAAAGATGGCGTTTCCCTGTGGAAAGCGCGGCGTATCGGACGAAAGACGCATCGCGGCGGAAGGCGTGCTTCCGGGTAGGATCTCCTCGTCGGTACAGTCCCGGTGCATTATACCCCCAACTTCGATTTAGTGCATCCAATGTCTCACCGCGAGGAAAAAAAGCGCGAAACCTCCCTGGTGGAAGGTTTCGCGACGGAAAGGGCCGAGGGAGCCGAAAGGCACCCCGGATGTCATTTGAGAAGCAGGTTCGGCAAAAAGGTGATGAGTTCCGGAACGTAGGTGAGCACCATCAGGTCTGCCACGAGGACGAGCACGAAGGGAACCGCCTCCCGGGCGATGTGCTCCACGGGAACACCGGAGATGTTGGCCGCCACAAAGAGATTCATGCCCACCGGAGGGGTCACCTGCCCGATGGCCAGGTTGGTGATCATGAGGACGCCGAAGAAGACCGGATCGATTCCCAGGGAGACGATCAGGGGGTAGAGGATGGGCGTGAGGAGCGTGATGGCCGCCACGTTGTCCAGGAAGGTGCCGGCGATGAGCAGCGTGATGTTGATGAGCAGGAGCACTGTTTTGGGGTCCTTGGAGAAGGACGTGACCACGCTCACGAACTTCTGGGGAATCTGGTTCGTGGCCAGGAGCCAGGCGAAAATGGAGGCGGCGGCGATGAGGAACATGACCACCGCGCCGCTCAAAGCGGATTTGTAGCAGGCCGAGGCGATGCGGCTCCAGGAAAGCTCCCGGTAGACGAAGCGCCCCACCAGCAGGCCGTAGAGAACCGCGATGCCGGCGGCTTCCGTGGGCGTGAAGATGCCGGAGTAAATCCCGCCGAGGATGATCACCGGCGAGAGGAGGGCGAAAAGGCTGTCTCGGAACGCCTTTCCTTTGTCCGGCGGCGCGGCGGCGCTCTTCGGTTCCGTTGTGCCCACCGCCTTCTGGGCGGCGGTTTCCGTGCGGTATCCTCGTTTTTTCGAGATTCCGTACTCCACGACCATGAGGGAGATGCCGAGAAAAATCCCCGGAACGATACCTCCCACGAAGAGCTTGAGGATTGACACGTCGGTGATGATGGCGTAGAGAATCATGGTGCCGCTGGGAGGAATGAGAAGGCCCAGCAGGCCAGAGCTGGCGATGACCGCTGCGGAAAAGGAGGGACGGTATCCCGCGTCCTTCATGTGGGGGATCATGATGGCCCCGATGGCGGCGGTGGTCGCGGCGGAGGAGCCCGAAATGGCGCCGAAGAACATCGCCGCCAGCGTGGAGACGATGGCCAATCCCCCCGCGACCTTGCCCACGAAGAGATTTGCGAAAGTCACCAGCTTTTTCGAGACGCCTCCCTCGGTCATGATGTTCCCCGCGAGAATGAAGAAGATCAGGGCCAGGAGGGGAAAGGAATTGATCCCCCCCACCATGCGCTGAGGAACGATGAAGAGGGGAATGGGCGTCTTCAGGGCGAGGCCCAGAAGAGAGGCTCCCACCAGGGAGAGCGCGATGGGAACGGAGAGACAGAGCAGCGCGGCGAAGGAGGCGAAGAGGAGGCCGCTCATGAGGCGTCTCCCGGGGAGTGGTCGGGACCGCCGGCTGCGGGACAGGGCGGCGCGGCGTGACCGTGTGCGCTTCCGCTGTCGCCATCCGCGGAAACGCCCGCGAGAACGAGGAGAATGCGCACCGCGTAGTTGAGGCCCATGAGAGAACACCCGAGAAGAACGCTCAGATAGAACCACCCCATGGGGACGGGAAAGGAACCGATGCTCTGGTGCATCGTCTTCGTCATCAGAATTCCCGACTGCCATGCCACGACACTCACGAGAAGCAGGCTCACGCCATGGGCGAGAAGGGTGAGCCCGCGTCCCCAGGCCCGGGGAATCGCCGTCCGGACCAGGTCGATCCGAATGTGGGCTCCCTCGGCCACCGCGAGGGAAGCCCCGAGGAAGACCATCCAGATGTTGAGATACTGCAGCAGCTCCTGGGACCAGGGGATGGGAAAGAAAAGGACGAAACGGGACACGATCTGGAGGAGCAGCACGAGGAACATGGTCGCCACGAGGGCCACCAAAAGGAGACGGGTCGTCCTGTTCAGCAGGGCCTGCAATTGGCGCAGCCACTGGAAAGGCGGCACGGATGTTCCGGGTGCGTGTGAGGGCTGGAGTGAGCCGGACATGAGGACCACAGCGGCTACAGGTTCTGGATCATCCGCACCAGTTCGGCCCACTTTTCGCCCCGCTCCTTTTCGTACTGGTCGTAGAGCGGACGCATGGCCTCCTGAAAGGCGGGAAGATCCACCTCGTTGATCTCCATGCCCTTCGCCTTCAGTTCCTCGATCTCGCCCGCCTCGGTCTCGGAGACGCTCTTCCGGTCGATCTCCGCCACTTTCTTCCCCGCGTCGAGCAGGGCCGCCCGGATTTCCGGGGCCAGGGAGTCGAACTTCGCCTTGTTCATCACCAGCGGCTCGTAGACATGCTGATGGCGCGTGAGGGAGAGATACTTCTGCACTTCGTAGTATTTGCCGCTCAGGGCTCTTCCGGTGGGATTCTCCTGGCCGTCCACCGTGCCGAGCTGGAGCGCGGTGAAGAGTTCGCTCATGGTGATGGGCGTGGGATTCACGTTCAGGAGGGTGAAGGTGTTGACGGCCATCTTGGATTCACCGATGCGAAGCTTCATGCCCGCCATGTCGGCGGGGGTGACGATGGGCTTGCGGTTGTTCGTGATGACCCGGAAGCCGTTCTCCCACCATCCCAGAAGAACCATGCCGTGTTCCTGGAGGATGTCCTCCAGCTTCTTCGCCGCATCGCTGCCGTCAAAGGCGGTCACGTGGGCGTAGTCCCGGAAGAGGTACGGAAGATACAGCGCTTCGAATTCGGGGATGATGTTGCCGATGATGGGGTCGGCGGTGAGGACCATGTCCTGCGTGCCGAGCCGGACCGACTCGGTCATGTCCGGAAGGGAGCCGAGCTGGTTGGCGGGGAAGATGTTGATCTTCACCTTGCCGCCCGTTCCCACCTCCACGAGTTTCGCGAAAAGTTCCGACGAGATGTGGTAATGGTGAGAGACCGATGCGGCGTGTCCCAGATTGAGTTCGATCTCCGCGGCGAAGGAGCCGGAGACGAGGACGAGGGAAAAGAGCGCAACCGCGAGAAGAAGCGAAACATGCCGTGCCTTCATTTGAACAACACCTCCGGGAACGTCCGGCTGTTCTGCCGTGTCTGTCCGGTTTCCTCCGGCGAAGGGACTGCCTTCGTCTTTTCGGAGGAACACCGCCGTCGTGAAAAGCGCATTTCAGGAATTTTTCACCTCCGATCGGCTTCTTGAGAAGATAAGGCCGCCCCGGGCCGGGGAGACCTTTGCGGAAACACGCCTCCGCCGGGGCGTCAGAAGAAGCGTTTTTCCCGTTCCCGGATCTCCGGTGCGCCGATGAAGCGGAAGAACTCGTCGAAATCCATCATGTCCTCCCGGCAGCCCGCGGTGGTGCCGTGGGTCGCGAGTTCGGTCATGCAGCGCATCGCCGCCCCGGCGACGGCATAGGTGAGGGAGCAGGGATGGACCACCACGGCGTAGCCCAGGTCCTGGAGTTCCTGTGGCGTTTTCAGGGGAGTCTTTCCTCCCTCGATCATGTTCGCCAGGGTCGGCTTGAGGATCTCCCGATTCACGGTCCGCATCTGCTCCTCCGAAGTTACCGCCTCGACGAAAATCATGTCCGCTCCCGCCTCGGCGTAGGCTTTTCCTCTCCGGATGGCGTCGTCGAAGCCGTGCACCGCCAGTGCGTCCGTGCGGGCCATGATGACGAGATCCGGGTCCTGTCGCGCCGCGATGGCCGCCTTGATTTTCGCCACCATCTCCTCCAGGGGAATGACCGCTTTGCCGGCCATGTGGCCGCAACGTTTCGGAAAAACCTGATCCTCGATGAAGAGCCCTGCCACACCGGCTGCCTCGTATTCGCGCACGGTGCGCATCACGTTGTTCACGTCTCCGTACCCCGTGTCCGCGTCGGCGAAAACGGGAATGTCCACGGCGTTCACAAGATTCCGGTACTGATGTACCATCTCCGTCATGGTGAGCAGCCCGATGTCGGGCTTTCCGAGGAGGGAGGCGGAGAAACTGTAGCCCCCCGCGGTAAGGGCCTTGAAGCCGCATTTTTCGATCATCCGGGCGGTGAGACCGTCATGGGCGCCTGGAAGCACCAGGATTTCCGGTCCCTCCACCAGAGTGCGGAACAGGGTTGTCTTTCGCACGCGCAAGTCGCCTTCTTTCCAGGGCACAGGATTTTCGATACGTTATAATAGCATGCCATCGTGTTTTCCCGTTCGGTTCTTCCTGCGGGGCGGTTTTTACGGGGGAGCGTTTCCGGTTTTTGGAAAGGCTCCAAAAAAATAAATGAAAGGAGAAAACCATGCATTTCCGCAAACTGGTGGGAGACAAGTGCTACCTGTCGCCTCTTTCTTCGGAGGACGCGGAACAGTGTACGGCCTGGCTCAACGATCTTGAGGTGGTGCGGAACCTTTCCAGGGTTTCCGCGGTCATCGGCCTCGAGGCGGAACGGGAGGCCCTGGAGAAGATCGGCAGGGAGCACAACTACGCCATTGTCGATCTCGCCACGGAGGCCATGATCGGCGTCTGCGGCTTCTTTGACACGGACCATCTGAACGGAACGGCGGAATTGGGTATTTTCATCGGGGACAAGGCGTACTGGTCCAGAGGGTACGGCCGCGAGGCGATTACCCTTTTGCTCCGGTACGGATTCGACTACCTCAACTTCGAAAACGTGCTGCTCCGGGTGTATTCTTTCAACGCCCGGGCCATCGAATCCTACAAAAGAGTGGGCTTCCGCGAGATGGGCCGCCGCCGGCGGGCCCTGAAACGGGAGCGGCAGTTTTTCGACGTGATCTACATGGACATCACTCCGGAGGATCTCTCCGGCGACGCATAGAGGCGGAAACCGAAACGTTCCTGCCGAAAAGAGCGCCGCAGGAGTTTCTTTCCGTACAGACGAAGGGCGGGCAACGATCATGCAGGAATTTCTGGGATGGATGCTGGCATTGGGCGCTACGGTGATCTGGGCCTTTACGCCCGTGCTCTACCGGCGGAGTGGGGAGCATTTTTCCGTGTGGGGCATCAACGCGGTGCGCTGCATCGGCTATCTGGCCACGGCGGGATTGTATCTCGCCGTGACGGAGGGGGCGCGGGCGCTTCTGTCCCCTCCCTCGGGAGAGCAGCTTTTTGCCATCATCGCCGGGGGGGTGGTGTGGCTCGTCGTGGGAGACGCCTTCTTCTTCGCGGCCCTGAACCGCCTCGGAGTGGCGGTGACCTCTGCGGTGACCTCCGCCTATCCGCTGCTCGCCGTCCCGGTGTCGTGCCTCTTTCTCGGCGAATCCTTTCATCTTTCCCTTCTCTTCGCGGCGGCGCTCATCGGCGGCGGGCTCTACCTGGTGGCGCCCCGAGAGGACGGAACGGAGGCGCTGCGTAATCGGACGGGAATGTTCTTCGCCTTCGCGGCCATGGTCTGCTGGCTTGCGGGGCTCGTCTCCTGCAAAGTGTCGGCAAACGTTCTTCCCGTGGCAGAGATCGAATGGTGGCGGGCCCTGGGGGTGACCGGCGTTTCCTGGCTCGTGTTTCTCCTTCGGGAGGGACGTTTCGGCGCAGGCTGCGCCGCGCCCTCCGGATTGCGGGGAGCCCCCGCCTCTGTCGTGCTCTGGACCGTGGCCGCCGGAGCACTGAGCCTCACTGTAGGCAACCTGCTCTTCACGGGAAGCCTCACGGCCATCTCCGCCGTGGTCGCCACGAACATCGTTTCCATACGACCTTTCCTCTCCGCTCTCTTCGGAGCGCTGCTGCTCCGTGAGCGCCTGACTCCACGCCTTCTCGGCGGTATCGGCCTCGTCGTTTCCGGCGTCGCCGCCATGTCCTTCTGACGCAAGCGGGCGGAGGGCACGCCCCGTGATGTGCGGCGGCAGTACCCCCGCATTGTCAACGGACGAGAAGAAGACCCCCAAAGAGCGTGAAAAGGACGGATTTTGGAGTGGACGTATCCCTGGTCCGTCATCTGTCACAAAATCAAAGCCTGGGCTTGACAAGAGGCTCACAATTGCTCTATTTTATTTAAAATTATTCTAATAAAGAGAGCGGTCTGTCACGCTTTTGGCATTGCTTCGCTACCCATTTGCTTAAAAATGGTTTAAAATTCGAACGGTTTAGGAACTCCCGGGCCACAGGGACGTGAAGACCACCGTGGTTTACCTTATACATGGAGAGGAGCCTAAAACGTGACGAAGCAACTCACATGGCGTAAAGCAATTGAAAAGGTCCTCAGCGGAGCCTCCGAAGCAATGCACTACAAGGAGCTTACCGACAAAATTATTGGGGCGGAGTTGCGAACCGAACTAGGTGCGACGCCTGCGGCGACTGTCAGTGCACATTTAACTACCGCCATCAAAAAAGAGGGCGGCGAATGCCCTTGGCAAAAAATCGGGCGCGGGCTTTACGTGTGGAAGGCGAAGGCTGGCATTTCACCTGATGCGCCAACGATCGTTTCAACGGAGGATGAGGCGGAGGAAGAACAATATGCGGTCGTAAGCTCGTTCGGGATGTTCTGGAGTCGCGAAGCTATCGAGTGGAGCGCCAGCCCGCAAATCCTGGGAATGCAGCAGATCGGGGCGGAAGCGGTCGATTTTTCGAAGCAGATTGGCATTTACCTCCTCTATGACGGTAGAGAGGTGATTTACGTTGGTAGAGCCACAGAGCGACCGCTTGGGAGGCGACTTTACGAGCACACCCTCGATCGACTTTCCTCGCGATGGGATCGCTTCTCATGGTTTGGACTATTACCAGTTTCTGATGAGGGGAAGCTCGGTGCACTGCCGGATTCGTTCGCTGGCACAAGCGTCATACCGGCACTCGAAGCCCTGCTCATCGAAGCGTTGGAACCAAGACAAAACCGCAAGAGAGGTGACGATCTCGCTGCAGTTGAATTCATTCAGAAGCCCGATCCGGAGATTAAGAAAAAGCTCGTCAAGCAAACGATGGATGCAGTAATTAATAAACTATAAAGCCGAGCAAGGCGGTGTACCCAACGTTCACCGCGTCATATCCGGTGCTTGTCGCTCTCCTGAAAAGGAGTGCGTTTGTTGCCGGTGTTCGGTCTGTGGTGCGGGGTGACTCATAGCTGAACAGTGATAGCGACATTCTGGTGGAGCTCGAACCCGACGCCCGTGTCGGATTGTTTGGGTTCGCCAGGTCGTGGCGTTGTCCTCAGGAAATCCTCGATACAAAATCGACCTGCCACATCCAGGGCGCTTCAGAGGGTTTTCCAAAAAGACATCCTGGTCGTATTCGGGCAAGGGCCGTGGCCTGCCATCCGGAAAAAGAGGTGCAGCGAATGAATACAGAAGGTCGAAGCTTTTCTGCGTTGATGGAAGAGGTGTGGCGTCAGCTTGCCGTGCGCCAGGAGGACGTGGACCGGCAGATCGGCGTCAACGACGCGACCGTCAATTGTTGGGGGAATGGACACTCCACGCCCTCAAAACTCGCCAATACCCAATTGAAAACCTTCTGCGAAAAGATGATTCGGCGAAGTACGTTGACGCTGTCTGCCGGAATGATGGATTTCGCAACCTTGGAAGCGCACCGGAATCAGGAGCAATCATGAACAATTTCGGCGAAACAATAAGTTTCATTTGGTCTGTTGCCGACCTCATTCGCGGACCCTACCGGCCAAACCAGTACAAGGATATCATGCTCCCCATGACCGTCCTGCGCCGTCTTGACTGTGTCCTGGAGTCCACCAAGGAAAAGGTTCTCGAACAGCAGAAAAAGCTTTCGGGCGGCAAGGTCAAGAACGTCGATCCAATCCTCTGCCGCGTCACGGGCGTACCGTTCTATAACACCAGCAGGTACACGTTCGAAAAGCTAAAGGGCGACCCGAACAACATCGCCGCAAATCTGACCAATTACATCAAGGGGTTCTCCACTCGGGCCAGGGGGATCATCGAGCACTTCGGGTTCGAGGATCATATCGCCAAGCTCGACAAAGCCGACCGGCTCTACCTGGTGGTATCCAAGTTTTGCGATATCGACCTGCACCCACAAAATGTCTCGAATATCGAGATGGGCTATATCTTCGAGGAGCTGATTCGGCGGTTTAATGAGGCATCGAACGAAGAGGCGGGCGATCATTTCACCCCCCGCGAGGTCATTCGCCTGATGGTAAACCTCCTCTTTATGCCTGATAGTGACATCCTCACTACCAAAGGCATCGTGAAGACCCTCTACGATCCGGCCTGCGGAACGGGCGGCATGTTGTCCGTAGCCGAGGACTACGTGCGCGAACTCAACCCCGACGCTTGCTTGGAAGTCTTCGGTCAGGACTACAACGCTCAGGCCTATGCCATCTGCGGGTCGGACATGATGATCAAGGGCTGGAACATCGAACACATCGCCTTTGGCGACAGCTTTACCGACGACTGTTTCCCGCGCCACAAGTTCGATTACATGCTGGCCAATCCTCCCTTTGGTGTGGAGTGGAAGCCGGAAGCCGATTTTATCACGCGCGAACATGAAGAGCAGGGCTTCGGAGGACGTTTCGGCGCGGGATTGCCCCGCATCAATGATGGTTCCCTGCTTTTTATTCAGCACATGATCAGCAAGATGCAAGATCCGAAGGAAGGCGGTACCCGCTTTGGCATCGTCTTCAACGGTTCACCGCTGTTCACCGGCGCGGCAGGGTCTGGAGAGAGCGAGATCCGCCGCTGGATCATCGAGAACGATTGGCTGGAGGCCATTGTCGCTCTGCCGGACCAGCTCTTCTACAACACCGGCATTTATACCTATCTCTGGATCGTCACCAACCGGAAAGAGCCGGGCCGTCGGGGCAAGATCCAAATGGTGGATGCAACGAGTTTTTTCAAAAAGATGCGCAAATCCCTGGGCAACAAGCGAAACGAAATCTGCGACGATCAGCGCGACGAGATCACCCGGCTCTACGGAAATTTCAAAGAGGTCGAGCATGTCCGCATCTTCGACAATGCCGACTTCGGTTACCGGCGCATCACGGTGGAACGTCCGCTGCGGCTCAACTTCGCGGTGGACGAAATGCGAATCGCCCGCCTCAAGGAAACCACGGCCTTTGCCAACCTTGCTTCCAGCAAAAAGCGTAAGGATACGAAGGTTGCTCAGGCCGAGATCGAAGAAGGCTGCAAGCTACAGGAATGCATCCTGTCTGCCCTGCGACCGCTTGCCGGTCAAGGTATCGTCAAGAGCAGGGAACGATTCTCGGAGATGGTGAAGATGGCATTCAGGGCGGCGCGTCTCAATATTCCAGCCGCGCTCTTCAAGGCCATCCTCATGGCCCTGGCGGAACGGGACGAAACGGCGGATGTCTGCACCGACGCCAGGGGCAACCCCGAATCCGATCCCGACCTGCGCGACTACGAGAACGTGCCGCTCAAGGAAGACGTGGGCGAGTACATGAGGCGTGAGGTTCTGCCGCACGTGCCCGATGCCTGGGTGGACGAGTCCAAAACCAGAATTGGGTACGAGATCAATTTCAATCGCTATTTCTACAAGTACCAGCCGCCAAGACCACTTGAAGAGATAGAGGTCGATCTCAAGAAGATCGAGAGGGAAATCGCAGACATGCTCGCGGAGATGACGGAATGACGGAAAATCCTATGGAACCTTCCACTACAGCCGAAATTCCCAATCGCTTGCTTGGCGACGTCCGGCAAATGATCGAGGAAGCCCGGGGTGCTGTCGCCGCAACCGTGAATGCCGGGTTGACGATGCTGTATTGGCGGATCGGCAGCAGGATCAACCAGGAAGTATTGAGAGGAGAGCGCGGTGATTACGGGAAACAGATTCTTGCCACACTGTCGCAAGAATTGGCCCGGGACTACGGGGATGGATTCAGCTACACGGCATTGACCCGCATGGTCAAATTCGCCGCATGTTTTCCGGATTCCGAGATTGTTGCCACACTGTCGCGACAATTGAGCTGGTCCCACTTTCGTGAACTCTTGCCCCTTGAGAAGCCGCTTCAGCGGGAGTTCTACGCCGAGATGTGCCGGATGGAACGGTGGAGCGTTCGCACCCTGCGGCAGAAGATCGGTTCCATGCTGTACGAGCGTACTGCTCTTTCCAAGAAACCGGCCGAACTGGCAAAGCTGGAGCTTCAGTCTTTGCGGGAAGAGGACCGTATGAGCCCTGATCTCGTTTTCCGTGACCCCTATTTTCTCGATTTTCTCGGCCTTAAGGGGGCTTTTCAGGAAAAAGATCTGGAGGCGGCCATTCTTCGCGAGCTGGAAGCCTTCATCATGGAATTGGGTGCGGGTTTCACCTTTGTCGCACGGCAGAAGCGCATTGCCGTGGATCATGACGATTTTTACCTTGATCTGCTCTTCTTCCATCGCGATCTGCGGCGGCTGGTGGCCGTTGAACTCAAACTCGACAAGTTCCGGCCCGATCACAAGGGCCAGATGGAGCTTTATCTGCGCTGGCTCGACAAATACGAGCGCAAACCGGGAGAAGAGTCACCCCTGGGTATCATCCTATGCGCCGGCAAAAACGCCGAACAGATTGAACTTCTGGAACTCGGCCGCTCCGGCATCCATGTCGCCGAATACCTGACCGTCCTGCCGCCCAAGGATGTTCTGAAACGCAAACTGCACGAGGCCATCGAGCGTTCCCGGCTGGCCTTGGAGAACCACAGCGGGGAGGATGAGGCATCCTCAAAGGCAACTGCCAAGGAAGACGTGACGGTTCGGCAGGATAACCCATGGAAGAAGCCCGCCACAACGAAGGCCGGGGAAAAAGAGTCTCGCAAAGGGGACAAATCATGAACCGGCCGACAACTCAAAACAGACGGGCAGGCTACCCGGCATATAAGCCGTCGGGCATCGAATGGCTGGGGGAGATTCCGGTCAGCTGGACGACCGTTCCCATCAAGCGGTGCTTCGAGGTGCAACTCGGCAAGATGCTCCAGAATCACTCTGAATCCGAGGGCGACGTTCTCGTTCCCTACATCAAGGCACTTCATGTCCTGTGGGGACGAGTTGACACTTCGGATTTACCGGAAATGTGGGCGAGCCCGACAGATATCAGGCAGTTCGGAGTAGGGAGCGGCGACTTGCTTGTTTGCGAGGGCGGCGAGGCTGGGAGGGCGGGTATCGTTTATGCTCCGCCTGATCGCTGCATTATTCAGAACGCCTTACACAGAGTTCGCGCAAAAGGTGCCGATGTCCGTTTCCTCCAGTATGTCCTTCACGCGGTTGGCAGTAGAGGATGGTTTGATGTCCTCTGCAACAAGGCAACCATCGCCCATTTCACGCGAGAGAAACTTGCGGAACTCAGAGTGCCGTTACCACCGAGTGTTGATGTACAAAAAGCCATTGCCGCATTTCTGGATCGCGAGACGGCGCGGGGGGATGCGCTGATTGAGAAGGTGGAGCAATTCATTGAATTGTTACGCGAGTACCGCACCGCCCTCATCTCCGCCGCCGTGACCGGAAAAATAGACGTGCGCGAGGAGGTTCCCTGATGCCGGGTCAACACACCGAATACGCATTTGAAACCGCCATCGAGCACCACCTGACCACGGCAGGTGGGTACGAGAAAGGCGATAGGGATGCCTTTGACCCGGCCCGCGCGCTATTCCCCGCCGAGGTCATCGCTTTCGTCCGGATAACCCAGCCCAAGGAATGGGAGTATCTTTCGAACCTCCAAAAGGAGAAAGCCGAAGGCACGCTGCTGGACGACCTCTGCCGGGCGCTCAACTCCGACCACGAAGGGTGTCTCTCCGTCCTGCGGCACGGATTCAAGTGCTTCGGCAAACTGTTTCGCGTGGCCTGTTTTGCCCCGGCGAGCGGAATGAACCCGGATACGCAGCGGCTTTATGCGGCCAATCGACTCACGGTGATCCGTCAGCTCCGCTATTCGGTCAAACACGGCAACACCCTCGATGTAACCCTGGCCTTGAACGGCATTCCCGTAGCCACCCTGGAGCTCAAGAACCTCATGACCGCCCAGACCTGGCGGCATGCGGTCACACAGTACAAAAACGACCGCGACCCGGCGGATCCGCTCTTCCAGTTCAAGAAACGCACGCTGGTTCATTTCGCCGTGGACACCGACGAAGTCTACATGTCCACGCGGCTTTCCGGCCGCAGCACCTCTTTTCTGCCCTTCAACAAGGGCTGCGGGGGAGGCGCAGGCAACCCGGAGAATCCCGGTGGCTATAAAACCGCCTATCTTTGGGAAGAGGTTCTGGAGCGGCACAGCTTTCTCGACATCCTGGCGAGGTTCATTCATCTCCAGGTCGAGGAGAAGCCACTCGGCGGGAAAAAAGTGAAGCGGGAGACGATGATTTTCCCGCGTTATCACCAGCTCGATTGCGTGCGGAAGCTCGTGGCCGACGCCTGCGTTCGGGGAGCCGGAACCAATTACCTCATCCAGCACTCCGCGGGCAGCGGCAAGTCCAACTCCATCGCCTGGCTGGCCCATCGGCTCGCCAGCCTCTACACCAAAAAAGACGAAAAGGTCTTCGGCTCGATCATGGTGGTTACCGACCGGGTTGTCCTCGACCAGCAACTCCAGAACACCATCTACCAGTTCGAGCACAAGCAGGGCGTGGTCCGGAAGATCGACATCAACTCGACCCAATTGACCGAGGCCCTCGCATCCGGGGTGCCGGTGGTGATCACCACGCTTCAGAAATTTCCCTTTGTCACCGAGAAGATGGGCGATTTGCCCATGCGCCGATATGCGGTGATCGTGGACGAGGCGCACAGTTCACAGGGTGGCGAGACGGCGACCGAACTCAAAGGTGTGCTTGCAGGAGCAGCCATCAGGCAAGAGGCCAGAGCCAAGGCCGAGGAAGAAGGACTGCCCGACTACGAAGAGGAAATCCTCAAGGCCATGGCCAAGCGCGGCCGCCAGCCCAATATCAGCTTCTTCGCGTTCACCGCGACACCCAAGTACAAAACGCTGGAGGTGTTTGGCACCCCGGGCGCGGATGGCAAGCCGCAACCCTTTCATCTCTACAGCATGCGTCAGGCCATCGAAGAGGGTTTCATCCTCGACGTGCTCCGGCATTACATCACGTACAAGACCTATTACCGGCTGATCAAGTCCATCGAGAATGATCCAACGGTGGACAAAAGCAAGGCTGCCAGGGCGCTCGCCCGCTTCATGAGTCTCCACCCGCACAACATCGCCCAGAAGACCGAGGTCATGGTAGAGCATTTCCGCCACTTCACCATGCACAAGATCGGCGGAAAGGCCAAAGCCATGGTGGTCACCTCCAGTCGCTTGCACGCGGTGAAGTACAAGCAGGCATTCGATGCGTACATCGCCGAGAAGGGGTACACGGGAATCAAGACGCTGGTTGCCTTCTCAGGTACGGTGATTGATCCGGAAGCACCCGGTGCCGACTATACGGAAGTCGGTATGAACGAAGGCATCCGGGAAAAGGAACTCCCGGAACGCTTCGGGACAGAAGCGTACCAGGTGTTGCTCGTGGCGGAGAAATACCAGACCGGATTCGACCAGCCGCTTCTTCACACCATGTACGTGGACAAAAGGCTCGCAGGAATCCAGGCGGTGCAGACCCTCTCGCGGCTGAATCGCACCCACCCGGGCAAGGAAGATACCTTTGTTCTCGACTTCGTCAACGAACCCGAAGAGATACTGGAGGCCTTCCAGCCCTACTACGAGCAAACGATCATCGGCGCAAGGGCGGAGCCGAAGCAGCTTTACGAGCTCCAGGCCAAATTGGACGGACACCAGGTCTACTACAAGGCCGAGGTCGAGGAGTTCTGTAAGGTATTCTACAAGCCGCGACGGAATCAAACACCCGCCGACCACGCCAGGATGAACGCTTGCATCGATCCGGCCGTGAATCGTTACAACGGACTTGAGGAAGAGGTCCGGGAGGAGTTCCGGAAAATGCTGGTCGCCTTCAGAAACCTTTACTCTTTCATGTCGCAGGTGATCCCCTTCCAGGACTCCGATTTGGAAAAGCTCTATTCATACGTCCGGTTTCTGCTGACCAAACTGCCGAGAGATGACCGGGGACCGATCTACAACTTTGATGAGGACGTGGCGCTCAAGTTTTACCGTTTGCAGAAGATCGCTGAGGGCTCCATCGTCCTGGAGCCGGGTGCCCGATACGAGGTATCGGGGCCGACGTCTGTGGGCACCGGCGTGGCCCGAGGTGATGAGATCGAGCTGTCCAAGCTGATCGATATTCTCAACGAGCGGTTCGGAACCGAGTTCAAACCGGGCGATCAATTGTTTTTCGAATCGATACGCGAGGACGCCATGGCCGACAGCAACCTTCGTCAAGCCGCGCTCGCGAACACGATGGAGAACTTCGGCTACGTTTTCCGCAAGGCTCTGGAGGGACTTTTTATCGACCGCATGGAGCAGAATGAGGAAATCACGGCCAAGTTCATGAACGAGGATCAATTCCGCGAGGCTGTCAGTCGGCACCTCCTCAAAGAGGTCTACGAGACGATCCGAGAGGAGACCAGCTATCAAAAGTCAACAGGGGCAGATCTTACCCATCTTTGATGGATACTCTGACAAGCGAATACAACACCTCTCAGAGGTGAACCTGAAAGACGCGGCGAAGCGGCTCGGCGTGTCGGAAACACTTTCGCTTCTCCCGTTGGACTTTGGACATGGATCTTAACCTGTGAGTTGCGTGCGTCTTCATGCTTTAAAGTGATATCCGGCTACACCGATGGCGCTCCCGCACTTGAAGGTGGTTCCCCCTTGTGTTAGCATGCGGTGCATGTGTTCTTCACGCAGGCAGGTGCTGCTGTTCTTTTCGGAGGTGGAGATCATGTCGGCTGGTCCGGCCGCTTTCCGTGCCCTCTTTGCCGGGGCTTTGCGGAATATTTTTCTGTGGTGCCGTGGAAGCGCATCTTCTGCAGGTGCCCGCCGCATTGACATCGGTTTCCGGTTCTCTTTGTGCGATGTGCCATGAGCGTACCCCAGGGGAGGGGAAAGATGATGAAGACGCGCTATTTTCGGGCAATCTACATCGACCTGGAGAACATTTCTCCTGAGACGGACCTCCGGCTCCTGCTGGAGGAGATCGCCCTCAAGTCCGACGACGAAGAGCTGACCAACGTCTACGCCATCAAGCTGGCCTGCGGGGACAGCAATTCCATCAAGAACTTTCGGGAACAGCTTCTGCAGCTCAACTTCGACATCAGGGAAACGCCCCATCTCTCCAAATCGAGCAAAAAGAACCGAGCAGACCTGATCATTTCCATCGAAGCCTTCGAGAGCCTTTACCAGAAAAACCCCGAGATCGACCAGTACATCTTCATCACCTCAGACGCGGATTTCACCGTGGTGATGGACAAGCTCCGGAAATACGGCAGGGAGGTCTGGCTCGTCACGAAGAAGAGCGACGCGGAGCGTCCCATCTTCAACAGCGCCTGTGATGCGGTGCTCGTGCTGGAGGACTACCGGAAGGGACGCGAGCGGGAGAGCAACGATTCCGGGGGGAAGAAGTGGGAGTTCCTGTCCGACCTGGGTTTCACCCGGGAAGAGGCGAGCCAGATCAAGCTCGTCCTTGAATCCTTTCCAAAGGACGAATGGCATCACTTTTCCTCCTTCGGCAACAAGATCAGGAACACCTACAAGGCCTTCACGTACCGGGGAAAGAAACTCAACAGCCAGACCAAGCTCTTCAAGGAACTCCGGGACCGGAAGATCGTGGAGATCCGCAAGAGCGACGGAGCGGATCAGTTCCGGGTGGAATAGGGTCGTTCGTTCAGCACGGGCCGTCCCCGGGTTTTCGGGAGACGGCCCGTTTGCTGTTTCGTGGTCGTGTCGGTTTTCGGGAAGGGAAGCGATGTCCATGGATATGTTGCGGAAGGGTGCGCACGTTTTTCTTCGGAGGCCCGTCGCGGCGGACGAGAATGAATTCCTCGCGCTGATGCAGCGGAGCCTGGAGTTCCTTGCTCCCTGGATTTATCCTCCGTCGGACGGGGAGGCTTTCCGGGAATACCTCCGCGGCCGGGACGGCGAGCGGGACGACGGGTTTTTCCTGTGCCTGAACGACACGGGGGAGATCGCCGGAGTGATCAACCTCAATGCCATTGTGCGGAGGTGGTTCCAGAGCGCCTATCTCGGCTACTACATGGGTGCGCCCTTCGCGGGGCGGGGGTTCATGACCGAAGGGATCGGGCTCGTCATGTCCTTTGCCTTTGGCGACCTGGGGCTCCACCGGTTGGAGGCGAACATCCAGCCGGGAAACGCGGCCTCCATCGCCCTGGTACGCCGCTGCGGTTTCCGCAAGGAAGGGTATTCTCCCCGCTATCTCAACGTGAACGGCGAGGGGTGGAAGGACCACGAGCGCTGGGCCCGGCTCGCCGACGACGAAGCCTGAGGTGCGCGGCACCACTCTTTCCCCCGGTGTGGATGCTCTCCGCATGTCGTTGACGCACGGAAGCCGCGACGGGGTGCCGCACGCTCCGGGGGCGATGCGTCAACGGCACCGGTGAAACAGGAGAGCCCCTCCGCGCCTACTTCTCCGCCCAGCTTTCCGCCACCACCGCCTCGGCCACGACGGGAACGGATGCAAGAAAGCGGGCTCCCGCGTCCTCCATGGTGCGCGACAGGATTTCCGCGGCGGCGGTGGCGTGCTCTTCGGGCACTTCGAGGAGAATTTCGTCGTGCACGGAGGCGACGATGCGCGCTTCCGTTCCGGAGAGGGCGGCGGGCAGCCTGCCCAGGGCCTCCTTGAGAATGTCCGCTGCGCTTCCCTGGACGGGAGTGTTGAGGCGCCCGGGAAGCCCCTCGCCGGGAGGAATGCGGCGCAGCCTTCCCGAGAGGGTCCGAACCTCCGCGGAGGGATTTTCCGCTTCCTTCCGGTGCCAGGCGGCGATACCGGAATAGGCGTCGAAGAAGCGGGAGCGGAAGTGCTCCGCCTCGCCTCCGGTCATGGCCGCGCCGAAGGTGCTCTGGGCGTAGCGCTGCAGCCCTCGCGCTCCCATGGCGTAGATGAGGCCGAAGTTGATGGCTTTGGCGAGCTGGCGTTCTCCTTTTGTCACGTCCTCCGGGGCTTTTCCCGTCACGAGCGAGGCGGTAACGCGATGCAGGTCCTCGCCCGAGCGGTAGGCCTCTCTCATCCGGGCATCCCCGCTGATTTCCGCGGCCACGCGCAGCTCGATCTGGGAATAGTCCGCAAGGACGAGGCTCTTGCCCGGCGGTGCGGCGAAGCAGCGTCGGAACCGGGCTTCCCGGGGAATCTGCTGGATGTTGGGCGCCGCGCAGGCAAGACGGCCCGTGGGGGTGCGTACCTGTGCGTAATGGGAGTGCAGGCGCCCCGTGACGGGATGAATGTGCGCGGCGATGGCATCCCCGAAGGCAGAAGCGGCCTTGGCGATCTTTCGGTACTCCAGAAGGGCTTTCACGGCGGGGTGATCCGCGAAGGGCTCCAGGTCGCTTCGGGATGTCCCCGTCAGCGGAAGGCCGCCCCGAAGCCGGAGCGCTTCGAGGAGCTGTTTCGTGCTGTCGGGGTTCACCAGGGCGCCGTCGTCGAAGAGAGAGAGCTGCCCTTGCCGCGGTAGCGCTCCGAGGGCAGCCCGGAGCGCCTTGAGGGCGGTGGCCTTCTCCTCTGCCAAAGTCGTTCGGAGGGCGTCGAAGCGCTCCCGGGAAAGAGGCATTCCTGTGGCGTGCATTTCCGCAATCGCGAAAACGCAGTCGAATTCGAGCTTCGCCGTCCCAACGAGTCCCTTGCTTCGCAGGAGAGCGACGAGGGCCTCCCGGAGGGGAAGCAGGATCGCCGCATCCCGTGCGGCGTAGCAGAGCTGTTCCGACGACAGGGAGGCGGTGCGCCAGTCGCTGCGTCCCAGCTCTTTGGGGATGTCCACGTCGAGATGGCGCGCCGCCAGGGCGCCCAGGCCATGACTGCCGTCGTCCTCGCCGCAGGCCGCAAGCTGGGCCGCCAGCATGGTGTCGAAAAGGGGAGGGGCCACGGGGAGTTCCTCTCCGGAGAGAAAGGCCAGATCGAAGGCGGCGTTCTGGAAGATCTTCACGGCTTTGCCCGTCAGAAGACGCCGCAGGGGTTCCCGCGCCTCCGCGCCCCGGATGCGGAACAGGTCTGCCAAAAGCACCGGGCGCTCCGGCGCGGCGATCTGTACCAGACGGACCCGGCATCGGATCGGGTCGAGCCCCGTGGTTTCCGTGTCGATGCCGAGGAAAGGGCTCTCGTCGAGGTGGAGTTCTCTGACCGCCTCGGCCAGATCGTCCGCGGAGGAGGCCACGAAAAAAGAGACAGGCAATCCGTTGTCGTCCTGGTATCTTTTCACGGCGTCGCCTCCGTCGCGGATGTTTCCGGCAGGGAAAACGCACCCTTCTGTACGGTTCCGCTGCACCTGTCATTGTAGCGCGAGGGGCGGGCGGTATCGAGAACAGGGCATGCGCCCGGCTGCGTCACTTCTTCTCCGGAGCGTCGTTTTCCGTATCGTACTTTTTTTTCCAGAAAAAGTTGACGTGACGAACCATTGCCTCCCGTGCTTTGTGGGGAGAGCCGCTTTTCATCGCCTCGAGAACTTTCCAGTGTTCACGCCTGTCCGTGTCCGGGAGCAGGGAGTAGTGGAACTCCCGTTGTGCCCATATTTCACTGCGCAGCGAGTTGAGGAGTTTGGTGAGAAGATGGTTTCCGGAGATTTCGACGATGGCGTTGTGGAATGTGTCGTGAATGTCGTAGAGAGATTCGCCGCGTTCTTCACCCCTCAGAATGTACTCGAGTTTGTCGATGTCCTCGGGGGTCGCCCGTTCCGCCGCCCAGTACGCCGCCTGTCCCTCCAGAAGTTGCCGGATCTGCATGAGTTCCGTGTACGAGGAATCGGAGAACATTGTTACGGCAAGCTGCGTTCCGTTCAGGATCCTGTCGGCGTTCGCCGAAAGGAACGTGCCCTGCCCCGGATGCGCCTCCAGGACGCCGGAATGGGCAAGTGCCTTCAATACCTCGCGGATGCACGTGCGGCTGACGCCGAATGTCGCTGCCAGCGCCTGCTCCCCCGGAAGTTTGCTCCCGGGTGCCCAGTGGTTTTCCTTGATCGCCTTGATCATCTGGGCCATGACATCGTCATGAAGCGTGGATCTGTTTGCATGTTTCAACACTATGGTGTTCGACCTCCCTAAACATGGTGATATTCCGATGGCATTCACGACATAACCGAGGAAGCCGAAAAGACATGCCGTTCTCATGGGGCGGCGCTGTTCTTTTCCGGGAACATATTATACAGTACGACATTCCGTACATGATACAGACGATTTTCGGGCACATGTATCCTTGTTCGGATGTTGCCGGATGGAGCGTTGCTTGCGGGAGCTTCTTGCGTGCGAAGGGCAGGAAGACCGCCCGTCCGCACGGGGACAGGCGGTCTTCCTGCGGGAAGGAGAAGAGACGGTCGGCCTGTCCGTTTACGACGAAAGGGGACACCTGCCGTGCGTTCCCCTTGCGGTCTCGCGGGGAATGATGTACTCGAAGTTGCCGTTGATTTCCGATTTGGTCTCGCGCCCGTTCGCCACTTCCAACAGAAATGCATACAGCGCAGCTCCCGTCTCGGGGATGGAACAGCCCTGGATGACGGTTCCCGCGTTGAAATCCGTGATGCTCGCGAGTTTTTCGAACGTTTCCGGATTTCCGGTGAGTTTGAGTGTCGGCATGACTGCGTTGCCGACGGGTGAACCGCGACCGGAACTGAAGGCTGTCACGACAGCGCCTTCCATGGCGAGACCGGTCAGATTGAACGGGTCCGGACCCTGTGCACGGTTGTCGATGACCCAAAGCCCCGGATGCGGAACGGGTTCTCCGAGTTTCAGGACTCCCTGTACGGGCGATGTTCCCATTTTCTTGATGTTCCCCATGGATTTCTCCACGAGTGTCGTGATTCCTCCGGCCTTGTTTCCAGGCGTCGGGTTGACTTCTTCGATCCGTTGTCCGTAGGTGCTGTGGTATTCCTCGCGGAGCTCCGAGATCATGTCGAGTACGCGCAGACCCACGTCGCGGGTTGTCGCACGGGCCGCAACGATGTGCTCGCTTCCGGGAAAGCCCGCCACTTCGGACATGAGGACGCTGCCTCCGTTCGCGATGACGAGGTCGGTCATCACGCCGATGACGGGATTCGCCGACAGTGCCGTGGTCCAGTCGGACCCGCCGCACTGGACGCCCACGACGAGGTCGCCCATCGGACAGGGAACGCGTCGTTCCGCTTCGACCATCGCCTTGATCCTGCGGATGTGTTCCACTCCCCGCTTTTCTGCCTGGGGCGAGCCTCCCTCGCGCTGAATGAGGACCGTCTCGACGGGTTTGCCCGTTTCGGCGATGGCGCTGCGGATCTCCTCCATGTTCGTCTGTTCGCAGCCGAGTCCCACGAGTAGAACACCGCCGACATTCGGGTTTCTTCCCGCCGAGATGAGCGCCAGTTTGGTTCGTTCGTGATCGTGCTCGAATTCCGTGCACCCCTGCTCGTGCACGACGGGAATCGTTCCGGTTGCGTGTGCGATTCGCTCCGTGACGGTGTTGGAACAGGACACCATGGAGATCGCGAGGATGTAATTCCTGATTCCGACACGACCGTCGAGGCGTCTGTAGGCGTTGATCTTCGTCATGGTGTCACCCTTTCTCCGCCCGGAACGCACGCTCGTATTCGTTGCACAGCCGGTTCGTGATGTCCTCCACGTTGTGGGAATGCACGTGTTCGCCCTCGGCGATGTCGCACGAGGCGAGGCCTATGGTGACGGCGTATTTCACGACGGGTCGGCCGCGTGTGATCGAAGTGATCGCGACCTTGTGGCCCAGGGGAACCGCAGTTTTCGCGTCGATGCGCAATTCTGCGCAGTGGAGCGTTTCTCCGGCGGCCGTGTCCTGTACGACCACCGCGACGTTGTCTTCCGGTTCGATCCGTATGGCTTTTTTGATCGCCGCGTTTTCCATCGTCTTCTCTCCTCCGGGGAAGATATCTTCAGTCCTGTATCATGTCCGCGATCTCGCGGGGCGATTTTCCTTCAAGGCCCATCTTCGCGAGGGTCTGTCCCGTCTTGAAGTAGTCTTCGTCCAGAAGAAGTCCGCAAAGCTCAATGACCGAGCGCATGATCGGTGTGGCGACGCCTGCGAGTGCTCCGAGTTCAACGAGGGGAACCATGGAGAACGGTGTGTCCTCGGTGAGAAAGCGGTGGTCGAGGGTCTTCGGTGCATCGGGTTTCTGTCCGCCGAACGCGGTGTTCACCTGTATGACGGAATGAAGGTCGGAGCCTTGGACATTGTACTGTGTGCGGATCGTCTCCACCGTGCTCATGAGATCGAGTCCGAAAGCTTTTCCGACCGCCAGACGCTCGCGGTCCACGGCCTCCATGGCGCGACAGACGCAGGGCGGCATGCCGTCGAAGTAGAAACGAAAATCGCCTTTCGTGTTCTCGATCCTTCCGGCGTTCATGAGCATGGGGACGCAGTGGACGATCATGTTCGTGTTGGCCATGCTTGTCTGGAGGACGTTCGCGCCCTTTGTGTACGACGTGCAGAACGTCTGGCGCATTGCCGCATCGACGCGGTCGTAATCATGGTTTGGAAGGACGGCGAGTGTGACGGGATTTTTGACGCCCCGGACGTTGACTCTTCCCGGTTCGATCGCCGCGCAAGCATAGGGGAGGTTGTCCGTTTCGCCGACGAGCACGTCGCGCCCGAGTTTTCGGAACGCGTTTTTCAGGCCGAACGTTCCGTAGTTGCCGGGGGAGAGAATGAGGATTTGTCCATCCCTGAAATACGGCAGTGTGAGATCGAAGAACGCCTTCTGGGCGAAGGATGGTGCCGTGAAGTAGACGATCTCGGCCTCGCGCAGTGCCTCTGCCGCGTCCGTCGTCGCGTTGGCGAGCTTTCCGTCGCCGACGATCCTGTTCTCCATCGTGATGATGTTTCCTCTGTCTCGAATGGCGTCGACGACGGCTGCGAATGCCGGATGTTCGTAGAGCGTGACGGAATGTCCCCGGAGTGCGAGATCTCCGGCGAGTGCCTGTCCGCCGTTGCCGGCGCTCATGACAGTGATCTTTCTCATGTCGCATCTCCTCTTCTGGATATGAAAAAACGAAACGTTCTCTTCGGTGGCGCGTGCATTCCATTCGGGACGTGCGGCGGTGGGAGAGCCGTGCTCGCGGTTCTCCCACCGCACGTGGGGCGATTGGGACTTATTCGAGCACGAACGTGGAGGTGATCTCCTTGAATGCCGCGCCGCCGACGATCTTCTCGAACTCCGCCCAGGAGGCTTCACGGCCGATCCGGGCGAACTCCTTCAATTGTTCCTCGGTCGGACGGTACACGGCCGTTCCGGCTTGTTCGAGCAGATCGACGTACTTGTCCTGGTCGCTTTCCACCCGAGCCCAGCGCCGCTGTTCGAGTTCCTTCGCCTTTGCGTCGAGGAGCGTCCGATCAGCGTCGGAGAGAGAATTGTAGAGGTCGAGATTGATCGTGAAAGGCCAGCATTCGAAGTGTGTATTAGCAGCGATGTAGCACTTTATGATGTCTTTAAAAGAAACATAGTAGTTCTCTGCGCCGCCGCCGAAAATGCCGTTGACGATCCCGGTTTGGGCGGCCGTGAAGAACTCGGAAAACGGAAGGGGCGTTGCCTGATATCCGAACGTGTCGGCGAGGACTTCCCAGGTTTTCATCGTCGGGACACGCACCTTGAGGTTCTTGGGAGAGGTGGGATTGAGCGGCTCGGCGGGTTCTTTGAGCAGGCCGATGCCTCCGAAATAAACCGGCCAGTATGCCAGCACCTTGATGTTCTGCTTTTCATACAGCTTTGCGACGTAGTCGGTGAAGGGCGTTCCGGAGGCGTAGTTCTTCTGTGCGAGCGCGTAGGTGGGCACGACATACTGCAACGTGAAGGCAAGAAGCTTTTTGTCCACATTCGTGGCGGCGGACATGATTCCCATCTCCACGGCACCGATGCCGATCTTCTCCTGGACGACGGTGTAATCGCCGAGCTGGTTCGAACCATACACCTTGATGTCGATCCGGCCGTTCGTGGCCGCACGCATTTCGTCGGCGAACCACGTGATCTCCTTGTCGATCTCGGAGCCGGCGGGGCGGATGTGGGCGACTTTCCACGTGTAGGATTGTTCCGACGCAAAGGCGCAACCGGCGAGGAGCATTGTGCCGAAGGCCAGGGTCGCAAGAAACAGAACAACACACTTTTTCACTCGGAATCCCTCCTCAAAGAATAGAAAATGTAGGTCAGCGTTCACGGACAAACGGTTTGGTGCATCGGGACGGACATTCCACGCCCAGGGATTTTGCGACCGCATCCCTCCCTTCTCCTTTTGCGACGGCGGCGGCTTACATGTAGCCGAGAACCCTCGGAAGCGTCAGCGACAAAGCCGGCCAATAGGTGGTCAGCAGCATGACGGGAACGTACCCCAGGAGGAAGAGTCCCACATGGGGGAGGATGTCGACGAACTCGACTTTGCCGATACGCATCCCGAGGTAGAGCAGACTCGCATAGGGTGGTGTCAGGCTTCCGATCGCGAGGTTCACGCAGAAAATCGCGGCGTACTGAATCGGATGCAGGCCAATTGCCTGGGCCAGTGGCAGGAGCAGGGGTGCGACCAGAATGATGCCGGTCACATCGTTGACGATCATTCCCACGAAGAGCAGCAGGAGGTTGATCAGAACGAGAATCATGGTCTTGTCCGTCGTCAGGCTGAACACGGCTTTCACGATGAGCTGTGGGATCTGGAGCACGACATAGGTCTGGCTCAGCATCATGCTGCACAGGATCATGATCATGATGGATCCGGTCGAAACTCCCGAACTTTGGGACACGGAGAAGAAGGTCTTGGGCGTCAGTCCCTTGTACACGAGAAACCCCACGGGAATGGAGTAGACGACTGCCGCCGCGGCGGCTTCCGTGGGTGTCATGACGCCGCCGTAGATGCCGCCGAGAATAAGAACGGGCATGAAGAGCGCGGGAAGCGCCTTCCATCCCTTGCGCACGATCTGCCGCTGCTTTTCCTCCGCGCTGATTTCCGGCGCGAGGACAAGGGGGAATTTTCTGGCGCAGTACAGATTGATTCCGCAGAAGATGGCCATGGTAAGAAGCCCCGGCCCGATGGTGGAGAGAAAGCACGCGAGCACGCTGGTTCCCGTCACCCATCCGAAAATGATCATCGGTGTGCTCGGCGGAATCAGGACGCCGAGGATCGACGAGCTGGTTACGAGCGCGGTCGCGAACGGCCTGGGATAGCCGCGGGCCACCATTTCCGGGATGAGCATGTTTCCGGTCGCCGCAACGCCGGTGAAGGCACTGCCCGAGATGGCGCCGATCAGGGCGCATGTGACGGTCGCGACGATGCCCAGTCCTCCGCGGACTCGCCCGACGAAGATGTCTACGAATTCGAGAAGGTACTTCGCGATGCCGCTTTGGCTCATCAGCGATCCGGCGTAGATGAACAGCGGAATGCAGAGCAATGCCGGACTCAGAATCTGCTGCAACCCCCAGAGCATCATGCCCTTCATCGAAACACCGCCGACGATGCTCATGTACAGAAGTGCGCCGCTGAAGGAGAGCGCGATGGGAATGCCGAGGGAAAGAAGGCCCATCAGAATGACGAGAGAGATGATGGAAATGGTTACCATGCTAGAAGCCCTCCTCTTCTTGGTCGTTGACGGGAATCTCCTTCGGGGTTGCCAGGAAGAGGCGCGTGTAGTCGAAAAATTCGACAACGGTGTAGAGCAGCATCAGTGCCATGCAGAGAAAAACCGGGGCTTCCGCGTAGATCCAGGGAATGAAGAGGGTGTCGCTGAGCTTCTCGACGCGCAGGGAGTACTTGAGAAAGTCGTAACCCCAATAGGTCAGCCAGCACAGAATCCCCGAAGCGAGAAGTGCCGCGATCGCACGGAGCAGAAAGATCTGTTTTTTCCGATGGAAAAAGATTTCGAGAACCCGGGCGATGAGCTGGTTCTGTTCCGACGATGCTTTTACCGCGGCGGCGAGATAAAGCCACGTCGTCGGAAAGTAGCACAATTCTTCGATGCCCATGAGAGGAGAACGGAAGACGTACCGGAGAAGCACCTGTCCGAAGACGAGAAGCGAGATGGCGATGAGGCTCAGTACGACAACGGCATCGAGTGCCTTGTCGAGCGGAAGAAGCATGTGCCTCAGCGCAGATCGTCGTGTTTCCACCATGGATCACCCTTTCGGTCCGAAACGATGTTCGGCGGGGAACATCCGGGTTATTCGAGCGCTTTTGCTGCGTTTTCCCTCTCGATGATGATCCGGGCCATCACGGTTGCTGCGGGAGTCATTCCCTCCTGAGCGGTCCGGCCGATCGCGGCCATGGATTCGTCCGCGTTTCCGCAGACGAGGCCGTCTCCCCGCGGAACGACGTAGCCGTCGCGTGCGAGCAGTGCCGATTCAATCGCCATTCCCGCCGCTGCGGAGAGCTTGAGCGCGCAGCCGTACTTGGCACCGTCGCAGACAATGCCCGTGAGGCTGCCCGTCATGTTCTGGATGGCGCGGTCCGCGCAGGCGACGTCGCCGCCCAGCAGCATCGACGTTCCCGCCGCGACGCCGATTCCTGCTGCCATGGCACAGGCGCAGATGGCGGAAAGACGACCGATGCGGCTTTTCATGAGAATTGTCAGCAGATAGCTCAATGCGATGGCCCGCAGTGTCACCTCCTCGTTCACACCGAATTCTTCGCCCGCAACAACGAGCGGAAGCATGGCGGTGATGCCCACGTTGCCGCTTGTCGCACAGCTCATCGCGGGGAGGCCGAGCCCGCCCATGCGGGCGTCGGAAGCGGCGGCCGTATAGGACTTCACTTTGAGCATGAGGTTGCCGTTCTCCCATTTTCTGTATGCCGGGCCGAATCCGGCTCCGACACCTCCGGCGAGGCCCGCTTCGGCAAGTTTCCGGTTCATGGCGATGCCGCTTTTCAGGAAGTCGATGTCCGCAAGGGGGACTGTTTCGGCGAACCGGTAGAGATCTTTCAGGGTGTATCCGAGAATCGCATCTTTCGAATAGTCGAACGACGTTCCTTCGAGGCTCGCACGGTTATCGAGCAGTATGGCACCATTGGCTTCCAGATAGACGACGTTCGTATGCGTCTTCGCGACGATTGCCCGGCCGATACCCTTGTCCGTCTCGACCTCGGCCTCGATGCGCAGTCCCACACCCTCATACTCCCAGAAAATGTCCACGTCGACATGCTTCACGAATGCCAGAGCGTTCTTTTCTTCCTCGGGCGTCACCTTGTTGAGAACTTCGAGTCCCGCGGCGGGATCTCCGGCGACAACCCCGAGCGCGACGGAAATGTCGATGCCCATATGATCGGTTCCGGGAATGCCGACACGCAAACTGTTCTTGTAAGAATCCTTGTCCATGCGAACTGTTGCGCGTTGGGGCGTTCCACCCACGGCATCCCGGGCCGCAGCGGCGGCAAAGGCGATCGATACGGGGCCTGTGCAGCCCAGAGCCGGTTTGGTTTCTTTCCTGAGTATTTCAAGCAGTTCCTGCATGATTGGCCTTCCTTTCTTATTCGACGAACACGTATTTCCCGCCCATTTCCCGGGCGCTTGCACGCTCCCAGGCCAGCGCGGCGACGGAAATATCCATTGCTCCGGTGCCGATGGGGATGCAAAGGACACGCTTGCCGGAGACGGGAATACTCTTTCTCCCCACCGCGAGTTCTCCGATTGTGGCGGAAATGTTCTTCTCCGTGATGACTCCTTCATCCGCGAGCTTGGCGAGTGCTCCCCGGTGGAGTGTCTGGCCGATATGGTCGACGATGATGCTGTGTGCGTTCACGATGCATTCGTCCGTGCATTCCTGGTAGGAGCCCATGGGGAAGAGAATCATGCCGGGCCGGAACCATTCGTGTCGGAAGAACTCCTCTTTCGATTGGGTGACGCAGACACATACATCAGCTTCGGCTGCCTCTTCAGGGTTTTTCGCGATATGGATGCGTCCCTTCACGACGTTTTTCATGTCATCCGCATAGCGTTCGGAAGCGCTGGCGTTGACGTCGTAAACACGCACCTCCGAGAGGTCGAACAGTTCGGAAAGAGCCATGGTTTGCGTGTGTCCCTGCATTCCTGCGCCGTACAGGCCGAGACGCAGCGTCTTTCTTTCGCCGTGGAGGTACTTGAGAGCGACTGCCGTTTGTGCGCCCGTACGCATGTTGGTGATGTAGGCTCCGTCCATGACGGCGCGGAAGTGTCCCAGTTTCGGGTCGAGGAGAAGAATGAGCGAGGTGACATAGGGAAGTCCCTGTTTTTTTCGTTCGCCTAGGAAGCCTCCGGCCCACTTGATTCCGGCGCTGTCATTCCACCCGACATAGGCCGGCATGGCGTTCATGAATCCGTCGTAGGGGGGAAACGGTGCGGTTTCTCCGAGGTCGAGATTGACTTTGGTGGGATTGACGACCGTTCCGTCTCCCATTCCGTGGAAGGTTTTGTCGACGCACTCGATGATGTCCTTCATCGTGACGAGCGATTGAATCTCCCTCTGGCTCAGCAGCATTGTCTCCATTTTCACGCCAAACATCCCCTTCGTCAGTATGTTTTTGTGAGCGGGCTCGCTGCATGGCTGAACATATGAATGTCGGACATTCGGATAATATCATTTATCTGTGAAATCAGTCAATGATGGAGGACGAGGCAAAACGCGATCTTCGGCGATGTGGATACGCGAAAGGCCCGCCTCGTTCGAGGCGGGCCTTTCGCTCCGGCGTGGCGGTGTCGTGAAGGGTGGAGGAATGCGTTCCCGGCAGTTCTCTACCGGAGTGGAACCCGGATTTCCGTGAGGAGTTCCTCCGGCGGGGTGGTGGTGCAGTCGTTGAGATAGATTTCGAGGGAGGGAGTTTCCTTGGGCTCTCTGCCGCTCGCGGGAATCCATTCTCCGTAGAGCGCCCGGTAGACATCGTGCAGGCCGTCGTAGCTTCCCTTGTGGATCACCCGGGCGTACTCGCCGCCCTCGATGGTCTGCACCTCGATGCCGTCTTCGGGGACAAAGGAGGCGTCCACGCTCACGCAGACGTCCATGCGGATCTTGTCCGCCTCGGTCACGTCGGGATCGTCGTAGCAGATGCCGATGAAAAGAGATTCCGGGGTCAGGCGTGACTGCACTGCCGGATTGCCGCAAAGGCGTCCCCAGGCCGCACCGCTTGCGGCGTAGGGGCCGACGTGGCGGAGAAAGGCCACGCGGATGGGGTCGAAGCGCTCGATGGTCATGTTCATGGAAATTCCTCCTTCGTGGTGGGCGAGCATCGCCGAATAGGTTCTGCCGTGAGGTTCGAGAACGGTCCGTCGGTGATCGAGAGCCTCCCGGAGCCGGCGCCGGAAGCGTCCGGGAGGAACACCGTAGAGCTGGGCGAAGGCCCGGGTGAACGATTCGGCGTTCTCGTATCCCGCGTCGAAAGCGAGATTCGTGACGGACTGTTCCGTGTAGAGGAGCCTGAAGGCGGCTCGTTCGAGCCGGAGCCGTCGCATGTAGTCCGTCAGGGACTCTCCCGTGATTCCCGAAAAGATGCGGGAAAAGTGAAAGCGCGAGAATCCCGCCGTTTCGGCGAGCGTATCCAGGGAAAGGGGTTCGTCGAGATGGTCCTGGATGTACCGCTGTACCCGGAGAACGCGCTCCTCCCAGATCGTTCGTGTTTCCGTCCTCATGGAGCCGACCTCCCTGCGTGGTTCTACCTTAACGAATAGATCCCCGTTGCGCCTGACAGCTCTTGCGCAAAATCCATTCTGCCCGTTTCTTCCTTTTTCCGAAAGGTCGTGTCGAAAATCTCTCCCGAAGAGTGACGCCGTCCGAGTTGTTCCCGAATCAGGAACTCCGCCGCAGAGCGCCCTCGTTGTCCCTGCGCGCTCTTCTCCGGATCCGTGCGAGGTGCACCCGTGGTGGCGACATGTCCGTTTTCGGCGTTTTGGCGAAAGGTGTTGTTCGGTGCACATTGCGAAAAAGAGAACGTGTCGGAAGAGTCTTGACATTGTGCAATCCCTTGGCTAAGGTAACTCTTGAGGTATACATCATTCGTATACATATTCGGGGGTGTTCGGCGTGATTCATGCGGCGCGATGGGGAGTGCGGAGCACCGTTCTGTCCGAGGAGGAGTTGCGTCGTATTTCGGACGCGAGTCTTCAAATCCTTGAAAAAACAGGATTGAGAATGCCTCTCTCCGTCGAGAGACGGGATTCCCTTGCGGGGAAGGGCCTCTTTTTCGAGGAGGAGGAGTGGAACGGCTCGCCCAGTCTTCGTGTGCGGTTTTCTCCAGAATCCGTGGCGACTGCACTGCAAAGCGCCCCGAAAACGTATACGCTTTATGCCCGTAATCCCGAGAACGACCTTTTTCTGGATGGAAACCAGGGATACCTGACTCTCGACGGAAGCGGCCTTTTCGTTCTCGATGCCGAGACGGGAGCGGTACGTCCCTCCAGAAAGACGGATCTGGAGACGGCGGCCCACCTCGCCGACGCGCTTCCCGAGATCGCTTTCCTCTGGCCCGTGGTGAGCGCCCAGGACGTTCCGCCTCCGGTACAGCCCCTCCACGAGCTGGAGGCGCTCCTTCGCTTTTCCTCCAAGCACGTGCAGGCCATGACGGCCGTAACACCCACGGCGGCGCGGGGAAGCATCGAGCTCGCCGCAGCCGTCGTCGGGGGTCGTGAGGCGCTCCGCAAGCGCCCGATCCTCTCGAATTTTCAGTGCAGTTTCAGCCCCCTCGCCTATGACAGAGACAGCCTCGAAGCGGCGTTCTGTTTCTCCGAGGCGGGCATTCCCACGGGATTCCTCAACATGACCATCGGATGCGCCACCGCGGGGGCCACTCTCGCGGCGAATCTCGCCCAGGGAAACGCGGAGGTTCTCGCGGGGATCACGCTCCAGCAGCTTCTCTTTCCCGGCACGCCCACGTTCTACGGCTCCTGCGCCACCGTGTTGGAACTCCGCCGGGGGGGTGTCACCTGCGGCGGCCCGGAGGATTGTCTTCTCCAGATGGCGAGCTGCGCCCTGGCCCATTACTACGGTCTTCCCGCCAACGTGGGAACCTTCGCTTCCGGTGCCCGGATGCCGGACTGGCAGGCTGGATTCGAGAATGCCCTTTCGGGCATGGCGAGCTTTCTCGCCGGCGCGGACATGATGTGCGGTGCGGGACTGCTTCAGGGTGCGACGATTTTTTCCGCGGCACAGACGGTACTGGATTGCGAAATCTTCGGATTTCTCCGCAGGGCCGCAGGCGGCCTCTCTGTGGACGACGAGAGCCTCGCCCTTTCCGTGATCGAAAGTGTCGGACCGGGGGGAAACTATCTCACCGAGGAGCACACCCTGGCGCACATGCGCGAGATCTGGCAGCCCCGCGTTCTGGACCGGGGCTCCACCCGGGACGAATGGGAGGCCTCGGGGCGCCTCTCTCCTGCGGATCTGGCGGAGAGGCGGGCGCGGAAACTGCTGGAGAAACACGAGCCGGAACCCCTTCCCGGAGAGGCGGAGGTGCGGGAGATTCTCCGGGAGTACGAGGCCCGTCTCGTCTGAGGCCGGAGCGTGGACCTTTTTTCGGGCGGAATGGGGAGGGAATGCTTTTTCCGTGTACGGAGCGGAGAATTGTTCCCCGGGAAACGTTGGAATGCGTGCGGCGGAGCGTTGGTCGCGGCGGTCTTCGGGACGTGCACCTGCCGGAACGGCGGGAGTGCGGAAGGGTGAAGGAGGGTTCGTCCATGGGTTTCGTGTATGCGGTGCTCGGTGGCGGAAGGCAGGGAACGGCAGCGGCGTATGACATGGCGAAGAACGGGGATGCCGAGCGGGTTCTTGTGGGGGATGCGGACCTGGAGGCGGCGGTGCGGTCTGCGACAAGAGTGAACACGCTCCTGGGGCGTTCCGTCGCGGAGGCCCATCAGGTGGATGCACGGGACGGCGCGGCGCTCCGCCGTTTTCTGGAGCCGGTAGATTCCTTCCTCTCCGCCGTGCCCTACTGGCTGAACCCTTCGGTTCTGGAGGCTGCCATCGATGCGAAGGCCTGTATGTGCGATCTGGGGGGCAATACGGATCTGGTGCGGGAACAGATGAAGCGCAGCGACGCCGCGGAGGCGGCGGGAATCGCCGTGGTGCCCGACTGCGGGCAGGTGCCGGGAATGGGAACGGCCCTCATGAGCTACGCCATGACCTTTCTCGACCGCACGGAGGAACTGCTCATGTGGGACGGGGGCAACGACCAGCATCCGAAGCCCCCGTTCAACTACATTCTCACTTTCAACATCGCGGGCCTTACCAACGAGTACTACGGAGTGGCCCATTTCCTCCGGAACGGAAAGAGGGTGGAGGTCCCCACCTTCCTGGAGGAGGATTACGAGACGGTGGATTTCGGCGGAAAGATCGGCGTCATGGAGGCCTTCGTCGCCGGAGGCGGCACGTCCACCATGCCCTGGACCTACGAGGGAAAGATCAGGACGCTCTGGAACAAGACGCTGCGCTGGCCGGGACACTTCGCCCAGTGGAAGGCCTACATGGACGCGGGACTCCTTGAGGAGGAATCCGTCGATGTGGACGGAGTGCGGGTCTCTCCCCGGGCACTGCTGCATCGGGTGCTCGATCCCAAGCTGCGGGCACGTCCCGAGGACCGGGATTTCGTCATCGTCCGGGTGAAGGGCATCGGGGAAAAGGACGGGCGCCGTGCGGAGGTGCTGCTTGACCTGATCGACTACTACGACGAGGCAACGGGTTTCACCGCCATGGAGCGCACCACCGGATGGGACGGTTCCATCACGGCGATTCTGAACGCCCAGGGGGTGACGCCCCGGGGCGTGCATCCCGTGGAACTCGCCGTCCCCGGAAAACGCTTCGCCGAGGAGTTGTGGAAGCGGGGATTTTCCCTGAAGGAGTCCTTCACCGTCCACAGAGAGTAAGACGGGAGAGCACAAAGAACAGGAGCGGAGGTGCTCCACCGGGAGACCTTCGACACGCGAACAGGAGGGATCGTTGTGAAGAAAAAGGTGATCGTGTTGGGATGCGGGCTCGTGGGGTCCGTCATGGCTCTGGATCTGGCGGCGGACGATGCCTACGAGGTGACCGTGGCGGACGCGAACGAAGAAGCGCTGAAAAAGACCGCCGCAAAGGCGAAGAATCCCGTGAAGACCACGACGGGGATCGATTTCGCCTCTCCTGCGTCCATCACCGAAGGAGTGCGAGGGCATGATCTTGTCATCGGCGCCGTTCCGGGATCCATGGGCTATGCCGCCATCGACGCGGTGATCAAGGCGGGCGTGGACATGTCGGACATTTCCTTCATGGGCGAGGAGTATCGCGATTGGGACAGGGCCGCCAAGGAGGCGGGGGTCACCCTCTTCGAGGACGTGGGGGTCACCCCCGGCGCATCGAGCATCCTCATCGGAGACGCCTGCCGACGGCTCGATCGCGTCGACGATGTGACGATCTACGTCACGGGGCTTCCCAAGAGTCCCGAGCCCCCCTTCAACTATCGCCTCGTCTTCTCCCCGGACGACCTGGTGGAGGAATTCGTTCGCCCCGCCCGCATCAAGAGAAACGGGAAGATCGTGGAGGAGCCTGCCCTTTCGGGACGGCAGCTCCTCACCTTCGACATTCCCGGCATTTCCGTGCCGCAGATGGAAGGATTCTACACCGACGGTGCCCGGTCGCTCCTCGATTCCATCCCCTGTCCCGACGTGAAGGAGATCACCCTCCGCTATCCCGGGACGGCCCGGGACATGGAGTTTCTTCGGGAGATCGGCCTGTTCGACACGGATCCGGTGGACGTGAAGGGGCAGAAGGTGGCGCCCCGGGATCTCTTCGCCACCCTTGCCTATCCCAAGATGAAGCTCCGGGACGACGAGATCGAGTTCACTTTCTTCCATGTGCTGGTCACGGGAGAGAAGGACGGAAAGAAGATTCGGGAGGAATACGCTCTCTACGACGAGCGGGACCCCGGAACGGGCTACCATTCCATGGCCCGGACCACGGGCTTTCCCTGCGTGATCGTGGGGCGTCTGATCGCCGAAGGAGTCCTGCGCATGCCCGGCGTGAACCCTCCCGAGGCGGTGGGGACCTGCGCTCCCGCAGTGGAGCGGTTCCTCCAGGAGATGGCGAAGCGGGGTGTGAAAATCATCCATCGGGTGACGGAACTTTAGGGGGGCGGGGCGAAGCCATGGCACGGGAACGGAAGAAAGGCTACGGCCCCAAAAAGCCCATCGCTCCCATACCGCGCTACTGGAATCCTCCCATCGTGCTGGTTCAGGAGGAACAGCGCCGGGCCATTCACGGCGCCTCCCTCACTGTGCTGGAACATGCGGGCATGCGCATCGCCTCGGAGGAGGCCCGGGAGATCCTCGCCCGGGCGGGTGCCCGTGTCGAGGAGGACCGAGTCTTCTTTCCCTGGACGCTCGTGGAAGGGGCTCTGCGGAAGATCCCTTCGGTGATCCGCCTCTGCGGGCGCACTCCTGAGGAGGATCTCCTCCTGGACGGACGTCACACCTACATGAATCTCGACGGAAACGGGATGGAAATTCTGGATTTCGAGACCGGAGTCCGCCGCCCCACCAACCTCGCCGACCTCGAGACGGCCACGCGGTTGGCGGACTATCTGGAGCAGATCGGCTACGTGTGGCCCATCGCCACCGCCCGGGACTGTCCCGTTCCGGTGCAGCCCCTTTACGAAACGCGATGCCAGCTTCGCAACACCACCAAACACGTCATGACCATGACCGTGGCGGATGGCTTCTGCGCCCGGGGCGTCATCGACATGGCCGCGGCGGTGGCGGGAGGACGCGAGGCGTTGCGCCGCCGCCCGCTCATCTCCCTTTTCGAGAGTGTCACCAGTCCTCTCGCGCTGGAGCGGGGCGCCTGCGAGGCGCTTCTCGCCTTCGCGAGGGAAGGTCTGCCCACGGGAATCATGACCATGCCTCTCTCGGGGGCCACCGCGCCGGTCACCGTGGCGGGGAATCTCGTGCTCGCCAACGCGGAGGTCCTCGCAGGGCTCACTCTGGTGCAGTGCGTCACGCCGGGGTGCCCCTCCTGGTACGCCTCGTGCTCCACCGTGATGGACCTCAAGTCCGGCGGCGTCACCTCCAACGGTCCCGAGGACTACCTGATCCAGGCGGGAACCATCGCCATGGCGCGGATCCACTACAATATTCCCGTCATGACCGGCGTCATGGGGACCGAGGCACGCGCTCCGGGATGGCAGTCCGCCGTGGAGGATTCCCTCTCCGTGTATACCTCCGCTCTCTGCGGCGCGGACCTCATGCCCGGCGCGGGTCTTTTGAAGAACGCTACGGTGCTCTCCTACGAGGAGCTTGTCCTGGGGTGCGAGATCTACGAGATGGTCCGCCGCGTCAAGGAAGGATTTCCCGCCGACGCGGAGTCCCTCGCCGTGGAGGCCATCCTGCGGGTGGGTCCCCGGGGGGATTTCATGACCGATCCCCACACGCTGGAGCACATGCGGGAGTTATGGCAGCCCGAGGTGCTGCGCCGGTGCAGCTTCGACGCCTGGGAGAGTTCGGGACGTGCCGATGCCCTGGAGCGTGCCCGGGAAAAGGCGGCGTGGATCATGGAACACCACGCGCCGGAACCACTTTCCGCCTCGGTGGATGCGGAACTCGACCGCATTCTCGAGATCTACGCCGAAGAAAAAGGGGGGATCTGACCCCGGCTGTATGTGATGATGTTTCCGTCCCGTTCTTTCCGGAGCGTTTCCCGGGTGCGCCGCCGCAGTTTGCCGTACCAGCTTCGGCGGTGTCGGAGCGGATGTCGTTCCGGCGGGGCGTGTTGCTCCGCCGGGAAAGCATCCCGAGCCGAAGAGAAGAAGAGGGAGGCTGAAGAGACATGTCCAGAGAGTTGCCGCCGGAAGTGCAGGAATACCAGGATGAAAAGGCGCTCGGAGAAAAGCGGGGAGGCCAGGGGAAGACCCCGACGTTCGCCGAGTCCATCGGCGTGGTGGCCGCCATCGCGGGGGTCATCACCGTGTGCATTCTCATGCTGGGCCTCGACGCGCACATTCCCATCTTTCTCTGCGTCCTTTTCGTCACCGTTCTCGGGCTGCGTCTCAAGAATACCTGGGAACACCTGGAGGCGGGATTCGTCTCCGCCATCAACGCCAGCATGTCCGCCTTCTTCATTCTCATGCTCGTGGGCATTCTCGTGGGCGTGTGGATGATCTCCGGCGTCATCAGCACCATGATCGATTATGGTCTGGCCATCCTGTCGCCGAAGATCTTCCTCATCGCCACCTACGTCATCTGCAGTATCGTCGCCCTTGCCACGGGAACTTCCTGGGGCACGGCGGCCTCCATCGGCGTCGCCCTTGTCGGTGTGGGAGCCGGTCTCGGCATTCCCGCAGGCATGACTGGAGGCGCCATCGTCGCCGGTGCCTACTTCGGCGACAAGATGAGTCCTTTGTCCGACACCACGAATCTTGCTCCCGCAGTGTCCGGGGCCAAGCTCTACGACCACATCGGCGCCATGATCTACACCACGGGGCCTACCTGGATTCTCGCGGGGGCGGCCTTCATCGTCCTGAGCCTGCTCTACGGTGGCGGCGACTTCGATCCCACCCGGGTGAACCAGATCCGGGAGGCTCTGGCGAGCGTGCAGAAGATCCATCCGCTGTTGCTTCTGCCGCCTCTGTGCGTCATCGGCATGGCACTTCTGAAGATTCCCGCCGTGCCGGGCATGTTCGTGGGGATTGTCACGGGGGCTCTTTGCGGCATGGTCATTCAGGGGGTGGGGTTCGTCGACATGATGACCGCGGCGAACTACGGTTACGAGGGGGCCGTCTCCGCGGAGGTCTTCGGCGAGGAGATCGCGGAACTCGTGAACGGTCTGCTCACCCGGGGAGGCCTGCAGAACATGATGTGGACCATCTCCCTTTCCTGGATGGCCATCGGGTTCGGCGGCATGCTCGAAGCGGTGGGATATCTCCACGTCATTCTCCACGCGGTGGTGAACTACATGAACCGCGTGGGAAACCTCGTGACGGCCACGCTGGCCTCCTGCTTCGCCGTGAACCTCCTCATCGGCGACCAATATCTGGCCATCATCCTGCCGGGGCGCCTCTTCAGACCCGCCTACGAGGAACTCGGTCTAGAGCCGCGCATGCTCTCCAGGACACTTGAGGATGCGGGAACGCTCACGTCGCCTCTCGTCCCCTGGAACGCCTGCGGTGCCTACATGGCGGGGACGCTCGGCATTCCCACCCTCACCTACGCGCCCTACGCGATCCTCAACTGGCTGAATCCCTTTGTCTCCGCCTTCATCGCCTACGCGGGGTTCAAGATCTTCTGGCGCGAGGGGTACGGGCCGGCGGCGAAAAACGACGCGGTTCCCGCGGCGGGCACGGGGAAATAGCGTGAGGAAGCCGGTGGCATTTTCTTTTGCCGTCCCACCGTCGGAACATCGACCACCGGGTGGTTCCGGCATTCGGATCTGAACATTTATGGAAGAGAGGACAGTCATGCGGAACGGAGACGAGGGAACGGACTCGCCGGAGAAGACGACACTGGAGGATCTGGCCTACGGGCGGATCCGTGCGGCCATTCTCGCCCGTAAACTCCCGCCGGGAACCCGGCTTGCGGAACCGACGCTGGCGAAGAAGATCAACATCAGCCGCACGCCCGTTCGCGGGGCTTTGCGACGCCTCGCCTCGGAGGGGTTGGTGACGATCTCCGCAAACCATGGGGCCACGGTGACCGTTCCCTCCCTTCGGGATATCGAGAACGCCTACCAGGTTCGAGAGGCCCTCGAATGTCTTGCCGCCTCCGTTGCGGCGGAGAGGGCGTCGAAGGAGGACACGGTACGGCTTCGGGAGGCCGAGCGGGAGGAACGACGCTGTCTCGCCCAGGGAGATCTGGAGGGGTACATCCGGATCAACGAGAGGATTCATCTCCTCGTGGCCTCCCTCTCAGGCAACCGTCTTCTGGAGCAGGCGGTCGAGTCCGCCATGAACCGCACCAACGTGTACCTGTCCCTCCTGGATCCGTTTTACGAACTGGCGGATTCGGGAGACCGCCAGACTTGGGAGCATGCCATCATCATCGATGCCATGGAGGCCGGAGACAGCCTTTGGGCGGAGGCGGCCATGCGGGTGCACATCCGCTCCTCCCGGGCGGTGATGGACCTGGACCTCGCCGGAAGGAAACCTTCTCCGGTCGATGACATCTGACGGGACGAACGAGACGGAACGAGACAAAAAAGGAGTGACCCGGACGTGGAGAAACACTACGAGGCGGTTCGAGAGCATGTCGTGGAAGGGCAGGTCACACAGACGGAAAACGCCGTCCGCAAGGCCCTCGACGCGGGATGTCCTCCCGAGGGAATTCTCCGGGAGGGGCTTCTCGCCGGCATGGACGAAGTGGGAGCCCTTTTCAAGGATGGGGAGATGTTCGTTCCCGAGGTGTTGATCTCCGCCAAGGCCATGAAGGGCGGAATGGAGATCCTCCGTCCCCTCCTGGCGGCAGGTGCGGCGGGACAGAGCGGGCGCATTCTCACCGCCACCGTGGAGGGAGATCTTCACGACATCGGTGTGAAGCTCGTGGGCATGATGCTCGAAGGCGCGGGATTCGAGGTGCGCAATCTCGGTGTGGACCTTCCGGCGGCGCGCATCGTGGAGGAGGTGCGGAACTGGCGTCCCCATGTGCTGGGCCTCTCCGCCATGCTCACCACGACGATGACCAACATGAAGGGTGTGGTGGAGTCGCTCCGGGAGGAAGGGCTCGCGGAGGGACTCGCGGTCATGGTGGGGGGTGCTCCCGTATCGAAGGAGTACGCCGAACGTCTCGGCGTACATTATTCCGCCGATGCCGCCGAGGCGGTGGGCGTGGCGAAGGTTCTTCTCCAGAAGTTCCGGGAAGGGGTGCTTTCCGACGTTCGCTAGAAAGCCCCGTTTTCGCAGGTCCCGTTCCCGAATTACAAAGTGCGAGAGAGAGCCGTCTCCGATCCGCCGGAGACGGCTCTCTTCTTGTCGCTTCGTGCTGTCGGGGCGCATGATTCCTGTGCCGGGCGAGCCTTGCCTCAGGGAAGGATACGGAGTGCCACGTCCACCACGGCAGGGTCGAACTGGGTCCCCCGGTGTTGTTCCAATTCCCGGAGAGCCTCGTCTTTCTCCATGGCGGGGCGGTAGGAGCGGCAGCTCGTCATGGCGTCGAAGGCGTCCGCCACGGAGAGGATGCGTGCGCCGAGCGGGATCGCCTCTCCCGAGATGCCCTCGGGATAGCCCTTTCCGTCCCAGCGTTCATGGTGGTGCAGGACGTCCCGGGCGATCTCCTCCAGATTCGCCGAGGAGGAGAGCACCGCGTATCCCCAGCGGGGATGCATTTTGATGACCTCGTACTCCGCCTCTTCAAGCGGGCCCGGTTTGTTCAGCACCGTCACGGGCACGAGGAGCTTCCCCAGGTCGTGGAGAAGTCCCGTCCAGTAGATGCGGGAGATGTCGGTTTCGTCCATGTCCAGGGCGGCGGCGAGACGGCTTGCCAGTTGGGCCACGTTCTCGGAATGTCCCTTCGTGTAGTGGTCGTAGATCTCCAGAATGCCGATCATCACGGAGACGAGTTGTTTCTGGAAGGATGACGAAGTGGCGACGTAGCGACGAATGCCGAGATAGGCCGAGGCCATGTTGCCGAAGGCGGTGAGGACGCGCTCTGACCGGAGGGAGAAGGCGCTCGCTTCGCTGCGCCGCTGGGAGATGTCCAGGCAGATTTGTCCCACCATCTCCTCGTCAAGGAAGAACGAGTGCAGAAGAGACTGGCGGATGGGGAGCACGGCGGTGCGGAATTTCTCCGCCAACGGAGGTGGCATGCGCCGATCGAGATCGTCGCAGAGGCAGGGGACGACGCTTGTTCCCTTCGTCACACGAAGGTGCGTCCGCTTCAGGGGGAGCGTGCGAAGGCATTCCGCATCGTGTCCCACTGCGTCGACGATGCGCCATTCCTCGCCGTTCACCTCGGAGATGCTGCCGCAGTCCGCCTCGGGGATGAACTGGAGCGCCATGTGGAGCAGCTCCGGAAGAAACGTCTCCTCTCCGGAGGTGGCTTCGGAGGTGAGGCGTCCCGCCACGCCGAGGATATGCTCCAGTTCGTCGTTCAGGATCCGGGTTTCTCCGTAGAGGGCGCGGGCCTGCTGCAGCGCCGCCTCTCGCTCCTCCATGGTCGCGCCGAGTTTGGCCGCCATGCTGCGGAAGGTGTCGAGCAGCTCCTGAATTTCCGTCACGGAAGAGGACTTCAGGTTTTGGTCGGGTTCGAACTCTCCCGGATTCGCCGCAAGAGCCGCCATATTCCGCGCAAGCCGTTCAAAGGGGGTCGTGAGAGTGTCCACGATCCTGCCGAAGGCGATGGAGAGTCCTCCTACCCCTGCAAGAAGAAGAAAGAGAATTCCCAGAAGAAACGCCCCGAAGAGTTTGCCCAGAAGAGTGAAATCGAGGGAGAGAAGCAGCAGTTTCGGCTCCTCCACGACAACGTTGTCCTCTCCGGGAGGGCGGACATAGAGGAGCAGGCGCCTCTTCAGGAGCCCGTCCCGGAGAAGAAGGCGCTCTTTCCCTCCCCGTCCCGCCTCCCGGATGAGAGCCCAATCCTCCGAGGTCGTCAGGGCGGGGTCTCCCGTTTCGAGCCTTCTCGTGGCGAGGCTGGCGAAGGCGAGGGAATTCACGAAGGGGAATCCCAGCATGCCTCGGATCTTCTCCAGGTATTTGTCCATGTGTTTCCGCGGCACGGAGACGCTCACCTCGAGAAGAGTACCGTCTCGCAGTTTCCAGTAGGCGTATTTATTGTAGTCGTCGGTCATGATGGCTGAGGTGGCCCGTTGAAGCCGCACCTCTCCGGGAACCATGGTGCGGAGCGTTCTCCAGAGCCGTGTAAATTGAGAAAGATCGAGCCCGAGGTCGGGAGAATGGTTGGTGCGCGCTACCCGCCCCTTGGGGTCGATGAGGTAGTAGCGGAAGGTTCCGGGGTCGAAGGGGGATGTGCCGGAGGCGCGGACGAAGCGCCGCATCAGGGAGGCGAGTTCCTCGTCGGGAGCTTCCGAAGGAAGCCGCCCCTCCTCTGCGTAATGCATCTTGAGATCCTCCAGAAAGCGGAGGAGAAGCGCATCGCCGTTCTCCTCGAGGAGATCGAACATGTCCTTGTACTCCGCGACCTGGCGGGACGCCAGAGTGGCCAGGTGTTCCTCGAAAAAGGCCATGCCTTTCGCGGTTACCATCCATCCTCCCCAGAGGAGTATGCCCAGGAAGAAAACCAGCATGAGTGCTCCCACTACGGAAAGGGTACGGAAGAAATGTTGCCTCAGCGATTTCGGCGTCATCGGCGCACCTGCCACGAAAGAGTGAAATTCGGATCTCTTTTAGAGCATACCATAAAGGCGACATAGGGAAAGCGTTTCGAAAAGGCCGGGCATGGTCGAGCAACGAAAAGGGAAAAAGACCGCAGAGTTCCCCTTTCCAGTCAGGAGGCTTTGCGCTAGAGTGGCCTCATGTTACGGGCCGGAGTTCCCTTTTTCCGGAGACGAATTGCCGGCAGTGGAAAAAGGACGATTCCCTTCTCTGCCGCATTCTTTTGAGGTGAAAGGGCGCGAAAGTGTTTTTCGGAAACCCCGGGAGGAGCTATGCATCGTGGAACCCGTCGAAGCGGGTGGGATCTATCGGAAAAAGAAAGTGAGGGAGTTCTGATGAAATCGAAAGGAGTGCTGATTCCATTGACCTTGTGCCTTATGCTGTTGCCCGCCGCCGCCCCGGGAGCTCCGGGGACGGGTGCTCTTCCCTCCAGGGATGAGATGGATGCCCGCTGGACCTGGGACCTCTCGGTACTCTACACCGACGATGCCGCCTGGGAGCGGGATTTTGAGACCCTTGAGCAACGGCTTCCCGAGATGGAGGCCCTCCAGGGAAAAGTGGGAGCGAGCGCGGCGGATCTCCTGACGGCGCTGCGTCTCCAGGACGAACTGGGGCAGACCATGAGCCGTCTTTACGTGTATGCCCACATGAAGAGCCACGAGGACACGGCGAATCCGACCTACCAGGGGTTTGCCGAGCGGGCGGTCTCTCTTGCGGTCAAGGCGGGAAGCGCTGGATCTTTCGTGGAGCCCGAGATCCTGGCGATTCCCGAGGAGACGCTCGCCGACTTCCTTTCGGAGGAGAAGGGGCTTGAGGAATACCGTTTCGCCCTTGCCCGGATCACCCGCATGCGGGAGCACGTGCTTCCCGCGGAGCAGGAACTTCTCCTTGCCCGCTCGGGGGGCATGGCTCAGACGGCGGAGACGGTGTTCTCCATGCTCACCAACGCGGATCTCACCTTCCCCACCATCCGCGATGAGGATGGCAACGAGGTGGAACTCTCGGAGGAGAGGTACGGCAAGTACATCTATTCTCAAAACCGTCAGGTCCGCAGAGATGCCTTTCTGGGGCTCTTCACCACCTATGGGAAAGTGAGGAACACGCTCGCGGCGACGCTCTCGGGGAGCGTCCGGAAAAACCTCTTCTACACCCAGGTCCGCAAGTATTCCTCCTGCCTGGACGCCACGCTCTTTCCCAATGCCATCCCTGTCGAGGTCTACGAGAACGCCGTGAAGACCGTGAACGCGCACCTTGAGCCGCTGCACCGCTACATGCAGCTCAAGAAACGCGCCCTCGGCCTGGAGGAGCTGCACATGTACGACCTTTACGTTCCTCTCGTGGAGGAAACGCAGAAGGACATCCCCTACGAGGAGGCCCTGGAGACCGTTCGGAAGGCCCTGGCTCCTCTGGGGAAGGAATATCTGGCGGAACTGGACACGGCCTTCGCGAACCGCTGGATCGATGTCTACGAGAACCGGGGGAAACGGAGCGGCGCCTACTCCTGGGGAACCTACGGAGTGCATCCTTTCGTGCTCCTGAACTACAAGGGAACGTTGCGGGACACCTTCACCATCGCCCACGAGATGGGGCATGCCCTTCATTCCACCTTCACGGACCGAAGCCAGCCCTTCGCCTATTCGGGGCACGCCATCTTCACCGCCGAGGTGGCCTCCACGACGAACGAGGCGCTTCTCCTGGACCATCTCATCCGCACCTCCACGGATCCCCAGGAGAAGCTTTCCCTTTTGAACTATGCGTTGGAGCAGGTGCGCACCACCGTATACCGCCAGCTCCTCTTCGCCGAGTTCGAACTGGAGATCCACCGGCGGGCCGAACGGGGAGAGCCCCTCACGCCGGACGTGCTCGCCTCGGTCTGGCGGGAACTCAATCTGCGGTACTACGGGCCGGATGTGGTGGTGGATCCCGAGCTGGATGTGGAATGGGCGCGAATTCCCCATTTCTACAGCGCTTTCTATGTGTACCAGTATGCCACGGGGCTCGCCGCCTCCACGGCGCTGTCGCGGCAGATCCTCTCCGAGGGTGCTCCTGCGGTGACCCGCTACCTGGAATTCCTCAAGTCCGGGAGTTCCGACTATCCCATCGAGCTGCTCCGTAAAGCCGGAGTGGACATGTCCGCCCCGGCGCCTCTGGAAGCGACTTTCGCGCTCTTCGCGGAACGGCTGGATGAACTGGAGCATCTTCTGGACGAGCTGGAACCCGCGAAATAGACATCCGCCCCGAAGGACGGCGGTTCCCCGGAACATCTTCGGATTCGGGAGACCGGCCGTCCCTCGGGAAAACGCGAGGACAGCTCTGTCGGCTGAAACGGAAGACAGGAAGGAAAAGGAGAGAGGTGGGTCGCGTGAAATTCCTGCGGTTCGGTTCTCCCAAACGGGTCTTTTTGGAACTTCTCGCACTGCTGCGGCGGGAGTGGGCAACGTTTCTCCTCATTTCCCTCGGATCCGGCGTCGTGGCCTTCGGCATCATGGCGCTCACGCTCCCCTATCGTTTCCCCGATTCGGGGGTGACGGGGCTGGCCGTGCTGGGAACTTATGTCTGGAACATCTCTCCCGCATGGATTGTCGCGGTGGTCAACGTGGGACTTCTGATCTGGGGATGGCGGGAGCTGTCCCCCCGCTTCGTGGGATGGACCGCCTACGGCGTACTGCTCCTCACGGTGCTTCTCAAGGTCTTCGACGGTTTTCCCGTTCCTCATTTCGAGGATCGTCTCCTCGTGGCGATTCTGGCCGGAGTGGTGAAGGGGCTGGGAGGCGGTATCGTCTTTCGCGTCGGGGGCTCCCTGGGGGGCACGGACGTTATCGTCACGGCCCTGCGAAAGCGCTACGGCGTAGAGGTGGGCATGTTCACCTTCTACATCAACATCGGTATTCTCGCGCTCTCGTCCTTCGTCGTGGGCATCGAGGGGGCCGTGTTCGGCCTGGTGAGCGTTTACACCAACGGCCTTGTGATGGACAACGTGCTTCGTTCCTTCGACCGGAGGCGACAGGTTTTCGTCATCACCAACATCCCCGACGAGGTGTCGCGCTTCGTGCTGCACGAGCTGCACCGGGGCGTCACCCGCCTGGAAGGACGGGGTGGATTTTCGGGCCAGCCGCGCCCGGTGCTTCTCTGCGTTCTCTCGCCGAGACAGACCATGGAGCTGAAACGCTTTCTCGCGGAGCATGATCATCGTTCCTTCACCATCGTCTCCGACGCGTCGGAGGTGGTGGGGCGGGGGTTCAAGTCCTGGAAGGGGCTCTAGCGTCGGAGCCTGATTTCTGGCTGAGAGACACGGACGGAATGGGATTCCCGTCTCTCGTGCGACGTTGATGCGTGGTGGAGCCGTGCCGCACTGATTTTCTCCGATGTGCACGGAAGCGTGATTGTCGAAGGGGCACGCGCTCGAGGCGCGGGGAACTCTTTGTTCCCGGTAATGCGGAGCCTGCTCCGGACTGATTATTGAAGAAGGGGAGACGACATGGCCGGCGAACCGATTCGACTTGGAGAACGGACCTGGGTGCTTCCAGGTTCGGTGAACATCGGGTTTTTCGAGGACGAAGGAAAAGCGGTGCTGCTCGACAGCGGCGGTGACGATTCGGCGGGGAGGAAGCTCCTCCGGGTTGTGGAGGAGCGGGGGTTGTCTCTTTCGCTTGTGGCCAATTCCCACTCCCATGCGGATCACGTCGGGGGGAATGCTCTGTTGCAGAAGCGCACGGGGTGCGGCGTGGCCGCGAGTCCCCTGGAGGGAGCGCTCATCGAACAGCCGGCGTTGGAGCCGTTCTATCTGTGGTCCGGCGCGCCCCCCCGGGCGCTGCAGACCAAGTTTCTCCAGGCACAGCCGTCCCGGGTGACTCTGGAGGCCCTGCCCGGAACCCGTCTGGGGGAAACCCCCCTCGACGTGCTTGACTTGCGGGGGCACGCCCTGGGAATGGTGGGGTTCCGCACTCCCGACGACGTGCTTTTCGTGGCGGACACACTTTTTTCCGAGGATATCCTGGGCAAGTACAAGGTTTCCTATTGTGCCGACGTGGGGGCGGCGCTCGAGACTCTCGAACGCCTGGAGACTCTGGAGGCTGCCTGGTTCGTTCCCTGTCACGCCGCTCCGAGCGAGGATATCCGTGGGCTCGTGGCGGCGAACCGGAGGGCTTTTGAAACCGTGTCGGCGCTTCTGGCCGAGGCGGCCAGGGAACCGGCAATCCGGGAGGAACTCTTCGCCCGGGTTCTGGAGCGGTTGGATGTGGCGCTGGACTTCGTTCAGTACGGCCTGCTGTTCGCCACCCTGTCGGCCCACCTCACTTTCCTTCACGAGAAGGAAGTTCTCCGTCCGGAGTTCTCCGGAGGACGGCTTTTCTGGGAACGCTGCACCTAGGCGAGGATTTCCGACGGGTAAACGGCAGGGCACCGCCTCTCTCGTATGCGCGAAAGAGACGGCGCCCTTTCTTTTCGCGAAGCGACGGCATGTGTCTCCAGAGCGGAAAGCCGAGTGCTCCTCCGGACGTGGAGGTGACTCAGGGAAACATCGAGAGGATTGTCTCCACCTCTTCGGCGATGTCCCACCCCTCGTCGGAAGGGAAGATATCCCTCATCTCCTCGGTCCAGCCGAAGGGAAGAAGTGCCAGCACCTTGCCCGGGAGATACACCACCAGTTCCGCCGCGTCTTCCTGGGCTCTTGACAGCGCCTCTTCTCCGCAGCGAGCGGCGAGAACGCCACCAATCCCATCCTCCCGGAGTTTCTCCATTCCTTCCCGGATCGCCTGTCCCGCGAGGGCACGCAGGTCCAGCACGTTTCGCCTTCGCCAGACGGCACGTTCCGTCAGTTCGGCCAAATGGGGTGCCACGAGCGATGCCAGCAGGGCGAAGAGTTCCGACGTCTCCGCCGAACGAAGGGGAAAATCGGTGAGGGGAGGAATTCCAAGCGCTCCCACCAGAAGACTCCCTCTCCGGAGAGGGACGACGAGGATCTCGCCCGCTTCTGCATCCTTCCAGACCCTGGGTTCTTCGGATTCTTCGGCGAGGGAGAGGAGTTTCGCCGACGCGGGGACCGGGTTTCCCGCGAGGGCGAGGCGGATATCCTCCGTCCGGAGGACGTTGCGCAGGATCCGGAGAAGACTCTCCAGGAAAAGATCCGCGTCGCGGATGCGATGGATCGTGTTCGCCAGCTCCCGGAGCAGTCTGGAAAGGTGCATCCACCGCTCGGCGGCTTCCTTTTGGGCAAGGGTTCGCTCAAGGAGGAAGAGGCGTTCCAGCCCCACGGCGATGGTGGAGGCGAGAATCTCCACCGTGTCCGGGTCTCCGTAGTGCTCTCCCGTCACGCTGGGGGAAAGCCCCGCCATGCCGAGAAGTCCCTCCTTGCCCTTGAAGAAGAGGGTTCGCGCCACTCTGCGCTCTTTCCAGAAGGGTGAGGCGGCAGCGAAAAGCCGTTCCGCAGCGGGTGCTTCCGGAAAGGACAGTTCCTCCGTACAGACGGGAATCTCCTCCGCCGCGAGAGGTACCGCATTCTGGACGAGGAGACGACCGTCCCGTCGCACGCCTCCCTGGGCGTCCCGGAGCGAATGGAGCACGTACCCGGAGGATTCGGGCTGCCACGTCACGAGGGTCAGGGAGGACGCCTGGGTCATCTCTCCCAGCACGTCCGTGGCGGCGGCGAGGAACTGTTCCCGGTCCTGGAGGGCGAGCAGGTGAAGACTTGCCTCGTGGAGCCCCCGGACGGCAAAGACCTTTTCGGAGATCGCTTCGAGGCGTCCCGCGTTCTCCACCTGGAGGGCGTTCATCTCCAGTGCCTTGGAGGCCACGTGGGCAAAGAGGGAGAGGAAGTGGAGCACTTCCTGTTCGGGAGGCGATGCCCAGGAGAGAAAACAGAAAAGAGTGGTCTTTCCACCCGAGAGGGGGAGGACCACGTGGATCCGTTCCTGCCGGAGCAGAAGAAGGTTGGAGGCGCCAAGGGCCTTCGCGTGTTCCCCGTCAACGGGAATCGGGGCGGGGGAGGTGCGTCGGCTTTTGAAAATGCCCTCTCTGCGGGGGAGAATGTCGCGAGCGCCGAGAAGAGGTCTCCAGGAGTGTCCTTCGTCGAGGATCACCTGCACGGAGCCGGCGAAAACTCCTTCGGAGAGCACGTCCCCGAGGAAGGTCGCGAAATACTCCACGGGAAGGGGCTCGAAGATGGAGGAGAATGCCGCTTCCGTGACGAGCAGGTGATAGGAGAGACGGGAGAGGCGCATTTCCAGGTCGGACACGGCCAGGTGGTCCTGCCACATGGCGAAGAGTCGCACCAGGTAGGGTAGTTCGGCCTCCAGTCCCGGTGGAATCTCGGAGTCCCCGAGCAGCAGGTAGAAAACCCATCTCGCGCTCCGGAGGCAGAGTACCCTGGACCACGGGACGTCGCCGAAGAATTTCACCGTTTCTTCCGGCAGGAGGGCCGAAGAGGAGTGTGCCGCGGGAAAGGTTTCGCAGGGAGGGAAGAGTTTTTCCAGGAGTGCCGCGCCGCCGGAGACGACCAGTGACGGAGGAGAAAAACGGATAGCCCAGGTGACCACGAGATCCCGTCCTTCTCTGCGGAGGAGCAGGGCCGGTGTTTCCGTCGTATCCAACACCTCTTCGAGAAGAGAGGCGACTCCTCCGTTGAGCAGGAAATGAGTGCGTTCACATGCGTCCCGAATAGGCATGAGCGGGCCTCCTTCCTCAGCCTCGAAGGGCGACGATGCGCCGTTCGTCGGGGTCGAAGAAGAGGGTGAGAGCGGAAGCTCCGTCCCGGATGAGATCCCCGTACCCCTTGAGGCGGAGGTTCACTCCCGGGGATGCCTCGCCCCTCACGCCGAAGGTGGCATCTCCCTTCAGCTTTTGGAAAAGAAGCCGGTAGGACTCCACCCTTTCCCGGAGATCGTCGTATTCTCTGCTCATGTCCACGTAGCGGAGGATACGCTCCTTGGTGGCCTGGTCCAGCTCCTTGCCCGAGGCGGAGCCGCTCCGGATCTGTGCTGTGAGGGAGACGAGAATGTCCTCCACCGTCTCCAGGCGCGCCTGGAATTCCTTATACTCCCGGTAAAGGGCGTTCCGGGACACCCCGGAGACCTCGATCTTCGTGTCCCCGTACCGCAGGGAGCGGATGTTGCGGGCGTGCACATGGGCTGCGGTGTGGATTTCCGACGAGGCGATGACCCCCTTGCGCCCCTCCACGAGGACACCCCGTTCGGTGCGGACGATGCATCGGAGCAGGTATTCGTTCACTTCGAGAGTTTCGCACTCGATGAAAGCATCCTGGGCGAAGCGAAGTCGGACCTCCTTATGCGCCTTGAGATGCGCTTCCCCCTTTCCCTGCACACCGTAGAGGACAGCGATGCGTCCCTCCCTGCTTTCCACGGAGGCTTTTTCCACGGAGCCGCGGATGTCCACGTCGCCTGTGGCGGAGACGGAGAATCCGTCCCGAATGGTGCCTCGGACGAGAACAGGGCCGTTGAAGGTGATGTTTCCCGTGGAGTAGTCCACATCGCCGGAAATGATGAGAAGCGGAATGACGGAGACCACATCTCCCTTCCACTCCAGCCGCCCGTCGAGCTTTGCCCGGAGGTCGTCACCTTCCCAGGCGAGCCCCTTTCCGAAGCGGAGTCGGGCGGGTTTTCCCTTTCGCTGGGGCACGATCTCCCCCTGGACGTTTCGTCCCGGCATTCCCGGTGTGGGGGGGACGCGACGGGCCACCACGTCGTCCCGGCGTATTTCCTGGACGAGGTCGAGATTGTAGAAATCCACCCGGCCATCGGGATTGTCATCAGGGCGCCCTGATGGCGGAGCGAAGAACATCTGTACGGTTCCGTCCAGGCCGTTTCGGGGAGGAATTCCCCGGGCCAGCGGCTTCCGGAGGACCTCTTCTCCCGAGCGGGAGAGCGCCAGGGCCTCCGTCAGTGCGTCCTCGTCCACGCCGAAGACGATATGTTCCTTCGCAAGGAGTTCCCGCAACCGTTCCTCGTCGCTCCATCCCGGTGGCAGAGAGAGGAGACAGGTCATTCCCCCGTCCTCGACGAGAAGTTCGGGAAGCCGCTCCGATTCGGAAGAGGACGGTTCCCGGACGGCGCCGAGAACGAATTCCCCCCGTTGCGCGATGTGCCGGATGAGTTCCTTCAGCGTGATTCGCAATGTTACGTCGAGTTCCTGGATTCTGGAGAGTACCTCCACGGCGGAAAGGGATGTGTCCCGCACGTCGAGGACGAAGGCGCCTCCTCTTTCAAGAAGACGAAAGCGCGGTTCTTCGTGGAGAATCCGTTCCCCATCACTTTCGGTCATGAGCATCCACCTCACTTGATTCCCACCTGGGCGGATCACGCGGACGATTCGGACGGCGTCTTGTGGGACTAACGTAGTATTCGTTCAGTATAGTTCAAAGGCGACAAAAATGAAAAAGGGTCTCGGGATGCGTCTTTGTAGTTATTCCGTCATCAAGAAAGATCTTCCGTGTGGGTCTTCGGTCACGGGCCTGAGGGGATGGGGCAGTTTTACATGTCGTTACCGGGTTCGTTTATCCTGTCGCGTAACGGTGTGGCTTGTCTCTGGATGTCTCATCGTTGGTGTTTTTCTCTTCTCTATGATGCTTCTTTCCCGAAGAGTGAGTTTTCAGGTGCGCCACGTGCCCGGATGTTGAAGGATGATAGAATGATCCTGGAAAAAACGAGTGACCGAGTGATCTCCGGGCGGAAGTCTGTTCGACGCCCGGGAAAACGACGTCGAAGAAAACGTTCCGGAGGAGGAATGCCCCATGGAGAAACGAGATCTGTTCCGGAAGTACACGGGTATCTTCGGCATGCTGGTGCTCTTTGCGGTGGGACTTTTTCTGTTCGGACGCCACGAACGGAAGGAGGAGACCGTCTCTCGGGCGCCGGTGGCGCGCCCCGTGAAGACGCTGGTGCTTTCTGCGCCGGCGGCGCGGGATGTCCGGACCTATCCCGGCAAGATCCTCGCGTCCCAGAGGGTCGATCTTGCCTTTCGTGTCTCCGGTCCTCTCGTGGAGCTGCCCGTCCGGAAAGCCCAGAACGTTGCGAAGGGTGCTCTGCTTGCCCGGCTGGACCCGAGGGATTTCGAGATTCAGCTCCAGAATGTCAAAAGCACTCTCGCGAACGCCCAGGCACAGCTTGCGGCTATGCGAGCGGGGGCCCGCAAGGAAGAGGTTTCCGCCCTGTCGTCCCAGCTTGCGTCGTCCCGGGCGCGCATGGAGGAGGCGGAAGCACAGTACCGTCGCTTTGAGCGGCTGTACAAGGAAGGTGCCATTGCGGCGGCGGAGTTCGACCGCTACAAGACCGCCTACGAGGTCTCCAAGGCCACGGTGAACGAGGCGAGCCAGGAATTGCAGAAGGCGAAGACCGGGGCCCGTCCGGAGGACATTCAGGCCATGGAGGCAACCATCCGCGGTCTCGAATCCTCGGTGAAGGCCGCGGAGAGCGCGCTCTCCGACACGGAACTTCGGGCACCCTTCGACGGAATCGTGGCGGATCGCTACGTGGAGAACTTTCAGAGCATCCAGCGGGATCAGCCTATCCTCGCCCTCCAGGATCTGAAAGACCTTGAGGTGGTCATCTCCGTTCCGGAACAGGATCTTACCCGGGCGAGAAGCGCCGACGCCGTGACAGTCCAGGTGCGCTTTGAAAACATCCCCGGGAAGACCTTTCCCGCCAACTTCAAGGAGGTCGCCACCCAGGCGGATCCCCAGACTCAGACCTACCCCGTGACCTTCCGCATGCCCTATCCGGAGGAGCTTACGGTGCTTCCCGGCATGACCGTGGAAGTTCTCCTGGGGTTCCGGAGCGACGCCGCCGGAGACGGGGGATTCGTGGTTCCCACCGAAGCGGTCGCCGCGGGTGAGGGGACGTCGCATTTTCTCCTGGTCGTGGACGAACCGGCCCTGACGGTACGGCGTGTCCCCGTGGACGTGCTCTCCTTCCGGAAAGAGGATGCGGTGGTGAGCGGCGATCTCGCTCCGGGGAACCGGGTGGTCGTCGCGGGGGTGAGCCTGCTTGCCGAGGGAGAGGCCGTGACGCTCTACGCCCCGGAGGAGACACCGCTCTCCGCCGAGGAATAGGTGGATGCCATGAATATTGCCACAGCGAGCATTCGGAAGAGCACCGTCACATGGTTCATCACCGGTCTCCTGCTCGTGGGAGGGCTTCTGTCCTACACGGGGCTCGGAAAGCTGGAGGATCCGGCCTTCACGATCAAGACCGCCGTGGTGGCCACCCGCTATCCCGGCGCGTCCCCCGAGGAGGTTGAGAACGAGGTGACGGAGGTGGTGGAGAGCGCCATCCAGCAGCTCGGACAGGTGGACATCGTACGCTCCCTCTCTCAGGCCGGGGGTTCCGTGATCTACGTGGACATCAAGGATACCTTCACCGCGAAGGATCTTCCCCAGATCTGGGACGAGCTGCGCCGGAAGGTGAACGACGTGCAGGGCAGTCTTCCTCCCGGGGCGGGACCCTCCCTGGTGAACGACGATTACGGCGATGTCTTCGGCGTGTACTTCGCCCTCACCGGAAAGGGATATTCCCTGCGCGAGCTCGAGAACTTCGCGGATTTCCTCCGCAAGGAACTGCTTCTCGTTCCCGGCGTGGCGAACGTCCGCATCGCGGGAGTGCAGCGGGAGACGGTCTACGTGGAACTTTCCCGGTCCCGCATGACCCAGCTCGGAATTCCGCTCCAGACGATCTTCGACACGCTCAAGGCCCAGAACCTCGTGGTGGACGCGGGAAGTGTGCAGGTGGGGAAGGAATACCTCCGCATCGAGCCCACGGGGCTCTTTGCCACGGTGGAGGACATCGGGGACCTGTTCCTCCGGAGCGGCGCCGGAACACTGCTGCGACTCCGTGACGTGGCGACCGTGAAGAGAGGGTACCTGGATCCGCCGAGAGCGCTTATGCGCTTCAACGGTGAGCCCGCACTCGGCATTGGCATTTCCAACGTGGAGGGGGGCAATGTCATCACCATGGGCGAGGCGGTGAAAAAACGCCTCGCGGAGCTGCTTCCCCAGACTCCTCTCGGTATGGAGCTCGGACTCATCTACTACCAGTCCGACACGGTCAAAGAGTCCATCGCGAACTTTCTGGTCAATCTCCTCGAAGCGCTGGTCATCGTCATCGGCCTGCTGCTCCTCTTCATGGGCATGCGCTGCGGTCTTCTCATCGGCGCCGTGTTGCTCCTGACGATTCTCGCCACTTTTATCGCCATGCGGGGTTTTCACATCGACCTGCACAGCATTTCCCTGGGAGCGCTCATCATCGCCCTGGGGATGCTTGTGGACAACGCCATCGTCGTGGCTGACGGCGTTCTCGTGGGAATCCAGAAAGGGCGGGACCCCTTCCGTTCCTCCGAGGATATCGTGGGGCAGACTCAGTGGCCCCTGCTCGGCGCGACGATCATTGCCGTCCTCGCCTTCGCTCCGATCGGCCTTTCTCCGGACAGCACGGGAGAGTATTGCCGCAGCCTTTTCCAGGTGGTGGGAATCTCTCTTTTGCTGAGTTGGGTCCTCGCCGTGACGATCACTCCCCTTGCGGGAGCGCACTTTCTCAAAGTGGCTCCGATGCAGGAGGGGGAGGAACTTTACGGATCGCTTCTCTACCGTCTCTACCGGAAGTTCCTTGAAACGTGTCTTGCGAAGCGGCTGCTCACGTTGGCTGTTCTGGCGGGACTTCTTGTGACGGGCATCATCGGCTTCGGCATGGTGGACAAGTCCTTTTTCCCCAGCGCGTCGAGCCCCATGTTCACCATCGAGTTCCGGCGCCCCAAGGGGGCGTTCATCAACGAGACTCTTGAGGACGTGAGGAAGTTCGAGGCGTTTCTTCGGGAGCAGCCCGAGACCAAATCCGTCACCTCCTTTGTGGGAGAAGGGGCGTTGCGCTTCCTCCTTACCTTCACTGCGGGCGATCCCGGGGACGAGTACGGAAGTTTCGTGGTCGGAACAGAGAACGCGGAGGAGACGGATTCGCTCATGAAAAAAGTGGAGGACTTCGCTGCCCGGGAGCTGCCGTATCTGGATCCTCGGGTACGCCCTTTCGGGAAGGGAACGGGAAGCGGCGCGAAGATTCAGGTACGCTTCTCCGGGGAGGATCCGCTCGTGCTCCGCAGTCTCGCCGACCAGGCCACGGCGCTCTATCGTGCCGCGGGTGCGGTGAACATCCGCAGCGACTGGGGGGAACGGGTCAAGGTCATCCGTCCGGTCCTTGATGAGGTCAGGGCGAGGCAGGTCGGACTCACACGAAAGGACATCGCGGAGGCCCTGGAACTCTCCTTTTCCGGTGCGACCGCAGGCCTCTATCGCGAGAAGGACAAGCTTCTCCCCATAGTGGCCCGCTTTCCCGAGGTGGAACGGGCCGATGCGGGAACCCTTCCGGAGGTGCAGGCCTGGAGTCCTTCACTGCAGCGTTATCTCCCTCTCTCCCAGGTGGTCCGGCGTTTCGACACCGTTGCGGAGGATTCCGTGATCTACCGGCGGAACCGCATGCGTACCGTCACCACGGAATGCGATGCCGCCGACGGTCTTGCAGGGCCGCTGTTCGCCAGGGTGCGCTCCTCGGTGGAAAACCTTCCTCTTCCCCTGGGGTACAGCATAGAGTGGGGCGGCGAGTACGAGAGTTCCGGCAAGGCTCAGGGAGGGCTTTTGCGCATGATTCCTCTGGCCTTTGCCGCCATGGCTCTGATCCTGGTGGTTCTTTTCAACGCCCTGCGGCAGCCCGCGATCATCCTGCTCTGCCTGCCCCTTTCGGTGATCGGCATGACCGCGGGGCTCCTGCTGTTGCGGAAACCTTTCGATTTCCTCGCACTGCTCGGTTTCCTGAGCCTCGCGGGGATGCTCATCAAGAACGCCATCGTGCTCATCGACCAGGTCGATCTCGAGATCCGGGAGGGACGCGATCCCTATGAGGCCATCGTTGATTCCGCGTTGAGCCGGGCCCGTCCGGTGCTCATGGCGGCACTCACCACCGTGCTCGGCATGGTTCCCCTCTACTTCGACGTGCTCTTCTCCTCCATGGCGGTGACCATTATGTTCGGTCTCACTTTCGCCACAGGGCTCACCCTCGTGGTGGTGCCCGTTCTCTACGCGCTCTTCTTTCGGATTCATCCTGCGCCGGAGGGTAAGGGCGTGCCCGGGTAAGCGTAAAAGGCGGGGGGCCCGAAAGGGAGACGAGAGCGTTCTTCCGTACTCCGCGCGTACAGAAGGGGCGCGCCCTGAAAAAGGGCTTGTCGGAGAAAAAGCGGGAAAGGGCCTGTGGCAAGGCCCTTTCCCGCTTTCTTCGCTCTCGTTTGTGGCTCACTCATTTGCAATTCTCTCACCGGCGTGCGGTCGTGTCCGCCCGCTCAGGGAACGTCGTGTCTCATTCCTCCTCGGAGCCGGCGATCTTCCATTTGAACCACTTGTATTGATCCTTCTCCAGCACACGGTATCCCCGGACCTCCTTGGTGACCCACAGAAGATATTCCTTGGAGAAGGACTCCTGAAGGGCCATGATGGATTTCCCCTTGTTGCCCTTGAGTCCGGCGTAGGTGTCCTTGAGATCCCGGTCGTCGTCGGCGTCCCAGCGGAAGAGGGCCATGGCCTGGGCCACGGATTTTTCCGGCGTGTCCGCAGGGATAAGAGGAAACTGGAGCACGTGTTCCTCCCAGTTGTAGACGCCGTTCCCCTTGCCGGGCACGACCACCACCCGGGGACAGCCGTGGATCCGGATCCGGCTCAGGCCGAGGATTCCCGGATCGGCCTGGAGAAGATGTTCGATCCCCTTGGAGATGGCGCCGAACGTGAGAAGATCTCTTCCTCCCGAAGGGGAGAAGAGGGGCGACACGTCCAGATGGCTCCGTTTTGCGGACATTTCCATGAACATCTTCCGGGTCTTCATGGACTCCTTCATGACCAGGCGGAGTTCACCCTCGCCCTTGCCCTTCCATTTCTCCGCGAAGCGCCCGACCTTCTGAGTCTGGCGGCGGTGTTCCTCCTGGGTCCGGACGAAGAAGATCGCCATGTCCTCGATCTCCTGGTCCAGGGCGAGAAGCTGTTCGAACTGGTTGAGGAGTCCCATCTGTTCGAGCCCGCTTCGGAGAGGATCGAGGAGGCTTTTTCGTTTTTCCAGCGCCCCCCTGTAGGCCGCGGCGGCGTCGATGATCTTCTGCCGTTCCTGGTTGTCCGCCATGCGGACCCGGAGCGTGCGCAGAGTGTTCTCCACGAAGTTCATGAGGTTGCCGTCGATGGTGGCGAGGAGTGTGTCCGCTTCCTTCGTCTGGGGGAAGTTGATGTGCTTCAGGAGGATCCCCTGAATTCCCTTCCGCTTACGGACGTTCACGTTGAGGACTTCCTCAAGGTGATCCGTCTTCGCCCGGAGGCTCATGCCTGCACGCGGGCTCTGGAGCGGGCGTGCGTAGAGCAGGGCGAACTCCTCGGCGATGAGATCGGACAGGCGGTAGTACTGAAAACGGTCCAGAGAAGGTGCCTTTTCCGCGGAGGCGAGGAGTGCGGCGGAATTTCCCGGCGTGACCCGGGAATCCAGAAAACCAAAGTCGAGGAAGAGGCGTTCCTCGGGCGTGAAGTCAATCCGCTGAGGAGCTCCCGTGCTGGTGCGGATATGTCGTTCCACCACGCCCCAGAGAAGGCTCCAATAGGCGGTGGCGAGTTTTTCCCAGAGTTCCCGCGTGCGCTTGCGGACCTCGATGTCATCGCTCGGCTGGGGCAGGAGCACATACTCCTCCACGTCGGCGCGGAGCTGCTTGAGGGTGGTACGGTCCTCCTCGTTCGAGAGGTTCTGTTCGAGGAAGATGAGCGGCTCCAAGAGCCCACCTCCGGCGTTCGTGTCGCCCGGGGTCGCCCTTTCCGAAAACGGAGGTGCGTTTTGTGCGGATTGGGGTGTTGCGGATAGTTCCTCTGCCATGACCGGACCTCCTTGTCTCCTCGGAAAAAGAAGAGGAAACCCAAAAATTGAGTCTCAGGACCCATTCTACTCGCTCAGAGGCGATTGTGCCAGATAAAGAGCGCATCGCGTCAAACGACGAATCTTTTTCCGCAGGAGCGTCATGCTGTCCCCGAAAGAGAGGGGACATTGCAGGCAACGTCTCCTCATTTACGGATGTCCCGGTTTCTGCCGCGGCAGTCCGTTGCGACGCCGTCAAGAAAAAGTGAATTTTCGAGAGACAAAGCGGAGAAACCGTTCCGCCCATTCCGGATCGAACTGGGTTCCCGCGCAGCGCCGGATCTCCTGTCGCGCCTCCTCGGGAGAAAGACGCGGTTTGTAAAGCCGGTTCGTCATGGATTCAAAGGTGTCCACAGGGGTCATCATGCGGCTTCCCAGAGAAATTCTTGTTGTTCCACCTTCTCCGTGTCGATTGTACACTCTAAAAAAGGTTGACAAGATGAACCGGTTCCTTTTTGCGTATGTCTTTTCCCGAACTCTTCGTGGAAAGAGTTCGGGCACGAGTCTTTGTTCTTTCCCGGGAAAGAGGATGATTCTCTGGCATGGAAGAAGAACAACGCCAAGGGCGTGTCGAAGAATCGAGAAATCAGCGATGTTGTGTAACACTTCCGAGGATACCCTTGAAAAGTGTCACGTGGCGCTTTATACTTTTTCGGCACGTGATCTTTGGAAAGCAAAACACAATGGTCCGACAGCCCTTTCGGAAGGTGAAAAACATGGAAAAAGAGCGACGAGCCGAACGGGGGCTGCGCATGCGGGAGCTTGAAGCGCTCACGGGAGAGACGAAGGCCACCATCCTCTTCTGGGTCTCCCAGGGGCTCCTGCCTCCACCGCGAAAGACGAGCCGGAACATGGCCTGGTACGACTACCGCTACCCCCGCATGATCGAGGCGATCCGTTTCTTTCAGCGTCAGTTCAACCGCTCTCTCTCGGAGATCCGGGAGTACATCGAGGCCTTCGGCGGCCACGAAGCCCTTTTCTCCGCCCAGGACGATCTGCAGATCTTTCTGCTGGGTTACGAGAACACCCGGGGAAAGACCTTTTCCAGGCAGGAGTTTCTTCAGATCACCGGTATGGATGAGGAGGAACTGGAGGAATTGCTCCGGGTCGGACTCCTGGTTCCATGGGAAGAAGGGCGCTTCGAGAGCAGCGAGATCAACGCGGCAAAGGCCATCCGTGCGCATCGGGCGGAAGGGGCGACGCTGGAAGAGCTGCTCTTTTATCCCGAGGCGGCTCGGCGCCTGTCCCTTTTGGAGGTCCAGTTCACGCTCCGCCGCTGGAAGGCCAAACCCCCGGAAAATCCGGAAGAGGCGCTGCGCGGAGCCCTGCGTCAGGCCGCCCTGGCCAGACACTACTATTGCTCCAGGTTGTTCCGAAAAAACCTGGATGCGATTCTGGACGAGACGGATGTCTTCTGCGACGGTGATTTCAGAAAAAACCGCGGGAGTCAGAGGGCCGGCGGCGGATCCGCTTCCCCAAAAGAGGCCGACAGTGAAAGAGAAGGGAATCAAGGATGCGAGAGGGAGGGATTCGCGTGTCCGTGAGAAGAAAACATTCCGCGCAGTTGCGGTGTCCTCAGGTATATCGCCGTTTTCCGAAAGAGTGTTCCTCCAGGTGGACCCATGGAGCGGCTTGCCGCGAAATTTCAGGTCTCCGGGGCGTTCTCGCGGCGTTTCTCCTCATCACGGGCGTTCTGGTGGTGTCCCTTCCCGCAGTTGCCGCGGAGATCGCTCTGCCGGAGTACCTGCGCTTGGTTCTCGAGGAAAACAGGGAGGCCAGGGCGTCCCTGGCCAGGGTCGAGAGCGCCCGTGCCTCGGTGGCGTTCACGGCGGCGGAACAGCGCATGAACGTGGGCCTCAAGGGGGAGACCGCCAGGGTTCTTCGGGAGGAGGAGGGGCAGTACGCGCTCTCCCTGACTTTCGGGCAGCGTATCGATCTGTGGGGAAAGTACGATCTCCAGGAGCGGGCGGCTCTTCTTGCACTGGATGCCCGCAAGGCGACGCACGCCCAACTCGTGAACACCCTGCTCACCGATGCGGAGAGTGCCTACTGGACGGCTTTCATGGCCCGCAAGAATCTGGTTCTCTATGAGAGCCTCATCCATCAGCGCGAGGAGGATCTGCGCGTCGCGGAAGAGCGCCATCGCGTGGGTGCCGCTCCCCGCCTCGACGTGATCCGCGCCTCGGTGCAGCTCGAAAAGGTCCGGGGCGAGGCGACCCGAGCCGAGGCGATCCATCGCGATGCCCTGGCCTCTCTCGCGAGGCTCGCGGGGGGAATGGCGGTTGAGCCGCCCGAGGCGAAACTGGAGAAACCGGAGCTTTCGTTCTCCCTGGACCTTTCCCGGGCGGAGGTGCAGCGTCCCGATCTCCAGGTCGCCCGCATCACGGAGGAGCTGGCGAAAGTGGAGAGGGACCTGGCTAAACTCGGCATGAAGCCCACGCTGGACGCGTCGCTTCAGTACACCATCCTCACGGATTCATCCAAGGCGACCGTCCCCCAGGAGGACGGCATGCTCTCCCTGGTGCTGGGAGTCACCCTCTACGACGGAGGCGCCACGAAGGCCGATACGGCACGAAAGGAACATCTCGTCACCGCGGCGGGTTTCGACCGCGAGGATCGGCGGGATTCCCTCGTCAAGGAACTTGCGTCGGCGACGCACCGTTGGGAGAAAGCTCTGGCGCTGGAACGGACCAAGGCCAAAGAAGTGGAGCTTGCGGTGGAGGAACTCCGCATCACCCGGCTCCGCTACGAGACCGGGGCCGGAACCCAGCTCGACCTCCTCGATTCCCAGGTGAACGAGCAGAGTGCCGCCACGGAATATCTGGATGCGGTGAAGGAGATGTACCTCGCGTTGGTGGATCTGCGGAGCGCCATGGGGGAGTACGCGGTGCACTACGCACACGAGGCGGGATCGACCGCTCCCTGAGTGTCGGCGGCGTACGAGTGGACATGAGGGGTGCGACGAGGCGCCCTTTTTTCCGAACATCCTGGAGGAAGAACGATCATGGCGGAAATAGGCAAGCGCATTCTGCGGTCTCTTCGAACCCTGTTCTGGATCCTGGTCATCGCGGGAGCTGTCGGATTCCTCGGTTATCGCGTCGTGGCGGCTCCTCCGAAGCCGGAACCTCCCAAGAGTGTCGCCGCCATCCGGGCGGAGAAGGGAATTCCCGTCGTCGCCCATACCATCGAGGCAGGACCGTGGAATCTCTGGAAGCGTTATTACGGTCAGGTGAAGTCCGCGTCGGAACAGTCCGTGACCTCCTTCCTGCGGGAATACATCGTGGCCGTGCATGTCCACGTGGGAGACCTCGTGAAGGCCGGGGACGTGCTTCTCGAACTCTCCCGGGAGACATCGACGCCGGATTTTGCCGCCCGGAGCGCGGAGTACGAGGAGGCAAAACGGGATTACGAACGTCTCAAGGCGCTCTACGATGCGGGAGGGACTTCCAAGGCGGAGGTAGACAGGGCCGCCGTGGCCATGCAGCAGAAAGGTTCCGCCCTCAAGGAGACGCGCACGCAACTTGCCCGGACGAAGGTGGCGTCCAAACTCACCGGCGTGGTTTCCCTTCGGAACGCCGAGGTGGGAGAGATTTCCGAGACGGGGCGTGAGTTGCTGCGCGTGGTGGACCTCCGCAATCTCGAGGCGGACGTGCTCGTTCCTCCGGGGGACGTGGCTCGTGTGGCGAAGGGAACCCCTGCCCGGGTCGTTCTGGAGGGGCGCCGCCACAACGGGACGGTGAAACGTGTCGATCCCGGTGCCGATGTCGCGACAGGGCTCTATCGGGTCGTGGTGGCCCTCCCTCCGGACACGAATCTCCGTCCGGGCATGTTCGTGGAGACGGAGCTGCTCGTGGACCCGAGGACCAGCGTGGTGAGCGTCCCGTACGAGGCGCTGCGCCGGGACAACGGCAGAACCTACGTGTATGTTCTCTCCGGTGATGTGGCTCGGCTGCGCGACGTGGAAGTCGGAGAGGGACAGGGCGGTCTCGTGGAGGTCGTGTCCCGCCTCTACGAGGGAGAGACCATTGCCGTGCGGGGCGTGGAGAACCTTTACGACGGTGCCCGCGTGTGGCTCCGGTCCTCCGCGCCGGAAGAGGCGTCGCCGGATGTGCCCGTCCCGGATGGAGGTGGAGAGGATTCCTCCGGGGAATCCTCTGCGGAAGAACCCGTCTCCGCGGACACCTCCAATCCCTAGGGCGTTTCCGCTGCCCAACGACAGAACAAGGAGCAGATCATGAATCTGGTACGTCTCTTCGTGCGCCGCCCCGTCCTGACGAGCGTCACCGTTCTCATTGCGGTGTTCGTCGGCGCCTACAGCTATCTCAGCCTGGGCATGACGCTCACGCCCGAGGTGGACCTGCCTCTCGTGGTGGTCTCCACGGTCTACGAGGGAGCGAGCCCGACGGAAATCGAGAGCCTCGTCACCAAACCCATCGAGGACGCCTCCGCCCAAGTGGAGGGCATCAAGAAAATCGAGAGCTACTCCATGGAGAGTGTCTCGGTGGTGCTCGTGTGGTTCGAGTACGACGTGAACACCGCCGACGCAACCCTGGCTGTCTCCAACCGGGTGAAGGCCATGCAGGGCTCCCTCCCCGAGGACGCGAAGGATCCCATCGTGGAGAAGTACGACATCAACGCCGAGCCGTTCATCTCCATCGCCGTCACGTCCAGCCTGCCTCCCGAGCGAATCTACGATCTCGTGGAGGAAGAGATCCAGCGCCGTCTCACCCAGTTGGAAGGGCTGGCGAAGGCGGAAATCCTGGGTGGCAGAAAGCGGGAAATCCACGTCTATCTGGATCCGCCGAAACTTTCCCAATACGGGCTCTCCATAGCGGATGTGATCCGCGTCGTGAGCGTGAACAATCTCACCGATCCTTCGGGGCACGTCGCCCGGGGCGGCAAGGAACTCTCCATCCGCGTGCTCGGCGAGGCCAAGACACCGGAGATGCTGAAGGACATCCGCATCCCCCTGAAGGACGGCTCGTCGGTGCGCCTGGGCGATCTGGCGAAAGTGGAGGACACCACGGAGGAGACCCGCGGATACGGCCGTTACAACGACAAATCCGCGGTTCTCGTGGAATGCATCTCCAGTCCGAACGCGAACATCGTCAAACTGGGCAAGCGCATCCGGGTTCTTCTCGACGACATTCGCCAGGATCTTCCGCCGGGAGTGGAAGTCACCATCACCAACGATGACTCCACCTTCGTCGAAGAGGCGGTGAGCAATGTCTTCGGCAACATGGCGCAGGGGATTCTCTTCACCGCCATCGCGCTTTTTCTCTTCCTGCGCCGCCTCTCGGTGACGCTCGTGGCGGCGATCTCCATGCCCACTGCGGTGGTGGCCACCTTCACACTCATGTATATGGGGAAGATGACCATGAACCTCATGAGCACCCTTGGGCTGGCCATCTCCATAGGCATGCTCGTGAACAATGCCATTCTGGTGTTGGAGAATATCTACCGCTACGGTGAAATGGGGCGCTCCTCCCTCGATGCCGCCGTGGAAGGAACGAACGAAATCACCCTGGCGGTGCTCTCCTCCACGGCGACGAACCTGGGTGTGTTCATTCCCGTGGCCTTCATGGGGGGAATTGCGGGGCAGTTCCTCAAGGACTTCGCCCTCACGGTGGTTTTTTCCACCCTGTTCTCCCTCTGGGTGGCCCTCACCTTCACCCCCATGATGGCCGGTCGCGTGCGCCACACGGGGAACCTCTCGCTGGTGAGCCGCATTCTCACCGGCTGGTGGCGTTGGCTCTACGAAGGACTTGAGGAACTGCACCACCGTGCGGTGGAGAAATGCCTGCGCCACCCCTGGCTGACCCTGCTCGTCTTTGCCGCCCTCTTCGGAGGGTCGGTCCTTCTGGCGCCCCGCATCGGCGTCGAGTTTTTTCCCAAGGCCGACGAGGGCGTGGTCTCCATCTCCCTCGAACTTCCCTCCGACGCCTCCCTTGCGCAGACCGAGGCGGTGACGCGTCAGGTGGAGGACTACGTGAAGGCCCTTCCCCACGTGACCGACGTGGATGTTCTCGTGGGAGGCATGGGAACCCGGTCGGGGGTGAACTACAGCCGAGTGCGCTTCTTTCTGGACAAGGATCCGAACCGCCCCAGCACCTTCGAGTTGGCGGACCGCATCCGCCCCTTCCTGGCCTCTCTTCCGGACACGACCGCTTCCGTCAGTGCCGCTGCCTCCGGAGGCGGCGGTCCCGGAAAGGCCATCCAGATCAACATCATCGGAGAGGACATTGCGGAACTCAACCGTCTCGCCGGGCAGGTGCTCGACATCATGCGGGACACGCCCGGAACGGTTGATGCGGACACGAACTGGCGTCTCGGCAGGCCGGAGCTTCGCTTCACGCCCAAACGGTGGCGTCTGGGCCAGACCGGGCTCACCGTGGACGACCTGGCCTCCACCGTTCGGGCCTACGTGACGGGAAAGAAGGCGGGGGTTTTTCGGAGCGAAGGGCGGGAATACGACATTCTCGTGAAGCTGGAACCCCGGAATGTGGACAACATCTTTCAGATTCCCGACCTTCCCGTAACCCTCAAGGACGGGAGCACCGTTCCCGTTCGCGAACTCGCGGACGTCTCCTACGGAGCGGGACCCACGCGCATCGTGCGCACCGATCGGCGCAGGGCCGTGACGATTCAGGCCGATGCGGCGGGGCGTACCGTGGGAGAGGTCTTCCAGGACATCGAAAAGAGGCTGGGGGAGGTGTCGCTCCCCAGAGGATACCGGTTCGGCCTGGGCGGCGAAGTGGAGGACATGGAGGAGAACTTCCGCTACCTCTACATCGCCTTCGGCATGGCCATCGTCCTCACGTTTCTCATGATCGCCGCCATCATCGAGTCCTATCTCTTCGCGCTGCTCATCATGCTCACCGTGCCCCTCTCCGTGATCGGCGTGGTGCCGTTGCTTTTCGTGACGAACACCGCCGTGTCCATTTACGGTCTGCTCGGCATGGTCATGCTCGTCGGGCTCGTGGTGAACAACGCCATCGTCATCGTGGACTATGCAGAGATGCTTCGGAGAGAACAGGGATGGGCCCCCGCGGAGGCGATTCTCGAAGCCACGAGGATACGTTTTCGCCCGATCCTCATGTGCGACGTCACTTCCGTGGTGGCCATGATTCCCCTCGCCCTTGGTCTCGGCGCCGGAGGCCCCTACCGGGCGCCCATGGCTATCGTGGTCATCGGCGGACTCATTGCGGGAGGTACCCTCGCCCTTTTCGTCATTCCTCCCGTGTACGACCAGGTGTGGCGGCTCAAGGGCCGGATCGCCCGTCTCCGGGAAAAACTCAGCGAGGCCTCCCCGACCTCCGGGGCGTGATCCCGGGCGATGCGCACGCTTTCCGTAGGCGTTGTCCGGAGGGTGTCGGCACCGCATGTTCCGGCGAGGTGCTGAAGAATCCTGCCCCCACGGGGGTGCGGAGATTTCTCTCGAAGAAGGAAGACACTTTGCAAAAAGAGAGCGGCGAAGACTCGGAGATGCTCCTTCCGAGTTCTCGCCGCTTTCTTGGAATGTATCGCCGGAATGCCGCCGGTCCCACGAGTCCCCCGGTCAGCCGGTATTCTTTTTATTGGGGGAGATGAGGGTCTGAATGCGATCCCTGGATTTTTCCAGGTGGCGTATCGATGCGGCTCTTGCCGCTTCGGGGTTCTGCCTCTCGATGGCCTCCACGAGGTCCCGGTGCTCCGAGAGGACCGTGTCGGGCCATTTTTCGTAGGGGAGCTTTTCCCGTCCCTGATTGCCCACCGAGGCGATGGTGTCCGTGTAGAGTTTCGACAGCCCCTCGTACACACGAAGGAGCACCGCGTTGTGCGCCGCCTTGACGATGAAAGAATGGAGGATCGCATTGTAACGGGCTCCGAGGACGCCGATGTCCGGGTGGTGTATTTTCCAGAGGTTCTCCAGATAATCCAGGGCACCACGGATCTGCTCCATGTCCCGGTCGGTTCTGCGGAGTGCAGCGAAGGCCGCCGTGGGGCTCTCGATCATGACCCGCAGTTCGAAGACCTGGGCGATGGAGTCCACGGGCCAGGCCGTGAGGAGATTCAGGCTGTCCAGGATGCTGTTCGTGCCCTCTCCGCCGACGAACATGCCCTGGCGTTCCCGGATGTCGATGACGCCCAACGCCTCCAGGGCGATGAGTGCCTCCCGAAGATAGGAGCGCTTGACGTGAAAGTGTTCGGCCAGATCCCGCTCGGGAAGGAGCATGTCTCCCTTGGTGATCTCTCCCGCCTGGAGAGCCAGGTAGATTTTTTGGATGAGTTGCCGTTTTCCTTCGTTCATGTCGTTTTCGCTCCCGTCAATGTCGGCATTTTCCCGCTTTTGTCCGCGTCGTCGCGGTCCGAACGTGAAGACAGTAGCACAGTTTTCCCCTCCTCTGCAATTTCCATTTGCTCCGGGGCATCCCCTATGGTACGATATTTTGGAAATTTGGTCGAGCTTGGTCGATCAGAAATTTCGTTCAGTAGTGAGTATGTGAGAAACACGTTTTTCCGGAGGTTCTTTTCCCTGAAAAATTCCGGTACAGTGTATCTTGGACGGGCACATACGTTGCGAGGAGGATGGGTCCATGGCCACGAAGGAAGCACTGCGCATCGCCGACGGAGACAGCGTTGCGGTGGCTCTCACGTCCCTTGGCGAGGGAGAGGTGGTTACGGTGGATTCGCACACCGTTCTGGTGTGCGAGCGGATCCCCGTGTATCACAAGTTCGCCCTGAAGGACATTCGAGCCGGGGAGAAGGTCTTCAAATACGGGGAGATCATCGGAGAGGCCGTCACGGACATCGCCAGGGGAAGTCACGTGCACGTCCACAATGTGAGGAGCCTGCGGGGGTAGAGCGAATGCGAACGATCAAGGCGTACAAGAGGACCGATGGTTCCGTGGGCATCCGCAACAAGGTGCTCGTCCTTCCTTCCGTGGTCTGTGCTGCGGAGACGGCGCGCATGATCGCCGGACAGGTCCAGGGAACGGTGGCGCTGCAAAATCATCTCGGATGCGGGCAGATCGGCGAGGATGCGAAGATGACGGTTGACACGCTGGTGGGACTGGGAAGAAACCCCAACGTGTTCGGTGTTCTGGTGGTGGGGCTCGGGTGCGAGACCGCAAGGCCCCACGCCGTGGCGGAGGCCATCGCCGCCTCGGGAAAACCTGTGGAGTGTGTGGTCATTCAGGAACTGGGAGGCACACTCAACACCATCCGCGAAGGTGTCCGCCTTGCCATGGATCTGGTTCAGCGGGCGAGCATGGAAGAGCGCATCCCCTGTGACGCGGCGGATCTTTGCGTGGCAGTGGAGTGCGGCGGTTCGGACCCCACGTCGGGTATTGCCGCCAATCCCTCCGTGGGCTCCGCCTGCGACCGGGTGGTCGCCGCAGGGGGGACGGTGATCCTCAGCGAGACCACGGAACTCATCGGCGCGGAACACCTTCTCGCCAAAAGAGCTGTCGCGCCCGAGGTCGGCGAGGCATTGAAGGCGATCTGCCGCAGAATGGAGCAGCGCGCCGCCGACATGGGAACGAGTCTGCGCGGGGGCAATCCCTCGCCGGGCAACATCGAGGGCGGTCTCACCACGCTGGAGGAGAAATCCCTGGGCTGCGTGCATAAGGCGGGGACTTCACCGCTTCAGGAAGTTCTCCCCTACGGCGCTGCACCCACGCGAAAAGGGCTTGTCATGATGGACACGCCCGGTTTTGACATCGACTCCGTCACGGGCATGGTGGCGGGCGGAGCACAGCTCTGTGTCTTCACCACAGGGCTCGGAACACCCGTGGGCAATCCCATTGCGCCGGTGATCAAGGTGACGGGCAACCCCGCCACGTACGGACGCATGCGGGACAACCTCGACATCAACGCCGGACGTATCCTGGAGGAGGGGCTTTCCATCGACGAGATGGGGGAGGAGATCTGGAGGGAAATCCTCGCCGTGGCGGAGGGAAAACAGACCCGCTCGGAAATCCTCGGCTACTGCGAATCGAGCTTCTGGCGCTGCGGTACCTGTGTGTGACCCGGAGACCGCGGAGAGGGTGGCGTCGGGGAGAACACTGACTCGAGAAAGAAGTGGATGAGGAACATGGCTGGACGAGGGCAAGACGAGCGTGACATCACCGGAGCCTATTACTTGGGGCTCATGCACGGCGCGGGATATCGGAGCGGTGACCTCCGCAAACCGCTCATCGGTATCGTCAATTCCTGGACGGATGTGAATCCGGGGCACAAACCACTGCGGGAACTGGCCGGATTCGTCAAGGAGGGTGTCTGGGCGGGGGGCGGCGCGCCGGGGGAGTTCACGGTTCCCGCTCCCTGCGATGGTATGGCCCAGGGACATGGCATGCACTACGTGCTTCCCCAGAGGGATCTCATCGCCGCCTCCGTCGAGGCCATGGTGGAGGCCCACGGTTTCGACGGACTGGTGATGCTCGCCTCGTGTGACAAGATCATCCCGGGCATGCTCATGGCAGCGGCGCGGCTGAATCTGCCCACCCTCTTTCTCACGGCGGGGGCCATGCTTCCCTTCGTCGAGGGAGAAAGGACCTTCGTGACCTCGGACCTCAAAGAGGCCATCGGAAAAAGGAACAGCGGCACCATCGACGACGAGACCTTCCGGCGCTGGACCTGCGGTTTCTGTGCCTCCGGCGGCACCTGCTCCATGTTCGGCACAGCCAACACCATGGGAACCTTTCTGGAGGCGACGGGGGTGGCACCCTTCGGCTCCGCCACCATGCTCTTCTGCGATGCTGCCAAAGTGCGGCAGGCCCGGGACGTGGGAGAACGAATTGTCGCCCTGGTCCGGGAGGAACGTCCGCTCTCGCTCTTTCTCAACGCTGCGTCCATGACGAATGGCATCAAGTACGTCTCGGCCACGGGAGGGTCGACGAACGCCGTGCTCCACACGCTGGCCCTGGCGAAGGTCCTCGGAATGGAGCTCGACTTGCGGCGCTTCGACGCCATTCAGGAATCCGTCCCCGTCGTCGCCAAGTTCAAGCCCTCGGCGGAGCCCAACATCGACGACTATCACCGTGCGGGAGGGGTGCGGGGCGTGCTTGCCACCATCCGGGAGCACCTGGACACCACGGTGCCCCTCGCCATGGGCGGAACACTGGCGGAGAGCCTTGACATTCCGGGAGCGCCCGTGAATCGTCGGGTCATTCGCCCCCTCGCGGAACCACTTCACGAGAAGGGGTGTTTCTCCATTCTCTCGGGAAATCTGGCTCCCCTCGGGGCGGTGGTGAAGAAGAGCGGTGTGGATCCCCGCATGTTCCATCACGTGGGGCCCGCAGTGGTGTTCGACTCCGAGGAGGATGTCCGGATCTTCCTTCTCTCGAAAAAGGTTGAGCCCGGTTCGGTTCTGGTGGTACGCTACGAAGGACCCAAGGGAGGTCCCGGCATGCGGGAGCTCTCCATACCGGCGGCCATGCTCGTGGGCATGGGGCTCGCCTCGTCGGTCGCCATGGTTACGGACGGCCGTTTTTCCGGTGCCACCCGCGGTCCCTGCGTGGGGCACGTGGCTCCCGAGGCGTGGATGGGCGGTCCCCTGGCGCTCGTCCGCGACGGTGACCGTATCGAAATCGATCTGGAGCGCAAGCTCCTCCAGCTCCACGTGAGCGAGGCCGAACTGGAACACCGCCGCGTGAGGGTGAAACGTCCGGAACGGCCCCTTCGCGGCATGCTCGCCGCCTATCGCGCCGGGGTCGGATCCGCTCATGAGGGTGCGCTCTGGCTCTACCGGGAGAATGTCGGGGAAGACGACACGGACGCTACCTGGAAGTGAAAAGGAGAGGACGACAATGCGTTTGGCGACGATCCGCCTTGATGGCTGCGAAGAAGCGGCGGTGCTGGTGGGGAGCGTTCCCGTTCCCCTGACGCTGGTGAACCGGAACCTGGGGACGAACTGGATTCCCTCGGTCTTCGATCTCGTCGTGTCGGGCGAGCTGTTCCACATGACCGACTGGTACCGCGCCGAGGGTGCAGCGGATCTCGAATCCCTCGCGAAGGAATGCGGCGTGGAGAACGTCACCTACGCTCCGCTCTACCGGACGCCCGGAAAGATCTGGGGTATCGGGCTCAACTACGTGGACCACGCCGCCGATCTGGCGGAAAAGGCACCCCAGTCCGAACCGGCGAGTTTCATGCGCCCCGCGAGCACTGTCGTCGGATATGGTGACCCTGTGCGGATTCCCCTGCAGTCCGAGAAGACCACCGGCGAGGCCGAGCTTGGTGTGGTGTTCGGGAAATATGCCCGGAACGTTTCCCGGGAGCGTTGGCTCGACGTGGTGGCGGGGTTCGTGTGCATCCTCGACATGACCGCCGAGGACATCCTGCGGCGCAATCCCCGTTACCTCACCCGGAGCAAGAGCTTCGACACCTTTTTCAGCTTCGGTCCCCATCTCGTCACGCCGGACGAGATTTCGGACGTGGCGGCTCTCCGGGTGGCCACGGTGAAGAACGGAGAGGTTTGGGCGGAGAATACGCCGAAGAACATGATGTTTCCTCCGGACGAACTGGTGGCTTTTCACAGCAGGGTTTTCCCCTGGTGTCCCGGGGATATCCTCTCCACGGGAACGCCCCGGGCGGTGGCCTTGGAGCACGGAGATCTTCTCGAATGCCGTATCACCGGCTTCGAGCCGCTCCGAAATCCCGTGGAGGACCTGAAGCGCCTCTGAGGCGAGAAAAAATGCCGGGGATTCCGGGAACTCGATTCCACGGGAACGCCCGGTCGGTGTCTTTTGAGCACTGAGATTGATCGAATACTGTGGAATCTCTGAATAAGGCTGCGTCAGCCCCGCAGGGCGCCTTGCAGAGCCTGATGCGACCCGAGTCAAGGGGAAGCGAACGGTCTTATTCAGAGCTTCCCTGTACTCAGATTTTCTCTGGAAGGGCTGTCGGAATGGGAAAACGCGCCCGTTCGCGGGCTTTCCTTGCGAAGGACTTCCGGGATCGAACGCCCTTTCCCGAAGCTCCGAAGCTCCGTCGTGTGACGGAGGAGAGAATGCGGAAGGAGGAGCGGCATGGCGTTTCTCGATCTTGTGCGGCGTCGCTGGAGCGTTCGGGCCTATGCGCCCGATCCGGTTCCGCGGGAGATGCTCGACCGGTGCGTGGAGGCGGCGCGCCTCGCTCCGAGCGCTTGCAATTCGCAGCCCTGGACCTTTCTTCTGGTGGATGACCCGGAGCGCCGAAGGCGTCTCGCCGAGGCCGCCTTCGGCGGGGTCTACCGCATGAACTCCTTCGCCGCCCAGGCTCCGGTGCTTGTGGCGGTGCTCACCGAACGTTCCCGTTTCGCTGCTCTGCTGGGAGGATTCTTTCGGGGGGTTCAGTACAGTCTTCTCGACGTGGGCATTGCGGTGGAGCATTTCGTGCTCCAGGCCTCGGAGGAAGGGCTGGGTACCTGCTGGCTCGGATGGTTCGACGAAAAAAACGTCAAGCACGTACTCGACCTTCCCGCCGGGGCGAGGGTGGACGTGTTGCTTTCCGTGGGATTTCCCGTTCCCGCCGAGGGGGCGAAGCCCCGGGCTTCCCGAAAGTCCCTGGAGGAGATGCGGCGCTATTGCTGAGGTGCCGCTTCCGGTTCCTTCCTCGCACCGCCCCGTGTTCTTCTTTTCGGGAGCGTCCCCTTTTCCTGCGTCCGGTACTGGAAATGAATGCCTCGGCTCTCTCCGGCGTGGTGCACGGTTTGTGTCTCAGCCGCGCAAGCGGAGGATGGCCGCGGCGATGCTTCGGGAGGTTCCGAAGGCCCCTGCCTTGGTGACGAGAGGAAGGCCGTCCAGATTGCCACCATGGACGCGGAGCAGCGGGATGCCCGGCTCGATCTCCTCGGTCACCACCGTTTCCACCACGGAGAGCTGTTTGAGGATCTTCGCCGCCACGTCGCCGCCGGAGAGAAAGAGTCCCCCCGGCCGATGGCGCCGGACCAGGGTGCACGTGAGATCTCCGAGAAAAGCGGCGATGCGGGTGGCGTCGTTGCCGCGGTGGGTCGCCGAAGAGGGATCCTCCGGGCGTGAGCTGGCGATGAGGACGTTTCGGCCCTGGAGGAGCAGGGAGCCCACGGCGTCGACGGTCTCCTCCAGGATTCCCGGGACATTGCGGAGAAAGGCGCCCATGTCGGGAGTGAAACCCGTTGCGGTGCCGCTGTCCAGCACATGTCTTACCTGTTCGATACTTCTGGGGTGAACGCTTCCCACCACGGCCAGAACAGGGAGATCCCTCCTGACCAGAGCTTCCGCCAGACCGGCGGAGCCTGCCCACAGCACCGTCTCGGGGGCGACGGAGGCGGTCACCGCCCGGACGAGACGCCGCAGATCCTCGTCGGTCTCGGCATCGAAGGTGTAGCGCCCTTCTTCCCGCAGATTCCCGCATCGTGCCCCCGGAGGCGGCAGAAGAAATCCGCCCCGGAGTTCCTCCAGGTGGACGTGGCGGGGAGAACACGCTCCCGCCCCGCGGAGGAGCAGGGAAATGTCCGAGGTCGTTACGGGCTTGAGGGGGTCTCTGGCCATGGCCGTCCGGGAGACGGGGGTCCCCTCCACGGAGAGAATCCCGTCTTTCACGGTGCGCCCCATCTTGGGAAACGCTGGGGCGAAGACTGCCGTGGGAAGCCCGAGCCCCTGCTGCAACGCCTCCACCTCGACCGCCGTGTTGCCCCGGAGCGTGGAATCCGTCTTCAGATAGAAAACGGTGGTGCCGACGAAACGATGCAGCTCCGCGGCGAGGGCGGCGATTCTGGAAAAGGCCTCCTCCGCGGGAAGGTTCCGTGTCTCCGTGTCCACCACCAGAACGTTCGTGGACCCTGCGATCCCACGGAGGTTTTCCGGGTCGAGAAGAACCCGGGGGAGGTCGTTGTGGGAATGGAGGAACTGCAGGGCCGTGTCGCAGGCGCCGGTGAAGTCGTCCGCGAGGACAACGTAGCGGGGGGACATGCCGTCAGGCAACGCTGTGTCGACCGGCGGTGCGGTGCCGGGCGAACTGCACGGCGAACTCGATGGCCGTGCGAAGACTCGTGGGATCCGCAGTTCCCTTTCCGGCCTTGCCGAAGACCGTTCCGTGGTCCACGGAGGTGCGGATGATGGGCAGTCCCACGGTGATGTTCACGCCTCCCATGAAATCGAGCAGTTTGAGCGGGATGTGCCCCTGGTCGTGGTACATGACCACCGCAATGTCGTACCTGCCGTTTTTGCAGTGAAGGAACGCCGTATCCGGCGGAAGGGGGCCGGTCACGTCGAACCCTTCGTCGAGGGCGGCCTCGATGGCGGGGACAATGTGGTCCATTTCCTCCGTGCCGAAGAGGCCGTGTTCGCCCGAGTGGGGATTGAGGCCGAGCACGGCGATGCGGGGGTTTTCGATGCCCAGCCCGCGCATGGCACCGTCGGCGAGACGGATCACGTGGAGAACCCGTTCCTTCGTCACCCGGTCGCAGGCTTCGCGGAGGGAGACGTGGGTGCTCACGTGAATCACCCGGAGCGGGCCTCCCACGAGAAGCATGGCGGTTCCCCTGGACCTGGTGAGATCCGTGAAGATCTCCGTATGTCCCGCGTAGTCATGTCCTGCCAGGTTGAGGGCTTCCTTGTGCAGCGGCCCCGTCACCGTGGCGTCCACCTTGCCCGCCAGGGCCAGTTCGATGGCGCGCTTCACATAGGCGTAGGCGGCTTCGCCGCAGGAAGCCTGAATTTTCGCGAAGGAGTAGTCCCCTTTCAGGGAACCGCACTCCACCAGATTGATGCATCCGGGAACATAGTCGTCGGGATCCTCCAGGATCTGGAGTTTCCTCGTGGAGCCCACGATGGGCTTTACCTTCTCCACCACCAGTGCGTCGCCCACGAGAATGGGGCGACACGTCTCCTCGAAACGCCCTTCCTCGATGACCATGAGAGCGATTTCGGGACCCGCTCCGGAAGGATCTCCAAGAGTTATTGCCACTTTCGGCTTCATGGGGAACAGTCCTTTCGCGTCGAGTGAAAAAAGTCCGACGGCCCGGAAGAGGGGGAGGCTTTGGGTACGGGCCGCCGGAAGAGGTTTGGTGGACGGAGGATCAGAAGAGATTACCCTCCTCGTTGAAGGGCAACTCCCGAGGTTCGCCCAGGACTTCCAGGTTCGGATGTGCTTCCGCATAGGGGATGAGATTTTCGGAGATCTCGATCTCCTCAAGGCTCACCGTGTTTTTGATGCGCACGAAACGGACGGCGTCACGATCGACGACGTTGCTCATCTTCACTGCCGCCTGGATGGCCTGGCGGTCGTTTCTGAGCACCATGGGCACCTTGACGCTCATGGGTACCGTGGATGTCAGGGCGTTCGGATAGGTCTGTTCGAAGTCGAACTTTCGGTAGGCCCGAGTGGTGGTGATGTCCAGAATGCCCAAACCGTTTCCGTTGCCGCCGGATTTGTCGGTGATGTCCAGCACCGCCACACGGGTGATCCTGGGTCCCCCCGAAGCGTAGGGGGTGTGGTAGCGCCCGACGATGTTCGTGTCGAAACCGGTGCCGCAGATGTCTTTGCCGATCTCGTCGATGATCAGCACGTCCAGCTCGTCGAAGAAAATCCGCGGATAGAGTTTCCACGCCTCCTGCAGCAGTTCCGGTTCGCGAGGTTCGATACATTCCTTGGGGAGGACCTCCAGAAACGCCGTCTCGTGGAACGCGTTCTCCACGACGCCGACGGCGCAGAGAACATTTTTCTTCGCCAGCGTCACCCGTGCGACGGAGGGAATGTTCGCCGCCATGCCACCGAAACCGAGGCGATGTGCGTGATCCGCTCCCCTTTGCTTTCCCATGCCGATGGTGACCATCTTCATGAGGCCGCTCTCGTAGGAGCCCCGGAAGGCGGGATGAGGCTTGACGCGGTTGACGATCACGATGGCGTCCGCTTCGTCGGCGTATTTATCGAGGTAGACGGGGCATCCCGTGTCGGACATGCCGAGCTGGACCGTCTCCATGGTGGCCCGGATAGGGGCTCCCACGGACTCCTCGGTGATGCCCATTTTGGCGAGGAGGTGAGTCTGCCCCTCGGCGGTGGCGCCGCCGTGGCTCCCCATGGCTGGAAAGAGAAAGGGCTCCCCTCCTGCGGCACGGATCTCCCGCACGAGCACCTTGAGCATAAGCGCCAGATTCGTCACGCCACGGCTTCCTGCGGTGACCGCCACGGTCTGTCCCGGGCGGATCGCCTGCAGGGTTCCGCTCTCCCGGAGTTTCGCGGTGAGCATTGCCTCCACATCGTCGATCCGCGGTCGGGGAAAGATCTGGCGCACCTTCACGACCCGCGGGAGCGGTATGGGTGCCAACAGAGTGTCGATGGCCGACATGGGCCTGCGCCTCCTTGCAGAAATAGGTACGACGATCAGGGTTTCAGGGCTACCCGGAGACAGTCGTGACTCGTCGCGGCGAGGTTGAATCCGTCCTCCCACTGGGACAGGGGGAAGGCGTGCGTCACGAGGGGATCAAGAATCACGTCGCCGGTGCCCACGAGGTGGATGGCGGTCTTCCAGTCGTAGGGAATCTGGGAGATTTCGCCCTTCACGTCGATTTCCTTGACGATGATCTTGTGGGTGTCCACGGGAGCCGTGATGCCTCCCCGAATGCCGCCACCCGCCCAGAGTACCTTGCCGCCCTTGCGGACGATGTCGAGGGATTCCGCGATGGGTTCCACGGAACCGGTGTTCTCGAGGACCACATCCACGCCGATGCCGCCGGTCAACTCGGCGATGCGTTTTCGGATGTCCTCCTTGTCCACGTTGATCACCACGTCGGCGCCGAGCTTTTTTGCCATGACAAGGCGGAAGTCCGCGTCGCGGTCGAGACCGCTCATGAAGATGGGGCCAGCACCGATGGCCTTGCAGACCTGCATGAGCAGGATGCCCCGTGCGCCGGGGCCGAGAATGGCCACGGACTCCCCTGCCCGGACACCCATGCGGCTGATGATGCTGTGTATCGATCCCGCCGTGGGTTCGAGCAGCACGGCGCTCTTGGAATCCACGTTGTCGGGCAGGACATGGAGCTGGAACTCGGGCCACACGGTGTACTTGGCGAAGCCGCCGCCCGTGACGTAGTGGGCGCGTCCGTCCATGGGGCGCAAAGTGTTGCAGATGTTGAAGCGTCCTTCGAGACAGGCGGGACAGTGGCCGCAGTAGAAGGTGACGATCTCGCAGACCACGCGGTCTCCGGGTTGCACGCGGGTGACCTCGGGACCGGTCGCGACGACTCTGGCCACGATCTCGTGCCCTTGCACGACCTTGCGGGGTGGGTGCAGGACGGCGGCCTTCTCCGCCTCGCTGGCGGTCCATTTGTGGATGTCGCTGCCGCAGATCCCGCAGTATTCGACTTCGAGCAACACGTCGTGGGGAGCGTAGGGGTTCTCCCCCAGTTTCGGCACGGGGACTTCCTCAAGTCGCACATCCCCGTTCGGATAGGTCACAAGCCCGAGCATCGTTTTCTCCATGGTACGGTCCTCTCTCCCTTCGTGGATCATGCGGGCGGTGTGCCCGATGGGTCCGTCTTCTTCCGCGAGGCCCTCCAGCGTTCGTACATGGGTGTGGACTGCACGAGCGAGAGAAGGGCGAGAAACAGCAGCGTGGCCGAGATGGGGTTCGTGAGGAAGACCATCCACGACCCCTGGCTGATGAGCAGGGATTGGTGCAGGCTCACGTCGAGCATTCTGCCCAGGATCAGCCCCACTACGAGGGGTGCCACGGGAATCTTCAGTTTGTCCATGAAGTAGCCCAGAATGCCGAAGGCGAACATGAGCCCCACTTCGAAGAGATTGTTGTTGATGGCGAAGGCCCCGATGACGCAGAGGACCACGATGGCCACGGACAGCACCCTGTTGCTGATGCGGGTGACGAAGATGCATGCCTTGGTGAAGAGCAATCCCTCCGCGAACATGAAGAAATTGGACAGGAGGATCGCCCAGAGGAGTGTGTAGGTCACGCCTGCGTATTCCGTCATCAGGGTGGGGCCGGGCATGATGCCGTGGATCATGAGCCCTCCGAGAAGGATGGCCGTGGCGGAACTGCCGGGAATGCCCAGAGAGATGGTGGGGATGAGCGCTCCACCCACCACGGCGTTGTTGGCCGCTTCGGGAGCGGCGATGCCGTAGGGGTTTCCCTTGCCGAAAGATTCCTTGTCCTTGGAGAACCGTTTCGCCTCGTTGTAGGCGAACCAGCAGGCTGTGTCGCCGCCTGTGCCGGGAATGATGCCCGTGAAGACACCGATGAGTCCCGAGCGAATGAAGGTGGGAATGAGGGGACGGATCTCTTTCCAGGGGCGAAGAATGCGGTCTCTGATGGAGTTCACCCGCTCCGCCACCACCTCGTCGCTCTCGACGAGCCGCAGGGCCTGGGGAATGGAGAAGAGGCCGATGAGAGCCACCGTGAAGGGAATGCCCGAGAAGAGGTTGATGTTTCCCAGGGTGAACCGAGGAATACCCGTGATGGGATCCATGCCTACCGTGGAGAAGAGAAGCCCGAGCATGCCCGCGAGCAATCCCTTGACGGTAGATCCCTGAGAGAGAGAAGCGATGATAGTCATGCCCAGCACCGCCACGGCGAAGAGTTCCACCGGCCCGAACATGAGGGCGACGCGCCCGAGAATGGGAGCGATGGTGAGGAGAAAGAGGCTGCTCACCGTGCCGCCCACGAAGGAGGCGGTGAGGGAAATTCCCAGGGCACGTCCTGCCTCGCCGCGCTGAGCCATGGGATATCCATCGAGTACCGTGGCCGCTGCGGAGGGTGTTCCGGGGGTCCGCACCAGGATGGCCGCGATGGAGCCGCCGTACATGGCGCCCATGTAGATGGCGGCGAGCATGCTGATGCCCGTTTCCGGGCGGAGCACGAAGGTGATGGGCACCAGGAGGGCGATGGCCATGGTGGCGGAGAGTCCCGGCATGGCCCCTACCAGGAGGCCGAGACCGGTTCCGAAGGCGACGGCGAGGAGATTCGCCGGAGTCAGAACGGAAGTGAAGCCGAGAAGAATGTTTTCGAGAATCATGGTGGAAGCGCTCCTTCCCCGGGCCTAGCTTCCCAGAAGAGATTCCAGGCAACCCATGGGAATGGGGAGCTTCAGGAACCACACGAAAAGGAAATAAATGAAGATCGAGAACCCGACTCCCACCAGGATCGCCCTGACGAGACCCATGGCGCGTAGAAAGACGTAGCCGAGAATCATGAAGAGCGGTGTGGCGACGAAGTAACCGATGCGTGGAATGGCGTAGATGTAGGCGACGATGGCGACGGCGTAGGCGACGACGGTTCCTCTATTGATTCGCTTCTCCGGGGAAGCGGGTTCTCTTCCTTCGTTGTTTCCGGCGGTGGATTGTCGCTGTTTCCTGATGGCCATAAGGACCATGGCGCCGGAGAGGATGAAGACGAGAATGGAGACGAGCTTCGGAAAGAGGCCCGCTGTAGCGGGCATGGAGGATGCCTTGATGAAGAAATAGGCTCCGAGGCCCGTGGTGGCCAGCGCGAAAAGGCTGTGATCGAGAACCTGTCCCAAGATTTGTCCCTCCTGTGCCGCTCGATCGGAAACGTCCCGGTCAGGCTTGTTCGGAGCATTTCCCGCAGAAAGACGTTGCCCGAGAGAGGAAAAGTGTTTCGCTGCGAGAGCTTCGCGGAAGGCCGGACGCCGTGACGGCATTCCGGGCCTTCCGCGAAGAGGGCTTCTATTTTCCCTGGTACTGTTCCTTCACTTCAGCCCAGATAGCCTTGAAGGCCGTTTCCTGCTCCGCGAGCATGGCGGCGTATTCGTCGCCGTACTTCATGTCGATGATGGAGGCGCGGTCGTTGCAGGCCTTCACGAATTCAGGCATCTCCGCCATCTTCTTGAACGCCTCGATGAGCGCGTCCCGGGCTTCGGCGGGAATATCCTTGGGAGCGCTGTAGCCACGGGATGAACCGGAGACGACGTCATAACCGAGTTCCTTCATGGTGGGCACGTCGGGGAGCATCTCCACGCGCTTCTCCGCGAAGATCGCCAGAGCGCGGAGGTTGCCCGCCTTGATCTGCGGATAGGTGATGCCGAGATTGTTGAAGCTGGCGTTGATCTTGCCGCCCATCGCGGCCTGCCAGGAGGGGCCGTCTCCTTCGAAGGGGACCATCTGGAATTTCAGTCCCGTGGCCTTCTCCACGATGAGGGTGGTGAAGAAGTCGTCGCCGCCTACGCCGGAATTGCCCACGGTGAGTTTGCCGGGGTTCTCCTTTGCGGCATTCATGAAGTCTTCCATGGTCTGATAGGGGCTGTCCTTTGCCACCACCACGATGCCGGGATCGGTGATGACGTTGGCGATGGGTTCGAGTTCGGCGATGGTGTAGGTGATCTCGGGGTTCATGATGTAGTTCGTCTGGAGCATCGGGGTGTTGGTGATGCTCACGGTGTACCCGTCCTTCTTGGCGGTCTTCGCGAGCTGTGTCCATGCGATGGCGCCGGTGGCTCCGGGAATGTACTGATTGATGAAGGATTGACCGAGGGCCTTTTCCAGATAGGGTTGCGTGAGCTGCGCAAGAGTGTCGCTGCCGCCGCCGGGCTTGAAGCCCTGAAGAACCGTGATCTGTTTCTCCGGATACGCCGCGAACGCTGCCTGTCCCAACAATGCGAACAGGACAACCGCCAGGATTCCCACTACCCACTTGGATTTTCTCATAACGCGTTCCCCCCCTGAAATATGATGGAATCGGTGAATCCGACCAGCGAAGCCTTCCGGCCCGGAAGGGCCTTCCGCTCCGCGTGCGTCCCGCGCATGTCGCTCCGGAACGATTTCCGCTCCGGAGGATCCCCATCCTCTCCTGGTTGTGACGAAAAAGTCCTCTGAAGATGTGGTTTTGCGTTATCCCGCTGTGATGATCCAGCGTTGATAGAATATCATAAAAAGGAAGAATTTTCTGCTCGACCAAGATCAACCAGAAATGTTCCGAAACATCGACAGAATAGCCGGGAAACACACGCTTGTCAATCCTCACTTTTGCCTTTGTGTGACGAGACAGGGATAATGTCATCCCTAAAACGGGACGGGGAGAACGTCGTCTGTCATTCTCTAGGGATGATGAGGAGCAATGTTCTTCAGAGCCGGGGATGCCAGACGACACCGTCTTCGCCGGCGTAACGGGCGAAGGAGACGCCGTAGGCTTTTCGGAGGAGATCCTCCCGGAGTACTGCTGTCACGGAACCGGCGGCGAGGAGTTCGCCGTCCGACAGGACCCAGACATCGTCGCACCAGCGAGCGGCGAGGTTGACGTCGTGCACGGAGGCGACGACCGTTCGCCCCTCCAGGGCGGTCTCCCGGAGAAGCGCGAAGAGTTCCGCTCCGTGGCGGGGATCGAGAGAGGACGATGGCTCGTCCAGGAGAAGCACTTGCGGATTCTGGGCGAGAATCTGGGCGACGGCCACGCGCTGTCGTTCTCCGCCGGAGAGTTCCGCCACGCTTCGGGAGAGAAGGTCTCCGAGGCCGAGGCGGAATGCCGCCGCCGCGGCCGTCCGGCGGTCCTTTTCCGTATATCCCGCAAGGGAGCGCACATGAGGAAGGCGCCCGAGGAGGATGACCTCGTACACCGCGAAGGGATAGCGCAGCAGGGGGTCCTGGGGAACGAAGCCGATGCGGAGTCCGAGTTCTCTTCGGGAGAGTTTTCGGACGCGATGTTCCGAAGGGAGCGGGGGGGCGTGACCGGTTTCTTTCTTTTCCGGGAGGTCTCGGAGAAAGAGGTTGCCCTCGTGGGGGAGGAGCCCCGCGAGGCAGCCGAGAAGGGTGCTCTTTCCGCTGCCGTTGGGGCCGAGGAGCGCGGTGATGCGTCCATGCCTGATCTCTCCCGAGAGGTTTCGGAGCACCGGACGCGCCCTGTAGCCGACGGAGAGGTTTTCCAGGCGGTAGCTCACGAGGAGGCGCGTCCCCGGGTACGCAGAAGAATCCAGCAGAAGACGGGGCCCCCCGCGAGGGCCGTCACGACTCCCACGGGAAGTTCGCCGAGCTGCTGGGCCGCTCCGTCCGCGCCGGCGAGGAGGAGACAGCCCGCGACGAAGGCGAGAGGGAGGAGGGTTCGATGGGCGGGGCCTGCGAGAAGGCGCAGGAGGTGAGGCCCCACGAGACCGACGAAGCCGATGATGCCGAAATGGGCCACCACGAGAGAGGCCGCCAGAGAGGCCGCTCCCAGGAGGACGAGGCGGAGCCGCTTTTCGTTCACGCCGAGGAGCGCCGCCCGCCCTTCTCCGAGGGACATGGCGTCCAGCTCCCGCCCCCACCACCAGGCGGGAAGCGTTACGGCGGCCGCGCCGATCCAGGCGGAGCCCGCCGCCGACGCGGAGGCGCCGGAAAACCCACCCATGAGCCAAAGGACGATGGCAGCCATGCGCTCTTCCGAGATGGCCTTGAGGAGTGTCACTCCCGCGGAAAGGATGGCGCTCACCACGATGCCCGCCAGGACGAGGTGCACGGGAGAATTGCCTCCGGATCTCCAGGCGAGGGCGAAGGCGAGGGAAAGGGCGAGGGCGGCACCGCAAAAGGCTGCGGCGGGTACCCAGAGGCCGCCGAGGAAGATGCCGAGGGAAGCCCCCAGGGCCGCTCCCGCGGCGATGCCCAGTGTGTAGGGTTCCGCGAGCGGATTGCCCAGCAGCGCCTGGAGGACGACGCCCGAGACGGAGAGAGCCGCCCCAGATGCGGTGGCCGCCAGAAGACGGGGGAGGCGGACGGTGCGCACCACCAGGGCCTGTTGCTGCGGCAGGGTTGTTGCATCGGCGAAGGGATTCAGGAGAGAGAGCACTGCTCCGGGAGGGACGTCCATGGGGCCCGCGAGGAGTCGCCATGTGCCCACCAGGAGGAGGCCGAGAAGGAGGAGTGCTCCGAGCCGCAGGGCGCGCCGCCTGCGGGATGCCTCCAGAGTGGCCATGCGGTGGAGGGTGTCGTCACCGGCAGAAAGGGAGCCGCTCTGGGAATGTTCGGGACCGGCACTGGCGCCGGTGGCGTGTTCCGATAGGGGCACGGAGCATTCCTCCCTGGGGTGTGTCGCCATGAAAAAAGCCGAACCTGTCGGGGCTCCAGGAAAGAGAGTCCGGGAGCCCCGGTTTCTTTTGCGCGTCCCGGTGTTCTAGAAGACGTGCTGCGCCGTGACGCGGAGATGTTCAACGAAGAGAGCCGCCACCTCGGGATTGCTTCCGAGCCCCTCGATGACGGGGTTCACCCGGTATCCTTTCGACTCCAGAACGCTGCGCCAGGATTCGGGATCCTCCGGATCCGCCATGTCGTTCCGGGCGTGGTCTCCCGCGACGATCATAAAGGGCACCAGGGTCACTCGCTTTGCCCCCATGGTCTCAAGGCGTTCCAGAACCATGTCGAGGGAAGGGAACCCCTCGACGGTACCGAGGGCGAAGCGCAATCCCCGCTCGTCGAAGAGAAGCTGCATCTGCGAGTAGGCGGCGTTCGCCGGATGGGGTGAACCGTGTCCCATGAAGACCACCGCGCCGTCGCCCTTCGCTCGGTCTGCGTAGGTTCTCTGGAGAATGGAGACCATCTTGCCGTAGTCCTCGAAAGAGGAGAGGAAAGGATCGCCCATGGCGACGGCCTTGAAGGAGTATTTTCGCTCCAGGCGGGCCAGGGCATCCGTCACTTCCGCGAGATCGTCGAATTCCTCGCCGCGGATCACGTGGGTGGGCTGTACCACCACGTGGGTGAAGCCCTCGTCCTGCATGCGCGCCAAGGCGATCAGCGGAGAGTCGATGACCTTGCCCTCTTCGGCGAGGACTTTTCTGCGGATGATGTTGGACGTATAGGCCGTGCGGACCTCCGCGTCGGGGAAAGCCTTCCGTGCGGCATCCACGAGGGTGTCGATGGCGCTCCGCGCCTCGGGTACGGAGGTGCCGAAGGCGACGACGAGAATTCCCTTTTTCTCGGGGGCCGCCTTGCCGTGTCCCATGGCGAAGGCCTCGCCGGAAGAAAAGGCCGCGAGGAAAAGAGCGCAGCAGAGAAGTACCAATCCGGAACGGGTCATGTCTGATTCCTCCTGTTCGAGAGTCTCGTTTCCCGGGGGAAAAGATTTCGATGAACGAACGAATCCGTTCTCTCGAAACGCATCTTTGGATCCGTTCGCTTCGAGAGATGGCCGAAACGGACGGTGACACGTCCGTTCGTCTTTTTTCGCAAGCGCTTCAACAGGACGGGACCGCGGCGTACACCGCGGTCCCCAAGACGAGCTTGGGAGCGCGTCCGCCCACGCAGACATCACCTCCTCACCCGTTTCCGGCCGGTCTCCTGACTCGCGGTCCTTCTTCGCCGCCCCTTCCCGAAACCTGGGGTTTCAGTGGTTCCATGCGGCGTCGTCGCGCTTACAGTGGCGGGGCCGTGCCGGATTTACACCGGCTTCCCGTTCGGAAAACTTTTGTGACGCCACCGGAGGGCACGGCGGCGGTTCTCCGAAAACCGGAAACGTTTCCTTTCGAGTTGTGGAGTGCCGCCCGGAAAGCGGGGGCGACACCGGAAAGACCTGCTGCCGAAGTTTCCTTCAGACGGTCTCCATCAGGGGCAAGTATACGCGAAAACGGGACGAGGGGAATCCCCCTCCCGTTTTCAATGTCCGGTGGCTTCCTCCAGAGCGATGCTCCGGAGGAGCATCTCCGTCACGAAATCCAATGCCTTTCGGAATCCTCCGGCGGAGTCGCCCGCGAGTCCTGCTCTTTGAGCGGAGAGAGACTCCGCAAAAGCCCGGCGAAGAACGGGCATTTCCACCAGAGGACTCCGCCCTGAGGCGAGGGATTCCATCACGATATATCCTGCGTCCGTAAGCGATGGCAGAAGCGGGCCACCGACTCGTTCGGCCACGAGTGTCCCTCGTTCCAGGGCGGTACGCCAGTACCAGGAAGGTTCTTCGCTGCGGTGCACAAGACGGAAGGTTTCTCCCGGAAGCTCCGGGAAAGAGCGCGTTGTTTCCCCGCCGCCTCTCTTCAAAAGCGGTTTCAGGGATGCTTCAAGAAAGGGAACGAGTCCTTGCCCGTCGCCGAGGAGATTTCCGAGAGACACGCTTTCTGTTCTCCCGTCGGAGAACGCCAGGAGGACGAATTGCCCTTCCAGAAGACGTGCCCAGGTCGGATCATCCACCTCCGCCGCCTGTTTCACCGGGAGAAGGGCCGCGTTCAGGGTGGTTCCAAAGGTTTGGGCAATGCGCTCCACCATGGTTTTCCATTCCGAGGACGCGGCGTGCAGTCGCAGCACCCGGAGGGCGAAGGCCTCCTGCACCAGTTCTCCCGTATCGGCCACGAGTTCCCCGTCCGAGGGAAGAAGAGGAGCGGTGCGCACGAACCAGCGTTGCCAGGCCATGGTGAGCCAGGGAAGAAAATCCGCGTCCAGACGTCGCGTCTGTGCATCTAACCAGGTGTCAGCAAGGGCTGCGGCAGTGCTTCCCGTCCGCGTTGCCGCCATCGCGACGGCCTCGGAGAGCGCTTTTCCGGAAGAAATGGAGAATTTGCCCGCGATGTGCCGCTCCCTGCTTTCCCGGAAAGGGGGTGACGGTTGGAAAAGAGTGTTCCGCAGGAAAAAGTGCCCTCCTCCCGCGGCGAGGACGACGAGGACGAGAAAAGCCAGTCCGAGTCCGAGTCGTTTTCCGGCATCGCTCCCTCTCTTCGGGAGGGAACTGCGTTTTTCCGTTTCGGCGGTCTCCTCCGGCATGTCCGGGCTGTTTGCCAGGCGGAGGTCCTCTTCGTCGGCCCTCCGTCTGGAAGAGACGAGGGAAAGAAAGATCCAGAGCAGCAGAAATCCTCCTGCGCCGAGGAAGACCGAAGGTGTCCCCCAGGGGGGAAGCAGGTTCAGGAGCATGGCGGGAAGCAGGAACAAGTGGCCTGCGGGAACCATGAGGCGGGCGATGCCGGGTGACACCGCTCCGAGCGAGGCGAGTTGGGTATCGCCCTCGCGGAGAGCCAGATAGGCCGCAAGACCGAAGGCTCCCTTGGGATTTCTCCGCAATCCCTCCAGAAAGGCCTGGGGTGCTTTGAGTTCCCCGAAACGACGGGAGGCGGCGAGGCCCCATGTTCGGGTGATCTCCAGGAAAGCCCGATTTTCCGGGCCGAGACGTTTCAGCATGGCCGACGCGTCGGCGAGGTCCGTCGGCGTGGCAGCGAAGCTCAGGATGGAGAACATCGATGCGGCGTGCCACCCTGCATTGCCGTAGAGGGTCCACAGGAGGGTCGTCGCCTCTGGAGAGGATACGGTCAGAAGCGCTCGCCCCGCCTCGCCGGGCGAGGCGATGCCGCCCTTGTTCGCGCCTTTGGTCGAAAGAGCCTTTTCCGCAGCCGTGAGGAGCGTCGCGAGTTCCTTGCCGGCGGAAACGATCGTCGGAGCGCCATCGCTGCCTACCGAGGCAAGAACCTGCTCCACCCGGAGAAGGTCTCCCGGCCCGTAGGCACGCACCGTTCCGGTCGTTGCCTCACTTTCCTGGACACCGGTGAGCCATGTTCCGGGCGAGACGGTCCATCCCAAAGCGGTATCCAGGCCGAGGCGTCGTACCAGGGCTCCCCGAAGTGCGTCCTCGTCAAGCGATGCTTCTCCGGAAGGAACGAACGTCCGCAATGCCCGCTCCGTCGGAGGAGGCACGAGGCGCTCCCGGAGAATTTCCAGTGATTCCGCGTCGCCGATGCCCTGGGCTTGGCAGAAGTCGAGGATGCCGAGCGCCGCGGCGGGTCGTCCCTCCCGGGAGGTGGCGATGGCGAGGGAGACGAAATCCGACGGTGCCAGCGCGCTCAGAAAAAGTCCGAAGAAGGATGCGCCGAAGAGTCCCGCGAGAAGCAGAAAGGAAAACGCCCCCCAGAGAAGGCGCACGATCGTGCCGATCATGAAGGTCACCTCCGGTGTAGCGGGCCGGGTTGGAGATTCCCTGCCCTTTTCGGCAAGTATAGCCCAACTCTGCAGTGTCGTCCTCGGCAAAAGCCACCGGAGAAGGTCCCTTGTAAGGAAAGTGGTTTTTACCTTCCGTCTTTCCGCGAAAGATCTCGGGAATGGGCTGCCACTCCGGACGCATGGATCCGAACGTTCGGGAACGTTTCTTGACGCTTCTTTACCTTCCTTGACCGCGTCGTTGCATACTCAGGGCTACACTTTCGTCGTAGAACGCGAAGCGTGGCGGTCCGGGTCAGGACGGAGGGACGGCATCGGGTGCCTGGACGGTATCCGTGGAGCTGTCGCATTCTGAAGGAGAAAGTGGATGCGTGGAATTCGGATGTGGAACGGGAGGAATGTGACGATGTGGAAACTGATTGGAGTGATGACGTGTTCGGTGCTGGCCCTTTTTGTCATGTCCCTGTCGGCGTTTGCGAACGCGCCGAAGGACGTGTGGCTGAGCTGGAGCGAGGCGGACAGGGTGCTCGATGTCCATGTGGTTCACAAAACCGAGGACCCGAACAGACATTACATCAGGCGGATTCGGATTCTGGTGAACGGCAAGGAAGTCGACGACAGGCGTTACAAGAGACAATCGGATTCCGGTGGCGTGCATGAGCGGTTTGTCCTCGGAAACGTGCCGAAAGGTGCGACGATCACGGTGACGGTCTCCTGTAATCTGGAGGGATCGGCAACGAAGAGCCTGAAGACGGGACAGGGCGGTTCGGGCCAGCCGGAGAAGCCCGGGCCGAATCCGAATCAGCCCGACAAACCCAAGCCCGATCCGAACAAACCGGGTGCGCCCGAGCAGCCGGGCAAGCCGAAACCGACGCCGGAGAAGTCGCATCACGGATAAGTAAAGAGAGCGATGTCGTCTCACGCGAGTTCCTGATGTTCGCAAGAGAGAAGGAACGGAGACGCCCTCCCCGGGCATGGGAGGATCCCTATGTCCGGGGGGTCGGGCCTATCGGTTCGGGAACGACGGAGTTTTCCGCATGAGGGAGAAAAGACCGCCGCAGAAGGAAACCTGTCGATACACAGCCGAAAAGTCTTCGCGTTCGAGCAGGGCGAGCGTTTCGTCCGCAGCCCAGTAATGTTCGTCCTTGTCCCATTCCGCGGCCCAGCGCAGGGCTGCCGCGGTCCTTTCCCGAACGTCGGGAAAGGAAATGTCCGCAATCAGCAGACGACCCTCCGGAAGCAGGTACGTTTCCGCAGCCTTCCGGAGGATGTGCATTTTCGTTGTCAGGTCGAATTCATGGAGAACGTAGGCCGAGACGATCCGGTCGAATTGTCCCGGAAGCTCCAGGGGCCACTCGCCGAGGAGGTCCCCCCTGAGAAGGTGGGCGTGGGGAAGTTTTTCGCGGGCTTTTTCAAGCATCGATACGGAGAAGTCTACTCCCCAGACGGTACAACCCCGCCGCACGAAGCGTTCCGCGAGATTGCCCGTTCCGACGCCCAGGTCGAGTACCTTCATGCCCTGTGTCGTGTCCGCCGTGGCCACCAGGGCGTCCAGTACGTCCTCGTAGCCGTCGAAGGGAAAACGTCCCGAAAAGGACGGGACGATCCGATCGTATTCCGCGGCCCATCGGTCGAAGAGTTGTTCCCGATCCGGATTCGTCTTCATGGGGGTGTCGCTCATCTCCTTCATCGATTGCCAAGGTTCCCGTCGCTGCCCTTCCGGCGCAGCGACGTGCGCCGTCAGTATAGTACCGGTCATCGTGAAAGACAAGCGACGGGGACTTCCGAATTCCTGCGGACACGACGCACAGGGTGAAGCCGGTCGGGGAACTGGTATGATTGGAGAAACTCGAGACGTTTCTCGCCCGAGGAACGATCAAGGAAGGTGTTTTCCGTGAAGATCTTCTCGAAAGTGCTGGTGGTGGCTCTCTGCTGCCTTGTGGGAGGAGCGGCCTGGTATGTGGCCTCGGCGGAACGGGGCGACATCACGATTCCGGAGCCGGAGGCGCGTCCCTTCGAAACGCCTCCGCCCGTGCCGGATTCCACCGTGGGGGTCCTCTTCGAAGCGCCCCTGGCGGAACTCCAGGCCGTGGTGAGTCGGGAGCTTGCCTCGGATCTGGACGGAACGAGCCCCGTGAACGAGGGGGCGCTCACGGGAACACTCGCGTACCGTGTCCGCGCCGACGGAACACCCAAAGTTTCGGGCCAGGACGGACGGCTCCGGATCGACCTTCCCATTGCCTTCTCCTTGCGCCTGGACGGGACGGCCAGCGGGCTCGGGTTGTCCCTTCCCATCCGTACCGGAACGGAGGGGGCCCTCACCGTGACGGTTTCGCTGGCACCCCGAGTGGACGAGGAATGGAACGTCCGGAGTGACCCGAAGCTCTCCTTCCGGTGGCGCCGCTCGCCCCAGGTGGAGGTGCTCGGAGCGCGGATTTCCATCGAGAGCGTCGCCACGGAGTATCTGGAGGGACGCATGCAGGACGTGCTTCCTCGCATCGAAGAGGCCGTGTCGGACTCGTTGCGTCTGCGGGAGCGCGCCGAGGAGATCTGGAAGGATCTTTTCGAGCCGCGGCTTTTGGCGGAATCGCCGGATCTGTGGCTCTTCGTCGAGCCGAGGGCGATCTTTCTCGCCAGGCCGGAGATAGACGGGCAGTCCCTGCGTT
>Ga0228536_1000102_pt1 | contig 214918 bp, 187 predicted proteins | sample SJ1Smetagenome_FD_168611 | JGI IMG/M metagenome (GOLD analysis project Ga0228536, IMG submission 168611) | Enriched culture of PCE-dechlorinating microbial communities from Ithaca, New York, USA - SJ1.S | ecosystem: Engineered > Modeled > Simulated communities (microbial... > Unclassified...
GAAGGAAACGCTGAGGGAGGGGAGAAAGAAGGGGCAAATACTACTTAAAAAAACGACCGCGGAAGAATGACCGGGGTGATCAAAATTCGGCTGTCCTTGGTGGTCAGTTTTGCGTTGACAAAACCAGCTTGAACCTCTCCGCCCGGAGGTTCCCCCGCATGCGCGGGGATAGACCCGGTCTTGAACGTCTTCTGTCCGCTTATCGTGAGGTTCCCCCGCATGCGCGGGGATAGACCCACTTCCCGCGGATATTCATGCCATCCTCGCCTGGTTCCCCCGCATGCGCGGGGATAGACCCAGCATAGCACGACGGGAGGTCTTTGTCATGTTGGTTCCCCCGCATGCGCGGGGATAGACCCGGCGTGGTCACATGGCCCGAATCGGTCGAACCGGTTCCCCCGCATGCGCGGGGATAGACCCGTGCTTATCAAGTGGTGGCAAGACAACCGGGCGGTTCCCCCGCATGCGCGGGGATAGACCCGGATTCAGTCTTACGTGCGCCACAAAGGAGATGGTTCCCCCGCATGCGCGGGGATAGACCCTACGTCGCATGACACGAGGCGTGGTTCTATGTGGTTCCCCCGCATGCGTGGGGATAGACCCGCGGCGATTCCGGGAGACGAGGAGGATGATTAGGTTCCCCCGCATGCGCGGGGATAGACCCCAGTTCCTCATTTCCATGGAAGGGAGGATACTGGTTCCCCCGCATGCGCGGGGATAGACCCTGGTCGATTTCGACGGGTTTATCTTTCTGTGCGGTTCCCCCGCATGCGCGGGGATAGACCCTTCACGAGTTTTTCCTCCGCTCCGCGCAGGTCGGTTCCCCCGCATGCGCGGGGATAGACCCTTCTCACTCTTGCTCTTATCGAGCCTGTCCCGGGTTCCCCCGCATGCGCGGGGATAGACCCAGATCGATGGCGCAGTCCTGCGCCGTGGAAAAGGTTCCCCCGCATGCGCGGGGATAGACCCAAGGACGGAGAACAACGAATAGCCTCCGGCCAGGTTCCCCCGCATGCGCGGGGATAGACCCAACTCCGCCAGGTCGCCCGTGGAGATGTCGCTGGTTCCCCCGCATGCGCGGGGATAGACCCTTGAGGCGCGGGATGGTGAAGGTGTACTTCTCGGTTCCCCCGCATGCGCGGGGATAGACCCCGAATACGCACCGCCCGAAGGCCGCAACGAGAGGTTCCCCCGCATGCGCGGGGATAGACCCGCGGCGATTCCGGGAGACGAGGAGAATGATTAGGTTCCCCCGCATGCGCGGGGATAGACCCCCGGAAGCCGCGTCCATCACTTCTCCGGTAGTGGTTCCCCCGCATGCGCGGGGATAGAACGCCTGAATATCGTTCGCCCTCTTCAGTTCGGGTGGTTCCCCCGCATGCGCGGGGATAGACCCCCGACGGAGGATTATCTCCGGGCGAAGCAGGCGGTTCCCCCGCATGCGCGGGGATAGACCCTTCCGTCGCAAGATCGGCGTCGCTTTCCACCGGGTTCCCCCGCATGCGCGGGGATAGACCCTCGATCGGGACGCTATTGACGGCGGTTGTGAAGGTTCCCCCGCATGCGCGGGGATAGACCATCACCGGTCGACACAGGCCGCTTCCGGGCGAAGGTTCCCCCGCATGCGCGGGGATAGACCCCTTGAACAAGTAGATCCCATTGCCGCCTTGGAGGTTCCCCCGCATGCGCGGGGATAGACCCGTATTTCATGGATTCGCCCAGAGTTACGATACGGTTCCCCCGCATGCGCGGGGATAGACCCCACTCGCGCCATATCTTGAAGAGCTTCCACGCGGTTCCCCCGCATGCGCGGGGATAGACCCGGATATCGGCGATGTACGGGGTTTCGCGCAAGGGTTCCCCCGCATGCGCGGGGATAGACCCTGCGAAGATACGCCCCGAAGCCCACGCAGAAGGGTTCCCCCGCATGCGCGGGGATAGACCCAGCGTCCCCGATTGAGCCAGCTCTCGACTCCGGGTTCCCCCGCATGCGCGGGGATAGACCCCGCAATGGCTAGGTGTAAGGGACATTATGACAGGTTCCCCCGCATGCGCGGGGATAGACCCGCACCCGGCTCTTGTCCGGGTTGCTCCGGTGCGGTTCCCCCGCATGCGCGGGGATAGACCCTTTGCCTTCGTGGGCGGGGCGACCGTCGGCCTGGTTCCCCCGCATGCGCGGGGATAGACCCTGCGCGATCGCCTCGGGGCCGTATGTCGCGTAGGTTCCCCCGCATGCGCGGGGATAGACCCTTCATGCCTCCTCGCGTCAAACTCCCCGCGAGGGTTCCCCCGCATGCGCGGGGATAGACCCGCCGGTGAGGTGGTGGGGTATCTGAAGGGACTGGTTCCCCCGCATGCGCGGGGATAGACCCAGGCTCGAAAGATCGCCGCCGCGAATCCCATGGGTTCCCCCGCATGCGCGGGGATAGACCCTTTACGACTACAGGGACACGATCGAAGCGAAGGGTTCCCCCGCATGCGCGGGGATAGACCCTACCGCACCGCATGGGAGACGATCCTGAAGCAGGTTCCCCCGCATGCGCGGGGATAGACCCGACGTGTACAAGACCGTTGCGGAGCGCACAATGATTCCCCCGCATGCGCGGGGACAGACCCAAATCACGTCGAGGAAATCCGCGAACGTCAGAGGTTCCTTAAAATTGACCAGTTTATCGACAGGCTTCTTTCGCCGCCTTCGAAACTATGCGCACTCTCTGACATGGAGATGTCTCGGCTTTTGGAAATCGGGAGGGACGAAATAACGTCGCTTCTGACGAAAATCGGGTAATTGCTTTCTCCCGGTCTTCTCAACAATCAAGAAGTGGATGAGAAATGTTTTACCCGTGCCTTTCATACACCACCCCTCCTCTGCAGCGGATATGCTCAAGCAAGGCCTCGTTGGCGATCATTGAGTGGATCGCCACGTCGAAGAAATAGGAGAGCGGAAGGTCGTCGAGTTCGATTAAAATGCTGTAAAGGGCGCGCTCGGTAAGACCATCGCCTCCCCGGAGCGCCAGGTCGATAAGCGAATCGCTTCTATGGTTGCCCTGGGCTCCCGAGAAGTAGCTCTTGAGGATTCTGGAGGCCGCGCTCTTTCCGGAGCATGAATCGGCGAAGAGGGCTGAACCGGTTTACGGATAGGCGCTTTTTTGAAAGACGCCCGGCGGAGAAGATTGAAAAATGCGCCGCAGAGCGCTGCCGCCGGAATAGGGGTATTGCCTATGAAAAAAGAACAGAAGGAGTCGTGTCGATATTCGAAAATAGAGCAACTCGCGGAAGTTTCGCTGCTTGAAGCGTTCTTCGTGTCCTTTTCGTACGCGCCGCACGCGCACGATACGTTTGCCGTCGGGCAGACCTTGTCGGGGTTCCAGGACTTCGTATGTCGCGGAAAAAAACACAGAGGGATCCCGGGAACGCTCATCACCATCAATCCGGACGAAGTGCACGACGGCCATTCCGGGTTGGAAACGGGTTTTGCCTATCGAATGCTGTATATTCCCGAGGAGACCATCTTCTCTTTGGCGCACGAGATATGGGGGGAGCAGCGGCATGCGTCTCCGTATTTTGTGGAAACCGTGCATCGGGATACGGGTTCCTTTCTTGCAACTTCGCATTTTTTCAACCTCCTCAAGATGCCGGGCGCCGAAGCTCTGCATCTGGAATCCTCCCTCCTGGAAACGCTTGCCGCCTTGCTTGAACGCCACGGTGAATGCCGAAAAGAGTTCAATTCCGTACCCTCGGGGGGCAAAATCGTACAAGACGCCAAAGAATACCTGCGGCATAATCCGGCCGGAAAGGTGACATTGGACGAGCTGGCTGCCCGTTTTGGCGACACGCCCTACATGTTTCTCAAGAGATTTCGGAAAATAACGGGTATGCCTCCGCATCGTTTCCAACTTCAATGCCGCGTGGATCTGGCTCGACAGTTGCTTCTTCAGGATCTTCCGCTGGTTGAAATCGCTGCGGAGACGGGCTTTTGCGATCAAAGCCATTTCAACCGGAGATTCCGGGAGGTTGTCGGCGTCTCGCCCGGGGCGTACAGGCACGCTGTGCGAACGAAAGGGAGGAGTTTTCATGGAATCGGAAACCAAGGTGGCGGTGGTCGTTAGGGAGGATCTGCAGGTGTGGCAGAAGATGAACGTAACGGCCTTCACGATAGGGGGGATAGCGGGAATACCGGGGTTGCTCGGCAAGCCGTACGAAGACAAGGATGGAAGGACGTATCTTCCGATGCTTCGCCAGCCGGTTCTGGTGTTCACTGCGCCGAAGGAGAAGATGCGCCGATCGTACGAACGGGCTCTGGTACAGGGTGTCGCCTTCTCCATCTACACGGAAGAGCTGTTTGCTACGTCGAACGATGAGGACAACAGGGCGGAAGTAAAAAAAGTGGCAAGCGCCGACCTCAATCTCGTGGGGCTTGCCGTTTTCGGCGATCGCAAGGCCGTCGATAATGTGGTCAAGGGGTTGAAACTCCACTCCTGACGCTCATTAGCGCATGCGGGGGCGCACACGGGAGGATGTTTTCGGCCGAATGAACGGTATGGTGCCGCTCCGCATCGTAAGGGAAACTTCGAGGAAGTTGTTTCCGATGGTATAATAATTCGCAAAAAATTTTCGGAGGAGGACGAATCCCATGCACCCGAAGAAACTAGCGCTTCTCTGTCTGACCGCATTGCTGTTCCTGTGCTGCGTACTCTCCCCGCTGGAGCCGGCGAAGGAGGTCGAGCCTATTGCCTGCAAGTAAAACCCCGGCAGGAGAAATCGCTGTAAGAGTACGCGAGGCGACTCTCTCCGATATTCCGGGGATCGTGAGGGTGAACATTGCAACCTGGCGGGATGCTTACAAGGGGTTGATCCCTGACGGCATTCTGGATGCTCTGTCTCGGGAGGAGCGAGAGAAGGCGTTCTGCGCGCTTCTCTCTGAAGATGGCGTTTTTTCGTATATTGCGGAGGATGCGTCGGGGGGCGTCGCGGGGTTCGTGGTTGCAGGTCCTGCAAGATTCCGGGAGTTCAATCATGAAGGCGAAGTCTACTCTTTGTATGTCGAGAAGGAATTTCAGAGAAGGGGGGTCGGCGCGCTTCTTCTCGGCGCCGCCTTGAACAAGTTTAGGGAGAAGAACGTCGGGTCGGTCTGCCTTATGGTTCTGGAAGGAAGCCGCTTCAGGCGTTTCTATGAGAAGAACGCCGGAGAAATGCTCTGCTCGAAGAGCATAGAACTTCAAGGTGTTCCGCTTCAGGTTGTCGCCTACGGGTGGGAGTTGCAACCGTAGGCTTATTGATGGTATTGCTTTTTTTTTCGGCGATGAGGATGTAGATGAGGAAAACGTTTTCTGTTACCCGCGCCTTTCATACATCACCGCTCCTCTGCGGCGGATATGATCAAGCAGGGGCTCGTTGACGATCAAGGAGCGGATCGCGACGTCGAAGGAGTGGGGGAGCGGAAGATCGTCGAGTTCGCGTACGATGCTGTAGAGGACTCGGTCGGTCAGGTCCTCGCCTCCTTGGAGCGCAAGGTCGATATCCGACCCTCTTCTATAGTTGCCCTTGGCTCGCGATCCGTAGAGTATGACCCGTTCCACTTCCGGATGGTGGGCGAAGACGGCGGCGATCATCGCTATGGTTTCTTCCGGGAGGCCGTACCGTTCGTTCATGACGGGGCGGTTTCTTTGAAGCGCTCCATCGCGGTGCGGAAGCGTTTGAATTCGCCGAAGTAGCTCTCCAGGATTCTGGCGGAGATTCTGGAAGCCGCGGCTTCGTCGTAGGTGTGCGAAGTAAGGCTGCGGCTGACGATCATGTCCAACCAGACGTCGCCGTCGTTGACGAGGCCGCTCCGGAAGGCTTCGCGCGTGGTGTCCTTCGAGCCGTAGATGTCCTGAACCCCCTTGTCTTCAAGGAAGTCTTTCAACGTCTTCCATGCCAGTTCATGGGTGAATTCGAACGCCTGAATGAGCCCCTGCTCCTCGAGGCGGGAGAGCGGACGCGACGCGGCAAGCGCGCATGCCTCTTCAAGCTGGGAAAGCGCGCGAAGAAAGCTGTCGAATCGCTGTATCCACCGAATATCCTCCATCGACGAAGTCTCTCCTTTTTTAAAAACTCCTGACGCTCATAATATACCTCCAAGCGGGTTCTACCATGAAAATATCCATAGCGTCCCGTTTTCTCGGTTTCTCGGACATCCCCCCGTTACGAACGTAACGTCATCGTTACTCATCTGTTACATATTTCTGTAACAATCGTTACGCAGGCCTCCTATACTGTGCGTGTCGATCGGGGATGGTCCCCGGCGCACACCAAGACGAAAATTCAAGGAGGTTATTCGGTATGAAGAAATTCGCGGCAGTTCTGGCGGCATGTGCGGTTTTTTCCATTTCAAGCGCGGCGTTCGCTAGCAATACGATCGTTATGAACGGTTCCACCACGGTGCTCCCCATCGCGCAGGCGGCGGCGGAGAAGTTCATGGCGGCCAACAGCGACGTCAAGATCAGCGTTTCCGGCGGCGGCAGCGGCAACGGCATCAAGGCGATCATCGACGGCACCACGGACATCGCCAACTCCTCCCGCTTCATCAAGACGGACGAAGTGAAGGCGGCGGTGGAAAAGGGAACCTACCCGGTACCCTTCGCGGTTGCCATGGACGCGCTCCTTCCAATCGTGCACCCGAACAACCCCGTGAGCGATCTGAGTATCGATCAGCTCCGCGACATCTACGCCGGCAAGATCACCAACTGGAAGGACGTCGGCGGCGAGGACAATGCGATCGCGGTGGTCGGCCGCGACACCAGCTCGGGGACCTACGAGACGTGGCAGGAGATCATCATGAAGAAGGAACGCGTTTCCCAGCGCGCCCTCGTCGTCGCCTCCTCCGGCGCCATGCTCACCACCGTGGCCAAGAACAAGTACGCGATCGGCTACGACGGCATCGGCTACATCAACAACACCGTGAAGCCTCTGATGGTCGGCGGCAAGAAGGGCTCCGCCGAGACGGCGCTCGACGGTTCCTATCCGATCGCCCGCTTCCTCTACATGTTCACGAAGGGCTGGCCCACCGGGCAGATTATGAAGTTCATCAACTTCGTCCTGAGCGACGCCGGACAGAAGGTAGTGGCCGAAACCGGATTCGTTCCCCTGAGAGTGCTGAAATAACACAAAGACTCCTCCTGATCTCCCCCTGGCTCTCCCCCTCCCTCTGTTCCGGGGAGGGGGCTTTTATCTGGACCCCCTGCGGGCGAAGAATCCGAAGAACGAAAGAGGTTTTTTCATGAAAGACAAGCTTCCGGGAATTATAATCAAAGGAATATCGAGCGTTGGGATCTTCATCATGATCTTCATCCTCTATTTCCTGTTCAGAGAGGGTATTCCCGTGCTGAAGGCGGTGACGCTGAGCGACCTTTTTTTCGGCGATCTGTGGTACCCCGCGGAGAATCCTCCCGTGCTGGGGATGTTTCCCCTCATCGTGGGGACGCTTGCCGTAACGGCGCTCTCCTCGCTGCTGGCGCTTCCGTTCAGCCTGCTGATCGCGGTCTTCGTGTCCGAGGTGGCGCCCAGACCGGTGCGCGAGCTGCTGAAGCCGGTGCTTGAGCTGCTGGGCTTCTTCCCCTCCATCGTGCTTGGGTTCATCGGGATGGTGGTGCTGGCCCCCTGGTTGCAGGAGACTTTCGACATGCTCTCCGGGCTGAATCTGCTGAACTCCTCCGTATTGCTGGGGGTGCTGACGGTGCCGATCGTGAGTTCGCTCGCCGAAGAGGCGTTGAGTTCCGTTCCGGGCGACCTGCGCGACGCCTCCTACGCGCTGGGCGCGACCCGGTTCGAGACGACGCGGAAGGTGGTCGTGCCCTCGGCGCTCCCCGGTATTTTGAGCGCGTCGCTGCTCGGGATCATGCGCGCGCTGGGGGAGACGATGGTGGTGCTGATGGCGGCGGGCGGCGCGGCGATCATTCCGCTCTCGATTTTCGACCCTGTCCGTCCGCTGACGTCCACCATCGCGGCGGAGATGGGGGAGACTCCGGTGGGGTCGGCGCACTACGCGGCGCTCTTTTTCGGCGGCATTGTTCTGCTGCTGATGACGCTAGGGATCAATCTTCTCTCCGCGTGGATAGAGAAGAAGGGAAAGCTGGTGCAGTAGATGGACGGCCGTCGGTTTTCCGATATGCTGATGACGATTTTCTCCTGGGCGGCGGCGCTGTTGCTGACGGGTATCGTGTTCGCGATCATCGGCTTCGTTGTAGTGCGGGGGTACAGCGTGCTCTCGCTTGATTTTTTGATAGAGCCTCCCCGAGACAGCATGACGCGCGGGGGGATCATGACGCCCCTGGTGGGCACGCTGCAGCTCGTGGGCGTGGCGATGTTCTTCGCGATCCCCGTGGGGGTGGCGACCGGGCTGTATTTCGCCGAGTACGCGCGCGACGATATGTTCACGTCGATTCTGCGGCTGGCGATTCGCTCCCTTGCGGGAGTGCCGTCGGTGGTGTTCGGGCTTTTCGGCCTGTCGCTCTTCGTGATTCTGCTGGGCTTCGGCCCGAGCCTGCTGGCCGCGGCGCTCACGCTCGCCTGTCTGACGCTGCCGCTGATGGTGACGGCGTCGGAGCAGGCGTTTCTGGCGGTGCCGAAGGACTACCGGGACGCCTCGTACGCCCTGGGCGCTTCGAAGTGGCAGACCATCCGCAAGGTGGTGTTGCCCGCGGCGGCCCCGACGGTGATCACGGGTATCATTCTGAGCATCGGCAGGGTGGCGGGGGAGACGGCGCCCATCATGTTCACCGGCGCGGCCTTCTTCGCTCCGCACATCGCGCGCAGTCTTTTCTTCGAGGTGATGGCGCTGCCGTACCACATCTACGTTCTTGCCACGGCGGGGACGTTCATCGAGGAAACTCGTCCGATCCAGTACGGCACGGTGCTCGTGCTGCTGCTGCTGGTTCTGGGCATCTGTTCCGGAGGCATCTACATGCGTTCCCGTCTCCGCAGGCTGATGCGGCGATAGGGGTGGAGGGAATATAATGGAAAAAATATTGGTGAGTTCGCGCGGAGTGAATCTGTATTACGATTCGGCGCGCGTGCTGAAGGATATCACGTTCGATATAATGGAGAAGCAGGTCACGGCGCTCATCGGGCCGTCCGGATGCGGCAAGAGCAGCTTTTTGCGCTGCATCAACCGGATGAACGACTTCATCCCCAGCGCGCGGGTGGAGGGAGAGATTCTGGTCGGCGGCTCCGACATCTACGCGGGCGGCGTGGACGTGATCGCGCTCCGCAGGAACGTGGGGATGGTCTTCCAGAAGCCGAACCCCTTCCCGATGTCGATCTACGACAACGTGGCGTACGGCCCTCGCCTCCACGGCGTCAAGCAGAAGGACAGGCTCGACGACATCGTGAAGCAGAGCCTCGTGGGCGCGGCGCTCTGGGAAGAGGTGAAGGACAAGCTGAAGACTCCCGGCACGGGGCTCTCCGGCGGACAGCAGCAGCGCCTGTGCATCGCGCGGGCGATCGCGACGGAGCCGGAGATTCTGCTGATGGACGAGCCGACGAGCGCGCTCGACCCGATGGCGACGGCCCGCATCGAAGAGCTGGTCCGCGAGCTGAAAAAGCGGTACACTGTTGTAATCGTGACGCACAATATGCAGCAGGCCGCCCGCATCTCGGACCGCACCGCCTTCTTCCTTATGGGCGACCTGGTCGAGTACGATACGACGCCCAAGATGTTCACGTCGCCGGAGGACAAGCGGACGGAGGACTACATCACGGGGCGGTTCGGCTAGGAAGGCCGGGAGAGAGGAGACGATGTTCATGGAGCCTGTTATTACACGGAAACAGCTTGAAACGGATATGGCCGAGCTGAAGCGGATGGTGCTCCGTCTCGGAAAGATGGCGGAGGAGGCTATCGGGAAGGCGATCTGGGCGCTGAAGAACCAGGACGCCGAGCTTGCCAGAACGGTGCTGGCGAAGGACGACGATATCGACGACCTGGCCGAGGCGCTGGACAACGCCTGCATGCACTTCGCGGCGCGCTTCCAGCCTTTGGGCGAGGATCTGCGCGCGGTGACCTCCATCATGCACATGGCGGTGGACCTGGAGCGCATCGGCGATTACGGCGGCAATATCGCGAAGGTGGCGGTGGAGCTTGCGGACAAAGAGCTGATCAAGCCCCTGATCGACATTCCGCGGATGCTCGACGTTCTTTCCGCGATGATGTCGAAGGCCCTGGTGGCTTTCGACACGAACAACGCGGAGATGGCGAAGGAGGTCTTCGCCATGGACGACCTTATGGACGATCTGGAAAAGCAGATCATGAGAGAGCTGCTTATTCTGATGATGGAGCGCCCGCAGCGCATCGAGCAGGCGACGCAGCTCCTCAACGTGGCGCGGACGCTGGAAAGAGGCGGGGATCACGTGACGAACGTGGCCGAACGGGTGGTCTACATTCTCACCGGGAAGACCGTGAAGGCGTCCTCCTTCCGTCGTCCGAAGGAGCGGTGAGGGACGTGCCGGAAGCCCGTATTCTGATTGTGGAGGACGAGGACGCGATCATGGAGATCGTGTCGCAGGCGCTGCGCAGGCACGGCTTCGAGACCGCTTCCGCATCGGACGGCGACGCCGCCCTCGAAAAGGTGTTCTCCCTCCGTCCGGATTTGGTGATCCTCGACCTGATGCTGCCGAAGATGGACGGCTGGGAGGTCTGCCGCCGGATCAAGGCGGAGCCGGAGACGGAGCGGATTCCGATTCTGATGCTCACCGCCCGCCGAGACGAGCGGGACGTGGTGGAGGGGCTGGAGCTGGGAGCGGACGACTATATGCGCAAGCCCTTTTCGCTCGCCGAACTGACGGCGCGGGTGAAGGCGCTGCTCCGGCGCACCGGAGAGCGGCGGGAGAGCCGCGTGGTGGAGAACGGCGAGCTGCGCATCGAGCTTGACGACGAGACCGCGCTGCTGCGCGGCGTGCCGCTGGATTTGAGCCCGACGGAGTTCCGTCTGCTGGACGCGTTGGCGCGGAAGATGGGGCGGACGGCCTCCCGCGAGGAGCTGCTTTCGAAGATCTGGAGCTTCTACGGCGGCGATACGCGGACCGTGGACGTGCATATTTCTCGTCTACGGAAGAAGCTGGACGACGGGAAATCCCCCGCGCTCGTCATCAATTCCCTTCGCGGGAGAGGGTATCGTCTGGTGTGGGAGTGATGGCCGTGTTCACATTGAAGAAGAAGATCGTCGCGGTGATTTCGCTGGCGGTGATGCTCGCTTTCGGCATAAGCTGGCTGCTGCTGTACGGAGTGGTGCGGAACGGCATCGTCCGTCAGAGCGCGATGGAGCTTTCGCAGCAGACGGCGCTTCTCGCGGCCTCTCTGAAGGACGGAGGCATGGAGCGGTTCACCGCGAACGTGAAGAAGTGGGAGGATATACTCAGGGGGCGGATCACCTTGATCGCCGCCAACGGCGTGGTGCTCGCCGATACGCAGAGGAGCCCCGAGGCGATGGAAAACCATCTGACCCGCCCCGAGGTGAAGGACGCGCTCGCCTCGGGCGAAGGGTCGGCGCTGCGGTACAGCGCGACCACGAACATGTACTACCTCTACTTCGCCCGCAGGGTGGAGGCCGAGGGGCGCACCGCGGTCATCAGGGCGGCGTACCCGCTGGAGTTTTTATCGGAGGCCTTCGCGGAGACCAGAAACAAGTTCATCTTCTACCTCTTCGTGGGCGTGGTGTTGATCGTCGGGTTCGGGACGTGGTTGGCCCGGCTCTTCTTCCGCCCCCTCGACCGGATCGTCGAGTTCGCGGGGAAGATAGCGCAGGGGGACGCGGTGCGCTTCCCGATCATGGCGGAGCCTGAGTTGCAGCGCCTTTCCAGCGCGCTCGACGGGATGTCCGCCCGTCTGCGGGGGGCGTTGACCGAGCTTCGCGCGGAGCGCGAGGATCTCTCGCGGATCGTGACGGCGCTGCCCGTGGGCGTGGTGCTGCTGGACGAGGAGCGCAGGGTGCGCTATCTGAACGTCGTCGCCGGGCAGCTTCTCGGAGTGAAGGAGACCGCTCCGCACGGCGTTCCGGTGGAGAGGCTTCTACCGTCCGGGGATATGTACCCCCTGGTGGAGGCGGCGATGAACGGAGAGGAAGACTGCCTTACGTTCGATCTTCCGGAGCTGGGAAACAAGTATCTTCGCCTCTGCTCGCGCAGGACGAGCAGCGGAGTGCTGCTCGTGATTTCCGATCTGACGGAGGAGTACCGGCTGGAGCAGTCGCGCCGCGATTTCATCGCCGACGCGGGGCACGAGCTGCAGACGCCGCTGGCGAGCATCAGGCTGGCTGCGGAGTTCCTTCTGGAGAGCATCGAGGAGGGCGGCGAGGACGGCAAGTGCCTTTCGACGATCATCGCGCAGCAGGAGCGGATGACGCGCCTCGTGGACGATCTGCTGCTGCTCTCGCGCATGGAGACGGAGCCTCCTCTGCACGAGGAGGAGGAGGTCGATCTCTGCCTGCTGCTGTCCGCGGTGGTGGACGAAAACAGGAGACATCCCCTCGCGGGGCGGATCGGGGTAGAGGAGGAGTACGAGTGCGCGGCGCCCGCCGTGGTGCGGAGCGAGGACATTTCCCGGGCGATGAACAACATCGTGGAGAACGCGGTGAAGTACGTCCATGAGAAGTTCGGCGACGCCGACGGAGGAAGAATCGTGGTGTCGCTGCGGCCGGAGAGCCGCTTCTGGAGCATCCGGGTGGAGGACAACGGCCCCGGAATATCGGCGGAAACGGCCGGTGTGCTCTTCCAGCGCTTCCGCAGGGGCGACAGCCACCGCGCGCGCGGGAAGTGGGGGAAGGGCGGCTACGGGCTCGGTCTGGCCATCGCGCGGAAGATCGTGCTCGACGCGGGGGGCGATATCTTGCTCCATCCGTCCGACGAAGGGGCGATCTTCGAGGTGCTGCTTCCGAGGAAGGACTGAAGCCCGAACCCGGACTAAAGAAAAAGCGGGGAGGCGTTCCGGAACACCGGACGCCTCCCCGCTTTTTCGGTGCGATTATTCGTCGAACCAGAAGCGCTGTTCCCTGAAGAGCGACGTGCATGCGCGCACGGCGTCGGGGTCGTATTTCGTTCCGATGTTCGCCTCGATCTCTCCGAGCGCGGCCTCGATGCCGAGGGCGGGGCGGTAGGGGCGATAGGAGGAAATGGCCTCCACCACGTCGGCTACCGCGATGACCTTCGCCTCCAGCAGAATTTCGTCGCCGGAGAGCCCCTGCGGGTAGCCGGCGCCGTCGAGCCGTTCGTGGTGTTGCGCGATCATCCGACCTACGGGCCACGGAAAGACGATGGGGGCGACGATCCCCTCGCCGACGGCCGGATGCTCCTGGATGAGGGAGAATTCGAGCGGTGTGATCTTCCCCGGCTTGCTCAAAATTTCCGAGGGGATCTTGATCTTGCCTATATCGTGGATTCTGGCGGCCATGTGTACGCCGCGAAGCTGCGGAGGAGCGAGCCGCATCTCTCTGCCGAGAGCGAGGGCGAGGGCGGCGCAGCGTACTTGGTGTCCCGCGGTGTAGGGGTCTTTTGTCTCCACCGTGTTCGCAAGAACCGAGATAGCCTGATCGAGAGTGAGCGCGAGACGGTCCGCGCTCTCTTTCAGCTCCCGCGTCCGGATCGCTACAAGCTCTTCGAGCCCGTCCATCCTGTTCTTCAGGACGTTTTCGGACTCTCTGAAGCGCAGCATCGCCCGCACCTGCGCCACCAGCTCTTCCTCTTCGATGGGCTTGGAAAGGAACGCGTCCGCGCCCGCTTTGAGGCCTGCGGTGCGGTTCGCGGCGTTGTTCTCGACGGCGGTCAGAAGGATGACCGGAATGGGCGCCGTATCGGGGTCGGCCTTGAGTCGGCGCGTGGTCTCGTAGCCGTCCATTCCCGGCATGAGGACGTCGAGAAGGATCGTATCGGGGCGCTGCTCCTTGGCGATACGGATCCCCTCCTCTCCGGAGAGCGCCTGAAGCATGACGCATTCCGGAAGCAGCATCTTCATCATGGCCCGCAGTACGACGAGATTGTCGGCTTTGTCGTCGATGGCGAGTATCCTGTTCACTCTTTTCCCTCCTTGCCGCTCGCTTCGTTCGCAGACGAGGTCTCCTGCGATGTCATTGCGAGGATTTTCCGGACGAGGTCTTCCGGATTCACGTCGCCCTTGAGGGCGATGTAGCGGATTCCGTTCTCGTTGAGGAATTTCGCGTCCTCGCGCGTGAGCACCTTCGCGGTGAGTACGAGCACCGGTATGTCGTATTTTCGCCTGCGTAGCTCCTTCAGGTATTCGAAGCCGTCCATGTCGGGCATCATCAGGTCGAGAACGACTCCGTCGGGGATCTCCGTCGCAAGAGAGCCGAGAGACTCCTTTCCGCCGGGGAAGGTGGAAACGCGGAAGCCCTCCGATTCCAGCATCCGCCGTATCTGCATCGCCGCGACCGGGTTGTCCTCCACGACGTGGAGATGCGGGGAGCGACTCCGCGGGCGGGATACGGCCGAAGAAGCCTCCGTCTCCCGCGTCCGAACGCCGTCGGGTACCCCTGCGGACAAAGGAATGCGCAGCGTGAAGACGGTTCCCGTTCCGGGCGTGCTGGCTACCGAAATGTGGATGCCGAGGATCTCCGCGTACTTCTTCGCGATGGCGAGGCCAAGGCCGGTACCCTCGAACTTGCGGGCCATGGAGCCGTCGCTCTGGCGGAACTCGTCGAAGATGTGGGGAAGTTCGTCCGGCTCGATGCCGATGCCCGTGTCACGGACGACGATGGAGACGTCGTTGTCGTCGGCGGACGCGTGGAGAGCGACGTTTCCGGTTTCGGTGAACTTGACGGCGTTTCCCGCGATGTTGACGATGATGCGGCGCAGCTTCTCCTCGTCGGTGATGACGGGGGGAAGATCCTGCGGGAATTCGCAGTCGAGCGAGATGCCCTTCTCCCGGGCGAGCGGGCGCATGCTCTCCGCTGTTTCCAGAAGGAGACGGCTCGTCTGGACCTCTTTCAGGCGCAACTCTTCCCGACCCGCCTCGATCCGGGAGAGGTCGAGGATGCCGTTGATAAGGGCCAGGAGGTTTTTCCCGTTCCGCTCGATGATATCGAGGTACTCCTGCTCTTCGCCCGTCAGACGCTCCTTCCCTTCCGCGCGCAACACTCGGGAAAGCGCGAGGATGGAGTTGAGCGGGGTTCGGAGTTCGTGGCTCATGTTGGACAGAAATTCGGTCTTCAGTCTGCTGGCGTCCTCCGATTTCCTCCTTTGGACGTTCAGTTCGAGGTTCTGTTTTTCGAGTTCGCCGGCTTGGTACTCCAGCTCCTCGGACTGCGCGGCAAGCTCCTGGTTCGCGGCCTGCAGATCCTGGACGAGTTCTCTTTCCCGCTCTCCCGCGAGAAGATTCGCCATCACCGCGTTCAAACCCTCCCTGGCGATGGACAAGGCAAGCCTGTATTCTTCGGGGTACGGCTTCAAAGAGCCCATCGTGAAGAGCGCCGCCGGCTCGCCGCGTACGCTGATGGGAAGTGTGACGAGCTGAACCGGGAGGAAGTCGCCGGAGATAGTCCGGAAGGCCGGCGAGCGAGCGGGAGGGATGTCGAGGATATGAACTTCGTTCGTCAGAACGGGCGCGCCGAATTGCCCTTCCAATGAGGACGTTTTGGAGGAGGGCGCCGTATCGCGAGGCAGTCCGGCGGACGCCACCAGATCCATCGTTCCCGGCTCCGACTCGTTGCGGATATAGAAGGCCGCCATGCAGGAACCGGTTTCTTTCATCACGAGTCGGAGAAAGTTCCATGCCAGGTCGTCCTTCGTCCGCGAAACGGCGGCGACGTTCATGATGTCGGTCATCGCCTGTTGAACGCGCAACCGCGAGCGAAGCAGCAAGGACATGGACACGAGCGCCGAGGAGAGCACGGCGAGTTCATCCTTACCCTGCGGAGGGGCGACGCGTTCAAGCTCGTTCTTCAGGTGCTCGAGAGCGTTTACGAGGGCGTGGACCGATTGATCGTCCGCCGGTTTCGGAGGCGCGTCCTCATGACTCGACAGGGATGAATTCGCCTCGCCGATTCTTCGAATGGCGCGCGTCATCCTGCGCAGCGGGGCGACCATGTTCAGGATGCTGAGAGTGTTCAGGACGAGCAGGACGAAAAGGGCGGACGCCGAAATGAGCAGCATTCTTCGAAGCACGGATCGCTCGCTTGCCGCGGTGTTCGTAGTAAAAGAGGCGAAGAGTTCCTGTTTCATCGCTTCGCTCTTCTCGCGCATCCGTTCCAGATGCGCGGTGCTGAGCACGATCTCGACCGACCCGATCTTCAGGCCCTCCCGTACGATATCCGAAGTGAAGACGCGGGTGTTTTTGCCTCCGCTCTTCGAGCCGAGCCACAGCTCTCCCGCCGCGATCGAGCCGTCTTCTTTGTAAATAAGCGCGGAGAGGACATCGGGGACATTCAGCATCCCGACGGCGTAGCCGGAGAGGGTCTGGTAGTCGAGGTCCCACAGGGGAGGAAGCGCGATCCATGCGAAATACCCCGCCATGGCTTTCCCGTAGGCCTCGGCGGCCTGTTCGTCGTTTGCCGTCTTGTTCCGGATATCCTCGTTCAGAATGCGGTCGGCGGTGGTCTCCATGGCGCGGGAGAGTTCTCCCACGCTTCTGCGGGCGAGATACGTCAACGATCCTCCGAGAACTATCAGGCTCAAGATCATTAAAAGAGCGAGCCGTGAAACGATGCTTTTGGGCATGCGACACTCCTCCTGTGGGAAGCGCGGAAAAACGGAAACGCTTTCCTTCGGAATACATTCGACGCCGTCGAATTCGTCCCCGCGCGCGCGGCGACGTCGATCCGGGAACCGACTTTCATTGTACAGCAGGGAAGCTTCGGGCGAAAGCATTTTTCTTTCGGGACGAGTCGCGGATGTACGGAAAAAGGAGTTGACATCGTCGCCCCTGTATCGTACCTTAGTAGCGTTTCATCCAAAGAATCATCATTTTGGCAGGTGAAATCATATGGAGAAGAAAAACGGCGCACTGTTGAAGGTTTCCCCGGCGACGGAGGCGAGCGGCGTCGAAGTCCGAATTTTTTCGGAGGACGATACCGACGGCGTGCAGCGGGAGTCGGGAGCCTCCATAAGGGTACTCGACCGCGCGGTTGCAGTGCTGGGGTTCATGGCCGAGCAGAAGCGGCAGGTCGGCATCACGGAGATAGCCGAGGCGACGCATCTTTCGAAGGCCACGGTGCACCGCATTCTCTCGACCCTCCGCGACTATTCGGTGGTATTGAAGGACGATTCGGGAAGATATCAGATGGGGCCGTCGGTGCTCTTCTGGGCGGACGCGTACCGGAAGCACTCCGGTCTGGCCGAGCTGGCCCGTCCGTATCTGCACAAACTGTGGGAGATGGCGCGGGAGACGGTGCACCTCTTCGTCTACGAGGGGGGCGAAGCGTACTACATCGACAAGCTCGACAGCCCGCACCCCGTGGGGATGCGCTCGCGCATCGGCGCGCGGCGGGATCTGTACAGCACGTCCGGCGGGCGCGCCATTCTCTCCGTCCTCCCCGAGGCGGAGCTGAAGGCGTTCCTCGACAAGACGGAGCTGCGGCCGCGTACCAGGAGGACGATCACCGACAGAAAAGTGTTGGAGGAGATGCTCGGCGTATGCCGGAAGCGAGGTTTTTGCGAGGAGGTCGAGGAGAACGAGGAGGGAATCCGCTGCGTGGGCTCGGCCGTGCTCGATCTGCGCGGCTACCCCGTGGGCGCGGTGAGCGTGAGCGCTCCGGCCTACCGCTTCGACGACAGGGCGTCGCTGTCGATGGGAGAGCGCATCCGGGAGACGGCGCTGGCCATCTCCCGCGAGCTGGGATACAGAGGGTAGAGGAACGGACTTGCCGCGTACGGCGGGACAAGAAAAATCAGGGAGGCGAGAACGATATGGAGATTCGTAATTCGGCGAATCCGGCCGACTTCAAGAAGTACGATACCGAAGCGCTCCGCAGGGAGTTTCTGATCCAGGGGCTCTTTGCGCAGGATGCGCTTCCGCTGGTGTATTCGCATGTCGACCGTATGATCACGGGGTCGGCGTGCCCGGTGAAGGCGCCGCTGAAGCTCGAAGGCGGAAAGGAGCTGGGCGTCGACTTTTTCCTCCAGCGCCGCGAGATGGGCGTCCTCAACATCGGCGGCAAGGGCGTCGTCCGCGTCGACGGAACCGAGTACGTTCTCGCCCCCTTCGAGGCCCTCTATATCGGCGCGGGGTCGAAGGACGTGGTCTTCGAGCCGTCGGAGGACGAAGCGCCGAAGTTCTATCTGCTGAGCTGCCCCGCCCACTGTTCCCATCCCACCGTCGCGATCACGAAGGAGATGTCCGTGAAGCAGGCGCTCGGCTCGAAGAAAGAGTGCAACGAGCGCGTGATCAACAAGTATATCCACCCCGACGTGGTGAAGAGCTGCCAGCTTTCGATGGGGATGACCGAGCTGGCGGAAGGATCCGTCTGGAACACGATGCCGACGCATACGCACGAGCGGCGTATGGAGGTCTACATGTACTTCGACATTCCCGGCGAGGGCGTGGTATTCCACTTCATGGGAGAGCCTTCCGAACTGCGGCATGTAGTGGTGCGCAACGGAGAAGCCGTCATTTCCCCGAGCTGGTCCATTCATTCGGGGGCGGGGACGGCGAACTACACCTTCGTATGGGGCATGGCCGGGGAGAACCAGACCTTCTCCGATATGGACGGCGTCCCCATGAGCGCGCTCCGGTAGGGCGGGAGGCCGGGCCATGGAGCGGATGGACGCCCTCGTAGGACGTCTGGAACGCTGGATGCTGATTCTTCTGCTGTCGGCGATGGTGGTGCTGGGGCTTCTCCAGATCATCAGCCGCTTCGTCATCAAGGCCCCGATCACCTGGTCGGAAGCCCTGCTCATGTACATGTTCGTCTGGTTCAGCTTCATCGGCGCCAGTCTCGCCGTGAAGGAGCTGGCGCACTTCGAGGTGGAACTCTTCATGGTCCGCCTTCCGCAGCCTGTGCAGAAGGCGGTCGCCGTCGCGGTGTACGTTCTGATATTCTCCTTCGCCGTCTTCATGGTGTGGAAGGGAGCGTTCCTCGTGAAGCTCAATCAGAGGCAGCTCATGGCGATGATGCCCTTCACCATGAGCGTCCCCTATATGGTGCTGCCGCTGAGCGGCGCGTGCATGGCCCTGCATTCGTTGAAGCACGTCGTCGGCCTCGTCGGCAGACACTCCTCGAAGTGGAGGGATTGACATGGCGACCACGATTTTCGCCGTCTTCGCGCTGCTGCTCGTCATCCGCATGCCGGTCTCCTTCTCGCTGGCCGTCTCCGCTGCCGTGGCCCTCGTCTTCGCGGGGAGCATGGACCCGCTCATCGTCGTCCAGAGGATGTACACCTCCGTCGAGTCCTTCTCCCTGATCGCCATACCGTTTTTCATCCTCTCCGGAGGGTTCATGGAGCACGGCGGCATCTCGCGCCGTCTGATCGCCTTCTCGTCGAGCCTCGTCGGACACATCAAGGGCGGCCTCTCCATGATCAGCATCGTGGCCGCCATGTTCTTCGCCGGAATCTCCGGCTCGACCGCGGCCGATACCGCCGCCGTCGGCAGCGTGCTCATCCCCGCGATGGAGAAGAAAGGGTACGGAAAGGATCTGGCCACCAGCGTGGTGGCGACGGCGGGAGCTATCGGCATCATCATTCCTCCGAGCATCCCGATGATCATCCTCGGCATTACCGGGAGCATCTCCATCGGCGGACTCTTCCTGGGCGGCGTCTTTCCCGGCATCCTGATGGGACTCGCCCTGATGGTCACCAGCTCTCTCTTCGCAAAAAAACGCGATCTTCCTTCCGAAGAGCGCGCTACGTGGAGGGAGCGCATGAATGCGTTCACCGACTCCATTCTCGCGCTGATGACGATGGTCATCATCATGGGCGGCATTCTCTCGGGCATTTTTACGGCCACCGAGGCGTCGGTCGTGGCCGCCTTCTACTCGTTCGTCGTGGGGCGTTTCATCTACGGCGAGCTGAAGTGGGCGGACATCCCCGGTATCCTTGTGAAGACGGGGATTACCACCGGCGTGGTGGTGCTGTGTATCGCCACGGCGTCCAGCTTCGGTTGGATACTCGCGGCGGAGCAGATCCCCGGCAAGATCGCGAAGGCGGTCTTCGCCCTCTCGGAGAACAGACTGGTCATCCTCTTCCTGATGAACGCGCTGATGCTCTTCATGGGGACCTTTCTCGACATTTCGCCGATCATCATCATCCTCGTGCCCATCCTCTTCCCGATAGCCAGGCAGCTCGGCGTGACGCCGATCCACTTCGGCATCATGACCATCGTGAACATGGCGATCGGTCAGTGCACGCCGCCGGTGGGGATTTCGCTTTTCGTGGCGACGGGCATCGCGAAGGCGAAGCTCGGGGAGATTCTCGGGGCGTACATGAAGTACCTGCTCACCATGATCGTCGTGCTTGCGATCATCACCGTCTTCCCGCAGATCATCACGTTCCTCCCGCAGATGGTGATGGGATTGAAGTGATTCCGCGACGGCAGGACTTCGCGTCTGCCGGATGGAGAACGAAGGGCGGTGGAAACGGGAGAGTCGTTCAGGGAAAAGAGCGCCGGAAGGATACGCCCCTCCGAAGCCGGGAGGGAGAGCAGCAGTCCACCACTGATACTCGAAGGAGGAAACCGGTATGTCCAAGAGATCGTTCGCACTTGCGCTCCTTGTGGTTTTCACGCTTGTTCTGACCGCGTCCGCGGCGTCCGCCGCAGTAGTTCTGAAACTGTCCAACGTGCTTCCCGACGGTAATCCGACGACGGAATCCCTCGTCTTCTTCGCCGAGAAGGTGAAGGAGAAGACGGGCGGCGAGGTGGAGGTGCGCCTCTTCAACAACAGCGCGCTCGGCGGGCAGCGGGAAGCCCTTGAGAGCATGCAGGCCGGCACGCTCGAGATGTGCATGGCCAACGCGGGGCCGATGGCGCAGTTCGTTCCCACCATGGACGTTCTCTCCCTCCCCTACGTCTTCCAGGGTACGGAGCATATGTTCAAGGCGCTCAACGGGAAGGCCGGAGAGATGATCAAGGCCGATATCGACAAGGCGGGATTCGTCTTCCTCTACTGGGGCGACGGCGGTTCGCGCAACCTGATCAACAACAAGAAGCCCATCACGAAGCCGGAAGACCTTAAGGGGCTGAAGATCCGCGTCATGGACAGCCGACTGATGGTGAACACGCTCAACGCGATGGGCGCCATCGCCACCCCCATGGCGCAGGGCGAAGTGTACAGCGCGCTGCAGCAGGGCGTGCTCGACGGATGGGAGAACAACCCCGTCACGCTGCTTACATTGAAACTCTATGAGGTGTCCGACTACTTCTCGTGGACGCAGCACTTCATGGTGCCCGACCTTGTGCTTATCAGCAAACAGTCGTTCGAAAAACTTTCCCCGGAGCATCGGAAAGCGATGCTGGAAGCCGGGCGCGAGGCCGAGGCCAAGCAGCGAGAGTACTGGAACGCGTTCGTGGGCAAGACGGTCGATGAGCTGAAGTCGCACAACGTAAAGTTCAACGATGTGGATATCGCTCCGTTCGTCCAGTCCGTGCAGCCGGTGTGGGAGGACTATACGAAGAAGTTCGGGACGGAGTTGCTCGACCTCATCACGGCGGCGGCGAAGTAGCGCGGTGTATTTAATGGAGGAGGGCGGCGCGTCGCGCCCCTTCCTCCGCTCGATGAAAGGCGGTACCTGGATATGGCGAGATGGACGACGGATAAAGAGCTGTTCTCTCTGATGAAGAAGGAACTTTTTACCGCGCTCGTCGGGGATGTCATGGACACTCTCGGGCTGACGAGGCAGTTTCTTCCCCCGCGGATACGGCCCCTTCTGCCGGAGACGACGCTCGCGGGACGGGCGATGACGGTGCTGGAAGCGGACTGCTGCGGCGCGGGCAAGAAGCCCTTCGGACTGATGTTCGAGGCGCTCGACGATCTGAAAGAGGACGAGATTTACATCTGCGCGGGGGGCTCGCCCGACTTCGCGCACTGGGGCGGTCTGATGACCATCCGGGCGAAGCATCTGAAGGCGGCCGGGGCGGTGACGCACGGCTACACTCGCGATACGAGGCAGGTGCTGGAACTTGATTTCCCGGTGTTCTCGTGGGGGACGTACGCGCAGGACCAGGGGGCGCGCGGGCGCGTGATCGACTGGCGCTGTCCGCTCGAGTTCTCCAACGGCGTCCGCGTGGAGACGGGAGACCTTCTCTTCGGCGATATGGGCGGCGTCGTGGTGGTTCCGCGCGCCGCGGAGAGCGAAGTCATCGAGAGAGCGCTGGAGAAGGCGGAGGGAGAAAGCTTGGTGGCGAAGGCGATCATGGGCGGCATGTCCACGGTGGAGGCCTTCGCGACCTTCGGGATAATGTAGATTCTTGCCCGGAAGGGCGGAGGTGAATGCCGTGAGAAGCGCGAAGCTCGTCGCACCCAGACAGATCCAAATTTTCGAGGACAGGATGCCCCTTCCCGGCGAAGGGGAGGTGCTCGTCCGGGTGAAGGCAGCCGGAATCTGCGGTTCGGACCTGCATATCTATCAGGGGGAGAGGGCGGACGTGGCGCTTCCCCGTATTCTCGGCCACGAACTCGTGGGAGAGGTGGAATCCGCAGGCGGCGGCGCGGACCGGTTCTCCAAGGGAGACAGGGTGACCATCGATCCCGTGGTCTCGTGCGGACGCTGTGTTTCGTGCAAACGCGGGTACGACAACCTTTGCAGCACGGTCAAGTGCCTGGGGGTGCAGGTCGACGGAGGGTACTGCGACTTCGTCGTCGTCCCCGAGGAGAAGGTGTACGCGCTCCCGCCCTCGATGCTGTGGGAGAAGGCCGTGCTCATCGAACCCTTCTCGATCGCCGCCGAGGTGCTTTCACGAAGCGAAGTCCGTGAAGGGGACAAGGTGCTCGTCCTTGGAGCCGGAACAATCGGCCTGTGCATTCTGCAGGCGATGAAGCTCGCCGGAGCCGAGGTGTTGACGAGCGATTTCGTGGAGAGCCGGCTGGAGAAGGCGAAGGAGCTTGGCGCCGACGTCGTGGTGAACAGCAAGACCGGCGACCTTTCGGCGGCGTTGCGCGAGTTCACCGGGGAGTTCGGCGCGGATGTGGTGATCGAGGCCGTGGGCATCCCCCGGCTTCTGGAGGAGAGCCTTGGCTACGCCGCGCCGGGAGGGCGTATCGTGGTGCTCGGCTTCAACCCGGAGCCCGCGAAGATCCCCGAGGTGCTCGTTGTGAAGAAAGAGCTGAAGATCATCGGGTCGCGCATGAACTGCCGGAAGTTTCCGCAGGTGATCGAGTGGTTCGAGAAGGGGCTGGTGAACCCGGAGCCGCTCATCTCGGCGACGTACCCCTTCGAGAAGATCAACGACGCGTTCAAGGATATTCTGCGCGATCCGCAGAAATACCTCAAGGTGCTTATCACCTACTGATAGACGGATTGGTTACTATTCCCAGAGAGGAAGGCGAATGAACACATGATTCTGGATCTTTTCAAGCTGGACGGCAATACCGCCATTGTCACCGGCGCGCGCAAGGGGTTGGGCTACGGCATCGCGGAGGGGCTTGCCGAGGCCGGGGCGAACATCGTCGGCGTGGGGCCGATCGCGATGCCCGAGATCGAGGCGAGGGTGAAGGCCCTCGGGCGGAAGTTCCTCCATGTGGAGGCGGATCTGACGTCCCAGGCGCGCATCCCCGACATCGTGGCGGAGACCGTGAGCGCGATGGGCGGCGTGGATATTCTGGTGAACAACGCGGGCATCATCCGCCGCGCCGACATTCTGGAGTTCACCGAGAAGGACTGGGACGACGTGATGAACGTCAACCTGAAGAGCCTCTTCTTCCTGTCGCAGGAGGCTGCCCGTCAGATGGCGAAGCAGGGCCGGGGGGGCAAGATTGTGAACATCGCCTCCATGCTCTCCTTCCAGGGCGGCATCCGCGTGCCGTCCTACACGTCGAGCAAGAGCGCCGTCGCAGGCCTGACGAAGCTGATGGCCAACGAGATGGCGCAGTTCGGCGTGCAGGTGAACGCCATCGCTCCGGGGTACATGGCCACGGACAACACGGAGGCCCTGCAGAAGGACCCCGTGCGGAACAAGGAGATCCTGGCCCGCATTCCGAACGGGCGGTGGGGAACTCCCGACGATCTGAAGGGCGCGGCGGTCTTCCTCGCTTCGGCGGCCTCCGACTACGTGACGGGGTACGTCGTGGCGGTGGACGGCGGCTGGCTCTCCCGATAAATACGGCTTCACACATTCACATTCATAGAGGAGGAAAATCACAATGAAAAAACTGGCACTTTTCGCAACGCTCCTGCTCCTGGTGTTCGCCGGAACCGCTCTCGCGGCCGACTTCCCGGCGAAGAACATCCGTCTTCTCGTTCCCTTCGCGGCCGGCGGCGGCACCGACGCCGTCGCGCGCGCGCTTGCGGTCGCGGCCGAGAAACACCTCGGCCAGTCCGTCGTGGTGATGAACAGAACCGGCGGTTCCGGCGCGGTCGGCATGACGGAGGGCGCGACTGCGAAGGCCGACGGCTACACCGTCACTATGATCACCCGTGAGATCGCGTGGCTTCCGCAGATGGGCCTTGCGCAGATCACTCCGGACAACTTCGACATGATCGCGCTGGTGAACGAGGATCCCGCAATTATGCTCGTCCAGCCCGATTCGAAGTTCACCTCGGTCAAGGACGTTATCGAGACGGCGAAGGCCGCTCCGGGAACCGTGAAGTTCGGCAGCACCGCGAAGCCCAACTTCTACCTTCTCGCCCTTGAGCTGAACCAGAACGTGAAGTTCAACCAGATTCCCTACAACGGCGCGGCCGAGGCCATTCCCGCGCTTCTGGGCGGCCATGTGGAGTTCTCCATGGTCAACCCCGGCGAGGCGATCTCCCAGATCATGGCGGGGCAGCTGAAGCCCCTTGGCGTCTGCTCCGACGTGCGCATGGCCGGGCTTCCCGACGTGCCGACGATGACAGAGCTTGGATATCCCATCGTCACCGGTACGTGGAGAGGCATCGCGGTTCCCAAAGGAACGCCCGAGGACGTGAAGGCAATTCTTGGCGCGGCCTTGGAGAAGGCCGTCGCCGAGAAGGAGTTTGTCGACTTCATGAACGGCCGCACGCTCGGGATCCGTTTCCTGAACGCAGCCGACTTCAAAACCTTCGTGGAGAACGACGTGAAGGCCCTCGACGCGGTTGTTGAGGAAGTGAAGAAGCAGCAGCAGAAGTAAGGGAACGCTTCGCTTTCGTTACAGGACGTACCACGCGGGGGGCGCCGGTTGCAACGGCGGCCTCCCGCCCTTTCCACACGCTCCACAGATAACTTCGGAGGAGAATGTCACGTGAAAAAAGCCAACTACGGCATCGTTGCGGTTTTTCTTTTGCTGAGCGCATTCGTGCTCTACCAAGCGAACAACTTCGAACAGACTCTCATTCAGGACGACTACGTCGGCGCGGCCTTTTTTCCGGAACTGCTCGCTTGGATGACCGCGGGGCTCGCTCTCGTCCTTGGCCGGCTCAACTTCCGCGGCAAAATGGACGACGATGGACGGAGGCTCGCCGATCTCTTTCCGCGGCGGATGCTGCTCGCCGTTGTCGGGTTGGGGCTCGTCGTCGCCTACGCGCTGCTCCTGGAACCTCTCGGTTTTATTCTGGCAACCATCGCGCTGAACGCGGCGCTGCTTCCGCTCTTCGGCGTGCGCAGCTCTCTCGTCCTCGCACTCTTTCCCGTGATCGTCTCGTTGTCGGTGTACGTGGTGTTTTATAAAATCCTCATCGTGCCCCTTCCGGAGGGGCTCTTCTACTTCTAGGAGGCGGCGGAAATGGTTACTCTGCTTTTGAACGGTTTGCACACCACCTTCTCTCTCGCCATCTTCCCGTTCCTCGTCCTCGGCGTTACCGGGGGCATCGTCATCGGGGCGCTTCCCGGTCTCACCGCGACCATGGGCGTCGCGGTGCTGCTTCCGCTCACGTTCGGCATGGAGTCCACCCGCGCGCTGGTTATGCTCTCGGGCATCTACATCGGCGCCATCTACGGGGGCTCCATCTCCGCGATTCTGTTGAAAACTCCCGGGACGCCCGCCGCAGCCGCGACAGTTCTCGACGGCTACGAACTGGCCAGGAAGGGCGAGGCCGGCAAAGCGCTCTCAATCTCCGCAATCGCTTCGTTCACCGGCGGTATCGTGAGCACGGTCATGCTGATCACCATCTCGCCGATACTGGCCCGCTTTGCACTTCGCTTCGGCGCGCCCGAGTACTTCGCGCTCGCCGTCTTCGGCCTGAGCATCATCGCGAGCATCTCCGGAAAGAGTCCGGTGAAGGGGCTCCTGGCGGGAATGTTCGGCCTGCTGATTTCGACAGTCGGGCTCGACCCGGTCACCAGCTTCCCGCGTTTCACCTTCGGCGAGATCAACCTCTTCAACGGCTTCGCCATCATCCCTGTGCTCATCGGTCTCTTCGCGCTGGCCGAGGCTTTCGTCCAGATGGAGAAGATCTTCGAACCCGCGCAGACTGTGAAGACAGATTTCAAGAGAGGAATGGTTTCGCTGAAGGAAACCCTCTCTCTGATGCCGCTGATGATCAAGTCGGCGCTCATCGGGACGTTCATAGGCTCCATTCCCGGAGCCGGGGCGGACATTGCCGCCTTCGTGAGCTACAACGAAGCGCGCCGTTCTTCCAAAAAGCCGGAGAAGTTCGGGACAGGGTGCCTTGAGGGCATCGCCGCGCCCGAGGCCGGGAACAACGGCGTCACGGGCGGTGCGATGGTCCCGCTGCTGACGCTCGGCGTGCCTGGAGACGCCGTGACCGCCATTCTGCTTGGCGCTCTCGTCATTCAGGGATTGCAGCCGGGGCCGCTGCTCTTCACGAAGAACGCCGACGTGATCTACGGACTTTTTTCCTCGCTTTTCGTGGGGAACTTCCTGATGCTGATTTTCGGTCTGCTCGGGGTGCGTCTCTTCTGCCGGGTGGTCGAACTGCCGAAACGGATCATCATCCCTGTGATCGTGACCCTGTCGATGGTGGGGGCGTACTCGATGAACAACAGCATCTTCGACGTCTGGGTCTGCGTCGCCTTCGGAATCATAGGGTATATAATGCAAAAGGTGGAAATGCCGTCGTCGCCCATCATCCTCGCCGTTATCCTGGGGCCCATGGCGGAGAGCAACCTCCGCCGAGCGGTGCTGATGTACGAGGGGAGCTACTCGTTCCTCTGGACGCGGCCGATCTCGGTCGTCTTCCTCGTCATGGCGTTCTTTTCCCTCTACTCGTCGTACAAACGGGCGCACGCATCGTAAATTCGGTCGTACAAAGGAGAGAATGAGAATGAAAGTAGTCTTCATTGCGGAGCCGCACAGTCTGGAGATCAAAGAAATGCCGACGCCCGAGGCCGGGAAGGGGGAAGTTCTTCTCCGGGTGCGCGCGGCGGGAATCTGCGGGTCGGATATGCACATCTACCACGGGACCAACCCCCTTGCGAAGTACCCCCGGATCATAGGGCACGAGTTCTCGGGGGAGATCGCGGCGCTCGGGGAGGGCGTTGAGGGATTCTCCGTCGGCGACAGGGTCACTGTCGATCCTGTGACGAGCTGCGGAGAGTGCTATGCCTGTTCCATCGGGCGGCGCAACGTCTGCGAGCGCCTAGAGGTCTTCGGCGTGCACAGGGACGGCGGTTTTGCCGAATACGTTGCGCTTCCTGCCTCGAACCTTCACAAAGTTCCTGCTTCATGGAGTTTCGAGAAGGCCGCGCTCGTCGAACCGTTCACCATCGCGGCAAACGTCCTCTCCAGGACGGAGTGCGCGGGAAGCGACAAACTGCTGATCATGGGGGCGGGGCCGATCGGCCAGGTGATCCTCCAGGCTGCAAGGCGGCTCGGGACGGCGTGCGCCGTGTCCGACATCGTCGGCGTCCGCCTTGAGAAGGCGCGTCGTCTGGGCGCCGAGCTCACCGTCAATCCGAAGGAGACGTCGCTTGAAGAGGCGATAGGAGCGTGGACCTGCGGGAAGGGCGTCCCGCTCATCATCGACGCGGTAGGGGCGCCGGATCTCTTCCCCTCGTTGCTTCGGATGGCCTCCCCGGCGGGGCGCATCGGACTGCTCGGCTTCTCGAAGGAGCCCTCGCCGTTTGTGCAGCTCGAAGCTGTGCGAAAGGAGTTGTCGATCTTCGGCTCCCGACTCAACCGGAACAAGTTCCCGGAAGTCATCTCCTGGTTCGAGGAGGGGCTTGTCGAGCCGGAACTGCTCGTCTCGCACCGCTTCCCGTTCGTACAGGCGAAGGAGGCAATGGAGTTCATTCAGGAGCACCCCTCCGATGTCTGCAAGGTGATTCTGGAGTTCTAAAAATACCAAGCGGGAATGAAGACACCCTTAGGCGCTGTGCCGAAGGGCGTCTTTTTTCATGCGTTTCTTCGGGGTTGCCTGCGAAAGGGAAAACGAGGATAATCAATCGCGCAGCGTATGATTTCAACCGGAATTCTATTTCTTTAACGAGGAGAGTTGTGTATGAACGTGTTTGCAAATATGAAAACCAAGGGAAAGATTTTAGTACTTGTGTTCGTTATGGCCATTCTGCTGGGCGCTGTGGGGTACACGGGGTACCACTTCAATAACCGGAGCGCGGAAAACCTCTCTGAGGTGTATGAGGAGAATTTGCTCCCGATCACCTGGCTCTTCGACGCTCTCGTTCAAGGGCAGGGTATTCAGAGCGACGTCGCGCAGATACTGCTTGCGCACGATGCGGAGTCCCGGGATGAACTGGACGCCGATATCGTACGGCGGGTCGCCATCGTCGACGAGCACTACGCCAGGTACGGCAAGCTTCCTCTTGACGCCTTCGAGAAAGAACATTTCGAGCTTGCCCTGAAGGCGCTGGCCGACTACAGGGTCGCCTGGCGCAAGTCCAAGGATCTAGCCGGCGCCGACAGGGGGTACGAAGCATACCAGACGTTCACCACTGAAGTGAACCCGCTCTTTACCGCATACCAGGCGGAGATTCGCTCGCTTGTGGAGCATGAGCAGAAGAAGGCGGACGAGGCGAATCGGCAAAATACCGCCGAGACAGTCGCCGCATTCCGGATCATCGCGGGAATTGCCGTCGGCGCAGTAGTGCTCGGCGTGCTGCTGGGGCTCTTTATCGCGTCGAGGATTGCGGGCGCTCTGAATCGATTGAGGGCCGGCATCGAACAGTTTGCAACGGGAGACCTGACCGTGCGGTTTGACGCGAAGGGGAGAGACGAGGCCGCAATGATGGCAGGCGCGCTCTCCGACATGGCTTCGAAGTTGCGGAGCGCGATGCAGTCCATCGCCGGAGCATCGGAGAAGCTGGGGAGCAACGCCGAAGAGTTCTCCGCCCTCGCCGAGGAGTCGAACGCGGGCGTGGAGGAGTCGCGCGCCGGTGTCGACGACGTTTCCTCGCAGATGGAGAGTTTGGCCGCCGCTTCCCAGGAGATCAACGCTTCCGTGGAAGAGGTGGCGAGCGGCGCACAGTCCTCGGCGCAGAAGGGGACCGAAATGGCGAACGAAGTGGAGGAGGCCAGACTCGCCGGTGAAGATGGAACGAAAGCCGTCGAGAAGGTCGTCCGGAGTATCACGAAGGTCGCCGAGGACGCGAAGAAGTCGGCGCAGGAGGTCAAGAGCCTCGGAGACCGCGCCCGCGAGATTCAGAACTTCGTCGCGCAGATCGGCGGTATCGCCGACCAGACGAACCTGCTCGCGCTGAACGCCGCCATTGAGGCCGCGCGCGCCGGAGAGGCGGGACGCGGCTTCGCGGTGGTCGCCGAGGAAGTGCGCAAGCTCGCCGAGGAGAGCAACGAGGCGGCGAAGAAGATTGCGGAGCTGGCGTCGGGAATCACGAAGGATCTGGACAGCGTTGTCGCCTCTTCCGAGGGGAACGCGAAAGATTCTGTGGAGTCGAGTAAGCTTGCCGAGGAGACGCGGACGACGATCGAACGGATGATGGAGGCGCTGTCGCGCATCTCTTCCGCGACGCAGGATTTGGCTGCCGTGTCGGAGGAACAGGCTGCGTCGAGCGAGGAGATCGCCGGAGCGGTGCAGAACATCGCGTCGCGGGTGAGCGCGGCGGCCGCGTCATCGGACATGGTGCGCGGACAGATGGCGGAGGTCGGCACGTCGGCGGAGCGTGTGGCGCAGGGTTCGGAGGAGCTTGCGGGTCTTGCCGACGAGCTGCGGAAACTCGTGGGCGCGTTCAGGTTCGAAGGCGGCGGCGAGTCGAAGGGGCTGGTCCCGGTGAAGGGCGGAAAGCGCTGAAGCGGGAGAGCTTCAGAACAACGACTCTTCCGAAGATGTCTTGGAAAGGCAGGGAGTGAATCGCGGAGAAAGCGGTTCGTTTCCTGCCTTTTTTCAGAGCGAAGTTCAATCCTGAACTACGCGACTATTGTGTCCGCAAGCCCGAAAGATTATTCTGAACGCGACGGTCGCACGTGCTCGACGAACGGTTTGTATCGTCCGATAGCGCCCGTTCGTCGACATTGAAACAAACGAAGTTTTATGAAAAATGCATTGTACCCGGAAGATGCTCTGGCGACATCTGATACACTCTTGAAGTAAGCCGTGGAGCGTTTTTTTCCGGAAAGCGATTTCCAGCGATTCTTCGTCCATCCTTACAGAAAGTCGGTGAAACGATGAACAACCCACTTTTCCGTTTGCACGTCCCCTTCTCCGCGTTCTATACGATCCTGTGTTTTGCTCTGCTGCTGCTCCTCAAAGCCCCGCAAGCCGGCGCCGACACTCATATTCATGAAGAATTCGCTTGGGAAACGCTTCCGGTGTACACCCTCTTCGAAAATCACGGCGCGCCCATGATGCTGATCGATCCGGAGACGGGCGTCGTCCTTCACGGCAACAGGGCGGCTAGGGAATTCTACGGATACTCGGATCTCCGCGGCATGAATATACACAGTATCAACACCCTGTCGCCGCAGGAAATTCATACGGAGATGGAGCGCGCACGCAGCCGGAAAAAGAACCACTTCAACTTCCTGCACCGGCTTGCGGATGGATCCGTGCGAAATGTGGAGGTCTACTCCTACTCTGTACCGGTCGGGGGGAAGGATGTGCTTTATACCGTTCGGGCCGGTGGAGATATGGCACCTTCATCGCGACGGCACTGAATTTCCCATGCTGATGAACAGCATGCTGATCGGGGATGAAAACGGGGCGCCGCTGTGCATCGCCGCTTCTGCCGTCGACATGACCGCGTACCATCATGCGCAGCAGAATTACCGGACGCTCTTCCGCGAGATGCAGGACGGCTTCTCCCTGCACGAAATGCTCTACGATCAATCGGGCGGGGCTCGGTCTGTCCATATGCAAACGTCTTGTACAGAAGATGGGAGGTTCGCTGGAGGTGGAGAGCGTCCCCGGCGAGGGGAGCGGATTGTTCTTCACGCTGCGCCTCGAGTTCGGCGCAAAGATTCCGGAGGAGCCTCTTTCGACGCTCCCGCAACGCGGAAGGGGACTTCCTCCGGGAAGAACGAAGAACAAGCCTGTTGTTCTGATCGCCGAGGACGATAAGCTGAACATGAAGATGATCGTCGCCATCGTCTCGAAGCTGGCGCCGGCGGCTTCCATAGTGCAGGCCGAGGACGGCGAACAGGCCGTCGCGCTCTTTCGGGAACACAGACCTGATCTCGTTTTTATGGATCTGCAAATGCCGGTGAAGGACGGCCTCCGGTCCGCCGCGGAGATCTGGGCGATGGAAATGGAGGACACTCCCGAAAGAGAGCGATGCTGCATTGTCGCTCTGACGGCCGATGTCCTGCCGGAGACCAGGGGAGTGTGTCTTGCGGGCGGTATGGACGACTATTTGACGAAGCCGTTGCACAGAGAGGAAATCAGGCGCGTCATTGAACGCTGTCTTGGAATATAACAGAACGGAGAATATGTGAAACTTTTATTTATAAGCTCCTCTTTTCATATCCTTCGTTCCGGTGTAGAATAAATTAATTCATTTATATTATTCCGCGTGTGCGTCCTCGGCGCCGTCGGGGGGTGAAAGAGAGAAATACGTTCAGCAATGAACAGTCGTTCAGAGCGCCAGTGAAGAAGGGAGAGGGAAAAGGAGTATGCGGCTGAAATTGCAGGGCAGGATAGTGTTTCTTGTTACGAGCGTGGTGCTTGTTGTCTTTTTGGCTATTATCGGAGGTACGACCTATTTGAACCGGAAGGACAGCATGGAACAGGCGCGGTTGCTTGCGATGAGCCGTTCCTCAGAGTTCGCGAACCAGGTGCAGGCACGGCTTGAGGTGGCGCTGCACACGGCGAGGACGTTGGCGCATGTTCTGGAGGGGTTGACGCAGGACGGCGCTGCGGACAGGGGGCAGGTGAACAGCGTTCTGCAGAGGACGTTGCGAGGCAACCCGGAGTTTATCGGCGTCTGGACGTGCTGGGAACCGGACGCCTTCGACGGGCGGGACAAGGAGTTCGCCGGGAGCGAGGGGCATGACGCAAGCGGGCGTTTTGTTCCGTACTGGTATCGGAAAGACGGAGGAGTGGCGCTGGAGGCACTCGCGAGCTACGACGTCCCCGGAGACGGCGACTACTACCTGCTGGCCATGAAAAACGGGCGGGAGACGATTCTGGAGCCCTATGAATACGAAGTCGGGGGACGGAAAATCCTGATGACCAGTCTCGTGGTCCCTGTCGAAGTGAATGGCAAGCGTGTCGGCGTCGCGGGGGTGGACATCTCGATGGACGACGTCCAGAAGCTGATCGTCCAGGTGAAGCTCTACGAGACCGGATTCGGACGTCTGGTTTCACACGGAGGACTCATTGCAAGCCATCCCGACACGAAGCGCGTGGGCGACATGCTCGGAGAGATCCGCGCGCCCGGCGGGGACGATGTGCTGCGGAGGATTCAGAAGGGCGAATCCTGGTTCGACGAAGCATGGTCGGAGGCGCTCAAGCGCATGACCCTGAAAGCCTACGCGCCCGTGACGGTCGGAAATACCGGGACTCCGTGGAGCTTCAGCACTGTCCTTGTGGAAGAGGAGGTGATGGCGGCCTCGCAACGTCTGCTCTTCATGACGCTTCTGTTCGCGTTTGTCGGAGTCCTCGTGGTGGTCGTTGCGGTCCTGTTGATCGCCCGGTGGATAGTGAAGCCGCTCGGCCGCGTCGTCCAGTTGGCGCAGCGGGTACAGGGCGGCGACCTGACCATCTCAAGAAACGAGTTCGGCATCTCCACGCGGGACGAGCTGGGCGAGATGGCCGACGCGCTGGCGGAGATGGTGGCAAGGCAGAGAGAGTCCATTTGCTCCATCGCCTCGGCGGCGGAAAAGCTGGGGCACAGGGCCGAAGAGTTCTCCGCCGTCGCGGAGGAGACCAACGCGGGGGTCGAGGAGTCGCGCGCCGGGGTCGAGGACGTTTCCTCGCAGATGGAGAGCCTTGCAGCCGCTTCCCAGGAGATCAACGCCTCCGTCGAGGAGGTGGCGAGCGGCGCGCAGTCGTCGGCCCAGAAGGGAACCGAGATGGCCGGGGAAGTGGAGCATGCGCGGCTCGCCGGAGAAGAAGGTGTGCACGCGGTCGAGAAAGCGGTCGCCAGCATCGACGGCGTCGCCAAAGACGCGGAGCGCTCCGCGCAGGAAGTGAAGGAACTTGGAGCGCGCGCGAGAGAGATTCAAAACTTCGTCACCCAGATAGGAAGTATCGCCGACCAGACGAATCTGCTCGCGCTGAACGCCGCCATCGAGGCCGCGCGCGCGGGCGAGGCCGGGCGCGGTTTTGCCGTCGTCGCGGAAGAGGTTCGAAAACTGGCCGAGGAGAGCAACAAGGCCGCCGAGCAGATTGCGGCGCTTGCCGCCGGAATCACAAAAGATTTGGACAGCGTGGTGGCGTCGTCGGAACGGAACGCCAAAGACTCCAGGGAGTCGAGCGGGCTCGCCGAAAATACGCGCTTGACCATAGAGAAGATGATGGACGCCCTGTCGCACATTTCCATGGCGACGCAGGATTTGGCGGCCGTCTCGGAGGAGCAGGCCGCGTCGAGCGAGGAGATCGCGGGAGCGGTACAGAACATCGCCTCCCGCGTAAGCGCCGCGGCGTCGTCGTCGGACATGGTGCGCGAGCGGATGTCTGAAGTGACCGCCGCGACGGAGCGCGTGTCGCAGGGTTCCGAGGAACTCGCCGGGCTTGCCGAAGAGCTTCGGAAGCTGGTCGGCGCGTTCAAAATCGAAGGAGGCGACCAGCCGAAGGGGCTTGTCCCGCTGCAGGACAGCAAAAGAAAGAACCGTTGAACGGGAAAGGGGAGTTTTCGGAAGCGTTCGTTTCCGGAGACTCCCCCTTTTGTACCTTTTTACATACTATTGAGAAAAGAGTTGATCGAGTGTGTTGAAGAAAATGAAGATCGGCGGAAAACTTTCCCTTGCATTCGGAGTTCTGCTGCTTATCTTCGCGGGAGTCGGCGTGATGAGCTGGATGAACATGAGCGGCGTGCAAAAGGAGGCGGAATCGCTCGCGCAGGAGTACGTTCCTGAATTGGTGATCGCGGCGGATGTCCGGAACACGATCCAGGACATGATGTACGAGGTTCGCGGCTACGGCTACACGTACCAGAAGGAATTCCTCGACGCGGGGCGCAAAGCCGCGGACGAGGCGAGCGCGGCGGTGAAGCGGGCGGCCGACCTTGCCGCGAAGTACCCCGATCTCAAGGTGCTGAAAGAAGGGGCGACGAAGTCGGAGGTTGCGCTGAAAGAGTACATGGATCTTGTCGGGCGCACGGAGGAGAGCGTCAACGGTATCGACGCGGCCCGAAAAAGTGCGGACGACGGCGCCCGGACCTTCTTGGAGAACGCCCAAGCGTTTCTTCGATCGCAGAACGAGGCCATGCACAAGGAGATCAAGGAGGGCGCGGAGCAGGAGAAGCTCGAAGAGCGCCTCGAAAAGATCACCCTGATCAACGACGTCATCGACGCGGGAAACGGCGTCAGGGTCGACAACTTCGCGGGGCAGGCTACTCGCAATCTAGTCCGCATCGAAGAAGGTGTCAAACGTTTTACGCACATTACCGCCTTGATGAAGGACATCCGAGCCCGCACGCGGCAGCAGAGCAACATCGACCAGCTCGACGCCATTCAGAAAGCCGCGGACCAGTACAAAGCGGCGATGGAAGAGATCGTTTCCAAATGGAGAGAGCTTGACACATTGGCGGCGCAGCGCGTCACGGCGGGGCAAAGCATTCAGACGCTCGCCGGTCGGGTAGCGCAGGCGGCGGCGAAAGAGTCTCTTGCGATCGCCGACAGGGCCGTTTCCAGTCTTGCATCCACCATCCTCGTCATCCTGATCGCCACGGTCTTCGCGGTGCTCCTCGGCGCGACGATCGCCTTCGCCATGACGCGCAGTCTGACCGTCCCGCTGAAGCGCGTGGCGGAGCTCGCCGGAAGGGCGCGCGACGGCGACTTCACCATCGAACGGGAGGACTTCCATATCACCAACCGGGACGAGCTGGGCATGATGGCCGACGCGCTCGCCGAGATGGTGAGCAGCCAGCGCGAGATGATCCGCGAGCTCAAAGAAAAGTCGGTCCACCTCTCCGCCATTTCCGAGGAGACCGCCGCCTCCACCGAAGAAGTCACCAGCACCACCAGCGAAGTGGCCGAGAGCAACGCGAAGCTCGCCGAGCAGACGCGGGGAGGCCGCGCCAACGCCGTCGAATCGTCGCAGGTGATGCTGGAGATGAGCAGCCTTATTCAGATCGCGCAGAGCCTTGCCTCGAACGCGGATAAAAGTTCCAAAGACATGGCGGATGCCGCCTCGGAAGGCGGCGAGACGGTGCTCAAGACCATAGAGCGTATGGAAAACATCAAGAATTCCGTGCAGGAGACCGAAGAGCTGCTGACGCAACTCGACGCCTACTCGCAGCGTATCGGCGTGGTGGGAGACACCATCACGGGATTGGCGGACCAGACGAATCTGCTGGCGCTGAACGCCGCGATCGAAGCGGCGCGGGCCGGCGAGGCGGGACGAGGGTTCGCGGTCGTCGCCGAAGAGGTGCGCAAGCTCGCCGAGCAGTCGCAGCAGGGAGCGCATGAGGTCGCGGAACTCGTGTCGAAGATCCTCGACGGGACCCGTTCCGCGGTGTCGTCGATGCGGAAGAGCCGGGAGGGCGTCGAAGAGGGCGTGACCATAGCGCATGTCGCCGGAGACGCGCTGGAGCGCATCCGGAACGCCATCGGCAGCTCGATCGAGGATATCCGGAAGATCATCACGACCACCGACGAGGAGGTCGCGAAGTCGGACAAGGTAATCGCGCTGATCGACGCGACGGCGAGCGTGATGGAGACGACGGACGACCACGTGCAGAATCTCGCCGCGTCCATGGAGGAGACCGCCGCGGCGATGGAGAACGTGGCCACGGGCTCGCAGGAGGTGAGCTCCACCGCCGAGGATCTGCGGGAGATGACGGAGCGCTTCAAGGTGGAAAAGGACGAAGGCTGGTTGAACCCTTCGGAAGCGCGCGGGACAGACAAGCTTGCGCTTCCCGGCCGCTGATCCGGGCGTTCCGCTTTTTACGGAACTGCACTGAGGAGAGGAACGGCGTTTTCGAAGAGAGCACAGGGCGTCGGGGACGCCGTTCCGAATCTGTATCGAACGACAGGAGGAAGAAAAATGGCGGAACAGCAACTGGTCGTCTTCGGGTTGGGCAAAGAGGAGTTCGGCATCGATATATCGCGGGTGCGCGAAATCGTCCGGCTCCAGAACATCACGACGATCCCGCAGTCGATGGACTTCGTGGAAGGAATCGTGAATCTTCGCGGACAGATCGTTCCCATAGTGGACCTGTGCAAGCGATTCCTGGTGGTTGAAAGGGATGAGGGAAAAGATATCGACAGGCGAATCATTGTCGTGCACATGGCGGGACAAAATATAGGGATTCTAGTGGACGCCGTTTCGGAAATACTGCGCGTCCCCGACGAATCCATCGAGCCGACGCCGCCGATGGTGTCGAGCGGAATGAGCAGCGAATTCATCCGGGGTGTGGCGAAGGTGAAGGAACGGCTGATCATCTTCCTCGACCTCGACCGTATTTTCTCATCCGAAGAGCGGGAGTTGCTGGTTCAGTCCACGAACTGATCCCCGATAGGAAGTCCGGACGTCCGGGGAAGTGCGCAGGCTTTTTTTAGCGGCGAAAAACGCGGAATTCAGTCATCCGTGAGTGTACAGGGGGAGTGCGCGGTGAAAATGATGAAACGGAAAGAAGCGCTTCATGAGGAACATGGAATCAACGAGACGCAGCGGGAAAGGGACTTTTTCATACTGAAGGCAATCCAGTCGGCCATGCCCGATCCTTATTATGTCAGGGACATGGAGTACAACGTCATCCTCTGGCCGGAGGCCATACAGTAGCTCACGGGCTACTCGGAGGCGGAGGCGAAGCGGACGAAGTGCGGGGACATCTTCCGTGCCGCCGTCTGCAAGGACTGCCCTACGCAGAAGTGCGTCATGAGCGGCAAGTTTCTCAAGGACGCGCAGGTCGAGGTGTACCGGAAGGACGGCGCCAAACTGACCGCGCTCGTCTCCAACGCGGGCGTCTACAACGACGAAGGCGAGCCCGTAGGCGCGGTCGAAATCGTGAAGGACTATACGGCCTACAACGGCTTGGTCATGAAAATAGCCTCCAGTACGGAACACCTCAGCGCCATGGCCGAGGAGCTTGCCGCCTCCTCCGAAGAGGTCACCGCCATGTCGCAGGATTTGAACAAACGATCGCAGGATGTGGCCGATTCGGCCGTCGAAGAGCTTGACGCGGCCAAGGAGATGCAGCGAAAGGCGGACGACTGCGTAGCTTTCGCCGAGGGGGCGAACAGCGCTATCGAGCAAGTGAACAGCTCCATGACCCTCTCGGTGAGCAAGATATCGGAGCTGCGCGCCAGATCGGAGAATATCAGCAGGGTTGTGGGAACGATTCAAAATATAGCCAAACAGACCAATCTGCTTGCGTTGAACGCCGGGATAGAGGCCGCGCGGGCGGGGGATGCGGGGAAGGGGTTCGCCGTCGTCGCCAACGAGGTGAAGAAGTTGGCGACCAATTCGCTGACGGCGGTCGCGGACATCGCCGAAACCATCAAGGAGATCGTCTCTCTGGTGCAGTCGGCGACGGACACCATCTCCGCGACGGACGGCGATCTGAAAACGGGGCGCGCGTCGCTCGGAGAACTGCTCGCCCGAATCGGCGAGATCAGTCGGGATGCTTCGGCGATGACGGATTCCGTCGTCAAGGTGCAGAAGTCGTCCGGGGAGAGCGCACGGATAAGCACGAATCAGAGCGACTCGATGGAGGAGGTCTCCCGGGTGGGACAGGAGATCGCCTCGATAGCCCAGGAGCTGCACGAGGAGTTCGACAAGGTGCGGAAGATCACTATGTAAAGCACGACGCCGCGCTGTTTTCGCCGGAAAAAAGCGAAGACGGATACGAGCTCTCGCAGAGATGAGCTCTCATACTCGGCTCTCTTCACGGTCGATTGGGAGTTCTCGGAGGGGAGGGTCTGGTCGGACGTCCGTTTCTCGCTCTTCTCCCCGGGGAGGCGGGAGAGGATGTCCGTCTCCCCTTCCGGGAAGAAAGAACGAAGGCGATTCATGAACGCGAGTTGCGCATCCGAGCCCTCGATTTCATCTTCTTGTCCGAGGAGCGGGAGATGCCGGCGAAGTCCGGAAGCCGACCCGTTCTCAAGGCGCCTGCGGGAGAGGATAAAAATGCGGCCATGAAGTGCTGAAGGCAGGGAACATCGGCATGGAGAAAGGAGAGAATAGAATGGATTCATTCTATGTCGTTGCGCTCTGCGGCATAGCGCTTTTTTTCTCATCGTTATCTCTCTTCTACAAAAGAAAATGGATGGCGAGCGAGAAGAAATATGCTTTGTTGAAAGAACGGGAGACGCTTTTTTCCGAGAACGAGGGCAAGTACTCCATTCTTGTGGAAAACATCGCAGTCGGCATCCTTCTGCGCCGGAAAGACGGAGTGATCGAGTATGCCAACCCGGGATTCGCGAACCTCGTCGGAGCGGATTCACCCGAAGCGCTTATCGGTGCTTCATATCTCGATTTCGTTCACCCGGAAGACCGCGACGAGAGTCGAAGGCGGATGAGGATGCAGCTGCATCCGTATCCGAAGCAGAAGTTCCTTCCGCTTCGCGTGCATCGCCTGCTCGGCCCCGGAGGAAAAGAGTCCGTCGTCGAATCCACCGCCGCGATCGCCGTCCACGACGGACGTCCGCTGATGATGTCGATTTTCCACGACATCACGGAACGAAAGCGATCCGAAGACGCGCTTCGCGGAAGCGAGGAGACCTTCCGCACCTTTTTTGAACAGCACAGCGTCGGGTTCGCCATCACGGACGCCGACTGCCGATGGCGCAACGTCAACGACCGACTCTGCGAAATACTGGGCTACTCCCGCGAAGAGCTTCAAACGCTGACATGGCGGGACATCACGCCGAAGGAAATCTTCGAACAGGAGATCGTCAAGATAGAAAGCGCGCTGAGAGACGGAGATCAAAGCGAACACGACTTCGAAAAACAGTATATTCGCAAGGACGGCTCGGTCATCGACGTCGCCGTGTCCACAAAGATTCTTTCTCCCTCCGGAGGCGGAATCCGTTTCGCCTCCACCATTCAGGACATCACCGACCGGAAGAGCTCGTCGCGTATCCTGGAGGAAAAAGCCCGCGAACTGGAGCGTCATCAGGAGGCCATCATCAACAGCATGGCCATTCTCGCCGAGTTCCGGGACGGAGGAACGGGCGAGCACCTGGAGAGAACGAAATCGTACGTGCGTCTTCTGCTGGAACGCTCGGGAGCACGACGTTTCTACCCCGAGGAGGATTTCGAGCTGATCGTCCGTTCTTCGGTGCTGCACGATATAGGCAAGGTTGGAGTTCCGGATCGTATTTTGTTGAAGCCGGGCTCCTTGACCGAAGAGGAGTTCGACGCCGTTCGGGCGCACCCCGTCATCGGAGGCTACGCCCTCGCGAAAGCGGAGAAGGTGCTGGGGGAAGCGGCATTCCTGAAATACGCCAGGGAAATAGTCGAATATCATCACGAAAAATGGAACGGCGCGGGGTATCCTTACTCCCTGAAAGGCGAGGAGATTCCTTTTACTGCAAGGGTCATGGCCATAGCGGACGTGTACGACGCGCTCATCTCGGAACGGCCGTACAAGAAGGCGTTTCCCCACGAAGAGGCGGTGATGCTCATCGCCTCGGAATCCGGGAAGCATTTCGACCCGGAGCTTGCGAGGGTGTTTGTCGAGTGCGCCGAGGAGTTCAGGGCGATCTCGCGGGGGGAATGGAGAGAATGCGGCAAACACCGGTTCGAGGAGTCGGACGACGCGGAAACAACAGAAGCGTGTATGATGGAGGATGAACGGGGAAATACCGTACATCCTGAATCGAAAGACGGTGCATGATATGCGCAACATCCTTTTCGGCCGCCGCATCCGACTCGCCATACGCTTCGGCATTCTGCTCTTCGCGCTGCCGCTTCTCCTCGCAGCTTCCGAAGCGGTCGCCGCGCGTCGCGCGCTCGACGAGCGGAATCTATGGACTTCCGGCCTGCTGTTCGCCGCTCTGCTGGCCCAGTCCGCCGTTCTGCTGCTGCTCGCCAACGCCGTCGCCCGTCGAAAAAAAGCGGAACATGCGCTCGAAAAGCAGCTCTCCTTCGCCCGCTCGCTGATCGAGGTCATCCCCAATCCCGTCTTCTACAAGGACAGGAAGGGGCGCTATCTCGGTTGCAACGAGGCCTTCAGAAAAATGAAGGGACGCACGGACGAGGAAATACTGGGCAAAACCGTCTACGACATGGGGCCGAAGGAGCTGGCCGACGAATACAGAAGGACCGACGACGACGTCTTCGCCTCGCTCGAACCGCTCTGCTACGAGAGCTATGTGCTGGATCGGACGGGGGCGCGCAGAAACGTCATCTTCAACAAGGCCCCCTTCTTCGACGAAAACGGACGGGCCGACGGTCTCGTCGGCGTCGTCACCGACATCACGGAGCATAAGCGGACGGAGGAAGAGCTCCGCACGACGCGCGACTCTCTGGACAAACTGATTCAGTACGCCAACGCGCCGATCATCGTGTGGGATCAGGACTTTCAGATCATCAGATTCAATCGTGCCTTCGAGCGCATGACGGGATACTCTTCGGACGAGGTGATCGGTCACCGACTCGATATTCTTTTTCCGGAAGAGAGCCGCGAAATATCTCTCGAACGTATCCTCGAGACGCTCGCAGGCAAATTCTGGGAGATGGTGGAGATACCGATTGCGCGTAAGAGCGGCGAGATGCGTTTCGCTCTTTGGAACTCCGCGAACGTTTTCGCCGACGACGGGGTTTCTCTCGTCGCGACCATCGCGCAGGGCGTGGACATCACGGAGCGCAAGCGGACGGAGGACGAGCTTCGTCGGACGCTCGCCAACGCGCAGGTCCTCCGACGCGAAGCGGAGGCCGCCAACCGCGCCAAATCCGCCTTCCTGGCGAACATGAGCCACGAGATACGCACGCCGCTCAACGGCGTCATCGGTTTCCTCGGACTGCTCGCCGACACGCCGCTCGACGAGACGCAGCGGGAGTACCTCGGGAACGTGGACGCCTCGGCGCGTCTGTTGCTCGACATCCTCAGCAACGTGCTCGATCTCTCGAAGATCGAGGCGGAACAGCTCGACTTGAAACCCGTTCCGTCGGACCTCCGTGGAACGGCGGAGCGCTCCTTCGCTCCCGTCCGCGTTGCCGCCGCCGGAAAGGGCGTGGTTCTTTCGACGGACGTGGAGGATAACGTTCCGGAGACGGCCGTCTTCGACCCCGTCCGCCTGGAGCAGGTGCTCGTGAACCTTTTGAGCAACGCGGTCAAGTTCACGGAGCGGGGAAGCGTCGAACTCTCGCTGCGCTTCGCGCCTCTTTCGGGAAGCGCCGGGGCCTTCACCTTCTCGGTCCGGGACACCGGCATCGGTATTTCGCCCGAGGCGAGAGCGCGCATCTTCGAGCCGTTCTACCAGGCCGACGACTCCAACACGCGGAAATACGGCGGGACGGGGCTCGGGCTCTCCATCTCCCAACGTCTTCTGCAGAAGATGGGAAGTGTACTTGAAGTGGAGAGCGTGCCCGGAGAGGGGAGCAGATTCTTCTTCACGCTGCGGCTCGAATACGTCGGGAGAAACGGAGAGGCGCGCTCCGAAGGAAGCGCTGCGGCGTCTTCGGAGAGCAGGGCGCATCTTCCTCCCGGACGAATGAAGGAAAATACTGTCGTGATGATCGTCGAGGACGACCGTTTGAGCATGAGGATGCTCGCCGTCATCGTGTCGAAAATCGCGCCTTCGGCCACCGTGATTCAGGCGGAGGACGGCGAAAGGGCCGTCGCGCTCTTCCGCGAACGCAGGCCGGACCTCGTCTTCATGGACCTTCAGATGCCCGTGAAGGACGGATTCGAGGCGACGGCGGAGATTCGAGCGCTGGAGATGGAGGAGGCTTCTCCGGAGAGAGGGCGCTGCTGCATCCTCGCCCTGACGGCAGACGTGTTGCCGGAGACGCGGGAGGAGTGCCTTGCGCGCGGTATGGACGACTACCTGTCGAAGCCGGTGTGCAGGGAGGAGATACGCGCGGTTATCGAGCGCTGCCTCGGCCGGAGATGAGTAGCCGCAGGACGGAATCGGGATTCAACCGGGCGGGCCTGCGGGGCTGTTGACGGCTGTTGCGATTACGCGCAGTCTTGTCGTCACTATGCGCCATTTTGTCGATCTCTTCTCCAAACTGAAAGAGGGCGACCTGAGGGGGAACGTTTTCGGAGATTTTCTCTTCCGCAAAGACGAAATCGGCGTTCTGGGCCGGGCGTTCCAAGGGCTGACCGAGAGTCTGCGTTCCCAGATCGCTTCGCTGAAGGAGACCGGGATTAGTTTGAAGCTTTTGGCGGAGCGGTACACTGTATGAAGGTCGAACCGGAACGCGTTTGGTCGAAACGGAGGGGAATGCGATGGGAACGATTCTTGCAATGCCGGAAGTGCTGTCTTTGGCGATGCACGCGCTCGTTTTTCTGGCGAAAGGGGAAGGCAAAGTGATGAAATCGGAGGAGATCGCCGAAACGATAGGCTGCTCTCGTCCGAATCTGGTCCGCTCGTTGCAGATGTTGAAGAAGGGTGGGCTGCTCAAATCGGAGAAGGGGCCCGGAGGCGGGTATTCGCTTACACGACCGGCCGATACTATTTCGTTGCTCGAGATTCACGAAGCGTCGTTCGGGCCGTTGTACTCGCCGGGGTGCGGCGTGCGAGGATGCAGTATCGAGGGGTGCGAGCTTGCGTGGTTCGCTGACCATATCACGGAGGTGTTTCGAAAGCACCTTTCGAAAAGTACGCTTGCGGATCTGCTCAATTCATTAGCGCACCGCAAACGTCCGGTGGTCGTCATCGCGCCGGAAGAATAAAGTAATACGGGAAGTAATTTTTTCGGCGTGCCTGTTCAAGGCCGTCTGCCTGAAAGCGATTGGAGGTACTGATATATGCGCCGGTTTTTTCCGTTTTTGTGGCGATCGAGATTGTCAGTTTGTCTTTTTCTCCTTTGCCGTGTTCACGTCGCGGAGGGCGCTTGTGTGTTCAACCTCTTCGGTTTGCTTCGCGGCGTCGGTATCCGAAAGGCGTGCAGGGCGTTTCCGACACTCGGATTCGCCGGAATTCTCCTCTTGCTGTTCTTCTTCCAACCGGCGAAGCTTTTCGCCGATTCTTCAGTGAATGCTCTGACGCCGAAAAGAGTGCTCGTTCTTCATTCATTTCATCAGGGATACGAATGGACCGACTCGGTGCACCGGGGGATCGTTGAGGGGCTGACCCGAGAAAGCGCGTCCCTTTCGATCTACACGGAGTACTTGGATGCGGCGCGCACTCCCGGAAAAAAGGGCGACGAGGCGATGCGTGCGCTCCTGAAACAGCGCTACACCGAAAGGGGAGTGCGCTTCGACGCCGTGCTGTGCGCGGACGACGATGCGCTGCGTTTTCTGCTGAAGTACGGGGAGGAACTGTTTGGAAACGTTCCAACGGTTTTTTGCGGTGTCAACAATTTTACGCCCGAGCTTCTCGGCGGGCGAAAGAATATCACCGGGGTCAACGAGGCGATATCCGCAGCGGAGACCATAGACGTCGCTTTGAAGCTCCGCCCGAAGGCGAAGCGTCTGGCCGTGGTCTCCGGTTCCCGCCTGACGGCGAGGCGTAATCTGGAGATCGTGAAGGAGGCGGAACCTCTCTTTCGGAGCAGAGTGGAGTTCATCCTGCTGGAAGAACTCGAGCCGGAAGAGCTTGCGGAGCAGCTGCGGCAACTATCTCCGGAGGATATCGTGCTGTATGTCTCTTACCTTCTAACCCCTTCGGGAAGGACGCTCTCTCCAAAGGAAAGCGCGGACCTGGTGCTCTCGGCCTCCCCCGCGCCCGTGTTCGGCTGCTGGGATTTCATGATTCCTCTGGGTATTGCCGGGGGGAACGTGGTGCACGGGCAGTCCCAGGGGGAGGCTGCCGCGTCGCTGGTCCGCCGGATCCTCTCGGGGAAGGAGGCCGAGGAGCTGTCGGTGGTCCTCGAAAGCCCGAATCGTTATGTCTTCAACGCCTCCGTGCTGGAAAAGTTCGGGATGCCGAAAGAACAGCTTCCTCCATATTCACTTTTGTTTCATGAGCGAAAGGAGAGTCTTTTGGAGGAGTGGGAGGGCCTTTCAAGGAAAGAGCAACTTCTAGGGTACGATGTGTTCCGGACCCACGGCGCCCCGATGCTTCTGGTGGATCCGGAGAGCGGGTTGATACTCGAGGCGAACCAGGCGGCTGTCAGCTTCTACGGGTACCCCGGACTGACCGGGATGAATATCTGCCGGATGGAGACCCACACTCCCGAGGTGGTGCGGACGGCTTTGAGCAGGGCCGTGACGCTACGGCGCAATCTGTTCCGGTCCCGCCATGTCCTTGCGGACGGCTCCACGCGTTTTGTTCAGGTGCACGCCTACCCTGTGACTATCCACCAGATTCCGGTACTCTTCACCATGATCATCGACGAGACGGAGCTGTTCGCCGCCGAAGCTGCGGTGCAGCAGCGGAACCGCTGGATCGTTGCCGGAGTGCTGCTGGCGCTGGCGCTCCAGTCGATCGCCATCGTGCTGCTTGTTCGCAACACCATCGGGCGGAAGGCCGCCGAACGCGAGGCGCGATCACAGCTCACCTTCAACCGCACCCTGATCGACACCATCCCCAACGGCGTGTTTTACAAAGACAAGGACGGGCGCTATCTGGGGTGCAACGCTGCCTACACCATGCTGACCGGCCTGCGGGAGGAAGATATCCGGGGGAAAACGGTCGCCGATCTGTGGCCGAGCGAGATCGCGGAGGCTTATCTTGAGAGCGACAGGGAGATCTTCGCATCCCCCCGTGTGCACAGGTATCAAGGAAGGACAGCGCATTTAGGCGGAGAGGAACGCGACGTGCTTTTCAGCAAAGCGCCCTTCTTCGACGAGAAGGGCGCGGTCGTCGGGCTTGTCGGCGTGATCACCGACATCACCGAGCGGAAGCGTTTCGAGGAGGCGCTTCTGGAGAGCAACCGCAAGCTGGAGGAGAGCACTGCGCGCGCGAATGATCTGGCGGAGAAGGCGAAGGCCGCGCACAAGGCTAAGAGTGAATTCATGACCAACATGACGCATGAACTGCTCACGCCGATGAACGGCGTTCTGGGGATGACGGATTTATTGTTGATGGACGAGTCGCTGTCGGAGGAACAGCGGCAGACCGCGGAGTACATCCGTGTCAGCGGTGAGAGGCTGCTCGTACTGATCAACGGAATTCTGGACATCTCGAAGGCCGAATCGGGGAAGATACTCCTCGAGTCGAAGTCCTTCGATCTGGAGGATCTACTGGCGACGTTTGCGCACGCCATGGCGATGCGGGCCGAGGAGAAAGGGCTGCGATTCTCCTTTGCTCTTGCCCGGGACATTCCGACGGCGCTTCGCGGTGATCCGTGGCGTCTGCGTCAGGTGCTCTTCAATCTGACCGACAACGCCATCAAGTTTACGCACAGGGGAGAGGTCGCGCTCTCGGTCGCCGCGGAGGAGGCGGGAGACTCCTGGGTTCTGCTGCGTTTTTCCGTGCGCGATACCGGCATCGGAATACCCTGCGAAAAAGTGGACGTCCTCTTCAAGAGTTTCAGTCAGGTGGATTCGTCCGCAACGCGAAAGTACGGCGGCGCGGGGCTCGGGCTTGCACTCTCCAGGGAATTGGTGGAGATGATGGGCGGCGAAGTGGGCGTCGACAGCGCGGAGGGAGAAGGATCGGAATTTTGGTTCACGGCTGTATTTGAAAGACAGGCGACAGAAGGAAAAGATGAGGCTGCCGGAACTGAGCTCCCTTTCTGTGCACGGGATGCCCGTATTCTGCTTGTGGAGGACAACGCCACGAACCGGCGGGTTGTCCTGGGGATGCTTGAAAAGCTCCATGTAGAGGCGGACGCGGTTGCGGACGGCGTGGAGGCGCTTGAGGCTCTTGCGCGTACTTCGTACGACTTGCTCTTGATGGATTGCCTGATGCCCCGGATGGATGGGTACGAGACCACACGGAGGATTCGGGCGATGGAGGGAGCACTACGGAACGTTCCCATTGTCGCGGTCACGGCGAATGCGATGAAGGGCGACCGGGAGAAGTGTCTTGAGGCAGGTATGAACGATTACCTGGCCAAACCCGTCTCGCGCTTCGCTCTGGCGAAGATGCTGGAGAAGTGGCTCCCTCTTCCGGATACGACCGGCGCCCTGCAGTGCACCGATTCCGGCAGGAAGGCGCCGATTCCCGAAGAAGAGACAACTCCCGAGGGAATCGTCTGGGACAGATCCGTTCTCCTGCATCGTCTGGATGGAGACGAGGAACTGACCGACGAGATCGCCGCCGAATTTCTTGAAGATATCCCGGACGAGTTCGCCGCGCTTGCCGCAGCCCTTGCTTCGGGCGACCTTCCAAGCGCGGGTAGGCATGCGCACACGGTCAAGGGGACCTCGGCGAGCGTGGGCGGAGAAGCGCTCCGCGCAGTCGCCTTCGAGACGGAGAAGGCTGCGAAGGCGCAAGACGCAGAGGCGGCGAGCGCCGCCTTCCGCAAGATGGAATTCGAGTTCGGCAGGTTGAAGGAGAACATGGAGAAGGGGCTCTGAGCGGTTTTTTGAAGTTTGTCGAGGGCGCTTCCCGAATCCGGTACAGCGCCTTTTCTCTCTACGAATTCACCGCGAGAACGCCGCTCAGGATGCAGAGGATGCCCGCCCACTGCACCGGGCGCATGCGCTCGTGGAAGAAGAGAACGCCCATCGCGGCGGCCAGCAGCGGGCTGCTCGCCGTGATCGGCGTGGCGATGGAGACCGGGATGAGCTGGATTCCCTTCGTGAAGAAGTAACCACCGGCGGCAAGCCCGAACGTCCCTGCGGCGATCGCCCAGCCCCAGGCCTTCGGGCTCATGGCGAATATCCGCATCGGGTTCGTCCCCCGGCGGAGGGAGCTTGTTCCCCAGTAGAGCCATGAAAGGGAGAAGAGAAAGAACGAGCGCCAGAGCGTAATGGAGGCGGGGTGTATGGAGTGGACCGAGATGAGCCACTTCTGGAGCACCATCATCGCCGCCCAGGATACCGCCGCGACAAGGGCGAAAAAGAAACCGGCTCCGGAGACCTCGCGGGGTTCCGAAGTCTGCGCGCCGCCCGATTTCAGCAAAACGAGCCCGGCGATCATCACCAAGGTGCCCAGCACGAGAGGGAGCGTAACGGCCTCGCCGAGCCAGACCGAGGAGATCGCGGTGACGAAGAGCGGGTAGCAGGAAGTGGTACCGACGGCTCTGCCGACGCCGATCATCTCGATCGAGCGGAAGTAGGCGAGGTCGCCGACGATGTTTCCGATGAGGATGCTGACGAAGATGACGGCGAGATAGGGGAGAGGGTGCGGCCACCCGGCGGACACGCCGGGTTCGAGCATGACGAAAAAGAGCGCCGCGCCGACGAAGCCGAAGGTCCGGGCCGCCCCCATTTCGGAATGGTTCATCAGGGCTAGCCCTTTTTTCAGAAAGACGGGCCCGAGAGCCCAGCACACGGCTGCGGCGCAGCAATACAAAACACCTGCGAGATACACGATGGAATCCTCCTCGGTCCTGCGGACCACGGAATATCGATGTGACATTGCACGCAATGATAGCACAGAAACGCCTTTTCGTGCGACGGGGAAGAAAGACCGAAAAACGTGTGTGCGAAAATGGAATCGCTTCCTTTCGTTTTTCACGGAAAGAGGAGGCAAGCTCTGGTATAATCCGGGGTGACGCATTCGCGTCTCCTGCCGAGAAATACGCGGGCGACGCGGGCATTCCAACAGCGCTACCCACCGAAAGGGGCGGGGACTTACGTAATGAATGATGAGAAGGCCATAGTGGTACGAGGGCTTACCTTTTCCTACAGGGGGGACGAGGATGTCCGGGCGGTGAAGTCGCTCGATTTCGAAGTGGACAGAGGCGAGTTCGTCGTCGTGATGGGGCCGAGCGGCGCGGGGAAGTCGACGCTGGCGAACAGCCTGAACGGCTTGATCCCCCGTTTCATACGCGGAAAGTACGAAGGGAGCGTCCTCGTGAACGGCCTGGAGGCCGCGGAATACTCCGTCAGCCGGATGGCCGAGGAAATCGGGCTTGTGTTTCAGGATTTCGAGGCGCAGCTCTTTTCGACCAACGTAAAGCTCGAAGTCGCGTTCGGCCCGGAGAACTTCGCCGTCGCTCGGGAGGAAATCGCGGAGCGCATCGGCAAGGTGCTGAAGACCGTGAACCTCGAAGGTGTGGAGGGGCGCAGCCCCGCGACGCTTTCCGGAGGGCAGAAGCAGCGTCTTGCCATAGGGTCGGTCCTCGCGATGCGCCCCGATATCGTCTGTATGGACGAGCCGACAACGGACCTCGATCCGCTGGGAAAGATGGGGGTTTTCACCATCGCGAAGGAGCTGCACGAACGCGGGGCCCTCACGCTGCTCATCATCGAGCACGAGACGGAGGAGGCCCTGCACGCCGATCGTCTTGTGGTGATGAAGGACGGGGAGATCGCGGCGCAGGGGAAACCGGGAGACATCCTTCGGGACGTGCCGTTTACCGATGCGGCGGGCATCATGCCTCTGCAGATTCCGAAGTACTTTTTCGAGCTGAAGCTCTGCGAACGTGAGGAACTGCCGCTGCTTCCGAAGGAGGGGGCGGAGTTCTTCCGGCGAAAGGGGCTCGTCCTGGAGCAGTCCCGCTACAAGTGGCTTCTTGAAGGGGACCGCGCACGGGAGCGGCACTACGGGAAGACGATCGTGAAGGCGGAGGGTGTGTCGCATGTCTACCCCGACGGCAACAGGGCGGTGGACGACGTCGGCCTGGAGATTCGGGAACGTGAGTTCGTGGCTATACTGGGGCACAACGGCAGCGGCAAGACGACGCTGGTGAAGCACTTCAACGGTCTGTTGCAGCCCACCTCCGGCAAGGTTACGGTCTGCGGGAAGAGTACCGCGGAGCACTCGATCTACGAGATCGGCAAGGAGATCGGGTACGTCTTTCAGAATCCCGACCATCAGATATTCGCCGAGACCGTCTTCGACGAGGTCGCGTTCAGTCCGAAGATCAGGGGATGCCCGGAGGAGGAGCTCGCCGTCAGAGTGCGCGAGGCGCTCGAAGCGGTGGACCTCGCGGGGTACGAGAAGAAGGATCCCTTCTCTTTGAGCAAAGGGGAGCGGCAACGCGTCGCCGTGGCTTCCGTGCTCTCGGCGCGGCCGGGCATCATCATCCTCGATGAGCCGACCACCGGGCTCGACTACGCAGAGCAGCGGAAGATGATGGAGTTGGTAAGGAAGCTCAACGAATCGGGGCAGACGGTGATCATGATCACGCATACGATGTGGGTGGTGGCGGAGTATGCCCACAGGGTTGTCGTGGTGAAGGACGGGCGGGTGCTGCTCGACGGGGCGACCCGCGACGTCTTCGCCAAGGAGCCGGAACTGGAGGCGTCGCACCTGCGGCCGCCGCACATCGTCTCGATGAGCAACCTGCTCGGCCATACGCTGCTCTCGGTGGAAGAGATGAAGTACTGCACGGGAGGCGTTTCGTAATGGATATGTTCCTCTACATCGATAAAGAGACGCCCGTTCACCGGTTGGACCCGCGGACGAAGCTGCTGCTCATGCTCCTCAGTTTTGTCCTGGCGCTCTCGTTCAGGAGCTTCGTCATCCTGTCGTCGGTGCTCGTCGCCGTTTTGCTTTACGGCGCTGCGGGGGGCGCTCTCTCGAACCTGCGGCGGATACGGGTGGTGTTGCTGATGATCGCGAGCTTCTCCGTGATTATCTGGTCGGTCGCGACCCCCTCCGAATCCCGTTTTCTGCTCTTCTCGCTGGACGGACTGATCTACGGCGTCATGGTGGCGATCAAGACCGATTTGATGATTATCTCGGGGATGATCTTCTTGAGCACGACGAAGATCGAAGAAATCGCGGAGGGGCTGGTGAAGCTGAAGCTGCCGTACCGGGGGGCGTTCGCGTTCTCCACCGCGATCCGCCTTGTGCCGATGATCGTCGCCACCAGCTATACGATCATCCAGGCGCAGAAGTCGCGGGGGCTGGACTTGGATTCGGGATCGACGCTCCAGCGGATACGCAAGTACGTGCCGCTGGTCGTCCCCACGCTGGTTTCGGTGATCCGGGGGACGAACGTCTTCTCGATGGCGCTGGAGTCGAAAGGGTTCGGGTACAGCGACACGCGGACGACTCTCCTCGAACTGCGGATGAAGCGGAACGACTGGCTGACGCTGGGCGTGGCGTTGCTGGTCGTCGCGGCGGCGTTTTTCTTCAACATGGATTCCATAGCGTACGGAGCGTGTCTTTTCAGCGGACGTGCGGGGAACTGAAGCGCCCCCTTTGCTGCGAAATGCGGGCGGAGCGCCGTGGCCTCAGCGGCGGAGATGGCGAAACGCGGAGTTGAATCTTGAAGGAGTGGTCTTAGTGAACGAAGTATTCTCGATGTGGAAGAAAACGAAGATGGTTGTGCTTGTGGCGCTCTGCGCCGGTTTATACGCGGCCCTGCTGATCCCCTTCAAAGGGTTCGTGCTCATTCCGGGGATTACGGAATTCCGCCCGGCGAGTGCCCTTCCCGTAGTGATGGGGCTGCTCTTCGGCCCCGCAGGCGCGTGGGGGTCGGCGATCGGCAATCTCATCGGCGACTTTTTCGGCTCGCTGGGTATCGGCAGTCTTTTCGGCTTCGTGGGGAACTTCATGTTCGCCTACGTGCCGTACAAACTCTGGATCAACCTGGGGCTGGTCTCGAAGCAGGACAACGAGCCCGACCTGAAGTCGAAGCGGAAGATCGCCGCCTACGTCGTTGTCGCGATTCTGGGGTCGGTCGCGTGCGCGCTCGTGATCGGGTGGGGGCTTGAAGTGCTCAAGTTGGTGCCGTTCGCCGCGCTCGCGAGCATCATCTCGTTGAACAACTCCCTCCCCTCCGTTGTGCTGGGTATTCCCGTGCTGCTCGTGCTCTACCCCAGGATCAAGAAGTGGGACCTCCTCTGGACCGACATCATGGATGAAGAAGATATTCCTGCGGCGGGCGGCATGTCCAGGATCGGCGGGTTCTTCATGACGACGAGCATTCTCGGCGGCATGATCGGCGGCCTCATGGCCGCGCTCGGCGCAGGGCAGGCGTTTTTGTACAAGGGGTTCGCCGCGGGAGGCGACGTCGGCTCGCTCGGTGTGCTCCTGGTAGCGGGAATCGGCTCGGTGGGTCTTGTGCTCTCCTCGTTCATTCAGTCGATGCCGGGGAAGAAGTAGACTGCCGCAAAGGACGACTTGATTTCGGAAGTCTTTAGGATAGAAGGAGGTGCGCCATGCTGAGATACGGACTGCTTTTTCCCGTGCGGCGCTTCAAGAAGGTCGGAATGGCCCTCGGAACGGCGCTGTTTTTCTGCTGCACGTTCTCCGCAGGGGTTTCCCAGGCTGGCGTCTCGCCGCTTGAAGGAGCCCGACAGCTTGTAACCGTGCTTGCGGACGGATGGAACAAGGTCCCGGCCGTCCTGCAACGATATGAGCGCGACGGGGATACTTCTCCCTGGAAGGCCGCGGGGAAGCGGGTTCCGGTCAGCTTGGGACGAAGCGGCCTGGGGTGGGGAATAGGGGTGCATCCGAAGGACGCGATGCTGCCCGGCGAACCGGAGAAGCGCGAGGGGGACGGCCGCGCTCCGGCGGGGGTTTTCGAACTCGTCTCCTGTTTCGCCTACGCTCCGGAGGAACTTGCAGGAACGGCGATGCCCGTCCTGAGGGCGGATTCGGAACTGGTGTGCGTGGACGACGCCTCGTCCCGCTATTACAACGAGGTCTTCCCCCGAAATGTTCCGGACAAGGACTGGAACAGCGCGGAAGACATGCTCCGCAAGGACGGGCTGTACCGCTACGGCGTGGTGGTGGCGCACAACATGAATCCTCCGCTTCCGGGCGGAGGATCGTGCATCTTCCTCCATGTGGAGCGCTCCCCCGGCGCGTCGACGGCGGGATGCACGGCGATGAAGCAAAACGCGGTGAAAGAGCTGATTCTGTGGCTCGATCCGGCGGCGAAACCGATGATGGCGCAGTTCCCGAAGGATGTGTACGAACGCCTGCGCAAAGAGTGGCGCATGCCGTAGGGCCTCGGTTGCTTCTGCGGGAGAGCGCGGGGAAGAACGGATGACAAACGAGTAGCCCCATCGAAAGAAAAGAAATTTCAAAAATATCACTTGACGCGCATACTCCTCTATGGTATAAGTTTTGGCATGGGAACTTGTGGATGTTTGTCATCGAAACATCCCGAAACAAGTCCGGCGAATACGACGGACGATAAAGAGGTGGAGTACGAGGAGGTGTCCCGTATGTTGATTAAAAGTGCGCTGTTCCGTCGGAAAATTATCCTCGCGTTGGCGCTGTTCGTTCTGTTGTTCGGCGTGTTTCCCGTTCATGCCGAAGTGAACGGAATTACCGAAGAAGAGATTCTTCATGCGCAAAAAGGTTGGGCGGAGGGGGTCGTCTCCATAGGCAGGGCCTATGTCGACAAAAAAGACTACGAAGCTGCGGCGGCCGAATTCGTCGATGCTTTTTACGGATACGACAAAGGTCCCGTACTGTTCAAGCCGACGAAGGCTTCGGCGGTGAAATTCAGATCGACGAAAGAAGAAGCGCTCTCCTATTTCGTGAAGGGGAGCATTCCGGAGGATCACGGATTCGTTCTTCAGCCATGGAGCAATGTACGGTTTAAGAACGCCGGAATCGTGATCGACAGCGACTCCGCTCTGGCCATGGGCGTCTATTTTTTTACCGACGCGACTACATCCGAAGAGGTGGAAGTCGAATATACTTTCGGTTATTTCAAGGATGAGAGCGGGAAAATTCGTATCATGCTGCATCACTCTTCGCTGCCGTATGCGGAATAGAAGGTGGAGCGACAGGAAGATGCCGTCAAAAATCGCCGAAGAGGGAGCGCGTCCCCTTCGGCGATTTTTTCGTCGTTACGAGAGGGTCTTTCTTCCTCCGTCGGGGTATATGCGCGGTTCAGGGCGCGGGAAGAGCCGCTTCCTCGAGTGCGACGGCGATCTCCACTCTGCCGTGGGGGTGGTCTTCCTCCCCGCTGGGGAAGTAGCGCTCGAACACTCGTCCGTTCGTTCTGAAATTGTTTCGTTTCACCCACGCAAGAAGCTGTTCCAGAGTGGCCGGAAGCGTATCGTACGATCCTCTGTGAAGCGATACGGCCAGCATGCATTCCGGCAGGATCTCCCCGTCGGACTCCTCCGCGGGGATGCAGATCGTCGCCCTGGCCGGGCCCTCCCGCAGATCGTAGACGCAGAAAAGAGGAGCGCTCCCGCCGTCTTCGCCGAAGAGGCGTTCCGCCTCTGAACGCGCGATCTCGCGAAGCCGCAGTCTTTCTCCGGTCAGAGGGGCGGAGAGGACGCGCAACGGGGAGAAATGCGCCAGTACGCACTCCTCGGGTCCCCGGTGCAATTCGAGGTGCTCCAACTCTTCCAGCGCCATCTGCATGGCCGCTATCTTCTGGGCGATCGACTCGCGTTGCGCCGCGACGCACTCTTCCCATTGCGCCGTCTCCAGTCCATTGAGAATCACGGCGATGTCGTCGAGAGAAAAATCGGCCTGTCGCAGTCGTCGAAGCAGCTTCGCTTCGATGAGCTGCGACGACAAATAGCGGCGATACCCCGTTACATCGTCGGTGAACGCGGGTACAAGGATGTTCTGTTCCGCATAAAAACGAAGCATCCGGCACGACAGGCCGCTTAGCTTCGCGAATTGCCCTATGAGCAGGACGGACGGAAACGCTTCGGTCGTCTTCATGGGATGTTTCTCGGTTCCTGGCCCGCCGCGCTCAACAGTTCGACATCGTCGTCGGAAAGTTCATCGTTCATTCTTCGTCTCTCTTCTCCGGCCATGGCGAGCAGTTGCTCGCGGAGGTCGGCTATCTCGATGCTCCGCAGAAGGAGCGTCTCCTCCTCCTTTTTCAAGGAAGCCAGAACGGCGCGGATATCTCCGTTCCGCAGGGCGTCGCGAACCCGTTCGGGATCCAGCCCGAACGAACGCAGCGATCGACCGAATTCATCCATTGTTTTCCCCCCTTTGTGGCGCCCGATTGAATGCGGCCTCATACTACACCTTCACACAGTGTGAGAGTCAAGCCTCCCGGTATCCCTCGCTGATCCGCCGATATCGGATTGGCGCCTCCAAAGTACACAAAGTATGCCACGAAGCTCCTTCTCCTTCAAGTATTCGAGGGTAAGATTTTTTATTTTCGCGCTTGACATTGACACAGTGTCAATGTCTATACTGTCCGCATGAAAGGAGGATCGGTCTTTCGTTTTCGTAGAGCATCGTATTTCGTCGAATTACGGGGGGATCATCATGTCGGTTGAATCTGCCGCTGCATTCTACGACCGTCTCGCGAGAGACGCGTCGCTTCGGGGAAAGTTGAAAGAGATTGGCGACAGGGAAAGGTTGACGACGTACGTGAAGGACGAGCTTGGGTACGACTTCACCAGAGATGAGATGAAGAAGGCGATCTTCGAACGCAATCCGGAGATGACGGACGAAGATCTGCAAGGCGTCGTCGGAGGTTCGATCCTCGAAACGGGGATCAACGACGTCCAACATCTGGCGGTTATCGCCATGGGGCTGTAGCGCGGGTTCATTTTTCAAAAAAGGAGATGGTGCTTGTGAAAGTGTATAGAGGCATGCCGGTGGTGTTGACGGTGTTGTTGCTGACGGCGGTCATGTTCGGGGGAGGTTGCGGCGGGTCTGACAGGATGCCGGCGAATCCGGGGGAGATTCGACCCGGAGAGGAGTACGAGGGCGTAGTGTCGGTTCAGGACGGCGGCGAGGACAGGGTGCTTATGCGCACACGGTACGAGGCGCATAACATCGAGACGAGTTCCTCGCTGCCGCCGGTGGTGGCGCTCTTCGTAAAGCAGGAAGAGCACCTCGACGAGGCGACGGGAGCGATGCGCGTTCTGTCGGCGTCCGAATCCTCCAGGCCGACCCCAGAGAGGGTGAAGGAGTTCTTGAAGAACTTCTGGGACGCGGAACACGGGGGAGTCGCGGACGAAGGGGTCAACGCGCGCGAATTTCTCGACTTCCTCGCCAAGTACAACATGCCTTTGGACCAGTTCTTCCGTCTCTTCGACGCCGTGGGGTATTCGATGGCGGAGTTCCTCGATTTCGTGGACACGTATGCGACGAAGATGGAGTCCTACGACGGGAAAGAAGTATTCGGGGAGATAGAGTACTTCTGCCATCTTGCCGATATCGAGCTGCACGACTACTTCGCGAAGATCAAGCAGGTCTTCGGGACGCACGCGGCTTTCTGCGACAGGTTGATCGCACTCGGCGGCATAGGCAAGTCTCGTCTGTACGACGTCTATGTCGACTGGTACATGGACCAGGAAGGCGAACCTGCGGATCCCTTCTCCGCTTTTTTGACGTATCTGAAGAACAATTCCGTGCGGGCGAGCGGGGACGATCCCATCAAATTCGATCCTCAGAAGTGGGCGAAGCTGGGGCTCGACGTCCTCAAGTTCGGTTGGGACGTGATCAAGGACGGAAAGCCGCAGGTCAGCACCGACGGCGCCTTCACGGCCGTTCTGAAGAAGGAGACCACGGCTCTCGACTACGGTTACGCGAAACGCAACGAGACGTCGATCATTCACTTCAAGGTGACCGATGCATGGATCAAATCGTGGGTGCTCATCGAGACGAAGTTCCGCGGCTCCGCTTCGTACGACGCGGTCAATCCCAAGTTCGGAGGAAAATATCTGCAAAACGTCCAGTTCGACGTCGAGAGCGCGTACGCCCAGTGGGGGATGAACCTCAACGTGAGCGCGCAGGTCTCCAACGTGACGAACTCCGCGTCGGTAGAGAATCCCGATCCCGAGATCGACATCGTCGCGCGCATCAACGCCGGCTGGCTTTTCCAGTCGTTCGGCAGATCGGCGTACTTCCGGGCCAAGGGAAGCCAGGGAATCTGGTTCCAGCGCTGGGGAGAGAATTAACGTAGGAATACGGAGAAGGTTGCGTGCGTTTCGTGCCGGGTTGGAAACAATGCGACGACGGAGGAGGGAGGAAAACGCCTTCCGTACGCGATTCGGGACGGCGCGAGGGGAACGTCGCGTTTCCGGACGAGAAAGCCATTCGGGCGCCTCTTCGAGGCGGTGTCCGGGACAAGGAGCTTGTAGCCGCAACGTAAAGCGTTGCAATCTTTCGGGGAGGTCCGAGAATGAAACGATACACTTTGAGCGTATTGCTGTTGTCGCTCCATCTTTCTCTTTTTCCGTGTCTTTCTCGCTCGGCGCTTCCGGCCTTCGGAATGCTTCGACCGGGAAGCATCCCCTCCTCGGTCGACATCGACGAATACGGTGGAGCGAATCGTTTCCTCGGTTCGGGGGACAACCCCGAATCTCTTGTGTACAGAAACCCCGATTTTTTCTCGATGGAACCGAACGACGGGCTGATACTTCTGAAGAATTTCGAAACGTATCAGCAGACCTCCGAATGGTCGTGCGGTCCGGCGTCGGCGCTGATGGTTCTCCGGCATTTCGGAATTCCCGGCTATACGGAGTGGGATATCGCGCTGGCGATGCGATCGCATACGGACACGAGCATCCCCGGGGCGAAGCCGGGATCGGCGAAGAAGCCCGCCGATTTCGGAACGCCGGTCGGGCGGATGGACGCCTTTTTCCGGAGCGTCCCTGGAATCGAAGTGTTGGAATCAAGTTACAGAGCGTCGTGGAGCGCGGAAGATGTAATCTCCGAGGACGACGAGGGGCGTCCGGTTGTGGAAAGGGGAAATCTGCCGGGACGTTTTTCGCAGATGTCGCTCTACACTGCGGAGAACAGAGACGACGCCTCCGAACCCGTAGATGCCCGCGGCTCTTATTTTGTCCGCTGGCTCCTCGGGCATCTTGAAGAAGGGCGCCCCGTCCTGGTGGAGTGGGCCGACTGGGGCGGGCACTGGCAGGCGATCATAGGGTACCACGACAACGGAACCCCCGGAATCGGCGACGATATCCTGATTTTCGCGGATCCGTACGATACTTCGGATCATCTGCAGGACGGGTATTATGCCTATCCTCTCGAACGGTGGTTTTTCATGTGGCATGACTTCAGAATAGCTCCGAAGCCGTTTCAGATTCAGCCGTACATTGTGGTCGACCGTCTCCGTCAATCGACGAAAGATCGCGAATAAAGATAATCCCGAGGCGCTACAATCCGTTATGCGGATGCGTACCGCGGGGATAGAGCAAGGGGAATGAAAGACTCGCTTGAAGAAAGATGCGAGCCGGCGGCTTTCGTGCGTACCATTGGAGGGTGTGAAAGGAGAGACGCAGCGTGTCGAAACAGAATGAACTTCGCTTGTCGCGCGACCGGCTGGGAGAAGAGCCCTTGCTCTACGCTCCGGGGGACGGGGAAATCGTCGTCGGAAGAACCTACGAGGAGCTGTTCGACGGAGGCGTACTCAAAAAGTGGCGCACGGAGGCCCTGGTCGACTTCCTCGCGACGGGAACGTGCGTTTTCCCCGGCGGCAAGACCTTCTTCGAGGGCGTCTTCGAGGTTCCTCCCGGTCACGATCTGATCGTCTCGGAAGGGCAAGCCTCGGTCGTCGAGCGCGAAACGCTGCCGGAGGCGACCGAGGAGCTGGGCGAGGAGGCGCTCCCTTTGCTGCGCAAGCTGCTGACGGAGGCGCTCGGGGACGAACTGGAGACGGCGGCGCTCTGCCTGAGCGGGGGGCTGGATTCGTCGTCCGTCGCCGCCGCGTGGGCGATGCGGGGCAGACCCCGCTGCTTCGTCTATGGACCGCAGGGAGCGCCCGACCGCGAGCGAGCGCTTGCAGTAGCGGACGTCCTGGGCGTCGAACCCGTCGTGCTGGAGCCGGAAGGCCCCGCGGCGATCGACGAGCTGAAGGAGCTGTTCCGGGTTCTCGAAATACCCGCGCATATCCCCGGCGCGCCGCTTCCGCAGTTCCGCCTGATGCGGGCGATGGCCCGCGCCGGAACGAAGACCGTTTTCAGCGGCCAGGGGGGCGACGAACTGTTCTGCGGCTACCCCTGGCACTTCCCCCTTGCGATGAAAAAACTGCGCCGCCGCGACCAAGAGGCGGCGACGAGGTTGGAAGCCCTCCACGAGGAGCATCCCCCCTTCGGACCCGTGGAGCTGCGGATGACGCGGCGAGCGTTTACCCGCACGTCGAGCTGGGTGGTATTGAACGACGGCGGCGCGTGCGAAGCCTTCGGGCTCTCGCGGGAGGAGGTCGCCGAACGGGAGGCGGTGCGCTTTTTCGCCGCCGACCTGGAGGAGTGGGACGCGCTGCGGCGGCACGGCCTGACGGGGAGAAGCCTGCGCTACCTTCTGCACTACGACCATCGGCTTGCGAGCCATTTCGGGGTCGAGGGACGCGCGCCCCTTCTGAGCCGGGGCGTGGTCGATCTGGTCTCGCGCTTCCGGCTGGACTTTCTCTACGGAGGAGGATTGCTTAAGTATCCGCTGCGCGTACTCTTTCCCGAACTTCCCGAGAGCGTGCGCTTCGAGGCGCGTAAAACGGGATTCTGGCATAACGGCCCCTCTCTTCCGGATCTTCGGGACGAAGTGCGGCGCATGCTGGAGACGACGCCTCTCGGGAATCTGGTCGCCCGTCCGGAGGCTGTGGGGAGTATGAATCCGGTCGCTCTCTGGCGCTTCTTCTCGGCGGGGACATTGCTGGAGGACGATGTGCGGAAGGGGGCTTGACTCTGACACGGTGTGAAGGTGTAGTGTAGCGTTGGATCGGAACTTTTCCGGCAGATGAAGAGAAAATCAACAGGGAGGTGTTGCGAATGTCGATGGAATCCGCAGTTGCGTTCTACGAGCGATTGGAGAAGGACGTCGAGTTGCAGGAGAAGCTGAAGGAGCTTGGAACGAAGGAGAACATCTCGCAGTACGTGAAGGGGGAACTCGGGTACGACTTCACGCTGGAGGAGATGCAGAAGGTGATCTTCGAGCGCAACCCCGAGATGACCGACGAGGAATTGGAGGCGGTCGTCGGTGGAGGTCAGCTTCTTGAAATCATCTCGCAGATATTTATGAGCCTTCTTGGCGCGGCCGCCTGAGCTTTTCCGAAGAGCGGTCGATAAAAATAGCAGCCTCGTCCGTTCCGCGAGGGCGGGGCGCTGAAAGGAGCTGTTGTGTATGTCGATCGAATCAGCAGTTGCGTTCTACGAACGAGTCGAGAAGGATACCGCGTTGCAGGCGAAGTTGAAGGAGTTGAACACGAAGGAGAATATTTCGCAGTACGTGAAGGGGGAACTCGGGTACGACTTCACGCTCGAGGAGATGCAGAAGGTGATCTTCGAGCGGAATCCCGAGATCACGGACGAAGAATTGGAGGCCGTCGTGGGTGGATCCATTACGCTGATAGGAATTTTCTCCCTCGGGATGGCCATTTCGGGGCTTGTGATCACATTCGCCTCTATGGCCGCCGCGTGAAGCTTCTTCGAGGACAGTTCGTTTTTCTTGCGAGGAAGACGCCGGGTATGTTTCCGGAAAGGGCGTCGTACGATTCGAGGAGGTGTCGCGCATGTCGATGGAATCCGCGGTTTCGTTCTACGAACGACTGGAGAAGGACGTTGAGCTGCAGGAGAAGCTGAAAGAGCTTGGAACGAAGGAGAATATTTCGCAGTACGTGAAGGGGGAACTCGGCTACGACTTCACGCTTGAGGAGATGCAGAAGGTGATCTTCGAGCGGAATCCCGAGATGACCGACGAGGAGCTGGAGGCGGTCGTCGGAGGGGGCGTCGATTTCTGGTGGGGTATATTGACGGGGGTCTGCGTCATAGGCGTCCCTACTCTCATCGGTCTGGCGGCGGCAACGGCCGCGGCGTGATCGCCCCCGGCCTGTTTCTCCGGGAGATCGGCCGCATGCGGGCCGACGATGTGCGTATCGTTCCGGGAAGTGCGATCGCGGTCGCAAACGAGTATCACGACGAAGGGAAGTGAACGAATGGGACGGGAAACGGCAAGAGAGACGAAGAGGGAAGTTCCGCCCGTGCTCTTTCGCGGCGAGGAACTCCGATTGGAGAAGATCGCCGACGAGGAGGGAACCTCCGCGCATCCGATGAGGGCGGAGGAGGCGTGGGCGCGCTTCGATCCCTTTTTGAAGCGCACGGGCGTGACGCGGGTTTCCGACATCACGCATCTGGACCGGATCGGCATTCCGGTCTTCAACGTACTGCGCCCCAGCGTCGACGGCTACACGACGGCGCACGGCAAGGGGTTCACGAAAAACGCGGCCCGTCTCTCCGCCGCCGGGGAGTCGCTGGAACGGTGGTACGCGACCCGGACCGCGATACCCTCCATCCGGGGGACGTGGAACGAGCTGTCGAAAAAGTACTCCATGGTTCCGCCGGAGCGGCTTGCTCCCACGCCGCACTCCTTCTTCCACAAGGATCTGGAGATCCCCTGGGCGCTCGGCTGGGACATCGCGCGTCAGGAAGAGGTTCCGCTGCCGCTGGAGCTGGTCCGTCTCTCCCCCGGAGGCCCCGACAGCTCGCTCTTGAGCCTCGACGAGGGGCTGCTCTTCCAGTGCAGCTCCAACGGCCTCGCCTGCGGGGTGCGCTTCCTCGAAGCCGTTTCACAGGCGCTGCTGGAAGTCATCGAACGCGATTCGGTGACTTCGTGCACGATAGGCTCGCGCGGCAAGGGACTCCCCGGCCCGGTTTTCCGCGCCGCCAAGGCGGAGACGGTCCCCTTCCCGAAGGTTCGGGAGCTGTTCGACCGGATACGCTCCGCAGGCATAGAAATCCTGCTGTGCGACAACGGGACGGACGTCCGCGTGCCGACGTGGAACTGCTACCTGTTCGACATGGAGGAGACGGGCGGGATAGGCGGAGTGGCCCACGGAATGGGAAGCTCGCTCGATGTGGAAACCGCGATGATCCGCGCCGTGACCGAGGCGGTTCAGGGGCGGTGCGTCTTCCTCTCCGGCGTGCGCGACATCGTTCCGTCGAAGGAGTTCGGCGGCTTCATGAGCGGCGACGCGCGCCTCGCGAAGGAGGCGATGGAGAGCGCCGTCGGCGAATGGATGGACATGAGCGGCGTGAAGGACAATCCCTTCGCCATGTTCGAGGAGGACGTTCGCGAAATGGTGCGGCGGCTCTCGGCCGTCGGGCTCGACCGGGTGATCGTCTACCGGCTTTCCCGTCCCGACGATCCCGTGCAGGCGGCGAAGGTGGTCGTTCCCGGCGCCGAAGGGTACATCTTCCCGTACTATCTGCCGGGCGAGCGCGCCGTCGCGGCCATCAGGCACGGACTCGGAGAGGGAAGCCCCCTCTTCCGCGAGGAGGGGTTCTCATGGTAGCGATCATCTTCGGCGGTCCCTCCCTGGAGGGCGTCGACAAAACGAAAACGGACGCGATCTTTTTGCCCGCCGCCGCGCAGGGCGACCTTATTCGGGCGGTGCGCGAACACAGTCCGTCGGCGATAGGTTTGCTCGACTGCGGACTCCCCTACCGGAGCCTGCCGACGTGGCACAAAGAGATCCTCTTCGCCCTCGCGCGCGGGGTGGCGGTCGTCGGCGCCGCCGCGGTCGGAGCGCACCGCGCCGTCGAACTGGGGCCCAACGGCATGGAAGGGGTCGGAGGCATCTATGAGCGCGTGGCATCCGGAGAGCTGGAGCGCGACGACGAAGTGCTCTGCGACTGGGAAGAGACGCCGGACGGAATCCGCCGTCTCACCCTGCCGCTGGTGACCATGCGGGACGGCGTGGCCGCCGCGAAGAACGCAGGAACTCTCTCCGACGAAAGCGCTTCGTCGCTGCTCTCGCTCGCAGAACGGCTCTTCTGGAGAAAGCGCACCTGGAGGGCGCTCCTCGACGCCGCCGCTGCGGAGGGCGTACCCGAGGAGGAGCTGCGCGCCTTCGAGGCGTGGCTTCCGAAGGCGCCGGACCCCGTGAAGGAGGACGCCGAAGCGCTGCTGCGGCGCGTGGAGGAACTCGCGTGCGGGGGCGAGGAGTCCGGAAGGACTGTCCGGGGTGATTCCGCGAGAAAAGGAGATCCCGGCGAGGCGTCCGCGCTCTTCAAGTCTCTGGACCAGCGCGACCGCCCGGTACCGACGTCGAACGGCACGATCCGTCAGTGGATGATCGGCGACATGGTGAGCTTCGTCCACCCCGAGGCGGAGGACTTGAACGGCGGGGCCCTGAACCGGCGTCTTGCCCTGCTGCTCGCCGCTCTGTGGGGCGTGGTTCCCCGAAGCGAGGAGCTGGAGGCCGAGGAGAAGCGCCTTCGCCGCCGCTTCAAACTCAAGAGCGACGAAGCGTTCGCCGCATGGAAGAAGGAGAACGACCTCGACGAAGAGGAGATGGCCCGTCTTCTGGAGGAGGAGGCGCTGCTGCACAAGCTCCACCGGTGGTACATGCAGGGGCGTATTCACGGCAAGAACACCGGAGCGGTGCTCGACGAGCTGAAACTGCGGGGCGGCTACGCGGAGTGGAAGGAGCGCGCCGCGAGGCGCGACGCCTTGCTGCGCGAACGGCCCGAAGTGCTCCGCGAAGAGAGGGAGCGGGCGTGCTCCACCCCCTTCATGACGCTGGTGCGCGAGCATCTGCGGGCGGACGGCTTCCCGTGGCACGGGGCGATGCTGCCGGAGGCGATTCCGGAGACGGGGCTGGAACCGCGCGACCTGGTGGAGGAGCTGCTGCTCGCCCGCGCCGCCCGGAGGATTCTGGGGGACACGACGCAGTTCGGAGCCGGAGAGAAGTAAGGAGTTTCAGCGTCCGTTCCGAGAGAGGAGGTGAAGAAGAGGTTGTAGTTGTAGATGTCTAAGGAATCCGCAGTTGCGTTCTACGAGCGCGTAGAGCGGGACGATAAAAAACGGGAGGTGTTGTAGATGTCTAAGGAATCCGCAGTTGCGTTCTACGAGCGTGTAGAGCGGGACGTAGAGTTGCAGGAGAAGCTGAAGGATCTGAACACGAAAGAGAATATCGCGAGGTACGTGAAGGAGGAACTTGGGTACGACTTCACGCTGGAGGAGATGCAGAAGGTGATCTTCGAGAAGAATCCGGAGGTTACGGACGAGGAGTTGGAGGCCGTCGTGGGAGGATCCATTACGCTGATAACAATTTTCGGCGCCGGGATGGCCATTTCGGGGGCCATTCTTTCGCTCGCTCTGGCCGCCGCCGCGTGAAGCGGCTCCGCGCTTTATTAGTTTCCTGCGGGAGAAGGCGCCGGGTGTTTTTCCGGAAAGAGCGTCACTGATTTCGAGGAGGTGTCGTGCATGTCGATAGAATCGGCGAAGGCGTTTTACGAACGGGTGGAGACGGATACGGAGTTGCAGGAAAAGCTGAAGGAGTTGAATACGAAGGAGAACATCGAGCCGTACGTGAAGGGGGAACTGGGGTACGAATTCACGCTGGAGGAGATGCAGAAGGTGATCTTCGAGAAGAACCCGGAGATGACCGAGGAGGAGCTGGAAGCCGTCGTCGGGGGCGGATTGATCAGCGGAACCTTGCTGGTCCTTCTTGCCGGTCCGGTCTTTATCGTGGGACTTGCCGTCGGAGTGGCCGCGGCCTGATCCGGACGCCGCCGTTCCGTGCCGCTTCGGCTGAAAGGGAAACGCGGATCGGTTCCGAAAGCGCGTGCGGCGTATGCCCCTTTTCAGTTTTTCCAAGGCTGATGGAACTATGAGGAGCTATTTTGAAAATGTAGTGTTCATCAGGGGCGAACTGCGCCGTTTGGACGCGGAAATAAGGCGTCTGAACGACGCGTTCGCCTCCGGCGGCTTCGTGGAAGAAACGTACGGGGAAAAACAGGAACGGAAATCCATCGTTTTCGCGTGCGCTATATTGCAGAGGCTCTTGTTCGAATGCGAGCGGCGCGGACATGAACACCCCCGCGTACCGCAGCGGGACTCGGAACTGCTGTATCGTTTATTGATGGGTTTTTACGATGAATGATGACCTTGCGCGAATCCCGACCGGCCGTATCGTGTGCGCGCCCGACAAGTTTTCTACCGCTGCGACCAGCGCCCCATGACCCGGTCGGCTTCCGCGAGGACGAGCCACAGCTCCTGTACGGCGCTCAAAAATTCGGTGCGGCTCTTCTGGTCGGCCTCCTGGGCGTTGATCAGGTCGAGCTGGGAACCCATTCCCTCGCGGTACATCAGCTCGGCGATTTCAAGCTCCTTGTCGGCGCGTTCGGCCTGCCGCCGGCGGATTGCGACGATCTCGAGCGCTCTGGTCCACCGCTCCCGCACCAGGTCGGCCTCCCGTTTCAATCCGTCGCGCCTCGCGGCCAGCTCGTACTCGGCCTTGCGGAGCATCAGCGCCGCCGCTTCGGTGTTGTGCGAGGTCTTCCCGCCGTCGGCAAGGGGGATCGTGAGGACGGCGCGTACGAAAACCTCTCCCGTTCTTTCTTCGGCATAGGACGAGGCGTAGTCCTGTCCGACTCTCAGCCCGACGGAGAGGTCGACGAACGGGGAGAGCCCCTTCGCGGCGAGCGAGCGCTGCACCGAAGCCCGCTCTTTGGAGAGGAGCAGGGCGGCAACGTCGGGGCGATTTCCCCACGCCTTCTCCTCGTCCACGACGAGGCGCGTCCCGTCGAGTTCGGGGAGCGCAACCGACGGAATCGCCGGGGCCCCTCCGGCGAGGGCGCTCATTTCCACGAGCTGCTGCTCGTACTTCTGCCGGGCCTGGAGGAGAAAGGCTTCGCCGTCGTCCACCTGCGACTGCGCCCGCAGCAGCTCCAGCAGGGAGACCAGCTCCTTGTCGAACTTCTCCTTCGTGATCGTGAGCGACTCGCGGCGCTTCTCCACGATCTGTTCCATCGCCTCCCGGTTCAGCGCGGCCATTACCGCCTGGCGGTAGGCGGACGCGGCGAGGGCGAGGCGTTCGTTGACCGCGTCCGCGTACTTGCTCCTGAGGATCTCGACGCCGAGCAGCAGATCCCGCTCCTGGAGGCCGTAGGCTCCGGAGAGGTTGACGCGGTGCGAGAGGGAGAGATCGACCTGCTGGTCGCCCCGATCTTTATCGAGCCACTTGCTCGCCTCGGCGGAGAGGCCGAGGGAGGGGCGTTGGACGGCCAGTTCCGCCCGGGCGGAGAAGATGCGCGCCTCGACCTCCTGCCTGACGGCGGCGAGGTCGTTGTTCCGTTCCATCACGAGCGCGAGATACCGCGCCTCGTCCAAGGGCGCGGAAAAGGCGGCGCAGGGAAGAATGAACGGAAGCAGGAGCGCTAATGCGAGGAGCGGACGTGTTTTCATGAGGCCTCCTAGATAATGAATCGAATGAAGAGCCGTTCGTTGCGACTATTCTACTCCAGCGGTCCGTCGAAAACCATACGTTCGTCATTCGGACCGCATGACGATTCAAAAGTAAAAAACTGTTTAGTGCTTGCAAATACTGGATATTTTAAGGGGGGTTAAAAAGATCACCCCCCCTTTTTTTCTCCTGCGGGTGATACAATCCGCCGCAGGTTGAGAATGTTTTCAGAAGCGCCGCTTGACCTTGACACTGTGTGAAGGTGTATGGTTCGACCGAAGTTTCGGGAACTCCGGTCGAAAGCGGGGCGTCGCCGTCCGTCACTTTGTGGTTGTGCTTGAGGCGGGGGCTGTTTCTTCCGAGCTTCGGGAAGAGCGAAACTACCAGAAAGGAGCAAGAGGAAATGTCGAAGGAGAAGGTACGGCATTTTTATAATTCGCTGGCGAAAGAGAGCGACCTGCAGAGGAGGTTGCAGGAGCGGAGCGCTCGCTTCGCGGAGGAATTGAAAGGGGATGTTCCCGAAGAGGAGCGGATGGAGGCGTTCTTCCTTGATGCGATGTTGCCCGTAGTGCGGGAGGCGGGGTTCGATTTCTCGTATGCCGACCTGAAGGCGTACGCGGAGGAGACGTCCGCCGGGGAGCTGGCCGACGAGGAGCTTGCGGTTGTTTCCGGGGGAGGCAACGGCTGCTTTTGCCTCATGTGGGGCGCAGGCGAATATAACGGAGGAACGGGATGTCAGTGCGTCCTTTCGGGACATCTGCACAGCAGCGATATGAACTGCACGTGCCACTTTGCGGGCGCCGGTTCTTGACGGACCGATGTTCTGCGCCGGGCACGCGGCGCGGGGGGAGATCGATATTCGGGACGTCCCTTCCGCGAGGGAGGAGCAAATTCCAAGGAGGTGAGGAAGATGTCGATGGAGTCCGCCGCGGCGTTCTATGAGCGGTTGGAGAAAGATGCCGAGTTGATGGCGCGAATCAAGGAGCTTGCGAGTCCGGAGAAGATCGAGCGCTATGTGACGGAGGAACTCGGGTATAGTTTTACGAAAGAAGAGATGCAGAAAGTGGTTTTCGAGAGGAACCCGGAGATGACGGACGAGGAGCTGGAAGCTGTCACCGGGGGGACGATAATGATCGTACTGGTCTATATCGTAGGAATCGCGGCCTTGGCGGCCGGAGTGGGATAAGGTTCTTGAAGGGAGAGCGTTCAAGATGTCGATTGAATCCGCTGCGGCGTTCTACGCACTGTTGGAGAAGGATTCGGAGTTGCAGCAGAAGTTGAAAGACCTTGCCACGAAGGAAAGGGTAGCGCAGTACGTGAAGGGAGAACTCGGGTTCGACTTCACGCAGGAGGAGATGCAGAAGGTCGTCTTCGAACAAAATCCGGAGATGACGGACGAAGAGCTTGAGGCTGTGGTCGGGGGGGCGTTGATCAGCACCGGCGTCGCCATATGGATAATCGCCGCCGCCGCGTCGGCCGCTTGATCGGTAAAAAGCTCGGAAGGAGAACGTCCCCTTCCGGGCGCATTCAAGAAGGGTGTTGTCGATTTCGATGGAGTCGGCGGTTGCGTTTTCGAGAGAGCGAAGAAGGATGTGGAGCTGCGGAAGAAGTTGAGGGAACTTGATTCGAAGGAGAACGTCGAACGGTACGTGAAGGGGGAGTCGGGCTACGACTTTTCCTTCGCGGAGATGCGGAAGGTGATCTTCGAGCGGAATCCCGAGATGACGGACGAGGAGCTGGAGGCGGTGACCGGCGGCGTGGGAATAATCGAACCGATCATTGTCGCTTGACCTTGACACTGTGTCAAGGTGTATGCTGCGTCCGAAGTCGACGACGCGAAGCCGCCGAGAGTTTTCCATAGTCGGGGGGGCTTCCGGTCGTCGTCGATCAGCCGACGGATACGGCTGATCGCGAGAGGAGAGGGTGAGGCGGGTGTATTGCAGACTGAAGGAACGCTACAGGCTCAGAGGGTGGGAGCGGCTGCCGTTCGCGATTCAGGACGTTGCGGGTGGAGGCGTCGCTTTTCTGGACGAGAAGGCCTTCCAGGCGGCCTCATTCTGCAACGGCATGGTGGACGTGGCCTCTCCGCTGTTGCTCCCGGCGCATCGGCGGGCCGTCGGGCTGCTGAAAGAGCAGGGGATCGTCGAAGAGTGTGCCTTCGGCGAGGGCGTGAAGGAGGAGCAGAAGTACAGGCTGATACCGTGCAGGTACATGCGCAAGGCCCACTGGTCGATCACGGGAAGATGCAACCTGAAGTGCCGCCACTGCTTCATGTCCGCGCCGCACGCGAAGTACGGGGAGCTGTCGCTTGAGAAGTGTCTGGACATCGTCCGGCAGATCGCCGAAGCGGGTATTCTCGATGTATCGCTGACCGGGGGCGAGCCTCTGGTCAGGAACGACTTCTTCGAGATAGTGGACGCCCTGCGGGCGGAGTCGGTCACGATCTCGCAGGTCTACACCAACGGCGTGCTGGTGGACCAAGCGTTTCTGAACGGGTTCGAGGCCCGGGGAATTCGTCCGGAGTTTTCGCTCAGCTTCGACGGCGCCGGCTGCCACGACTGGCTGCGCGGCGTGGACGGAGCCGAGAGGGAGGCGATCCGCGCCATGGAGCTATTGCGTTCGAGAGACTTCCCCGTCTCCATCGAGACGGCGCTCTACAGAGGAAATCTGCACACGCTGCCGACAAGCCTCGAACTCTTCGTCGGGCTCGGCGTGGAGAGCTGGAAGGCGACCCCCGCGACCGACGCGGGCGAATGGCTGAACGAGAAGGGGAGGTACACCCTCTCGATAGAGGAGCTGTACGAGGCCTACCTCGACTTCATTCCGCGCTTCAAGGCGGCGGGCGCGCCTCTGACGCTGATGCTCGGCGGCTTCTTTCTCTGCCGCAAGGGGGAGGAGTCCTGGCGGATTCCGTGCAGGAAGTTCGACGGAAGCGGGGGCATGCTGCGCCAAACGGTGTGCGGAAGCGCCCGGAACACCATGTACATCTCGGCGGACGGTAAGCTGCTGCCGTGCATCCCGCTCTCGGGCATGCCCCTTCAGGAGGAGATGCCCGACATCACCAAGACGCCGCTGTGCGAAGCGCTCTCCGACTCGAAGTACCTGCGGCTGATCGACACGCGGCTGGAGGAGCTGCTGAAAGAGAACGAGCGATGCGCCGCCTGCGAGCACCGTCTCTCCTGCGGAGGAGGGTGCCGGGCCGGCGCCCTCGCTGTCGGGAACGAATACCTCGGCGTCGACGAGGCGACCTGCGTTTTTTTCAAGAACGGGTACGAGGAGAGAATACGGGGCGCTTGGGGCGGAAACAGTGCGTCCGGCTGCGGCGATTCCGGAATGTGCACATGAAACGAACATTGTTCGGAAAGAGGTGACGGGAGATGTCGAAGGAGAGCGTGCGGAAGTTCTATGAAATGGTGTCGAAGGATGCCGATCTGCAGCGAACTTTCAGGGAGAAAGGCGAATCGCTCTCGGAAAAGTACGGGGTTGGCGCGATAGGCGATGAACATTTGGAGGAGTTGTTCCTGAAAGAAGTTCTTCCGGTCGCCCGGGAAGCTGGTTTCGAGTTCTCGTTTCAGGAGCTGCAGGAGTACGCGGCCGAATCGAAAACGAAGGGCGAAATTATGGACGAGGAGCTGGCCGCCGTGGCAGGGGGAGGCGACCTGTGCGTCTGCGTAATGGCCGGATACGGTTATTTTGGGGACGTGATAATCGGATGTGCGATAGGCGGAGGGGCTGACTCATCGACTTTCGCCTGTTTTTGCTTTATAGGAGGAGGCGGCGGGCTCAGATAGCATCACAATAGCATTGAAGAGTTGATGCGGAAGATCGATTGAATACTCTGCATTGGCTGCATCATGTATGTCGAGCCCAAAAACCGGCATACGAAGAGAGAATTAGTGTGGTGTGGTATGGGGAATTTCCGTTTTGCAAGGGATGGACGAATTTGAAGGAGGTGTTGTGAATGTCCATGGAATCGGCGGTTGCGTTCTACGAGCGAATGGAGAAAGATGTCCAGTTGCAGGGGAAGTTGAAGGAGCTTGGGAGCGGCGAGAAGGTGCGGTCATACCTGAAGAACGAATTGGGATACGATTTCAGCGAGGAAGAGCTGCGGAAGGCGCTTTCCGACCGGAATCCCGAGGTGACCGACGGAGATTGGGAGGCGGTGACCGGAGGGGCGCATTACCCGATTTTCGACTGGAAATAACCGCCTTCGCCCGATTCCGAAGCGCCGCCGTTCGGAGGGGGCGCCCGCGATATGCTGGAACGCCCGTTTCCCTCGATGAAGCGGCGGGTGTATAATTCAGTGCAGTAGGAATTCTCCCGCGTTCGCGGTGAAAAGCCGGATAGAAATCGTACCCGAAGGAGCGTGCCCGACCGTGAAAAAACAGATTTTCCGCCAGTCGGCTCTCGACAGGCTTTCGTCTCCAGAACAGCTCGACATGCTCTTTCAAGTCGTCCGGCCAGCGTACTGGGCGGCGCTCTCCGCGCTGCTGCTCCTGTTGAGCGTGCTGGTCGTCTGGGGGTTCTACGGCACGGTGACCACGATGGTCTCAGGGCAGGGCATTCTGCTGCGGGAGGGCGCGCGCGTCGACGCGTCGTCTCCGGGGAGCGGCCGCTTGGAGGCCATCTTCGTCGATATCGACGACTCGGCCGAGAAGGGGCAGGTGATCGCGCGGCTTGCCCAGCCCGATCTGCGGCACCAGATCGCGGAGATGCGCGGCAGGGTGGAGATTCTGCGCGCCGAGCGGGCGATGGGGACGGAGATGGGCGCCGACAAAAAGACGCTGGAGTCGGAGTTCCTCGCGCGGCGCAGACAGGCGCTGAACTCCTCGATCAAGGTGGCCCGCGACCGGGCCGATTCGCTTCGCGAGCAGCTCGAACAGTACGACGCCCTCTATGCGAAGAAGTACATCACGCGGAGCCAGTATCTGGAGGTGAAGGACCGGTACAACGCCGCGCTGCAGGAGATTCTCTCCTTCAACGAGGAGCTGGCCCGGCTGCCGATGACCGCCGCCGACACCACCTCGCAGATAGAGCGGCAGCGGATCGACGTGGACATGCGTCTGCTGACGGCGGAGAAGCAGCTTTCCGCGCTCGAGGAGCGCTACGATCTCGAAACCTCCATCCGCAGCCCGGAGACCGGGCGCGTGCTGGAGATTTTCAAGCTGGAGGGGCAGGTCATCTCGGCCGGGGAGGCGCTGCTCTCGCTGGAGAGGAGCGACGACAGCGGCGCGCCGCTGTATGTGCACGCCTACGTCCAGCCGCAGGACGGCAAGAAGATCCTGCAGGAGATGGAGGCGCAGATCTCTCCGTCGGTGGTGAAGCAGGAGGAGTTCGGCGTGCTTCGCGGGCGGGTGACGCAGGTCTCTTCATTCCCGGCGTCCGCGAGGGGAATGACGCGGGTGCTGGGGAACGAGCAGCTCGTCCAGGCGCTCTCGCGCGGCGGCGCGCCGATTGCGGTGACGATGGCGCTCTACCCCTCCGACCGGACGGAGAGCGGCTACGTCTGGTCCTCCACGGACGGTCCTCCGCTGACGCTCCAGAGCGGCACTCTCTGCGGCGTGACGGTGGTGGTGCGCCGCCAGGCTCCGGCGACGCTCGTCCTTCCGTTTTTGAAGAAGTTCTTCCTCGGCGTCGGAGAGGAAGAACGGGACGGAGGAAAGAAAGATGCCTGACCGCCCGGCGGCGATGAAGACGCCCTGGAGGAACAGGCGCGTTGTGACGCCGACGATGATTCAGATGGAGGCCACGGAGTGCGGGGCGGCCTCGTTGGGGATCGTCCTCGGGTACTACGGGCTCCACCTGCCTCTTGAGACGCTGCGCGAGGAGTGCGGCGTCAGCCGCGACGGCAGCAGGGCGACCAACGTCCTCAAGGCCGCGCGCCGCCACGGGATGGAGGCGAAGGGCTACCGGAAGGAGCCGCAGACGCTGGGCGACCTCCCTCTTCCGATCGTTCTTTTCTGGAACTTCAATCACTTTCTTGTGCTCGAAGGTATCAAGGGCGACAAGGTCTATCTGAACGACCCCGCGGCCGGGCCGCGCACGGTGGACCGCGAAACTCTGGACCGTTCGTTCACCGGGGTGGCGATCTCCATCGTCCCCGGAGAGAATTTCGTGCCGGAGGGGCGTCCTCGCAGCTCGTGGGCCGCGCTCGGCAGACGGCTCTCAGGCGCGCGCGCGGCGCTCTTCTTCGCCGTGCTCGCAGGGCTTGCGCTGGTGATTCCCGGCCTCATGGAACCCGCCTTCCAGCAGATCTTCGTCGACCGTCTTCTCGTCGAAGGGCGTCTTGAATGGTTCCGCCCTATGCTGACGCTCATGGCGATCGTCGCGCTCGTCAAGGGGGCGCTGACGTGGCTTCAGGGGTCGGTGCTGCTGCGCCAGGAGCTGGCGATGGCGATCCGCGATTCGGCGGCCTTCATGAATCATCTCCTGAAGCTCCCCTATACGTTCTTCCTGCAGCGGTACGCGGGGGAGATCGGCAACCGGGTGCAGCTCAACGACAAGGTGGCGCAGCTTCTCTCCCGGGAGCTGGCGACCACGGTGCTCCAGTGCATCCTGGTGCTCTTCTACGCCGTGATGATCACCCTCTACGATCCTCCGGTCTCCGTGATCGCCCTCGGTGCGGCGGCGATCTGCGCTCTGCTCATCGTCTCGGTGAACAGGCGGCGGACCGACCTGAACGAACGTTTCACCGGCGAGGTCGGGAAGTTCGCCGGCGCGGCGATCGGCGGTCTCTCCGTCATCGAGACGATCAAATCCTTCGGCGGGGAGGAGGACCAGTTCGCCCGGCTCGCGGGGTATTTGAGCAAGATCGCGGACTGCCGTATCGAACTCTCGCGCCTTGCGGTGCGCATCCAGGCGGTCCTGCCGACGCTGACCTCCCTCGCGGCGGCGGGGGTGCTCTGCTTCGGCGGCTTCCGGGTGATGGACGGCGTGCTCACCATGGGCATGCTGCTCGCGCTGCAAACGCTGATGACGCAGACGATCAACCCGGTGACGGAGCTGGTGACTCTCTGGGACTCCTTCCAGACCGCGCAGGGGAACTTGAACCGCCTCGACGACGTGCTCCGCTACCCCCGTATGCCGGAACGCCCCGCATTGGAGGACGGAGCGATGACCTCGTCGAAGCAGGCCGGGGCCCGTACGGTGCGTCTCTCCGGCCGTCTTGAGCTGCGCGACGTCTCCTTCGGCTACTCGAAGCTCGGCGAACCGCTGATTCAGGACTTTTCTCTCACCCTCGTTCCGGGGTCCCGCGTGGCGCTTGTGGGCGGCTCCGGGTCGGGTAAATCCACTGTGGCGCGCATCGTCTGCGGCCTTTTCGAGCCGTGGTCGGGGGAGGTGCTGCTCGACGGCCGCCCGCTGGCGACGATATCGCGGGAGGAGACGGCGACCTCCTTCGCATTCGTCGACCAGGAGATCTCCCTCTACGAGGGAACGATACGGGAGAACCTCTCGCTCTGGGACCCCTCCGTGCCGACGGAGCAGCTCGTCGCGGCATGCCGCGACGCCGCCATTCACAAGGACGTCATGGCGCGGCAGGGAGGGTACGACGCGATCGTGGAGGAGAACGGGCGCAACTTCAGCGGCGGGCAGCGGCAGCGGCTGGAGATCGCTCGCGCGCTCGTGCGCTCTCCGTCGCTGATCGTCCTCGACGAGGCCACGAGCGCCCTGGACGCGCCCACCGAGGAGGCTATCGACCGGGCGCTGCGACGGCGCGGATGTACCTGCCTGATCGTCGCGCACCGCCTGTCGACCATCCGCGACTGCGACGAGATCATCGTGCTCCACCAGGGGAAGGTCGCGGAGCGCGGAACACATGAAGAGCTGCTACGGCTCGGAGGGCGCTATGCCGGTCTTATCGAGAACTGATCCGCGCGACGGAAGAGGCGGATTCCGATGCTAGGCGGCCATACCTTCGAATCATTCCGTCCGCTCGGTACTGAGCTGGAGATCACGGGGAAGACCCCCTTCTTCCTCGACGATCCGGAGACCGTCTGGTGCGTCCTCGCAGGGCAGATCGACGTCTACGTGACCGCGCGTGAGGGCGCTCAACAGACGGGCGGGCGGGACCACCTCTTCACGATGGGGGCGGGAGAGGCCCTTTTCGGGGTCGAACCGGGCTTTTTCGGCGCGAGCATGGGACTTTTGGCCGGCGGCATTCCGGGGACCAGGGTGCTGCGGATTCCCCGGTCGCTTCTTCTCGAACGAACGGACGGGGAGGGAACCGCGTTCGCGGCGTACCTTGCCGACAGGTTCCTTGAGGGACTGGGACGGGGTATCGTCAAGGACATCGTGCCGCAGCCGCGCGTCAAGCAGTCCATCGCCGCAGGAAGGACGGAACTTGCGCCGAACAGGCCAGCCGGAAGCGAATCGCTGCTCTGGGGGGAGATGGAGGAGGGGCGCGCCCTCTTCGTCGGCACCGAGGACCTTGCGCCGGGGAGCGGACTTTTCGCACTTCCTCCGAACTGCTGGATAGTTCCGCTGGAGCAGTGCGCCGTGCGAACGGTCCCGACGGAAGAGCTGCTCCGCAGGGGCGAGTTCGCCGTCGTCTTCGACGCGTTTTGCGAGATGATCTTCTCTTCGCTGGCGATGAACGCCCGGCTCCGGGCCGCGGACGACCTCGGAGCGCTCCGGCAGATGCAGAAATCCAGCAGGAGGGCGCTCGCCTCGGCTCTCGGGATGCTGGCGGAGACGCTTTCGGGAAAACGGCGGAAAGAAGCCGCCTCGCGCGAGGAGTCGCCGCTCCGGAGGGCCTTTTCCACGGTCGCCGCGTTTTTGGGGCGGAGCGTCGCCGCTCCGAAAGGAGAGGAAATCGCCTCGGAACGCGGGGAATCTCTCCGCGACCTTGCGCGCGCCTCCAACCTCCAACTTCGCCGCGTGACGCTCGCCGGACCGTGGTGGATCTCCGACGGCGCGCCGCTGATCGCCTACGTACAGGAGAATGCGGAAAAGTCTTCCGGGGGGGGAGAGATGAACGGGACGGCCGTCGCGCTCCTTCCGTCCGGACGCGGGTACCGCCTTGTCGACGACGCGGGGGAGCGCCTTGTGGACGAACGGATCGCCGCCACCCTCGGGCCGGATGCCGTCCAGGTCTACCGTCCGCTGCCCGGCTCGCCGCTGGGGGGCGTGGATCTGCTCCGCTTCGGCCTCGCCGGGGCGAAGAGAGACATGGGGGCCGTCTTCGCCATCTCCGTCTGTCTGGCCCTTCTGGGGCTGATCTCCCCGGAGGTGAACCGCCAGATCTTCGGCGAAGTCATTCCGCAGGCCGAACGGGGAAGGATGCTCCAGCTCTTCGGTATTCTCGTCTCCGTCGCGCTTTCGTCCGGCCTGCTGCACCTGGCGAACGGAACGGCCTTCCTCCGCACGGAGAGCGTGATGGACCACGACGTCTCCGCAGGGATCTGGGACCGGATACTCCGTCTGCCGGTGGGCTTCTTCCGGAAGACGACGTCCGGCGATCTCGCGAACCGGGCGCTCGGGCTCTTCATGCTCCGGGAGACCGCGTCGAGAACCGTGAAGACGCTGCTCGTCCAGAGCGTGTTTCTCGTCTTTTTCCTGGGGCAGTCCTTCTGGTACGACTGGAGACTCGCGCTCGCCGGACTGGGGTGCCTGCTGGTTCCCGCTGTGCTGACCGTGGTGGTGAACGTCGTGCAGCTTCGCTTCCAGCGCAAGATGATCGGTCTGCAGAACAGACTTCTGGCGCTGACATTCCAGATCATGACCGGCATATCGAAGATTCGGGTGGCGGGCGCCGAAGAGCGCTCCTTCGCCCGATGGGCGGAGCTTTTCGGGGCGCAGCGGGCGCTGGGCACCTCCGCGAGACGGCTCGAGGTCTTTTTGAACACGGTCATGGCGCTCTTCCCTCTCTCCGTCGCCATCGTCATTCTCTTTGCTCTTGTCCGCTGGAGCGCCGCGGACGCTTCGTACGAAACCGGGCGTTTCATGGCCTTCTGGTCCGCCTTCGGCGCGCTGCAGGGCGCTTTCTTCCAGATGGTTAGTTCCGTGACCGCGACGTTGAACATGCTCCCGATGGTGGAGAACCTCGCCCCCATACTTCAGGCCGAACCCGAGACCGGCGATCTGAAGACCGATCCGGGCGAGATCACGGGACGGGTCGACCTTGAAGGGGTGGTCTTCCGGTACCTGAAGGACGGGCCTCCCGTGCTGAAGGGGCTCGACCTGCATATAGAAGCTGGGGAGTTCGTCGCCGTGGTGGGCCCCTCCGGGGCGGGCAAGTCCACCCTCATCCGTCTGCTGCTCGGGTTCGACCAGCCCGAGGCGGGAGGCATCTTCTACGACAACAAGGACATCGCCGAGCTGGACCTGGGAAAGCTGCGGCGGCAGATCGGCGTCGTCCTCCAGAGCGGCGGGCTGCTCTCCGGGGATATCGCTTCCAACGTCCGCTGCTCCCGAAATATGACGGTCGAGCAGATAGAGGATGCGCTTCGAACGGCGGGGATGGAGGAAGATATCGCCGCGATGCCGATGGGGATTCATACGGTCATCACGGACGGCGCGAACACCCTCTCGGGAGGGCAGAAACAGCGCCTCCTGATCGCCCGCGCCGTCGCGGGAAAGCCGCGCGTCCTCATCTTCGACGAGGCTACGAGCGCGCTGGACAACCGTACGCAGGCGATGATCAGCCGCAGTCTGGAGAGTATCCAGGCGACGCGCATCGTGGTGGCGCACCGCCTCTCCACGGTCATCGGCGCCGATCGTATCTGCGTCCTCGAGGACGGCCGTCTTGTCGAGGAGGGAAAGTACGACGAGCTGATGGCGAAGGACGGCCTCTTCGCCGAACTGGTCCGGAGGCAGACTGTGTAAGGAGTTACATTTGAATAGTACGGAAAGACGAAGCGGGATGCGCTCCCCTCCTTGAACGGAAGAGTCTCATGTGAATACGAAATCACCCCGAATCGACGAGCCGAGAAGCTCTACAATCCGAGGTGTTTGCATTCTATTCCAGAAAAGTTGTTTTGATTGCGTGATGTTATTTATATGCGTCTTCGATTATTTCGCATCCTTTGGCGAGAAGACTTTTCTCAACCCAGCTGCGGTCGGCGCTTCCGTCGGCTGCCGCTTTCAGTTTCATGCGATCGTTCGTGTTGAACTTTTTTGCTTCTTCAAGAAGGCGTTCTGCGTCGTTTTTCGGTATAACGATGACACCGTCGCTGTCTCCTACGACAATATCGCCCGGATATACATGGATTCCTCCGCAGGCTATGGGGACGTTCACTTCTCCGGGCCCCTCTTTGTATGGACCTCCCGGAGTGGAGCCGGTCGCGTACATCGGAACGCCCATACCGTATATGTTCTCCACATCGCGCATTGGGCCGTCCAATACCATGCCGGCAAGTCCCATGAACTTGCCGTAGGTCAGCATGATCTCTCCTATGAGGGATTGGCTTCGATCTCCTCCGTTGGAGACTACGACGATATCTCCCGGCTCGACCATATTCAGCGCTTTATGAATCATCAGGTTGTCCCCGGGGCGCGCCTTTACCGTGAGTGCCGCTCCGGTCATATTCTCCGCGCTCGGCGCGGACATGCGCCGTATCTGAGAGGACATGGCGCTGAGCCTTCCCATGCAATCCGCGATATTCGCGACAGGGATGTGTTTGAAGGCGTCGATAAGTTCTTTAGGGGGAAGTTCCCTCTTTGTAAAAACTCTGAATCCGATAGGCATTGCGTATCCTCCTTGATGATCTTCGATCTGTCGAGCTGCGAGTCTGTATCGGTCGTGTCAGTTCTCGATAGCTTTGGGGAAAAGAATTTCATATCTTCTCCCTAAATCCTGCAATTCCGCCTCGACGTCGTGTTCGAGCGGAATTCCGTTGAGCGAACGCTCCTTTTCCGCGAGGCCTTCCTTTTCTCCGGGGAGGAATATCCTCTCGTTCCCCGGAGACGCCGGAAGCGCCCGAATTTCCTCCAGCATCGTCTCCATTCGTCGGGAAAAACCATCTGAAGGAAAGAATTTCCCTGGATCGATTGCGAGAAAAAAGTGTCCAAGCCCCTGTTCTTTCGTGAAGTCGTTGTACATGCTTCCCAAGGACGGGCCGAAAGCGGCGCCTGTTAAAACGCCTGCCAGTATTTCGATGAAAAGTGCGATTGCCGACCCTTTGACGCCTCCGAATGGAAGAACGAAACCTTCGAGCGCTTTTTCGGGATCGACGGTGGGATTCCCGTCGCTATCGATAGCCCATCCTTCGGGTATTGTTTCCCCCTGTTTCCACGCTCTGCGTATTTTCCCTCTGGCGACGATGCTCGTCGCCATATCAAGTGTGACCGGTTCGTACTTTCCAGCTGGAACTGAATACGAGAGGGGATTGGTTCCGGTATAGGGTTTTGCTGCCCCCCAGAGAGCCATGCTTGTCGGAGCGTTCGACATGGCGATCGCTATGAATCCCCTTCGAGCCAAGGGAATGGTGTAAAAACTCGCAGCGCCGAAGTGATTGGATCTGCGAACCCCGACGCATCCTATGCCATGGAGAGAGGCAAGTTCAGCGGCCAATTCGGACGCTTTGAGAGACGCATACTGGCCTATTGTGTTCCGGGCGTCGATTAAAGCGCTGGACGAACTTTTTTGCTCTATGACGAGTTCGCTGTTTGGATTGATCATACCTTCCGCTATTCTTTTCAGATAAATGGTTGTTCTGCTTACTCCGTGCGACTCCACTCCGCGCAGGCTGGCATGGACCATCGATTCAGCGAGAATCTGCGCTCTCTCCTGCGCGACTCCCGCGGCCGTGAAAACCGAAGCGCAATAGTGCGAGAGGTCGCCGCTCCTGTAGTTGCTCATTGATCGCACCTTCTTTCATAATAGCTTTCCGCCTTATGCTTTCCCCGCTATACGTTTTTTGAGAAGAGGATAAAATAGGCTGAGCAACGTGAGAGCGAACAGGACAAAGGACAGAGGTCTGGTGAAGATCTCCATAGGGGAGTCGGCGATCATCAAGGCTCTTCGCAACTCCGTTTCCGCGAGAGGTCCCAGAATAATGCCGAGTACGGCGGGGGCGACGGGTAATTTCAATTTACGCATCGCCAAGCCGATCACGCCGAAGAAGAGCATCGAATATACATCGAACATCGAATTGCTTATACTGTAAGTGCCTACGGTGCTTAAAACCGCTATGGAGGCGGCGAGGATGACTTTAGGCATTTTGAGACATTGAGCGAAAGCGCGGGCTCCGAAATATCCCAGGAAGAGCATGATGAAATTGGTGATGAGCATGCCCCACATGAGGCCGTAGACGATCTGGGGTTCCTTGACGAAGAGATTGGGGCCCGGGTGAAGGCCATGGATCAGGAGACCGCCGACCATGATGGCGGTGACTACATTCCCGGGAATCCCGAAGGTCAGCATAGGAATCATCGCGCTTGCAGTAACCGCGTTGTTGGCGGTTTCGGAGGCGCGGACACCTTCAACGGTACCTTTTCCGAAGAGTTCGGGATTCTTGGATTTCCGTTTCGCTTCCTTATAGCTTATAAAAGAAGCGATGCTTGAACCCGCACCGGGGATTATTCCTATGATTATTCCTATAATGGAGGAGCGGGTCCACGTAGGCAACGAATCTTTGAAATCGCTTCGGAAAGTCCAGCGTTTTTCGTTTTTGTTGTTTGCCAGGAGTAGATTATCCGTCTCTAATTTTTTCCCCAGTATGATTTCTTCAAGAATGCAAAATACTTCAGGTATGGAGTAGAGGCCGATCAAAACCACGATTTCGGGAAATCCCTCCATCAAATACATGTTGTCGAAAGTGAAACGGAATACGCCGCTTATCTGATCGATCCCTATCGTGCTGACGAACAACCCGGCAAAAGCGCAGAGAAGCCCTTTAACGACGGAGCCGGAAAGAAAACTGGCGATTGTGGAGAGACCAAGGACGGATATCCAGAAGTATTCCGCAGGGCCGAATTTCAGAGCAAGTCGTGCAAGGTACGGAGCGATAAACATAAGAGCGAGAGCGCTGGCTGTTCCTCCGACGGCGGAACAGATGACGCTGGTTTCGAGAGCGTATCGGCCTTCGCCCTTTTTTGCCATGGCGTTTCCATCGAATGTTGTAACAACCGCTCCCGGTGTTCCCGGGACATTGAGCAGTACTGCGGAGATCGAGCCTCCGTAGATCGCTCCGTTATACATACCCGCCATGCAGAGAAGGCCTGTCAGAGGGGGCATGGAAAACGTGAACGGAATCAAAAGCGCCACTCCCATTGTAGCTGAAAGACCTGGAAGAGCCCCGACCATTATTCCGGAAGCAGTGCTGAGAATCATAGCCAGAATATTGGTGATGCTCAGCGTCCCGGCAAGCGAGGATGCAAAGTGTTCCAGCATAGTACTTTCCCTCCATCCTACATTAAAGAAACAATCCTCTGGGAAGAGGAACATTGAAAAGCATTATAAAAACTACGTAAAGAAAGATCGTGAAGCCGGCGGAGAAAAAGAGTGAAAAAAGAAAAGTGGCTTTCCCTTCGTTTCTTCCCCAGAGTAGAGAGACAATCAGTACGAAAAGAAAGGAAGAAATGAAAAAACCCGCTCTTTCCATCGAAAAAAGGTAGATGAGCAGGAGAAGAGCGAGGGAAAAAGCGGACCGGAAGTTGATGGTCTCCGTCTCTTCCGCGGTCGAATCGCCTCTTTTCCTGAACCCGGCGATGAGAAGGAATGTGCTGCAAAAGAATATGCCCAATAGTGTCAGAAACGGGAAAAGAGCCGAGCCTGCGGGATATTTTCCCGTCTGCCAAGCTGCAACCAACGAGAAGGCGATCCCGCTCGAAGCGAGTAGTCTATCCTGAGTTTTTTGTTTCATAATGCTCCTCCCTGGGAATTGGAGGGGGGAGAATTCGAATCTCCCCCCTCCGTAAGTCGAAAGTCGCGAGAAAAAAAACTATTCTTTGATCCAGGGGTCTTCTTCCCAGAGCTTCGTCAGTTTATCGCTCAGATCCCGAAGGTGCTTGGTGTACTCCGACGGAGACAAGTACACGAGAGGCAAGTAGGCATCTTCGCATTTTTTTCTGAACTCCGGGTTTTCCACGACGGTTTTCATGGCTTCCGCAAACTTTTCCACGATCTCCGAGGGAACGCCCGCCGGCATCGCGACGCCTCGCGAACTGGTCATGACGACGTCGTATCCCATCTCCTTGAGTGTGACGACATTCGGAAAGAGGGGATCCCTTTCCTCCGCCATTTGAGCAAGCATACGGATTTGACCGCTTTCGGAATACTCTTTCGCTTCGCTGACGTTGAACAGGGCGATGTCGATATGACCGCCAAGAAGCGCTGTTCTGTTCGGACCGGCTCCCGTGAAGGGGACGGCTTTTGCGCTGATGCCCGCCTGTTTTTCAAGAAAGATCATCGCCATATGGTCGTCGGAGCCGATGCCGCTGACCCCGTATGTTAGTTTTCCGGGGTTGTCCTTTGCATATTGAATGACCTCTTCCATTGTCTGGAATGGACTGTCCTCTCTTACCAGGACAGTGCACGGATCGTCCATCAGGCATGCGACCGGGGCAAAAGAATCAAGCGTAAAGCGCGTTTTTTTTCGTATGGGAAGCGCCACTATGCTCGGCGTATTCAAGAAACCGACTGTATACCCGTCCGGTTTTGCTTCGCTCAATGTGGTGTAGCCGATTTCGGCTCCCGCTCCGGGTTTGTTCAAAACGATGATTTTTTGTCCGATAACCGGTTCAAGGTAGTTTGCGACAAGCCGGGCCATGATATCCGTCGATCCTCCGGGCGAGTACGCTATCACCATCGTGATCGTCTGATCCGCAGGCCATGCGGCGAAGCTCGGGGACGCATACAAGAAAAACAATGACACGCAAAGGATTCCTAAAAACCACTTACTTTTTTTCATTGGTCCCAACCTCCCGATGAAAGTGTTATTCTTATTTGTGATTGAATCAGAAGCTGTTCCGATGCACGTTTTTTCGTCGACACTTCGGTGTTCGCGTGAAAAATGGTTCCGGACGAAAGGACGAGTTTCTGTAAGAAAGTAGCTTTTCCAATCACCTCGTTTCTGTTTGCACAGTACACCTCAGTTGTACGCCTTTTTCTCCCAGAGGTGAAAAACATCTTCGATCGACGAGGGAGCGATGCCGCAAAGCTCCTTGGCCAGTCCTGTTTCGGCGGAGCGTTGTAGACGACTCCGGACGCCTGATGCAACAACAGGTTCTATTCCTACCTCGCGCATAAGATGGATCGACTCGGCGACCTCGAAAGAACGTCGTTCCGAGTGTATCGTGTCCGCGCAGACCCAAATCCAAGAAATCCGATCATGGTTAACCCCCTACGCGCTTTTTTATTGAAAGGTTCATTGGTGTCGCTAGCATTTAGATTTGCTTTGGTCTATATGCAGAGAACCCCATTCTTTCATGGTGTCGCTATGTTTTTTAAGTCGTGCGACTCCCTCTTCCCCAAGGCGGAAACTAACCTCGGCGAGGAGCGCATTGATGATTGCTTGAGCGGCTACATTTGAATTGAAAAAACTAACGGACTCATAAGGGCAAAAAAAGGCGACTTTCGATGCAAGGGCCAGCGGGGAGGTTTCGTTGTCGGTAATCGCGATCACGTCGCAACCGATGGAACGGACTTTTTCTGTGATTTCAAGAACGAGTTTCGTGTACCGAGGAAGAGAGACGACAAAAAAAACATCTCCCGGTTCCATGTCGAAAACGCTCTCTGTAAGACATCCGTCGTCGAGATTCATATGGTGAACCTCCGGACGTATTTGAAACAGAAGAAGGTTGAAGAAATACGTTAGCGGATACGAGCTTCTGACTGCGAATGAGTAAACCCTCCGGGAGAAGGCCAGTAGTTCCACTGCTCGTTGAAAATTATCGGGATGATTCAAAGTGTACAACATTTGTAGAGAAGCGCTCTCCTTCCCCAAGGAACTCTGCCAAATAGGGGTTTCGGTATCCAGCGAAGAGTTTCGTAGACGCTCGACCGGAGTGATGCCATTTTTTAACACCGTGCGCACCTCTTCCTGAAGTCCCGGATATCCATCGAAGCCCATTTCGGACGATGTTCTGCTGATAGTCGACGGGCTGACGCCTATCCTTTCGGAAAGCTCCAATAAATTTAAAAAAGCGGCTTCTTCGGGAGAGCCGAGCAGAAATTCAGCCACGGCGTGTTTGGCTTGAGAGATTTTTTTGCGTCGTAAATAATTGCGAATCTGCTCTTTATAATTTTCCATCTTTACGCTCCTCTGTTTTCTGCAAAGAGTGTATCATAAAAAATAAAACCTGCAATATCTTTTTCAAGTATTCTTTTCGGAAATCCACGAGCGCCCTGGACAATCGGACGCGGGCGATGATCAGCCGAAGCCTCGAGAGCATACAGGCGACGCGCGTCGTCGTGGCGCACCGCCTCTCCACGATCATCGGGGCCGACCGTATCCGCGTTCTCGAGGACGGACGCCTCGTCGAGGAGGGAAAGTACGACGAGCTGATGGCGAAGGACGGCCTCTTCGCCGAACTGGTCCGAAGGCAGACTGTGCAGGAGAAATCGAACCGACTGGAAGCGTTTCTGCGGCCCGTTTTCGCGAACGAAAACGTTATCGTCTGCGGAATCGCTGAAAGAACGCCGCCGCGCGCGGAAGAAGGCGCGCTTGGAGGACTGCGGCCATGAGTGCGGAGAGGAGCCAAAGGACGCCGATATTGAAAAACGGCGTTTGTACCTCGAACTTCCCGAGGCGCTTGAGCGGAGCGAAAAGGTGCGCCCTGCCGAAGCGCGACTCGGGCTCCATGGCGATGGGGAGGACCTTCGGGACGAGACGCGGCCCGGATATGACGATCGCGTCCTCGGCGGAGATGCCGAGGAGCTGTTTTTCGACCTCTCTGTTGAAACTCCTGTTCTTGAACTCTTCGAACCCCTTGTGTCCGAGCGTTCCGCGAAGCGCGGTTTCGGTCGCGGCCCGGCGTTGCGCGGTCTCTCCGCGGAGGGGTTTGAGAAGTGCTTCCGCCTCTTTGAGCCACGCCGTCACTTTCCGTTGGACCTCGCGAGAGTATATCTCCAAGGCCAGATCGTCGTCGTTCAGTCCCTCCCTCCGCCATCGCAGTCCCGTAAAGCGCTCCAGATAATCGAGTTCATTCCGCAGAATTTTCAGCCGTTGTCGCGCTTTGTCGGCGTCCTCGGGGATCCCGGCTATGTCGAGCGTCGGCGAGAACGGGTAGCTCGCCAAACCGCGCACTTCGGGGATGTATGCCCCCGTGAGGAAATCGAACCACTTCTCCCGCGTCTCGTCGTGAAAAAAAGCCTTTTGAAACGGGTTGTTCCTGTAGTGCTCCACCATGAGCGCCTCGTACCCCCACCGTGTCGGCATGATCTCCGCGATCAGGGGAACGTTTCGGTTTCCGGCGTCCTTGCGGAGCAGCTCGTCGAAGGGTATCGTAGGGCCTCCGAGCATGATCTGCGGAGCCAGCAGCACGGGGACGAGTATGTGGATTGCCGAGGACGAGGCCAGCGTGTCCGACAGGATCAGCCCGATCATGGCCGCGCAGTACGCCGTGCTGAAGAGGATGCTCCATGTGGCAAAAACCGACGAAGGGATGTGGAGCAAGCTGTTGCCCAGAAGCGTGTAGAGGCCTGTTTGGAGTGCCGCCGCAAGGAGGAGCCACGCGCATTTGGAAGCGAGATATGCGCCCCTGCTCAGTCGGAGGAGGCGCTCGCGTTCGAGGATCTTCCGGTCCCTGTTGATCTCGTCCGCGCTGAGGGCCATCCCGAGAAAGACGGCGATCACCGCGCTGATGAAGAAATAGCCCGGAAGATTGCTGTTGTTCCGCAAGACGTATTCGCTCCCCCACGAACCTCTGAAGAGGAGGCCTGCGGCCAAAGCGAGCAGCAGCGGCTGAAGGAGGGCCGAGACGCGGTAGCTCTTGTTCGCGAGACGGCTTTTCATCGTCCGCAGGAAGAAGACGGAGAATTGCTCCCGTAACGGCGGAGGGGTGCGATTCGTTTCGTCGTTCTCCGGCGTCGGCGGCGCGGGCGATGCGGCCGGGAGCGTTGTTTTCAGATGAAGGAGGCGCCACTCCTCGGGAGAGACCTTCCGCTGCTTCGTCGGGAATCCCCGTTCGTCGACGCTTTTCTCTTCGACGATCTCGAAAAGCTGCTCCGGGTTGACGTTTCCGCACCGGGGACAGGCGTACTCCTGTTCGCCCGCGCGGTAGGAGGCGCTTCGGAAATGGACGAGCGCATCCAGGGGATTCCCGTCGTAGATGGGACGTCCCCCGGCGTCGAGCATCCAGAGTCTGTCGAACATCTTGTAGACGTCCGACGATGGTTGGTGGATCACCGCGACGACCAGTCTGCCGGCGGCGGCTTGGGCCTTGAGCAGCGAGACGACGTGCAGCGAGTCCGCCGAGGAGAGTCCGCTGGTGGGTTCGTCCACGAGGAGCACCGAGGGTTCCCGGATGAGTTCCAGCGCGATGTTGAGGCGTTTTCGCTGTCCTCCGCTGATGGTCTTGTCCAAAGGAGAGCCGACACGGATGTGGGCGACGTCGAGCTGGTTCAGGCCGTCGAGCAGGCGTTCGCAGCGTCGTCGGATCTCGTCCTCGGGAGTTCCGTGCAGTCCCAGGCGCGCGCTGTAGTACAGGTTTTCAAAGACCGTGAGGTCCTCGAAAAGAAGATCGTCCTGCGGCACATAGCCTAGGATACCGCGGCGGAGCATCGCGTCGCCGGCGACGTCTCGTCCGTCGAGCAGCAGACTTCCGGAGCGGGGGCGGAGCTTGCCCGTCAGCAGCGAGAGGAGCGTCGATTTTCCGGAGCCGCTCCCTCCCATTATCGCGACAAGCTCGCCTCCCCGCACGGAGAAGCTGAAGTCGTGAAGGCCGGTGTCGGGGGCGCCGTTGTAACGGAAATCCAGATGTTCTCCCGCGAGGATATGAGGGCGCATCGTTGCGGAAGAGACGGAAAACGCGGCGGCTATCTCGCTGAAATGGATGCGTTCCCGTTGCCGGTTGGAGACGACCGAGCCCTGTTTCAGGAGGCGAATTCCGCCGTCGAAGGGGATGCCGTCCAGAAAAAGTTCTCTCCCGGAGTATGCCCTGATAAACCATGGTCCTTCTTCTTCCCCGCGGAAGATCGCGAACGCCCTTTTGAACTGCGGGCGGCGGAGGATCCGGAACGAAGAGGAACGCGTTTCCTGCGCGGCGGAATCCGTAGGGAGGAGAAAGCTGTCGTCGAGTCCGGCCCCGTCCCACGGGAATGAAGCGCCGGAAAAGAGCGCGTATGCGTCCAGAAAGTGCCGTTCCACGGCGAACGCCTCCGCTACGGTCCGAAGCAATGCGTTTTCGGAGGAGGCGTCTTCGGGAACCGCTTCCAGCAGCATCGCAAGGATCGTGAACTGTTCGTCGCGGGGAAGTTGAAGGCGCAGGCCGGAGGCGACGGAGGCGCTCCGTGCGAGAAGGAGTTCGGAAGATGTTTCTTTCTGCATATCGAGCGTCAGATCGTACAGCTCGATATAAGGGGCGACGGCGTCGAGACCGAGGTGTTCGCGCAGATAGAACCCCGCGCGTTCCCGAACCGCGTCCCGGAGGTTCGAGGGGGCGGACGCGGCGCGCAGGGCGAAGAGGTTCAGCAGACCGTTCAGGACGATTTCGGTCATCGACATGGCATAGTTCTCCTTGGCCCGAATGAAAAGCGGCGTTGCGCCGTTTCCCGGTTCTTCCGAGGCGTCCGCGAAGGACGCCCCGGCACGTGAATCAGTTGCAGGGGGCGACCAGAGGATCGCGGACGGCTTTGACGATGGAGAGTATCTGTCTCAGATCGTCCTCGGTGAGCTTCCCCATCTCTTTCGTGATGATTCCCACGATGGAGTCGATGACGGACTTCCTGTTCTCCGTATCGAGCAGCTTCGCCAGTTCTCCGTTCTCCGAATAGGCCTTGAGCATCTCCTGCGCGATGGTCAGCTGCGGCAGATGGGCGTTGACGAACTGAACGAACTCCTCCGTGACTCCGGAAGCGAGACCGAGGCTGGAGAAGAGATAGAAAAGCTCCAGCGTGCTGCCGTAGAAGCCTCCCACAAGGGTGTTGAGCACGGCCTGATCGGTCTTCGCCCTGTGCAGCATGGCGTGGATGAAGTCCACCGAACTTGCCGACTGCCCCTCGCGGCTTTTCGCGAACGCAAGGCTTTCTTCGCGGAGTTCCGCCCTCGGGAAGCCTATTCGCTCGTCGATCTCCCTTCCGCCTTCCAAAAAACCTTCCGGTTTTTTGTCGAAGAGCATCGCGTAGCTGAAATTCATTGCGGCGACACCCCAGAGTACATAGAGCTGTTCCTTGGTTTTGCAGGCGATGATACTCCGGAGCGGAAGAAGAAGATCTTCGTTCCACGAAAGGCCGATGTCCTTCATGCCGTCGAAGAGCGCGAAGAGCTGCTTCATCTCCTGGGGATTCATTACCTTTACAAGATGCTCGTACGCCGCGTCGAGCGTCTCTTCCCTGCTCTTTTCGGCGGCGGAAGCTCCGGAAGCGATCAGGAGCGCGAGGATGCACACGACCGTCAGTGAGAAAATTCTCTTTTTCATTGGCGTTTCTCCTTCCTGTTTTTTTCCTGTTTCCCGAAGTCTTTTTGCGTTTGTGTATGTATGCTGCTCGTCGTTTCGCTCCACGCCCCTTTTTTTTACGTTTCTTTGGATTTCGGTTCTTCCCTGAGAAGAGTATGTCACGAATCCTTGCAGTATTCAAGAATGCGCATACGCAACCACTGCGCAAGAGGAAGGGGATGGGACGTTGTGTGGCGAGCATCCGAACGCTGCGTCTCAAAACGGCTCTTGACATTCCGCATGCTGCGCACTATGATGAGTCTGCAATGCGGATAAAAAATCCATGGAGCGAAACGAAAATGGAAAACGGCGCTATCAGAGTTGTTTCACGTGCATTTTCAATTCTTGTGCATCTGGCGCAGGAGCGGCGTCCTCTCGGCATCTCGGAGATCGCCGAGTCGGTCGCTCTGCCGAAGGCCACCGTCTATAGAATCCTGGACAGCCTTGAAGGCGAGCGTGCGGTGATGAACCGGGGCGGCGAGTATGAACTCGGCCCCGTCTGTCTGATGCTGGCCGACGCCTACCGCAGTCAGACGGGGTTCGCCGAAGCGGCGCGCCCGCACCTTCGCGCGCTGCGCGACGAGACGAAGGAGACGGTCCACCTCTTCGCCTACGAGCGGGGGGAGTTCTATTATCTCGACAAGCTCGAAAGCCCCTATCAGGTGCGTATGCACTCCCGCATCGGGGCGAAGGCGTCGCTTTTCCGCCTTTCCGCAGGGAAGGCGCTCCTCGCGCGCCTCTCTCCGGACGATATGAAGGAGCTTCCGGAGCCGGTTCCGGGCGAGGTTGCCGCCGAATTCCAGGAGATTCTTTCGCGCGGTTTCGCCGTTGACGACGAGCAGAACGAGCGGGGGTTGCGCTGTGTCGGCGCGGCGGTATTCGACGGGGGCGACCGTCCTCTGGGGGCGGTGAGCGTTTCCGCGCCCGTCTACCGTTTCTCTCCGGAGATGGTGAATTCCTACGGCCTCCTTGTGAAACGGACGGCGGAAGCGATCTCGAAGAGCGCGGAGACTCCGTTTCCCCGTGCGGGCGGAGGCGAACGCCTCCGGGCCGAACGCGCGGGAAAGATGAAAGAGCGTACATCGTCCGGCGGGACGCCGGACGAACGATGAAGTTCAGGAGAACATTTTAAGGAGGAAGAAGATATGATCAAGACAAACAAACTCGTCATGATTCCCGGCCCCACTCCCGTGGTCCGCTCCATCCAGGACCAGATGGCCCGCGAGACGGTCGCCTTCGGCGACGCCGCGTTCGTCAAGGACTTCTCGGAGGTCATCGCCGACCTGAAGGCCATGTGGCGCTGCGACGGAGAGGTCTTCGTCGTCGCAGGCTCCGGCACCATGGGGATGGAGATGGCCATAGCGAACACGACGAAGCGCGGAGACAACGTCCTCGTCTGCTCCAACGGCTACTTCGGCGACCGGTTCATCGACATGTGCGCGCGCAAGGGGCTGAACACCGACGTGCTCTCCGCGGAGTGGGGTTCGTCCGTAACTCCGGAAATGGTGGAGAAGGCGCTCGCTTCGAAGAAGTATCAGGTGGTCACCGTGACGCACGTGGAGACGTCCACGGGCGTGGAAGCGCCCATCGCCGCCATCGGCGAAGTTATGAAGAAGCACCCCGAGATCGTCTACATCGTGGACGGCGTGGCGGCTTCGGGCGGCGCGGACCAGTACATGGACAGCATGGGGATCGACGTCGTGCTCTCCTGCACGCAGAAGGCGTTCGGCGTGGCGCCGGGCCTCACCATGGTCTGGGCGAGCAAGAAGGCGATGGAGAAGCGCGCGACGCTCGGCGCGATTCCCGAGTCGTACATCGACTTCGACAAGTGGCTTCCCGTCATGCACGATCCTTCGAAGTACTGGGGCACCCCCGCCATCAACCTCGTCTGGGCGCTGAAGGAGTCCGTGCGCATCATGAAGGAGGAGGGGCTGGAGGAGCGGTACGCGCGGCACCGCCGTCAGGCCGCCGTGTTCGACGCCGCGCTGGAGGCCATCGGCTTCAAAGTCGCCGCGGAGAAGGCTTTCCGCGCGCCCACCCTTTCGGTCTATCTCTACCCCGAAGGCTCGGGGATCGACGACATGAAGTTCCGCACCGTTCTCGCCGGCGAAGGCGCGCAGACCGCCGGATGCCTCGGCGGATTCGCCGGAAAGGGCTTCCGCATGGGGCACATGGGGAACATCGACAAGCACACGCTCGTCTCGGCCATCGCCGCCGTGGAGCGCTCTTGCGTCAAGTGCGGCTACGCGATCGAACTCGGCAAGGCGTTGGGCGTGCTGCAGAAGGGGCTTGTGGAGGAGTAACCGCTCCTTATTATGGAACCGAGCCCCGCCTTCCGGAGTAATCCGGGGGGCGGGGCGTTTTTTCGAACCTGAACGCTTCGGTTTCCCGGCGTTCGGGCTAGATCACGAAGTGCGTCAGCCAGTATTTAGCCTCGAAGCGATGCAGCATCTCGACGAGAGTGCGATGAAACTCCCCCTCGTCCTCATACGAGCCGCCGAAGAGTTCGTAGAGTTCCGTCTGAATCGTGCTCAGACTTCTTTTCCCGGCGCACCGCAGGAGGAGTTCGTACTCCATCGGCGAGAGCGCCATGCCGTCGAGCTGGGGGAAACCGTCCGAAAAGGTCATGGCGCGCCATAATTCGAAGGTCCTCAGGGGGAAATCCCTGGAGAAATCCATGGACTCTTCGAACGCCTCTCCCTCGTTCGCATACAGCAAGGAGTAGTATTCATAGGCTCGGGGATTGGCGGCGATTTCCCCGAACCACCGGCTCTTCATCCTGTATTTCAGCGCGGCTTCGAACTGTTTCATCACCGTTTCCCGCTTCAGTTCGCGGTTTTTGATTTTCTGCTGCATGCCGCGGCGAATCGCCTTGTTGAGTTCCTGGCGCTGCCGCATCACCTGATCCTGGGTCTCTCCAACCGGCGTGACGAAGGGGTAGTCGTCCCCCGTGCGTCGGCCCGATTCGTCGTGGAGTCGAAGGCCGAATTTTTCCGGGTTCTCGGAGATCTCCGTTCCCGGATAGGCCCGCAGAAAACCGGTGATGATGTCGATGACGCCGGGGGCCCGGTCGATCAGCTCCCGGATGAGATCCGCTGTCGCGCCCTCCCTCTCCTTCGGCCCTCCCACGATGAAGTTCGTGGCGATCTGCGCGAGGCCGCATTCGGCCGCGTACGAGACGAATTCCAGAATGTCGTCGATGCGCACGTGTTTGTTGTACCGGTCGATGACGTTCTGATCCCCGGATTCTATTCCGATCTGCAGGCGGATCAGCCCGGCGTCGATCATGGAGGGCAGGACGTCCATAAACGATTTGATGCGCCCCACATGGCATTCGCAGTACCAGACCAGATCCCGCTCTTTCCGTAGCTCCCGCATCCCCTCGCAGAAGGCTTCTATGCGCTCTCTGCCGAGGGTAAAGGTGTCGTCCATCACTACCAGACACCGCATCCCGGGGTTGTTTTTGAGATTGATTGTGATTTCCTCGAGCACACGGGGGATGCTGCGCAGCCTGACGCTCCGTTTGCCGGGGCTGGGGGCGCAGTAGGCGCACCGGTACGGGCACCCTCTGCCGGTGAAAATCACGTTTCCGTAGGCGCGGTCTTTGTGCAGCGACGTATGATAGGCGGGCAGGGGCAGGGCGTCCAGGTCGCCGACGATCTCGGGCGGGGTTTCGTGAAACACGCCGTCCTCGAGCATCGCCAGCCCCTTCACCTCGCCGAGTTCGCCCTCGCCCTTCAGGACCGCGTCGAGGAGTATAGGCAGCGAGGTTTCGCCTTCTCCCCGCAGGATATAGTCCACGCCGCTGTTCTCAAGAAACGCCCTTCCCAGGGCGATGCTCTGGGGCCCGCCCACGACGACGGGAATTCCCCATCGCTCCTTTATCTTCTTGGAGGCGTCTTCGATGATCCGGACGTTGTCGAAATCGCAGGAGAAGCCCACCGCTACGGGGTTGTGTCTTGCGATTTCGTCCAGGAGTCGTTCCGCCTTTCCGTGAAAGACAAGCGGCTCGAACCCGGCCGCCTCCAATGCGCCCGCAAGATAAAAGAGTCCCGCATAATCATGGGACGCTGTTTCATATTTTTTCGACACATTGCACAGAAGTATCTTCATCCCGTCACCTTTTCAGTACGGAACCACAAGCAGCCAGTATTTGGCGTCGAACGCCCTCAAGGTTTCGACGATGCGCCCCGTCAACTCTTCCGCCGTCTCTCCGAAGGGCTTCCCGAAGCGATCGTAGAGAATGCCGGTTATCTCGGCGATAGTGCTCTTTCCGGTAGCGTATTTCAATACCTCGTACTCGAAAGGCGAGAGCGCCTCTCCCCGCACGATGGGGTAGCCTGCGGAGAAGTCCACATCCCGCCACATTTCGAGCAGCCGTTGCGGACGCCACTTGGGCAGTTCCTCCGGCTTTACGTCCGCGATGCGGCAGGCCGCTTCGCGAGCCAGCATGATGTAGTAGGGGGCCAGCGCGGGTTTGTGGTGGGCGATGATGTTGCTCCAGTACTTATGACCTGTTGTATTCAGCGAGGTGCGGAAGCAGCGCAGGATATCCTCGTGAGCGAGTTCGCCGCTGTCGAGCATCGCCTTCACCTCGTCCACGAAGTATCGGAGGTACTCCTGGTATGCGGCCATGATCTCCCGACGGTCCATGAACTCGCTCTCCATGAGGGGGTAATCGGAGATGGAGGCCACCCCGTGTCGGTCGTAGATTTTCAGCCCGTACTTCTCGGGGCGGCGTCCGATATCGGTCATCGTATAGGGGATCACGATGCTGGGGGAGAGTTCCATCATCCCCGGCCCGAGCCGAAGCAGTCGTGCGCCGAAGGCCTTGTTTTTTTCGATATGCTCGCGGTTTTCGAAGGGGCCGCCCACCAGCAGCGCGCCGAAAACCTGCCGCACTCCGGCATCGTACGCCGCTTTCACCACCGTCTCCACCATTTCCGGCGAGAGGTTCTTCCGGTAGATCTTGAGCATCTCGCGGTCCACGGTTTCGATGCCTATTTGCAGCCGGTTGAGGCCGGCATCCACCATATCCTTGATGATCTCCGGATACCTGCTCAGGGAGGCCGCGTCGGCCTCGCAGTAAAACTGGAAAGGCCTGAGGGCCTGAAGCGCCTTCACTTCCCGGCAGAATTCATTCAGCCATACGGGGTTGGTGACCAGAGTGTCGTCGCAGAAAGAGAAATATTTGAGTTCGGGATATTTCAAAAGAAAATGGCGCATTTCCGCAACGACGTTGGCCACGCTCCGCCTCCGCACGGGGCGCTTGAGGGCGCCTTCGTGGCAGAAAGCGCAGTTGTAGGGGCACCCCCGGCTGGTCATGATGTACAGGCTGGAGTAGTCGATGGGGGTCATGCTTTTTTCATAGGCGGGGAAGGGCAGCGCGTCGAGATCTTCCACCGCCGGACCTTCGCCTCTGTCGACGCACGCGCCGTTTTCGTCGATAGAGAAAATTCCGGGAATCCCCTCAAGACTTCCGTTCGCTTGCAGGGCGTCCAGCACCGCCGCCATGGCCAGTTCGCCCTCGCCCCGCACGACGGCGGTCGCCTTCGACCGGCGGAGGTAGTCCTCGTCGAGGGCAATGGATTCGGGGCCGCCGATGAGCACGGGAATTCCGTACGTGTCCGCTATGGCTGCGGCGGCCTTCTCGACCACATGCTTGTTCTCGAAGTCAGTCGAGAATCCGACGCAGCGAAGTTCCTCGAACGGAAGGCGCTGAAGGTACTCCATAACCTGATCCGGCCGGCATTCGCAGGCGAAGGCGTCGTACCCTCTTTCGTCCAGATAGGCCGCCAGACCGTAGATCCCGAGAAATGCTCCGTTGCGGCTGTATCCGGCTATCTGCATGCCGATGGTCGTGAGTTTGAAGAGAATGACCTTGTTTTTCACCGTGCGCTCCCCCGAGTGCGTGAGTTCTTTCCATTCACGATCCGCAGCTTTCGGCTTCAACGGGCCCGACAGCACGCACATCCCCTTCGCTTCCAGTTTTTTTATGGTCTCCAGCAGGTGGAGCGCAAACGCTTCGAAGCTCTCGAAGTTCATTTGCTGTCCGGGGAAAAGCGCCTCCGCCATTTCGCGCAAGGTCAGTTTTCCGGACGTGTACGTCAAGACTTCGAACTCGAAGGGCGAAAAGACGAATCCGTTCACGGCCGGTATGTCCGCCGCCAGCCCGGGGGTCAGCGAAAGCAGAAAAACCCGCTGCGGGTAGGTGTCGAAAACGGAGTGCATGTCGTAGTCCTTTACGAGTTTGTCCCCCCGGAGTCGAGCCTTGTACTGGGCGTCGAAATAGGGATGCCGGGCGTACGTCAGGCTCTGCCACATCCCGCTGATACCGTGGCGCTCGCTGAGTTCGTAGCTTCGCAGCACCGTTTCGTCGGGGATGTCGCCGTCTTGGAACATCTTTCGCATAACGTCGAGCGTTCCTTTAAAAAACTCGTTCCGGGCCGCGCATATTTCTTCGATACCCAGATCTTTCGTCTCGACCACCGGAAAATCCCCCACGGAGGCGAGCGCCTTTTCGTCGTGTACGAAAACGCCGAACCTGTCCGGGTCCTTGGACATCGCCGTTTCGGGAAATGGCATGTAGAAGGTGCTGACCACTTCCACCATTCCCTTGCCCGCGCGGATCATTTCATAGACGGTGTCGAAGGTACAGTTCAGCGTTTCCCGCGTTTCCAGGGCTCCGCCGATGATGATGTTCCCCACGAGCTGGGGGAGTCCGGCCGCTTTGCAGATCTCGACGACTTCGAAGAACCCTTCCCGTTTCACATTCTTGTTATAGATGTCGATGATGTGCTGGTTGCAGCTCTCGATGCCGATCTGCATTCTCACCAGGCCGGCGTCCACCATCATCTTCACGATTTCGGGGCGGTTGATGACGACGTTGACGTGGGCGTCGGCGAACCAGACGAAATCGTGCTCTTTCCGCAGCGCTTTCAGTTCCTCGCAAAAGGCGCGCACTCGTTCTTTATCCAGGGTGAAGGTATCGTCGCAAAAAAAGAGATACTTCACATCGGAGTTCTCGCGCAGGCGGCATCGGATCTCTTTCATGACGCATGCCACGCTGCGCTGCCGGACGTTTTTGCTGTTGGCCCCCTCGTAGCAGAAAGAGCAGTGGAAAGGACATCCTCGCCCCGTCATTACGGCCATATGATTGATGCCGCGGTGCTGGGCCGATTTGATGGTTCCGGAAATACCGGGGATGGCGTCCAGGTCCTCGATGACCGGATAGATCCCGTTGTCGTAGTACGTGCCGTCCTTTGCGAACGAACACATTCCGGGGATCGTCTCCCACTGCTCCCTCCGCTCTTCCCGGAGTGCGCCGAGCGCGGCGAGCAGGGAGTACTCTCCTTCTCCCCGGATGATGCCGTCGGCACGGCTCGCCCGTAAAAACGCTTCTCCCAACCCGACGGTCTGAGGACCGCCGACGAGAACGACCGCGCCGAACCGCTCCTTGATCACTCCGGAGACGCTCTCGACCGCCGACTGATTCTCATAATCACAGTACAACCCAACCACCGTATTCCGGTCGCAGCCTGTTGTGTTCAAAAATTCCAGGCCCTTCAACAGCTCTCCGGAAAAAACAGCCGTTTCGATCCCCTGAGCGCTCATCATCTCCGCCAGCGACATAAGGCCGATTGGCTCGATCTGGGTGATCGAATTGGTTTTCGCTCCGCGTTGAATCAGCATAAGTCTCAGGTTGACAGTGTTCACTCCGGACCTCCGTAGAGTAGTGTGTACGACAAGATCGCTCTCATCGCTTTCCGTCTTACCGGCAGGGCGAGAAGAGCGTCAGATGCTGCGCGCTCAACCTTTCGAGGCAGGCGGTCGTTCTTTCCAGGGGTAGATTCAGTTTTTCCACCGTCTCCTTCACCGAACAGGAACCGGCGTCCAGCAGGATATCCGTTTCCTCGGCGCTCAAGGCTGCAAAATCCACCAGCGAGAAGTCGGGAACGCGCTGGATGAAACACCGCTCCTTTTCCTCCCCTTCAAGTTCCCGCCACTCCTTCAGAAGCCCCTCGGAGTCGAAGAGTTTTCGATAGTAGGCGACGACGACCGGGTCCTTGCCGTAGATGAACTTCAGGTACCCCGCCGCGATGCCGTAGCGGAACGCCAGTTCGAAATCGCGCCTGATCCGCTCCGGCGGAATCCGGCCGTTCGCGTACTGCGCTTTCATCGCGTTGGAAATATGCGTGAGAAAGAAGGAGCGTTCCCGGCAGATTTCAGGAACGGAGAGTTCGCGCGTACGGTTCACCGGAAAGTCCTCGATGGAGGTAAGGCAGTCCGGGTCTTCCAGCGCGATGTCGAAGCTCTCCGGATGCGTGGAAATTCGCGTGCCCGGCAACGGCATCAGGAACGTGGTGGAGAGATCGAGCATTCCGGGAGCGCGATGCAGCAGATCGAGGGCGAAGCGGGTGGTCGTTTCGAGGGTATGCCGGGTTTCGAAAGCCCCGCCGATGATGAAGTTTCCGGCGAGCTGGGGCAGCCCCTCCCGGTAGCAGATATCCACCACGTTCTTCACGTCCTCCGGAACCGCCTGCTTCCCGTATGCCTGAAGCACGCGATCAACTCCGGACTCCATGCCGATCTGCATCCGGACCATGCCGCTCTCGATCATTTCGGCGATCAGCTCCGGGCGGCGGGCTAAAAACCCCGGATGCCCTTCGCAGAACCAGACGAAATCATGTTGTTCCCGAAGGCGCCGCACTCCTTTCAGCAGCTCCGCCAGCCGTTTCGGATCGGCGGTGAAGGTGTCGTCGCAAAAAAACAGGTAGCGGGGACCTCGGCTCCGCCGCAGCCGTGTTTCGATTTCATGCAGCACGTCGTCCGCCGCGCGCATTCGCAAGTTTTTCGAGTTGCCCCCCTCGAAACAGAACGCGCAGCGGTACGGGCAGCCTCTTGCCGTAATCACCGACATCAGAGGGCGTTCCGCATAGTCGAACGCCGCGTCGTCCCGCGGCAGGGGGTACCGGGAGAAATCCTCCAGATAGATGTACTCCGCACTCTTCCCGGGGAGGAGTTCCCCCCGCACGGCGGCTGTTGCTCCCGTACGGCGCGCCCGGAGCCAGGCGGGGAGGGATTCTTCCCCTTCCCCCTTGATGACGGCGTCCGCGCCGAACCGTTCCAGATCCCGTTCCGTCATGTGCAGCGTCTGCGGTCCGCCCAGGACAACGTGGAAGTCATTTCCGGCTTCATTTTTCAGCCCCTTGATGATCGCCGCCACCGCCGACTGGTTGTCGAAGTCGCAGTAAAAGCAGACGGCGAAGAGGCGGGGTTTCATTCGTTCGATGGTTTTGAACGCGTCCGTGGCGATGCCTGTGTACGCGTACGCTTCAAAACCGTCGGCGTCGAGCTGCGCCGCGAGCGTGAGAATCCCCAGGTTCCCGATCATTTCGAAAGTCCGCCCCGGGACCAGCCGCTGTGTGTAGACGAGAAGGACGAGCGGGGGCGCGCTCACGGTTTTTGGTAGAGAATCCATTTCTTTTTTTCCATCGAATGCAGCGATTCATCCGCCCTGTTGAAGAAATCGGACTGCGTTCCCGCAGGGTCGATCATCGCTCTCCCCTGCTGAACGACCTCCCGTTTCGAGAGCTTCCCGCTGCATAATTTGAGGAGCGTGTAGTCGATCTCTTCGAGCGGCGTATCGAAAATCCGCGGTTTTTCGCCGCCGAGGTCGGTATACAGCCACAGTTCGAACGTCCGGTGCGGAATGGCGTCGTCATCTCCGCCCCCCAGTTGCTCGCGGAGGAGATACTCGCCGAAAGCCCTCATTCTCCAGTACGCGTCGTCGATGGGGAGGTTTTTGTACACATACTCGTTCCAGCGGGTGAACACCCCGTAGCGCTCCCCCAGACGATACGCGTCCAGGATGACCGCCTCCGGGATCTTGCCGTCGAGATAGATCGTGCGCATCTCGTTCTGGAGCCGCTTGTTGGCCTGAAGGCGTATCTGTGTCAGCGCTAAAAAATCCAACGCTTCCGTTCCGGAAAGCGGAATGTCTTCGTTGCAGCAGTCGATGAGGGACTCGTAGATCTCCATCCCGAATTTTCGAGGATTCAGCGTGATCGGCGTCTGGGGAAAGGGGAGATAGGAGAAGTAGGCGGTTTCGAACTGCCCCGGCGCTCGGTAGAGCAGCTCCATGATCAGGTCTTCGGACTCCTGAACTGTTTCTCCGGTCTCGTGAGGCCCTCCCAGGATGATGTTGCCCGAAATCGCGTGGATCCCCGAGTCGACGCAGTGGGCGATGACGTCCACCGCCATCTTCCGCGTAATTTTCTTGTTATAGCTTTGCAAAACGGCGTCGCTGCCGGACTCCAGTCCGAAAAAGATTTTTTTCAGCCCCGCTTCCGCCATAGTGCGCGCCATGTCCCGGTGTTTGTGGACGAGGGAGATGTGGGCGCTGGCGAACCAGACGAAATCATACTCTTTGCGGAGTTCCTCGACTCCCTCGCAGATTTCGCCGACTCGTTCGTGATCCAGCGTGAAGGTGTCGTCGAGAAAGTTGATGTACTTGATGGAGGGGTTGCGTTGAAAGTTCGCCTTGATCTCCCGGAGCAACGAGGGAACGGAGTGGCGGCGCACCCGTTTCGCATTCGCCCCCTCGTAGCAGAAGGTGCATCCGAAAGGACACCCCCGTCCGGTTAAAATGGGGAGGAGCGAGTAGTGCTTGTAGTCGTTCGTCAAGGTGATATCCGGCCAGGGGATGGCATCGAGCGCTTCCGGCGGGGTCCTCGCGGGCGTTTTCACAAGCCGCGACGAAGCGTCGAGATAAACTATTCCCCGAATCGCCTCCAGAGAACCGCGGCGGTGAATGAAAAGATCCATAAGTTCCGGAACAGTTTCTTCCCCTTCGCCGATGCACGCGGCAACGATTCCCGTGTCTTTCAAAAAACCGGCGTCCATGTCGACGGTCTGCGGACCGCCCGCCAGCAGAATCACCCCGGGGTACGTCGTATTCACTTCCCGGGCGAAGAGTCGTACCCAGTGCACATTGTCGAAATCGCAGTAGAAGCCGACGATTTTGGGACGATTCTCTTGTTTCATGAGCATGTGTACATAGTTCAGGGCTTCTTTGGCATACCCCTGAAACATCTCGGCCGTATATCCTTTTTGCCGCAACAGCTGGATCAAAATATTCATTCCCAGATTGCTTCCGGGAATGTACCCGCAGACGGAGCGGTGCGATTTTATGAGCAGCAGGTCCACGTGTTTTCCTCCGTCCGAAAGAGGAGACCGGAAAAGCTCCAGACTCCTCTTTCAGCTTCCGGAAGGAGGCAAGCCCCTTCGTTAACTTTTGGTTGTCATTACGACGGTAAATGTGTAATCCACACCCACTATGCTCAAACCTCCGGAAGCCTGATCCAGCTGTTCGTCGCTGAGCGGGGTCTTCTCCTGCGCCTCCTTGAAGGCGGCCTCGAACTCCGTCGCCGTGCACTTGTAGCCCAATTTCGCGATCACCGCATCGAATTCCGCTTCGGATTTCGCCTCGCCGAGTTTCTTCGCCAGTTCCTCGTCCGTCAACACCTTCGCAGCCAATGCCTTCGCGCCGTCGATAGTCATTTGAATCCTCCTTTACCGGGTATTTTGACTGAAGCAAAAAATGCGCCAGCCAATCTTCAGGATCACAATGGTACCCCGTATGAAGCATTTCATGAATGAGGCGCTCAGCCTCTTCTGAAACGAGAATAGTCAAAGAAATATGGCTACTGCGACACAAAACATTCTCCCCAGCGCTTTACGGGAGAATGGAAAGAGTCCGATGGAAAATACAGAAAATATTATAATGAGCCTCGGAGCGATTGTCAAATGGCCGCTCCTTGAGCAGGCGCCGGTGTATGCGAATTTTTAAAAACGCCGATGCCCTGAAGGCGAATCGTTTGAAGTCATAACGAATCCGTCGAGCTTGAAAGAGGTCTTGTGACTGAACAAGTATATTCCCTATGTCACCGACAGGTAACAAAACTCCTTCCTGCATGATATAATGCCGAAGTTCTTTTCGGCAACGATTTGTACGGAGCAAAATGAAAATTCATAGCAGAAAGGGTGTTGTCATTGAGGTGTCCTGTCCGCATTCTCTGCATCGCGCTCGTTTCCCTTCTCCTTACAAGCTCGTCGGTTTTCGGCGCCGGCTTCGCGCTCTACGATTTCAGCGCCCGAGGAAACGCTCTCGGCGGGGCTATGGTCGGACGGGCGGACGATCCTTCCGCCGTCGCGCTCAACCCGGCCGGTATTACGCAGATCCCCGGGAGCGCCTTCATGACTACCCTCGGTTTTCTGATGCCTCGCGGAACGGTCGTCGCGACGGGAACGGCCATGACCTCGGACCAGGCCGACAGAACCTTCGTGTTGCCGAGCATGTACTACACGAAACAGATGAACGACGAACTCTGGCTGGGGATCGGCGTCATGACCAGGTTCGGTCTGGGGACGGAGTTCCCCGCCGACTGGTTCGGCCGGTACAATAGCTACCGCGCTCAGCTCGAGTCCGTTTCGGTCAACCCCAACATCGCCTGGAAGGTCAACGAGGCGCTCTCTCTATCCTTCGGAATCGAAGCCACGTGGCTCGAGGCCGATCTCGGCCGCAAGATAGACTCGACGCGAGGCGTCGCTCCCAATCCCGCGACCGATATCGACCTCCGCCTGAAAGGGGACGACATCGGCTACGGGTGGAACATGGGACTTCATTACAAAATGAACGACACCACGCGTATCGGTCTGCACTACCGGAGCAGGGTGAAGCTCGCGCTCTCGGGAATCGCCACGGCCCGGAGTCCCTTGGGGGCGGACTCGACGGAGGGGGCTGTCGACCTCACGCTTCCCGACATGTTCATGTTCGGCGTCAGCAAACAGTTGAGCCCCAAGCTCAACGCGGAGATCGGGGCGATCCGCACCGGGTGGGACAGCTACGACTCGCTCACGATCAAATTCGGCAAACCCCTGCTCGGCGTTCTTCCCATAAGTTCTTTCGCCCCGAAGAACTGGAACAGCGTCTGGAGATATCAGTTGGGCCTCGAATATAAACATTCGCCCGAATGGACCTGGCGGTTGGGGTACACATACGACCAGGAACCAATGCCGGATTCTACCATAGATTATCAGGCGCCCTCCGGAGACAGGCAGCTCTTTTCGATAGGCTTCGGATATGCCAAGGACAATTGGGTGCTTGACTTCGCGTACACGCATCTTCTCTCCGACGAGCGGAACATCGCGGGACGTCCTCTGGAAGGAGTGTTCGACTCGCGTACTCGGGACATGAACGTCGACATCTTCATGATCAGCTATAGCCTCAGATTTTAACCTTCCACAGACTCGGGGCGGGGAGGATATGCCATCTCGCTCCGAGGCTTCTTTCCGAAAAAGTCTTTCTGTTCCGTCTGTTGGACGCCCGCTTGCGAAGAAACTCTTTTTATGATATATGAATGATTGATCATATATTCATATAATCATATAAGGAGGCCATCATGAATCCAGTTCCTTACCCCTCTCAAGACGACTCTGCCCGCATGACGCCGGAGGAAGTCGGCTCCCGGATGCCCGACGAGGAAACGCTCTACGAACTTGCGGATCTCTTCCGTGTGTTCGGCGACAGTACCCGGATCAAAATTCTCTGCGCGCTCTCCGTTTCCGATCTGTGCGTCGCGGACATCGCGACTCTGCTCTCGATGAAACAGTCCGCGATTTCGCATCAGCTCCGGGTGCTCAAGCAGGCGCGCCTTGTTCGCGTGGCTCGCGAAGGGCGATCTTCCATCTACGGGCTCGACGACGACCACGTGCGTACCATCTTCGACCAGGGTTTCCGGCATGTGCGTCATATCGCCCCCTTGTCCGAAAGGGGGGCGGAGAAGTGAGCGCGCCCCGGAACGAACTTCGTCTCTCTCTGGAGGGGCTCAACTGCGCGCAGTGTTCGGCGCGGATAGAGGACTCCGTTCGCCTTCTTCCAGGCGTCTCCTCGGCGGCAGTCGATCTGGTCGCGGGCCGACTCCGGGTAGTTCTTGCCCGCGAAGGGGAGGGAGACGAGATCCTTTCCCGCATTCGCGGCATCGTTTCTTCCATAGAACCGGGGGTTTCCGTCGCCGAAGAGGGGGCGGCGTCGCAGGAGACGTCGTTTCCGAAGACGGCGATGCTCCGCCTGGGGGCGGGGCTGCTTCTCTGGCTCGCGGCGATGTTCGCGGAGCTTCCCGAAGGGGTGCGAACGATTCTCTATGTGGCGGCGTACCTGGCGGCGGGCGTCAACGTCCTTCGTACGGTGGCCGGTAATCTTCGGCAGGGGAGAATCTTCGACGAGTTCTTTCTGATGACGCTGGCCACGGGCGGAGCGTTCGCCATCGGCGAGTTCTCCGAGGCCGTGGCGGTGATGCTCTTCTACGAGTCCGGAGAGTTGGTACAGGATATGGCGGTGGCGAAGTCGCGTCGTTCCATTCTTTCGCTGATGGATATCCGCCCCGACTCGGCGGTGCTTCTTGAAGACGGGGTCGAGCGGCGCGTGCGGGCGGAGGAGGTCGGGGTAGGGCGGATCGTGCTCGTGAAGCCCGGCGAACGGATTCCTCTCGACGGCTCCGTGTTATCGGGGATGTCTTCGCTGGATACGTCGTCCCTGACAGGCGAATCCGTTCCCCGCGACGTGGCCTCCGGCGACGACGTGCTCGCGGGAAGCGTCAACCTCGGCGGAACGCTTACGGTCGTCGTGACCCGCCTCTTCGGCGAGTCGACGCTTTCGAAGGGGCTGCGCCTCATCGAGGAGGCGAGGGAACGGAAGGCGCCCACGGAGCGTTTCATCACGGCGTTCGCCAAGCGGTACACCCCCGGAGTGGTGGCCGCGGCCGCGCTTCTCGCCGTCGTCCCGCCGCTGATGGGTATGGGGGCGTTCCGCGACTGGGGGTACCGCGCGCTCGTCTTCCTTGTCGTTTCCTGCCCCTGCGCGCTCGTGATCTCCGTCCCGCTCGCGCTCTTCGGAGGAATCGGGGCGGCTTCCAGAAGAGGCGTGCTGCTCAAGGGAGGTAACGTCCTCGAAACACTGGCGAAGGTGCGAACGGTGCTCTTCGACAAAACGGGGACGCTCACGAGAGGCGTCTTCCGGGTGACCGGAGTCTTTCCCGCCGGCGGTACGGGGAGCGAAGAGCTGCTCTCCTTGGCCGCGACCGCGGAGAGAGGGTCGAACCACCCGGTCGCGCGCGCCGTCGTCGCGGAGGCGGGCGAGCCTCCACGCGCTCCCGAAGCGATCGAGGAGATCCCCGGTCTCGGCGTCCGTCTCCTTCGTTCGGGAAGGGAGATTCTTGCGGGGAACGCCCGTCTGCTCGCCGACGCCGGGATCGTGTGCGATCCGGAGGCTGAAGCGCGCCCCGGAGCGGTGGTGCATGTCGCGGACGGTGGACGGTACGCAGGATATATCGTCGTCGAGGACGTCCTGCGAGAGCAGTCGAAAAGAGCGGTGGAGCGTCTTCGCTCTCTCGGGGTGTCCACCGTGGGGATGCTTTCGGGCGACCGTCCGGAAAACGCGGCCCGTATCGCGAAAGAACTCGGGCTCGACCTCTGGGAGGGCGACCTTCTTCCCTCCGACAAGTTGGAACGATTCCAGAGGATCCGCGAGCGGACCGGAGGGACGACGCTCTTCGTCGGCGACGGGATGAACGACGCTCCGCTGCTCGCCGCCGCGGATGCGGGCATGGCTATGGGCGGCCTTGGGGCGGACGCGGCGATCGAGGCCGCCGACGGCGTCATCCTCAACGACGACCCGCTCGGTGCGGCCGACGCCATCGAAATCGCACGGAGGACGCGGCGCATCGTCTGGCAGAACATCGTCTTCGCGCTCGGTATCAAGGGGCTTGTGCTGCTTATGGGGGCTTTCGGAATGGCCTCCATGTGGGAGGCTGTCTTCGCCGACGTGGGCGTCGCGCTTCTGGCGACGTTGAACGCGGCGCGGGTATTGCATTTCGGAGAGCGCTTACAGCGAGAAAGTGCAACGAAAGAAGCGACGAAAGAATAGACTTTTATTGACTAATTGAATGATCGCTACAAAACTGCCGCAGCGGAACGTGAACGAACACGCCGTTGCGGCAGTTTTGTAAATAAGCGGGCTTCGGGTTCGAGGTAGTACGAGTGGATGTCAACGAGTCGACGGCAACGAGATGAATTCGCCATTCGTCGCGTATTCCTGCGCGGCCTTCTCCGATATCCTCGCGAGAGTGCCCGGTTTCGATGAAAACGACATCGACATCGACTCCTTCGGGAGGAATAGCGGAGCGCGGGAATAATGGTAGTTTTTTTCTTGAAGGTGTCAACCAGGAGAGCGCGACTCAGGAGCAACATACGCTCGTCCCCTTTTCTGTTCGCGGGAGGGCGAGCGTCCTAAAGAAGTTCCCGGCCGCCTGACGTGCCGGAAGCCGGGAACTTCGGAGAACGACGAGACGGACTCCGGGAGAGGCGTCTTCTTACGGGCAGTTGGCTTTGACGCTGAACTCCCATGCGGTGCCCTGTTCAGGCCCGTAGACGATCACTTCGAATTCGTTCGCTCCGCCCTTGGTGAAAAGTCCGTTCTGAAGCAGCTTCCCGACGCCCACGACGCCGCCCGGGTAGAGATTCGCCACGGCCGGGTTTCTCTGGATATGGTTCGTGTCTCCGCGCCATCCGCTGTCGAAGACCTTGTTCCCGACAGGGTAGTAGACCTCGATCTTGTCGGGAACGTCGAAGGCTTGAAAATCAAGGTCGAAGGTAGTCCCCGAGGGCAGCGAGGTTATGTCGTACTTCTTCCGCGTCCCTTTATACCCTCCGCTGGCGCTGCGCAGCCACTTTCCGCAGTCGTCCGGAGTGATGGTCTGCGGCGGCGAGACAATGACGTCGCCGGGGTCGATGCCCGGCGGAAGCCCGGTGTCGCTCTGTCCGGTCACGGCTACGGTCTTGGTTACCGACAGATCGTAGTTGCCGGGGGCCGGATCGACTTCCACGATCGTTTCATCCGTGTTGTTGCCCTGGTCGGTATCCCGTGTCGAGTTGTCCGGTCCTTCGACCGCGGCCGTATTGACGATGCGATCTCCCGCTTTTCCGGTGACGCTCTCCGTATAGGTCCATGTCCATGTTTCGCCGACTTCCAGGATGTTGTCCCGATTGCCCCCGGTTTTTACGGCGTCGTCGTTGTTCAGCGTCTTGCCGTTGTCCTTGACCGTCGGATTCACTACGGGCACTCCGGAGCGGTTCTGCACGACGACGGTATAGGTGAGCTGCGTGGGAACTCCCGCGATGATCTTCTTGGGTGTCTTGCCCGACGCCCCGCTTATCGCGGCGGGCGTCGCCGCCGTCCCTCCCGGAGATCCGGACATGCGAGCCGGGGTGGAGAGCATCAGCAAAAGGCGGTCCAGATGCGTCCGCTGGTCCGGAGTCATCCTGTCCCGAAGGCTCTGCTGTTGTTGCGGAGTCAGCGTGTTGTACCGTTCCACATACTCCCGCTCCGAAGCTGAAAGCCCCTGCTGCGCCGCTGAAGTCAGGGGGGAAATCAGCACAATGAAGACGAGGACCCCCAGAAGCGGAATTCCCGCTCCGCACAACCCCGCAACGCCTCGCGCACGATATCGTGCCATTATGTCGTCCTCCTTTCGTGTGGTCCGGTCACGTCCAGTTCCTCGAACGGCGTTCCCTGTTTCGCCGGTCGAGGAACGCCTTTTCCCGACGGCGGCGTCCTGCACGCGGAGAGAAGAGAAAAGAGAGAGGCGCAGAACTTCCCGCGAGAAAACCCGCGGAAAGGTACGGCGTCGCCTCAACATAGAGGAAAGAGTTTTTCATCTATATTGAATACGATAACAACGGTTGTATCTTCTGTCAAGTCAGATGATGCGCCATCGCTTCGCCGTTCGTTTTCTCATGGTTCTTCAAGGATGTGTTTTCATGTGTTCTCTTACCGATCCTGTTTCCGGGCGCAGGATAAATCACCCGCCGAGGCGGGGGGTCCAGTTGAGTTGCCTCACCGTCAGATGTTCCTCCCAGCGGGAGAGGACATGGGCGCCGCAGTAGTCTTGACGGAGCGAGAAGAGCTTCTGCCACGAGATGCCGAGCAGCGTGAAGACGATCGTTTTGATGACGCCGGCGTGGGCGACGAGCAGGATGTCGCCCCGCTCGCGCTCAAGGAGATCGAGGAAAGCGGGCCAGACCCGATCGTGGAGGTCGAGGAAGTTTTCTCCTCCCGGCGGACGGAAGCGGGCGAAGTCCCTCCCCCTCTCGGCGAAGAGTTCCGGTTCGTTCTCGGCCAGCTCCTTCATGGACCGCAGTTCCCACTCGCCGAACGCAAGTTCTCGGAATGCCGGAATCTCTTCGAAGGGAGCGTTCCGTCCCTCTCCGAGGATTCCGGCCGTTTCGGCTGCGCGCTTCAGTCCGCTGTGGACGATGCGGTCGAGAGCGCAGCCGGACAGCGCGTCTCTCGTCGATTCCGCCTGCCGACGTCCCTCGGCTGAGAGCGGAAGGTCGGTCCATCCCAGAAAGCGCATTTCGTTGTCCGGCAGCTCCGGCCGTCCATGCCGCACAAGATAAATCGTAGATTCCATTCGAAGACTCCTTCCGATGCGGTGCATTTCACTGTCTTTATACGGTACAATAACAGATACAAGCATTTCGTGAAAGGAGAACCGGGAAAATGAACAACAAAATGACCGAAAAGACCGTTGTCGTCACGTGCGCCGCCCCGGCGACCGTACGAAGAGCCGTGGACGACGGGCTCGACGGCGCGGGAAAAGCCGTCTTCCTCGACGATGTTCCTGCGGAGAAGAGAGGAGAGACGCTCGCTTCCGCCGCCGCGATCATGTCCTTCTTTTTCAACAAGGAGGTTCGCGAGGAGGAATATCCGCTTCTGGAGAACGTCGCGCTTTTTCAGTCCATTTCGACCGGGCTCGATTTTCTCCCCTTCCGCTCGATGCCGAAGAAGATGGTGCTCGCGTGCAACGCGGGAGGATGGGCTCCGCAGATCGCGGAACACACCGTCGCGCTGCTGCTGGCCCTCGCCAGGCGTATCGTTCCGCTGCACAACGACCTGATGAAGGGCGTCTTCAGCCGTCATGCCTACTCTCCGGCGAGTCTGCGCGGAAAGGTGCTCACGGTCGTGGGGTACGGCGGCATCGGCCGGCGCACGGCCGAACTGCTGCGCCCCTTCGGCATGCAGATCTACGCGCTCAACACGAGCGGGCGGACCAGCGATCCGGTCCACTTCATGGGGACGCTGAAAGAACTTCCGGAGATCCTGCCCGAGACGGACGTCCTGCTGCTCTCGCTCCCTCTCGACAAGCACACCAGAGGGCTCGTCGGCAAACGGGAGCTGGACCTGATGAAAAAGAACGCGATCCTGCTCAACGTGGCTCGCGCGCCGCTCGTCGTCGAGCAGGATCTGTACGAGCACCTGAAGGCGAATCCCGAGTTCCAGGCGGGATTCGACGTCTGGTGGAAGGAACCGACGTGGGGGGGAGGCGATTTTGCTCTCGACTACCCGTTTCTGGAGTTGCCGAACGTGGTCGGGTCGCCGCACAACTCGAACCGCTGTGAAAACGACATGGAGGACGCCACCAGGGCCGCAGCCGCCAACGTCGCGGCCTTTTTCAGCGGAGAGAAGATCGGCGGCGTTATCCGCAGGGAAGATTACATAGAATAAGGAGAGTGCCGTCATGGCAAGAATTTCGATAGCCACATTCAACGTGAACTCCGTCCGCACGCGTCTTCCGATCTTGCAGAAATGGCTGAAAGACCGTTCGATCGACGTCCTCTGCCTTCAGGAGACGAAGGTCGTCGACGACGATTTCCCGAAGGACGCCTTCAAGGCGATGGGGTACCGCTCCATCTTCAGGGGCGAGAAGTCCTACAACGGAGTGGCCATCCTGACGAAGGCGTCCATGGACGGGTTCGCAATCGGCTTCGGCGACGGAGAGGAGCCCGAGTGCGACACCCGGGTTATCCGGGGTCGCATCGGCGACTTCTGCTTCATCAACACCTACGTTCCCCAGGGGAAGGCCGTCGATCATGCGGATTACGTCTTCAAGCACCGCTTCCTCGACAGGATGAAGGCGCTTCTCGAACGGGAGTACCTGACCTCGGAGAAGGTCGTCTGGGTGGGCGACATGAATGTGGCCCCCACCGACATCGACGTCACCAGCCCCGAGAAGAAGCGCGACCACCCGTGCTTCGCCCCGGATATTCAAAAGCGCTTCGAGGACGTGAAGGGGTGGGGTTTCATCGACCTCTTCCGGAAGTTCCGCCCCGGCGAAGGGGAGTTCACCTTCTTCGACTACAGGGTGAAGAATTCGCTTGAACGCAATATCGGCTGGAGAATCGACCACGTGCTGGTCACGCCCGCTCTGGAGAGCGCGGCGGTTGACTGCTTCGTCGACCGCGATCCCAGAGGGTGGGAGCAGCCCTCCGACCACGCGCCGGTTGTCGCCGTCTTCGATCTGTAGACCTTTTTGCGCACGAGAAAGCGGGGGAATCGCTCCCCCGCTTTCTTTTTCTCGTTTATCCGCTGAATGGGTTCAGCGGCTTTTCAGCAGCGCCTTCACCGCGTTGCGGATGTCGGTCGAGTCGCGCCCGATTGCGTTCGCGGCGTCGCGCATCTTGACGTTCGGATCGGTGTCCGCGGGCCATCCCGCCTTTTCGAGGATGGCGGCGACTTCAAGCCCGTACCCCGACGCTACCTCCGCGAGCGAGAAGCTCCCCTTCAGCTCGTCCGGGTTCGACGGCACGACGGCCTTCGGCTCGGAGGCCTTGGCGGGGTTGGCTGTGAAGTACGCCTTGAGCTGCTCCTTGAGTTCCTCGTCGTTCACGCCCTCCATCCGCTTGAGGGAAACGTTCGTCGGCGAGTCGGCGGGCAGCCCCGCGATCTCCAGGATTTTCGCAGGCGGAAGCTTCACCTGCGCAGCCACCTGTTCGATGTTCATCCATCCGAAAATACCGTCAACAGGGTCATTGAGCGCCTCGACCGACGTGGAGGCGAACGTCCGCCAGTATCCCGTAACCTTCGCCGTACCGTAGGCCGCGAAGTAGAGCCCCACGCCGAGCAGCCCGACCGCGAGCGCCGACAAGACCTTCTTTCCCGCCGCGGAGAACCGAAGCGTTTTTTCGACGGGGCAGCTCTCGGTGCAGCGACCGCAGGCGATGCAGTCGGCATCCGTCACCTTTTCAAGCGCCATGGGCGTGATCCCCATAGGGCACGACCGGTCGCACTTGGAGCAGGAGATGCAGGTCTCTTTGGTGCGCCGCACCTTGGTCAGGCTGAACTTCTGCAGGATACCGAGCGCGGCGCCCAGAGGGCAGAGATAGCGGCACCAGAAACGCTCGATAAAGAGCCCCGCGCCGATGACGACGAAGAAGAGCACGACGTACCCCCACGGCGAAGCCACCATCTCCTCCCAGCCGGAGGCAAGGTGCATCCACGAGACCCACGGATCGTACGAGCGCCAGGCGAGCGTACCCCATGTCCACGTGAAGTAGAGGATGACGGCGAGGACGGCGTATTTCACCATCTTTAATGCGCGGTCCAGGGCGGGAGGAAGCTCCCGTCGCCGTATTCCGAGTTTTTTGGCCGCGAGGTTGCAGAACTCGCCGATGCTCCCCAGAGGACAGATCCACCCGCAGAAGACCCTGCCGACCAGCAGCGTGATGCCCGCCACGGCGATGAAGAGGATCAGCGAGCTGGGGGCGACGCGGCGGAGCCAGGCGCCCGACGTCAGGTAGCTGTAGATGCTTTCAAGACCTCCCAGAGGGCAGAGAGAATCCACCGTAGGTATTCCCTCGGGGCCTCCTCCCAATGTTTGGTGCTGATACCCCACCCAACTGATATACGCCAGAAACCCGAACATGACGCCGTACCGGACGCGCTTCCATGTAAACAAAACAGATCGTCCCCTTTCATCGGAAATTTGCGTAAGAATAGCACGCTCCATTTTCTGTCGTCATTGTCGTTTCATACACCGGCCGGGTACGCCGAATGGCGGATGTCTCCGCTCCGCATCGCCTGCGAAGTCGGCTCGTTTTCCTGCGTGAGAACGTGAAACAGGGGGAGGAAGTGAATCCGAGCGCGTTTTCTTGTATAATCATTCGGGATTGTTCCGGGAAAATATGTCCAGGAAGGGGGAACAGAGAGAATGATCGATATCGGTATTTTTGTCTTTCCGGAAGTGGAGGAGCTGGACTTCGTCGGGCCTTTCGAGGTCTTCTCCGCCGCGAACAGCGTGGCGCCGGGGAGCGTCTCCGTGAAGCTCGTAGCCTTCGAGGACGGGCCTCTGACCGCTGCGAACGGTATGCGTTTCCTCCCCGACATCACGCCGGAAAGGAGTTCTCAGGAGGTTCTCGTCATCCCGGGAGGACAGGGCAGGCGTGTCGCCATGCGCGACCCTCGGGTGAAGCGCTTCGTCGCCGAGCAGTACGAGCGGGTGAAGTTTTTGGCGACGGTGTGCACCGGCGCTTTTATCGCGGCGGAGGCCGGGTTGCTGCGCAACATGGCGGCCACGACCCATCATCGGTATTTCGATGAACTGGACGCCTATCCCGGCGTGAAGGTCGTCCGGCGGAGGGTTGTGAAGCACGGCAGGATACTGACCGCGGGAGGCGTCAGCTCCGGCATCGAACTCTCGCTGTGCATCCTCGCGCTCCTTTTCGGCGGCGATCTCGCCAAGGCTGCCGCGGACTATGTCGAGTACCCGTTCCGGTCCGACATGTGCGTCGAGTATTAGGGAGGGACAGGCAATGAGCGTATCGCCGATGGCCGGTAAGCGGCCGGATCATACGATGTTGACGAACATTCCGGGACTGGTCGCGTCCTACTATACCTTCCGTCCGGACCCCGAAGATCCCCGGCAGCTTGTCGCGTTCGGCACGTCGGGGCACAGAGGTTCCTCGCTGAAAGGCTCCTTCAACGAGGAGCACATTCTGGCGGTCAGCGGCGCGATCGTCGAGTACAGAAAAAGCGCCGGTATTACGGGGCCGCTCTTCGTCGGTATGGACACCCACGCCCTCTCCGAGCCCGCGTTCCGTACGGCTGTGGAGGTCTTCGCAGCGGCGGGCGTGCAGACGGTGATCCAGAAGGGGTTCGGGTATACGCCGACGCCGGTGATATCCCGCGCCATTCTCCAGTGGAACAGGGGGAGGGCCGATGGTCTCGCCGACGGGGTGGTCATCACCCCGTCGCACAATCCGCCGGAGGACGGCGGTTTCAAGTACAATCCTCCCTCGGGCGGTCCGGCGGATCCGGCGATGACGGACGCCATCCAGAAGCGGGCCAACGAGCTGCTCCGCTCCGGGGTTGCTTCCGTGGGGAGGATTCCGTTTGAAAGAGCGCTCTCCGCCCCCTGCGTCCGCGAGGAGGACTATGTTGCGCCCTACGTGGACGATCTCGCCTCCGTCGTCGATATGGACGCCATCGCACGCTCCGGGATACGCATCGGCGCGGACCCTATGGGCGGTTCGGGCGTGGCCTACTGGGGCGCGATCGCCGAAAGGTACGGACTCGACCTCGAAGTTGTGAACCCCGCAGTCGACCCGACGTTCTCCTTCATGTCCGTGGACTGGGACGGCAAGATCAGGATGGACTGTTCCTCGCCCTATGCCATGGCCGGACTGGTGAAGCTGAAAGATACGTACGACATCGCCTGGGGGAACGACTCGGACTTCGACAGGCACGGTATCGTCGTCCCGGACAGGGGGCTTCTCCCTCCAAACGCCTATCTGGCGGCGGCCGTGGAGTATCTCTTCACGCACAGGCCCGGATGGAGCGCGGACGCGGCCGTCGGGAAAACGCTCGTCTCCAGCTCTCTGATCGACAGGGTTGCGCGGGAGGCCGGACGGAAGTGCGTCGAGGTGCCCGTGGGGTTCAAGTGGTTTGTCGAGGGGCTGCTGGACGGCTCGCTGGGCTTCGGCGGCGAGGAGAGCGCCGGGGCGTCCTTCCTCCGCAGGGACGGGACGGTCTGGAGCACCGACAAAGACGGCATCATCCTCAACCTTCTTGCCGCGGAGATGCTCGCCGTCACCGGGGAGCACCCGGGGAAGCGCTACGACTCGATCACGGCCCGTCTGGGGGAGCCCTTTTACGCACGTATCGACGCCCCGGCGTCGGCGGATCGGAAGAAGCTGCTCAAGACGCTCTCCCCCGACGACGTCAAGGCGTCGTCGCTCGCCGGGGAGCGGATCACGGCCCGTCTGACCGCCGCTCCGGGAAACGGGGCGCCCATAGGCGGGCTCAAGGTGACGTCGGAAAACGGCTGGTTCGCCGCCCGTCCGTCGGGAACCGAGGACGTGTACAAAATTTACGCGGAGAGCTTCCTGAGCGCCGAACACCTCGCACGCATCCAGAGCGAGGCGCGCAAGATGGTGGACGACGTCTTCGAAGCGGCGGGCGTCTGAATCGACTCGCTCCGGCCGAAAAGAGGAGGGCCTCCGCGCTTTTCCCGCCCGGAGGCCCGTTTCATGCGCACGCTTCGTTCCGTTGCTACGCCAGGGTGTCGACTCCTTCCGCGTGGACGTGCCCTTGTTCTCCGGCGTCGTCGGACACGTACCCGGCTTTGCGCAGATAGTCGTCGAAACTCCGTCTTTCTCCGTCTCTTCTCGGGCGCTCCTTCGCCGCCTTTCCAGTGATCCGCCCTCCCTGGGCCGCGATAACCGAAAGAACCGGAGACGCCTCGATACCTCTGTATTTTTGCATGGCGCTCCCCCCTTATACATTTATATCGGCGTTGTGCGAAGAGTACGTTAATTCGGTTGCTTCCTACGCGCCCGGGGGAAGAGTAAAAAAGCGGCCCGAGAGGCCGCTTTTTTGAGAATGTCGAGAAAAAACGCGATGAAAAAAGAAAAGGATGAAAAAAATCGATCAAGAGTGTCGTGTGGAGAAAAACTACGCTTCGTCGCTTTTGCGGGCCATACGCTTTTTCATAACGAGCATGACGACGCCGATCACGGCCATGATTCCAAGCCAAATAACGGTGGCGGTGTTCATACGTAACACCTCCTTTTCTCTGGACTTTGGAAGTACGGAAGTTCAAAGCTCAACCCCGGAAACCCGCGCGGACGAACGAGGCTGCATGAGTGAAAAAAGAGTCGGAGAACTGCATCTATGCTTCGTTCTTAAACTAACATAATTGGCGAGGTAATTCAAGTCAAAATGATGAATTTAGTCAATTTACTCTTTTTACTCTTCAGATATATATCAAAAGTGAAATTTGCATATTTTGGGTATGATTAGACTTCGAAATGCCTTTCCGTCCGAAATGAGAATGCATCGGGGCCATCGACAGATTGCGCCGTAGCTCGGGGCATCAGGACGGTTTGAGACGGCGCCTTCCGTGCCCTGCGGGTGTGCTGCGGGGATACGCAGCCGGACGGCTTCTCCGGAGGCGGATGCTCCTGAGCATGATCTCCGCGCCGAGCGCGATATCGTTGAGCGACGCGTTTTCGGCGGCGTTGTGGCTGACCCCTTCGTCGCAGGGGATGAAGAGCATTCCGGTAGGCACAAGAGGCGCGATCTTCATCGCGTCGTGCCCGGCGCCGCTCGCCATTTTCCGGAAGGAGACGCCCGCCGCTGAAGCGGCTTCGGAGAGGGACTCGATCATGGAGGGGGCCAGCGCGACGGGATCCATGGAGGAAAGAGTCTCCGTCGCGCATGAAAGGCCCCGGGAAGCGGCGGTGTCCGCAATGGCGCGCTGCACCCGTTCGACCGTTCTTCGGATGCTCTCCTTGTCTATGCCGCGGATATCGATACGAAGTTCGACGCTTCCGGGGACGACGTTGAGCGCATTCGGAACGACGTTGGCCACGCCCACGGTGGCCACCGTGGCGAAGCGTTTCTCTTCATGCCCCGCAGCCTCGGTCGCGAGGACGATCTCGGATGCCGCGCAGAGCGCGTCCTTCCGAAGATCCATCGGCGTCGCTCCCGAGTGGTCCTGGCGGCCGAGTATCGTTACCTTCAGGCGCACCGGGGCTGCGATGGCGGTGACCACACCCAGAGGTTCCTTCGCCTCGAAGAGTACGCGCCCCTGTTCTATATGCAGCTCCATGAAGTCAAGCGCATTCTCAAGTCCGCACGCCCCCGGCGAATATCCCTTGCGTATCATCGCGTCGTACAGGCTTTCGCCCGAAAGCGCGCGCGCGTTCTTCAGGTGCGCGATGTTCACGCTTCCGGCGATGACGCCGCTCCCCGCCGTGGCCAGGCCGTAGAGGCTGGATTCCTCCGCGCGGAAGGCGGCGACGCGCACGGGGAGCGATTCGTCCAGGCTGCGAAGGTTTTCCATCACCAAAAGACCCGCGAGCACTCCCGCAACGCCGTCGAACCGCCCTCCGCCGGGGACCGAATCCAGATGCGAGCCGATGATGTGGCACGGTTCCTTTTCCAGTCCGGGAAAGGAGAGAAACATGTTTCCCACGCAGTCTTCGGTTACGGAGAGGCCGATCTGCCGGGCGAATCCGGCCGTCGAGCGGAACATGAGATCTTCTTCGGCCGAGTAGGCCAGCCTGGTAACGCCGCCTTCGGGGAGCGCCCCGACGGGGGCGAGCGCCTGAAACCATTTTTTCAGAAGCGTTCTGTTCATGGGGTCACCTCGTCCTTGAAACGGTCGAAAGTTCTTGAAAATCTTTACTTCGCGCCTCCTCTGTGATAAAGTTATCACGTTGTAGCGTTTCAAAATATTCAACAAAAGGGAGTGTGAGGTACAGTGAAAAAAGTAATGATCTGCTTTCTCCTTGGGATTTTCGCGGTTCTCGCCGTAGCCGGCGGCGGCATGGCGCATCCTCCGTCCGATCTTGTGCTGTCCTACGCCCGTGCCGACGGGATGCTGACGGTAAGCGCGTCGCATTCCGTGCCGGACGGAAAAAGACATTATATCGAAAAATTCACGGTCTCGGTAGACGGGCAGAAATATTACGAGCTTGACGTCGGATTTCAGGTCGACAACAAAGAGGCGCTTGCCGTCTTCCATGTAGGCGATCTGAAAGCGGGTGCGGTCGTCGAGGTGTATGCGAAGTGCAACCGCGCCGGAGACATGAAAAAAACGCTTACCGTCGAGTAACCTCCCGCCAAGGAGCGGAAGAGAGGCGGAATGGGCGACTACGTGGATGCCCGGACGAACGCGGGGCGAAAGACGGACATCGAGGCGCGCGGTCTGGTGAAACGTTTCGGCGGCGTGGAAGCGGTGCGCGGTATCGATTTCGACGTTTTCGAAGGAGAATTCTTCGGTTTCCTCGGCCCGAACGGAGCGGGGAAGACGACGACGATCAACATGTTCACAGGGCTGACGCGCCCGGACGAAGGGACGATCCGCATCGGCGGAACGGACTGTACGAAGGACCCGCGTGCGGCCGGGCGCCTGATCGGTGTCGTACCGGACGAAAGCAATCTTTATCCCGAGCTGACCGGCTTCGAGAATCTGACGTTCTGCGCGTCGCTCTACGGAATGCGCAGAAGGGAGCGAAGAGACCGGGCAGCCGAGCTTTTGGGCGTGTTCGGACTGGGCAAGGCGGGGGACGGAAAGTTCGGAGCCTACTCCAAGGGGATGAAACGGAAGCTGACGATAGCCGCGGGGATCGTCCACCGTCCGCGTATTCTCTTTCTGGACGAGCCCACCACCGGCATCGATGTCGCAAGCGCCGGGCAGATACGCCGTCTGCTCGCCGATCTTCACCGGGAGGGGACGACGATTTTCCTGGCAACGCATTATATCGAAGAGGCGGAGCGCCTGTGCGACAGAATCGCCTTTCTGGTGCAGGGAAGGGTAGAGCGTATCGACACGGTCGAGAGGCTGCTGCAGCCGCTACGCGAGAAGCACGTTGTCCGGATCTCCTGCTCGTCCGTTTTGGACGACGTCCGACGCGCGCTCTCCGAGAACTTTCCCGAGGTTTCCTTCGCCTGTCTGGAGGTAGGGAGGATCCGCGCGGAAAGCGAGGGGCCGCTCCCTGTCGGCTCGCTTGTTCGTTTTCTTGAGGAGAACGAAGTGGAGGTTTTTGAAGCGGTGCGGGAACGACCTTCTCTCGAAGAGGTCTTCGTGCGCGTCACCGGCATAGAGGCCGGGGCGATGCGCGCCCCGCGTTCCTAAGCTTTTTTGCGGTTTCCAAGAAAAAAGACGTCCGGAGAACGGACGTCTTTTTTTGCGTGTTGTTTTATTTCGTTATGCCGACATGGCAAAGTCGCCCCACCTGTCGAAGTCGGAAGCGCTCTTCTCGCCGGAGTAGGCCTTCTCCGCCTCCTGTTTCGCCAGCTCGGAACGGGCGCGCATCTGGGCTGCGGAGGCTGCGGCCGCGACCTGAATGTCCTGCGGGGAGGGGGAGCCGGGGGCCAGCGCAGCACGCTTCACCTGCTCCATTATCTGGATGGTCTCCTCGGGAGTTCTCCCCTCCGGAGCGGAGATGGAAACTTCGCCGCCGACGATATACCGGGAACCGTCCGGCGCGGTGGCGTAGGTATAGGAGACCGGTCCGGCGTACTGCCCGCCGACCGCCTTGTGCGCCGCTTCGTGCGCGATGACGTCGCGCTCGATCGACTTCATCTTCGCGCGACTCTCGTCGGTGAGTTCGACCCGGTCGCCGTTTGTTCTGGATGGTTCTTTGCCTTTTACGGCGGATCTCCTTGAGGAACTCCCCTCCGGGGATTTGCCGGAGAGTTCGTCCTCTTTTTCCTTGTAGGTGACGGTGGCCCCGGTGATGTAGCGTCTGCCGTCGGGGCCTATCTCGTAATGGTAGACGGTGGAGGTGACGTCGCCCTGGTTCCGGATGGCCATCTCCTGCCGCATGACTTCACGCTCGGCGCGCTGCAGGCCTTCGCGCTGCGTTCTGTTCGCAGGCGGAACGACCGTTTTGATAGCGTTCACCGGCATCACTGCGGAAATTCCGGACATGACCGTCTCCTCCCTTCAAAAAAACTATCTATTCAGCGTATTATAGCACGCCCTTCATTTTTGTACATCGGGCGGGACGGCCGGGCAGTACTTCGAAAGCATCGCCTCCGCTTTCTCTCCGGAAAACGGTTTCGCGAGAAAATCCGTCATTCCCGAGGTTCGGCAGTGTTCCCGCTCTTCGGGCAGATCGCTGCCCGATATCGCGATTATAGGGAGCGACGAGTTCGCCGTTCCCGCGCCCGAGCGCCGTATGAGCGCAACAGCCTCGCATCCGTTCATATCCGGCATGTGCAGGTCCATGAAAACGGCGTCGTACTCCTCGCGTCGCAGCGCATCGAAGGCCTCGGCGGCCGATGCGGCTCCGTGCGGTTCGTATCCAAGATTTTTCAGAACAAACAGCGCCAGTTTGCGACTGACCGCGCTGTCGTCCACGACAAGAATTCGCTTCACTGCTGGTCCCCCGACTTTCCGCCGAAAAGGCGCATCGTAACTTCGTTGTATTCTCCTGAGTGCACACAACGTGATGAAGAACAACAAGAGTATAATACACTACAGGTCCGGAGGACGCCACGCGGACTGAAGATCTTTTCAATTTTCCGGAAAGAGGTGTTGGTTATGCGGCGGAGAAGAGCGGTTGTGATGATTTTAGGAGCGATGCTGTCGTGTTTTCTGTTCGCTGCGGGAGCATCGGCGATGGACGTGGAGCGGGGAGCGGAGAAGATTCATGCCGCCGCCGAGGGAAAACGGCCGTTTCCTGTCCTCTCGGCGGAGTACCCCGATATGACGGAGGCCGATTCGTATGCGGTGCAGAAGGCGTATTCTCTGAAACGCCTGAAAGGCGCCCGTCCGTCCGGCTTCAAGGCGGGCCTCACCACCGAGGCGACGATGAAGCGCTTCGGCGCGTCAACTCCCTTCGCAGCGCCTCTCTTTCCCGAAGGCGCGATGGACGGGAGCGTCGAGCGCGTCGTCGTCGAGCGCGCTTCGTTCGGCGTCTTGATGCTGGAGGCGGAGATCGCTTTCATCTTGGGCGAAGCGATTGAAGCCCCCCTGAAAGACGCGGCGGAACTCAGGGAGAAGGTGGCGGCGGTCGCTCCGGCGGTCGAGCTTCCCGATCTCTCCTTCACCGACATGAAGCTGCTGAAGGCGGTGGACATCAACGCTTCCGCCATCTCCTCGAAGGCGTGGATCCTCGGAAAACAGGTTCCTCTTGCGGACGCTCCCGACCTGAACGAACTGGTCCCGGTGGTGACCCTCGACGGCGCCGAGGTCAACCGCGGTAAAGGCTCCGACGCGCTCGGAGACCAGTGGAAGGCCGTCTTCTGGCTGGTGAACAAGATGCTCGAGGAAGGGTGGACGATGCGGAAGGGCGACGTCCTGCTCACCGGAGCGCTCGGCAACATGATTCCCGGCAAGCCGGGCGACTATGTCTACTCCATCGAACCGTTGGGTACGGTGCGTTTCGTCGTGAGGTAGGCTGGACGGGAGGAGTATCGGGGGTTGGTCTTGAACCGGCCCCTGTTTTTATTTTTATTATTTGTGCTGAATACTTCGACTTGACTTTTTCTCCTGTCGGCCCCATACTTATTTCTTAAGAATAATTTTATCGTAAATAAGACGCATTGACTCAGGGGTGTCGAGGAATGAGGATAGGCATTATCGGTCCGCCCAATCGCCTGGTTATGCTCAAGAGAGTGTCGGAAGAGTTCGCCGACGTCTCTTTTGATCTGTTCGAATACGTTCTGCCCTCCGAAGCTCCGGAAATCGTCCAGAAACATCAGGATGCTCTGGATGCCGTATTTTTCTCCGGTCATCTTCCTTATGCCCTTTCATTGAACGCGGTGCATCGCTCCAAACCCTGGGGCTATCTCTCGTTTTACTCGAGCGGTATTCTCCCCGCGCTTCTTGAGGCCAGACGCTACACGCTCGGGCGATTTCGGACGAGCGTGGACACCCTTCCCGAAAAAGAAATTTGGAGCGAGCTTGACGGTTCGTCGCTTGAAATAGACGCTATATATGCGCATTCAAAGGGTATTTTTCGTTTCGATATCGACGAGGTCGTCGCCTTTCATCAAACGCTCATTTTCGAGAAGAAGACCGATTTTTGTCTCACCTGCGTCGAGGCCGTGCACGAACGTCTTCTGAAGCTGGGGGTTCCGTCGTATCTCGTGACGCCGAACAGGTATTTCATGCGCGATTCTCTGGAAAAGATCATTCTGGAAGTCCGGGGAAAAAGCAGCGAACACCTTCTCAGCGTCGTCGGTATCTACAGGCTGGTCGATTCGTCGAAAAACAGGCGCTGGTATGAAACTGCGATGCTCGCGTTGAATGCGCATCTGGTGGAGTTCGCCAAAAGGCGGCGTATCATGGTGATACCGAGGGACATGTCCAGTTTTCAGACCATCGAGACAATGGGGCAGTTTCTTGTGGGAACGGACAATTTTTCGGACTGTTCGTTCATATCGAAATTACGGTCGCTCTGCGACTTCGAGCTTTCGATAGGTTTCGGGGCGGGAGCGAGCTTGAGCATCGCCGAGGAGAAGGCGCTCGAGGCTTTGGATATGGCGGGGGAGCGTCGCGACGTGTGCTACCTCTTCGACGGGAAGGAAGTCAGGGAGCTGGGGAATCCGAACGCCGGAGTGCTGAAGTTCGCTTTCCCGGATCGGGAGATGCTGCTTCTTGCCGACAGGCTCGGCGTCAACGCATCCACCCTCTCCCGCTACCTTCGGGCGTTGGCCTGTTTCGACGGAGTGTTTACCGCATCCGATTTCGCGAAAATGGTCGGCATCCAATCGAAAAGTTCGCGGAAGATCGTCAGGATGCTTCTGAGGGAAAAACTGATCGTCGAAAGCGGCACTCTGTCCCGTGCATCCCGAGGACGGCCGCAGGCATTGTACGTTTTCGCTAGTGATGCGGATGCTCTTCGGAGTGCGTCCCATCAGAGCATGCCGAGGAGGTGAGAGCGAGGGCACAAGATGGTTTGCGCATGTTTCGGCGGGATTTGAGATTCGACATCTGAGAGGAGATGAAACGTATGCAGAAAGTAATGTGTGGGAAAAAGGTTCTGGGGTTGCTGTTGCTCTCGTTGTTCATGGTTTCGTTGTGCATAGTTCCTTCCGAAGCCGCTCCGCAGTACCGTTGGAAACTTGGTATTCCGTGGTCGCGCCCGGCGGTCGATGAAAATCTGAAGCTGTTCTGCCAGCTTGTCGAAGAGTACTCCGGCGGCAAGATCGAGGTCCGCTACTACCCGGACGGCCAGCTCGGGACCCATGACGAGACGTTCCACGGCGTGCGCAGGGGGGACATCACCATGGGCCTCTTCTCTCCGTACGTCAATCTCGTCCCCGGCGGCATGATCAACTGGATGCCCTGGAGCACCGAAAACTGGGATGCCGCAGCGATCCTTTACGAACACGACAAAGGAATCATCTGGAAGGCCACCGAGGCGGCGTATAACGAGGTCGGCATGCACCAGGTCCTCAACATCATGTACGGCTCGTACGGCGTGGGAAGCAAGGTTCGTCCGATCAGAACTCCCAAGGATTTCGACGGTCTGCGCTTCAGAGTTTCAGCTTCGCTGGCTTCCGTCAGGGTGTTCGAGAACATCATCAAGAACGCGAACGTCAATATGACGCTCGAAACGATTCCCTGGGCCGACCTCTACAACGCGCTCTCCAGAGGTGTCGTCGACACGATATGGAGTATGTGGCCGTCGCTGATCGACGAGCGTCACGGCGAAGTTCTGAGCTACTACTCGAACCTCAACTGGACGTGGGACTGCAACAACCTGGTGATCAACAAGAAGATCTGGGACGAGCTTCCCGAAGATCTGAAGGAAGCGGTTCGCAAGGCTGCCAGGGTCGCCGAGGAGAAACAGTTCGAGAAGCAGAAGTCCATCGAAAGCGAGTATATCGAGAAGGTGCGTAGTCTTCCGGGGATGACCCTTGTCGAACTGACCTCCGAGGAGCGGGAGGCGTTCCGCAAGATGTCCGACATGCCGAAGATCTGGGACGAGCTTGCGAAGCCCTGGCTGGAGAAAGCCTTCCCCGGAGAGAATATGCAGGAGAAGATGCTTGCGGAGATCGAAAGAGTGCATAAAGAGGTAGAGGCGGCAAAGAAGAAGTAAATCCCGTCCGGAACTCTTTTTTCAGAGGCACGGGCGGGAGGAGCACGTTCCGCCCGTGCCTTGTTTCTCGTTGCAGACCGCTTTCGGATGCGCTGTTTTGCGGGAGTGCGACCGGTGTTCATCACCTTTGATTCTACGCCGGGTTGTTTCTTGATACGCCTCCTCCTGCCGTCTGAATAGGGTATTTCTTGCGATAAGGGGAGGTTGTGCCATGGGAGCGTTTTTCAAGAAGTTTTTCGCTTTTCTCGCCATCCTGGAGAACATACTCTGCACGCTGGGGCTTCTCGGGACGACATTTATGATTACATTTCAGGTGCTCAACCGATTCTGGCTGCGCCTGAACATCCGATGGATCAACGATTTCTCGCTCTTTGTCTTCATCTTCTTCGTCTTCTTCGCGATCGTGGTGACGACGCGGGACGACGGCCATACAAGCGTGGACATGCTGGTGGACCGCGTTTTCGAGAACAGGCCGAAGGGACGGGCGATCTACGTGCTCTGCACCAGAATCGTGTGCATCGTCACGATAGGTCTTTTTCTTATTCCCGCATGGCACTTCGCAGTGGATGCGTATAACTTTCCTCAGCCGGGCAATCTGGTGCGATGGTTCAACGAGAGCTGGCTGATGGAGAGTCTCTTTGTCACGATGTGTCTCAGCTTTCTGCATCTGGTGTATAACGTGATCATCGGTTTTGGAAAGATCTCTGAAATGGGTGTGGTTGCGGAAGGCGCGTCTTCGGACCGCGTAGCGCAGGAGAAGGGGGAGTAGGCTCATGGAGTTCGGTATTGTAGCGGCTCTTGCCGTTTTCGTCCTGGTTATCGCCATAGGCATCCCTCTTGGATGGGGATTCCTGAGCAGCACGATCGTCGGCCTGTGGGGGCTCGACCAGCCTCTCAGCTTCATCGCAGGGACGTTTTATCACTCCATTAATAACTATATCCTGATGGGGATCGCTTTCTTCATATTCGCCGGCTCCCTGATCGCCCAGGCCGGACTTGCGGAGAGGATTGTCCGATTCTCCTACGCGATGGTCGGAAAGCTCCGCGGCGGCCTGATCGTCGTGGCGATCATCGCATCCGTCATCATGGGAGCGCTCACGGGATCCTCCCTGCCGGTCATCTCCGCGCTCATTCCGCTGCTCGTTCCGCAGCTCGAACGGTACGGGTACAACAGGGTCTACACCACGTCCGTCCTCTGCTCGTGCAGCTTTCTGGGATACCTGATACCGCCGAGCGTCCCCGCGATGATCTACTGTCTCATCGCGCAACAGTCCGTCGCGGCGATGTTCCTGGCGACGGTCTTCCCCGGGCTTCTCCTCGCCGCCGGGTACATGATCGTCAATCACTTCATCTGCCGGAAGTACATCGACGAGTCGAAGACTCCGCCTATGCTGGAGCCCTCGCTTCGAAGAAAGGAACTCTTCTCCGCCACATGGTCCGCTATTCCCGCTCTCGGAGCCCCCGGCGTCATTCTGGCCGGTATCTACGGAGGTTTCTTCACGCCGAACGAGGCGGGAGCCATCGGCGTCGTCTACTGTCTGTTCGTAGGCTTTCTGATCTACCGCGATCTGACGATGAATCGCTTCTGGACGGCCATTTACACCGCTGTCCTCACCGTGGGCATGATCAACCTGATGATCGCCACCGGGACGGTCTTCACCAGGCTGCTGATCCGCGAGGGCGTAGCGCAGACGGTGGCCGAGATCGTCCTCGGGTTGTTCCAGAGCAAGGTGATGATCCTGATCATGATGAACGTCTTCCTGCTCATTCTGGGCATGTTCATCGACGGCGCGCCCATCATGATCCTCGCCGTGCCGATCATCCTGCCGCTCATACGGCAGCTCGACGTGAACCTCATCCAGCTCGGCGCGATCGTCATCGTGAATATAGGGTTGGGAGTGGTGACGCCGCCCTTCGCTATCTCGATGTTCGTCGGTTCGCGCCTCGCCGATGTGAAATATATCCAACTGGTGAAGCCTATGATGCTGTTTCTTCTTCTCGTCGGCATCCCCGTCCTTCTGCTGACCACCTTCATTCCTGCGATCTCCTGCTGGCTTCCGACCGTGATGCTCGGTATAGAGACGGTCGGTTCATGGTGATCCGCGATCAAGCCGGGAAGGACGAGGAGGCTATCATGAAAATGCGAGTGCTTATCGGGGAGCTGAAACACGAGACGAATTCGTTCATCGAACGCAAAACCGACCGGCGTTCCTTCGAAGAGTACCACTTGAAACTGGGAGACGAAGTAGTCCCATACTTCGAGGGTGTCGAGACGGAACTCAAAGGGATGATGACCGCCTTTTCGGAAGACGGAATAGACTTTCTCCCCGTCATCGGCGCGGAGGCGATGCCGGGCGGGCCTGTCGCCAGGGAGTTTTTCGATTTCGCCAAAGGAGTTCTTCTCGAAGCCCTGCGCAACGAAGCTCCTTTCGACGGCGTTCTGCTGGCCCTGCACGGAGCGATGGTCGTCGAGGATTCCTTCGACGCCGAGGGGGAGCTGCTCTCCGCGATACGCGAAGTCGTCGGCGCGGACATGCCCGTGATGATCACGCTCGATCTGCATGCCAACGTGACGTCCGAGATGCAGCGGTGCGCAACGGCGACAGTCGGTTACGATACATACCCCCATGTCGATATGTATCTTCGGGGGTATGAAGCGGCGAAGATAATGGGAAGGACGCTCCGCGGCGAGATTCGCCCCGTGATGCGCCATCGGCGCGTTCCGCTCCTTTCCCCGACCATTCCTACCTCGAAACGGCCGTACGCCGGGATTATGGACGGAGTAAGGGAGATGGAGCAACTTCCAGGAGTCGTATCCGTCTCGGTGATGCATGGTTTCCCGTGGTCCGACATACCGGAGGTCGGCGTCTCCGTCGTCGCTGTGACCGACGGGAACGAGGCGCTTGCGGAATCGCTCGTCGAGGAGTTGAGCGGACGTATATGGAGCGAACGCGCGTTCTTCCGCAAGGATCTTCTCCCCCCCGACGAGGCTGTGCGCCGGGCGCTTGAATCTCCTCTGAGCCCGGTTGTGCTGGCGGATACCTCCGATAATCCGGGAGGAGGCGCTCCGACCGACGGAACCCAGCTGCTTGCCGAGATGCTGCGGCAACAAGTACAGGATGCCGCCTTTGCGCTGATAGTCGACCCGGAGAGCGTCGATGCGGCGATCGGGGCAGGCGTCGGGCAGCGCGTGCGCCTGCGTCTAGGGGGGAAAACGGCCCCGGGAAAGCATCATGGAGTTCCTCTCGATGTTGAGGGGAGAGTGCTCACGATAGCCGATGGACGGTACGTTATCCAAGGCCCGATGTGCACTGGACTCCCCATCGAAATGGGACGAACCGTCGTTGTGGATATCGACGGCGTTGAAGTCGTTATTACCGAACGTCGCACCCAGCCCTGGGACGCCGAGGTCTTTCGGCGATTGGGTATCGAACCTGGTAATCGGAAGATCCTTGTGGTCAAGTCGGCGGCCCATTTCAGGGCTTCTTTCGAGCCTATCGCGAAAGAGATTTTCGAGGTCGATCTGCCGGGCCTCGTCTCGAATAATTTTATAAATTTTCAATTTAAAAACATTCTCCGCCCGGTATTCCCGCTGGACGGACAGGACTGAGTCCGGAGGTGTCGTGGTGTCGGAATTTGATCTTGTTGTACGAAACGCGCGTATAGTCGACGGGGCCAACACTCCGTGGTTTCGAGGAGACGTAGGCGTGCGCGGAGGAAGAATCGAGTATGTGGGGTCCTTGCCAGAAGGCGTAGTTGCCGCTTCGGTGGTCGACGCGGAAGGCCGTGTACTCGCTCCCGGCTTCATCGACATGCATACCCACAACGATTTTCTGCTGCTGAAGGAGCCCGCGACGGTCCCCAAGCTGAAGCAGGGGGTCACCACCATCATGATCGGACAGTGCGGCATCAGCGCGGCCCCGATCGCGGAGGACAAGGTGGAGCTGCTGAATTCGTACACCGGTTTCATCATGGCGGGAGCGACCCCTCGATGGAACTGGCGCTCCTTCGGCGACTATCTCGACGTGCTGGACGAGCTTGAACTCGGTGTCAACGTGGGGTCGTTCGTCGGGCACGGAACGATTCGGCTCAACGTCCTCGGCTTCGAGAGCAGAAAACCGACGGAGGCGGAGGTCGCGAAGATGCGCGACCTCGCGCACGGGGCAATGGAAGAAGGGGCCTTCGGTATGACCAGCGGGCTCATTTACGCTCCCGGAGTCTATTCGACCGACGAGGAGGTCGAAGAGATCGCGAAAGGCTTGACGAAACGGCAGGGAGTGTATCTCTCCCATATGCGGAACGAATCCGCCGACGTCGTCAAATCGGTTCAAGAGACGATCTCCGTGGCCGAGAGAGCCGGAATTCCCGGACAAGTGCTTCATCACAAGGCGTGCGGGCGCAAAAACTTCGGCAAGGTCCGCGAGACTCTCGACGTGCTGGAAAAGGCTCGATCCAGAGGCGTGGACATGACTGTCGATCAGTACCCCTACGCGGCCAGCAGCACCACGCTTCGCAGCATTCTTCCTCCATGGGTTCACGAAGGAGGAGTCGCCAAAGTTCTCGAACGCCTCTCCGATTCCTCGCTTCGCGAGCGCCTGAAACAGGAGATCCTCACCACGGAGGGCTGGGAGAACATGCTGCTCAGCAGCGGAGGCCCGGAAGGCGTTATGGTGGTGTATACCCCCATGACGCCGGAGTACGAGGGGAAAACGCTGCCTGTCATCGCCGCTATGACGGGAAAGGAACCTCTCGACGCGGCGTTCGATATCATCGTGGCGAACAAAGGTTCCGATACGGCATGCTACTTCATGCTCGACGAGGACGATGTACAGTACGTTATGAAACATCCGCTCGTCATGGTTGCCTCGGATACTATTCCCTCCGCGCCGGGGGCGAAGTGCCATCCGAGGACGAACGGGACGTTTCCCCGCGTTCTCGGCAGATATGTCCGGGAGGAAAAGACCCTTCGTCTCGAAGAGGCCGTTTGGAAGATGAGCGGTTTCCCGGCGGCTCGGCTCGGGCTGTCGAAAAAAGGGATCATCAGGGAAGGAATGGACGCGGATCTCGTCATATTCGACCCGGAGACCGTCATCGACGGCGCGACGTTCGAGAACCCTTTCGGAGAACCGAAGGGCATTTCGCACGTCTTCGTGGCGGGACGTCTGGCAATGCGGGACGGCGAGTACACCGGCGCCGCCGCGGGGAAGGTGCTTCGAAAAGCGTGATCGCAAATGCGCTGAAGAGCGGGGTTCTCTCCAAGAGGCCCCGCTCTTCGCTTGTTTGCGGTTGGTAGCTCTTTTTCCGCTTGGAGAACGATATCCTTCGTGTTCACATGCCCGCAAGCCTGTCGAGCGCTTCCCCGACGAGGCGGAAGAGCTTCCACTCGTCCATCGGCGTCGCTCCTATCGAGCGATAGAAAGTGATCGCAGATTCGTTCCAGTCGAGCACCGACCACTCGAACCGGCCGCACCCGCGCTCCTTCGCGGTGCGTGCGAGGTGGACGAGCAGAGCCTTTCCGATTCCCTTCCCCCTCATCTCGGGCTTCACGTACAGATCCTCCAGGTAGATCCCCGGGCGCCCGAGGAAGGTGGAGAAGTTGTGAAAGAAGAGCGCGAAGGCGACGGGAGCCCCCTCCCACTCGCCGATAAGAACCTCGGCGGCGCGCCGTTCGCCGAACAGGTGCGCTTTCAGCCCGTCCTCCGTGGCGACGACGTCGTCGAGCATTTTTTCATAGACGGCGAGTTCGCGGATGAACGAGAGAACGAGCGGGACATCATGTTCCTCGGCGTCCCTGATGATCAGGCTGGGTAGATCGGTCGGATAGCGCATACGGTTCCACCTTTCCCGGCGGTGAACGGCTCTTGTGCCGCGAGTCGCCGTCTGAATTTCCGGCAATTATACCAGAGGAGCGCGCGCTTTCCCGACCTTGCTCCGGGGAGAGCTTCTTTTCGCTTTACATCTGCGAATGGGGCAAATACAATGCCTGTGGCGTCGTGATGAAACAACCGCTTTCCGATGATCGGCCGGTCGGGCGGAGGCGTTTTTTTGCAATGTCGATGGATGTACGAACTCGCCGAAACTTCTCTCAAGGAGGGCTTCGATGATCAGTTTGACAAAGATGCTGCTCGGTCGCGAGCATTTCGGCGACCGTCTGCGCTACAAGCGCGGAACGAACGGCGCGGGCGCCGCCGACGGAACGGGCCCCGTGGTCGTCTGGAACTGCACCCGCGCCTGCAATCTCTTCTGCCGCCACTGCTACGCCTCCGCGACGCAACGAGCCCGCGAGGGCGAGCTTTCAACGGGCGAGGCGAAGGATTTTCTGGATTCGCTCGCGGTTTTCAACGTTCCCGCGCTGTTGCTCTCGGGCGGTGAGCCGCTGCTGCGGAGCGATTTCTTCGAGCTTTTGGAGTACGCCCGCGTACTTGGATTGCGCGTCGCGCTCTCCACCAACGGAACGCTCATCGACGAACGGACGGCCGCGCGCATCGCGGAGCTTGGCGTGAGCTATGTCGGCATCAGTCTCGACGGATCGCGCGAGGTCAACGACGCCTTCCGCGGGGTCGACGGCGCCTACGACAGGACGATCGCCGGGTTCAGGAACTGCCGGAAGGCGGAGCAGAAAACGGGATTGCGTCTTTCCATGACCCGGAGCACGCTGCGGGATCTCCCGGATATCTTTCGCCTCGTCGAGGAGGAAGGTATAGCCCGCGTCTGCCTCTACCACCTCGTCCCGTCCGGGCGCGGATCGGAACTTTCCGGCGAGGAACCATCGCAGGAGGAGAAACGCGCCGCTTTGGATTTCCTCGCGGAGAAGACGTTCGACCTCTCCGCGCGAGGCGTGGATACCGAAATCCTCACCGTGGACAACCACTGCGACGGCATCTACCTTTATCTTCGGGAGAAAGAGCGGGGAGGGGACCGCGCCGCCGAGATGCTCGAACTGCTCTCCGCGAGCGGCGGAAACCGCTCCGGCACGGCTATCGGCGCGGTCGACTGGGATGGGGACGTCCATATAGACCAGTTTACGCGGGACGTAGTCCTCGGCAACGTCCGCGAGAACGACTTCTCCGAGATATGGCGGGGAGAGGCCGATGCGTTTCTGCATCGCCTGCGCGACCGGAAACGGCATCTCCGGGGCAGATGCCGTACCTGCGGGTGGCTTGAGCAGTGCAACGGCAATCTCCGGGCCAGGGCGCTCGCCGCCGGAGATTTCTGGGGTCCCGACCCGGCTTGTTATCTGACCGACGACGAGATCTCCGGAGGAAGATCGTGCTGATCTCCTGGAACACGACGCGCCGCTGCAATCTCTTCTGCAGGCACTGCTACAGGGAGTCCGGCCCCGGTGAGGACGGTCGCGGAGAGCTGTCCGCAGCGGAGGGAATCGAGCTGATCTCCTCGATCGCGGAGGCCGGTTTCCGCCTGCTCATCCTCAGCGGGGGCGAACCGCTCTTGCGCGAGGATATTCTCGAACTTGTGGCCGCGGCCCGCGACTGCGGACTCGTCCCGGCGATGGGGACGAACGGGACGCTGCTCACTGAAACAGTTGCCCGCGAACTGGCGACGGCCGGTCTCCGGGGGATCGCGATCAGCGTGGACAGTTCGGACCCGGAATACCACGACGCATTCAGGGGCAGAGCGGGGGCCTACGAGTTGACGCAGGCGGGAATTCGCAACGCCCTCGCCGCGGGGTTGAGGGTGCAGATCAACCTGACGCTGACGGAGAAAAATCTGGACGAGTTCGACAGGATGGTGGACTTCTACGAGTCGAGCGGCGTCCACGCCGTCCACCCGTTCTTCCTGGTGTCCACCGGACGGGCGCGCTCCATGCCGGAGGAGGAGCTGCACTCAGGGGCCTACTTCGGCATGATACGGAAGATACTGGAACGACAGGCGACCGCGGCGCTCGAACTCAAGCCCACCTGCGCGCCGCAGTTCATGCCGATGGCGAAGGAGATGGGAATCGCGCAGCGTTTTACGCGCGGCTGTCTCGCCGGGGTCTCCTACTGCTGTATTCTGCCGAAAGGCGAGGTCCACGTCTGCCCCTACCTGCCGGTGGAGGCAGGAAACGTCAGGAGGACGCCCTTCGCCGATATCTGGCGCGAGAGCGAGGTCTTCGCGGAGTTGCGCGACTTCTCGCGCTACGAGGGGCGGTGCGGCGCATGCGAGTATGTCGCGATCTGCGGCGGGTGCAGAGCGCGCGCGTTCTCCTACACTGGAAACTATATGGCGGAGGAGCCCTGGTGCTTCAGGAGCGGGACATGGACGCCGTCGACCGAAAGCTGATCAACCTGCTGCAGGAGGGGCTCCCGCTGGAAAAGAATCCGTTCGGCGCGCTCGCCGCGAGCCTCGGAATATCCCGGGAGGAGATCGTCGAGCGTATCGGCGCCTTGCGGCGGAAGGGGATCGTCCGCCGTCTCGGCGGAGTTTTCGACTCGCTCGCCATGGGGTACTCGAGCATGCTCGTCGGCGCGCGCGTCCCGGAGGGTGTCTTCGGGGACGCCGCACGCTTCGTCAACGCGCACCCCGGCGTGACGCACAACTACCGCAGGAGCGGCTTCCTCAACATGTGGTTTACGCTCTCGACAGTGTGCGACGAAGAGCGAGACGTGTTTCTGGAGGAGCTGCGGCGGCGTTTCGGCCTGACGCACGTCTTTCCTTTTCCCAGAGTGCGGAGCTTCAAACTGCGGGTCTTCTTCGACATGGAGGGAGCGTGAGGGCTATGGACGATGTGGACCGGCGGCTGATCGCGAAGCTTCAGGGGGATATCCCTCTGACGGTCGACCCGTACCGGACGTTGGCCGATCATCTCGGCGTCTCCGAGGACACTGTGGTCGGGCGGCTGCAAGCGCTCCGCGCGTCGGGGAAGCTGAAGCGGATCGGCGCGGTGCTGCGGCATCAGAACTCGGGGTACGCGGCGAACGCGATGGTCGTCTTCAAGGCTCCCCCGGACGAGGTGGAACGCCTGGGCGGGCTGTTGGCGGAGAGCCCGCTCGTGAGCCACTGCTACGAACGCGTCCCCTGCGCGGAGTGGCCGTACACGCTCTATGCGATGATGCACGGCAGGGACATGGCGACGATCGAGACGTTCGTCCACAGCTTCGTCCTGGAGCACGGGGTGGAGAGATTTGCGGTGCTTGAGAGCCGGGAGGAGCTGAAAAAGACGAGCATGCTCTTCTTCGGCGGTCCAAACGACCGGGAAACGTTGTGAAAGAGGGCGAGCCCCTTTTCACGGCGTTTCCCGGAGAGAACGGCGCTGTACACATGCAGGATGAAAGAGCGCAAATCCGCCGCTCTCTTTCGTCCGGCATGTGTATACTTACTTGTTCATGGAGATGATCAAGTTCACCATCTTCAGGAAATGCTCATTAAGCGCTTGAGTAACGTCTTCTCCTTTCGCGACTTTGTCTCTGATCCCGTGGATGAAGAATCTCCACTCGTCGTTCACTCCGGCCTCGTAGAATTCGCTGTATCTGAAGCCCTCCTTCTGAACGCTGTACACCGTGCCGTCGACGAGGCTTCTGGGCGTCGCATCCGCTCCCATGAGGAATGGAATCGAGTAGCCGTACGCTGGGAGCGTGACGAAGACGGTCGTCAGTATTTCGGGGTGTTCCGGGTCGATGAGGATCGTCGCGCTCGACTGGGCTCTCGCGAGGTTCCACATAGCGGGGTGTTTGGACACCTTGGGAGAATTCGCCAACTCAAGAGAGATGTTGCCGTAGTTGGCCACGAGGGCGTCTTCCGGCGTACCGTAATCGTTTTCCCGGTGTACGGTGAAGTAGATTCCTTTATAGCTTTTCTCGCCGTGTTTCAACGCGGGATCGATCTGTTCCTCGACGATCTTGTAGCAGTCGTCGGCTATCTGCAAAATCTTTCCCTTCGCGTCCACGAACAGGTAGTTCGTACCCCATTTCCCGCTGGCGATGTACCCTTTTTCAACGAACGAATGGAGCGTTTCCCTTGCCTCGTCGACGTCCTTGCAGTGCTCGGCGATGTACCTCGGCACGTAGTGGTTCATGAATCCGTCGTATTTCGGCGGGTCGACGAGAGGAAGGTCTCCTTTGTACGGCCCGACGTAGCACTCCCTGTTCTGCCACTGAACAGGCACGTCCGCCGCACCTGCGAGCCCCTTCTCGTTCACGAAGAACGAAACACCGGTATCGGCGGTACCCATTTCACCGAAAAACTTGTAGGGTTGCCTGTCGGCGCCCTCGACCCCGACAATCCGTTTCAGATAACCGGACTGAAGATCCGGAGCGGTTTCCCGTGTCTTGTGGAAGATGATTTGTCCGTTTTTCGTGGCGGGCGCGGTGATGGCGAAGGAAGTGCACCCCACTCCCTTATAGAGAAGTGCAAGATCTCTGTATCTTCCGAAGGTGAAGGCAATGTACAGTTCTTTGTCGATTCCGACCGTATCGGCTATTGCGTTGAGTTCGTCGATCCAATAGGAGCAGTTGATTTTTCCCGAGAGTTCGATCGAAAGTTTCGCGAAACTGCGGAGCTGCTCTTCTTTTCCCTCGGCACGGGAAAGAAAGGCGTTGTACGCTTTGACGATGGAATCTCTGTTGACCTCTCCCCACATTTTCCCAACTTCGCTTGCGGTTCCTTCGAGGACAAGCGCATCCCCTGCGGTAACCGCGGCAAAAGAAGCCGAACCGAAAAGAAGCAGAAGAGCGAATACCGATACCATTATACGTTTCATGCATACCCCTCCTATCAATCTGTAGTTCCGTTATGCTGCTTTGAACGACCTCGACGCCGTCCAGTCCGCCGAATCGGCAGATGGAGGACTTACTCGACGAACCGGGGCAGATACTCTTTTTCCAACTCGCGGAAGCGCTCGAAACCGACGAGGTCTTTGAAGTCTGAGAATGCGGCGACCAAGTCCGTTCTGCCTTCGGCTATCCTGTCTCCACTGATTGCGCTCAGATAGTCCAACACTCCCTTCACGGCCGCGAAGAGCGGGCCGACCGGAATACTCACTCTCCCCACTCCAAGCTCCCTGAGGACGTCTATGGAGACGAGCGGCGTTTTTCCTCCCACGACGGCATCCATGAGATTGATGCTCACGGGAGCATGAATTTCTTTCACGGCTTGTTCGATCTGCTCCAGCGAGCGGGGCGCTTCCACGAAGATGAGATCTGCTCCGGCCTCGGCGTAGAGATTGGCGCGGCGTATCGCCTCGTCGATTCCGGAAACGGCGATAGCGTCGGTGCGCGCATTGATGACGAAGTCGGGATCGAGTTCGTTCCGAGCGCTTACGCACGCCTTGATCTTCAGCGCCATCTCCTCCGCAGGAATGATCTGCTTTCCCTCCAGATGTCCGCATCGTTTCGGGAATACCTGATCCTCGATGTTCATCCCGGCCGCTCCCGCCTTGATGAACTCTTGTGTGACGTATATGGCGTTGATACTGTTTCCGTAGCCGGTGTCGGCGTCCGCCATGACGGGGATGGCGACCGCGTCCGCGATGTTTTTGGTGAAGTGCAGCACATCGCCGAAGCCGAGAAAAGCCATGTCCGGCAACCCCAGATACGTCGCGGAGAGGCCGAAACCGCTTACCTGAAGCGCTTTGAAACCGCTTTTTTCGATAAGTTTCGCCGATATGGCGTCGTGCGCTCCCGGGCAGACGAGGGCTTTTTGTTCGAGTATCATTTTTTTGAGCTGTGTCGTCTTTTTCACGGACAAGACCTCCTTAGTCAGTGCGATACACTGTTTTGGCGATGCGAAGAGTGAACGACGGGGAAGAGTTTTCTGTCGACAAGGAACGCCGCTCCCGTGACCGCCAGTCCGGCAACGGAGAAAAGCGTTTGGGGGAAGAGGAGAAGGAGGCCGCCGATTACAAAAGCCCCGCAGATGAGGAGATTCAGGAACGGACTGTCTCTATGGCTGAAGAGGCCGTAGGCGATGCAGACGGCCCCGACGAGGCCTGTCGCGCCGTGGCTGAGAATGCTCGTCATCGACGCCCTGCCGACAAGCGCCGGGTTCAGAGCGAAGAAGTAGGGGAGAATGAAAGCCACCGCTCCCAGGCGCACCGCGAAAAACCCTGTCTTGACCCAATCCGCCTTCGCAATACCCGCCGCCGCAACGGCCGCCGTGCATGTGGGAGGGGTGACGCCTCCGAGAATGGCCCAGTAGATGAAGAAGAGATGAGCCGCCACGGGATCGATCCCGAGTCGTAACAGCGGGGGGACGAGGATGGAGACGGAGAGCACGTAGGTCGGCACCACCGGAAGCGACGTTCCGAGAAGAAACGGGACGGCGGTGGCGATGGCGAGGGAGAGGTAGATGTTGGTCCCTCCCACCTGGAGAATGACTCCGCTGATCTTCGGCGCTATTCCGGTGATGCCGATGAGGTTGACGAGCATGCTCACCGAAACAAGTATCGGGACGATCTGGGCGACGTCGCGCCCGCCCTCGGAGAGCGCGGAGAGAATCAGCCGGAATGTTTCGCGGACTTTCTTTTTGACGACCCCTACAAGGAGAAAGACGCCGAGGGCCGAGATGCACGCATAGAATCCGGCGAGTTGAAGCGGCTGCCCCTTGGCGATGAGGTAGAGCAGCAGTCCCGTGGGAATGACGAGTCCCGCCATGCGCTCCAGCGTGAGGATGTCGCTCCACTTGGGGATCTCCTCGGAAGGAAGTTTGTCGATTCCCATACGCACGGTGCGGAAGTGGACGCCGCTGAAGACGCCGGTGTAGTAGAGCAGGCACGGGAGGAGCGCGTACCCGATGATATGAAAGTAGGAGATGTTCAGAAACTCGGCCATCATGAAGGCCGTGATGCTCATGATGGGAGGGGTGATGCCTCCGCCCGACGACGCGATGGCCTCCACGGCCGCCGCGAATTCCGGCCTGTAGCCGAGGCGTTTCATCAGCGGGATGGTGTAGTTTCCGGTAACCATCACATTGGCCACGGAGCTTCCCGAAATGCTGCCGAAGAGCGCGCTGGAGACGACGGCGGCCTTGGCGGGGCCTCCGGTGAAGCGGCCGGTGATCGCGAGCGCGATGTCGATGAAGGTCTTCCCTCCGCCGGTAGCGGAGAGAAGCGATCCGAAGATGATGAACATCGAGATGAACGTGGCCGACATCCCCGTGACGCTGCCGAAAATTCCAAGCGGCGAATAGTAGAGAGAGTCTATGACGTATTGGAAGTTTATTCCGCGGAGCTTCCACATGCCGGGGAAGGCGTCTCCGGTGTAGATATACCCCATGAGCACGACGACCATAATAGGGATCGCCGCTCCTACCGTCCGTCGTGCCGATTCGAGCACCAGCAGCATGAGGGCGACGCCGAGGGAACGATCGAGCAGCGTCGCGCCGCTGGTTCCCATATAGATGTCCATAGCCTTGAGAAATGCGTTCAGGTTTGCAGCGATCAGCACGGCGACCAGGAGCGCGTCGAAAAGAGAGATTCCCTCTTCCTGTGCGTCGTCGTCTTTCTTTTTCAGGAACGGAAAGTGCAGCAGGGCGATGGAGAGGCCGAAGGCGACGTGAACGGCCCGAAACTGTATATCGAGCAGTTCGGTAAGATAGACGGGGGCGAAGAGCTGGAAGACGGCGAGGAGCGCGCCGAGAACAAAGATGATCTTCGATTTGTTGCTTCCTCTAGGTGAAAAGAGCACACTGCATCCCTCCCGCGGGGGCCCCGGCCGCATCGTCGCGGCCGGGGGAGATAATAATGCGTCGTTACTTCTTTTCGCTGTATTCCGGCGGGATGAACCGCTCCGGTACCTCTATCCCCTTTTCTTTCGCGTACCTTATCAGCCCCGAGTGGGCGGGTACGACGTCGTCGCCCGCGTTCTTGAAGTAGTCCGCGACCGGATCGAAGCCTTTGACCGGACCGTAGGCCGCGGCGATTTCGTCGAAGCCCTCGACGTAGGCTTTCACTATCTGATAGCCGACCTCTTCGGGCATCGCCGACGTCGAAACCGCCCCCGCTATGGGGCACTCCTCCCAGATCGGGCCGACGTCGGGGAACTCCTTGATGCTTCCTTTTTCACGCTTGAGGAAGGTCATGTACGGGATGACTTCCTGTATCTTCTTCACGTCTTCCTCGGAATAGCCGACGACCGTGAGCGGCGTCGTCAGGTTCACCTCGATCAGCGAAGAGTCGATGCTCCCCAGGCCGCTCGATTTTTGAAGCCCCACGATGCGCCCCTCTCTGAAGGCGCTGACGGCGTCGCCGAGAGCCATCGGCACGAGGTTGATTTCATGTCCGAGAATGGAGTTGTACTGAACCACGTATGCTGCGGATGCGGAGCCGGGGATTCCGGGGCAGAAACGCTTCCCCTTGAGGTCTCCGAAGTGGGCGACCCCTGAATCCTGCCGCACGTAGAGCCTGTCGGCGAAGATATTTCTCAGGAAGAGCCAGCGAAGCTCCTTGAACGGTTTGTCCTTGAACCCCTCGATTCCCTTGTAGAGCTGCAACGAGCCCGGCAGGTCGATCGCGAGAGCGAAATCGAAGACCCCCGCGCTGATTTTCCGGAGGTTGTCCATTCCCGCGCCGCTCTCCACGACGGTTACGTGAATCCCGTTATCCGCCTTGTTGATTACGTTGGCTGCGGCGACGCACCAGGCGTACACGCCCGATGTGGACGATGTGCTCCCCATGTTCAGGTGTATTTCGGCGGATGCGCTTCCCGCGAACATCAGAACCAGTACGGTGGCTGCGAGTACGATTCCCGGCAGAACTCCCTTTTTGAATCTCATCGAGATGCCCTCCTGTCCGTGTGTTTTTTCATGACGCTCCTGAAGAAGAAAATGCGCGTACGACCTTGCTCCGCAGTGTTCCGTGCCGTTAATCACGCTCCCTTGCCTTGGAATGTGGAGGAAGAATATATGTCCCGTGTTTTTTTAGATATTCGACCAGGCCGCCTTCCGCGAGGATGTCGAGCATTACCGGAGAGAGCGGAAAAAGGACGACGGAACGCCCCTTCTCGGGCAGCTCCACGCTGTTCTTCTCCAGATCGACGATGAGTCCGTCGCCATGGTCGATAGCGTCCGTGTCGCAGAGGAATGCGGGAATTCCCCGATTGATGGCGTTGCGGAAGAAGATGCGCGAATAGGACTTCGCCAGGATCGCTCCTACTCCCGCGTATTTGATGGCGATGGGCGCCTGTTCTCTGGACGAACCGCAGCCGAAGTTCCGTCCCGCCACGACGAAGTCTCCGGGTTCGACGATCTTCGAGAAGTCGGGGGCGACGTCCTCGAAGACGTGCTCCGCCAGGGCGCCGAAGTCAAGAGTTTTCGTGTATTTACCGGCGATGATATAGTCCGTGTTGATGTCGTCGCCGAACTTATAGGCCTTTCCCTTCATGATCCGCTGCATGGGGTCTTCCTCCTTAGCGGGCGCCGGGGAGATGCTCCCTCGGATCGACGATCTTTCCTTCAAGAGCGCTTGCGGCGCATGTGGCCGGCGAAGCGAGGTAGACGGCGGCCTTGTTGTTTCCCATCCTCCCCTTGAAGTTCCTGTTCGCCGTCGACAGTACGTTTTCACCGTCGCCGGGTACCCCGAGATGCGTCCCCGGACAGGGGCCGCAGCCGGGGGGGAGAAGCGTCGCCCCCGCCTCCAGAAGTTGCGCGACGACTCCCTCCGCGAGGGCTTCGACCAATACTCTCCGCGACGCGGGGCAGACGAGGAGGCGGCAGTTCGGAGAGATTTTCCTCCCCGAGAGAATCCGGGCCGCGGTCCTCAGGTCGTCGAGTCGCCCGTTGGTGCACGTGCCGATGTACACCTGCGCAATCTCCGTGCCCGCGACTTCGGCGGCGGGGACGACGGAGTCCACCGAGTGCGGGCAGCTTACTTGGGGCGGAACGCTCGCCGCATCGATCGTTATTTCCGATGCGAACTCGGCGTCGTCGTCGTCCCAAACGGGACGGGGGGCTCGTCGTGCCGCTCCGGAGACGTAGGCGAGCGTTTTTTCATCCGCCTCCATCAATCCCGCCTTCGCTCCGCACTCTATCGCCATGTTGCTGAACGTCATCCGCTCGGAGACGGACATCCTCCCGATAATATCGCCGCGGAAGGAGAGCGCGAGATAGTCGGCGCCGTCCGCGCCTATTCTTCCTATCAGATGGAGCATCAGGTCTTTCGCGTACGTCCCTACGGGCATGCTTCCGCGGAAAGAGACCTTCATGGTCGCCGGAACGCGCATCCAGAGCTTGCCAGTGAGCATGACGCCGCTCATGTCGGTGGAGCCTATTCCGAAGGAAAACGCGTTCAACGCTCCGTAGGTACAGGTGTGGGAGTCCGCGCCGACGGCGAGGTCTCCGGGGAGGACGAAGCCTCGTTCGACGGCGAGCTGATGGCAGACGCCTTCTCCGGTATCGAAAATGGGGATGCCCTGCGAAGACGCGAAACGCCGAAGGAGCGAATGGAGATTGCTTATCCTCTCGTTGGGGCTGGGCGTCGCATGGTCGAGCACGATGAGCATCTTCGACGGATCCCATACGCGTTCGCGCCCGTACTCTTCGAACGCCTTGATGGCGATGGGTCCCGTCGTGTCGTGAATCATCGCGAGGTCCGCGTCGACGACTGCGAAATCCCCCGCCCGTACGTCGTGGTGCGCATGCGCCGAAACGATCTTTTCCGCCGCGGTTCTTCCCACGCAGCTCTCCCTCCCTTCGAACCCGGCCTATCCTCTCGCCGAGAGGAGTTCCGTGAGGTCGTTGAAGCGCTCCAGATCCTCCATATGGAGAACGGCGTCGATGATCCCGTCCGTTTTGCCCTCGTCGGAGAATGCCTTGCCCGCAAGCGCCTTGAACTTCCACAGAAGCTCCTCGTGCGTGAAGGGGTTCTTCGGGTGCCCCTTCGGGAAGCTCTCCCGAAGATTGAACACCCGCCCGTCCTTCAGATGAACGTCCACTTTCACCGTGTACCGCAGATGCCGAGGCAGCTTCTCGATCTCCTCGTCGCTGACAACTTCGACCTTCTTGGCGAACTCCAGAATTCGGGGATCCTTGATCTTCTCGTCGGTGAACTGATCGATGAAGGCGTTCCCTTCCAACAGCGTCACGGAGCAGACGTAGGGGTGACTGAGCTGGGCTGCGACCACGCTGGTGATGGCATCCGCGTCCACCGAGTACTTGTGCGTGATGGAGGTCGTGTGCGCCACGACTTTCGCGATGTCGTCGGGTGTGATTTCGGGGTGCTCGTCGCGGAATTTCCGCAGGGCCCCGATGGTGGTGTGCTTGCTGCGGCAGGTGGAGTAGAACTTCAGTCCGATGCCCATCAGCTCCCAACGGGAGCCGAGGTCTCCGCTCGTCCTCTCCACGTCGTAGACGTCGTCGGTGAAGCAGTTGTAAAAGCCGCCGAACTTGTTTTCGAAGATGTCCTCGATGCCGGTGAAACCCTTTTGGGCGAGAAGCGCGCCGATGATCGCGCCCTCGGAAGACTTGGACGGCACGATGCGTTTCGCCATGGAGGCGAACTGGACGGCCTGCAAGCCTCCGGCCCAGTTACCGGCGATGCCCATGGCGTGTCCCATCTGCTCCGGCGTGAGTCCGAGCATTTTTCCCACTCCCGCGGTGGAGCCGAACGGACAGCACGTCCCTGTATTGTTCCACCCCTGATGCGCTATCTCCATGCCAACCGGAGCTGCCACGCGGCAGGATATCTCGTAGGCCAGGACGGCGGCCGTGAGGAAATCCTTTCCGCTCAGGGTTCCCGTCTTCTCCGCGAAGGCCGTGATGCAGCCGAGCACGCCCGTGGAAACGTGGATGATGCCGTCGGTGTGCGTGTCGTCCAGCTCGAAGGAGTTGATTGCCGAGCCGTTGAGCATCATAGCCTCGATCACCGACGTTTTCCGGTCCGTACCCCAGATCGTGGCCTCCTTGCGGTCCGTCAAACTTTCCAGGACGTCGCGGTAGATCCGCATCCACGGCGTCGTCGAGCCGAAGAGCCCGCAGCCGTAGCAGTCGAGCATCACTCTCTTCAGGTGGTCGATGACCTCCGGAGGGATGTCCTCGAAGCGCAGCTCCGACGAGAATTTCGAGAGGCGTTCGTTGATCGTGTCCATCATGGTGCATTCCTCCTTTTCAAATTTGAAGCAGTTCCGCGAAGGAGGCTATCTCCTCGCGGGATTCGATCGTTCCGGCCTCGGCGACGATGCGTTCGGCCCTTTCCGGGGGAATGACGTCGGCCGTGACGTCGCGGAACTTCGTTACGAGATCCGCGTCCGTCATTGGGTTTTCCGGGTCTCCCTTGGCGTGGTCGATCCGCGCCGAAGCGGTGTTCCCCTTCCGATCGCGGATCTCGACGATCATCGATCGGGGGTTCGGGTACAGTTTTTGAATCTCATCGTCGATTTCGATCCGGACAAGATCGGAAACCCGCCGAACCTCCGGATCGCGAATCGCGTCCTCCTCGTACTCTCCGAGTCCGGCTCTTCCTCTGACCAGTATCGAGGCGATGCCGTACTGGATGCTCAGACGCGCGTGGAGCGGGGAGCGGTAGTCGGGGATGTCCGACCCCTGCTTCGCGTTGCGGTGGGTGCGCACGACGATGGATTCGATCTCCTCCGGAGGAAAGGGGCGCTGCTCCAGGTCTTTCTGCGTCGCTTCGATGGCGTAGTGAACGTACCGGCACGAGCAGAAGGGCTTGAAGTAGATGCGGAGAAAGTGCCAGTCGATCCCGAGATTCGCCGTCACGAGCGCGAGGTCGGGATTCTCCGCGAAGCAGTGGAAAAACCCCAGGCTCCCTTCGAGAATCTCCGAAGGCCCCGTCATTCCGTCCCTGGCGAGCATCGCCGAGAGGATGCCGTTGCGGGCGGCGTTTCCGGGGTGGAGGTGTTTGGAGACGGCGCCGTCGATCTCGTATTGGTTGATACCCGATGCCAGACTTCCGGCAAGGCCGAACGCATGGACGGTCTCCTGCGGAGAGAGGTCGAGTATTTTCGCGGCTGCTGCGGTTGTTCCGAAGACGGCGATGGTTCCGGTCGGATGGAATCCCCGCAGGTAGTGCCCCGGATTGATGGCCGTCCCTATGCGGAGCGAAACTTCGTATCCAGCGACGATCGCCTCGACGAGGCGTACTCCGGAGATCCCCTCCGCTTCGCCCAAAGCGAGCGACATCGGGACGATGGACGCTCCCGGGTGATAGGTGGCGTGTTTCGATCCGTCGTCCAGTTCCAGCGCGTGCGCGGCCATGCCGTTTACGAGGGAGGCCGTCATGGAGGAGCGGCGGAAGCGGCTTCCCGCGATCACGGCCTCCTCTTTTTCCGAGAGTCTTTCCGCGAAACGACGCCCCGCCCGACCGCTCAGGGAGAGTCTGCTTCCGGCGAGAAGGGCGCCCACCGTGTCCAGAAGACAGTTGCGGGCCTGGGAACGAACCCGGGAGGAAAGCTGTTCATAGTGCAGAGTCGACGTGAAGGCGGCGAGTTTTTCCGTAAGCGATGCCACGAGCGTCACTCCTTACTCCTCCCAGGGTACTTCCAGCGAGAAGAGGGGAGCGTACTGCTGGCACCCGTACACGTCCGTCTCACCGGGGCCGCCGCTGGGCGTCTTCCGCTTGATGTTCGCCTTGATCCCCATGCCCGGATCGAAGAACATGAAGTCGAGGATTTTTTCCTCGGGAAGCCCGTAGACGTCGGCGATCGCCTTTTGCGTCACCGCGCCCGACCGTTTCACCCTCTCGTAGACTCCCCTGTCGGCGAAGATGATCTCGAGGGTGATCATAAAGCTGCCGGCGTTCTTGCTCCGGATCGTCCTGGCCAGATCGCAGATGTTCTTTGTCTTCATGATGTGCGAAACCTCCCGAAATGATCAAGAATATGACGGTACTCCACTTTTTCCGGCGTCGTTTCGACGCAGAGCTTCCACAGCCCCTCCACGAATCCGGCGGGGTAGTAGGGGGCGAGCATGGCCGTCAGTTTTTCCACAAGATCCCCGTCGCTCACCGGGTTCTCAGGCTCTCCTTTCGCGACCGGAATTCCTTTCTCGAAGACGCGTCCGTCCTTCAAAGCAAGGCGGAGCCACGCGCCCCTTTCCTCGGGGTACAGCGCGTTCATCCGCTCGTCCGCCTCGATGCGCACGAGGGCCGCCGCCCGACGGAGTTCTTCGTCCCGCAGTAGTTCGGGGGTGTAGTCCTGCAACGTCACATTTCCCTTGCGGAGCGCCAGCGCCAGAGAGAAGGGCATGCTGAACATCGCTTCCTCGAAAGTCTCCGGCAGCGCGATCCGTCCCACTTCGACGATGCCCAGCGTGTACGTCTTTACGAAGATCGACTCCGCATCCTTCTCCGTGCAGCCGAGAAGGGAGCGGGCCTCCCTGGCGAGGTCGATGGCCGCGTGGCAGTGTCTGCACGTCGGGTAGAGCTTGGTGTAGGTGAGCAGAATCTCCCACCGGCTTCCGAGTTCTCCGACGAGGGCGTCTTCGGAGAACTCGGAGGCGCACATCGCCTTGAGCCAGCCGTGATGTCCCTCGAAAAGCGTCCGAGGCGACTTCGCCCCTCTTTTCGCGAGTTCCGCCGAGAGCACGCCCGCGTGCGCCGATTTTCCGGGCTGCAGCGGCTTGATGCCGGGGTGGTCGTGGAGCATCTCCTGCAACCCGGCGCTCTGCAGGCCGCCCATGGACATCGCGTAGGCGAACCGCTCGGGGGGGAGTTTCAGGATGGAGGCGCACCCGGCCGCCGCGCCGATGGAGCCGCAGGTGCCGGTCGAGTGGAAGCCGCGCTTGAGATGGGACGGGTTGATCGCTCTCGCCGCACGGAGCATCGCGTCGTACCCGACGGCGATGCCCTTGAGCAGCTCCGCGTACGACGCCCCCTCCTTCTCGCCCGTCGCAAGCACTGCCGGGACGACGGCCACCGCCGGGTGCGACGTCCCCCACCGGTGCCCGTCGTCGAGTTCGATGGAGTGCGCCATGATTCCCATGGCGAGCGCGGCGTTGGGCGCGGGAACTTTCGCGCCGTCGCAGAGGATGGTGGCTTCCGCCTTGCCGCCGGTCTCCCTGGCGTAGGCGTTGTAGATGGACGCCAGCTCCCCCTCCTTGAAACCGGCGGCCGTCTCGCAGAGGAAGTCGACGAGCACTCTGCGCGCCTTCTCCATGACCTCCTTCGGAATATCTTCGGAAGAGAGGGGAGCGTAAAAATCGGCAAGCTTCGTCAGAAAGGTATTCGTCACGTCGGTCGTCATGACGTCAGACCCCCGGGACGGTCTCGAAGGAAAAGCGGAATATTCCGGGGTCGAGCGGATCCTTCAGCGTAAGAAGGTGGTCCACCGTCCACTGGTAGCACTTGTTCTTCGGGAAAAGCGGTTCGTCGGTGAGCAGGGCCACGGAACCTCCCGACGAGTTCATCTGCCCCGGATAGCTCATGTAGAAGAATCGGAACTTGGCGCATTTGGCTACCGACGTGGCCAGCTCCACATCCTTCGAGATAACTTCGATGACGATGGCGACTTCGTGGGCCGATGTGAGCGCGACCGGTTCGTTCTCCCGCATCAGGGCGTTCTTTCCGTACGTATGGAAGAAGAGTTCATACCGATCGTCTCGAGCCGGTCCGATAATTTCGGATACCTTCTTCCGAGTATCGGCCAGAATCCGGTCGAGATTCGCGATGGCCCGCGTGTCGCGGATGCCCACGAGATGGTAGACTCTATGTCCCGCTTCGCCCGCTCCTTCGAGCTTTACTTTGTAACTGCCGTCGGGAGAGGGAACGAAGAGGCTGCCCGTTACTTTGCAGATGCGCTCGGTCATGGCCTCGTACTTGCTGGCGTGCATGTCGAGGATGCCTCCGGGCAGCGCCTGGACGAAAGGATTCGTCCGCTCGTACATGGAGTGCGCGGCGACGCTGTGCGGCGTCGCCTGCTGGTCGGGGTGAATGGGTTCGATGGTGAAGCAGTCGTCGTAGACCGTACCGACGATGGACTCCTTCACCTTCTGTGGCCAGCAGACGAGCGAGGCGCACTCGGCCGCTTTTCCCATGTGGAGGCTTATTCCCCTGTCGAACCCCTTGAAGATGGGGTACGCGGCAAGCACCGCGTCGTCGCAGGCGCGTCCGGCGATAATAACGTCGGCGCCCCTGGAGAGCGCGTGGATGATCTGCTCCACGCCCATGCTCGCGGTAACGTTCGTGGTGTTGTCCAGCACGTCGTCCGTCAGGGGAAACGAAGCGCCGAGCGGTTCGCTCTCCCCGTTCCTCACTCGTTTCCGGAGCGCGTCCATCGGTATCTGGGAGTAGATAAGGGCCATGGTGAAGGGCTCCAGCTTCCGTTCCTTCGCCACGTCTCTGATGATGTCCGCGTACAGATTCACACCTCTGTCCGTTCCCGTCGTGCTGCACGATCCGACGATCATGGGGACCTTCTTCTTCCGGGCCTCCACGAGCGTGATCTCGAGATCGTGACGTTCCCACTCGATCGGGTTGTGGGGCATGTCCGCCCCCAGAAACGTCGGCCCGGCGTCGGCCGTTCCCGCGTCCGCTCCGAAGCAGTCTATGTCCCGCTTCACCCCCTCGTAAAACGTTCCTTTCTCGATAATGTTGTCTCCGAGGTTCCCTGTCGACACCAAGAGAGAAACTTTCCGCATGGGTTTGTCTCCTTCCGTGAATGGTGTAAAATAATAAAAAATTGAGTCTACGGAAATTGACTTCCGAAACTCTTTTTGTCATCATAGGTTCGACTTCTTTATTTGTCAAGGTGTTTTTTGATTTTATTGAGTGTTTCTAAGGTTTCTTTTCTAAAGTGAAACTTCATGCTGTTTGTAGTATGATAGTAGATGGGTTCTGATTCGGAAGTGTATTGCTTTAGTGTGAAAAGCTATGAATTATCCGCCTTTGCAGAGAGGGAGGAGAGTCGTATGTTCGAGCCGGCAGTGTATCCGGAAACAGTGGTGGAGATCATTCGTATCCTGTATTTTTCCGGCAAACTCCGGACCTCGGGAGATTTGCAGCTTGCGCTTGCAAAAAGAGGTGTGGATGTTGAAACGCGGACGATACGCTATCATTTGACGAATCTTGAAAGCGCCATGATCGTAAGGCGTTTCGGAAACAGGGGGGTCATGTTGACCGACTTCGGAGTGGAAGAAGCCAAAGCTCTTCTGGTCTTCGACAGAGTCGGCGATCTGGCGATGGAGACGGAGAGGCTGTCGCTGGAATGCGAATATACGCCTTCTTCGCGGAGGGGCAGCATAATGGTCAATACGCTGCTGGTGGATGAAGCGAGGACGGAAGAAGCTCTGGCGACGCTGCTCGTGGCCGCGCGAAGCGGTGTGATCGTCTCGTCGCGGCTTGGAGTGCTGCGTCCGGGGCAGCGGATGTGGAACTACGAGATCCCCCGGGGGAAAAACGCCCTGATAGGCGTCTCCAGTCGGAATTACGACGTCCTGCTTCATCAGTTGCGAATACCGACGGAGACGAGCGCGACCTTCTTATTGCGGGTCGAGGAAGGGAAACCGAAGGGGATCGTCGACATCATTTCGCATGCGGGAACGACGCTCAGTCCGGGAGAACTGCTTATTCGCGGGAAGTATACTTCGGTTCTCGATGCGGCGGAACAGGGCGGCGGCCTTGTGACTGCCGCCATCAAGACATTCCCTTCGGCGTACTTCGACGAGGTGAAAGAGCGAATGGACGGTCTCGATGCGACGCTCTTCGCCGGACCTCTGGAATTGAAGGCGCAGATTCCGCACGCGTACCAACTGTCGTACAGGGATCGGAACAAGGGATATATGATCGTCTACGGAGGAGCGAATTTTCTTGCCCCGCTGATAGAGCGAAATATCGCTGAAAAGCTCTCGATAAGTCACGGTTTGTTCCCCGTCGAACGCATGCTTCCGGTAGAAGAGGTGAAGAATGCTTTTTTCGCAAGGAGCGGGGCGGGGGGAGCGTAAAGACGGAGCGGCGGTTTAGTTTCTTTTGCCGTTTTCGGCAAGGGGAGCGGCAAAGCGTTTCCGCAAAGCATCCGCCGCCCCCTTCTCGGAGAAGTAGACCGGCGCATTCATCGAGATGGAGGCGTTCCCGGTCGTCTTCGCCGCCATCTCCGTGACGGCCTGGATGCGCTCGGCGCTCTTCGTCCACGGCGACAGAGAAAGGGCCACGAGGGCTCCGGATAAGTAGACGACTGGACGAACGCAAGCGAAGCGAGCAAGGAGCCCTGTCGCTCGCTTCGTTCGTATTTTTTTGGCGCTGGTTGATCGGCGGCTTGTGCGGACGGTGCGAGGCCGTCCGTATCGAGCCGTATGATCGAATCGAAGGCGTCCGCGAGGGGGTCCATCCCCACGCGATCGGGAATATACGTCGCCATCGCCTTCCCGATGCGCTCCGCCATGATGCGGTACCCTGCGGCGTTGGGATGCATCCCGGCGACCTTGTTGTTTTTTCTATACATTGCATGAAGCGAGGAGGGAGGGTAAATCGATCCGCGGTTGAAACCTCTCTAAAACGGCCGAATCAATAATTTTTCCCCTCGTTTGCCGAAGTGATATGGATGTAAAAAGTGCTTTTCCGAACATTCTTTTCTGCCTTGACAAATTCGGAAGGAATGACCTATGATGGATTGTAAATTCTGAAGGCATAATTATGTGTACTAAATTCTTTTTTATGTAAGGGGGAGAAAAGCGTGTGCAAGAGAAAAGGCCTGGGTGTAGGGAGTCTTCTTTTTTCTTTAGTGGTCGTTTGTTTCTTTTTCGGCGCGGCGAAGCTTCCAGCGGAAGCGGCACAGTACAAATGGAAGATGGCGATGCCTTGGCCTGTTCCTGCGCAGGATGCCTTCCACAAACAGTTTATTGAACTGGTGAAGGAGTATTCCGGAGGCAAGATCGAAATTGCATATTACCCCGACGGACAACTCGGAACGCATGATGAAATTTTTCATTCCGTGCAGGATGGATCGGTCGAGATAGGTTATTTTGCGCCATACGTCAACCTTGTTCCCGGCGGAGTTCTGAACTGGATGCCCTGGACTGTAATGAGCTGGCAGGCGGCGCAGATGGCCTTCGACAGAGACGACGGCATTCTCTGGGAGGTTATGGAGAAGGCTTATAATGAAGTCGGTATGAGTATGATCTATCAGGTCTCCTATGGTCCGTACGGGCTCGGAAACAATGTACGGCCTCTCAAGAGCCCCGCCGATCTTAAAAACCTCAAACTGAGAGTCTCCGCTTCTCTCGGACTGGTGCGCATGCTCCAAAATATGGGGAAGGGAACCGGCATGACGCTTGAGACGATACCATGGGGGGATCTCTACGACGCTCTCGGCAAGGGAGTCGTCGACGGCTGCTGGAGCATGTGGCCTTCTCTTATCGAACTGCGTCACTCGGAAGTGCTTACGTACTACTCGGATTTGAATTTCGCGTGGGATATGAATAATGTCGTCATCAACAAGGATATCTGGGATTCGCTTCCCAAGGAACTCCAGGACGCTGTCGCGAAAGCATCCGAAGAAACGCAGAGGGCGCTCTTCGCAAACTCCGAGAAGCTTGAGAAAGAGTTCATTGAGAAACTGCAGGCGATGGAGAGGTTCAATATCACGTTTTTGTCGGACGAGGAGCGGGAAGGCTTCCGCAAGGCTTCCGACATGGGAGCCATCTGGGACGAACTTTGCAAACCATGGCTCGAGAAGAACTACCCCGGGCAGAATATGACGGAAAAGGTGCAGGTCGAACTCGAAAAAATCCACCAGAAGGTTCTCGCCGAGAAGGCTGCCTCGAAGTAAGACGACGCACTGTTCCACAAACGATAATTCGATTTAAGATTTCAATAGAAGGAGCACAGGGGAGAACGTTGTCTCTGTGCTCCTTTTTTAAAAGAGGTGTTTTGGCATGCATGTGCTCGCGAAGACGTTCAAACGATTGTTCGATCTGCTGGCTTTTATAGAAATTGTTGTTTGCTATGCGGGACTTCTTCTGGTGACCTTTCTGGTATTTTTCAATGTTCTCAATCGCTATTGGCTGCGGTTGGAAATCATGTGGGTGGGAGACTTTTCGCTCTATGTCTTCATGATTTTCGTCTTTTTCGCCGTTGCTTTCACGACGCGAGAAAAAGGGCACACCGCCGTGGAGATCCTTCCGAATAAAATTTTTAAAAAATTCCCTGGAATACGTAAGGGGTATGGCATATTCATCTGTATTTTAAGCATATTTACGGCGATCCTTTTCACAATACCCGTCTACCATTTCGCCGCTAGAAGTATCCGCTACCCTCAGTACGGCACGCTGGTCCGATGGTTCAATACAAGCTGGATCATGCAGACGATGTTCATCGTTATGATTCTTGTCGCAGCTCACTTGCTTCAGAGGATGATCGTCGACGCACAGATGAAATCGTCCCGGACGGAGCCTGAAGAGGAATAGGGGGTATTCATATGGAAATGGGAGCAATCACTGCGATCGTCGTCTTCATGCTGACTTTGGCGCTCGGACTTCCTCTGGGGTGGGTCTTTCTGATAGGAACCATATCCGGAGTCTTTGCCCTGGGTGATTCAATGAATTTCATGGCCAGCACTTTTTATCACTCGATCAATAACTATGTGCTTATGGCGGTCGTTTTCTTCATATTCGCCGGAAGCCTCATCTCCGTAACGAGTCTTGCCGACAGGATCGTGCGCTTCTCTCATGCGCTCGTCGGCCGGGTCCGGGGCGGTCTCGTGCTCGTGGGGATTGTCGCGACCGTTATTCTCAGCGCGCTCACCGGTTCTTCATTGCCGACCATCTCGGCGCTTATCCCGCTTTTGGTGCCTCGCCTGGAAAAGCTCGGTTATAAAAAGGCCTATACAACCGCCGTGCTCTGCTCGTCCAGCTTTCTGGGGTACCTGATTCCTCCGAGCGTTCCGGCCTTGATATACTGCATGGTTGCACAGCAGTCGGTGGCTGCGCTTTTTTTGGCGACTGTCGTTCCGGGGTTGCTTCTGGCGGCAGGATACGCCGTCCTGAATTATTTCATATGCTCCCGTTATATGCTGCCTGTGGAGGGTGCGTCGGCAGAGGAGCTTCCCGCCGGTTCACGTCTGAAAGAGCTTCGCGCAGCGACGTGGTCGGCTCTTCCAGCCCTGGGAGTTCCCGTGGTCATACTCGTCGGCATCTACGGCGGGATTTTTACGCCCAACGAAGCCGGGGCGGTAGCTGTTGTGTATTGTCTCCTCATCGGATTTTTGGTATCTCGTGATCTCAATACAAAAACACTGAAGCAAGCTCTCTATTCAACCATTCTCTCCCAGGGAATGCTGGGGCTTCTTTTGGGCGGCGGCACAGTCTTCACCCGTTTCCTTATACGGGAGGGCGCTGCGCAGGCCTTCGCCGGCGCCATGCTTGGGATGTTCGACAGCAAAGTCATGGTTCTTCTCTCCGTGAACATTTTCCTTCTCATACTCGGCATGTTCATCGACGGTATTCCAATACTGATACTGGCAGTTCCCATGATTCTCCCTCTCATGACGGAGCTTAACGTGAATCTCATCCATCTGGGAGCCATCGTCATCGTCAATGTAGGACTGGGTGTCGTCTCTCCTCCCTATGCGATCTCGATATTCGTGGGGGCGCGACTCTCCGGAGTTTCTTACGGAGCGCTGCTCAAACCGATGATGTGGTTCTTTTTCCTCGTAGGGATACCGGTTCTCCTTTTGACGACCTACATTCCCGCACTTTCCTGCTGGCTGCCGACGCTCGTTCTCGGGCCGCGCTTTGTGGGTCCCTGGTAAACAACGGGATCGTACTATGAAAGGAGGCATTTTGAAAGAATGCCACAACATTTCGACATGGTGCTCAAGGGTGGACGCATTTTCGACGGAACGGGCAATCCGTCCTACGTCGCCGATATCGGGATAACTGAAAGCCGCATCGCCCGAATAGGCTACATAGAGGAGGATGCGTCGGAGATAGCCGACGTTCGAGGGTTTGCAGTTTCTCCCGGTTTCATAGATCTTCATAATCACAGCGATCATACGATCCTTCCTTTCCCCGATGCGGAGAATTACATCATGCAGGGGGTTACCACGTCTCTTGGCGGTAATTGCGGTATCTCGATGGCGCCGTTGAGCGCGGATTTTTGCAAACTGACCCGCGATTATCTTTCTCCTTTTCTACACCCTGGATACGAATACGGCTGGGACTGGAAGAACACGGGCGAGTTCTCCAGGAAGATCCAGGAGAATGGAACGACGCAGAACGTCGGGTTTCTCATCGGCCACGGAACCCTGAGGATTGCTGTAAAGGGGTTCGACAGAGGGGCATGCAGCCCGGAAGAGATGCGAAAAATGCGCGCACTCCTTGATGAGGCGATGGAAGAAGGGGCTTTCGGCCTCTCCGCAGGGCTCATTTACTCTCCTGGAAGCTATGCTTCAGAGGAAGAATTAAGCGAACTTACCGCTCGAATCGGCAAAATAGGAGGATTTTTTGCTCTCCATATGCGAAACGAGAGCGATCAATTGATCGAGTCCGTCGAAGAGGCGGTCAGGATAACGGAAAAGAGCGGGGCAGCGCTCCATATTTCTCATCTGAAGGCTGGAGGCCGGCCGAACTGGGGCAAGGTTCACGGCGCTCTCGCGGTGATGGATGAGGCTCGGGCGCGAGGGATGAACGTCACGTGCGACGCATATCCGTACAACGCGGGGATGACGACGATTACGGCTCTTCTGCCTCCATGGACGCTTGAAGGCGGCGTGAATGCGCTGCTCTCACGCCTCGGCGATCCCGACAGCCGGGAAACAATCATCCGCGATCTTAGAGAAGGCGCCGTAGGATTCGAGAATTGGCTCAGGAACATAGGTTGTTCGAACGTCGGAATAGCCGCTTGTCCCTCGGCAAGAAGATACGAAGGTATGACGCTTCAAGAGATAGCTCGGGAAAAATCACCTGAATTCCATGAGGGATTTCTGAACTGGCTCATCGAGGTCGAATGCAACGCCACGATGGTTCTTTTCAGCCTGTATGAAGACGATGTCGATTTCGTTATCAGTCACCCGTTGTCATGCGTTGTGTCCGACGGATGGATCACGTCTCCGAAAGCCGGAGGGAAGCCTCATCCGCGCGGTTACGGAACATTTCCCCGGTTCCTCGCTCGGTATGTGCGCGAGAAGCGCCTTTTGAGTCTGGAAGAGGCCGTTCGCAAGATCACGTCTCTGCCTGCTTCGATTATGTGCCTGAAAGACAGAGGGATGATCAGGGAAGGTTTTCGGGCGGACCTCGTTGTATTCGATCCCGCGAAAATCCGTGACAAGGCCACTTTCGAAGAACCGCATCAGTTTCCTGAAGGAATCCACAGTGTTGTGGTGAATGGTCGAAAGGTCGTATCCGGAGGGTGCCTCACGGGCGCCAGGCCGGGTAATGTCTTGATAAAAGGAGAGTATAGTCTTGAGTCTTCATGATTCTTCGTGGTGATTCAGAGCAACGCTTTCTCGTAAACCTCGCATTCCGCGATGTTCGAAGATTCCGCCCGTTATCCGGAGGGAATAACGATGGTGATGGTTTCCGGAGAAGTTGCGATGAAAGACGGCGTTCTCACCTCGTCCCGTCAGGGAAATGCTCTTCGAAAAAGATTTCGTTGAGCAACGGAAACGGGTTCGGAGCCCGTTTTTCAACTAGGAGAGCGTCCTTTTCCCTGCATTTACCGGAGATACGGCGCCATCGCCTTCGCGATGCGCTCCGCCATGATGCGGTAGCCTGCGGCGTTGGGGTGAATTCCGTCCGCCATCAGCTCCGGCTTCCCGAGGATATCTTTCAGGACGTCGGGGACGAGCACGGAGCCCGTGTTCTTCGCCGCCTCGAAGTAGCGCTTGCCGACAGGAGCGAGCAGCGGCAAGCCCTCGAGCCCGGCGACGAAGACGAGCGCTCCTTCCTCCTGGATTCTCCGGATCATCGTCTCAAGGAGGGAGAAGCTCTCGTCGAGGTCCATCCGGCGGAGCATGTCGTTCCCGCCGAGCAGCACGACGACGATCGACGGGGAGCGCTCCAGCACTTTTTCCAGGCGTTCATACGCCCTGGCGACGGTATCCCCGTCGACGCCCATGTTCTCCACCGAGCGTCCCAGCAACGAGGAGAGCGCGGCGGGATAGGAATTTTCCGCTCCCTCCGCGCCCCTGCCCGCAGTCAGACTGTCGCCGAAGGCGACCACGGGGCCGAACGCCGCAGGAGGGGCGTTCCGTATCCTCCACGAGTTGACTCGGGAGGGGCCGAAGAACCAGTAGAACGCAGCTCCGGCAAGCAGGAGCAGAAGAAAAAACAGAAGGCGTCTTTGAATCGACACTATTCTCTCTCACCTCCGGAGAGGGTATGAAATACGGTTTCCCCGAATATCCCGGTCGTTAGGGGAAACGCGCCGCGTTTCAGCGGCACGTCGTCTTCCCGGCTTTATGTTTTCGACCGCAGTCCGCGCTACTCGGCGAGGCTCCCCAGATGTCTGGAAAAAAAGCGCTCCATGGCGCGGTAGAAGTCGAAACGGTTCTCCTCGTTGAGAAATCCGTGTCCTTCATTCTCCTTGACCATGTACTCCACGTCGACGCCACGCTTCCGTAGCGCCTCCACGATCTGATCCGATTCGGCCTTCTTGACGCGAGGGTCGTTGGCTCCCTGAGCGACGAAGAGAGGCGCCCGGATGTTGTCGGCATGAAAGACGGGGGACGCCGCTTTCAGAAGCTCCCGTTCCTTTTCCGGGTGGCCGATCTGCTCGTACATCATCTCCCGGCCGAGTTCCCAATAGGGAGGAATGGTTTCGAGCAGCGTAAAGATGTTCGAGACGCCGACGTAGTCGACGCCGCAGGCGTACAGCTCGGGGGTGAAGGCCAGTCCGGCGAGCACCGCGTATCCGCCGTAGGAGCCGCCGTAGATTCCGACGCGCTTCGGGTCCGCGATTCCTTGATCGACCAGCCACTTCACCCCGTCGGAAATGTCGTCCTGCATCGCGCGCCCCCACTGTTTGAACCCCGCCTCCCAGAACGCCCGGCCGTACCCCGTGGAACCTCGAAAGTTCATCTGCAGCACGGCGAGCCCCCGATCGGCCAGGAACTGCACCTCGTTGTCGAAACCCCAAAAGTCGCGCGCCCATGGCCCACCGTGAGGGTGGATCACAACAGGAAGGTTTTTCCCGTCGCTCCCCGTCGGTATCGTGAGATAGCCGTTGATGGTCAACCCGTCCCGAGCGACGTAGGAGATCGGCTTCATATGCGCCATGCGTTCCTCCGGAAGCCATGGAGTCGGATCGGCCAGCTTGCGGAACGCTTCCGTCCTTCGATCGAAAAAGTAGTAAGCCCCCCGCGTCCGGTCGCTTCCGGCGTGAAGAAGCACCTTGTCTTCATCCTTGCTGGAGGAGACGACCGTCACCTCGTATCCGGGCAGCCGGGATTCCAGCTCTCTTTGGAGCGCGGCCCGCTCTTCGTCGAAGAAGTGGTACTGAAACCGATCGGTTATGAAGGCCGCTCCTGTGAGTGTTTTTCTCTTTCGGGAGAAGAGAAGATGTTCGACGTCGACCTCCGGATGTTCGAAAAGCAGCTTCTCGTTCTTCGCTGTCATCGGGTCGAAGATATAGATCGCCGACGTGTTCCGTCCGAGGTTGGATGCGACGTAGAGTTTTTTATTGTCGAAGGTGAAGAAGAAAGGGTATACGCTCTCTCTGAAGTTGGTGGTCAGCAACGTCCGAAAAGGAAGCCCTTCCGCATCGCGATAGAGCAGCGAGGTATTCACGCCGTCGCTTCTTATCGCGACGCGGAGTTTGCCGTCGTGGTCGGTCCCCCATTCCGCTATGTCTCCCGGATTTTCTTCTACGAGAGCAAGGGCTCCCGAAGAAAGAGAAAGGCGGTAGACGTCGTGTATCCGCGGATCTCTCCGATTCATGCCGACGAGCATTTCGTCGTCCTGCTCTTCAAGAGGATCGACGATGGTAACCCGGACATTCTCGAACGGCGTGAGGTCGCGAGCCTCGCTCCCGTCGGCGTTCACGGCGTACAGACGATAGTTTTCGTCTCCGCCGGAATCTTGCAGGTAGACGATTCTGTCGTTCCCGGCCCAGAAGCAGGCTAATATATCGCGCTCGGCGGCGGAGGTGACGCGAATCGCCTCTTCCTCGTCGACCTTCTGTACGAAGATATTCAGGCGACGATTCCAGGAGGCGCGGTACAGAATGCGCGTTCCGTCGGGAGAGAGTTGAAAACCGCATTTCTCAGGGTTTCGGAAAAAATCCTCCATCGGTATGAGCTTCTCCGCCGCCGTCGATGGAAGGAGAAGAGAGAAGATGCCGAAAATCGCCGCGATAACAATGGGAAAAAGTCTCATAATACGATTCCTCCGCTGTTTTTTGTCTTGTGTAGGACATGGGGCTCTCTACGGCGAATGGTAGCGAGGAGGTGTTTTTTTGTCAAGGGGACGCGGATTCCGGCTGTGTTGCGGCGGGGGCGCTCCGAATACTCGTCGGAAACAGAGGAGGTGCTCCGATTTCTTTCGCCATCTTCCGGCTCCGTTTGCAGAAAAAAGGGGTGGTCGGGTACAATAGCCTTCCGAATGCCGGAACCTTCCTTCGCGAAGATCGCGTCCGGCGGCGGGAATCCGCACCGGAAAGCATTCCGCCGACACCTCAAGAACAAGGAGACCATCCATGCCCGAAAATATACTTGAAACGGGGTTCGACGACGAACTCAAAAAAAGTTATCTCTCCTACGCGATGTCGGTCATCGCCGACCGCGCCCTCCCCGACGTCAGGGACGGCTTGAAGCCCGTCCAGCGCCGCGTCCTCCACGCGATGAAGGAGCTGGGCCTCGCCTCGGGGGGAGCGCATAAGAAGTCGGCCAGGGTCGTCGGCGAGACGATGGGCAAATACCATCCGCACGGCGACTCGTCGATTTACGAGGCAATGGCGCGCATGGCGCAGAACTTTTCGCTCCGCGTCCCGCTCGTGGACGGACAGGGGAACTTCGGCTCGCTCGACGGCGACTCTCCCGCGGCGATGCGCTACACGGAGGTCCGTCTCGCTCCCGAGGGGGAGCTGATGCACGCGGACGTCGACGAGGAGACTGTGGACTTCGTGCCGAACTTCGACGAATCGCTGACGGAGCCCGCCGTCCTCCCCGCCGTCCTCCCGAACCTGCTGGTCAACGGCGCGTCGGGGATAGCGGTCGGCATGGCGACGAATATCCCGCCGCACAATCCCGTCGAGACTCTTTCGCTGCTCTCGGAGTATCTCCGCGACGGCTGCTCGTGGAGCGTTTCCGAGACGGCGTCGAGGATGCCGGGGCCCGACTTCCCCACAGGGGGCGAGATCGTCGGGACGGCGGGTATCCGCGAGATGTACGAGACGGGGCGCGGCAAGTTCACGCTTCGAGGAAGGACGCATATAGAAGAAACGAAGAACCGCTACCTCGTCGTGGTCACCGAAATTCCGTACGGCGCCACGAAGTCGCGCATCGTCGCGCAGATCGCCGAGAAGCTCGACGAGAAGAACGTCGAGGGGATCGTGACCGTCCGGGACGAGTCGGACCGCTCCGGCGACCGCGTGGTCGTGGAGATGCAGAAGAAGACCGACCCCAAAGCGGTGGAGGCGCTGATGCACTCGGCCACGCAGCTCTCCGGCACTTTCGGCGGCAACCTGCTCGCCCTCTCCGGGGGCGCGCCCCGGACGATGACGCTCAAGGACATCTTCGACTGCTTCGTCGGACACCGGCGCGATGTCGTCCGGCGAAGGACCGAGTTTCGGCTGAAGCGGGACGAGGCGAGGCTGCACATCGTCGAGGGGCTGCTGAAGGCGCTCGATATTCTCGACGAGATCGTCGCGCTCATACGCGCCTCGAAGAGCGTCGCCGAGGCGAAGTCCGGACTCGTCGAACGCTTCGGCTTCTCGGTCCTCCAGGCGGAGGCGATCCTCGAAATGCGCCTCTCCCGCCTCGTCGGCCTGGAGTACGAGGCGCTGGTCAAGGAGAAGAAGAAGCTGGAGAAGGCGGTCGCGGAGTGGAAGGGGATCCTCGCCTCAGCGAAGAAGCTGGACTCCGTTGTGACCGGCGAGTTCGACGATCTGTCGGCGCGTTTCGCGAAGAGCCCGCTCGCGGCGCGGCGGACCTCCATCCTCGACGAGGAGCCGGAGAAGAAGCGCGGCAAGGACGCGCCGGGGCAGGCGCGTCTCTCGTTCGAACAGCCGACGCCCTGCGTGATTTCGCTCGACGCCGAGGGGTACATCAGGAAGCGCGAGATGAAACGCAGACCCCGCGACGAGGAGGAGGGGAGCGTCTTCGTGACCAACGGCATCGTCTACGCGCTCGGCGACGACGGGCGCTTCTACTCGCGCGAGCGCGCAACTATCCCCGACGCCTCGACGAAGAAGCTCCTTACCGCAAGAGAATTCTTCGGGGCAGGGGAGGACGCGTCGCTCGTTCTCGTTTCCCCCGACGACCACGACGAGGCGCTCTTCGTCTTCGCCGACGGCTCGGTCAAACGCGCCGCGCTCGAGACGCTCAAGGGGGATACGTCGAGGAAGAATACGTCGAAGACCGCAACGCCGCTGAATGAAGGGGAAAAGCTGCTCGCAGTCTTTCCGCTCAAGGGCGACGGCGATTTCGACATCCTCCTCTGCACGAAGTTCGGACGGGCGCTCCGTATCCCCGGGGAGAAGATCCCTCTCAAGGGAACGGCCGCGCGGGGCGTCGCCGGAATAGCGGTCGACGAAGACGACGCTGTCGTCTCTGCCGTGGCGCTGCCCCGGACCGAGGCCGCACCGGACGACCTGTTCGCGGTGGCGCGGACATCCAACGGGCGCTTTTTCCGTTTCGCGCTCGCCGAGCTGAAGACATCCGGTCGCGGCGGGAAGGGGATCTATATCCACAGGGGCGACAAGCCCTCTTTCGGCGAGATCGCCGAGATCGCCGCGCTTGCGCCGGGCGACGCGCTGGTTGCGGACGACGGCGCGGAGATACCGGCGGAGAACGTCCGGCCCAGAGAGATCGGGGAGCACACGCTCGTCTCGATGACGGAGCTGCCCGGAGTGTCGGAGCTCACCGCCAGGAGAAAAAAGAACGGGCGCAACGGCAACGGCGGATCGAACGGCGACGAAAGCGGAGAGGATGCGGCGCGCGAACCGGAGACGGGCCGCCCCGCCGTGCGCAGACCTTCTGCCGGGGAGGACGCGGGCGTGCATATCAGCGGCGGCAGCGGGGAGTTCGGAGAGTTCGACGACTTCGCGGACTTCGGCGAAGATGACGGAGGGGAAGAGCGATGAGCGGATTCAACTACGACGGCAGTTCGATACGGGTGCTCGAAGGGCTCGCGGCGGTGCGGATGCGCCCGGGCATGTACATCGGCGACACCGGACCGCGCGGGCTGCACCATCTGATCTGGGAGATCGTGGATAACTCCGTCGACGAGGCGCTTGCGGGCTACTGCACCGAGATTTCGGTCGCGCTCGCGCCCGACGGCGGCGTCACGGTAACCGACGACGGACGCGGAATGCCCGTCGATCCGCATCCGCAGAAGCGCGTCCCCACCTGCCAGGTCATCATGACCGTCCTTCACGCGGGAGGCAAGTTCGGCGACGGCGCGTACACCGTCTCGGGCGGACTCCACGGGGTGGGCGCGTCGGTGGTGAACGCCCTCTCCGAGAAGCTCGAACTCTTCGTCCGGCGGGACGGTCGGGAGTACTCCATGACCTTCATGCGCGGCGACGTTTTCAAGGAGCTTTCGTCGAAACCTGCGAAGACTCCCGGTACGGGCACGACGGTCCGTTTTTACCCCGATCCGTTGATCTTCAAGACGGGGATCGTTTTCGACCCGAAGCTCGTCGAACGCCGCCTGCGGGAGATCTCCTACCTCGTGCCGGGGCTGTCGCTGACGTTGGAGACCGTGAACGCCGAGGGGGAGACGGTCCGCGAAACCTTCATGAACAAGGACGGCATCGAGGCGATGACGAACCGCCTCGCGAAGAACACCACGCCGCTCTTCGAGGGGACGGTCGCCTTCACGGGAAACTCCGGCGACACCGAGGTCGCGTTCGCCTTCAAGTATCTCGACGACTACACGGAGAGGATGTACTCCTTCGTCAACCTGATCCCTACGGCCGAGGGAGGCACGCACGTCGCCGGTTTCCGGGCGGCCTTGACGAGGGCGGTCAACGAGGCGGCGAAGACGGAGAAATTGCTCAAAGCGGGGGAGGGGAACATCCTCGGCGACGATCTTCGCGAGGGGTTGCTCTGCGTCCTCTCGGTGAAGCTGCCGAACCCGCAGTTCGAGGGGCAGACGAAGGGAAAGCTGGGGAACGGCGAGACGACCGGCGCGGTGAGCACGCTGGTGTACGACAAGCTCTCCTACTTCTTCGCGAACGAGGGCGGCGGTATTCTTCGGATCATCGTCGACAAGGCGCTCTCCACGAGGAGGGCGAGGGAGGCCGCCAAGCGGGCGAAGGAGCTGGTCAGATCCAAGGGGAGCGGCGCGAGAGACGCGGGGCTTCCCGGAAAGCTGGCCGACTGCATCTCGCGGAAGCCCGCCGAGGCGGAGCTGTTCATCGTCGAGGGCGACAGCGCCGGAGGCAGCGCCAAGCAGGGGAGGGACAGGAAGTTCCAGGCCATTCTTCCCCTGCGCGGCAAGATTCTCAACGTCGAGAAGGCGAGCCTCGACAAGATTCTTGCGAACGCCGAGGTCGGCAACATCGTGAAGGCGCTGGGGTGCGGCGTGGGGAGCGAATTCGACGTCTCCAGGCTGCGCTACGGAAAGATCGTCGTCATGACCGACGCCGACGTCGACGGCGCCCACATCAGGACGCTTCTGCTGACGCTCTTCTACCGGCTGCTTCCGCAGCTCGTCTCCGAGGGGCGCGTTTATGCGGCGCAGCCGCCGCTCTACCGGGCGGCCAAGGGCAAGGATGTTCGCTGGCTGTACAGCGACGGGGAGCTTCGCGAGTTCGTCGGCAGGGGGAAGGCGTCGGTCCAGAGGTACAAGGGCCTTGGAGAGATGTCCCCGGAGCAGCTCTGGGAGACGACCATGAACCCAGAGAACAGGACGCTCCGCAGGATCGGCGTTACGGAGTGCGCCGCCGAGGCGGGGGAGATTATCGACATCCTGATGGGCGACGCGGTCGGTCCGCGGAGGGACTTTATCTTCGCGCATGCGGCGGAAGCGGAAATGGACGTGTAGCGCGAAGAAAACGAGGGGCGCGGAGCCCCGGAACGAAGAATGGAGGAACATAATGACAACGCAGGATGCGCGGAAACGCGCGGAAGAGCTTCATCGGGAGAGCTTCGTGCTGGACGCGCACTACGATCTTCTGCCGCTTGTGCTCGACAGGCGGCAGAAGGGCGAACGGAACGTCATCGAAAAAGAGTACATCCCCGCCTTCCGCGCGGCGCATGTGGACGCGGTGGTCTCGTCGCTCTTCGTCTCCGAGAGATTCCTCCCGGAGATGGGGCTGCGGCGGGCCCTCGATATGATCGCGGCGCTCTACGAGGAGATGGCGGAGAGCCCCGGGCTCTTCTCGCTGTGCCGGAACACTGCGGAGATCGCGGAGGCGAACGCCGGAGGAGAGGTCGCGCTGCTTCTCTCCTTCGAGGGGCTGGACCCGATAGGAAACGACCTCTCGCTCCTGAGGGTCTTCCACGAACTGGGCGTCAGAGGTATCGGGCTGGTCTGGAGCCGGAGGAACTACGTCGCGGACGGCTGCTTCTTCGACCCGGTGAAGGAGGGGCGGAAGGGCGGCCTGACGGCCTTCGGCGTACAGGTTCTCGACGAGGCGAAACGCCTCGGGATGTATATCGACGTCAGTCACCTCAACGACGAGGGCGTCGAGGACGTCCTCGCACTGTACGACGGGCCGGTGATCGCCTCGCACTCGAACTGCCGCGCGCTCGCTCCCGTGATGCGCAACCTGACGGACGACCAGATCGCACGCCTGGCCGGGCGCGGTGGAGTGATGGGGATGAACGCGTGCAGCGTCTTCGTCGCCGATCCGGATCAGCATACCGTGACGGAGCGCGATCTCGCCGACCACGTCGATCATATCCGTTCGCTCGTCGGCGACGGACATACCGGCTTCGGGTTCGACTTCTGCGACGAGATGCGAGACTTTTCCGCTCCGGGGCCGCATCGCGAGTACGACTGCGTAAAGGGGTACGGCGCGAGCGTCGGATTCACTGCGGAGCTGCTTCAAAGAGGGTACGGCGAGGATGCCGTGCGGGGTATCCTTGGAGGTTCGTTCCTCGGGTTCCTGAAAAAAACCATAGGGTGACAGGGCAGTCCCGGAGGGCGTCGCGTCGTCCGGGACCGTCGAGTACATAGAGGGGGTAGATGTGTGTGTCGTCGGCAGTCGCTGTGTCGTGCGTAGCGTTTCTTGTGCTTCTGTTCCTTTCCCGTCCGGCCCGGGCGTGCACCTCGGTCGTCGCGGGGCGGTCCGTATCGTCGACGGGAAGGGTGATCGTCGGGCATAACGAGGACGACCCGGGAAGGCTCCTCGTCCGGCATGCGCTCGTCCCCTCCCGCCGCTGGGACGAGGGGAGCGTCATCACGGCGGAGGAACGGTCGGCCCGCGTCCCCCAGCCTCGGGAGACGCTCGCCTTCTTCTGGACGCAGGTGAGGGGGGAACGGGGGCTTTCGAACGCCGACGGTTTTTACAACGAACGCGGCGTGCTGCTCGTCAGCGACAGCTGCCTCTCCTCGCGGCTGGACGACGAACCAGACTTCATTTCGGGCGGCATAGGGTACGCGCTGCGGCGGGCGGTCGCGGAACGAGCGACGAACGCCCGCTCGGGTGTGGAGATCGCCGCTGCGCTTGTGGACCGGTACGGCTACCGCAGTCCGGGGAGAGGGTACGTGATCGCCGACGCGCAGGAGGCGTGGATTCTCCAGCTCGCGGGGGGAAGGGACTACTGCGCGGTGCGCGTGCTCGACGACGAGGTGGTCTTCTTCCCCAACCACTTCACCATCCGGGCGGGCGATCTCGAAGGGCGTCCGCGCATTCTGTCGCCGGGGCTGCTGGAGAAGGCCCGAAGCAGGGGGTGGAGCGAGGACGGCCCAGCCTCGGCGTTCGACTTCGCGAAATCCTTTCAGGACCCCGGATCGTGGAAGAAGGACGGCAATACCTACCGGCACAGGCACGGCGCGGCGTTTTTCCGGGGGCCGCTGCTTCCCGAGGAGGCGGAACTCCCGTTCTCCGTCGTGCCGGTGAAGGAGGTGACGCCTGAGGATCTCAAGTCCGTGCTCCGCAGTCACTACGAAGGAACGCCCGACGACATCCGGAGCGGCTTCGCCGGAAGGTCGCCGCACTTCACCCCCGTTCGCCGGATATGCACCGGCGGCACAGTCGAGAGCATGATCGCCCTGCTCGCCGACGATCCGCTTTTCACGGAACTTCTCGTTTCCCGGGGGCGTCCGTGCTGCGACCCCTACCAGCCGTACTGGGGAGGTATGACCTCGCTTCCGGAGGAACTCTCGCCGATCGCCGACCCCTGCGGCGCGATCGACGGGCACTGCGCTGTCGACGCCGCGCTGCTGGACCTTACGGGCGCCGCGTGGTGGCGTGTGTTCGAGGAGCAGACGCTCGTCGACCTGCTCTACGACGACCTGCACCCTGTGCTTTCGGAGTGGATCCGGAGCAGGGAGGAGGAGCTGACCGCGGCGGCGGCGCAAATCGCTTCGGATGCGAGAGAACTCGCCGCACGCGGCGAAGCTGCGGCCGCGCGGCGTCTGCTTTCAGAACGGAGCGCGGCCCTCGCCCGAGAGAGCGCCGCCCGCAAGGCGGACGTATTCGCCGCGTACGCCCCTCGGACGATTCGCCCCGACCAAGGGGAGATAGCGAAGGGAGACCTCTCCGAAGAACTCTCCGTCTCCTTCCGGTCCGACGCCGCGCCTGCGGAGGACTCCTTTCTGATGGGGCAGGGAGGAACGCCGCCGCAGCGATGGGCAGCGCCGTTGCGCGGGAGCCTGTGCTTCGCGGAAGGGGAGTGGTCGCTCCGCTTCAGGGTACGGGAACTGACCGAGGGCGCCGTCCCGTGCCGTTCGGACTTCTGGCTCGCGGGGCGGGACGAAAACGGCGGCGTCTTCGCCGGACGCTGCGTGCTCAACGTGCTTCCGCCGTCGGAGCACCGGCTTTTTCAGGGAATGTGCAGCGTGTAGAAAGGAGAGAGGGCGCCGGGAAACCGCCGCCCGTTTTCTTCGCGGGCCCGCCGTGTCGAACGACCTCTCTATGCTATACTTTTTAAAAATGGAACGCTAGGAGGGATTCCCGATGTCCGTTGGTTCCGCGCCCCCCGAAGCGGTCGGCAGCTCCGTGCCCCGGGCCGACGCTCCGCTCAAGGTTTCGGGAGAGCTGAAATACACGGGGGATTTGCTGCTCCCCGGTATGCTCCACGCAGCACTGCTGCCGTCTCCGCACGCGTTCGCCCGCATTCTGCGGATCGACGCGGAGAAGACCCGCGCCTGCCCCGGCGTCCGCGCCGTGGTGACGGGCGACGACCTGCAGATCCTCTTCGGCCTCTATCTCGGCGACAAGCCGCCGCTGGCCCGGGGGTACGTCCGCCATTTCGGCGAACCCGTGGTCGCGGTCGTGGCGGACAGCGAACGCGACGCCCGATACGCCCTCTCGAAGATCTCGGTCGAGTACGAACCGCTCGACCCGGTCCTCACACCGACCGAGGCGCTCCGCCCCGGCGCGCCCGTCTTGCACCCGGACATGGCGGCCTACGCCCACATCCCCGATATCCTCCCCGAGCCGGGAAGCAACGTCGCCAACCGGACGAAGATCCGCAAGGGGGATGCGGAGAGGGCTTTCGCAGCGGCGCACGTCACGGAGGAGGTCGTCGTCTCCTTCCCTCCGGGCGATCATGTCGCGCTGGAGCCTCGCTGCGCCATCGCGGAAATACACGCCGACGGGCGGCATATCGTCCATTCGTCGACGCAGGCTCCGTTCGTCGCCAGAAACCTTCTCGGGATCTTCCTCGGCATCCCGCAGGGAAAGATCACCGTCATCGCTCCTCCTTGCGGCGGCGGTTTCGGCGGCAAGGCCGGCATTCAGCTCGAAGGATTGGCCGTGCTGCTCTCCCGCGCCGTCGGAGGACGCCCCGTCCGTTTGGCCAATACGAGGGAGCTGGACCTGACGGCCTCGCCCGGCCACATCGGTCTCGAAGCCACGGTGAAGCTCGCTGCGGACGAGCGTGGGCGACTGCTCGCGATGGACTTGCTCTATCTCTTCAACAGCGGCGCGTTCGCCGACTACGCCGTGAACGTCAGCCGCGCCGCGGCGATCGCCTGCACGGGCCCCTACCGGGTGGAGAACGTGAAGTGCGACTCGCTGTGCGTCTACACGAACACTCCCTTCGCTACAGCATACCGGGGATTCGGTCATATCGAACTCTGCTTCGCCGTGGAGCGCGCCATGGACGCGCTCGCCGCGAAGACGGGAATCGACCCTGTGGAGCTGCGGCTCCGCAACGCCATCAATCCGGGCGACACCACGCCCACAGGCTCCGTCATGGATGCAAGCACGGGTGACCTTCCGGAGTGCGTCCGCCGCGCAGCGGCGATGATCGGCTGGGACGAGGGTATTTCGGGGACTCTGCCCTCCGGCAAGGTGTACGGAAAGGGGATCGGTCTCTTCTGGAAGGCCCCGGCGATGCCTCCGAACACCGATGCGGGGGCGATTCTCACCTTCAACGAGGACGGATCGATGAACCTCTCGGTGGGCGTGACGGAGATAGGGCAGGCGGCGCATACCGCGCTCGCGCAGATCGTGGCCGACAGGTTCGGCGTCTCCCCCTCGCTCGTCCATGTCCGGACGACCGTCGATACCTCGCACTCGCCGCACGACTGGGCGACCGCCGCAAGCCGTTCGGTGTTCATGGCGGGGAATGCGGCGCTCGAAGCCGCGGACGGCGCGATCGGCGCGATCCGGCGGACCGCGTCGATTCCGCTGCGCTGCGCGCCGGGAGACCTCGAAGTCTCCGGAGGAAGGGTCTTTCTCAAGGGCGATCCCGAGCGCGGGCTTCCGCTTTCTCGGGTCGTTCTGGGGTACACATACCCCGGCGGGAATTCGATAGAGGGGCAGGTGATCGGGACGGGGCGGTACATCGCGCCCGGACTCACGGCGCTGGACCCGGAGACTGGCGAGGGGCGCCCGGCGCTCGAATGGACGCTCGGCGCGGAGGCCGTGCACGTCGAGGGCGATCCGGCGGACGGCAGCTACAGGATCGTGAAGGCGGTCTGCGCGATGGACGTCGGGAAGGTGATCAACCCCGGCATTGCGCGCGGACAGGCCGTCGGCGCGATGGAGATGGCGCTGGGGTTCTCCTGTTCCGAAGGGTTCCGCTTCGCCGGGCGGGGGCGCATCGTCAACGTGCCGCTGCGGCACTTCAAGATTCCGCGCTACGGCGAGGATCCGGAGTACGACGTCTCCTTCGTCGAAACGCCCCAGCACGACGGACCGTGCGGCATGCGCGGCATGGGGGAGCAGGGGGTTCTGGGGATTCCGGGGGCGGTCGCCGGGGCGCTTTCCAGGGCTTTCGGGTGCGAACTCCGCGAACTTCCCATGACTCCGGAGAGCATCTGGAGAGCCTGCGGAAAGGAGCGAGGAGAATGATTCCCTTCGATTTCGACTATGTGCTGCCCGGGACCCTTCACGAGGCGTACGGCGCATGGAAGGCGGAGGCCGACGCCGGACGGAGCGCCGCGTACTACGGCGGCGGCACGGAGATCGTCACCCTCGCCCGGAACGGGACGGTAGCGCCCCAGTGCGTCGTCGATCTCAAAGGCGTCCCCGAGTGTTCCTTTTCAGGGGAGGAGGGAGACCGCTTCGTCTTCGGCGCGGCATGTACGCTGACGAAGATCGTCGAGGGAGGGCTCTTTCCGCTGCTTTCGGCCGTCTGCCGAGGCGTTGCGGACAGGACGGTCCGAAACCGGCTGACGCTGGGAGGCAACGTCTGCGGAAGGCTTCCCTACCGCGAGGCGCTGCTCCCGTTCCTCTGCGTCGGCGCCGTCGCGCGCGTCTTCGGAGCGGAGGGGCTGCGCGAGGCGCCCCTTGGAGAGATTTTCGACAAGCGGCTTGTTCTGGCGGAAGGGGAGTTTCTTGTCTCTCTGGTCGTGGACAAGACCGCCGTACGCCTTCCGTACGCAAGCTGCCGCAAGGTGCGCGGAGGCCGTGTGGACTACCCCCTCTGCACCGTCGCGGGTACGTCGAACGGCGACTCCGTGAAGCTCGCCGTCTCGGGAGGGTGGAACTTTCCCGTTGTCGCGGAGTGTACGCGCTTCACGCCGCCTGATACAATCGTGGAGAGCGTCCCTCACTCGGTCAAGGGCGACGCGCTCGCCGCTTCGGACTACAGGCGCGCGCTTCTCCGACAGGCCGTGGAAACGGTGCTGCTCTCGATGGAGGTGATGCCGGAATGAAACGACTGCACGGTCCTGCGGAGATACTGCTCTTCGTGAACGGAGAGACGCGGCGCGTCCTCGTCCGTCCGGCGGATACGCTGCTGCGGGCGCTGCGGGAGCGGCTGGGGCTGACGGGGGCGAAGCCCGGGTGCGAAAACGGCGACTGCGGCGCCTGCACGGTGCTGCTCGACGGTCTTCCTGTGAAATCATGCCTGATGCTCGCGGTGGAAGCGGAGGGGCATGAAGTCGTCACCGTGGAAGGATTGAAGGATACGCCGATCCAGAAAGCGTTCATCGATTTTCAGGGGTTCCAGTGCGGCTACTGCACCTCGGGTTTCCTTTTGAACGCCCATGCGCTGCTGACCGAGCACCCCGAACAGGATGACGAAACCGATAGAGAGTGGCTGGAATCCAACCTCTGCCGCTGTACCGGCTACGAGGGGATCCGGCGCGCTGTGCGCGAGGCGAGGAGGATCGCGGCGGGAACGCAGTAAAGATTCGCTCTCGGAGACCTGCGCCGCCTATTTGGAGAGGGAACGGAGATTCGCCGCGGAGTGCGGGTGCGGCGGAGGATCGCCGGGGACGAAAAAAAACACACATTCAGCGATGGAGAGAGGGTTGGTATAAGTATGTCCGAGAAACGAAAAATGTTGGAACCGGGTTGGGTAGTTGTGCTGGCTGGATTGGGGGTCAATCTGGCCCTGGGCGTTCTGTACGCGTGGGGGGTCATCTCCGCCGCGCTGATCGACCAGTTGGGGTGGAGCGCCACGACGACGCAGATCCCGTATATGGTCGCCTGCGCCATATTCGCCCTGTCGATGATTCCGGGAGGAAGGCTTCAGGATCGGTACGGGCCGAGACCGGTCATCATCGCTGCGGCGGTGCTGTGCGGCGCGGGCTTCTTCATGTCGGGAAAGATGCTGACGCCGCTTGGTCTGACGCTCTTTTTCGGCGTGGTTTTCGGTGCGGGCATGGGCATGGGGTATGCCGCTCCCACTCCGGCGGCGGTGAAGTGGTTCAGCAGGACGAAGCGAGGGCTGATATCCGGTATCGTCGTCAGTGGATTCGGCCTGGCTCCGGTCTACATAGCTCCGCTGACAAGCTGGCTTTTGGCCCATTTCACCCTTGCGCATACCTTTATGGCGCTTGGGGCGGGGTTCTTCATCCTGATCGTCGTGCTGGCGATGTTCATACGGAACCCGCCCGAAGGGTACTCGGCGGGACCTGCGCCCGTATCCAACGGAACGGGCGCAGCGAAGACGCTCCGCGCGGACACGGAGTACGAATGGAACGAAACCTTCGGGAGCACCGCGTTCAAACGCCTGTGGATCATGTTCTGCTTCGGGACGTTCGCCGGGCTGCTCATCATAGGGCAGTTGTCGAAAATAGGGATCGAACAGGCGGGCGCGGACAACGTCTACATCAAGGTGGGTATCTACGCCGTATTCAACTGCATCGGCAGAATCCTCTGCGGACTTCTCTCGGACAAGCTTGGGCGGATGCGGACTCTCTTTCTCCTTTTCCTGATGCAGGTGGTCACGTACGCGGTCTTCGCACGGCTCGTCACTCCCTTTACCCTGGGCGTCGGTGTGGCCGTGGTGGCCTTTACGTTCGGAGGAATGCTTTCGCTCTTCCCGGCGGCGACAGCCGACTATTTCGGTATGAAAAATTTCGGCGTCAACTACGGCATGCTGCTGACCGCGTGGGGAATGGGCGGAGTGTTCGGCCCTCTTGTGGGGGGCATCGTCAGGGATATAACGGGAACCTATGTTATCAGCTACGTCGTTTCGGCGCTTCTGAGCCTGAGCGGCGCGGCGATGACGTTCTTCACCAGGGCGCCCGCCGAGAAGAGCGCATAGCGTACGTTTTCCGTCTTCCGGGGGCGAAGAATCGACGTGCGCAGCGCCCGGAACGATTCGACAAGAAAGAGCAAAAGAGGAGCCCGGAGATGCAGCTCTCCGGGCTCCTTTACCGTTCCGGTCCTCGCGCCGCTTCAGTGCGACGGAATGTTGAAGACGAGATCGAGGCGGGTGAGTTTGAAGAGTTCCTCCACCATCCCTCGCAGCCCATGGATCGTCATCCGTCCGCCCTTCTGCAGCGTGCGCTTGTGGATGGAGATGAGCACGCCGAGGCCGGAACTGTCGATATAGTCGAGGGCGGAAAAGTCGAGGGTAATGGAGGTAACTCCGTCCTCGAGGAGACCGATGAGCTTCTCCCGAAGCTCGGCAGCGTTCTCGACGTACATGCTTCCGGCAAGTCCGACGTGTGCGCCGGAGCCGCTCTTGGAGATGCTGATTTTCATAGGATCATCCTCCTTGGTTTGGGTCAACGTGCGGGAACCAGCCCGCCCGACCGGGAATCCTCGTTTGTTTCCACCTTGAAACGCTCCGTCATGATCTTCAGCTCCTCAGAAGTTTCGCTGACCTCCTGGGCGCTGGTGGCCACGTTCTCCATGGCCGCCGCAGTCTCCTCCATCGACGCCGCGAGATTCTGGACGTGATCGTCGGCAAGCTCCATCACGCTCGACGTCGTGTCGATCAGCGAGATGATCTTGTCGGACTTGGCGACCTCTTCGTCCGTCGTCGTGATGATCTTCTGGAGATCCTCCACCGAACTCGTTATCGCCTTCTTGATCCGCTCGAGAGCCGTTCCCGCGACGTGGGCGATGGTGACGCCTTCCTCGACGCCCTCGCGGCTCTTCTGCATGGACGTCACCGCCGAGCGTGTTCCGTCCAGGATTTTCGCCACCAGCTCGGCGACCTCTCTGGCCCCTTGCTGCGACTGCTCCGCGAGCTTCCGGACCTCCTCGGCGACCACGGCGAAGCCGCGTCCGGCCTCTCCGGCGCGCGCCGCCTCGATGGCGGCGTTCAGCGCGAGCAGATTGGTCTGGTCCGCGAGCCCGGTGATGGTGTCGCCCACGACGCCTATTCTCTGGGAGTATGCGTCGAGCTGTGTCAGCAGCTCTTCGGTCTCCTTCACGGACCCCTTGATGTTCTCCATGTGCTCGATCGTCTTGGCGACCGTCTCTCCGCCCTCGGATGCGGCCTGCGCCATGTCCTTGGAACTTTTATCCGCATTCGCGGCGAGGCTCTGGGCGATCTGGATGAGGTTGCTCATCTCCAGCATGACCTTGGAAGCGTCGACCGCGTTCTCCCTTCCCTTGCGCGTCTGTTCAGCGAGATGGGCGTTGCTTTCGGCGACTTCGTTGGTGGTGCTGGTGACCTCTTCCGTGGATGCCGCCGACTCTTCGGAGAGCGCGGCGAGGTGGACCGACTTCTTCTTCAGGTCGCGGATCATCTCTCTCTGAGAGTGGACCATTTCAGCGAGCGCGTCCGCCATCGTTCCCAGCTCGTCGCGATTCGTAATATGGAAGTCCTCGCGTTCGAAGGTGAAGTCGCCGTCGCGTGCGATCGCGGCAAGCTCGGCCACCCGCTTCATCGGCACGGTCAGGCTGCGGGTCATCAGGAAGGCGACGACCGCGCCGAACAGAACTGCGAAGACCGTGGCGCCGAGGATGATGAGAATGGTGGCTGCGAGGCTCTCGACGGCCCGGGCTGTTATCTCCCCCGAGTGGGTCTCGGCGGCGTGGACAACCTGGTCGGCGAGGGCGAGTATGGCCCTGCCGGAGTCGATGCGCCGTTGATTGATGGTGTCCAGTTCTTTCCAGTTGGCGATGATTATTTCCATCACGCCTTTGTAGTCGTTCGCGGCCTTCTGTACGGCGTCGAGCTGGTCGAGGTTGACCTTCTGTACCGTAATGTTCTTGATTGTCTTGACGAGCGCTTCGATCTCGTCGAAACTCTTGAGCGTACTTTCGAGGCGTGCGAGATCGCGCGTCGCCTGGCCGGCGAAATTCGAGACCCGGATATTGTTTCCGGCGTCGATGATATTGTTCGCAAGAGTGATCTTTTCGATGCGGTCCAACAGCTGGTCTTTGTCTCGCTCCCCGGCGATGGCCGCCCGGATGGCCGTGTTCTGCGAAGCGAGATAGGCTTCCGCGTTTTCCAGGAAGTTCCTGGCTCTCAGGTTGCCGTCGGTACGGGCCTTCTGTATCGCCTCTACCGACGTCTCGGTCCGGTCGATCAGACCGACGTATTCCTCAAGCAGAACCGACGCCTTTGCCGCGCCCTCGCGAAGCGCGGCGAGCGTGGGGTACTTCGCGGCGAGTTCCGCCGCGTTCCCGACGGCTTTCTTCGCTTCCTCCGCCGCTTTTCGACCGGCGTCGAGGTACGATCTCTCGTAGGAGAAGTTGTACCCCCGGACTTCGTACATCATATCCTGAATTGTTTTTTGCACATCGGTGGCCAGCACAAGCTCCGGTACGTACCGCTCCGCGAGCGCGCGCGCTTCTTCCTGCACGCCGCTCATGTTCATCCAGCCGAGTCCGCCGACGCCTGCGAAGATGACCAGCAGGACGCCGAAAGCGAGGAAAAGTTTTGCGCCGATCTTCATGTTTCGCATGGTGTTATCCTCCTTGTTTTTTAATTAACCGGCCCCGGAAAGCAGTCGGGACCGAGTTTGTTCGCGGCGCCGATGTTTTTTTAGGGTATACGGAACGTGTGTGCGTCAAAACGCCTGTACCATAATGCATCATATATTTCTGACTTGAGATTATACGATACGTGAAGCTCCCTCGCAATGTTGAAAACTAATTTTTCTACGAAGAGCATTCTTCGGCCGTATGTTTTTTCGCGGGAGACTCATTACGCGAGTGATCTTGTGTGTTTTATTCTATCTGATTGTGAAAAGTTATGACTAAAATTGTGTTTTCTAGAAATAGTATATTCCCTTATGATGTGCGCGTAGAAGCATCACCGGGGCGGATGCGAAATGTTTTCGGAGGAGACTGGGAGGCGGCTCCTTTCCCTGTGTCTCCCCCGAAAGCATGCGGGAGTTTCTTCGCCGTAATCGTATCAGCCGTCGATCCCCGCTTCCTTGAGATAGAGACGTAGCCGCTCGGCCAGTCTCTCTCTGTCCAAGATGCCCGTGCTCGTCTGTACCGAGTACATCTTTTCAGGTACGACGAGGGCGGCAGGGTCGAATCCGCACATTTTCTTCCACTCATACTTCCGCAGCAGCGCTTTCGCCGCGAGTTCGTGCAGCCTCGCGGCGTCCCAGTGTTCGCCGAGGGCGTCCAGCCCCTGAAGAATGATCCCCTCGTCGTAGACGCCGCGTGCGAAAAGGCAGATCACCAGAGAGTTGAGGATCATGCGCCAGCGCGCCTCCTTCACCTGAGCGCGTACCTGCTCCTCCAATGGCTTGGGCGCGTTGAGCAGACTCTGGTCGATGGAGTAGCCGTTATCGTCGAGATGGGAGTGGCGCACGCCCAGGAGGCAGGTGACCGCGAAATTCTCTCCCGTCATGTAGCCGCCGGGCTCCACGCCGCCGTACTGGATGGCCCACTCGAGCCCTCCGCGCTTCTTTGCGCAGAACGCGCACCCTTTTTCAAGATCGCGGTAGAACTCGTTCTCCCCCTTCGCCATCCGTTCGAGCACTTCGAGATATGCGGCGCAGTCTCCGAAGGAGAGCGAAACACCACCCGTGTCGTCGAGCGAGAGGACGCCGTGGAGGAAGGATTCCGTGGCCCATGCGAGGGTGCAGCCGAGAGAAATTGCGTCCCACCCCTGTTTCTCGGTGAAGAGCAGCAGTTTGAGAATGTCCTCGGGGGAGGAGAGGCTGAGCATGCTCCCCATCGCGTAGATCAGTTCGTAGTCGTACGACACTCTGTTTGTGCTGTAGTGGTAGGGTGCGAACTCCTCGCGCAGCTCGGCCATGTGGATGCAGCCGCACTGGCAGTGGGCGCAGGCGGTGTGCTGGACGAGGTAGTCCTTCGCGAAGCGTTCGCCGGAGATCGCCTCCGAGCCCTCGAAGTTTCCCTGCGAGAAGTTGCGCGTCGGAAGCCCCCTGATGAGCGAGAGCGGCCGGACGTTCGCGGGGGTACCAAGGTCGTGGTACTTCTTCATCTCTTTCGACTTGACCACCCGGTCGTAGAGAATGTCGTACACAGCCTTGAACTCCTTCGGGCGGGCGAGAGGGAGCGTTCTGGTTCCGCTGACGACGATCGCCTTGAGGTTCTTGCTCCCGAGGACTGCGCCCAACCCAAGTCTGCCGAAGTGTCGCGAACCGTCCACCGTCGCGCACGCCATGGGGGAGAGACGCTCTCCGGCGGGGCCTATGCGGAGGATGGAGACCTTCCGTCCACTCTTTCCCTCGGACTCTCTCAGAATGCGCTCCGTGGCCGCTGCGGACTGTCTCCGGAAGGTCGAGGCGGACTTCAGCGCGGCAGCGTCGTTATCGATGACGAGGTAGGAGAGCTTTTCCGCCCTGCCGGTGATCACGAGCGCGTGGATCCCCGCTTCGTGCAGCGACATCGCCATGCGGCCGCCCGCGTGCGACTCGCCGAGTTCGCCGGAGAGAGGAGATTTGAACATCGCTACGGTCTTCGTCGCCACGGGAAAGAGCGAACTGAACGGGCCGATCGCGAAGATGACCGGACTCTCCGGGGAGAGAGGATCGCCCTGCGGGTCGCCGTGTCGGAAGAGCAGCTCCGTAGCGACGGCGGTTCCCCCCAAAAACTCGCCGAAGAGTTCGGGGTCGTTGAGTACCTGATGCGTTCCCGTCGTCAGATCGACGTGCAGAATGGCGCCGTTCATCGCGATGCACACTCCTTTTCTTTCTCGCAGAGCGCGAGGACGCTGTTGGGGCAGTATTTGACGCACTGCCCGCAGTGGATGCAGGGGAGCGGGCGCTTTTCATCCTCGTCCCACTGGAGGGCGCCGATCGCGCACGCCTTGACGCACGCCATGCAGGAGATGCAGAGTTCTTTTTTCAGGCGTACTCCGCCGCCGGGCGCTGTCGTCAACGCTCCCGTCGGACAGGCCGCGGCGCAGTCGGGCTCCTCGCACCGTGCGCAGACGCGGATGGAGAACGCGCCCTCCACACCCGTGTAGGCCTTGACACGCAGCGCCGCTTTGCCGCTGCCCGCGGCGTTCTTGACCATCCGGCTGCACGCGTACATGCAGCTGAAGCAGCCGATGCACTGGTCGCGATTGACGACCCGAAGTAACTTTACTGACATGTTTTTTTCACCTCTCTCTTTTTTTCTCTCCGCAATAATCCCCTGTCTTTTTCTCCCTGTCAACTGCTACAATAAAAACATGTCAAGAGATGAGAATTCCAGCTCTATTGTCAATTCTCAGGAGGTGAGAGAGATGAGAAAACTGCTTATGGTATTCCTTCTTGCCTGCGCGATAACCGGGAGCGCCTTGGCGGCGCCGGTTCCCGCCGTATGGAAAGGAGATCTCCGGCCCGTCGTCGAACGGAACGGCGTCGTCTATTCGGTGTATGCGGACAGGACGCGCCTTGTGGACGACTGTGTTCCCGGCGCGGAACAGGTTCTCGAAACGTATGTGCACCTGGTGATCGAATCGCAGAATCTGGTGGAGATTCAGCAGTGGAACATCAGGCGCGACGGAAGCGAGTACAGGGTTCAGGACATGTACGACTACGCGCTGGATACCTTCGGTATGGTGGATCAGTGAATCATCCTGCCAGAATGGGCCTCGTGGAGGTCCGTGGAGGAGGATACGTACCAGCGGGAGGTCATCGGAGCGGCCATGAAGATTCTGGCGGAGCGCGGCAAGTGATCCTCGCTTCGTTCGTGCGTTTCAATATACTGTGAAGGGAGCTGGTTTTGTGGAGAAGGAGAAGCTGTTTCATCGCATGCTCGACGTCATCGAAGGGGATATCGTCCCGCTGACGGCGCGGGGGGTAAGCATCGGCTGCAAGGTGTTCGGCGCGGCGGTTTTACGGAGGGACGATCTCTCTCTGGTGGTCGCCGGAACGAACCACGAGGCCTTCTCACCGCTGTGGCACGGAGAGGTGTACACCATCAAGCTCTTCTACGAGCTGCAGGGCCATCCGGATCCGTCGGAGTGTCTCTTCCTCTCGACCCACGAACCGTGCTCGATGTGCATCTCGGCGCTCTCGTGGGCGGGCTTCAAGGACATCTACTACTTCTTCGGTTACGAGCAGACGCAGGACGATTTCAACATTCCGCACGACCTGCGGATGCTGCGCGAGGTCTTCGGCTGCGCCGCGCCGACCAAGGAGAACATATACTACAGCAGCCGGTCGCTGATGGACATGGCGGAGGGGCTGGAAGATCCGGTGAAGGCCAAAGCCAGAATCGCCGGGATCAAGGAGACGTACGCGGGACTGTCCGCCGTCTACCAGGCGGGCGAGAAGAAGATGGTGCTCAAGTAGCGCGAGACCCCCCCCTGCGCCGGGAGGATGCAGGGGGGGGTTGCGTTCGGGTCGGGGAGTTGCCTCCGCTATTCTTGCGCCTTCAGGAAGCGGTCGAACCACTCCGTCATCTTGCGCAGTCGGGTGAGTCTGGGGCGGGGCCGCCCGCTTCGGCTGAGTTCGTGGTTCTCCCCCTTGAAGACGCAGATGTTCGTCTCCACGCCGTGAAGCTTCAGCGCCGTGAACATCTGGAGCCCCTGGGTGAGTTCGCAGCGGTGGTCCTCCTCGGAGTGGATGAAGAGCGTCGGGGTCTTCGCTCTGTCGGCATACTTCAATGGAGAGTGGAACCAGAGCTTTTCATGGTCGCTCCAGATGTCGGCGCCCTGCTGGTCGGGGACGAAGTAGTAGCCGATGTCGGAGATTCCCATCTTGGAGATCCAGTTGCCGATGCTCCGCTGCGAGGCGGCGGCCTTGAAGCGGTCGGTGTGCCCGATGATCCAGTTCGTCATGTACCCCCCGTAGGAGCCTCCGGTGACGGCGAGGCGTTCCTTGTCGACGAAGGGAAGGTTGTCCACGATCCAGTCGGTGAAGAGCATCAGGTCGTCGTAGTCCACCGTGCCGTACTTCCCCCGGATGTCGTCGAAGGGGTTTCCTTTGCCGTCGCTGCCGCGCGGGTTGCAGAAGAAGACCACGTACCCTTTCGCGGCCCAGTACTGCATCTCGTGGAAGAAGACGTCGCCGTAGACGAACTTCGGGCCGCCGTGGATATTCAGGATGGCGGGGTACTTCTTCCCCTCCTCGAAATCGACCGGCTTCATGTACCAGCCGTCGAGCGGCTCGCCCGTTCCGTTGTCGACCGTCACGTGCTGCGGCGCGGATAGTTCGCATTCTTCCACGACCCAGTCGTTGAAGTGCGTGAGCTGTATCTCGCGCTCCCTGTCCACCAGGTAGAGTTCCTGAAGCCGCATCCCCTTCATCCCAACCACGGCGGCCTTGCCGCCCGAAACTCTCCAGTCGTCGACGCTGAAAAGCTCCTTCGTGATCTGTTCCATCGCTCCGGAGGCGGTGACCGCGTGCAGATGCGAGCGGTAGTTGTCCGTGGAGACGAACCATGCCGCCGGGCCGTCGGTGAAGAAGGCGAGGTTCAGGTCGGTCGATCCGTAGCGGCAGTCGCTCCCCACGGAGTTGCGGAGCCCGCGGTCGAGTTCCGGGGTGAAGCAGAGGGGTTTTCCGTCCTCGACGAAGCAGAACTTCACGTTCTCGTTCACTCCGTACTTCGTATAGTCGCTTCCGGTGACGACGACCTTGTCTTCAAGCCACCCCGCCCACTTGCAGGTGAAATCGGTTCCGGGAAGGAGCGTGACCGCCGCGCCGCTCTTCCGGTCGATCTCGAGCAGCGTGTTGAACTGCCCCTTGACGTCCTTGAAGACAGCCCCCCAGACGAGCGCCTTGTCTCCGCCCGGGGAGAGGGTGTAGTTCTCGGCGTCCATGTTCTCGGGGGTGAGGCGCTTCTCCTCGCCCTCGGGCGTGTAGAGGCAGAGCGATTTTTTCTTCTGCGCCGTGAACCCCTTGCCGTTGGAGCAGAATGGGACCTGGTCGAAGAACATCATCTCCGCGTCGTACGGGTTGTCGAAGGACGGCTCGAAGACGCCGAGCGCCAGAAGCGATCCGTCGGAGAGGAGGGCGAGCGACGAGAGCGACCTTTTGACGCTCCGGAGAAATACGGCCTCGCCTCCGCAGATGTCGAGCGTGTAGAGCGCCGTCTCCGTCTTGGGAGCGTCGTTGCGGCCGCTGGCGAAGACGAGCGTGCGGCTGTCGTCCTTCCACGCGAAGAACTTCTCCTTGCCGGAGGCGGTGAGCTGACGGAGACTTCCGGTGAGGAGGTCGTACATCCAGATGTTCGAGATGTAGGCGTTGTTTTCGTAGTCGCCCTTGTGGAGAAGGAAGCAGATTTTCGTGCCGTCGGGAGAGAACGTCGGTGCGGAGAGGAAGTGGTACCGGAGCAGATCGGTAAGGTCAACGGTTCTTTTCAATTGTCGAATCCCCTTTGCCTGAAAGTTTGCGGCTATCCTCCGCCGATGACGGGAAAAACGGCGACCGTATCTCCGTCCTTGACGGGGGTGAGCGGGCCGCCCGTGTGGGCGATGTGCTTGCCGTTCACCAGGAGGATGACGCGGTCGGATATCCTGTCGTGATCGAAAACTTCGGCCTCGAACTCCGGGCCGTAGCGATCGCAAAGGAGACGGAGGAGCCCCTCCATGGTCGAGGCTCCCTCCGCCGTTGTCTCCTTCTCGTTCGTGTAGTCCCGAATAGTCGCGAAGAACAGTACTTTGATCATGCGGCTATTGTAACCCGAGTTCCTCCAGTTTGCCAGTGGTGGGGACGCCTTTCGAATCCCATCCGCGAAGTTTGTAGTATTCGGGGAGCATCTCGGGAAGGCGGCTGACCATGCCCTTCGCCGGGCCTTCGGGGATCGGTTCGTTCAGAAGGCGCGCGGGGAGCGTGTCCTCGGACGGGTCGAGGCCCTCGCGGATGTTGAAGAGACGCTCGATGTTCCAGATGCGCTCTCCGGCCTTGAGAGCTTCGGCGCCGTCGTACTCGAAGCCTGTGGCCGCCTTCAGGAACGCAGCGTAGTCGTCGGCGCCGAGGGCGAAGGAGGTGAAGAGGCACATGCCGGAGGAGTCGATGGCCGCCGTGAGGTCCTGGAAGATTTTCACCCAGGTCGGCTTGGATTCGATGTCCGCCGGGTCGAGCTTCTGCGGCAGGCCGAGCACCTCGGGGGAGGTTGTGTAGCCGCGGACATGGCATCCTCCGCGGTTGGAGGTGGCGTAGTTCAGTCCTATTCCCTGGACGGCGCGCCCGTCGTACGCGGGCATCTCCAGCTTCTTCACCGTCATGGAGAACTCGGGGTGGCCGTACATCTCGCACAGAGCGTACGAGCCCATCGCGAGCTTCTTGCCGAAGCCTTCGACCTTCCCCATCTTCTCGATCCAGTAGGTGACCGCCTCGCCGCTGCCGAACTTCAGCTCGGGGCCGCCCTCAAGCTCTTCCTTTTTGATGTACCCTTTCTCGTACAGCTCCATGGCCGCCGCGACGGTCACGCCCGCGCTGATCGTGTCCAGACCGTACTCGTTGCAGAGGTAGTTCGCTTCGATGATCGGCTCGAGAGGCTCGACGCCGCAGCAGACGCCGAAGGAGAAGATGCTCTCGTACTCCGGCCCCTCGCCTTCGCGATCGCCGACCTTGGTGACGCGGCCGCAGCCGATGGGACAGCCGAAGCAGGAGTATCTCTTGGTGAGGAAGTCCTTGGCGAGCGTCTCGCCGGACTGCGAATCGGCCTCGGGCATGTAGGCGCCCTGCCAGTTTCTGAAGGGGTAGCCGCCGATCTGGTTGATGACGTTCACGAGCACCGCGGTGCCGTAGGTGGGAAGCCCCTGGCTGGTGACGGGGTTGGTCTTCAGCTTCTCCATAGCGCCCGCAAGGACCGACTTCATCTCGTCCTGGTTCTCCACGTGGGGGCGCGAGGATCCCTTCACGACCACGGCCTTCAAATTCTTCGAGCCCATGACCGCGCCGACGCCGCTCCGTCCTGCGGCCCTGTTCTTGTCGTTCATCACGGAGGCGATCTTCGAGAGACGTTCGCCCGCCGGTCCGATGCATGCAACCTTCGCCTTCTCGTCGCCCACCGCGGCAAGGAGCTTGTCCGTGGCCGCATGGCTGTCGAGCCCCCAAAAAGCCGAGGCGTCGCGGATTTCGACATGTCCGTCGTTGATCCAGATATAGGAAGGTTTCGCAGCCTTGCCTTCGAGGATGATCATGAACCACCCGGCGCGCGCAAGCTCCGCGCCCCAGAAGCCGCCGGAATTGCTGCTCGCTATCCGGTTGTTCAGCGGGCTCTTCGTCACCACCATGTAGCGTCCTGCCGCCGGAGCGGCCTTCCCGGTGAGGGGGCCGTTCGCGAAGATCAGCTTGTTCTCGGGGGAAAGAGGATCGGTCCCCTTCGGAAGCTCGTCGTAAAGCACCTTCGTCGCGTATCCTCGTCCTCCGATGAACTCCTTCATCGTTTTCTCGCACAGGCTTTCCTTTTTGACGGCGCCGGTGGTGAGATTGATGCGCAAAACCGATCCGAACTTGTCCATTAGCAGTTCCCTCCTTAGTTGTATGCGTTTCGTTGCGAGTCGGGTAAAAAAAAGAAGGACGACGGCTCGGCGAGCCGTTCATCCTTCTTTGCAAACATGGCCGGCGGAAAGATCGCTCCTTCCGCCCGATGCCCGGAACATCTCAGTGAGACGTACCGGGTCGAAGGGCTATTCAATTGGTTTCTTGGCAAACCTCTTTGTTCACTTTATTTTTATACCAAAAAAGGCGACCTGTCAATTCTCCCTGCGCTCATTTCCTTGTATAATCTTTCTGCGTATCGGGAGGTGAGTGTGTGTTGAGTTGGTTTGATTTTCTTCCACTAAGAGCTGACCGACAGGGATCGTGGCAGGTAGTCTCGTTTCTGGAGGTACGCGAGGCTGCGGAGCATGAGGGGCTGTCGCCGATCGAGGCGGAAATTCGCTGCCTGCAGCGGGGGTACGTCCCCTCCAGGTATATCCGGAGCATGGGAACTATCGGCATCGACGGGCAGATCAGGCTGTTGTCCTCGTCGGTGGCGGTCATCGGCTGCGGAGGACTTGGAGGGCTCGTCTCCGATCTGCTGGCGAGGGCCGGTGTCGGACGACTGGTACTTGTGGACGGCGACGTCTTCGACGAGACGAATCTGAACAGGCAGGTGCTCTCCTGCGAAGCAAACCTGGGACTCTCCAAGTCCAAGGTGGCCGCCCAACGGGTCATGGAGATCAACGGCGTCGTCCGCGCCGAGGGACGCCAGTGCATGTTCGACGAGTTCACCGCGGACGGCATCCTCGAAGGATGCGACCTGGCGGTGGACTGCCTGGACAACCTGAGCACGCGGCGCATCCTTTTCTCCGAATGCCGCACCAGGGGAATTCCTGTGGTCTCCGGCGCCATAGGCGGTTTCTGGGGGCAGATCGGCGTCGCCATGCCGGACGAACAAAACCTTGCGGAGTTCCTTTCGGGCGACACGGACAAGGGTGTTGAGACGGAAACCGGCAACCCGCCCTTCACTCCCGCCGTCGTCGCGGCGCTTGAGTGCGCCCAGGCCGTCAAGATGCTCACGGGCAAGGGGAAGCTGCTCACGGACCAGCTGCTGTGGATGGACCTCGCCGAGGACGAATTCACCCGGCTGCGCTTGAGCTGAAACACGAAAGGGGGAAACGGCATGAAACTTTTTCAAGTGGATGCGTTCACCGATCGTCTCTTCGCCGGAAATCCGGCGGGGGTCTGTCTGCTCGATGCGGAGGTCCCGGATTCCTGGATGCAGAGCATGGCGGCGGAGATGAATCTCTCCGAGACAGCGTTCCTTCTGGGAACGCCTTCCGGGTGGTCTCTCCGCTGGTTCACTCCGCGCGTGGAGGTGGCCCTGTGCGGCCATGCGACGCTCTCCGCGGCGCATATCATGCTCCAGGAGGGGATGCTTCGCTCCGGAGAGGAGGCCGTCTTTCACACGAAGAGCGGTGCGCTGAGCGCCAGAGCGGAGAACGAATGGATCGTCCTCGATTTTCCGGCGAAGAAGGTCGTACCCGCCGCTCCTCCTCCCGGCCTCATCGAGGCGCTCGGGCTTGAGCGGGACGAGTTCCTCTTCTGCGGGAAGAACAAGGACGACTATCTCCTTGAACTTCCCGACGAGGAGCTGGTGCGGTCGCTCGATCCCGATTTCGTCGCGCTCTCCGACGTGGAGGCCCGGGGAACCATGGTGACGGCGCCGTCGTCGCGCTGCGAGTTCGACTTCGCTTCCCGCTTCTTCGCGCCGGCGGTCGGCGTGAACGAAGATCCCGTGACGGGGTCGGCCCACTGCGCCCTCGCCCCCTACTGGGGGAAGAAGCTGGGCAAGTCGCTGATGAACGCGGAGCAGGTTTCCGCGCGAGGGGGAGTGCTGCTCGTCGAGGTACGCGGGGAGAGAGTGCTGTTGCGAGGTAAGGCCGTGACGGTCTTTCGCGGAGAGATCGCGGTTTCCTGAACCGACTTGTTTTCGGAGCAACATACAAAGGAGGTGCGCCGGGCGGAGTATATGTTTTTACACGACACGGGCGGATATCTGAAAATGGGCCAGCGAGGCGTTTTTTGTAAGGGAACTCTGATTAAGGTGCGGTCCTCTACAGGAGGTGTGATAGAGTCTCTTCTTGTATAGCGTGGTTTGTCTTTCTTCAGAGGTTCTTTAAAGTTAATTAAAGTTAAAAAGGGGAGTCTCATGAAAAAAGCTATCTTTGCTCCTTTCTATGTGCTTTGTTTTATTCTTTGTTCGATGTTTCTGCTTGGCGGTTGCGGCGGCGGGGAGGGCGACGGAACTTCCGCAGCGGTCAGTATACGAAAGATGCATGATACCTACTACGACGTTGTTATGGACTATACGGGGCGCACGAGCAAAGAGATGGGGAAGGCGCTTGCGGAAGAAATTCTCAGAGCCGTGCCCGATTATGAATCGATCGCGGATTCGCTGCTCAAGGACCAGTTCGATATGTTGGCGAAGCATAATCTCAGCCCCGATTTCCCCACGGCGCTCAGCCGTGCGCACGCTATCTTGCCGAAGGTCCCCCGGGAGTACTTGGATGAATTGGAGGGTATGCAGGAAATCTTCAATTCCGATACGGATGTTCTGGGCGATGGAAGGTTTTCGAAAAACGAGCTGGCTATTTTGCAAGTTTTTCAGGACGTAATTCGCCCCACTCAGTGTTCCGCTGCGGCCGCTTTCGGCGGATCGTCGGCGACGGGAAAGACGATTCTCGGGCGCAATCTCGATTGGGATGCTCTGCCGCGAAACGATATGTCCAGGATGCATGCGGTGACGACGACGAAAAACGGTGAAAAATCGATAGTAATGGTGCATTTTCTAGGAATGCTGACGCCCGCCACCGCCTACAGCAATAAGAAGATTTTTGGCGCTTTTCTCGATGCGGAGACGGGAGCGCCCTATCCCGCCGATCTAAGCTCGAAGCGCTCCTACTGCCTCGACTTCCGCTACGCGTTGGAGAATATGTCGACGATGCAGGAAATGGCGGATTTTCTGAAGACGAAGGAGTATGCGTTCAACCATCTTCTCTTTTTAGCGGATGAAGAGAGCGCGGGGGTGCTGGAGCAGAACATCGGAAGTCCGGGACGAGGTTTCCGGCGGGTGGACTCGGAGTTGCGGAAGGGCGTTGTCTGGGATGTGCCCGATACTTTGGCGACGGTGAACGATTTTCGGCTGCCCGGCAATTACGTGTATCCGGACGACGATCCCTCGGACAACAACCGCTGGAAAACCTACCGGACGCTTCTTTCATCCTATTTGGTCCGCGGGGCGAAAATCGACGCCGAAAAGATGAAAGGAATATCGGGGTACTACGGAACCGACGGAAATGCCTATACGTCGGGGGCTGTGTTTCTTTCGAACCGTATCGTGACGGCGCAATCCATCATTCTCAGCATGGACACCTTGGAGATGTGGATCCACTTTTCTCCTGTCGGAACAGGGCCTATGCCGCTCAATCCTACGTATATCAGAGTGAAGACGCTGCTGGAGATGTAGTAACCTCCCTGCAGCCTTTCGAAGGAATAAATAAGTACGATACTCCGTGAGGGGGATCTGTTTCCTTCAACGATAATGGCTGGTTGCCTTCTTTGTGAGAAAGAGAAGCGGGAGACATGCTCTCCCGCTTCTCTTTCTTCCCGATGCTATGGATTGAGCGCCGCTTGCCCGGCGTCGATTCGAAAACTGGCGAGACTCCGCAGAAGAATTCCGGCCTCCGCTTCCATCGTGTGCGATTCGGCCTCCGTCTTCAGAGACGCCGCCGCAGTCTCGAGCGTTATGCCGTGTATGGTCTCCACGGAGCGGCTTTCATCCTCCACCGCTCTGGAGACGCTGTCGATCCCCGTCGCGGTCTGTTCCGCCGCTGCGGCCTGTTCTTCCGACGCCGCAGCGATGCTCTGAATGGTTTCACTGATGCGCTCGATCTCGCGGAGCGCTCCGTCGAGTTGCTTGCCCGCATCCTCCGCTTTGAGAACGGTCCCCTCCATGATACCGTTCATCTCTTGCATGGAGGCGAAGGATGCGTGCGCGCTTCCTCCGAGTTCGTCGACGATCTTTTTAACCTCTCGCGCCGCGAGATTCGTCTCCTCGGCGAGTTTACGCACCTCGTCTGCCACCACCGCGAAACCTCTCCCCCCTTCCCCGGCCCGTGCCGCCTCGATGGCGGCGTTCAGGGCGAGGAGATTCGTCTGATCGGCGATAGAGACGATGCGCCCTATGAACGAAGTGATGTTTTCGACGGAGCGCTGCACATGCTCCATGGACGTCGCTACCGCCGAGGAGCGCTCTCCCAGTCCGCGAATCGCGAGCACCGTCTCGCGGACTTTCCCCCCCGCCTCCCGGCTGATAATCGCTGTTTTTACCGCAGCCTCCGCTCCTTCCGTCGATGAGCACGCCGTCTCGCTTGCCGAACTCGCGATCTGCTGAACTCCCGCATCGCTCTCCTGGAGGGCTGCGGAGTTGTGCGCCGCGAGGGAGGCGAGACGCTCGACCTGGCTTTTTATCCTCTCCATTGCTTCGGCTGTTTTCGAGGCCAGTCCCGACAGGCATTTCGCCTTTTCCGCAGTCAGCTCCGCGCTTCTGCGCGCATTCGCTATCGTGCCTCGCTGCGCCCCGAGCATTGTGTCGAACGAGGAAAGCAGCGCTTCGGTCTCGTCTCCGCGCCCTGCGAGCGAAAGATCCGTCGTGAAGGAGAGATCGCCCTCTTCGACGCGGCGGAACATGGCGACGAGAAGTTTCAGCGGGCGGGCAAGCCGCCGCGCGAAGAGAACCGTGATTATCAGGAACAAGGAAAGAAGCGCCCCGGTCGCGAGCGCGAGAAAGACGAGAAAGTTTTTCGTCTCGTCGATGAGGCCCGTCATGCTCTTGCCGGCGAAGAGCGCGCCAAGCACCTCGCCGTCGGGAGAGAGAAGCGGCTTGTATGTGGTAAGAAAAGGAACGCCCAATACCTCCGTCCTCCCTCTGTAGGTCTCTTTTTCCTCGAGAACCCGCTTCGCGACGGATGGGTCGAGTTTCGTACCCGTTGCTCGCGCGCCGTTCCGTTCGATGGTGGTGGCGTACCGCACGTCGCCGCCGAAAAGCGTCGCCTCGGTTCCGAAGAGTTTTTTCACCGCGTCCATGGGACCGCTTTTGGAGAGATCGTAGCCGACGCTTATCACGCCATGGACGATCCCCTTTTCATCTTTTACAGGAACGGCGGCTCGCGCGGTCAGGAGAAGTTCAGTTCCTCGCTCGACGGCGGCGCCTGTTTTCCCTTCGAGGGCGAGCGCCGTGCTGCGCTGATAGGCGATGGAATCGCCGGTTCGTCGACTGTGCGTACGCGCCAGCACAACGCCCCGGGAGTCGGCGACGACTACGAAATCGGGCATTCCCTCTTCTTTCCCGTTGCTCGATGTCAAGAAGCGCAGCTCTTCCGCTATTCTGTCCGAGGAGCCGGAAAGGACGGCATCTCTGAGAGCCGGCGTATTCGCCAGAACGGCCGCCGTACTTCCCGCCGAGGAGAGCATGGTGTTCAGCGTATGCTGGAGCCCTTCCACCCCCCTGTCCGCTTCGCGCTGTATCTCTTCGGTGAAAAATGCCGTAAAACGGTGGAGCGAAAGAGCTGCTATCGAGATCACCGCCAAAAGAAGCATCGTAGCGGTCATCATGGTCATTTTGAGCGTAATCGGACGTCGAATCTCGCGTGTCATCGTTTTCCCCCCTAGATAATTGATTCAAGCCGCTAAGCTTAATATATCGAGCATACGTTCCCGGTGTGTTGCATTTATGTTTCGTTTCTGTTTCTTTTTGAAAAGTCTTCTGCCGGCTTCTAAAGTTAGTGAAATCTAACTATAAAAATACACCACGAAATGCACGAAGTCAAGCGTGATAGCGCTCGATGCGAGAGTCTCCGTTGATTGGACTCTTTATTTTGTGACGTTGAAGTGGACGATTGGGGTATTGAAATATCGCAAGATTTAGTGTAGCATCTAACCGATATATCGGTTAGATGCTACACTAAAAAAACGAAGGTTAAAAAAGTTGGAGGGTATGCGTAGAGATGTTCAATCTGGAACGCAGAGAGAAGAGCAAAAGCGAATCGGCGTATCAAGTTATCAAGGATTTGATCATGAAAGGACATTTAACTCGCGAGGATCCTCTTTCGGTCAATCTTCTGGCCTCGAAGCTGGAAATGAGTAAGACTCCAGTTCGGGAAGCGCTCCAGAAGCTTGAGTCCGAAGGATTCGTCAGAATCATTCCCAATCAAGGAGTCGTCGTCTGCGATCTTACCGTCGGGGAAGCGAATTACATGTATGAGCTTCGCATGGCGCTTGAGGGATATTTGCTGCGTCGGGTTGTACCTCTGATTACGGAAGAGCATATACGCTCGTTTCGCGTCATCCTGGAGAAGCAGCGATGCGCCATGGAAAAAAACGATCCGTACGAATTTATGAAGCACGATAACGAACAACATCTATACTTGCATAAAATATACTACAATCCGATTATTTTCGATGTAATGAACCGCCTTGTAGACCGTATTTATTTCGGGGGAATCCATGCGTTGCGCCTGCCCGGGCGAATGGATGCGACGCTTCAAGAGCATGTGCTCATCGTGGATGCGCTGGAGGCAAAAAATGTGGAAAAAGCATGCCAGGCATTGGAATATCACTTTACAAAGGGCCTCTCTTCCACGACGACGTCCGTGGAAATTCATCTCTTAAAGAAGGAGTGAAATTATAGGGTGCTTGTAGTGTGTGGTAAAGGTATGTATACAATAAGGAGGGAAACAAAGTATGAAGAAGTGTTTCTGGGGATGCTTGGCGGTTGTGTTATCGGGTCTTTTTCTTTTTTCAGCGTCCGTTTCGGCTGACGCCGCTCCTAAACATTTGAAATTCGGTATTGCGGTTTCGGAAAACTCCACGTGGTACCAAGGTGCGAAAAAGTTCGCGGAGCTGATCAAGGAACGCAGCGCGGACAAGTACGCAGTCGACCTTTTTCCGAGCGATCAACTTGCGGCGGGGAACATTATCAAGGGACTCGAAATGCTCCGGATGGGCGCGACGGACATCGATATGCGCTCGACGATAATCTATACCACCGTGGACCCGAAGTTTACGGTGCCTTTGATGCCGTGGCTCGTTCCCTCCTACGAAGAGGCCGATAAGGCGCTCGCCGGCGAAGGCGGAAAGATGCTGTTCAAACTGGTCGGGGAGAAGGGGATAGTGCCTCTTGCTTTCGGTGAATCCGGTTTCCGTCAGGTGACGAACAATGTCCGGCCGATTCTCTCTCCGGAGGATATACAGGGGCTGAAGATCCGCATACCCACCAACAAGATGTACATCGCAATGTTCAAGGCGCTCGGGGCCGATCCCACGTCGATCAACTTCGGTGAACTTTTCGCGGCATTGCAGCAGGGGACCGTGGACGGACAGGAGAATCCTCCCGACGTCATCGCTTCCGCGCGTGTCCAGGAGGTGCAGAAGTTCATGACGTTGTGGAACGCATCGTACGATCCTATCATTATGTCGGCGAGCACGGCGTTCTGGGGACGTCTCTCCGACGAGGAGAAGAAAATGTTCTCCGATGCTGCCGTGGAGGCCATGGCATTCCAAAAGGCCCTTTCCCGTGAGAAAAACGAACAGCTCATCGCCGAATTCAAGGAGAAGATGGATATTTCCTCGCTGAGCGCCGAACAGGTAAAAGCATTCCGGGCCGCGGTGCAACCCGTCTACGATGAGTACGAAGCGTTGGTCGGGCTGGATCTGTTGCGGGCTTTCGGTTACGAAAAGTAGTGAAGACGTTCTGCGGAGGCGGCCCCGACCGCCTCCTTTTTTCTTGTTCAGGAGGGTGGCGTTGTATGAAGTATATGGATTTTCTGGAGGAGCTGTTTGTTGTCGTCAGTCTTTCCGTGATGGTGATTATCAATTTCGGCAACGTTGTGTCGAGGTACTTCATTCATGCTTCGTGGGCTTTTTCCGAGGAACTGGTCGTCATCCTCTTCGTCTATAACAGTTTTTTTGCGGCGTCGCTCGCCTGGAGGCGGAATGCCCATCTCGGGTTTACGTTCTTTACGGAACTCTTGAACGAACGCAACAGGAAGATCGCCTTGGTGCTCTCCTCGGCATTGACGATCGCGCTCATGGCGCTGCTGCTGAAATACGGAGTGGATATGCTTCGCAGCCAGATCATGTTCGACCAACGAACGCCGGCAATGGGGCTTCCCGAGTGGGTGGCGGGCATTTCCGTCCCTCTTGGCGCGTTGGTGATTATCGTTCGGGTGGCGCATACATGTTGGGTTTCTTTGCGAAGGTCCTGCGCCGGATGAATACGGAAGGAACGGGTGCGATCTGATGGCGTGGATTTTGTTCGGTCTTTTTTTTCTGTTCCTTTTTCTTGGGACGCCTATTGCCATAGCTCTCGGGCTGGCGGCAATCGCCTCGATGGCGATCTTCGATTTCCCTGTCGCCATGTTCCCTCTGATAATGTATGCGTCGCTCGGAAAGTTCACCTTGCTAGCAATCCCCTTTTTTGTCCTCGCAGGAGTGATTATGGAGTACGCGGGAATTTCGCGGCGTCTTGTGCGTTTTGCGAACGTCCTTGTGGGGCATGTTCCCGGAGGTCTTGCGATCGTTACGGTGCTCGTTTCCTGTTTCTTCGCCGCGATATCGGGTTCGGGGCCCGCCACGGTGGCGTCGATAGGCGTCATCCTTATTCCTGCGATGGTGAAGGCTGGATACGACAGGGGATTCGCATGCGCGCTCGTCGCTTCGTCCGGAAATATCGGCATCATTATTCCGCCGAGCATAGCGTTCGTCGTGTTCGGCGTTCTTGCCGAGGTCTCCATAGGACGCCTCTTTATCGCCGGTATCGTTCCGGGGTTGTTGATCGGCCTTTCGCTTATCGTTGCGGGGTTTCTTACCATTCGGAGCAGCGGCATGGTGCTCGCGTGCAGCCCGAAGAGCGGCTGGAAAGAGCGTGTGAGGGCGTTGAAAGACGCGATTTGGGGGTTGTTGGCGCCGGTATTCATACTCGGGAGTATCTACGGCGGTTTCGTAACGCCGACCGAGGCTGCGGGTGTAGCCGTCGTGTACGGTTTATTCGTTGGTGTGTTCATCTACAGGGAGATAGGCGTGCGCGATATCTGGCGCCTTCTTGCGGATGCAAGCGTGAGTTCGGCCGTGGTAATGTTCATCATCGCGTTCGCCGGAGTCTTCGCCTGGCTGCTCACTTCGGCGCAGATCGCCGCCTCTCTCGCGGAAAGCATGCTTTCCATCAGTTCAAATAAATACGTTCTGCTCCTCGTGATCAACGCGATACTCCTCCTCGCAGGGTGCTTTATCGACGCGGCGTCGGCTTATTATATTTTTGTTCCGATCATGCTGCCGGTGGTGCGAAGTATCGGCGTCGATCCTCTTGTTTTCGGTGTTTTCATGACGGTGAATCTCGCGATAGGGATGATCACTCCTCCGGTGGGGCTCGATATTTTCATGGCGTCCAATGTGGGGGGAGTCTCTTTGAAGGAAGTGTCGTTGAAAGTGATTCCGTTTTTGATAGCGAGTATTCTCGCTCTTGCGCTTATCACGTTTTTCCCCGGCGTATCTCTGTGGTTGCCCGATCTCCTGGGAATTAAATAGGGAGGATCCGCAATGAAAGCGACTGTGCTGGTGGAAAATTATACGTCGAGATCGGATTTGACTCCCGAGTATGGTCTGAGCGTCCATCTGTCCGTCGGGGGAGCGTCCATTCTGATGGATACGGGTCAGAAGGACGCGCTTTTCGCAAACGCCCCGGTGCTGGGCGTCGATCTGACGAAGCTCGACCATATCGTGCTCAGTCACGGACATTTCGATCATGCGGGAGGACTCGGGCGCCTTCTCGTCAACGCGCGAAAAACGCATGTGTGGGCGCACGAGAGTTTCGAGGACGCGCATATGCGGGTAAGAAAGGGAAGCGCCACTTTTATCGGCTGCCATCTCAACAGGAAATCGGTGACGTTCCACCCGGTGCGAGAAACGACGGAGGTTGCTCAAGACGTGTTTGCTCTTGAAGTCCCGGTCGAGGAGAGAAAACCCGAATTCGTGGATACTCCGAGGCATCTGGTCGTTCCCCTTGAGGAAGGCGGATACGGAACGGACCCTTTCCGGGACGATATCTCCCTTGTCGTAAAGGGCGAGCATGGCCTGAGCGTCATTCTCGGCTGCGCCCATGCGGGTGTGGTGAATATTCTTGAAACGGCGTCGCGCGCTTTCGGAACGAGAACGTTCCATGCGGTGCTCGGAGGAATGCACTTGGGGGACAGTTCCGCGGCGTTCGTGGATAGAGTGACTTCGGCGCTCGCGGAACGTTTCCGGGTGGACGTTTGGAGGCCGTGTCACTGCACGGGGATTCATTCCTCTTGGGAACTCGCGTCGAAGGTCGGGAACGTCGAATGGGCGGGGGTGGGAACGATCCTGGAACTCTGAAGAACCCGCGGAAAAAATCGAAAGCGCAAAGGGCGGCGTCTTGAGTCGATCGGTTGTTTCGCTTTTTCCCGATAATATGCGGCAAAAACGGAGTATTGGAGATGGTACGGGATGTTGGATGCGCTCAAAATTACGGTGCTCGCGGAGGACAGCGTGCCCTACGAGAGTCCGCTCCTCGGTCAGCACGGGGTTTCATTCTGGCTGGAGGCCGAGGCGAACGGGGATCTAAAAAGAGTTCTCGTCGACGTGGGACAGAATCCGGATGCGCTGCTCTACAATATCGAGCGGTTGAAGATCCCTCTCGGGGAGACCGACGCGGTTGTGCTGACGCACTGTCACTACGACCACACGCAGGGGCTTTCGAAAATTCTGAAAGCGATGGGGCGGCGCGATGTTCCGGTAATCGCGCATCCGGCGCTTTTTCGCCCGAACTTTATCACGGCCCCGTTCTTCCGGCACGTGGGAGTGATGCAGGGGGATGAACCCCTCGACATTCAAGCGGCCGGAGGAAGTCTCTTCCTCTTCTCGGAACGGTTGCAGCTGATGCCCGGTCTTGCGACGACCGGCGAGGTTCCGCGAACGACGGATTTCGAGGAGGTCGGCATCGCGCTCTCCACGGTGGATGAAAAAGGGCGCGTCGTGCCCGACCAGATGCCCGACGACATTGCGCTCGTCGCCAGGGTGAAAGAAAAAGGCGCCGTTGTTGTGACCGGATGCAGCCACGCGGGGATCATCAATATACTTAAACACTCTATCGAACCGGGCGAGCGGCTTGATGCCGTCATCGGAGGGCTGCATCTCGTGGAGGCCTCGAAAGACCGTATTCAGAAGACGGTTTCGGCGTTGAAGGAATTCGCTCCGTCGCTTGTCGCCGCAGGGCACTGTACGGGGTTCCGCGCACAGGCGGCACTCTACTCGGAATTCGGTGAAAAATTCGCAACGATGGGGGTAGGGACCGTTTTCGCCTTCAAGGCGTAGCGGAAGTGCAAACAAGTATTGAAACGGAGGCGTATGTGACCATGTCGCAACAGGATCTTCGGACAGGGGCCGTGTTTACGGTCGGTTTGGCGTTGTTCAGCGCCCATTTCGGCGTGGGGGATATCATCTTCCCCGGAAAGCTCGGTTTCGATACCGGATCGCTCTGGCTCATCGCGGGATTCGGATATTTCTTCGTCAACACGGTGATCGCGTACCTCGGATATCTCGCCATGGCGAAAGACCGGGTCGGGATCGCGCATATGGCGGGTGAAATTCTGACGCCGTTTTGGGGGAAGCTTTTCGGGGCTATTCTGATGCTCGTCGTCGGACCGGTGTTCATCCTTCCCCGCGTCGCGTCGGCCACGCATGAGATGTCCATACTCCCCTTCTTTCCCCAGGCCGGCATCGCGATTACCCTCGGCGTCTTTTTTGTTCTGAACGCCTATGTCTGCCTCAACAGAACTGCGGTCGTCGACAGGCTCGGCAAGGTGCTTTCGCCGGCGCTCGTGCTGTTCATAGGCGCGATCGCCGTAAAGGGCATCCTGACGCCCATCGCCATGCCCGTCGCCAGTACGGTGACGAGCAAAGCCGCGTTCGGCGTCGGCTTCAATTTCGGGTACAACACCATGAACGCCATCGCCGCGGTGCTGATGGGGGGGTGGATACTGAACGTCTTCACTCTGCAGGGAATAACGGAACCGGGAGCCCAGCAGCGCAATCTCGTCCGGGTCGGCCTGGTGACGGTCGTTCTGCTCGGGGCGACCCAGATGAGCCTCACCTGGCTTGGAGCGAGCGCGGGCGGCGTGTATCCGGAAGCGACGCTCGGGGATCTCCCGCTGAAGGTGACGATGCACCTTTTCGGAAGACTCGGCATGATGGTCTTCGCCGTTCTCATGGCGTTGGCCTGCTTCACGACGAGCGCCGGTCTGACCGCTACGGCGGGAGCGTTTTTCGAGCAGATCTCGGGCGGCAGTCTGAAGTATCCGGTCGTCGTGATCGCGTCGAGTATCTGCGGTTTTGCCCTGGGGTTGGTCGGACTGTCGCGGATCGTCGGGTACACCGTGCCGTTTTTGGCGCTGCTCTATCCCGCGCTGATCGTCATCATCTTCGGCACGTTCTTCCTCGACGTCAAGGCGCAGCGCCCCATGCTCGTCGGAGGGGTTCTCGTCGCGCTGCTGTTTGGTCTCTTCGACGCGACGAAAACGGCGGGATTCACCGTCGAATGGATGGAGTCGATCGTCTCCGTCATGCCGCTCGGGCAGCAAGGATTCCCCTGGCTTCTTCCGACCGCGGTTGGCCTGATCGCCGGAAAACTCTTCGGCGGCATGACGGGAAAGAACGCTTAGAGCTTTTTTCTGTTCAAGGTACTCGACGGGCAACGAATGGGAGCCGGTTATTCGGACGGCTCCCATTCGTTTTCGAGATCTTCGATAAGACGCTCGGTCTCCGACAGAAGACTGAGCAGTGTTGCGGCGACGGCTTCTTCCGTAAGATTGTCGATTTCCTTGTGCAGCGCTTCCGCAAGAAGAAATGCCTCGCCTTCGCCGAAATAGGCGAGGTTTCCCTTGAGCCTGTGGGAGAGGAGGCGAAGTTCCTGCCGGTCTTTCTTATCGAACGCCTGGCGCATCGAGTGGAGAATCGTCGGCGCGAGCGCTAAAAACTCCCCGACGACCTTCTGCGCCAGCTCCTTGTCGCCCTCGGTGAACGAGATGATAGCGGAGTGTGCGTCTTCCCCGCGTGCCGGGGACATGCGTGCGGGCGGGGTACCGCTGACTTTTCCCACCGTGGAAAGAAGCGTCTCCAGCTTGACCGGTTTTGCAAGGTAGTCGTCCATGCCTGCCGCCATGCAGCGGTCCCTGTCCTCCGGCCTGGCATAGGCGGTTATGGCCACTATCGGAGTGCGCCGTCCCCGCCGTTTTTCCTCGGCGCGGATGGCCAGAGTGGTTTGTAATCCGTCCATGTCCGGCATCTGGATATCCATAAGGATGATTCCCCAATTTTCGTCGAAGAGAATATCGAGCGCTTCTCGCCCGGAGGCTGCGGCGCGTACGGCGTAGCCTCCGTGCTCCAGGCTGGCGGCGATGATTTTTCTGTTCATGGGGTTGTCTTCCACCAGCAGCACCGGCGGAGTTCGTGGGTTGTCGGGAATGTCCGTCGTCGAGAAAGGAAGGAAGAAGGAGATTTCCAGGCCCTCTTTCCTTTTCTTCACCTCGAGCCTTCCACCCATGGACGTGATGACCGACGAGCAGATCGAAAAACTCAGGCCGGGAGGAGCGCTTCCTTCGACGACGGGAATCGAGGGCATCGAGATGGTGTCGCTCATCCACTCGATGGAGAAGAGCGCCTCCATTCCTTCGGGGGTGAATCTCCGGACGACGACGGACAGTTGCACTTGGCTCTCCGAACTCAACGCGACGACGTTGGAAAGAAGAAGATGGAGAATGTTCTCGAGCTGCGCTCCGTTTCCTCGCACCAAACGTGGAATGGAGTGGTCGATCTCGAGGCGGATAAGCGGCTTTTTCCTGCGAACGCGCTGGTGTATATTTTTCAACGCATTTACACAGACTTCCTCGACTGAAAACGGCCCGTCGCCGGGTTGCGGCGTCTGATGAGCGGAAGGAGGCAGCGGCGTTTCCGAAGCGCAACGGCTGTATTGGGCGCGCCAGGGCATGAAGGGAGTGCGGGTTGTGTGTTTCATGCCAGCGACTCGGAGCGCGTTCTTTCACGCAGAAAATACCGTTTCAAAGGCCGTCCCGGGCCGCTGTATTCGAACTGTACCTTTACGACGCCGATTCTGGAAAGATGATCGAGATAACGCCATGCCGTAGAGCGGGAGATGGAAAGGCGTCCGCAGATGTCTTCCGCGGATAGTCCCTTTTCCGTCGTCAGCTCTTTCGAAATGAGAGAGAGAGTTCCCGATTGCAGTCCCTTGGGCAGCTTCTCCCCCTGGCCCCTGGATGCCGCCGCGATCTCGAAAATAGCGTCCAGGGCCTCCTGGGTGGCCTCTTCGGTTCCGGAGAGCATCCGTGTCCTGTGATCGAGGTAGGCCTCTAACGACGTCCGAAAGCGCTTCAGCGAGTACGGTTTGATCAAGTAGTCGAAAGCGCCCAGCATTTTTGCCTGGGAAACGAGCTGTGCGTCCTTGCCGGCGGATACGAGAATCACGTCTGCGTCGTTCCCGTCCGCGCGGAGTTTTTTGAGCGCGTCGAGTCCTGAAAGACGCGGCATGAAGATGTCCATTACGATGAGATCGGCGGAAGACGTCTCGAAAAAACGGACAAGTTCCATACCGTCGCAGACCGCGCCGGCCACGACAAAACCACGGAGTTGCCGGAGCGTCTGTACATGAAGGCTGCATACCATGGGATCGTCTTCGGCCACAAGCACCTTGACGGGAAGTCTTCGTTTCGCCATTGTTCTCACCCCTTTGCATGAATTATATGCGTTCTCCCGACGTTCGTAAACACAATGAACAAAAAGAAAATCAATGAACAAAACTCTTGCTTTTTTTCGGCCTGTGATTCACAATAGAAAACACAAATTATTGCGCTCTTGGTTCGGTTGATGAACTTCCCCACGCACTGGTTCCGCTTCCCGAAGGCCTGCCCCGGGTCTTCAGCGAGAAGCGGAACCCCCTTTTTTTAGCACTCCGCTGTACGCTTGACTTTCAATTCGTCGCGAGGCATTATTGACATGCTTGAAGGAGGGGTAACGATGACGAATTTTTCGCACTCGATCGCGCCGTATATTCTGTACGCCTGTTCGCTGACGCTTATTCCGCTCGGGATAAATCGCATACGCGCCGGCAGTCCGGTCAAGGGAATGCTGGATTTTGTGGGCGCCGGTGTGATCGCAGTCATGGCCTGGAGCCTCGGCAACCCGTAAGGCGAGGAAAAGTCGCTGTTGCTTTCAGCATTTCGTACGTTTCTTTTTCGTCTTTGTGTGGTACACTCTGTCCGTTTTGCTCCGAATTTCATGTACTATTATTTGAGGGAGGTCTTTGAATGAATCGTTTCAGAAAAGTATGCGCATCTTCTCTTCTGCTCCTCTGCCTTATGGCGTCCGCGGCGGCGGCGACCGAGGCGAAGCCCGAGCCGGCTCCCGTCGAGGCGTCGTCCCCCGCAGTCGTCGAGAAAGCAGCGGCCGCGGACCCGGAGACCGTGCTCGCAACCGTTGGTTCGACCGAAATCAAGCTGAAGGACGTCAGTGCGATCATTGCTCGACTCGATCCTCAGCGTGCCGCTATGTACGACAACGAGATGGGGCGCCGTGCGATTCTCGAGGAGCTTGTGAACATGGAACTCTTCTCCCTGCTCGGAGCCGAACTCGAGGTCGAAAAGGACCCGAAGTTCATCGAGACGATGGCAGAAGTCAAGAAGGACGTCACGCGTCAGTTCGCGGTCGAGGCGATAATGAAGGACGTCGCCGTCTCCGACGAGGAGCTTGACGAGTATTATGAGAAGAATAAGGAAAACTTTCAGGTTCCGGAGACCGTCCGGGCAAGTCACATACTGGTCGCCGACGAGGACGGTATGAAGAAGGTGCGCGCGGATCTCGACGCGGGGATGTCCTTCGAAGACGCGGCCAGAAAGCACTCTTCCTGCCCCTCGAAGGAGCAAGGAGGCGACCTCGGGTACTTCTCGAAGGAGCAGATGGTTCCCGAGTTCGCTACTGCGGCCTTCGCGATGAAGGTTGGCGAGATCTCCGCGGAACCTGTGAAGACTCAGTTCGGTCTGCATCTGATTAAGCTTGTCGATAAAAAAGAAGCCTCTGTTCGCCCGCTGGAAGAGGTTCGCTCGCAGCTTGCCGAGTCCCTTCTGAACGACAAGAAGGCAGGAGTTTATAAGGGCGAGTTGGCGAAGCTCCGCGAAAAGCATACGGTCGTCATCGCGGGCGAGAAGAAATAGTTCGTTTTATCGGAGGTTGTAACGGCGTATAGCAAGAGGGGGGACCGCATCGGACGGTTCCCCCTCTTGCTTCGTTCGTCCTCGGACGTTGCTCAGGAGCCTTTCTCCCGTGTTTCGGACCAGAAGCAGAATCTGTTCCTCCCGCGCTCCTTCGCCTTGTACATAGCCATGTCGGCGCACTTCATCAGTTCCTGCACGTTTTTCCCGTCCTGCGGATAGCAGCTTATGCCGATGCTTGCGGTGATCGAGACGCATGCGTCTCCGAGAGAAACGGGTCCCGAGACGTTGCGCAGAAGGCGTTCCGCGCATGCGGCCACATCCTCCTTCGACGACGGAGAGGTGATGACGACGGTGAATTCGTCTCCGCCCATACGCGCTACGGTATCCTTTTCCCCCATCTCCCCGGCGATCCGCCTGGCGGTTTCCTGGAGCAGCAGGTCGCCGCTGTCGTGTCCGAGGGTGTCGTTGATGTTCTTGAAGCCGTCCAGGTCCATGAAGAACACCGCGACATTCTCGTTGCTTGCGATGGCGGCCAGAAGACGGGAGTGGAAGAGTTCGCGGTTCGCCAGCCCCGTCAGCGCGTCGTGCCACGCATGGTAGCGTATCTCGGCCTCCATTCGCTTCCGTTCGACGATTTCGCGGAGGAGGTCTTCGTTCGTTCTGGCGAGTTCCTTCGTTCGTACCGCGACCTCTTTCTCCAGGTTGTTCCGATAGAGAGCCAGTTCTTCCTTCGACTTCTCCAGAAAATGGATTTTTTCCTGAAGGGAGAGGTTAAGACTGTTGATTCTGCGCAGAAGCAGCGTCGTGCCGATCACTCCGGATGTCGCCGAGATGACGATCGAGAGGTAGTCCGGGTAGGACGGGGCGCTTCGACTCTCCTCCTCTTCGGCAAGCAACCCCATGAAGAGGCCGAGGACTCTTGAGGGGGAGGCGAGCGCGTGGAGAAAGAGGCGTCCGGAGCGGTCCGTCGTCGCCACGATGACTGGTTTTTTTCTGCGCAGCGCCCAGGCGACGGTGCGGTCCTCGATGAGCGGCGCTTTTTCCTGCTCGAGGAAGCGCAGTCCGTCGGAGGGATCGGCGTACGCCGCAACGAGAGCCATGTCGTCGTTCTCGTCCGCAAGGAAAAACGCAAGGGGGCCGAACGGCTGGAGCGCGCGGATCTTCACGACGGATTCCCGAAGGATGTCCTCCACCGACTCCAGCCCGGTGAGCGTCGCCGCGAAGGAGCCGATGTCGAGGGCGACGTCGAGGGCCTCCATAGCGGCCCTGCGTTCCATGGCCAAGAAGGCGACCCGTTCTTCGAGCGTGAGGATTGTCTGATCTCTGTCCATGTCCCTCTCTCCTTTTCCGCATACGGATTTGCGGTTTTATGCTCTTGTCGTTTATTATACTCTGCCGGAGAGGTATGATAGGATAGTGATGGAGTTTATAGACCCGAAGAAAGAGTTTCCCGGAGAACGTCCACCGACGTTTCGGGGGCAAGGAGGTTATGCAATGGTTGTTTTTAACGGCACAACGGCCCCGAGAAGCGCGGAAGCGCCGCATACTTTCCGAGCCGCAGCCGCTGCATCGCCGTCCGCGAAAATACGGACGGAGTTTTTCGGAGGGAGGCGCTGATGGATTTTGTAGGGCTTTTTCTCATATTCTGCGCTCGCATCGTCGATGTGAGCTGCGGTACGGTGCGCATCCTCTTTCTCGTGAGGGGAAGAAGAGCGCTCGCGGCGCTCATAGGCTTCGTCGAGGTGATGATCTACCTTACCGCGCTGGGGCATATCATCGGAGGCGGCCGAGAGATGAGTCTGCTCCAGATGGTGGTCTACTGCGCCGGGTTCTCCACAGGGAACTTCGTCGGCTCTTTCCTGGAGGAGAAGCTGATGAACGCCTATGTCTTCCTCGAACTTATCATGGACCGCACGCCGGAGACCAAGGAAATGATCGACAACATCCGCGCCGACGGCTTCGGAGCGACGGTGCTCTACGGAAGAGGACGCGACGGCGTCAGGACCATCGTGAAAGTTATCTGCCGCAGAAAGGACATCCCGGTCATCGTCGCGCATACCCACAACAAAGGCTTCATCTGCATAAGCGATGTGAAGGGGTGTTCCGGAGGCCAGTTCCGCATGCAGCGAAAATGAAATCGGATCTACACCCCTGATTCACGGAAGGAAGGGATGGGGCTTCATGAAGGACGATCTGAAAGTTGTTCGTGAAGGGAGCGTCAAGCGGATCGGCGTCCGGCAAGGAGGGGTATGCCCGGAGGGTTTCTGCGAAAGGACGTTGCGCCTTGACAAAGAGCTGACCCGCTGGAAGCGCGAGGAGGCCGTTCTGCGCGACATAGAGCGCCGGTATCTTGCGCTTCTGGACAGCCCGCTCCTTATTCTGCTGATTCTCTCCGAAGGGAGGGTGCTCTTCATGAACAGGCGGGGAGAGGAGTTTTTCGGATTCTCTCTTCGAGAGCGCCCGCGCTTTCTTCTGTCCGAGTATGCCGCGCCCGGATACGCTTCGTCGGTGGAAAGCCTGTTCGCTCCCGAAGTGGACGGCGTCGTCCGCGGGAATCGCCTTACGTTCGGCATCCGCTCGGAAGACGGAAAGGAGCGCATGATCGACTGCGCGTTCGCCCCCGGCGTGTATCAGGGAGCCCCGGCTCTCTGGGGCACGGGGTACGAACTTCCCGAGAGGCCTGCCGACGGAGGCGCGAAAGACGACGGCGCCGGCAGTTTACTGGCGGCAAGCGAGGACCTGCTTCTTTGCTTTATGGACGCCGAGGGCGTACCCGTGTTTCTTACGGAGGGGTTCAGAAGGATCTCCTCCATGCTCTGGGGGCGTGCGCCGGAGGAGGAGGAATCCCTTCTGAAGCTGCTTCCTTCCGATGCCGAAGGGGCGTCGTTCCGTGTCGCGTTCGAAAGGGCGTGCGCCGGCGAACCTGCCGAGACGGGTCTGGAGACGGGAGAATCTCTGTTCGCTTGCGCCTTCGCTCCTGTCTACAGCAGAGAGGGGGTGCTTCTCGGGACATCCTTGCTTCTGACGGACAGGAAGGAGCGGCGGCGCCTGGAGCAAGAGCGCTCCGCGGAGGCCGAGAATTTTCAGCGCCTTTTCGCCGTCTCTTCGGAGATGATGCTCATCAGTTCGGTCGAAGAAGGACGGATCGTCCGAAGCACTCCCTCCTTTCTCTCCCGGACGGGGTACTCCGAAGGCGCTCTTTCCGGAATGAAAGAAGAAGATCTCTGTCTTCATCCCGATGCGGAAGAGCGGAAACGTCTTCTGGTCGAAATTCGGCGGAACGGCTTCGTCGAGGACTTCGAAGCGGAGATCGAGAACTCCTCCGGAGAGCGTTTCAGCGTATGCGGTGTTGTCGCGATGATCACCACCGGAGGGCGGGACTGTCTTCTGTACGTTCTCCGGGATGTTCCGTCGAAAGAAGAGGAATCGCTTCCGGAGAGACGATGCGAAGATGTCTCGGCGGAAGCGCTTGATATTCTCCCCGAGCCTTCTCCGGAGGCGGCTTCCGAAGCGCCGACGGAAGCTCCCGCAGAACCATCGTATCGAGAAGAAGCCGTCCAGCCCTCCCCCTCGACCTTGGAGCATTGCCGGCCGTCTTCCGCCGCTTCCTCCGCCGATTCTCCGTGCATGCTCTTTTCGGAACGCGAGGACGCGCTCATCTGCGCTCTTGATTCCGAATGCATGCCCTTATTTATGACGAGAGGCTTCAAAAATATATGCGAAACGCTCTGGGGACGCTTCCCGAAGGAAAAGGAGTCCATTCTCGGGGTACTTCCATCCGGGCTGGAAGGGGAGTCTTTCCGCACGGCGATTCGGAAAGCGCTGAGCGGAGAAGCTTCGCAGACGGGGCAGGAGTCGGGAGCATCGTACTTCCTCCTCTCTTTTTCTCCGGCCCATGACGCGGATGGGCGTCTTTCCGGTATTTCCCTGCTGGTGACGGACAAAACCGCCCAGCGCTCCCTGGAAAGGGAGAGGCGTGCCGAAGCGGACAGGTTCCGCCGCCTTTTCTCCGCTTCCCCCGAGATGATGCTGATCTCTTCCGCTGAAGAGGGACGCCTGCTTCAGTGCAATCGCGCGTTCCTTTCCCGTATGGGATACTCGGAGCCGTCGGTGCTGGGCCGTACGGAGGAGGAACTCGGTATCTACGAAGGACCGGGGCAGAGAGAGCGTCTTTTGAAGGAGCTTGAAGACGTCCCCTCGGTCGAGAAGTTCGAGGTGCGGCTGAAGGCGTCCTCCGGAGAGGTATTTCCGGCGAAAGTCTCCGTCGAAAGGATCGAAACGGAGGGGCGTCACTGCCTGCTTTCCGTCTTCCATGACATTTCGAACGAGAAACAGGCGGAAGACCGTAAGCGCGCACCTATGGACACGCTTTCCGGAATCCCCAACCGCCAGGGGTTCGAGCGGATTCTGAATACGGAGATAGACCGCGCGATGCGATACAAGGGAAATATGTCGCTGATCCTGATCGACGTGGACGGTTTCGGCGCGCTGAACGAAGCTCTGGGGCGGGCCGCCGGCGACAGAGTGCTGAAGGACTTTTGCACCGCAGTCAAGGGCCGAATCCGTCCCACCGACTTCATAGGGCGCTGGGGAGGCGACGAGTTCGCGGTGCTGACGCCGATGAGCGGGCCCCTCGCCTTCCAGGTGGCCGAAGCGATCCGCGACATGATTTACCATTACAAATTTCTTCCCGACAGAACGCTCTCCTCCAGCATCGGAGTTGCGGAGTTCCGTCGGAGCATGGATATGTTCGAATTTATTCAAAGGGCGGAGGACGCTCTCGCCGAAGCCAAGAAGGCGGGGGGGAACAAAGCGCTCCTTGCGCCCTTCGTCCCGTAACGCCCCGCAGCGCAGTCGGAAGATGGGGACGACACATTCCGAGGAGGAAGAGTATGAGCAGGGTTCAGATTATTGTTGAAGGCATGACCGCGAGCGGTAAGTCGACGGTGGTGAATCTCCTCTCCGAACGTCTTGGGTTGCGCGTCATGCCGGAGGAGTTTCGAGATCAGTACGATCTGCTTCGCCGTTTTCATCTGGAGCGGCGCTGGGCGTTCCCCATGCAGCTCAACTTTCTTGTGACGAGGTTCGCGCAGTACCTTTGCGCCTCCGAATCGGACGAGTATATCCTTGATCGCAGCGTTTTCGGCGACAAGATATACGCGACGCTCTACTATAAGCTGGGGTATTTCCGCGACAGCCAGTTCGGAACGTACCTGATGCTCTACGACTCGCTCCTGAAGCATCTGACCATGCCCAGGCTGATCGTCGTGCTCTCCTGCCCTTTCGAAGAGATCATGCGGCGCATCCGGATGCGGGGGCGCCCCGACGAAATTGAAGCCGGCGAGGAGTATTGGCGCTCGCTCTACGACGCGTACTCCTCCTTTCTGGATTTCGTGCGCTCGGAGACGGGGCTGTCCTCCTCCAGATGTATGACTCTTGACTTGGGCGATCCGGCGTTTATTCACACTCCGGAGAAAGTGGAGCAGTTTGTGGAGGAAGTGAATAGCGCCCTGGGGAGGCGGATGCCGGAGAGAACCGCAGGGGGGTGAGACTGTGACGTTGAGGGTGTGCGAGTATTGCGGAAAGGCGTGGATCGACGGCGGCGAGAACAAACCCGCCCCGCTCTGCCCTCCGTGTACGGAGGAGCTGAACGGCATTTACATGCTTGCATGGAGCTACCTTCGCGACTCTACCGCGGAATTCGGAAGACACCGCAAAATTACGGCGCAGCAGCTCGCCTCGGAGCTGGGGATCGACGTCAAGGCTATCGACATGCTTGTGAAGATGGGAAAGATACAGACCGAGTCCTCTGCCGACGAAAAGACCCCGGAGGAGAGGGAAAAAAGCCTTGAAACGCTCCGACAGCTCAGAAAAGGGCTTCGGAGAAGCTCCAGGCACGACAGAAGAGGGCGCTGACACGCCGCGCTTCAAAAGATTTTTTCGCTATGGAAGGGAGTCCGTCTTATGATGTACGACGTTATTATAGTGGGGTCCGGACCTGCCGGAATTTTTGCCGCTATGGAGTGCGTCCAGCGTGGAAAGAAAGTGCTGATCATCGACAAGGGACGGCTGATCCGCGAACGCAAGTGCCCTATCGTCGAAGGGACGAGCAAGACCTGCCTGAACTGCTCCTCGTGCAGTATCGTGTCCGGATGGGGAGGAGCCGGTTCCGCGTCCGACGGGAAGCTCACCCTGACCACGGGTTTCGGCGGCAACCTCGAAGAGAGCATCGGCGAGGACGCGCTCCTCGATATGATCGCGCATGTAGACAGGGTCTTCGTCGAATACGGCGCCGACAACCACGCGTACGAACCGTCCGGCGATATCGTTCGCGAGACGATCAGGAAGGCCTCCAGCGTGGGGATCAAGATTCTGCCCGCGCGGATCCGTCATATCGGTACGGACGCCTCGCGCGAAGTTCTCAACAACATGTACGAGGCGCTGAAGCCGAAGTGCGACATCATGATGGGAACCTTCGTCGAAAACCTTCTGATCGAGAACGGACGCGCCTGCGGCGTCGTCCTCGCCGACGGAACCGTCCACAGAAGCGAGAGCCTCATCGTCGCTCCCGGAAGGGAGGGGGCGTCCTGGCTGGCAGGCGTCGTCGCCAAGCTGAACATCCCCATCGCCTCCATGCCTGTCGACATAGGCGTGCGGGTGGAAGTACCCGACAGCGTCTGCGAGGACCTCACGCGGCACTTCTACGAAATCAAGTGCCTGTACAACACGCCGACCTTCGACGACAGATGCCGCACTTTCTGCATGAATCCTTCCGGGTTCGTCGTCTACGAGTACAACCAGGCGCACGATCTCGTCACCGTCAACGGACACAGCCTGAAGAACGTGAAGTCCAGAAACACGAACTTCGCCATCCTGGTGACGAAAAACTTCACGCAGCCGTTCAACGACCCCATAGGGTACGCCACGCACGTCGCAAAATTAGCGAACATGCTCGCCGGAGGCGGTATTCTCGTCCAGCGTCTCGGAGATCTCCGGGACGGCAGACGCTCCACTCAGTCGCGTATCGACCGGGGGATGATCACGCCGACGGCGAACGCCCAGCCGGGAGACCTCAGCCTCGTACTTCCGCACCGGTACCTTACGGACGTCGTGGAATTTCTCGACGGTCTCAACTCCATCATGCCGGGAGTCAATCAGAACGACACGCTGCTCTACGGAGTGGAGATCAAACTGTACTCCCTGAGGCTCGAACTTCGGAAAAACCTGGAAGTGCCGATCATCGAACGCCTGTTCATGGCGGGCGACGGCGCAGGCGTCAGCAGAGGAATAATACAGGCGGCCGCGAGCGGTGTCGTCGCGGCGCGCGGCGCGCTGGCTTAGCGCGGATGGGGAGGAATGCGGCATGCGGATAAAAACAGCGCCCGACGATTTTCGCGTAGAAGAGGTGCTCCACTTCGCTCCGGCGAAGAAAGAGGCCCCGTTTCGCGTCTTCCTGCTTGAAAAAGAGGGGTGGAACACCGCCGACGCGGTTCAGGAGGCGGCGAAAGCATGCGGCGTGCCGCTCGCCGAGATCCGCTCCGTCGGAAAGAAGGATCGGCACGCGCACACCGTCCAGCACGTCTCCGTACCGGCGAAATACGACCTCGCTTACGAAGGCAAGGGGTTCGTCATCCGCTTCGCCGGATACTCGACTGCCCATCTTGTGCCCGCCGTTCTGAAAGGAAACCGCTTCTCGGCCACGCTCCGCGACATGACCGAAGCGGAGGCCGGGAGATGCGGCGCACGCCTTGCGGAGATAGCGGCGCGCGGCTTCGCCAACTACTTCGACGATCAGCGTTTCGGCAACGTCGGGGAGAAGGGGGAGTTCTTCGCCGAAATGCTTGTGAAGCGCCGCTTCGGCCCGGCGCTCAGAAAATACTTCTCGTTCCGTCACCCCGACGCGCCCCTGCCGCTTAAAAAGCGGAAGGCGCAGGTCGCCGCGCTCTGGGGGAAGTGGGAGGAGATGGCGCCGCTCTGCCCCGAGCCTCTGCTGAAACAGATGCTCGATATCCTCCGCAGAAAAGGGGAGGGCGGGTACAGGGCCTGCCTCAAGCTCATCTCCGCTCAGGAGATGGGGCTCTACTTCTCCGCCTATCAGAGCTTCTTATGGAACGAGACTCTCAGCCGCTTCCTCTCGAAACAGCCGGGTGAGTTTTTCTCCGTGCCGGTGAAGACCGGCGATCTTGTGCAGTACAAAACGCTCGACGAAGGAGTCCTTTCGCGCCTTCTTGCCGAGCCGCTGCACACGGCCGCCCCGGATATGCCCCCGCACGCTTCGGACATCGGCGACGTCTTCTCCTCGGTTCTCTTCGAAAGGGGTGTCCGTCTCTCAAAATTCCGCCTGAAGGAAGTCGAGCAGGCCTACTTCTCTTCATTCCCGCGCGCCTGCGCCGTGATACCGGAGAACATGCAATGGAAAAGGGAAGAGGATGCCCTCTTCCCCGGAAAAACCGCGCTGCGCGTCGACTTCTTCCTCCCCCGCGGCAGCTACGCCACGATGATGCTCAAGAGCGCCGGAGAAGGAGGGTTTCAGGAACCTCTGACGTAACGGTAGAAAATACCCTTGACCGGTTTGGGAAGCGTTCTCGTCGAGAAGACGATCTTGTGCTCGTCCACGTCGAGGACCGCCAACGAGACCGGGAAAGGAAACTGGCCGATATCCACGACCGGCTGAATCTTCTGCAATTCCTTACGGATGACGTCCGTCTGGTCGTCGTGGTTGATCTTGATCGCCGTGTCCTTCAGCCAGATCTGTTTGCCTTGTCGGATTTCAAGTTTGGTGGTCACTTCCGCCAGAATGTTGAGTCCCCCGGAGCGATAGTTCCCCCGCGCGTCGATCCTGCCCTGCTTCAGGTCGATGGAAATACGGCTCCAGTCGCCGCCCGCGAAGCTTGTCAAAGCCGCGTTGATATCCTTTTCAAGCGCGATCAGCTCGACGTTGCTCCGAAGGACGTTCCCGACCTTGAGGGAATTACGTTCTCCCATCCTCCACTCCGAAGGTGGATTCAACTCCAGGAAGGACGACTCGATGGCGATCTTGTCCACGCGGAATCCGCCGATGGAAGCGCCGTGGATGAAGATGGAGATGTTGCGTACGTTTCCGGCGTTGTCCGGCTCCCCATCCATACGAAGTTCCATCGCCTCCGGATTCGTCAGCGAAACCAGAAGGGAGAGCAGGCGTTCCCCGTTGTTCGCGGGCTCGAAATTCCCTTTGAACTCGCGGGTGGGCTGTTCTGCAAAAGCGGTTGCGGAGATGAAAAGAGAGACGACCAGCAGAAAGGCGCATATTTTTGTTCGCATGGTTCCTTCCTCCTCGGATGATGTGGTGTTGCTCTATTTTTTCGCCTTCGGAAAAACGCACGATGCGCATCCCTCCTCTCTTTTCCGAGGCTTTAGCTCTTGCGTCCGTTAGGCTATACTAGCAGAAAATCGCTATGTGCTCCAGATCATTCTGCATGCGGAGGGAGGTTGTGGGGGGATTAAGCGCGTGTAGTGCCGCCGATTCGGTGTTCCAAGCCGAAGGGCCGATCTCAGGGAGAAAGGCTGAAAGGATGGTGTTTCGCTGGTGAAAAGCATACGCACCAAAATAATGGCATCGTTTATCATCGCTACCGTCGTTTTTATGACGATCATGGGAGCGACGCTCTATTTCCGCGTCGACGGCAAAGTAACCGGCCTGACGGAGGATATGGCTCTGCGAATTTCGAGGGCAAGCTCGGTCGGCCTCTCCGAGTGGGTCGACAACATGGTCAATCTGACCGGCGCCTTTGCGGAGCTTGACTTTGTGAGGTCCCCGGATTGGACGCGGGCGGGAGCTTTTCTTGAAGTTCAGCTAAAAAAACACCAGCGTCTGTTCGAGATGTTCTTCATTTCCGACCCCGAAGGGCGTGTCCAAGGGACGGGAGGAACGACTGCGGACATCTCCGCAAGAGCGTATTTTAAAACGCTTATGCAGGGTGAAGCGAAGATGGTCATCTCCAATCCGGTAGTTTCTCTTGTCACAGGAAAAGTCGTCTTCGTAATCGCGCACGCCATACCCGGCGTCGACGGCAAGCCCGCAGGCGTCTTCGCCGCGACGGTGCTTCTTCAGAACCTCCAGCGTCTTGTCGACGGCGTCCGTGTCGGGGAAACCGGGTACGGTTGGATCGTCGACGGAACCGGAGTCGTCGTGGCGCACCGCGACAGAGAGCATATCGGGAAGTTCGATGTGCGTCAAGACGCGGCCTATGCAACAGTCTGGAAAAGGATGTCCGCGGGAGAGACGGGGTTCGAGCTGTATTCACGCTTCGACGGAACTCCGGCCTATGTATTCTTTACGCCCATCGAGAGATCTCCCGGGTGGTCGTTCGCAGTCACCGTACTCGAAAGCGAGATCAAGGCGACTGCCGTGGATCTCTCGTGGACCATCGTGATCATCGTGGCCTTCGTGGTCGTCGCGTTCATGATCATCTCCCTACTTATCGGCAACTCGATCACCCGGCCGGTGCGGACGGTCCAGAGTCTCGCGGAAAGGGCGAAGAGCGGAGATCTCACCATACTCAGGAGCGACTTCAATATCAAAACGAAAGACGAACTCGGCAGAATGGCCGATGCGCTCGCCGACATGATTCAAGTGCAGCGTCATATGGTGCGCGACCTGAAGGAGAAGGCCGTCGGCCTCTCCGCGCTCTCCGAGGAGACAGCCGCCTCCACGGAAGAAGTGACCAGCGCCGTCAGCGAAGTGGCCGAAACCAACGCCTCTCTTGCTGAAAAGACGCGGAGCGGACGCCAGGACACAGTCGACGCATCTATGGTGATGCTCGAAATGAGCAGCCTGATTCAAATAGCCCAGAACCTCGCGACAAAGGCCGATAAAAATTCGGAGGAGATGGCTTCGGCCGCCTTGCAGGGCGAAGCCACGGTCGAGAAGACCATAAACCAGATGGAACGAGTGAAGGAATCGGTCTCGGAGACGGAGGCGTTCCTTTCGCAGCTCGATACGTTCTCGCAGCGTATCGGCGTAGTCGGCGAGACGATAACGGGAATCGCGGAGCAGACCAACCTGCTCGCGCTGAACGCCGCCATCGAGGCCGCGCGAGCAGGCGAGGCCGGCAGGGGCTTCGCCGTGGTGGCCGAAGAGGTGCGGAAGCTTGCCGAGCAGTCCCAGAAAGGGGCGAGGGAGGTTGCCGAACTTGTGGCCAAAATCCTCGAAGGAACCCGGTCCGCCGTCTCCTCCATGCAGAAGAGCCAGGAAGGGGTCACGGAGGGAGTCGCCGTAGCCCACAGCGCTGGAGACGCGCTCCGCAAGATCAAGACTGCGATAGAAGGCTCCATCGAAGACATTCGCAAGATCATCAAGACGACCGATGAAGAAGTCGCCAAGTCCGACAAGGTCATCGCTCTTATCAATGCCAGCGCCACGGTGATGGAGAGTACGGACGACAACGTACAGAGCCTCGCCGCAGCCATGGAAGAGACGGCCGCGGCCATGGAGAACGTGGCCACCGGCGCGCAGGAGGTCAGCGAAACGGCGGAGGAACTGCGACGGATGTCCGAGCGCTTCAAGGTGGACGATGGCTCGGAAGAGAACGGCGGCGGGCTTGTGCCGGTGAAGTGAAACACGGAAGACCTGCGAAGCCCGGGCGTACGCGACGTTTCCGGTGAATCGAAGTAAACGCGCCCCGCTTCCCAAGGAAGCGGGGCGCGAACTCTGCGCCCGTTTTTCTATCCCACCGCTTTTTCAACCTCGTCGAGCTTTTTGTTCAGCCAGTCGAGAATGGTCTTCACGGTTTCCATCGAGCCCTCCTGATACCTTCGCAGCCAGAACGAATAGAGCCACGCTTCGATCGAAGAGTCCGCTTCGGAATAGTAGAGCGATTCGTCCTTGAACTCCACGTCGATGGCCATCGTGTACTCCTTCTTCGTGTTCACCTTCGGGAACCCCGCGAGATGGAACGTCTTCCCCCGGTTCAGAGAGGGCCCCCAGGCGTCTCCCGTCTCCAGGATCAGATTGAACTTCTCCTGCCAGTCGGCCTTCGACTTCACGGCGGTGTAGTATGCGGGCAACTCCTTGATGAGCGGCTCCAGCTCCAGGGGGAGAATCAGTTGGAAAACGATATAGTCGCCGAGATCGAAGGGAGCCCCTTCCGTGTTCAGCGAACCGCTGGCGGCGGCGGCGAGCATCATGCGGACGACCTCGTACCCCTTGAGGATCGTCAGGTTTTCCTCCGGGTATTCCAGGTGTCTGAAGATATGCGCCAGGCGAATCTTCGCCCGAAGCAGGGCCATGAACTTCTTGTCCTTGTTCGATACCGGCCCCTCGTAGCTCGAGATTTTGATGTTCCCGTCGCTCAGATCCAGATTCTCCGCGTTCTCGATGGCCGAAAAGACCGCGTCCATGATGGAGTGCCTTTCATCTGCCGACGCATTTCCCGTCGTCCAGTGAAAGATACCGAATACCACCGCCGCGCACACGCACAGAACAAGAAATCTCCTAGCCATTGTTCCACCGACCTTTCCATGGGTAGTCTCTTCTGTTTCCGGAACTCTTTCGGTAATTCTATCACGACTTTCCCGCAGCACGGGGCATGCGAAGACCCACCCCGGGGTGGTTTTTTTAACCCTGTGGATGATGGGCGCTTTTTCGCACTTTAAAGCATCCGATCGAGAATTTCCTAGGGCGAGATTTTTTATTGAGTATCTGAAGCGCATGGTTGACCCTGCTCTTTATTGGTTCTAAAATAAACAAAATTAGCAAATTATTGGGAGGGGATCGTATGGGAAAGTATGCTGTTCGCGAGTCGAAATCCAAGTTCTACTTCAATCTGAAAGCGGACAACGGTGAAATCATCCTGACCTCCGAAGGGTACAACAGGGAAGCCAGTTGCCTTCAAGGCGTCGAAAGCGTTCGCACGAACGCTGCCGTCGCCTCTGTCGAAGACCAGACGATCGAAGGTTTCAAGAAGGAGACCAACCCCAAGTTCGAAATGTATGCGGACAAAGCGGGAGAGTTCCGTTTTCGGCTGAAAGCCAGAAACGGGCAGATCATCGGCGTTTCGGAAGGCTACAAAGCCAAGGCGAGCGCGGTCAAAGGCATCGAGAGCATCCGTAAAAATTCCGCTTCCGATGTGGTGAAAGTCGCAATCGAGACTGCCAAGCCGGCAAAAACCGAGAGAGTAGAAAAAATGGAAACGGTCGAACCCGTTGCGGAAGTCGAGAAGCCTGTAAAACCTGCGAAAACCGCCGAAGTCCGACCGGCTCCCAAAATCGAGAAAGCCGTCAAAACGGTAAAGGCCGCGAAGGCGGAAAAAACCGAGGAATCGGCAACGATGGAAGCGGTGGGGAAGGCGGAAAAGACCGTGAAGGCTCCGAAGAAGCGCAAGAAAGCATAACTGCGTTTCTTGCTGTGCCTGAAGGGGGGATTCTATGAAAGTATCGAAGATGAGCGCGCTTCGCACGGTGCTGTGTGTGCTTCTGTTCTGTATGCCTGCCTTCGCGAGCGGCTCTACGGAAAAGGAAATTCTTGTGCAGGACAATACGGCGTTCGCGGTCGAACTGTACCGCCGGCTCTCCGACGCGGAGGGGAATCTCTTTTTCTCTCCGTACAGTATTTCGACAGCGCTGGTAATGACCTATGCGGGCGCGAGAGAGAACACCCGGGGAGAAATGATGCAGGCGCTCTGCTTCTCTCTGCGGCAGGAGGAGCTTCACCCCGCCTTCGCCGAGCTTGAGGCGGATCTTGTCCGTGCGCAGGCTCGGGGCGGCGCGGCCCTGCATGGAGCCAATTCGCTCTGGCCGCATGCGAACTACCCGTTCCTCGAGGAGTTTCTGACGCTTCTTCAAAAACATTACGGCGTATCGATCACCCCGGTAAACTACGGGGACGCGGAAGCCGCCCGCGAGACGATCAACGGATGGGTGGAGCAAAGGACGCTGGAAAAAATCCGGGAGCTTATCCCTCAAGGCATCCTGAACGCCCTCACCAGGCTTGTGCTTGTCAACGCCATCTATTTCAAGGGAGAATGGCGAAGCGGATTCGAGCCGGAAAGAACTGAAGAGACTCCTTTTTTCCTCGCTCCCGGGACGACCGTCCAGGTCCCCATGATGACGCAATTGCAGACGTTCGGATATGCCGAGGACGACGATCTTCAGATTTTGGAGCTTCCGTACGCCGGAGAAAACTTCTCGATGATAATCCTGCTCCCGCGACAAAAAGACGGCCTTGAGCGCCTCGAACAGAAACTGAACTTGACCAATCTCGGACGATGGCGCAACCGTATCGGCGCGAGACGAGTGGAGGTCTTTCTTCCCAAGTTCAAAACGACCTCGATGTTCAGGCTGGACGACACGCTCAAAACAATGGGCATGAACGATGCGTTCGACGAGCGGCGGGCGGACTTTTCCGGTATGGACGGGAAAGAGTTGCTGTACCTCGCCGCCGTGCTCCATAAAGCGTTCGTCGACGTCTCCGAGGAGGGAACCGAAGCCGCGGCCGCCACCGGCGCCGTCGTCGGCCTGAAAATGAGCGCCCCGTCCGGTTCGCCGCCGCCTCCCCCCGTCTTCCGCGCGGACCGTCCGTTCCTCTTCCTGATACAAGAGAACACGACGGAAAGCATTCTCTTTATGGGCAGAGTAGCCGACCCTACGCGGACGGGGGAGTAGGTGTTCTTCGACGACGGATCGGAAAAATACCGAGCGCACAAGCGCCTTCCTCTTGTTCACAGGAGGAAGGCGCTTGTAGTGGTTTCCAAATGAACTTTTTCGATCTGCAGGTTTAATTGAAATGTGCATTACTGATCAGTATAATGTTTTTGATTCATAAAGACCTCGGTCATTTTGCTCATGTGACCAACGGGACGGTCGTATGTCGATAAGGAAAAGGGGCCTTTTGATGAAAAAAGCGGGGAAAATTCACGACTCTGTCCCGTTCGATCTATTGAAGCTGGAGCTTTCGACGCCGGTCGTCGCCCTTCGACGAGGTATGATGAGCCTTATTCCTCTTGTGATGGCCGGTTCGATTGCGCTTGCCCTGCGCAGCCTCCCTATTGATGCCTACCAGAGATTCCTGAAGCAGTTCGCGGGAGGTGCATTGGATCGGATGCTCGCCTTTCTTCAGAACGGAACTCTGGATATTCTCGCGCTGCTTCTGGTTGTTGCCGTTGCGCATGCTTACGCCGTGGAAAAGAACGAGACGCGGAAGGAGAAGCTCAGCCCCGTCATAGCCTCTCTTACAGCCTTGTCTTCTTTCATCGTCTTCCGTTGCGCTCATACTGTCGAACCTCTCATCACCGGCCTCGGCAACACGAAAGTCGCCGGGGCGATTATCGTAACCATGCTCTCTTCCATACTCTTCGTCCGGCTGTCGAGTATGAAGATCTTCGGAGTCGGCGTATACTCCGCGGATGCCTACATGTATTCCAGCTCCATATTGTCGTCAATCTTGCCCGCCATAACGACGATCGCCTTTTTTGCGCTGTTCGGCGTGCTGCATAAGCTGCTCGTACCTTCCGATATTTCGGGCGGATGGCTCGGGGAGATGTACGCCGCACTGGTCGGCAAGGGACCGGTGCTTGGAAGCGCGTTGCTTTTCGTCTTTCTCGTTCATCTGATGTGGTGCTTCGGCATTCACGGCAGCAATGTGCTGGAACCGCTGGCCCAGGATCTCTTCGTTCCCGCGCTTCGGGTCAACCAGGATCTGATCGCATCGGGGCAGTATCCTACGGAAATTATCTCGAAGACCTTTCTGGATACCTTCGTCCTGATCGGAGGAAGCGGTGCGACGCTCTGCCTCGTGGCGGGTATTCTGTTCTTCGGAGAAAGCCGGTCGCAGAACCGCCTGATCAAGCTCTCCGCGTTGCCTCTGCTGCTCAACGTCAACGAACTTATCCTCTTCGGAATCCCTATAGTCTTCAACCCTCTCTATTTCATTCCCTTCATACTGCTCCCGGTGCTGCTGACCGCGTCGTCATTCTTCGCCGTCTTTCTGGGGCTGGTTCCGCATACGATCAATCATGTGGAGTGGACAACCCCTGTGCTCATCAGCGGATACGTCGCTACGGGCTCGTTTCGCGGCGTCGCGCTCCAGCTTTTCAACCTCCTCCTGGGGATGCTCTGCTACCTGCCGTTCATCCGCTTGGCGCACGTTGCCTCCGGGAAAAAAATCGCGGGGGTACTGGAGAGAGCGTATGAAATTCTTGAGAAGGACCCGATGCGTCTTTCGCTGCGTGGGCAGAGTGAAATCAGCGATTTCCTCCGATTTTTGGTCCTTGATCTCGAAAACGACCTTTCGAGCGGGAAGTTGCGGCTGTACTATCAATCTCAGGTGGACCACAACGGGCATGTTTTCGGCGTGGAGGCCCTGCTGCGCTGGAAACACGGAAATTACGGCTTCATCGCGCCGCCGCTTGTGGTTCGCTTGGCCGAATCTACCGGACTCATCCATAAACTGGGCTTCTGGATCGTCGAACAGGCGTGTGCCGATCTTGCCCGTGCGCATGCTGCGGGGAGAAAAGACGTAATCTTCTCCATCAACGTCTCTCCGCTCCAGTTGGAAGAAGAGCATTTCGCCGAGACGCTGCTGACGATCATCGGCAAGCACGCGGTCGATCCCGGATCCCTTAAAATCGAGATCACCGAGGAGTCCGCGCTCGCCAACGGCGCCAGGGTGATCGAGCAGTTGAAGACGCTCGTGCAGCACGGGGTCAAACTGGTTATGGACGATTTCGGGATGGGGCATACCTCTCTGAAATACATGCGGGAGTACTCGTTCGATACAATCAAGATCGACGGTTCCATCGTCCGCGGAGTCACGGCCGACAAGAAGTGCGCCGACATCATCGCCTCCATAGTCTCCCTGGGCGCCGCGATGTCTTTCTCGGTCGTCGCGGAGTTCGTGGAAAACGAAGACCAGATGAAGGCGCTTCAGGCTTTGGGGTGCCGTCAATACCAAGGATATCTTTTTGGTAAACCCGTTCCGTTCGAGCAGATGTTAGAAGCTCTGCAAAGAGGGGTCGCCCGGCCAGGAGAGTTGCCATGAACTTCATCGCCGGTGAATCAGACTGTGATTTCACCGCTTCCGGCATCTTGGAGAGCCCTCATTTCAGCGGGCCGCCCTCGCTCGGGAAGATGGCTTCGGGGGGAGAGTGGGAGAGAGCCGAAAACTTTCTGCCGGGGGAATATACGTCCGAAGACGAGGTAAAGAGGTATCTCGGCTCGAAAGAGGAAATAGCCTGCGAAGCCTTCTTCGGAGACACTTTTTTCGGCGCCCGGAAGCGCGGGAGGCCGGATGATCTATTGCGCTTCGTCCTCGACTTCAACCGTGCGTTTGCTTCGTCCACAAGCGGCGGCGACTTCTTCCGGCGCGTCGAGGAGAGGCCGGGGATACCTGTAGGAAAAGGCTTTCTCTTCGCCGAAGTCGGCGCCGTGGACGCATGGAAGAGCGTCGGGCCGTTCCGCATCGATGACCCCTGCGCCGCACTGGAACGTTTCGAAGAGCTGGTGAGCAGACTGGAGCGCTCCCCTGCGGGACTCGAACATGAACACCCCAAGGCCGTCGAGTTCGCCTTCGAAGGCGGCGGCTTCGAACACTGGATCGCCCTCCCCGTCTCCGAAGGCTCCGCCATAGTACCCTCAATGCTCCAGGACGCGCTGCGGAGGTGGTGCGAGTCGAGTCGACTCGAGTGAAAGAGAACGCCTCCCTGTGAATTTTCAAAACAATAAAGGCCTGAAATAAAATGCTATAGTGTGATAACATCGTTCGCAGATTGCGCGCGCATGTTCATCGGAACACCGCTTGGTACGTATTTGTTCCGGAGAAAGCGCACTGCGGTCGAACCGACATGCCGTCGCACAGGAGGCGCCCTATGATCACCGGAGAAATCAAATCTCGAATCGACCGAATCTGGGATACCATGTGGTCGGGAGGGATATCCAACCCCCTTTCCGTCATCGAACAGTTGACCTACCTCCTGTTCATCAAGCGGCTGGACGAGTTGCACACGCTCAAGGAGCGCAAGGCCGCCCGCCTCGGGAAACCCCTCGAAAGCCCGATCTTCGCCCCCGGACAGGAGCATCTCCGCTGGTCGCGCTTCAAGGAGACCGCGCCCGAGCAGATGTTCGCCGTCGTCCGCGACGAGGTCTTTCCCTTCATCAAGGGGCTGGGGCGCAACGGATCGGACGGCAACGGCAGCACCTACAGCCGGCATATGAAAGACGCCATCTTCATGATGCCCGCCCCCCGCGTGCTGGCCAACGTCGTCGACCAGCTCGACGCCATCGACATGGCCGACGCCGACACCAAGGGCGACCTCTACGAATACATGCTCGGCAAGATCGCCACCGCCGGGCAGAACGGCCAGTTCCGCACCCCGCGCCATATCATAAAAATGATGGTGGACATGACCGCGCCCACGCCCCGCGACATCATCTGCGACCCCGCGTGCGGCACGGCGGGCTTCCTCATCGCCGCCTCGGAGTACCTGCTGCACTCTCATGGCGACGAAATCTACAAGGACGCCGAGTCGCGGCGGCGCTTCAACGAGAGCACCTTTCACGGCTACGACTTCGACGCCACCATGCTCCGCATCGGCAGTATGAACATGCTGCTTCACGGAGTGGAGAACCCGGACATACGCTACCGCGACTCGCTGGCCCAGTCGGACGAGGACGACGCCGAAAAGTACACCCTTGTCCTCGCCAATCCCCCCTTCGCGGGCAGCCTGGACTACGAATCCACCGCGAAGGACCTACAGCGCATCGTCAAGACGAAGAAGACCGAGCTGCTCTTTCTCGCGCTCTTCCTGCGCCTGCTCCAGAGCGGAGGACGCGCGGCGGTCATCGTGCCGGACGGCGTCCTTTTCGGCTCCAGCAACGCGCACAAAGGGCTGCGGAAGCTGCTGGTGGAGGAGCAGCGGCTCGACGGCGTGATCTCCATGCCCTCGGGCGTCTTCAAACCGTACGCCGGGGTGAGCACGGCTATCCTCTTCTTTACGAAGACCAACTCCGGCGGCACGGAGAACGTCTGGTTCTACGACATGCAGAACGACGGCTACTCGCTGGACGACAAGAGAGCCCCGTTGCAGGAGAGCGACATCCCAGACATCATCGCCCGCTGGCGGAACAGAGAGGCTGAAACGGAGCGGAAGCGCACCGAGAAGAGCTTCATGGTCCCCAAGTCCGAGATCGAGGCCAACGGCTACGACTTCTCCATCAACCGCTACAAGGAAGTAACCTATCAGGCGGTGGAGTACGATCCACCCAAGGTGATCCTCGAACGCCTCGCCGCGCTGGAGGCCGAGATCGCCGAGGGACGCCGCGAGCTGGAGGGGTTGCTGGGATGATTCGTTTGAAAGTATTCATCAGCTCCGTTCAAAAAGAGATGCGTGCCGAGCGGATCGCCATCGGGGCTTTCCTCTCGACCGACGATTTTCTGAGAGAATGCACTGTCCCGCGCATTTTCGAGGAGTATCCGCAACCGCTCTTTCCCAATCTCAAGGCGTATCTGGACTTGCTTCGCCAGTGCCAGATCTATCTGTTGCTTGTCGGATCCCAATACGGCATCGACGCGGGAGACGGACTCTCCGCGACGCACGAAGAGTACCGGCTCGCCCAGGAGTTGAAGCTGCCGACGCTGATCTGCATCAAGGGAGCACGGCGGGCTAAGCGGGAGCAGGCGGTGAACGCTTTCCTCAAGGAGATCGAAGCGGCGAAGCACACCTACAGCCGATTCGAGAACGAAGCGCAACTGCTCGACATCGTTGGCAAACGCCTGCGGGAGCATATCGAGATAACCTATTCCACCGTTCCTCTGAAAGCTCAGATAGAGCAATCCGCCCTGACGCATCAGTCCGCCTCGGAGTTTGAGCGGGGAATGCTCGACGCGATGACGTACGAAGACCTGGACACCGAACTCATGCTGGATTTAACGGCGTCGGCGGAAGAACGCGACAAGGAGCGCATCCTTCCCGACGAAATCCCCCGGTTGCTTCTGTCCCGCGGATATCTCTGGAAAGACGTCGATACCCTGCGTCCGACCGTCGCCGGAGCGTTGCTCCTGGCGCGTAAACCGGGAATGGCGCTTCCTCAGGCTCGCGTACAGATGGACGCCTTCCCCGGAACAGATCGCAACGCGGAGGCGCTTGATTCTGAAATCTTCGACGCGCCGCTCTCCAAGGCAGTTGAAAGAGCCGTCGCCTTCATTCGCAGAAACACTCCCAAGCCTTTGATCGTGAAAGGACTGAAACGAGTCAAGGCGGAAACGTACCCCCCCGAGGTCTTGCGGGAAGTCGTGGTCAACGCCGTCGCGCATCGAGAGTATTCCGACCGGGGTATCAAGATCAGCATCGAGGTATTTGCCGACCGCCTTGTCGTCAGCAGTCCGGGGCTGCCGCCCGGAGGACAGAGCGTCAGCATTCTCTCCAGCGGGCATGCGCGCCCCCGAGCCAGGAATCCTCTCGTCGTTCAAGGGCTCTCCTGGCTCGAACTCATGGACGAGCGAGGCAGCGGAATTCCAAGGATGGCCCGTATTCTCGAACAGACCGGACACCCCGCGCCGCTGTTTCGCATCGATCACGACTGCCTTGTGGTGGAAATCCGACCTGCGAATGAACGGGAGAGCGAACCTTCTCCCGAAACGGCCGAAAAGAAGGAGAGAAACGGAATAGAGCATTCACCGAGGGGTCTTATTCTCGAAGAGGTTCGATCATCCGGGAGAATAGCAACGCGAATATGTGTGCAGCGGCTCGGAATCTCGAGTGCTACCGCAAAACGTTTGTTGGCTGAATTGGTAGAAGAGGGTGTTTTAATCATGGAAGGTTCCGGTCGCTCGGTCTCATACAGACTCAAGGAACCGATCTGAGCCGATTATGAGCCGATTTTGAGCCGATCTGAGCCGATTATGAGCCGATTATGAAGTGTATTAGGTTGGAGGAAACGGAGAGAGTTTTTCTATTAGAACGCTTTTTGCGCGTCTGTTCCAATGGTGTTGGAGGGTTGATCAGATGAAATGGAAGATGATTAAGCTCGGTGATGTGATAACTTTTCGAGGAGGAGGTACCCCCCGGAAAGATGTGCCGGAGTACTGGTCTGATGAGATCCCTTGGGCGACGGTAAAAGATTTCAAAGGATTAGTTCTTGAAAGGACACAGGATTTTATAAGTCCTCAAGGACTGGCTTCCAGTGCATCAAACTTGATACCTTCTGGTCATGTCATCATTCCGACGCGAATGGCTTTAGGGAAGGCTGCTATTAACGCTATCGATCTTGCAATAAATCAGGATTTGAGAGCATTGATCCCCAAAGTGCCGATTGATACCGTTTATTTGCTTCACATGATGCTTGGTTTATCGGATGAAATACAAAGCTATGGTTCAGGAGCTACAGTCAAGGGTATTACACAAGAAAAACTGTCTGAGTTAAAAATCCCCCTCCCGCCGATTGAGGAGCAGAGGCGGATTGCGGCGATTCTGGATGCGGCGGACGCCTTGCGGGTCAAGCGCCGTGAGTCCATTGCCCAACTCGACGCCCTGCTCCAATCCACCTTCCTCGATATGTTCGGCGACCCGGTCATAAATCAGAAGGGATGGAGAGTTGCTCATTTAGGAGAAATTGCTTCATTAGATAGAGGCGTCTCTAAGTATCGTCCTAGGAATGCCCCTTTTCTTCTTGGAGGAGAGTACCCTTTAGTTCAAACTGGAGATGTGGCCAATTCTGGAGGGTATATTAGAAACTACAATGCTACATACTCTGAGTTGGGGCTCAAGCAAAGCAAACTTTGGCCTGCAGGTACTTTATGTATTACAATTGCTGCAAATATAGCAAAGACAGGGCTATTGACTTTTGATGCCTGTTTTCCTGACAGTGTTGTTGGATTTATACCTGATGAAGACAGTTGTAATGTGGAATATATACAAGCGTTGTTTGTTTTTTTTCAAGAGATTTTGGAGAAAAAAGCACCACAGGTTGCGCAAAAAAACATTAATTTACAAATCCTACGTAGCTTATCCATCCCCCTTCCTCCCCTCTCTCTCCAACGCCGCTTCGCCTCCATCGTCGAGGCGGCCGAACGCCAGAAGGCGCGTCTGCGCGCACATCTGGACGAGCTGGACACGCTCTTTGCCTCGCTCCAATCGCGCGCCTTCAACGGGGAGCTGTGACAGACCATGACGGACATTCCTTTCAACATCGACGAACTGCGCGAGGTCTTACCTCGGTTGCTTTGGACAGGGAATATCGGCATCGAAGACCAGCGTTCTGCCGCTTTTCGGCTACGTGATAGATTTGTTTGTGCGGGCAACCCCACACATTTGAGGACGAACCCCACACATTTGAGGACGTACTCCACACAATCGGATGGTAACCCCGCACATTCTCGCTGGAGGGCCACGCACTATGGAAGGAAGCCTTCGCAACACCATAGGAGGTCCGAAGGTATAACTCTGAACTCCGAAGATATGCCTTGGTGCTCCGAAAGTATAACCTTTTACTCTAAAGGTATGACGATTGGCTGTGCTGATTCGTTGGGTAAGTCCACACATTCGGGGTGGAAGTCCGCACATAAGAAAACGAAGTCCACACACAAGGAACCGAAGTCCACACATATGTATGATGAAAATCACTCTTGTCCAAAATAGGTTTTGAGGAAAATTAAAAAGCCCCCGGTGTTTTTGAGATATCATTGATTCACCACAAAGCAACAAGATCTCAAATCCACCAAGGGGGCGAATCATATGGTAAAGCTT